>Ga0209690_1000007_pt1 | contig 110016 bp, 114 predicted proteins | sample GraSoiAngelo_150_FD_186164 | JGI IMG/M metagenome (GOLD analysis project Ga0209690, IMG submission 186164) | Grasslands soil microbial communities from the Angelo Coastal Reserve, California, USA - 14_1009_09_40cm (SPAdes) (version 2) | ecosystem: Environmental > Terrestrial > Soil >... | reverse complement strand
ATTTCGGAGCCTCAATACAAATTCAGCCTGACGCCGCGAAAACTAGAGGATTTCGTTCCGAGATGTCGTTGGCAACAAACCTCTCCAAGGTCTCACTTCAGAAAGGGCCGCTTATGCACTCGCCTAACTCCCAATGGGAGATTGACCCTTGCTGATACAAAGTTCATTGTGACGCTAGGCAACAAGAAGGTCGAGCGACCGGTCAAGAACCCTGAAGAGTTCGCTGTATTGCTTCGTCGGCGGTTTGGTATTGATCTGAGCTGACCTGACTCAGTTCATTGTAAGGTACTTGTTCTCGAGATAGCCTACTAGGCCTGATGGGTCGTATCCTTTGCCGAAGACCCGGGTGAGCAGCTCCTTCGGGGAATAGGTTGATCCGGGTTTGTGGATGTTTTCTGCCAGCCAGTTCTTTAGCGGTGCGATGCTCTTGTCTCCCTTGATTGGGAGCAATCCCTTCTTCGTCAGAGCACTCCACAGCATTCCGGCTATGATGTTTCCGAGAGAATAGCCAGGGAAGGTGGCGAATTGTCCCCAGCTCCAGTGTACGTCTTGGAGGACCCCATCTGCATCCTTCTCGGGTCTCTTGCCAAGATAATCCTCTATCATGTCGTCCCAAACAGAGGGGAGCTCTGAGACCTTGATCTTTCCCTCTAGAAGTTTCTTTTCAAGCTCGTATCTCATGGCGATGTGGAAGTTGTAGGTCAGCTCATCTGCTTCAACTCGGATCAAGCTTGGTTTGACCGTGTTGAAGTATGAGTAGAGTTGTTTCTGGTCGTATCGGGATACGAAGCTTAGGTTAGATTTTAGGAGGGGGTAGACGAGCGGGACGAACTCTTTGCTCCTTCCAACGATATTTTCCCAGAATCTAGATTGTGACTCGTGAACTCCTGCAGACACGCCCGAGGCCGTCGGAGTGAGCTGCAGTTCATGGTCTACCTGAAGCTCGTAGAGAGCATGGCCGCACTCGTGCATTAGTCCAAACATTGACGCCTTGAAATCCTTCGGTTCATACCTCGTCGTTATCCTCACATCATCGCTTCCGATCCTGATAGCAAAGGGATGAGTGGAAACATCCTGCCGAAACCTCTTCTCCGGCATGCCGAGGAGCCGAAGAATTTTCTCGTTCACCTGCTTCAGCGAATTAACATCATAATCTACATCCTCCAAAGCATGTTTCTCCGGGAAGACGCCTTGGGAAAGAGTCTTGGAGAGGATCTTCTTGAGCTGGGGGATAAGCACGGAAAAGATCTTGTCAAGATCAGTGATGGTCAGCCCCTCCTCGGATAGATCTAGGAGCGCATTGTACGGGTTTCCGGAAGGGTCGAGATGATGCGCCTCTTCCCGTTTCAGCTCGGCTATTTTTTCCAGGTGGGGCTTGAAGATATTGAAGTCAGATTTCTTTCTCGCTTCTCTCCACGGTATGTTCGCATCGATCGTTGCTTTCTGTAATTCCTCAACTAGTTTCGGCGGGACTTTCTGGTAATAGTTGAGTTCTCGCTTAACGACCCGGACAACGCCCTTTTCAGCCTCATTGAGGGCCTTCAGCTTGTTAGCCTTCTCAACAGGACCCGCAAGGTCGATCGTCATTTTCTGGCGGAGCAATTCGATCTCGGATTGCGCTTGGCCTCTAGCACTGGCTCCTGCCTCTGGCATGTTGATCTCGAGGTCCCATCCCAAGAGGGAGGAGGCATGGGTCATCGCTGCGATTGATTTGTATCTGGCAAGAAGGTCCAGGACAAGAGGATTATTGAACGGGCTCATGGAGGCGACCATGCCTCGCGAGTTCTATCTGCCTAAAAACCTTGAAGGATTTTGACTAGGACCTGTAGCTGGTGAGCCTTTTTTCAGGGTTTTTTTGCCAATAAGAAGCTCGAGAGAATAGGGGCATTTCCTCTCTAGCAAGAGCTAATACCCATCAGAACTAATCGTCGAACCTATGGCGAAGAGTGTGCCTGATTTCGTCCGTGTTGCCTCTACCGACGATATTTCTGAAGGCAAGATGAGAAAGGTCATTGTCGGTACTCAACAGGTTCTAGTTGTCAATGTGAAGGGCAAGTACTACGCGATTGGAAACGTCTGCACCCATCTCGGTGGACCCTTGGACAGAGGTATTCTCGAGGGTCAAGAAGTGCAGTGTCCGTTACACGGCTCCCATTTCGATGTCACCACAGGGCAGGTGAAGAGAGGTCCCGCCACAAGGCCGGAGCCGGTTTATGACGTCAGGGTCGAAGCCGGCAGCATTCTAGTACGATCGAAGCAGTAGCAAGTGTAATCCGCGATATTCGTTAGTCTACGACTGTTTTGCGCCGCAGCTGGTACAGAAAAGGGCGATACTTGGAAGCTTTGCACCGCATTTGAAACAGAATTTTGATTCGATCGGAGGCTGTTGTTGCGACGGAGTCACTGTTTGCGGAGTTACTGGAGGGGGAGCAAACGTTTGTTGAGAAGGCTGACTCCAACTAGGTGTTGGAGGCCGGTCTTGAATTGAGAAGTACGCTACGACCTGGAAGATCAGCGCAATGAGAAGAATCAGAAAGCCTACCAGTACGATCGTGAGTGCTGCTCCGATCAGGTAGAGCAAACCGGCAGTAGCGAAGGCGCTGACGTTTAGTCGTTGTGAGATCTTTTCGTATGAACGCTTGAGAAAGATAGCGGAGATGATTGTGAAGACCCAGAACGCGCCAAGGATGACTAAGAATGGCAGAAATAATGCAAGGGTGCCAAAGGCGAAGAATCCTACGGAGGAGCGAGGAGAGAACAGAAACCCGACAAAGAGAACTGCTCCAATTACGGCGCCAATTACTGCGGTTATGCCCGCCAGAAGAGCGTCGTCGAAGATGGTTTTATCCTGAACGCTCTCGGAGATTTCCTTTGTCGCTAGAAGAATGAGTATCCACCCGACTAGACTGATGCCCGGGACGAAGACGAGAATCCCGCCCACTCCGCCGAGGGTCTTGGCCGAGGATAGCGATCCCATGAGCAAAACCGTCTAGTGTCCCGAATTTAAGGTAGGAACGATTCAAGTCGATATTTTTGGGGGCTATTCTTCCTTCCAGTTCATTAGAATGCTGCCTAGTACGATGAAGAAGGCTGCTAGTCCTAGGGCGATTAGGGTGTTGGTCAGGGCTTGGGCTGGTTCCGCATAGATCAGCGCGTCTCGCAGTCCGTCGTTGATGTATGTTAGTGGCATGAAGTTGGCTATGGTCTTCATGATATAGGGCAGTGTGTCGCGGGGCCAGAAGGTTCCCGCCAGGAACATCATGGGGAATGTTATCGCGTTTGCCGCGGCGTCCGCGCTCTCTGCCTCTTTCACGAAATTTGCGAGTACCATTCCGATGCCTGGGAAGAGGAGGGCGGCTGCTACCACAAGTCCGACGGTGTAAATGTCGATGGTAGCCGTCACCCCGAAGATGGCATAACCGAAGAAGAGAATGACGATGAGCGATATGGTCGCCAAGATCATCTGGTAGCCAACCATGCCAAGTATCCATTCCATCTTGCTGAGGGGTGTGGTGGCGAGTTTCTTGATGATCTTCAGCTCGCGGTAGCGTCCGTTCGTGTTGACTGCGCCAAAGACGCCGGTGGTGAGGAGGGTCATGCCGATTACTCCGGGGATGAAGAAGTCGATGTAGCGGATATTCCGGGTTACGATGCCGACTTGTTGAACAACTAGGTGGTCGGGCACGTTGGCGATGGCAGCTGCATACGAGACGGTGACTGAGTGCACTATTCCAGCGAGTGATGCGGAGGCTTGGTCGCTCTGGTCCATGTAGAGTTGAACAGTCGCATTCTTTCCACTCATGATAGTAGCGTTGAAGCCTAAGGGTATGACTAGCAGTCTCTGGCCTTGATTGTGGTCTTGAGCATCTTTTTTCACATATGTCAGCGGGTCTGGTTGCTCTGCTGCGACTATGTGGAGGTTGAAGGCGCCGGTTTGGTTCAGCACGTTGACGTATCCTTGGGAGAGAGGCGTCGGCACATTCCCGGTCAGGTCCTGGTTTTGGAGGTATAGGTCGAACTTGGTGCTTCCGTTGCCGAAGATTGCGCCAAAGAGGACGATTAGTAGCAGAGGGAAGGCGATGGTCCAGAATATGTTGCTCTTGCTGCGATACCAACTTTTGAAGTGTCCGCTGATTATGGTGTAGATTCGGCTTCTCATGCTTAGTTTCCCTCCTCGGAAACCCTACGCCCGGTCAAGTTGAGAAACACGTCGTCCAGCGTAGGCCGTCTGACTTCAATCTCTTTGTCGTGTAAGGGGGTTTGTCCGAGACTCATGAGGATGCTTGTGAGCTCTCCGTTGTTTAGCGAAATGGCAATGTCACCAGCGTTTCTAAGCTCGGCCTTCGGTAGCCCCTGGGGTAATTGTTTGAGTCCCTCTTGCCCGGCGTCTCTGATGATGAGTGTTTTCTTTCCGCCGTGGGTGTCTATCAGCTGGTCAGGTGTCCCGGACGCGATTATCTGTCCATGGTCGATTATCGAGACGATGTCTGCTAGGTACTCTGCCTCGTCCATGTAGTGAGTTGTCAGGAAGACTGTTTTTCCCTGGCTCCTCAACCGCTCTACGACTCCCCAGACATCCCTGCGAGCCCTAGGGTCCAAGCCCGTCGTTGGCTCATCAAGGAAGACCACATCAGGATCGTTTACTAGAGAAACTGCAAGGCCGACTCTCTGTTTGAGACCGCCTGACAGCTTCTTGAACTGTTCGTCCCGTTTATCCTTCAGGTCAACTAGCTCGATGAGCTTGTCGGCGTCGAGCTGGTGTTTGAACATGGCCCCGAAGTAGTTGATATTTTCTCTGACTGTGAGTCGGTCGATTGCGTTGAAGTCTTGGGGTAGGACACCGATTCGTTTTCGGATCTCCGCCTGGTCCGAGCGTTTGCTGACATCGTAGCCAAGGACCTTGGCCTGACCTCCCGTGGGATTTCGGAGGCATTCCAGAATCTCGACCGTAGTGGTCTTTCCCGCGCCGTTTGGACCCAGGAAAGCGAACACTTCACCCTTATTGAGAGTGAAAGAAATGCCGTTGACTGCGATGTTGTCGCCGTATTTCTTGGAGAGGTTCTCCACTTGTACAATCTTGTCAGATTGGCCCGGCAGAGGTGCGGGTTGGTCTTTGCTCATTGAGCAGCGCCTCCTAGCGCACGGTTCTCAAGAGACTTGTAATGATTATCGCTGCCGTGATTGCTTCCGGCTTTGATCGAGCGTAAGTTTCCATCAGATTTCACCACAATTATCGTATTGATCTCGTTGTTGCTTTTAATGGTCGGGCACGTTTCGTAGTCACATAATGTGATTACATCTCGCTGAGTCGCGAGATCCATTTCATTAGGATGAATATTGTTCATCTCGAATTTCCTACTCTTGTGATCTACTCCATTCGTCTACTGGAACAAACTATGAAAGATGAGTAAGTTTTGCGCTAACATCCCATAGTCTCTGGGCGATCTCCTCGTCATAGGATTCGTCTGAAGACTTCTTCACCTTCAACTTCTCCAGATACTCTCCGTTGAGATCCTTTGCGCCAGGTGAGGAAGCGAGATAGACAATTGTCTCCGCGCCCCGCTCAGGACTTGTCATGAACAATTTCGGCAGGGTCATTATGAATCCTGCTGGACCTAGAGGTCTGGTCCAGATGTTGGTCGCAACAGTTCCCGGGTGCACAGAGTTGACTGTTACCCCGGTTCCTTGGAGCTTCTTGGCGAGTTCATGGGTGAAGAGGACGAGGGCTAGTTTCGATTGTCCGTAGGCTTTCCATCCACCGTACTCTTTCTCTAGGTTGAGATCGTCGAAGTTGATGTGTCCGTTGTAGTGTCCCACAGATGATACGTTGATAATTCGACTGGGAGCGCTGGCTTTTAGCAGGTCCAATTGGAGGTTTGTCAGGAGGAAGGGAGCGAGATAGTTTGTGGCGAAAGTATTCTCGTAGCCGTCCGTTGTAACGTGACGTCTTTGGTTGAAGAGTCCAGCGTTGTTGATCAGGACGTGTAATTTGGAGTATTTTTTCTGGAATTCTGCCGCAAGCTGCCGCACCGACTTGAGAGATGACAAGTCCGCGAGTAAGAGATCAACCGAATTGTTCTGAGATTCTCTGATTATTTCGGATCTTGCAGCTTCGCCTCTCTCGGCGTTGCGTGCAACCATAACTACCGTGGCGCCCATCTTGGCAAGAGCTAGGCTGGCCGCTTTTCCTATACCGGAATTGGCCCCAGTAATCATGACCACTTTGTCCTTCATTGTCGCCTTGTCGGAGGCGTTTTCATTCTGCATTATTCGTCGCTAAACTGACCGGTTAGTCATTATTTAAACGCGTCGGTCATTTTTAAATAGAACGCACGTGCACATCTCAAAGTAGAAAGATGCCCCGGGTTGTCCCCGAATACAAGGAAGAAGCCAGAACGCGGATTCTCGCAGCTGCAAACCAAGTCTTTGGCGAAAAAGGATACCGCCAGGCAACTATGGATGATGTGGCCAAGAAGCTAGGCGTTAGCAAGGGAGCGCTCTACCTCTACTTTGCCAGCAAGGAGGAATTGTTCGAGGAGATCTGTCGAACAGAACCCTTGGCTTTCAAAGAGATCCTCTACTCCACCTTCCGCGAGAACAGAGAACCGCTAGAGAGCGCTGGCGAATTTTTCGACAAGATGCTGAAACGGTACGGCTCTAGCTCAGGACTGAGCTTCGAAATATTCTCAGAGGCCTCTCATAACCCCGCCCTTCGAAGAGTGCTCAAGAAGACCCAGGACGAATATGCTGCTACTCTGATGAGTTATTTGGAAGAGGGTCGAAAGAGGGGCTTTATCAATAGAGAATTGGACTTGCGATTCATAACTTATGCTCTCATTGCTTTGTGGAACGGGATCGAGACAATAGTTGCTACTGGGCTGCCGGTCGAAGATGCGAGACGAGCATGGCTGGAAGGATTCAAAGCCATATTCCTACAACCCCCAACGCACAAACGAAATTAGTGGACAGAACCGGAGAGTGAACTCCATGGTTCTGAGATAGGCATAAAACGGGTTCCCTCAGTTGTCCTTACGCTTCACATGCCCGCGGGGAAGCAACAAACAGGCGGCCTTGGCTCTGGCAAAATTGATCACGTTGTGATCATTCTAAAGGAGAATCATACCTTCGACAATTATTTCGGCACTCTTCCCGGAGTTAACGGGATGATGATGCCGAGGTCGCCTAACCCGCCGCCACGAGACCCGGATCATCGACACAGTGCATGGCTGACTCGCCAAACGACTTCGGTCCGCCAACAGTTCGTTGAGCCTGATATTCCATCGTATTTTGCGTATGCTAGAAAGTTTACGCTGTGCGACAATTATTTCACCGATGTTGCGGGACCGTCTACGCCGAACCATTTGATGTTGTTGGCTGCTGATTCTCCATTCATCGATAACCCTCATCCAGGCGACCCATCCAGAATCTCCTCATCGCTTCCACTAAGTCTCGAACGAAGCAACTTGACTTGGGGAAACTATGGAGGATACGCGTTCCAGTATCTGAGCAACATCGGCGACAGAAACAAGTTCACGTCTGATCAGTTCGCCAAAGACGCCGCGTCTGGAAAGCTACCCAACGTTTCTTGGGTCTATGCAACAAGCCAGTTTGACGAACATCCTCCTGACCCTGGGAAGGGCCCGATGGGGAACGTGACGACTGGTATGCAGTGGACCGTGGACCAGGTGAACGCGATTGTGAAGGGAGGGCTTTGGGGGAATGTTGCTATTTTCATAACGTGGGATGATTGGGGTGGATGGTACGACCATGTCAACCCGCCTAACGTCGAGACCTGGAAGCTGGCGACTCCACAGCCCTCCTACAAGGGGACACAGTTCCGGTACGGCTCAAGGGTCCCATGCCTCGTATTGAGTCCATATGCGAAGAGCGGCTACATTTCGAAGATGTTGCACTCGCACGTCAGCCTAGTGAAGTTCTGCGAATCCCTGTTCGGGCTACCTGCGTTGAACCAACGCGATGCGCAAGCTGACGACATGTCGGACTGTTTTAATTTCCAGCAAACGCCGGCCCAGCCTCCTGCCACAAAACCTTGACCGCCCGTATTTTCGCCGGGGCAAAACATCCCATAGATGATGAAGGTATATTAGTGTAGAAATAGATATCTTGGCAGGACACCTATATGCCAGATAGTCGCCCGCAGACCCAAAACCGTTATAGGGCTAGAGAACCATTCGCACTAAGGACTATTTCTATTTGGGCACGACGAGAAAGAAACCGCGCATTCCGGCTAGGCAGAACACGGACCGGACGCACATATCCTTTAGGTTACACACAGACATTTACGAGAAACTTCGGAAAGAGGCCCAAGAAAAACACGTCAGTATGAGCGATATTGTCTCTCAAGGGATCAGGCGCTACGTTGACTGGGACCTACCCGCTGAGAGATTCGGTCAGGTGTCTGTCCCTAAACCTGTGATTAAGTTGCTGTACGAGAAGCTGGACGAGGACGAGGCCCGTGAAGTCGGCCGTAAACAAGGTGAAGCGATGGCAGAGTTCGTTACCTTCTACTACAAATCAGCTAGTCTTGAGAAGTATCTCGACCTACTAGATCTTCAATCCATCCCATCCCAGATCACCTACGAGCACACGTTCAACGGAAAAACACACACCGTTATTCTTCGACATAATAGAGGACTCCGAACTTCTCAAAGCCTAGGCGAGACTCTTCGAGTTATGATGAATACTATTGGGAGGCTTGCAACCATCAAAGAAACCGATGAGCAGGTTCTAGTCACAACGGACAAGTCGTGAGAATGCCGTGTGTGTTTAGCCCTGAACTAGAATCGTTCCGGTCATCTGTGGTGGATGAAATTTGCAATGGAAAGCAAAGCTTCCTGGTTGGCTTGTTGTGATTGTTATGTTTGCGTTCTGTATTACCGTGGATTGGGCTGCCACGACCACATCGTTTGTGTAGGGAGCGCCGATCGTGAATGAGTGAGCCTTGTCAGTGGGGTTGTAGAAGTGAATGGTCACAGTGTCGCCTCTGTTCACGGTGATCTGGCTCGACGAGTAGATGTAATCGGAGTTCAGGTTCGATGGTGCGCTGAAGCTTAGGTCTTGGGCGAACAGGTAGATGTCTCGTGTTTGCGGGATGGGACTGGGATGTCCGAGATAACTGGCTGCTAATCCAGTAGCGGCTCCAACGATTGCCGCTAGTAGTACGGTTGCGATTAGGAGGTTGCGGGTGGTCAAGGGAGCCATGGTCCAATCAAGCAACGATGTTGTTAAAAGGTTTTACCTTTGTAGCGCCTTTCAGGCGCCAAGGGCCGAGTGTGGTTCTTTGTAATCGATTGTAGACGCGCCGAATATATCCGCTGATAAGTCCTGTCCCCGCGAATAATCTTTGAACAACAATCTCAACCCCCAGAACAAAACAGACATCCTAACGCGCATTCTACGATTGTCGACAATTCTGCTAGTCATAGGAATAAGCACACTCTACTCTATCGGAAGCGCAAGAGCCGCAGGCTTTGCATTCACCAACTACGAGCTCGGAAACACCCCTGGAGTATCCTGTCCCAACACACTGGCAAACTGTTACAATTTCGCCGCAGAACCAGCAATACGAGCCGACTCGACTGGCAACTTCTACTCTTCCTCCGAGAACGGGCTGTCAGGGGGAACTGACGCCTGGAAATCTACCGACGCCGGGCTCCACTACATCTCGCTAGCATCACCAAATAGCGCGTCCGCGGCGGGAACGCAGTTCTCGCCAGCAGGTGGAGACACGGACTTGGCTTTCGCGTCGGCCCTGAACGGGAACGGCTTCTACAACGTCTACGTAGCAAGCCTCGCACTGACAAACGTCTACGTGAGCACCAGCACTGACGGCGGCAGCACATGGCTTCTCAATCCAACAGGTGCTTCTATACCGGGCGACGACAGACCATGGATCGCTGCCGAGGGGGCTAGCAAAGTCTGCGTCTCCTATCACAGCATTACTGCCACGAACGACATCTTCGTCACCTGCAGCGCTGACGCTGGCATGACCTTCGCCCAGACAGGAAACGCGTTCGATGCGAACCATCTCTGGCTGGCGTCATTTCAGAACGAGATAGGGAATCTCGCAATCGACCCAGCCAACCACAACATCTACCAGTCCCTCAGCGGAATCGCAAGCGCAACAGAGACGACGTGTCTCAATTGCGGCCTTCACGGGATCTGGCTTGCAGTATCCACAGATGGCGGCTTGACATTCACTGACCGTGCTGTGTACGTCAACCCGAACACGTCCGTCTCCTACGGACACCAATTCGTCAATGTCAGCGTTGATCTTGCAGGAAACATTTACGTTGTATTCACAGACGACCACAACCTCTACTATAGCTTCTCCACCGACCATGGGACAAGCTGGTCTGCACCATCGCAGATCAACCAGAGCCCATCCGCTACCGCCATCATGCCTTGGAGTGTTGCTGGTGGAGCCGGCAAGCTTGACGTTGTCTGGTATGGAACATCCTACTACGACGGCGTGAAAACGCCCGACAACTACCCCTCAAGCGCATCATGGTACGTCTATTTCGCACAGAACCTCCAAGCAACAACCGCTGGAAGCTCGTTCTCTCAGCAAGCAGCGACGCCCGTGATCCATAACGGTGGAGTCTGCGAGTCAGGAGCAACCTGCACTGGAAACAGAGATCTGTACGATGACTTCGGAGTAGCCGCAAGCCCGGCAACAGGTCTAGCATCTATCGTCTACAGCGATGACCAGTACAGCAACACGCCCACACATCCTGCCGGGCCTAACTGTACGCCAAGCCGGACGAACACAGGCTACTGCGACAGCACCAATATCGCAACACAGACATCTGGTACAGGAATATTTCCCTAGGAAAATCCCAATCGAGAGCTAGGAGGCATCAAGCCTCCCTGCCCCTTCTTTTCCCGTGCGTCTCCAATTTATCCCAGAGCGTGTTCGGATTCTAACTGCGCTAAACGACCTGTCTTGGGAATGGTTGAGCGTATGGAGGCTTCAGCTCATCGGGAGTGACTCCCTTTTCAGTTAGTTGCTCGTAAGGTTTCTGAACGAACAGTTTTGCGACAACCTGATCTTCGGCTTCTTCCAGCTCAACCTTCACGTCGAGAAGCGCGAACACGGATTTGACGAATTCTGCATAGAAAGCTGAAGCGCGGGGCCCACAATCATGCCTCAGTATTACGACAAGGAATTGCCCGTCATGGCTGGACTCGTATTCGAAGTTGCGGTTGTAGCGCGAGGCTACTCGCTCAAACGATTTCAGGACGTTTTCTAGGTTGAACTTCTTGAACCAGAATGTGACCAGAGCGACCCAGGTATGTTCGCCCGATTTCCTACCTAGATCCCTTGCCTGTTCATCCGATATGAGACTGAAGAGTGTCTTCAGGAGCCCCCTGGGGATCGTGACGAGGCCGAACTTTTCCGCGTAGGCGTCATATTCCACATGCTTTCTCAACGCTTGGTTTGCAATGACGTTGACACTGATCTTGTCCCTCTCCGCGAGCTCGTCAAGTTGCTCAGATACCTCAGTGTCTATGCGCAAAGTACGGGTCTCGACTCGCTTCAACTGTGTGCCCGAGATTCTCCCTCGGGAAGAATAGATACAGGAATTGTAACTGAACTCTTAGCCACGCGGGATTCATTGAACCCTGCGATAGGGACCATACGCATTAATTACACATAGTCACCGGAAATCCAACTCGAAAGTTTCAGGGTTTTTGATGGAAGAACCAACATCTGAGAAAAAACAAACTACTAAACAGCGATCAACAACTGCCGCTCAGCTTCTTGTTCAATGCCTAGAGAATGAAGATGTCAAGTACGCCTTTGGCATACCTGGCGAGGAGAACATACACGTCATCGACGCGTTGAACAATTCGTCTATCCGTTTCGTTCTTGTCCGTCACGAGCAAGCTGCATCGTTCATGGCCGACATCTACGGCCGCCTGACCGATCGGGCGGGTGTCTGCATTGCAACCCTCGGACCTGGAGCGATCAATCTTCTCTTGGGAACTGCAGATGCCAACACGGACAGTGTGCCACTCGTAGCGATCAGCGCTCAGGGCGGGCTGAACCGGATCTACAAAGAATCCCACCAGATAGTCGACCTAGTCAGCATGTTCAAACCTGTCACAAAATGGGCTGAACTGATCCCTAGACCGGAGGCTGTGCCGGAGATGGTTCGGAAGGCGTTCAAGCTTGCGCAGACCGAGCGTCCTGGTGCCGTCTATCTTGCATTGCCGGAAGATGTCGAAAAAATGCCCGTGCCCCCTGGGCATCATCCGCTCGAAATCAATGTAGTGCGCGACACCTCTCCCTCTCCCACACAGATTTCCCGGGCTGCCAAAGTTCTAGGAACCGCGAAAAGACCTGTTCTCCTCGCGGGACACGGGGCCGTGCGTAATCACGCAACCGAATCTCTCATTCGTTTCTCAGAGCATCTGCATATACCTGTCGCGACGACGTTCATGGGCAAAGGTGTCTTTCCGGACAACCACCCCAACGCGCTTGGTACGATAGGATTCATGGTCCACGACTATGCCAATTTTGGCTTCGACCAGGCAGACGTCATTCTATGCGTCGGGTATGACATGCAAGAGTTTGACCCGGTAAAGATCAATCCGACGGGTGACAAGCAGATCATTCACATCCATCGCTACCCCGCTCAGGTCGACGCTCACTACCACCTCGCCGTCGGCATCCAAGGCGACATTTCAGAGTCTCTCGACGCCCTCGCCCGAGAGACTAAGCTAAACCCGACAATGAACTCGACAGGTCAGAAGATCCGACGCCTGTTACAGGAGGAGCTTGAGATGGGAAGAAACGACAACTCCTATCCGGTCAAGCCCCAGCGCATCGTCGCCGACATCCGAGCAGCGATGGATGAGAAGGACATTGTGCTGGTCGATACGGGTGCGGTGAAGATGTGGATGGCCCGGTTGTACCCGACCTACCAGCCGAACACATGCACTGTCTCCAACGGTCTCTCGACAATGGCCTTCGCATTGCCGGGGGCGATTGCAGCAAAGCTCGCGTTTCCAGATCGCAAGGTTCTCGCTGTCGCGGGAGACGCTGGTTTCTTGATGAACTCGATGGAGCTTGAGACCGCAGTTAGAGAGAAGATACCGCTAGTAGTATTGGTCTGGGTGGACGGGTCCTATGGCATGATCAAGTGGGAGATGGACCTGGAGCTCGGGCATCACTCGCATGTTGACTTTGGCAACCCTGACTTTGTCAAGTTTGCGGAGAGCTTCGGAGGCAAAGGATACCTGATCAAGCAGGCAAGAGATCTGCTTCCCACACTAAAGCGCGCCCTAGCCGATAATAGCGTCTCGGTCATCGCCTGCCCCGTCGACTATGCACAGAACAACATGCTAACGAACAAGCTGGGAGAACTCACAGAACCCATGTAGCAAACGGACGTGTTCAGCCTACTGTATCCGTAATTTTGCCGCATGCAATGCACTTCCATTTGCCTTGAACCTTGACCTTCTCATCGCAGCCGAATAGGCCGCACTGAGGAGGCTTGACCTCTCCGACTATCGCATTCCACGTTTCCCAGTGCTCAAGCCACTTCCGCCAGTCCACCTTTTCAGGTTGGTTCGGTATCCGTTTTTTCAAGTCGTTCCGACGAAGCTTATTCGGGGAATTCACGCTCAGAGGAACCACTCCCAGACGCTAAGCGTTTCCTATTCTCCTTGGTCATAGATTTTTGCTCATCGCACGCTGGCGCAAGGGTCTTAGCTATCCTAGGATGATCGTTTGAGCGACTGTCCCATCTGGTTCTTGTCTTGAAGGAAAAGAAGTTCAAGAAAATCGAGACCAAACTGATCCATTCCGGCGAGCCTGAACCCCGCGTCCTCGGGGCTGTTAGCATGCCGATATTCCAATCGGCCATGTTCGAGACCCGCAGCGAACCCGGCTACCATGATATTGAATATATTCGCCTGAACAACACGCCGAACGCCAGGGCGCTCCACGCGAAGCTTGCCGCGATTGAAGGGGCGGAGAACGCTCTTGTGGCATCGAGCGGAATGGCGGCCATCTCCACCACCCTGCTTACCTTCCTTCATAATGGGGATCATCTGCTCGTCCAGAACTGTCTGTATGGCGGGACCCATGATTTTGTCACGAAAGATCTACACACATTCGGCATATCCTACGATTTCATCGACGGCAGCGACCCGGAGTCATGGGAGAGGAAACGGCGACCCAACACTAAAGCGATCTACGTTGAGACCATGACTAATCCATTGCTGGAGGTGGCGGACCATAAGGCGGTCGTCAAGTTCGCAAGGGCCCATGGACTGGTATCCATGGTTGACAACACTTTCGCCAGTCCTATCAACTTCCGTCCCATCGAGCACGGGTACGACCTCTCTCTCCACAGTGGCACCAAATACCTCAACGGGCATTCAGACATTGTCGCGGGAGCGGTTATTGGAAGTTCGGAGCTCGTCAGCAAGGTCAAGCATCGGCTGGATCATCTCGGTGGAAGTCTGGACCCACACGCTTGCTTCCTGTTGCATCGCGGTATGAAGACGCTTGCGCTCCGCATGAGACACCATAACGAGAGCGCTCTCAAGATTGCGAGATTTCTAGAAGAACATAACGCGGTTGCAAAGGTCAACTATCCAGGGCTCATGAGCCATCCGCAGCACAACCGGGCGGGAGAGTTGTTTGGCGGGTTCAGCGGAATGATGAGCTTCGAGCCCAAAGGCGGCAAGACCGCGGCCGAACAATTCATGAAAAGTGTCTCCATCCCGATCATAGCGCCGAGCCTGGGCGGGGTTGAAACCCTACTCACCAGACCAGCGGTCACCTCACACTCTGGGATGTCTGCGGAAGACAGGAACAGACTGGGGATCACGGACGGATTAATTCGAGTGTCGATTGGAATCGAAGCGACAGAGGATCTCATCAAGGATTTCGGAGAGGCACTCGACAGGATCAGAATTGTGCCACTATCCGTTGAGTGAAGCCTCAAACTAACTACGCACTGAGGAGTCGGGGCTGGAGACGCGCTAGCGATCTCAGCTATTCGATGACTTAGCCAGAGGCTATTCTTGAGACTACAAGAATCCAAGCAGCGAACGCAGTACCCAAAAGCGCAAACCCGGCTGTCCTCGACATATCTCCCCCTCTGAACAAGGCTGCTCCAATCCCTATCGACCCCATTGGAACACCAATGACGAGAAGAATTGGGGCTTTCGGCGACCCAAGGAAGAGGAGAGGAAGATAGGGACCAATTCCTACAAGAAAGGCCAATCGCCACTTTCCGGTCAAAGCGCCGTAAACTGCGGCTACGATACCGGGCAACGGCAGAAAAAGAAGGACGAGAGATTCCCATTGCACAATCTGGTTCCGAGCGGCAATCGACAAAGTTGAGTACTCTAAGACAAATGAGGGAACCGATATCCAAAGCGCAAGAAGAGCAATCACCGGAATCGGAAACAGAGAGTGATTAATGATCGAATTGAGCTTCCCTGCCAATTCGCATCACTTAACTACGCTTAGGATGCGGTCCAGCTAACTTAAGGATTGGACGGCGCGATGGGAAATCCCGGCCAGTCTCCCTCGAGAGGAGATGGTCGATCACAATTCTGTTTTAGATAGGCGTTTCAGATCTTCGCCAGTGATCTGCATGACTCGCCAGTTCTCTCGGAAGCCAGCCCCAAGTCTTTGATACACGTCTATTGCGTTTGTGTTCCAGTCAAGTACCTCCCATCGCATTCCGTAACAGTTCTCTGCGATGGCGATCTGCGCAAGATGAACCATGAGGGCTTTGCCAACCCCTTTGCCTCGGAACTGTGGCCTGACAAAGAAGTCTTCCAGGAAGAGTCCGTGCCTTCCCTGCCAGGTGGAATAGTGGTGGAAAAAGAAGGCCATACCGGCCGGGTTACCATCCCGCTCAGCAATAAGTACCCTGAACTTGGGGTTCGCTGAGAAACCATCCCTGATCAAATCGTCTTCCGTAGCTCGAACCGCACCGGGTTCCCGCTCATACTCAGCCAACTCGCGGATGAAGGACAGAATCAGCGGGACGTCTTCCACACTTGCCTTGCGAATTTTCAACATGGTTTACATACTCTTACTCCGTCTCCCTACCCAGATTTGTTAGCTCAGTAAGAAGTTAGTTGCTGATTCTAGCCGTCTCTCGAAATCAACTGGAAATTCATGACCGAGGTTCTGCACCACATCAATCTTACAATTGAAGCCTCGTTCGACCATTCCTTCGAGGAGCGTCTTGATCTTGGGCAGGAAGGCATCCTCGTTCCCCATTATTATGACGCCTTTCAATCCTCTAACGTCCTTTGCCCTAATGAATGACGCGAATGCTTCGCTGGGATGGTCCCGCTGGCTTGCAGGTTTGTCCTCAGGTGCAACCCAATCCGATGCGGCGACGGTGATAAACCCGCGGCAGGGAAATGTTCTGTTCAAGGTCAGGTACATAGCGAGAGCTGCTCCCTGAGAGAAACCTGCTACTATCACTTTGGCAGGGTCAACGTTGTACTTGTCCCGAACTTGCTTGTATGCCCACGCGACTTCATGTTCTGAACGCTCCGGGTTGTCCCAGCAGTATTCTTCAGAGGATATTGGTTGCGAAGAATGCGGGACAGCCAGAAGAAACCCTTGATTCCGAGCACCGTTCCAGTTTTCTGCAAATTCACCGGGATGCCCAACCCTCGGGGTGAGTGCGATAATAAGAGGGTGCCTTTCTTCGGGAGAAAAGTTTCGAGGAGTCAAGACCATCACTCCAGGTTTGGCTTTCAACAGGGCTCTCTGTTTGAGGCGTTGACTCTCTGCGATTATTGCCTTGAATTCGGGTCTGTTTTGAAGCGATTCGAGGTCCGGTTCCATCAGGAGCGCTTGATCGGGCCACCAAATGCCATCCTTCGAAGCCTTCTCAAGCATCTGAAGAGCCTCTTCTGATTCTCCAAGCCTGGATTGGAGACAGCCGATCCAGTAGGAGGTTTTTGCATGCCTCTCGGGAAATTTCTCTTTCGCTTGAAACGCTACCGCTAATGCCTCTCGATACTTGCGATCATTGTACAGCTCGAAGATCTGATCACGGTAATATGGGAAGCTGTTAGCTCTTGTGGTTCCCAAACGTCTTAGAAGACCCCAGCTTCAATTTCCTGTTCTCCGAACTATTAAGAATGCGCAGGGGCAGTGACGACATAGTCCGTTTCGGATGGTCTCTTTGGGCAATATTTTGAAACCCTTTCTCTTCGAGACTTCGACGTTGCTAGGGCTCATTGTACTGGGGTTGCTTGGGTTTCGAGTTGACGCCTTGTTCGGACTACCCGTATTTCCGACGTGGCCTTTCAACTACTTCGGGATTGCTCCGGTTCTTGGCGGCGTCGTTCTCCGGTTTTGGGCAAGCTCAACGATATTCAATACGGGCAAGGGCACGCCACTCTATAGCCGGCCCCCGAAGGCTCTTGTTACCACAGGCCCCTATCGATTGATTCGTAATCCGCTTTATCTCGGAGGCTTCCTGATCTACCTAGGAATCATAGTCACGATTCCTTCTCTTTTTCTAGCGATTCTAGGATTGATTGGCCTCTCGATTACCTACATCGGAATTGCTCGTGAGGAGAAAGGCTTGGAGAGAAGGTTCGGCGAAGACTATCGCCTCTACAAACAAAATGTTCCAGGTTGGATTCCAAGAATCAGGAGGAGCAGTCCAAGCTAGATCCGTAGTCTGATCGGAATCCACCTCGAAGCAACGGCTATCAACTCGAGGATAAGATTCGCTACCAAGCGATTGTCAGGCGGCATGAATCTCTCTAGAGCTCAAGTCAACTCTTGGCGATTGTCCAGCCATCACCTTGCCAAACGAGCTCGAAAGGGGCAGATTGAGGAAGTCGTTTCGGACCTCTGCGGGGTGCAGGCCCAGGTCCTGTCCTATGCTGCTTTGGCAATCTGGGCGAGGGTTGAGGGCATCACGATGCAGGATGTCCAAGATGCCCTTTGGAAGCATCGTTCCCTCGTCAAAACTTGGTGCATGCGTGGGACCCTTCACCTAATCTCGGCCTCCGACCTGCCCGTCTATGTGGCTGCTAGGAAAGCCACATCGGTTGTTAGGCACGACTGGCTTACACCTGAGATTGATGTGGAAGAGAGGAAGAGAATCGTCGGCGCAATACGTGATGTGCTTGATGGAAAAATTCTGACTAGAGAGCGGTTGGCTGAAGAGGTAGTCAAGCGTCTTGGCATGAGTGCCAGTGTCCGCAAGCATATGCTCTCAGGCTGGGGTAACCTCCTGAACCCGGCAGCCGAACAGGGATACCTCTGCTTCGGCCCCAGCGAGGGATCTAAAGTCACATTCGTCCGGCCGGACCAATGGGTCGGAAGATGGGACGAGCCTAGTGGACGCAAGGCGTGGAAGACGCTTCTTCGACGATTCTTTTCCACATACGGCCCAGCGACCCATCACGACATCGGTCATTGGTGGGGCTTCCGTCCCGAACGAGCGAGGATGCTGATGGATTACATTGCAGACGAGTTGGCAGAGGTCGAGTTTGAAGGCCAGAAGAGATGGGTTCGAAGAGAAGACGTTGAACGGATCGTCGATGTTGAGAGGGTTCGTTCGGTGAAGCTGCTTCCGAGCTGGGATTGCTACGTGATGTTCTATCATCCTCGAGAGCTTCTCGTTTCTCAGAACTATCGAGCCAGAGTGTTTAGGAAGCTCGAAGGCAACGCACCTGTTCTGCTAGTCGACGGAGTCGCGGGAGGAGTATGGGAACAACGACGAAAGAGTGGCCGCACTGAACTAACGGTGCACCCCTTCAGCAATCTCAGCTCAGGCCAAAAACAACTCGTCAGAGACGAAGCCAACAGCCTAGGGGAATTCATGGGAACAAATGTTGAGGTTACAATTTTGTCGTAGCTCTGGACAGGATCAAGGTTCATCTTTAATAACGGCAGTTTTCGTTCCGCCTCCTGACGTAGTTGTCTCAGACGATCCTGAACGATGATTCGCTTACCTTCGCCGAGAAGATCATCAGCGCCAAGACTGATGAAGGCAGGAAAGTCCACCATGCGGGGGAGATTGCTGTTCTGCCTGCGGATATGGCGATGGCCCAGGACAGCACGGGACCCTTGGCAATCAAGGTCTTCCGTGAGATGGGGGTTCAGAAGGTCTGGGACCCGAAAAGAATCCACCTAGTCATAGATCATAGTTTTCCAGCCCCTGACGAGAAGGTGGCAAATCTTCACATTCTGATTCGAGAGTTCGTCAAGCAGCAAGGCGTCCGGCTGGTCGAGGGTAGCATATCCCACCAACATCTTCTCGAAAACCATGTTGTGCCTGGTATGGTGCTGTTTGGCGCTGATTCTCATACTTGTCAGGCCGGAGCGATAGGCGCTTTTGCTACTGGTATTGGTAGTTCGGAGATGGCTGCTGTCTGGGCGAGCGGCAAGCTCTGGGTCCGCGTCCCAGAATCCATCAAGATCAACCTCACGGGCCAGTTCAAGAAAGGCGTCTACGCCCGGGACATCATAACCCATTTCATCGGAATGGTAGGCGAGGATGGCGGGAACTACAAGTCATTGGAGTGGAAAGGTCCAGCGGTCAGAAATCTCTCAATTTCATCAAGAGCTTGCATCAGCAACAACTCGATGGAGTGCGGCTGCAAACTCTCCATCTTCGAAGTCGACCCTGCAACCCAGGATTATTTCAAAATGGCAAACCGGAAACCGATGCTCGAGATTCACGCGGGACCGAAAGCCCACTACAAGGAAGAGTACGAGATCGATCTTGGAACTCTGGAGCCTAAGGTCTGGGGTCCGGGGAACGAGAGCAAAGTGCGTAGTGCCAGCGAATTCGGGGATGATCATTTAGACGAGGTTTTCATCGGCTCCTCCACAAACGGACGATACGAGGACCTGCAGGTCGTAGGCAAGATCCTCAAAGGACACAAAATAAAGGCCGGGACCCGTTGCATAATCACACCCGCCTCCAGAAACGTGTTCGAAAGAGCAATCAAAGATGGTCTAGTGGAAACGTTTCTCGAATCAGGAGCAGTGTTCACCAACGCTACCTGCGGTGCATGCGTTGGTACGCATCTCGGTGTTCTGGGCGAGAATGAAACCTGTCTCTCCACTTCTCCACGGAACTATGTGGGACGAATGGGCGCCTCAACCGCCAAAATCTACCTCTCATCTCCAGCCACAGCTGCCGCATCAGCCTTGGAAGGGCATATTGCCGATCCGAGGAGCTACCTATGAGCCTCCCAGCGCCGCCCACAATCATCCGGGGGAGAACCTGGGTCTGGCCTGACGACGTGAACACGGACATCATCATACCGTTCCGGTTCAAGGCCCGCACCAACGACCCTGTCGAGATGGCCAAATATGCCATGTACGGGTTCGACCCCGAATTCTACAAGAAAGTCAAGCCCGGCGACCTCTTTGTAGCAGGAAGAAACTTCGGAGGAGGGTCTAGCCGCGAACAAGCACCAGTCGCCATCAAATACTCAGGAGTAGCAGCGGTAGTCGCAGAAAGCTTCGCAAGAATATTCTACCGCAACAGTTTCGCTATCGGACTACCCACCCTAGAAGTACCAGGCATCGCCAAGGAGGTCTCCCAGTGGGACGAGATGGAGGTCAACTTGCAATACTGGACCGTCAAGAAGGTCAAAGATGGAAAAACATTCCACGCGTTGCCCGTCCCCGAGTTCCTTCGAGAACTAATGCGAGAGGGGGGTCTTGTTGAGTTCTATAAGAAGCACAAGAGCTTCCCCTGGGAACGGCTACAACAGCTAGCCTAGCACGCTGAGTTCACGAGTTCCCATCTGCTTTCCGTAAATAATCCCGCGAAGAAGGCGATACTAGATATTTGAAAAACCTCGCGTCACCGCTTTTCAACCCTTTCAAACCTTCCGCTTCTTTTTTCACTCTAATCGAGGGATCGACCAGTCTAAGCTCAAAATCGGGGTATCTGGCGAGAAGAAGCTCGTTTGGGCATTCCCTGCAAATCCTTGAGGCAGCGCTATCTAGAATGATCTCATTTGGTCCTGCAAGCCTTTGCAATCGCGAACCAGCGTTCATCGCGTAGCCTACGTAGTCGTCCTCGTCAAGTTCTGATAAGAGAGTTCTCACCCTTATTCGATATACTTGACCAACTGCTATGCTTATGCCAAATCCGTCGGGAGTTGAGAAGGGTAGAGAACGTTTTGCGAGGAGGTACTTCTTATGAATCTCATAAGCTGCATTGATCGCACACCTTAGAGCACCACATGCTCTGTGACATTTGTTCGCCTCCTCGCGACTGAAGTCTTTGACTTCCCAGACTAAAAGAAACCCATCCCCGAGTAGCTTGTGGAAGCTGTGATGGAAATCCTGAAAGAGTTGATGCACTCGTTCATAACAAATCTCTACGACCTGCGCCACTTGGCCGGGAAGAGCAGAATTTGACCATCGTGAAAAATCTCTAATATCGGCATAGAGTACGACAATCTCAACTTTAGATTCACGTGGCCGCCTTCTGAGATAGGCGCGCAAAGCACGTTACTCCATGAGTCGGAGAGTTTTGACTCGACGTAGAGAACTATCGAATAGTAAAGTGCACCATAGTTCCAACCGTTAGCACCATATCTAGCGACTCTGTTTCTCTAGGACCTTGTCGCGTGTTGACTCCTTCAGTTCTTTTGTTAGTTGGTTGACTGTGGTGATGCGTGCGAATCGGCGTCGTAGGGCGTATTCTGTGCGTTCGCGTATGGCGTCGACTCCGAGTTCTTCGCCTGGCTTGTCCCAGTTCGGAATTGGAAAAGTCATCGTCGCTTCGGTGACAAAGTCTACCGCGTAGCCTAGGTCGGCTGCGATCCTCGCGGTCGTCTCGCAGCACTGCTCCATCTGTATCCCGGTAATGCTGACGCGCCTCACGCCCTTTTCGATCAGGTACGGTTGCAATGTCGTGCTGGTGAAGCAGTTACGCGTATTCTTGACCATCACGGGCTCGTCTGTGCGCGGCTTGAGAAAGTCCATCAGCTTGAATGAGGGGCTATCTTTGGCGAACGCCTCGTCGCTGTCAGTGTGTAAGAAGAAAACGACCGGCAGATGGGCAGCACGATAGGCTTCGACGAGAGCGCTAACATTCTTTTCAAAAGCTGGGTTGTTACGACTTGCCCATCGCGGGCCGAGTTTGAACGAGTCCTGCGCATCGATCACTAGCAAAGCTGATTGTGAAATGGGAACCGTGCTTGAGTCCAGCATGGTTCTTCTACGGGTCGTAGCCTCAGTTCAATGTTGCGGTTTAGGTTCAGTTCTCGATGTTTTAAACCACCAAGAGGTCGAAATGCAATTCTAGATGCCTGGGTTTGAATGAGAATAACGTCCCGGACAGCGATAGGGCGAAAGTTACCCTAGAGGAATTTCTACGGTGGAAAAAGGAGATTGATGCGAGGACATCGCTGACAATTTCGCAGTTGTATGTTATCGCTTTCACGAGCGCACTTGTGATATTCGTCCTAGGCTTCGCAGGACTGTTCTTTCTTGGCTTTTTCTGGGGAGCGATTTTTGCTTCCGTCTTTTCCAGTCTTGCGATATTGACCATGACGGGCAGAATGAGAAACAGTAATTTCAGAGCGAGCTTCGGAAGTCAATCCGAGTCGAAGAAAGAAGCCAAGGATGAGCAAATCGACGATTACGTGGACAGTTAGCAGCTTGGAGGCTGATAGGCTATGAGTCCAGAAGATGTGGTTTCCCAGGACACCAAAGATCTCCGGATTTTCTTTGGGGATCTCAGAAGGATGACTTCGAGGGAGGTCGCTGATGGCGAAGTCTCTCTGATCGTTTCCTCTCCACCTTACTTCAACGCTCCGTTTGATTACCCCGATCTTTTTCCGAGCTACGAAGATTATCTGGGCTTAATCAGGTCCTTCGCTTCTCAGAGCAGAAGAGTGCTAGGAAGAGGAAGAATCTGTGCGATAGTCACTGACGATATGCTGGTGAAAGAGGGAGGTGACAGTCGCGGGCGGAAATACCCACTTGTCGCCGACACGACCAGAATCTTCTTGGATGAGGGTTTTCTCTATCGTGACAAGATAACCTGGGTCAAGCCCGCTGGCTACACTAGAATCAGCAGGCGGAGCGGCGTCGTCCTCCAGCATCCATACCCCATGTACTTCTACCCGGACAACATCCAGGAATCAATACTGTTATTCCAGAACGGCGAGTTCGATTACGGCCACTTGAAAGACGCGCCAAAGAAGATTCTGGAATCCTCCAAAATAGACACCGTCCAACTCAACAAGGAGAGATGGAACCTGACCGTCTGGAACATCACCAACGTTCTTCCAATGCCCGGCCGTGTCGAAGAAGGAATCGCCGCCTTCCCAGAAGAAATTCCTAGGCGGCTGATCAAGCTCTTTACGATGGTTGGAGAGACTGTGTTCGATCCTTTTGCAGGTTCGGGAACGACGTTGAAGGTCGCTTTGGAATTGGGAAGGAAAGGATTCGGTTACGAAATCGATCTCGAACTAAAAGATATCCTAAGGGAAAAACTTGGAGAAGAGAACTTACTTATCGAAGAGAGAGAAGGAGCCAAGAGGCTCCGAAAGTCCCTCCAAACCAAGATTCAACGGCAGAGAAGTGTTGTGAGGTAGCGCGTTCTGCTAGTGGGGTGACAATGTCCTGAAAGGAATTCCCTAGCGCAAATTATTCGCTTGTCAAATTGTCAGTTTCAGATATCTCTGGATAGAAAATGGTCGAATCTTGGGGTTGTGCTAACCAATCGTTTTAAATGCTGATGCTCGGCAAAGCTGAAAGGCGAAGATAATATTGAGAACACTTTGGAAAGCACTCGTTTTAGGTCTTCTCGGCCTTCTATCAATGACATTGCCTTTCGGATTCGCTGCCGGTGCTTCAACGACCAGTTTCCAGTTTCTCGTTGGCAAGGGACCGCTTTGTGGCCTCGCTACTAATGCCTGCCCTGACATCACTATGGCTGACAACGGTGATTTGGTCGCTGTGACCGGTCAAGGGACGCTCTCAATCTTGGGCAACTCGGTCGCTGGCGACGGAACCTTTGCGCACATGGCTCCAGATGGAACGGTTCGGGCGATGGGAACCTGGACAGCGATTCGACTGATGAGTTTCAGATCCTTCGGCAACTCCCCTGGACTTCCGTCAAACTTCGTCGGCGGTCAGGCACTGATGCTGATACAGCTGTCTGTGGGCGGAACACCAGTTCATACAGCCGTGCTGACGATAATCTGTGAAGTCGGGACTCCTCCAGCCGGTCTTCATGAAGGAATCAAGCTGGTTGTTCAGGATACGCCGTTCAACTTTAACAAACAGGTAAGCGGATTAACTATCTTCGTAAGCCAGGACTAACAGGCGTTCCCAAGGCCGACAAAACACTCCCCTTCTTTATTTGCACGATCCCCCAGCCGATGGCTTCAGCCCGATACCAGACTTCTCGAATCTATTCAACCTTGAACATATCGAGGCATTTTTTCACCAAGCGTCTCTTCGACCTCTTAATCCTGACATGAGTTAGACAGAATACGCACCTGATCTCGGTGAACGCATAAAGTCGGCCTAGCCGTCACAGAACTTACAAACTAGAGAGGTGAAATTTCTCTATGAAAAAGTCCCTTTTGGTTTCGGTCCTCGTTCTTGCTCCCCTTGTTCTTGCTCTGCCTATAGGTTCGGTCTTCGCCGCCACCCCCGGCTTCGGTAACCTGTACTACAACGGCACAATCGTCCACACCGTCGTTCCACCTGCAGCGTTTCCGAATACCGGCCTCGATAACTTCTACAAGGTTACCAACGGCGCTGCTGGACAGTTAGGCATTGCATCAGTCGCGCCCGGTGCCGACGGTTATCATGGCGGCCACTGGAAAGTCTTCGTTGTAACATTCAACCAAGACGCAGCACCAGTACTCCTAACGTCCCAAGCAGCCGTTCTCGCGGCCCAGAGCGCTGGCACAGTTACCGTGACAAGGAACGCGTCCGCAGACTTTCTCTGCCCGGTCCAACTGTAGCCCCCGCTTTCACGCACGGACATTCCGGGACGGTTCCACCGTCCAATTTCCTTCTTTTCCATTAGCCTCAAACACATGCCGCTGTTTGTTCTCCTTGAAAACTCCAGCCATAATAGAAACACTCGCGGACCAATCTTTTAGAATCTCCTGCCAACATCCATCCCGTTGACAGTTCGGGGATGCTCTTCGTTGTTTCAACGGCTAGGCTCAATCTTTGACGAGTACAAGGGCATACCCCGCGAAGCCAATCTCCTGATCTATTCCAGTTTCTTCACTTGGGCTGCCGCAGGCCTACTCTTCATCTCGTTGCAAGTTTTTCTTGTACTAGAAGGCATCTCCTTTGCCACCAGCAGCCTCATCCTCGGAACCTTCGGAATCGTCAGCGCTTCCTCCACTCTCCTGTTCGGGGGTCTCGCCGACCGCTATGGCAAGAAGAAGTTCGTAGTCATGGGAGGAGTGCTGGGAAGCCTTGCACTAGCCATCTTCGCCGTTGACTCGAACATCTCTCACTTGTTCGGAGCAGCGGTCCTAGCTGGGCTCTCCGAGGCAATGTACGCTTCCTCGTGGAGTGCCTTGCTGGCGGACAAGGCGGGAAATCTGAAACGGACCAGCGCCTTCGGTTTATCCTTCTTCGTTGCCACGATCGCGTCTGCCTTGGGAGGCTTCAGCACGAGCCTCCTCGGCCTGATGAAATCGCTCTACCAGGTCGACCTTGTCACGGGCAACCGGTACCTGTTCGTCGGGGTCGCCGCCATCAGCCTCATCGGCCCGATGATCGTCTACCTCAGAGTCTCCGAGTCCAGGCTGGAAACGAGCCAACAACCTGGGTTCCACATTCTTCCGCGACAGAGCCGTGGCGTAGTCTTTCGGTACGCTGCCTACGGGATCGTAATCGCTCTCGGTGCCGGCATGGTAATCCCCCTTATCCCAGGCTGGGCCTTTCTCAAATACGGCCTCGCGAACGATGTGACTGGGCCGATTTTCGGCGGAATCAATAGTCTTGTAATGGGATTCGCCAACCTCGCAACTCCACGGATTGCCCGGAGATTCGGAACCGTTCGGACAATCGTGCTAACGCAAGGATCGTCTACGCTGTTCCTTTTCTCGATTCCGTTCTCGCCTAACTTTGCCTCCGCCTCGTCCATCTATATCGTCAGAAGCATGCTGATGATGATGTCCAACCCTGCCCAGAACTCTCTCCTGATGGGCTTGGTCCCGACTCAGGAACGATCGGTGGCCTCCGCCATCGTAGCCTCGCTCTGGAGACTGCCCAACTCGTTCAGCACTGGCATCGGGGGCTACATCATGGGGCTAGCAACAAGCCCCAGCAGCATCTACCTCGCGCTACCGTTCCTGATCTGCACGGTACTCTATCTCACGGCAATCAGCTACTTCTGGCGGACGTTCAAAGATGTGAAACTGCCAGAGGAGCAGGTTCTGGAACCCCTAGCCGAAGTCGTCCCTGCCGCGACCCAGGGGGTTTCGACTTAGGGTAGTATTCCGCCTATCTTCGCCAACGTCACGAGTCCAGGCTTCTTCTCAAAGATCCCAGCAGTAATTTCCAATGCCTTCTTCTGTAGCTTCTTGTCCTTGTTGAGTTTGTGGAGCGCTCTTTTGTTCAGCCGCTTTATCAACCAGTTATCGCTCAGCGCATACGTCACCGTGTAGTTCGCATGCTTCCCGATCACGTCTGCGCGCATCTTCCGTTCTTTCTGATACTCAAGCAAGGGCGTTTGTGAAAAGTCTCGTGCGACCTTACACTTCTCGATCACACCAGCCAACGCAACTGCATCCTCCAAAGCCAGATTCACCCCCTGCCCCGCGTGCGGGTGAAACGTGTGCGCGGCGTCCCCAAGCAGCGCGATCCCATTTCCCACCCACTTCTCCACCTGTATGAATGAGGGCGTGAAGTACGCCATCTTCGTCCAGGCCTCCACACCTGTAAACGCGTCCGCCATCTCCGGCGCCGCCTGAACAACCTCCTCTCTGAAAGACGCCAAACCCTCCTTCTTGACCCTGTCAAAACTACGCGGACCGACACAATGGAAGAGATAGGTCGCATCGGGACCCGAAGGCATTATTCCAAGCATCTTTCCGGGACTCTGATACTGGCGTGCCCTGCCCTCCAGGCCCGGAACAGGACCGACTAGTCCGACTAGGAAAGAGTCTGGATATTTCTTCGTCTTCACCTTCGCGCCCAGATTGGTTCGGATGTGAGATTGAGGACCATCTGCCCCCACTACGAGGGGTGCCCTGATCTCATCCCTGCCTGCCTCGGCCTCGTAGATCACCCCATCTGCTCGACCTCCGTTCTGCAGCACTTCCTGAAATGAAGCTCCCCAGAGCACCTGCGCTCCCACTTTCTCGGCCAGATAGACTAGCAACCGTTCTATCTCTGTCGCGTTCGCCGTCAAGAGATAATTCTGAGGATGTTCCAACAAGCCGTAGTCCGCCTCGAGTAGAACTTCTCCCTCCCAGCTCTTCACTTCCAGAATCTGGGACGCAGATCCAACTTCCTTTGCTCGGCCAAGCGCTCCAAGCTTTTCTAAAACCGCCAAGCCATTAGGCTGAAAGGTCAATCCTCGCGGAATTCCCTCTAGGCCTTTCTGTCGTTCCAAAAGTATTGTTGAGATTCCCTTGTTCTGTAATTCTACCGCAAGCGCGAGAGCGGCTATGCCCGCTCCCACAATTACAACGTCGGCCTTCCCGGGCAATTTTTCTTCCTCAGACGTCCCGGACCCAATCTAGTTGATATCTTAAAATCATGCCTGAACCGATATTTGGGGAGACTTGAGCAGAATTCACGGACAGGGCTCGACAGAGAAGCTAGTACTCTACGATCCCGGAATGTCAGTCGCGCCCCATGTATACAACAAGGACCGGCGATACGCTGTCTTGGTGGTCGATATGCTCTATGACTTTGTCTATGGGAAGATCAAGACCGACCGCGCACTCCCGATAATTCCCAAGTCCGGGGACCTGGCCGACGCAGCCCGTAGCGCAGATATTCCCGTCTTCTATCCTAACGATTCACACACACGCCGAGACTTTGAGATCCAGCGCTGGGGAGAACACGCGATGAGAGGGACGAAGGGCGCGAAGATGATCAGTGCTCTCAGACCAAGAAAGAAGGATGTTGAGATTCCTAAGACAACCTACAGCAGCTTCCACGATACGAGGTTGGAGAAGGAGCTGAAGAGGGCGCACGATGGGAAGGGTGCAAACACGCTGATACTCGCGGGGCTCCACGCTGACTGTTGTGTGAGACATACTTGCGCGGACGCGTTCTTCAAAGGCTACGAGACCATCGTCGCGGAGGACGCCGTCAACTCCTTCACCGAGCTACAGTACCGGACAGGATTACAGTACGTCAAGTTCTGGTACTTGACAGATGTTCTTGCGACAAAGAAGATCGTGAAGTTGTTCTAGGAAGGGCTCGGGCTCGAAGAAGCCCACCCGCGTCATCATCGACCAAGATGGAGGAATAGACGATGCGCTCGCCCTCATCCTCGCACTAAAATCCCCAGAACTAGAAGTCGCAGGCATAACAGCAGTCTCCGGCAACGTAACAGTAGAACAGGCGACACTGAACGGATTGCGAGTCGTTGATCTCATCAATAGAGGAGATGTGCCGGTTGCTCGAGGACTCGCAAACCCGCTTGTACGAGATGCAGTCCGGGCTACCAGCTTCCATGGAAGAGATGGGCTGGGCGATTCCAACCTGCCAGTTTCAAGGATTCGTCCCGCAGAAAAGAATGCTCTAGACACTATCTCTGGCGAGCTAGCTATCTCAAAGCGTCGCGACCTAACCATAATCTGTACTGGCCCTCTAACCAATATCGCTGCCCTACTAACCGGTTTTCCGGATGCCGCCAAAATGATCAAGGAACTCGTGATAATGGGCGGAGCCTATGGCGTAACAGAATATGGTGTTGGAAACGTAACCCCGGTGGCCGAGTTCAACATCTACGCGGACCCGGAGGCGGCGAAGATCGTGTTCGAATCCAGAGTCCCCTTAGAAGCTGTTGGCCTCGACGTGACAATGATCCCCAGGAACCAGCTGACGCTGAGAGAATATGCCGAGATCAAGAAAAGCAAGGGCCGAGTTGCAGCGTTCGCGGCCACGATTCTCAGCAAGAACATACACAAACATGGAATCTTCGCGTTGCACGATCCAATGACTGTCGCGACCAAGGTCAAGCCTTCACTCTTCGAGTTTGCCGGCTACAAGGTCCAGGTCGAGACGAGAGGCGAAATCACTGCAAGCATGACCGTTGCAGACAGACGTTGGTGGCCACCAGAGCGCGAGATTCAAGGCGAAAAAATGATGATTTGCAAGAACGTCGATTCCAAAGGCTTCAAGCAGTTGTTTCTAGACCGTTTGACCAGGGCCTGAGTGGTCGATACATCAAAAAGGCGCGTTTCTGAGCCTCGTGTGAGAACTTTTAAACTCAATATTTGGCAATATACAGCTACTATGGGAAAAGAAATCGGCCACATAGAACTGATATCAAAGGACCTAATGGCGACAAAGAAGTTCTACTCCAAACTCTTCGGCTGGAAATTCGAAATGCTCGGCGACGGCTATTCAATGTTCAAGACCTCGCAGAAGGGCGTCGGCGGCGGCTTCATGCTCGGCAAGAAAGTCAAACCCGGCTCGACGACATTCTACGTCAACGTGGACACCATACCCGCTACACAGCAGAAGGCAAAGAGTCTCGGCGGACGAATCCTTAAGAAACGTAAGTCTATTGGCGGCGGAATGGGCTACTGGGGCACCATTGGCGACCCGCACGGCAATGTCATCGGCCTCTGGAGCAAAAAGTAACCCTCCAACACGCGCACGCGCGTTCCTAGTTACGCGCTAGCTTAGCGTACAGTATCAAACTCCCTTTTTTCGCCTCTTACCGTCCCCTTTCAAAGGGTCCGATTCTGGCAACGGTAAACCTGACGAAAGTCTATCGAAAACCAATCCTCCTACTCCTCTTCCTCTTCACCAACGCACTAATCCCGATAGCCGCTGGGACAATGACAGTTTGAGCAATCCTTGTCCTCGGCTACGAGAGACTAATCATCTGAGGAGCCAAGAGAGGATTCAGCGACCTCCAAAAGATAAGACTGATGACTGGCGCGTTGTTCTTCGCAGCCTTCTTCGATTTCATCCTCTAATCTATAGGGCAACTTGGGACGAGCGCCACTAGGAGTCGCCTTCATCATCTCCTTCCGTTTGGATCAGGAAGAAGATCACCCTGCAACTCCCGCGAATCCGGTCCTCCGTTCAACTTGGGTTCGAAATGCCCGAACCAACGGACCCTGACGTAACATAGCCTGACGAGGAAAACCTCGGAGGGATTCAGAGCTCTTTTTCTGTAACTATTCTTTCTCCGTAACTTTTCTTTTCTGTTAACTATTATGTGACCCCCCGGGGGGGTGGTCGATTTTCCCGCGCCCCGCCCTTCATGAAACGTGAACACTATCCCGAGGCTCTGGTCCTGTCAACGGCTATCTGGCTTCAAAACCGGAAAAAATCCCCAAATTTCGGAGGAATCGCCGAAAATCGGCGAGAACGGAATATCTTATATATACTGTCAGAACGTCGCTGAGACTGATCTGATATGGGCGATAAACCAACCGCCGCAATGGTTCTTTCACTTATCGGAGGAATATTCGTAATCATAGGAGGAGCATTCATAGCATTCATAGGGTCGCTAATTGGCTCGCTTAACGTCGCAGGGGCGGGCTCTGCCAGCAGTACAGCGCTGGCATTGGGAATCGTCGGCGTAATCATGGGACTCATCATGGTTGTTGGAGGATTCATGATGTACTCTAAACCAACCAGCGCTAAAATGTGGGGCGTTATCGTTTTGATACTCTCTATAATCAGCTGGGTTACTGCAGCTGGAGGACTTTTCATCGGCTTCCTTCTCGGACTGATAGGCGGCATACTCGCACTAACCTTCAAGCCAGCCATGGCTCCGGGTGCAATGCCACCTCCAATGATGAGTTCGTCAATGCCGATGGGCTCAGCACCTATGGGATCGATGGGCATGACTTGCAAGAATTGCGGAGCAAGCATTCCCGCGGGAGCAACACGCTGTCCTAGCTGTGGAGCGAATCTCTAGCAGCCATGCAACCGAAACCACCGCGACCAACCGGCGTAACAGTTCTAGCTGTACTAGCGATTCTGGCAGCAATAGGGCTTCTGTTTTTCGGGTCAGCCCTCATTGGACTTGGGCTCCTCCTTGGTACGCTAACCGCATCCGTTGACATTACTAACGCTATCACAACTGCCGGGTATCCAGGACTAGCCTCCCTAGGCGTAGGAACCATATCGGCACTCATAATCGTCCTCGGCGCCGTATTCTTGATTGTCGGAATTCTCTATCTCGCGGTCGGAGTTGGGTTCTTAGGTGGGAAAAGATGGGCATGGAACTTAGGAATAGTAGTAAGCGCTATTGGAATAGTCCTCAACGTAATTCAGATGATCGGTGGCAATTACAGCGGTGTCCTTTCGCTGATAATCTCGCTGCTAATAATCTACTATCTAATGAGACCGCACGTCAAAGTCTTCTTCGGCAAGGGAACCCCAATGGCATTACGCTCCACTATGCCAGGAACAGGTTCCTCGACACCCTAGTCGAGCCAATATCTCAAGCCATCGGAATCAAGCTTTCTCTCCATTCTGATCACGCATTCCGACGCGGCTCACTCTTCAAGAAGGAGGTTGGTAACAGTCCGCTTAACACCTTCCGGTGAGACTCGACTTTCCCATGATGCAGAAGCCCTCCCGGCCAATCGGCATTACGCTCCTCGCAATAGTTCAGATCCTAATCGGTGTCCTTGGACTTCTAGTCGGCCTCGCTATCATCGGCTTGGCCGCCATATTCTCCACTCTTCCCACAGTTGGAACCCTGATTGGTACCGTCGGAATCGTTATCGGCGGAGTCTTTCTCTTCTTCAGTCTCATATGGCTGGCGACCGGGGTCGGCTTTCTCCATGGAAAGGGTTGGGCGTGGACCCTTGGAATGATCTTCACGGTGCTTTCCATCCTTGGCGCAGCCTACGTCGCGTTTACCGGACTGTACCAAGCAGGTTATGCGTTAGTCTTCTGGATTATCATGATCATCTATCTCACCAGATCTCACGTCAAAGTCTTCTTCGGCAAAGGAATGGTCCCAACCTCCATGCCCGCGATGAATACTCAACCGACACTAAGATACGCTCCCACCCTTCAATCACAGACTCAGTACGCTCCAGCGGCACAGGCAACCCTCCAGTACAACCCTTCCCCCTCGGCACCGGTACAAGCACCGGCGGTGGCGACTGCAACGGCGAAATGTCGTTCCTGCGGAGTCCCGCTTGCCCCGGGGAACTCGTTCTGCACTAACTGCGGCGCGAAACAGTAGCTCTCTTCATTCTCAGGATCTCTGGTTGCGCTATACCCAAAGCCGACGCGGTCGGCGAGTGGACAATCTCGCCATGCCACAACCGCTTGTAAGCATCCCGTAGTCCGAGGGTCTTGACCTCCATACCGAACTCGTACTGCTCTCGATGCAAAACTCCCCGCTTCAGCTTACGGGCAAGATAGGCGTAGGCTTTCTGCGAGGATATTCCCGGAGAGGGATGAAACCATCCAAGCCTCTTCCACGAGCCCGCAGAGTATCCCGTCTCCTCCTCAAGCTCCCGCCTAGCACAAGCCTCCGGACTCTCACCATTCTCAATATGGCCAGCAGGTAGTTCGAGTTCCCATCCTTGGATCGCATGGCGGTAGTTCCAGACCATTACTAGCTTGTCGTGTCCAAGAACCGGGACGATTATTGAAAAGTCGTCGACGAATAGTCGTGGATGGACCATTTCGAATCCAGTCTTTGAGACGATCCGATCCCGGTGAAGCCTCAGATCTCCCAGGGACGCGATCTTCCTGCTCTCTACCGTCTTCCAAGGTTTGGGTGTCCTGCGAAACTTCAGGTTCTCTCTTGACAACAATGGAGCACCTTACGCGAGGGTCTTGCGCATGAGCAAGTGTTTCTCGCCCAGTTTAGCATGGGCTTTGAAGCCTTCCCTCTCAAACATGGCCACTGTTCCAAACCAGAGGGCCCAAGATCCTCCTTCTTTAGAAGTAGACGGGTACGCCTCGACTATTCCGCCACCTTGCTCTTGAATCGAATCCAACGCGGCCTTCAAGGCAACTCCTGCTACGCCCTTTTTCCTGAAGTCTCTGTCTACGAAGAAGCAAGTGAGACGCCAGAGGTTCCGGCCCTGATCATCTGACACGTCCAGCTTGCTGTAGTTGCGGCCTGAATCGATCCGGGGCAATTCTTCCTTAGGACCGTACTGGCACCATCCAACTGCTTGGTTGCCGGCGTAGACCAGGATTCCGTGAGAACGACGCTTATTGACCAGAGTCCTCTTCTCTTTTCGGTTCAGCGCGACCGCGTCTTTCCGTTCCAAGCCTTCTTTGAGTAAGCGGCCCTCGGTATGGTGGTAGAAGGTGCACCAGCACCCGCCTTGGACCCCGTTGTGTTTCGCGAAGAACTTCTCGAAATCAGGCCAAGTTGTGGAGCTTAGCTCCTTCACCTCATAGTTAATCCGAGCTGGTTTTGACTCTGCTTTCTTCTTCGTCGTTGCTCCGGCCCCGTGGTCAGAGAATCGGTGGTTCTTTGTATTCTCCGAAAATCTTCCGTCCGACATCCATGATCTCTCCAAGCGTCGCGTAAGCTCTGACCGCTTTGACCATGGGATACATCGAATTCGCTTTCTCATCCTTGAACGTCTTCCGTAGCTCATCCAACGCTTGCTCGACCTTGTTGTTGTCTCGAGTTTCCCGCACCATGTTTATCCTTGCAACCTGGCGCCGTTGTGCCTCCTCGTTGATCTTCAAAGTGTCAATTGGCTTCTTCTCTTCGATCTGGTACTTGTTCACGCCAACAACTATCCGGTCCTTTCTCTCAAGTTCCTGTTGGTAGCGGTAGGAGTTCTCAGCGATCTCTCTCTGAATGAAACCGGTCTTGATCGCGTCGAGCAAACCGCCGGCCCTTTCTATCTTGTCAAAGTACTGGAACGCGCGCTCTTCCATTTCATCAGTCAGCCATTCCAGATAGTACGACCCAGCCAACGGGTCGATAGTGTCCGCTACGCCGGTCTCTTCTGCAATAATTTGTTGGGTCCTTAAGGCGACAGTAGCGGCTGCCTCCGATGGCAAAGCCCATGCTTCGTCGTAAGAGTTGGTGTGAAGCGACTGTGTCCCGCCGAGCACTGTCGCCAGTGCTTCGATGGTTGTTCGTACAATGTTGTTGAGAGGTTGCTGCCATGTTAGAGATGCGCCAGAGTTCTGCGCGTGCGTTCTCAACAACAATGATCTGGAATCTTTGACTTTGTACTTGTCCTTCAACACCCGGGCCCAGATTCGACGGGCAGCGCGGAACTTTGCGACTTCTTCGAAAAAGTCCATTCCGCAGTTGAAGAAGAAGGAAAGGCGTGGCGCGAAGTCCTCCACCTTCAACCCTGCTTCAAGCCCAAGGTCCACATATGCGAACCCGTCTGCCAGTGTGAATGCTAGTTCTTGGACTGCGCTGGACCCTGCTTCCCGGATGTGATATCCGCTGATGCTGATGTAGTTCCACTGTGGCATCTCTTTCGTACAATATACCATCATGTCCCGGATGATTCGGAGATGTGCCTCGGGTGGGAAAGCCCACTCCTTCTGGGCGATGTACTCTTTCAGAATGTCAGCCTGAACCGTTCCGCGTAGTTCTTTCGGTTTCAGATCCTGTCTCTCTGCAACGCCAACATACATCGCGGTTAGAACCGATGCCGGAGCATTGATCGTCATACTCGTGCTCACTTTCTCCAACGGTATGCCTTCGAGAATGATCTCCATGTCTTTCAAAGAGCCCACCGACACGCCGCAACGTCCAACCTCGCCCTCAGCCCTCGGACTATCAGGGTCATACCCGTAGAGGGTCGGCATATCGAACGCGAGGCTCAGACCAGTCTCTCCATGCTTCAGCAAGTAGTGCAGACGTTTGTTGGTGTCTTCAGGAGTTCCGAATCCTGAGAACATGCGCATCGTCCACGGTCGCCCCCGGTACATCGTCGGGTATACGCCACGGACATAGGGGTACGTGCCTGGAAGCCCGATCTGCTCGGACTCGTTCAGATGCGAAACATCTTCCGGTGTGTAGACTCTTTTTACCGGAATATCGGATAGGTTTCGGAATTCCTTTTTCTGTTCAGGGCTTTCACGGCTCCATGGTTTGAGCGTCTTGCTCTCCCACCGGACCCTCTCTTGCTTGATCTTTGCGAGCTGTTTTTTGTCGAAGGTAGTTGGCGAAGCCTTCCGTTCCTGTTTGACCTCGTCTAGAATTTTCTTCCAGTAACCCTTTGCCAAAACACGATCACGAAACAATAGAAGATGCCCGGAGGTTCCTATTTTTCCATTATCCTAACCCCCTCCGTCGCCGAATCTTGAAATACGCTCTAGAGGCGAGAACAGAACTGAGAATTTCACTTGGCACGAGACCTATCTTCTCAAGTTCTCCAAGGAGACCATAGAGCCGTTGCCAAGGCCATCTCGATAGTTGAGGCAGGCGGGGAGCCGAGCCAGAGACTCATTCAAGAATTGTATCCGCATACCGGCAGAGCGTTCTCCATCGGGGTTACGGGTCCAACCGGGACCGGCAAGAGTACTCTCGTCGACAAGGCAATCGAAGAGTACCGCAAGAGGGACCGTAGTGTTGGAGTTCTAGCCATCGACCCGTCCAGCGCGTTCACAGGTGGTGCTTTGCTGGGAGACCGTGTACGGATGATGGACCATAGTCTGGAGAAAAAGGTCTACATTCGAAGCATGGCCTCCCGGGGCGACCTAGGAGGACTCGCTCGCGCGGCAAGAAACACGATCCGTGTATTGGACGCGGCCGGAATGGACATCATTATCGTCGAGACTGTGGGAGCGGGCCAGACAGAGGTTCAAATTGCAACGACAGTCGACGCAACGGTTGTAGTTCTGATGCCTCAGTTGGGCGATGAGGTCCAGGCGTTCAAGGCAGGCTTCGCAGAGATTGGTGACTTGTTCGTCATCAACAAATCAGACCTAGTCAACCCGGCCAAGACAATCTACAATATCGCAAGCGGTCTGCAAGAGAGAGATGGATGGAGGCCACCAGTTCTGAAGACAGTGGCAGCGAAGGGAACAGGTGTGCCGGCAGTCGTTGATGCACTCGAGAAATTCCGGAAACACTTGGAGGCGGGAGGCCTTAGGGAGAAAAGATTGAGGAAGAGGATCGAGTCTGAGCTATTAGACGCTGCTTTCTCAGATTTCTACCATCAAACTGTCAAGCGTCTCAGAGATCAGAAAGAACTCGACGCGTTAGTAGGAAGAGTCGTCAAGCGTGAACTGGATCCGGAGACAGCTACGTCGAGGCTTGTGGGGATTATTGCAAAGGTAGGAGAGAAAGCTTGACGGACCCAACGACTGACTCTGGAATATCAGTCAGGAAATTCTATGAGAACAAAGATGTTCCGCCAAACTGGACAAAGTCGCTGGGAAAACCAGGCCAATTCCCGTACACACGGGGCATCTACGATGGAATGTATCGGGACCGGCTGTGGACTATGCGCCAGTACACAGGATTCGGTTCATCTCGAGAAACCAACAGGCGCTTCAAGTACCTGATATCACACGGTGAGACCGGACTCAGCACGGCATTCGACCTTCCAACACAGCTCGGCCTCGACTCGGATCATCCAAGGGCCGCTGGAGAAGTTGGCAGGGTCGGGGTTGCTATCAGCAGCCTCCATGACATGAGGCGTCTCTTCGAGGGCATCGACCTCGGAAGGGTGAGTACTAGCATGACAATCAACGCTACCGCGCCGATTCTGTTCTCTCTCTACGTTGCTGTTGGAATGGACCAAGGGATCCCGCAGAACAAGTTGAGGGGAACGACACAGAATGATATTTTGAAGGAGTACATCGCGAGGAATACGTACATCTATCCTCCTGAGGCATCGCTGAAACTCTCCGTTGATCTCATCGAATACTGTGCCCACAAAATGCCTCATTGGCATCCTATCAGTATCAGCGGCTATCACATCCGCGAATCGGGCGCGAACGCGGTTCAAGAACTGGGGTTCTGTTTTGCAAACGCAATTGAGTATGTGAAGGCGGCTCTGGGTCGAGGACTCAAGATAGACCAGTTCGCTCCCCAGCTGTCATTCTTCTTCGCCTGCAGGAATGATTTCTTGGAGGAGATTGCGAAGTTCAGAGCTGCGCGTAGAATCTGGGCCCGCATAATGAAGGACCGTTTCAAAGCGCGAGACCCTGAATCGTGCAAGCTACGCTTTCACACTCAAACAAGCGGTGAGACTTTGACCGCGCAGCAGTCTGACAACAACATCGTTCGAGTCGCAATTCAAGCCCTGGCGGGAGTCCTCGGTGGAACACAATCTCTCCATACAAATTCCAGAGACGAGGCGTTGTCTCTACCGACTGAAGAGTCAGTGCAAATTGCTCTAAGAACCCAGCAGATCATCGCGCACGAATCTGGAGTGACAAAGACAGTAGATCCGTTAGCCGGAAGCTTCTATCTTGAATCTTTGACGAGAACCCTTGAGGCTAGCGCGACTAATCTCTTGGAGAAAGTTGAGGATCTGGGAGGGGCGCGAAAGGCGATAGAGTCCGGTTTTGTCCATCGCGAGATACAGGAAAGTGCGTACAGGTTCCAGAAATCGGTTGACGAAGGCCGAACGATTATTGTCGGAGTCAACAAGTTTACGGAGGGGAGTAGCGGACCAAAAATCCAGCGCATCGACCCCGAGCTTGAGAGAGTTCAGATAAGACAGGTGAAGAAGATGAAGCAAGCGAGAAACAATTCTAGCGTAAAGAAGGCCCTCGAACCGCTCACTAGGTCGGCACGACGTCAGCAGAATCTTGTGGCTGACATATTGCGCGCGGTCCGGGCCGACTGCACCGTGGGCGAGATCAGCGACGCTCTAAGAGACTCGTTCGGAGAATACCGGGTAAGGCTCGACGTGTAACATTATCGTTGATGGAATGATGAGTCTTGGAATCGCCCATTATCAGCCCTGATCTCGAATCTAGAAGATGGATCAATTCTCGCCCTAGAATCGTTCGGGGATCGCTGATGATTTCTCGTTTCTTTGACTTTTCATCGAAGCCCGGATTGCACCCTGATCCGCCTGTCTCGCCCATTATCCAAGCCAGACAGGAAATTTCCTCCAGAAAAAGGGGGAGGGGGGTCTAAGTGATCGCATCCCACGACGCAGGAGCGGTTGAGGGAGAAATATGATCCGTGAAGTCGCCCATTTTCAGCCCTGATCTCGAATCTGGAGCATGCCGAAAATTTTCGTTAGGAAACCGCCCGACAATTAAGCGTCTTGTCCCAAAACGAGATCAAGCCCAGACCACGCCCTGATCGGCTTGATTCGCCGATTATCAGAGCCGGACAGAAAATATTCTCTATCAGAGGGGGGTCTTAGCGACTCGACCTCGAGACGCAAGAGTGGGAGAAACGGAGGGCCGCGAACCTAATCCATTTATCTGGGCGCCTGTTCAGCTAGTCTTGGTTTGCTTCTATTCTGAGCTGGTGAAGTTCGCCATCCGTCTTCATTACAGTAATGACGACGAGTTTCCGTTCGATATCGACTTTGAGAATTCGACCACAGCGCAAGATGTGCCTTGCTTCTCTCGGGATGCCAGAGCTTGGCTTGGTCTTTGCCTTCGGCTGTTTCTCTAGTATTTTCTTGATGCCGTCGTAGAGGCTGATCACAGCCTCATTGTCAGTGTCCAGCTCTCTCGGCTCTTCCCAGGTTGCCAAGTCTCGCACTCCCTACCTTCGTGTCCCATACAAGGCTGACAGGGTTAGCCAATTTGCAGGTCGTTACCAGAGCCTCGGCCTCGAAGTGACTTATTTCCCCGAAATACCCGTATCTGTTCTCGACAAGCTACTAGCGAGAGGGAGACGTTGAGAAAGCTGGGACCTTCTATATCAGGCAAGGTCTTTTTCCAAGGTAATCCAGCCGACTTCCCGTTTGAACCCCAACTTTGTATTGACCGCCAACATCGAGGCGTTATTGGACGCGTTCCATGTCTTCATCTTCTCATACCCGTTCCGCCTTGCGAAATCGATGACTTTCAGCTTCAAGGCAACCGCTATTCCCCTCCCACGATACTCTCGTCTAACACCAGTATTCCCCTGAACAAGGCTTCTAGGCTCCCGTTCGATCCGCCAGACAGTGCTCAGCCCAACAAACTTAGAACCGTCCTTTGCAATCATGTACCCCTCAGGAAGAAGACTCGGGTTCTTGAGCTCAAACGCCTCCCATTGCTCATAAGATATCGGAGTGAAAGGAGAGGGACTCGGCATGTCCGCAGAGATCTGCTGGACAAGTTCGTGAAGCTTCCTAAGCGAGCCCTGATCTTTCTCGCGCTCTGCAGCTAGGTTCGTAATTGTGATTCCCTGCCTCAACACCTTCTCAGAATAGTCCCGAAACCTCGACGGATCCATTGTTCGAAGGTCGAGTCGTGACTCCCAAGCCTTCAGTTTCTCCGCAAAACCCCGCTTCTGATAGAACTCCGTGAGTCTAGGCAGGTCTTCTTTGCTTCCAGCCCAGGCTACGGCAGCATTCAGTTTCCCAAGCTCTCCGCTTAATCGCTCGTATATTGAGCCGCCAATTCCTCTTCCCTGTGACGAGGGATCGACAAGGATGGTAATCCAGAATTTGTACGGATGGAACATGTCGGTGACATGAGACACGTCACCAAATCCAACTATCGCATTTCTCTCCAGGAAGGAGTATCTTTGCCAATAGTACTTCGACCTGTCCACGGTTTCATCTCTAGAACGCCACTCCACAACGCTGCGAGCGTAATCCGGATAGTTCGCGTTGTAGATTTCCAATAGCCTCGGATAGTCGGTGGGATCGAACTCTCTCATTTCAAGGGAGAGAGTCCTCTGTCCGGACATGACGTCCTAAAACTGACAGGCGTTATGTTAATGTTCCTTGTTCTCTAAACCTGTTTGCCTTCGGATTGACGGTCCGCTTCCGAATCGACGATTCTTTTCAAAGTGAAATTCGAAGTCCGTCGTATGCAAAGCGCAGCCGGTATTTCTCGTATTTCTTCTCGAGTTCAAAATAGTCAGCGTAGGAGCGACCGTTCAACTCTTCGATATGGGTTGCAATCGCCAGGCGTGGATTGATCTTCTGAACAAGATTGAGGGTCTCTTCGAAGGAGGCTTCTGACTGGCGAATCCAGTGTCCGGTTGGTATGATCTGCTCACCTTGTTTGTCGTGTTCGAACCAGCCTGTTTCGAGGACCAGCACGTCCGGCTCCATCAGTTCGCTTCCCGGATTCCAATCCTTGATCTCATCAAGGGCAAGTACGACTCGCTTCCCATCCTGTTGAACAAGGTACGACGCGAGACCTGGCTGAGTCATACGGAAAGCCTTCACGGTTGCATTGCCGAGCTTGATCGCCTCCCCCTCCGCAAACTCGTGAATCCTCGCGATTCCCATCTTTCCAAAAAACTGGAAATGATCCTCCAGACCCAGCATTTTCCGGAAATCGTCGCGGACCCAAGAGGGTAGCCAAACGTCAGTGATAGTTTTCGTTCTCTTTCGAAGATTCAGATTGAGCTGTTCCAGAACTCTACGACCCATTGTATGATCGGGATGCCAGTGACTGTAGAGCAGATGGGACACGTGATGAATGTCCTCCCTCTCTAGACTGTGGGCGATGTCTTCCGGAGTATCAAATAGCACATTGATACCCGTAAGGAAAACGCTGGGCCCGTTACGAGAATATCTTCCCTTTTTTTGACGGGCTTCCGCGCATAAGTCGCACAAACATCCAACGCGGGGAGTGCAATCCGCGCCGCCCGTACCTAAGAAAACCAAGTCCTGGGCGTCGGGACGTTTCGCTGACAGAGGACTAACACCGATTCAATGATACCAGGTAATTCCCCAATTAGAACATACCTTGACCCGACGACAGAGTGCCTTGCAGTTTGGATCAGAGCTTAGCTCGCGGCCACCGACGCTTGGGCTGTCTCGCGTATTGGAGTTGTCTTGTGGAAGATTCGATGGAAGCCCAGCCCGACCAGCGTCAGAGCCCCAGCGAAAAGGTAGAGATAGAAGCCCGTCTGGAAGCCCCAGTTCAGAGTGACTCCGAAAACAGTTTCTGAGCCAAAAGGTCCGCTCAGGCAGTTCGACTGGCCATTGCAGGAGTTCGTGACAGCGTAGCTGACGACTCCCAGATATGCAATAGACGTCAGAACCCCAAGTATGAAGCTGCCGATCAGAGGCCGAATATTCCAAGTGAAACTTCCAGCTAGAGCCAGAAGAGCGGAGATTACTACTAGGGCCCCGATTATCGGGCTTGCTGAGGTCAATGTCGGATATGGCTGCGTTGAACCTCTAAAGATACTGTCCGTTGAGGGCCCGTTCCAGAGGGTCCAGCGGGGAGACACAACGGAACCGAAGCCAGATGCGTCTATCCCCCACCACGGGAGAAAGACGCTGGCAAGCGCGAGAGCTCCAGCTAGAATGGAGATCAGGTTAATTCTAGGAAAGTCAACCGCACCTGGTTTGGACATTGCTAGAACCCGAATGCACTGGGCATGGATTTAACGGGTTTCGTGTTCTTCACTATTGAACAGAACGTGAAGGAAGCTAAACCGTCTATTCCTCGGAACTTGGAGTCCGACTCGGACAGCTCGAACGGGGCATGCAACCTCAGATTCTGTCCGAAGCCAGACGCTCGACAGTACGTCTACGCCCAAATCGAACCGAAGCCTAGATAACAAATGGGGAACAGGTACATTTGGGGTCGGATTCGAAGAAACCCCCGAGGCCAAGGCACCTATTCAGTTTTTCCGGCCAGAGCAAGCAACCTGAAACATCCTCTACGCCTCGCGCGGCCGGCGTTACAAGGGACGATATTCTGAACAGCCTGACAAAACATGCACATCCTGAACAAGGCCACGTGGAAGAGGCATCTGAGATAGAGGAGTCGACTCAGTTCCAGGACTCTAACCAGACTGCTGTTCCGGTTAGGACCCGAAACAGAGGCTCCGCTCGCGGCGCACTTGTGGTCTTTCTGGGGGGATTTCTCGCGGTGTGGCTATACGGATATGTTACTGGAGCCTACGAAATACCGTACTTGAGAGGGGTTACCGAGAGCCCCGAAGTTCAGGTAGGCGTTCAGCTAGTATCTTCCAACCCGATTGTATTCGGGGCAGTTTCAGCATCGCTTCTACTCGGAGCCCTCTATCTTCGCCATAGGAAGAAGAACTAGGGTCTGCCCTCTCTACGAGCAACTAGAGCGAATCTTGATGATAGTCGGTCCTTACTCGTTCAGAAAGGCCTCATGTTCGCCTCGGACCTTTAGGAGACGAGCCTCTCTAGGAGGAATCCTCCGCACATTTTTATGCTTAGAACAAGGGCTGTAGTCCGAAATAAGGCTGGGTCGTTCTGTAAGGTCGTTCTTTGACTCGCCAAACTCTACTTCGTAGATGCGAACCTTGCAACCGCAGTTGTATACTTCTATTTCCACCAGATCACCTTGTTTCCAATCTATCTTTTCGTTAGATCTTCACGTAGTGGGCAATAAGGCCGATTAGGCCCCCGATGAAGACCAGTATGCCGCCGAGGCTTCCTACAAATAAGCCGAGTATTAGGAGGATGAGGCTCCATGCAGGGTTGGCGACTTCTCTTGATCCAACTAGTGCCAGGATTCCCACGAGGATTCCCACGACGATGCCCGTGAGACTTCCCAATCGGGCCAAGTTGGTGCTGAAATCCGTCAGGCCTCCAACGTCAATAGCCTGCAATATTCCCCCGATCAAGAGGACGATGCCGCCGATCAGGACCAAGAGTCGGGCTAGCGTAAGCAACGGTACTTGCGATGCCATTTTTCCAACTGTTGAAACAATGGAGATCGGGATATTTAGTTCAAGAGTTTGAACAGGAGAGCGCCATCCACTCGACTCTCCACATCGAAGTATCAAGAGGGTCTTGTTTTGAAGTCCATACTTGTGATCATGTCACATTTCCTAGCATCAGGTAATCTTCCAAATTACATCACTGTTATTTTTCTAGAGTAAAAGTAGAGGTAAGCAGATCCTACCGCTACGAAAGCGTAGATGAAGACCCATACGCCCGTTACTAAGGCACTGGGACTTTGACTTGAAATTACGTCCCAGTGGATCCCCACAGCCAGAAGTGCAAGGCTTGGAAAGATCACGTCCAACGGCAGTAGAGCCCTGATCCTACCAATATCCGTCTGCACGGAGGCCCAACCAGTCGCGAGACACGTGGCTAAGAACAAACCCGCGAACAATTGCAGGGTAGGGATCGCCACCAGCCAAGGCCAAAACTGTGCCTGTGCAACACCCGGCAGCAAGAGCATCATGATGCCAAACACTCCAACAATGATGGTTTGGATCCGGAAAAACCAGCGGGCACTCTTCCAAGGTTGGCTAGCGCCCAACCTGTCTTGAGGCTTCCGGGGCCAACCATATCGGTTCAGAAGGTAGAAATTCCCCAGACTTGCAGCCAGGAAATATCCGGTCCATGCAGAGATGACGTATCCTCCTGCCTGTGAGGCCGCAAGGACGATCGAGACGATCGACGTGATTCCAAAGAATGTTCCCCCGACTAGCACGAGAATCTTTGCCCTCTGCCAGATCTTTGCTCTCAGAGCAGACCAGCAGCCGAAGGCTATTGCGAGGAATATTGCGCCGATGAATCGTACTGCCAACACCTTCACAGGCCAAGGCCAGAGGCTGATCACCAAGCTCGGATAGACAAAGAATAGCGCTCCCATTACTAGGTTGACTTCTGAGAGGAAGAGGAGGAAGAGTCTCGCTTCTCTACCGAGTTCAACGGGGCGTTTAGACGACATGCTCAAGGCCAAGCTAGGCGGACATTATGAGCCACGTACCGCTGCATTTGGCAACAACCTCTTTCTTCATATTCGTCAGGACTGCTTCGGTAAACGCGATGCGTCGGCCTCTCTTTGCAATCGTTCCCTCCGCAACTAAGCGTCCTTTGATGTGAGGGCGCATGAAACTCATCTTCAACTCGATTGTAGTCATGTCCTCGTCCGGCTTCAGCGTCGAGGCCACCGCGATCCCCATTGCCGCGTCAGCAATATCCACCATGACTCCTCCATGCATTGTTCCAGACAAGTTGTGCAGGTGTTCGTCGACGTCCATTTCTAGAACCGCTCGGCTCTCCTCTATGCTTCGAACCCTAATCCCCAGCGTCCCGATGGCCGGGCTAGGAGGCTTGCCCGCTTTCCATGCTGAGTAGACCTTGTCCCGGACCCCTTTCATGCCTTCGCCAGTCCAGTCACGAGTCTAATATGAATTCAGATGAAACCGTTCAAATTCGAAGCTTTATCTTCAGATGACTCATCTCAGAGGTTAGAGATGTCAGAAAAGAAGAACATGCGAGATGAAGTGCGCCGCGAGGCCAAGGAAGCCCTCGAGGCAATGCGAAAAGATCTCCAACAATTGAGCAAGGACCTAGTTGTCGCAAGCAAGACCCTGAAAACTTCAACCGAAAAGTTTGTGCAAGACACCGGTCCAAAGGTCTCAGCTGGACTAGAGGAGACTGTGGAGACCTTCCGTCGGACCATGACCACGATCGACAAGCAGACCAAGCCTCAGCAGGCAAAGCTTCTCAGAACATACAAGAAATTCCTTACAAAGCAAGTTGACTTCATAGAGAAGAGACTCAAACAGGCAGAATAGGCCATTCTCCCTTCTCGGGGCTCGATGTTTCCCGAGGCTCGGGAGGCGCCCGTCCACGGAGAGGCAAGCGATTCTTCCGTCTGAAGTAGATGTACATTCCCATTCCCATTACGACCCAAACAACGCCTAGTTCTCTGCCAAGCTCATGTGTTACGATTACGGCCACCCATATCGCACTGGTGGCGAGCAATCCGAGCAGCGGCAAGAGAGGAAGTTCCAGCACCCCGGTTTTCCTCTTGAAACGAAGCGCTAACGGTACCCTGAAGGGTCTGAACCTCGGCCTGTCCGTGTTGCGAGTGACAATAAGACTCGCGTGCGCTGATACATATGCGACAAGAGCTCCTACATTGTAGAGGCTTCCTAGTAAGACCAGCGGGTCCTCACCACCGGTTACATAGACGAAGGTGCTAAACACGACCAGAAGTATGCTTCCAATGCCAAATGTCATCACGGCAATGTGCGGGGTTCGGAACTTGGGATGTATCTGACCGAAGCGTTTCGGTAGCAACCTGTACCGCGAGAGCGCGAAGAGAGTTCGCGAAGACCCAATAATCCCGGCGTTCGCCCCGATAATGCTGATGGCACTTCCCAATAGGGCGATCCATCCAACGATGAGTACGCCCGTTCCGGGAAGATTGCTTGCAACTCCTGAAAGTGGGTCATTCTTCCATTTACTCGAAAGAATGTCCGGTGGAACCACGTTGACCGCAACCAACGAGATTGCAAGATATAGCGCGATGACAATTACTAGCGTAAGCATGGTTGCTCGGGGAACAGTCCTTCCTGCAATCTTCGTCTCCTCGGCGGCTTGCGCCAACGCTTCAATTCCTAGATAAGACACCATTGCCAGGGTTATTCCCTGAATGAGCTGAGACCATGTGGGCCTAATGCCAAGGTTGAACATCTGAGGCCAGTGCAAGAGGCTCCCGTTAGGTATCACAAGCGCAAGCCCGAGGATTATGAGGGCGATTTCGCTGATCAGGCTCAGAATACTAAGTCCAAGGGTGAAATTCGCGGATTCTTTGATTCCAATTACGTTTAGGAGAAGCAGACTGACCAGGAGGAAGATCGCTCCAGTGCCCAGCCAGATTGGCTCTTTGAGAAGAGGAGTGAAATAGGATAGATAGCCAATAGCAGGTATGGAGAAGATTGCGGCCGTAACGACGTAGTCAAGGCAGAGCATCCACCCTGCGAGAAAGCTTACCGTATCTCCGAAAGCTGCTCGTCCAAAGGCTGCGGACCCTCCGGCAGTCGGGTAGGTTGAGGACAGCTCTGCATACGTAAGCCCTGTGAGGAAATATGCGATAGCGGCTATCCCGATCGCGATTGGGGTTGCATAGCCCGCGTGTAGCGCAACCAGGCTCAGCGCGAGATATATCCCGGCTCCAACATCAGCATAACCAATGGAGAACAATCCGCCGATTCCAATAGTTCTCTTCAGCCCCCTTCGTCGGGCGGGTTTCTCGGGGGGCTGGGTCAAGGAAGAGTTTCCTCTACGATTTCGTGAGTTGTAGAAACGGGTTCCCGAATCCCCGCGCTAATATGGCTTGACGTTCCAGGGCTACTTTCGAGCGTCGAGCTCAGGAAGGAGTTCGTAGAACTTCTCTTGAACATCTGAGATGAGCTGGTCCCGCTTGGCAGGGTTGGTTATCCGGAGCATGAGGACGAGGTGGGCTTGCTGGGATGTCACCTGCGTGACCCTTACTTGGGGAGGAGCGTCGGGCACAAGGTCGGTCTTCATCTCCTCGCCAATTTCCAGCAGGTTCTTCTCCACGTTTTTCAGGTCAAACTTGCTCTCGACGGTCACGGGGATCTGGACCCGCAAGCCACCTGACCGGCTCCTGTTTACAACCGACCTCTTTAACAAAGTAGAATTCGGGACAATAACGATCTCATTGTCTGAAGTCAGGATCTTCGTCTGTATCAGGTTTCTCTCAATGACTCTTCCATAGTAGTCCTGAACCGCTATCCACTCTCCAACTTTGAAGGATTGGTAGGTGGAGATGAACTGGGACGCGGCCATGTCAGTGAGAATATTCCTGTACGCGACGATTATCGCCACACCTCCAAGGAACAGTATGAGGAGGAGCACGTTGATCGCTACAGCGAGCTGGCTGAGGACGATGATTATTCCCAGGATCCAGATCGCCCAAGACCCAATCTGTTGAAGGCTGGCTACTAGCCCGGAAGGAACCGATCCCGCGGCTCTCTGTATGATAATCCGGTAAAAACGGACGACCAGGAAGGTGATGAGAAGGGTCACGACCACCTGGAGGAGGCTGATGGCGAAGCTGCTCGTCAAAAGGTCGTAGATTGTTGGAATAGCCATAGTAGCCCGGCAAGACCTTCGTTATGAACGAGCTAAGCTGATTCACTCGATCTTAAGAGCTCCACGGTTCGTGCCACCGATGGCGCGTCTCCTAGAAGCAAGACCTTGTCGCCTGATTTCAACTCAAGCTCTGCTTCGGGGAAGACGAAACCGTTGTCCCGGCAGACGAGACCAACCCTGCATTTCTCGGGCAACTGTATCTCGTGAATTTTCTTGCCTATGAGCGACGCATTCAAAGGGATAATAGCTTCTGCCACTCGCAAGTTCTCGGCAGACCGATACATGAGCGTAATAGAATGGTCTTTCGAGAGGACGTTCTCAAAGTCGCGAAGGGCTAGGTCAACAGGGCAGATTACGACATCGGCCCCTGCTTGCATAAGCCGTGTCTTGTTCTTGGGGCTGTTCGCAACGGCAATAACCCTGGGAATGCCGAACTCCTTCTTTGCAGCTCTCGTAGTGACGAGGTTTACCCGGTCGTCGTCGGTGGCGGCGAGCAACAGGTCGGCCTGAGACGCATCAGCTTTCTTCAGAATATCTAGCTTGGACCCGTCTTCGTTTAGTATGATAGCGTCGTACTTGTCGGAGACATCCTTGCATCGTTCTCCCTTCTTCTCGATAACCGTAAGCTGGTTCTCATCGCTCGAGGATAGGTATCCGATGAGGTGCATTCCGATTCGTCCCGCTCCAACGATAAGTGTTCTCATCGGCTGGTTTCCAACTCTTGCTCATGAAATGTAGGTAATGGTTGAAGGCCGGTTGGTCGGACGGAGTAATAAGCTTCCGTTCCCAAAAAGGCGTCGAAAACAATCCGCACGCTCAAGGCTCACCCAATATTCGGCTGAAACAAACCCTCTTTGCTGATCGAAGCTATATTCCGCCTATATCGGAAGGACGCGGCAAACAAACTGGAAAACAGGGTTGTTCAAGCGATTCTAGCCCTAACAAAGGAGACTCGGGGAGAATCCACGCTTTATTTCCCTGATTTAGCTTGAAACATGAAGGTGCAAGTTAAGGTCGCGAAAAAAGGAGAAGGTGGGACGAGGTGTCCCACGAGTCGTCTACATTTGAACTGGGCTCGGCCCGGAATCGTGGCGAATGGGATTGTCATGGTCTTTGTGAAGTAGGTCGAAATGAGTATTGCATAGGTTCTTGGCGCAGCTGGTGCAGAATTGTGTTGCACGTTGGGTGCAACGGGTCTCCCGTTCCATTCGTTCCTCGCTAGTGATTCCGAAGCCGCCGATATCTCCCACTTCGATCTCTTCACAGGTTTTGAAATCGGGGCTCAGGTTTGGCGTTGTAATCGAGGTCGGTGTCGTGGCCGCGCTTGTCCGAGTTGTTCGGCTCGTCTTGGGTTTGGCTCTTGTCTTAGGTTTCGATTTTGTCTTCGCCTTGGCTTTGTGCTTGGCTTTCATGGTTGGGTCGCTAGGGCCATTGGCTGGGCTGATGATAGCCACTGTCTAACCCTGACGATGGAAATCCGGTAACACAAGTCCAGTCTCTCTAAGCACGGGTCCCAGGAAGATGCTTCTTGAGCGAGGCGAAGTGCTGGTAATGTCCAAATCTTACGAAGACAAGACTTGAAGCCAAGGCCAACTGTTTGGTCAACCTCGGGTCCGACCTCAGGATAATCCGAGCGCAACAAGGCGATCTTGATAGTGTTCTGGAAATTCTCGAGGAAGCCTCTCGATGGTTATCCTCGAAGGGGCTTGAGACTCGGTGGCGGCCGAGCCCTACTTTCCGCGAAACCATCAAGAACAATATTGAGCGTGGCCATGTCTACGTCGTGAAGGACGTAGAAGGGACCGTCGGGACCATCACTCTTCAGTGGAGCGATAATAAGTTCTGGGGCGATCTCCCACCAGACAGCGGGTATGTCCACAAGCTCGCCATCAAGCGCTCCCACGGTGGAAAACGCCTCGGACTTCGAATGCTCCAATGGGCTGAGGCCAAGGCCAGAGCGGAAGGCAAGAGATACTTGCGTCTCGACTGCCCCGCCAGCAACAAGACGATCCGTGACTACTACGAGAAAGCCGGATTCGTCCACGTTAGAGATACTGAAATGCCCGGTTGGAAAGCTAGCCTCTACCAGAAGGAGCTCTGACCTTACGAAGGGTGGAGTATGCTCTTTGAGATGATTAGCCTCATGATCTCCGAGGTCCCCTCGCCCACAGTCATCAGTCTCGCGTCTCGCCAGTGACGGTGAACATCAAATTCGTCCGCGTACCCGTAGCCTCCGAAGATCTGAATCGCCTCGTCGCAAACCTTGAGTGCGCTCTCCGTCGAGAGTAGCTTGCCCTGCGCGGCTTCTGACTCGAACGATTTTCCCTGACCCTTCAGGTGCGCCGCACGATAAACCATCATGCGTGACGCGTTAATCATCGTCAACATATCCGCGAGCTTAGCCTGAGTCATCTCGAACTCAGATATCGTCTTTCCAAACGCAATCCTCTCTTTGCTGTACTTCACTGCCTTTTCGAAGGCCGCTTGGGCAATTCCGGTTGTCAGGGCTCCAATGGTCACCCGGCCACCCCAGAGCATTCTCTTAGCGTACTCGAAACCTTCTCCCTCTGTTCCCACAAGGTTCTCTTTCGGAACCTTTGCGTTTTCGAACACCACCTCAGAGGTCACTGATCCTCTCACGCCAAGCTTCTCGATGTCTTTGCTCGACTTTGCTTTCTTCGAGTCCACCAGAAATGCGGAAGGACCCTTAGCTGTCTTGGCGAAGAGAAAATACAGGTCGCAGTAGCCGCCGTTTGTAGTGAACATCTTCGTTCCATTAACTATCCATTCATTGCCTTCCATTCGGGCCTGGGTTTGCATGTTTCGTGCATCTGATCCTGCGCCGGGCTCAGTTAGAGAAAACGCAGCGAAGGTCTTTCCGTTGATCATTCCGGGAAGGAACTGCTTCTTCTGTTCTGGATTACTGAACAGACGTACTCCTTCGCAACAGGTTCCATGAATCGCAAGCGAGAGTGCAGTGCTGGCACAAGCCTTGCCGACCATTTCCATCGCCGCGACGTAGACAGGCCAGGGAAGCTCAAGGCCTCCGTATTCTTTGGGAAAACCCATACTTGTGAAGCCCTGCTCGAACATTTTAGTAATGTTCTCGCGTGGAAACTGAGCGTTCACATCGATCTCTCGCGCGGTGGGCTCGATCTCTTTCTCGATAAAATCCCCGAGGGAGTCTAGGAGGAGAAGATGGTCCTCGGAGCCGGACCCATAGATCATCTGAATGAGTTCTTTCTGCTCGTTCCCGAAGAAACCCACAGGACTGACCTCTAGGAAACTCCTTTTTTGGAAGCTCCGGTTTATACCTTAGCCAAGAACCAAATCTTGATTGAGGGCAGCAAAGGAGAGTTCCATACTCCTAAAATCGGAACGCCTCTAGCTCAACAGGTAATGGAGGGGGAGCAGTGAAGACACAGGCTCTCAGGGTCGCCTTAGTCGTCATAGGCGTCATAGTGAGCCTTCAGTCAGCGATTGTTCTAGATCATAACCCTCTGACGGTCAACTCCAATCCAGGCCTCATTCCACAACCAATCAGGCAGGGTCCGCTTGAAACAACCTACGCTCTTGGAGGCTATTATTGGTTCCAGATCGGCGCTATCGGTGATAGCAACAGCTACAGTGTTGACAGCGCAAACATCACCATCCGCACCGTATATGATCAGGTCCGGAATGACGCTCACTCGTACTGGGTGGGAACTTCCCTCTCGACCGGCGGTTTCGTCCAAGTAGGGTATCTCAACGGGCTAAGCACCTCTGGCCAAACATATTGTTGCGCCTGGTTCTTCGAGACGTTCTATACACCGAGTTGCAATTGTCCACCCACCATTGGACCAGAAGGTTCAGCGGGGCCAATCGGTTCTTGGCACACTTATTCGATGGTTCACGTTGGAAATGGGGTGTGGGCTTTCTACATGGACGGCCAACTCCTCGGAAGGTCACCACCTCCTGGCGATCCGAGCTACCTCGGGGCCGGAGCAACAAGCTCAGGCAGCAAATATGCACCTGCAGGGATTGCAGAAGTAGCCCAAGCCGTGGATAACAAGGACATAATTGGCCCTGCCGAGTTCAGAGATCTAGAAATACGTCAGGCTGGTCCATGGCACCAAATGCTAACGGGGGTAAGCCACTGTTGCTACGGTTACAGTAGCCAGACAGGCTTGCCTAACTTGTATGGCGTTTGGGAAGTGGAAGGGCACGACGACGATTTCCTCGCGGGAAGCAACATTCGTCAACTGGCCTCTTCCACAACCCTTTGGCCAGCATCCGTTCTGCTTCCCACCCAGCTTACTTTCAACTTCATTGACCATAGTGGAAATCCTTTCACACCTGATTGGATTTCGCTACAGGACCAAAGCAACGGCAACGTCCTTTACTATACCAGTTACCAGTCGCAAAATATCACTCGATCCAACACCTACAAGATCAACTATGCGTACTGGCACGGCGTCAACGTCGTGAATGATTCCCTTGTTTCTAGCTTGGCATCAAGCAAGACAATTCAGGGAAATGTCTTCTCAATTCCTGTCCGTGTGGTCGGTCGGTTCTACTCTCTTCCGGTCACGGGGGCCACTGTTCTCACCTTCCTTCCCGACTCGACCAATGAGACTCTAAAGACAGACTCGGAAGGAAATGCAACTCTCGCACAGCTACCGCCCGGCAACTACAGCCTTCGCGTTACAGTGCCTTATGGGGTGCAGTCCGTTTTCAAGACGAGCGTGGTAGGACCTGTAAACCTCTCGATCCCTGTTTTCAGTATCGCAGAACTTCTCACAGTAATCATGCCACCAATCGCAGTCGCCATCGCAGTCGTCGTCATGGCTTTGAGGAGAGAACAAGCTCGCCATGCAGCCCTATCAATTACCCCGCCGTTTCCCGTTACCATCCCTGCAGCCTACTGTGGAGTGTGTGGAAAACTTCTTGGTCCGGCAGAATTCTTCTGCACTACGTGTGGAACCCCTAGAGCTAGGTCTCCACAACCTCCGCCCCCACCGCAATTGCCCGCCTCGTCATCGGCCCCGCCTCCACCACCGCAGTGAGCATTCGTTTTCGCGGAAGTCTTATAGTAAACACGCTAACGCCGTCGCTTCCGATAGATTATTGCCTCTGCGAATCGCGATAGTGGGCGTCGGATATTCGGGCTTCGACTCGATGACCCCCGGTCTTTCAACCCGGGAACTAATGTTTGAAGCTGCGAGTCGTGCCTACGAGGATGCTGGGGTAGACCCTCGAAAAGACGTTCAGAGCTTCATTTGTTGCACCGAGGACTTCTGGGAAGGAATTAGCATAACTGACGAGTACATGCCCGACCAGCTCGGGGCTGTCCTCAAGCCATTGTGCACCATATCATCCGACGGAATCGTGGGACTAGCAACAGCTTGTATGCACATAATGTCAGGAATAGCAGATGTAGCGGTTGTAGAGTCTCACAGCAAGATCTCAGATGTTCTAAACCCTGACGAGATCTCAAGCTTCGCTCTCGACCCGATCTATGATCACCATGTTAACGCGGACCCGAGATTCGTGGCCGGGCTCGAAATGACCCGTTACCTGAAAGAGACTTCGACAAAGAGAGACCACTGCGCGCAGGTTGCCGTCAAGAACAAGAAAAACGCACTCCTGAACCCTCGCGGAGTCCACGGAGCAAACTTGGACAAGGACGCGGTGCTCAACTCGAAAGTTGCATCTTCACCACTCACCGAACTGGAATCGAGCAAGACTATCGACGGAAGCATTGTTTTCGTGCTTGCCTCGGCAGCGAAGGCTAAGAAACTCAGCGACGATGCTGTCTGGATAAACGGCGTCGGCTGGAGTTCTGATACGCCCTGGATAGAGGATCGAGACATGGCGAAGGCCACGTACGCGGAACAGTCAGCAGCTCGCGCGTACAAGATGGCCGGCGTACAGAACCCCGCGACCTACTTTGACCTCGCAGAGGTGGATGATACCTATTCCTACAAGGAACTTCAGAGCCTCGAAGCCCTCAAACTTGCCGCTAAGGGTAAAGCGGGCAAAATGGTCGAGTCAGGCACCTTCGACAGAGACGGTCGATTGCCTGTAAACGCGTCGGGCGGCTCCCTCGGAGTGGGGCACCTCTTAGAGGCGACTGGTCTTCACAAAATGCTCGAAGCTGTTCTACAACTCCGAGGGCAAGCGGGACGCCTGCAGATTCCAAGAGCAAAGAAGGCTGTTGTCCAGAGCTGGAGAGGAATACCAACTGCCACTGGAGCCGTAGCCGTGTTGGGAAACTAGGAGGAATCTAGGAATGAAGAATCGAGTAGCAATAGTCGGCGCAGGTATGACACTATTCCGACGCCGAATGCTAGAGAGCCCGAAAGAGCTGTCCTTCGAAGCAACAAGAATGGCCCTCGACTCTGCTGGGCTTGAACTGAAAGACATCCAATCAGTGGTATCTGGCTCAGCACCTGACGCATTTGATGGCGTGCACATGAAAGGAGAGTACCTGCTGGATGGGATGGGTGGGATAGGCAAGCCCAACCAGCGAGTCTATGTCGGGGGCGGAACGGGAGTCTTCACGCCTATCGGTGGATGGTGGAACGTTGCCTCGGGAATGTACGATACTTGCCTCTGCGTTGCCGAAGAGAAAATGTCGCCTTTGCACCCTCATCCTCAGTATGCGTTCTGGAGTATATTCGATCAGATCTTGGAGAGGCCTCTCGGCACGACGTTGTTGTGGATCTTCTCGTTGGAGATGAGACGATACATGCACAAGTACGGAATCACGGAGGAGGAGATCGCAAGTGTCGCAGTGAAGAACAAGGGAAACGCTGTCGATCATCCTTGCGCACAGCTCGGCGCCAAGATAACTGTCGACGATGTCATGAACTCCGAGCCCATCTGCTGGCCGGTCAAACGATTGGACGTGAGTCCTCCTAGCGACGGTGCTGCAGCGGTAGTACTTGCTTCCGAGAAGGTTGCGAAGAAACTAACAGACCAGCCTGTCTGGCTTGACGGCGTGGGCTGGACCCTTGATACAACACACTGGACGAACCGTGACTTGGCCTATCCGGAATATGTTGAGAAGGCGGCATGGATGGCCTACAAGATGGCCCGGATCAAGAAGCCGAGGAAAGAGATCGATATCGCAGAAGTCTACGACCCATTCGACTACAAAGAACTTCATCACATGGAAGGGCTGCAGCTAGCCGGCAAGGGAGAAGCTCCCAAAATGGCTGTTGATGGTGTGACGCAGCGAGATGGTGATCTGCCGGTCTGTCCCTCGGGCGGACTGTTGGGCGTTGGTAATCCTATTGCGGCTGCGGGTATGATGAAGATCTGCGAGGTCTTCTGGCAGCTTAGGGGAGAAGCGGGCAAGAGACAGGTGAAGAAGGATGCCCGGACAGGTCTCGCTCAGGCCTGGGGCGACTTGATGCAGGTTGGAACGGTCGCGGTAATGAGGTCCTAGAGGAGGAGGATGGAATTGTCCCAGAAGATCACAAGCTATCCAGGCCACGAAATTACGCCAGAGGACATGAAGGAGGGAAAATATCTCGATGTCGTTTACAAGTTTGAGCCTAAGTACAGCTGGGCTGCGGGGGTCGCGATCAGCCGGTTCTTGGCCGAGCTGAAAGAGGGAAGGATTATTGCGAGGAAGTGCATGAATTGCGAACGGATTCTTGTACCACCGAGAATGTACTGCGAGCGATGCTTCCGGCCCACCGATGAATGGGTCCAAATCAAGGACACAGGGACTATCAACACCTACTCGATATCGCACGTGGGCACAGACGCCCGACGACTGAAAATACCCATACTCGTCGCAGTTGTCGATCTCGATGGCGCCACTCTTGGAATGGGAATCCTCCACAACCTTGGAGAAGTTGAGCCTTCAAAGATCAAAGTAGGTATGAGAGTTAGGGGGGTATGGAAATCATCGAGCGAGCGGCAAGGCGCAATCACAGACATCCGCTACTTCAAACCGATAGGGGAGGAGTAGGATATGCCGATCTTAGAGAAACTCGCTCAACCGGGTCAAGCTCGCCACTGGACCGACAGCATACCTCTGGAATTCCACTATACTGCAGGGGTTGCCGGGGAAGAGTTTCGACGTGAGCTCCGAGACAACGGTCGCTTCTTGGTCTCGAAATGTTCCAAGTGTAAGAGCACCTACATTCCGGCTAGAATGTACTGTCCCAGTTGCTTCATTGAGATGAAGGACCAGTTCCCAATCGACAAGCCCGGTTATGTCTACAGCTTTACTTCAGTCAATAGGGACAGATCTGGTGTCGACACGGAATTACCCGTTACGGTTGGACTCGTGAAATTTGAAGGCATCAAGGGCGGAATAGTCCACCTGCTCGATGTTGATGATCTTGATGGAGTATCGATCGGGATGAAAGTAACGCCATCTCTCAAGAACTCGTCAGAACGTACAGGCGCTATCACTGACATTCTCGCTTTCAAGCTGGTCTCAACTGGGCCAAGCAAGGTCACCGCTGATGATGGAACAGTGGAGAGACAGGCTGAAGGAACAAGGGATGACCAGGCTAAATCGCTTCTGCATTCTATCGAAGAGTCAGGATACCCGATAGAAGAGGACGAGATGACAATATCTGCGCTGAGGAATAAGATAGGCAAGGGCGAACTTCTCACGCGCGAGGAGGACAGGTTGCTTCACAGACTTGGGGACAAGGCGAGAGAATGGCGGAAAGCGGTTAAGAGCTCGGCTGAAACCGAACCCACAGACACCCTGTCCGGCTAACGAAGATCGCCTTTCGGCAAATATCCAGCCCGGCTTCAGGGTCGATGGCAAGTCGTGAACATAACCGTTCTAACCAATACATTCGGTGTTCTACGTCTCTCCCACTTACGCAGCGCGAGACATGGTCGCTAAGACCCCCTATTTTCTAGAACACTAGCCGTCTCGCACTCATAACGGGCGAGGCAGGCGATTCAGGGCATAATCCAGGCTTAGATGGCTCGGCGAAAAACGCGATTAGCCCAGCGAATCATCGGGGGAACATTAAACTGACCTCCCAGATTGCATATTAGGGCTGATTCTGGGCGATTTTTTCCCCGGTGGGCCGTCCCTTTTCAGAATCGATGGGTCATCCAGTATTCCTCTAGCTTCGTCTTCTCTACCTGCCATTTTCGACGGGGCGGGTGAAACTCCAGCCTCGGAGGGTTCGACAGGAACTCGCCCCGAAGCATAGCGCTTTCTCCCCTGTTCACTTCGAGAAAACAAGATCCAGTTCCATCCCATATCTTACGTGTCCCTCTCCCAGTGATTGACATTGCAATATTGTTCGCGACAACGTCTGCATGGCCAAGCGCGAAGGTTCCTGACTTCGGCAGAAACGGAACATGTGCATGAGGCGTCTCGATGGCGGTTATATCTCCGATCGCATAGACCTTTTCAAATCTGGTGGCCAAGGTTTGGGGGCTCACAGGGACCCAGCCCGACGAATCAGTTAGTCCAGCCTTAACAACAGCACTTGGACACCTGTGAGGCGGAACAACGACCAGCAGATCGTACGGAAGCTCTATCCTTCCCTCAAACACCACCTTGTCCTTCTCCACCTTGGAAAGCTTGACCTTCGGGTGAAACGGTATTCCCTTGACTGCTAGAAGCCTCTCCACCTGCTTGCCGATTACAGGACCCGCAGCTGGAGCCGGATGAGGCTCCGGAGTGAAGAACTCCACCGCGACTTTCTTCCTCGCCCTTGCAAAGTGATCCTGCAAGAGCAATGCCAGACCATATGGCGCGACAGGACATTTTATTGGCAATCGCGATATTCCGATTACTAATTTTCCATTTTCAAGAGTCTCAAGAGCATCGCGCAGCTTCATTGCAGATTCGAAATCGTAAAATTGGTGAGCGTATTTCTCCAGACCAGGGACGTCACCGGGCGAGTACTCGACGCCCATCGAAATGACTAGGTGGTCATAATTCAACTCTTCCAATTCCGTCCTAACCGTCTTCGAAGACGTCTGAATCGAACTGACCCTATCGTTGATCAGCCGGACCTTCCGTTTCTTCGAGATCGAAAGGACACGCCGGACTTTCCCGGGTTCGCGGCGACCCATTGCCAGCAACGGGAAGGAGGGAGGGAATTCGAAGATTTTCTTCTGTTCCACGATCGTAATCGAAGCTGATGACGCCCGCTCGGCTAAGAGGCTTGATACTGCGAGGCCTCCCATTCCACAACCGAGGACGACGACCCTATCGTTGGATGACAATTTTAGCGGTCAACGCTTGGGGATTAGAAAGGCATTAACCCTTTGTGGAGGACTGGTTGAAGTCATCGACTAAACGCTACGCTCCTGGAAGGATGTGTTTGGTGTTGAAGAGTTGGTCTTTCGCTACGATGCTGCTTCTATGGGATAGTCTCCGCGGTTTCGGACTATCCGGAGGAGGCGGAGCTGTTTCCTTGCTTCCTCGTAGCAGAAGTCGCACAACCGTACAGATTTCTCGCCTGGTTCAGCCATGAACCAGGTCGTCTCCGAAGCCGGTTTGGAGTCCTTACAGTATGCACACTCGACCTGTTCCCTCTCCAAGAGACTTGTCGCGCTCATATCGTGCTAGAATTGGTGTTCCACCAGAAGATAAGCCTAGCTGAATCTCTGGCGCTAGTCTCTCTCAAGACGAGGTGATACTCTAAAGCGAGAGCACAATACGCGCCCATCCAGAGGCGAGGAAAATTGGCCCCTAGAATTGGAATCTTGGCAACAGTTCTCTCCGGGATACTATTTGGTACAAGCGTGCCCCTTATCAAGCTCGGACTCGGTCTCCTTCCTGCGGACCTCTTTGTCGCTCTTCGATTTTCAATAGCCTCCGTTCTGGTTCTATTGTTTCTTCGTCGAAAGGGATGGGTTGACTGGACCCTTCTCCGGACAAGACCCATCTGGTTTGTCGGATTCATTAACGCTTTTGGATATGTGTTGCAGTTCCAAGGACAGAATCTCACAACTTCCTCAGATGCCGCACTGATCATAGGCACGGCGGCTCTGATGATTCCAGTCATATCGTGGACCCGTGGAAGCGAAAAGATACCAGCGAAGAAGGGTCTCGGAGTATTGTCAGGATTCTCTGGAGCAAGCTTGGTAGTGACCCGGGGTCAAGCTGTGAGCTTGGGGCGGTCCGAGTTCCAAGGCGACGTGCTGATACTCGCGACTGCAGTTACGATAGCTTTGGTTTTCATCTTTTCCAAAGACCTCGTTGTCCAGAAAGGAGGGCGAGCGGTCACGGGAGGCATGATTCTCGTCACAAGTCTTCTTCTTATGTTCGCCATTCCCTTGGACCAAGGTGCTTCCGTCAACCTCGGCTGGGAAGCCGTCTTCTACGTTGTATTCCTAGCAGTGGTTGCGACGCTCGGAGCCTACTATTTTCTCATGAAAGGACTCGAAACAGTGTCTCCGACGGTGTCTTCGATCATTCTTCCGATAGAGGTGATTGTTGCCGTCGTACTATCAGTGATAATATTCAATGATCCATTCAACATATACACAGGAACGGGCGCTGTACTGATAGTCGCTGGTGTACTATTAGTATCGTCCTCGTCCTAAGACGGAGACAGGACTACTGGTGGGCGCCGCAAGTAGGACAATTTGTCGCACTAGCGTCCATCAGTCCGGTACAATACTTGCAACGAACCTTCACAGATGGCGCTTGCTGTTGTGGGGGTGGAACGCCGTATCCCTGCTGGCCATAAGGTTGGTAGCCTGGGTTCATAGGCGGCATTCCGTACCCAGGATTTGGTTGATAGCCGGGGTTTGGTCCGTAGCCTGCGGGCATTGGTCCCGGCCCATATCCCACATTCATCGGTGAACCATAGGCCCCCGCTGGGACAAATGCGATTTGAGTCTCATTAGTCAGGTCAGGTCTGCCATGGGTCTCTAACACTGCTTTCAATAAGTTCTGGACAGAGGACCCGCCCCGTGTCGCTCTGCAAGGAGGAATCCCTACGCTGAAGGGAAAGGTCTGTGCTGGGCCCTTTCCAAAGTCAGTAGGCCCAACGATGACAACATCACGCTGATAGAGATTATTTGTTCGACGCTGGTTCTCTTGGAACCTTTGGTTGTTGGGGAGAGTGACCCAGACCATCTCGTTCCAGCTTTCAACTACGCGCGCTTCCACTTTGACTCCTTTGGATTGAATGTATTCCTCCGCTTCGATGTTTACTTTGCCCGCAACCGCTTCTCCCTCTTGGAAAGTCGCCTTGTCAAGAGTGATCCATATCTTTCCCTTTGGATGGGTAAGATGACTCAATAAGCCCATACATGATCCTCCGAATGGATTCTATCACCGTCTATGTGGGCTATCAACCAAGCGTAACCAAACCAGCATCTTAGAAGAAACACAAGCCGTCCTTTCGGGGAAGTTTCGAAAAAGCGGGGTTCGTTCGGCATTAGTGCGTAGCTATTGCTCAGTGTAAACAGTTGACGTGTCAGAAGGTTTAATTTTTCCCTGACTCCCCAAGTCGGTTGTCGAACTAGTAAGGGGAATCCAGCGAGGGGAGGACAAGTGGTTGTGGTGAGCGAGAAAAAGAGACATCTAGCAACCGAAACCGTAGAGGCTCAACCGCCCTCCAAGAAACCTCTCGAAGGAGAAAACGCGGAAACCATGTTGAAGGAGGCCGTGGAGGCAGTGGAGAAAGAGAGGGCGAAGTCGGAGGACTATCTACGGCGTCTGCAGTACCTCCAGGCCGATTTCGAGAACTACCGAAAGAGAGTGGAGAAAGAGATGTCTGACAACAGACAGTTCGGAAACCAGCGACTTCTGTCGGAAATTATAGTCGTTAACGACGAGCTGGAACTAGCACTCAGAGAAGCGAGGGGAAGCAACGAGAACCCGACAATAGCTGAGGGGGTCGCAATGGTCCATAAACGGTTACAGAGCATCCTCTCGAAGGAGGGGGTCGAGAAGATCCAGAGCCTAGGGTCAAAGTTCAACCCCGATCTCCATGATGCCGCGCTTCGAGTTGTGTCGGACGAAGAGGAGGGCACAATTGTGGAAGAGATTCGGCAAGGATACACGCTGAAGGGAAAGGTCCTACGGCCCAGCATCGTCAAAGTAGCCGAGAATCCCGTTGAGCGTGAGTCTAAATCCGAGAAGTCTGCTCTAGAGGAGATTGGCGACAATGAGTAAGCCTGAGACAGAGAAGATCATAGGAATAGACCTCGGAACGACGAATTCGGCTGCCGCAATAATGGAAGCCGGACGCCCGGTCGTTATCCCAAGTGCCGAGGGACAGACCGCGGCCGGGAAGATGTTCCCCTCGGTCATCGCCTTCACCAAAGAGGGCCAATTGATAGTCGGTGAGCCTGCTAAGAGACAGGCAGCCACGAATCCTGACGGGACCATTATCGAGATCAAGAGGAAGATGGGCACCGACTACAAAGTCCATGTCGCCGGGAAAGACTATACTCCACAGCAACTCTCCGCGTTCATACTCCAAAAGATAAGACAAGACGCCGAGACGTTTCTTGGACGCCCGACAAAGAAAGCGGTAATCACCGTCCCCGCCCACTTCAACGACAACCAACGACAAGCAACCAAGGACGCCGGAGAAATCGCTGGCTTCGAAGTTGCCAGAATAATTAACGAACCCACAGCCGCGTGTCTCGCCTACGGGCTGGACAAGGCCGACAAGGAGATGAAGATCATGGTGTTCAGCTTCGGAGGCGGAACACATGACGTCACGCTGATGGAATTTGGTGGCGGAGTCTTCCAGGTCTTGGCGACGAGCGGAGACACACAGACAGGAGGGACAGACATTGACAATGCGATCGTCGAATACTTGCTCACCGAGTTTCAGCGCCAGACTGGCATAAGCCTACGAAACGATCGCATGGCCATGACTCGGCTCAAGGAGGCCGCGGAAAAGGCGAAGATCGAACTCTCAACTTTACTCACAACAGATGTCGATCTACCCTTCATTTCAGCAGATTCTTCCCAGCCTAAACATCTCCACACAACCGTGACTAGGGCTAAGCTAGAAGAGCTTGCTAATCCCATAGTTCGGAGAGTTGAGACGCCGATCAAGAGAACCCTCGATGACGCGAAGCTTACCCCGAAAGATGTGGACAGGATTATACTCATCGGTGGCCAGACCCGAATGCCACTCGTGCGAAAATTCGTCGAGGACATAGTCGGCAAGCAAGCCGAGCGCGGCGTCGACCCTATGGAATGCGTTGCCGTCGGAGCTGCCATTCAAGGCGCAGTCCTCGCCGGAGAGGTCAAAGACATACTCCTCTTGGACGTCACACCGCTATCACTAGGCGTTGAAACACTGGGAGGCGTCGCCACAAAGATTATGGAGAGAAACACTACCATCCCGACAAAGCGCAGCCAGATATTCTCGACAGCAGCTGACTCCCAGACCACCGTTACTATCCACGTGCTTCAGGGAGAGAGGGCCATGGCGACGGACAACATATCCTTGGGTATGTTCAATCTGACAGGTATCCCCCCGGCGCCTCGAGGCATTCCCCAAATCGAAGTAACCTTCGATATTGACGCGAACGGGATCCTGAATGTATCAGCAAAAGACCTAGCTACGTCTAAAGAGAACAAGATCACGATCGCTGCCTCGACCAAGCTTTCGAAGGATCAGAAGGAGAAGATGGTCCACGAGGCCGAGCAGTTTTCAGATCAGGATAAGAAACGAAAGGAAGAGGTGGAGCTCAGGAACACCGCGGAAAGCATGCTCTACACCGCTGACAAGACAAAAGACGAGTTGAAAGACAAGATTACCAAGGAACAGGTCGAGACCATCGACAAGGCTGCAGGCACTTTGAGAGCGGCATTGTCCGGTAAGGAATCCGAAAAGATAAAATCGGCCAGCGACGACCTCTCACGAATTCTCCAGAAGATCGGCGCTGAGATCTACCAGAAGGTAACCGCCCAGAAGCCCGGTGAGCCCGCCCAGCAGGCATCGGCCCCTGGAGCCAATCCGTCTAAAGATGATAATGTTGTAGACGCTGAGTTCAGAGAGGTAAAAGACGAAGGCTCTCGGTAGAGCGAGATGAATAGGAAAGAATGGAGAAGCGAGACTATTATGACGTGCTCGGGGTTACTCGAAATGCGTCCAAGGATGACATAAAGGGCTCTTACCGAAAGCTCGCCTTACAGTATCACCCAGACAGGAACAAAGCGCCTGAGGCCACTGAGAAGTTCAAGGAAATCTCAGAAGCCTACGCGATACTGTCTGATGACGAGAAGCGAAAACAGTACGACCAGTTCGGGCGAGAGGGAATCTACCAGAAATATAACGCCGAGGATATTTTCCGAGGCGCGGACTTCGATTCCATATTCCGAGACATGGGTTTCGGCTCATTCGGGGGAGGTTTCAGCAGCTTCGTGGAACGAATCCTCGGCGGATTCGGAGGGTTCCAGAATTTCGAAAGCTCAAGCGGCCCGTCCCGAGGCGAGGACCTGGTCTACGATTTACAGATTAGTTTCGACGAGGTCGCGCGTGGAGCGACGAGGGAGATAGAGGTTCCCCGGCTTGCAGAGTGCAAGGAATGCAACGGGTCCGGGGCCCAGCCTGGAAGCTCTAGGAAGACCTGTAGTAATTGTCGTGGCCGAGGCCAGGTCCAAACTGTGCGTCGAGCTGGCTTTGCCCAGCTCGTCCAGATAACCACGTGCCCCAAATGTAGAGGAGAAGGAAGCATCATTGACAAGCCATGTAAGAACTGCAGCGGAAGCGGGCTTGCGAAAACTAGGACCAAACTCCAAGTGAAAGTTCCCCCCGGAGCTGACGAAGGCCAGAGCCTTCGAATCAGGGGAGAAGGGAACGCTGCTCAGGGAGGGCGCAGTGGAGATCTCTATGTTCGGATAAGATTGAAGCCTCACGAGGCGTTCAAACGTGACGGAGACAATATTCTCTATGATACGAAAGTCAGTTTTCCCAAAGCCGCTCTCGGCGGAGAGCTTCAAGTGCCATCTATCGATGGGAAGGCACAGCTAAAGATTCCACCCGGGACAAGACCCGGAACGGTGTTTCGCCTAGAAGGCAAGGGCTTTCCGAGGGTTGGAGGATGGGGACGAGGAGATGAGCTTGTAAGAATTGATGTTGAAATTCCGAAGGATCTCTCTCGGCGGCAGAGAGAACTGTTGACCGAGTTCGCCAAGGAAATAGGCGAGAAACCCTAAAGGAAATTATTTCTCCTCTTCCGTAAGCGGCGGAGGAGAAGCAGGGGAAATGGGGCTAATGGCTGTCGTAGCCTCCTGGGCAGGTTGAGTTGGGACGACCGGAGCATTGCTAATTGGTGGAATCACCGCTTGCGGTTCCATTGAGGGAAGACTTGCTAGGATTTGCTCAAGAGAACCTCTAATCTTCGGGGCGACGAATTCTAGTTTCAATTTGGCGTCTCTAAGGTTCTTGTAAAGGGTCGCTGCGGCAGCTGTCCCCGCTAGGCCAATTCCAAGCCCTAGTGCGATTGTGTAGGTTGTGAAGTGTTCTACGAAGACGCTGTTCACGTAAATTCGGAAGTACACGTTATAGACGTACTCGTTAGCTAGCCAGAACGAGAAGAAAGCGATCACCATTGCCTCGATGATCATGAGGGCTTTGACAGAATCTGGCGTAACGGACCTCCGAACGGTCCTGCTGGGAGACATCTTTTCCGCCAGACCCTTCTGCAAGAAGAACGCTGACACTTGCTGGATTTGTAGAGATTGTATCTCAGATCCGAGAACAGGGGGAGTCGATCGGAGACTTCGAGAAGACTTGAGACTTAGGCAGAGTCTCTGGTTAGATTGGCTTTAAGAATGGATATTGCTCGTGGAGCGGAAAGCGGGGGTTCCCGAGACCACTATAGGATCCTGTCCTGTAGGGCGGGATTCAGGTCAAAGGGGCAGGACCGCTCCGAAAAGGAGTGGTGCTTGACTTAAGATCCGGCTTCAGGAGAGATCCTGTGGCGTAGGCCTTCGTGGGTTCGAATCCCACCCCCCGCACCAGGAACAAATCGCCTAGCTTGCTGTTTGATTAGAGTGTCGAATCAAGCGAATAGTTTCACCGAAACAGGACTCTCGCCTCAGGACCTAGTTGGAACCTATCTCACTTGCTTTGATTGCGTCAAGGTCAACAGGGTTTGTGGGAATTGGAACTTGGAAACTTTCGGGTAGATCGCCCTTGCCCAGGCACCGGAATTCTACGTGATGGCACTTTGGACATTTTAGATCGTTACGTAACTGTCCTGGTTCACCTTTGTCGTCCCGCCAGATCTTGTAGCCGCAACCGGGGCGAGTACACTCGTACACGTATGTGACGTCATCTTTCTTCACTGCAGTCTTTCTCTTGGGATGAGAGCCGCTCTTTGGAGAAGACTTGCGGGGAGGCGAGGTCGTTCGGAGTTTTCTCACGTGTCCGGATTTCGCTTTTTTCTTCGAGGTTTTTCCGTGAGATACGGGCATGGACCAATCGCTAGCTTAACAGGTCTGTCTAACTTAGAGTGTATTGTTACTATTCCCCCGTTGATATGGGGCACAATAAGGGTCAGCTGAGGGAACCGAATGTCCTATTCTACTCTAACGACCATTTCTTCCCTGTATCCGGTGATTACTCGCTGATAACCTCGTAACTGTCTATCCGTCTCCTTATCACCTGAGTCTGTAAGAAGACGTCGGGGATGTAGAGCTTCGATCTTGCTTCTCGATCCAACCACAGTAATGTTCTCGACACCCACACTGCAAATTACATCTGGGCTGATCTGTTGGTTTCCCCGTCCAAACAGGAAGCCTTGTCCACCAATCGGGGATATGATGACCTTCGTAGAATCTTTGCTGACTAGGTTCAGCAGAGCTTTCTCGTTCGCATCCCGCCTCAATAACGTCCCGTCACCCTTCACAGCATCAACTCCAAGGAGCGTCTTCTTGACTTTCAAACGCTTGGCGATCCGTTCCACTGTTGAACCCGGACCTAGAATGTAAGTGCAGTCTGGGTCGATCTCTTCGACGAAATATTCAGCGATCGCATCCAGTTCAGCATCTTCAGATGATCCCGTAGCCGATTTCGATCCTTGCATCAGCGGCCCCGAATCGGGAGTTGTAAGATATCCGAACAGGTTGACTGACAACCGATTCTTTCTGAACTCAACTTCATCCACATCGACCACTTCCCCCAATCTCTTAGGAGTCTGGCCGTTAAGAAACGCGATAGTAGCCTCTGCCGCGGCCACCGGACTGATAGCGAAGACTGACGAGTAAATCTTCACCCCGGCAGGAACACCTATCACGGGAGCATCTTGGCCAACCCCTTTCAGCACATCTCGCGCGGTTCCGTCCCCGCCGCAAAAAACGATCAAGTCTGCTCTTTTCTTCTTCATGAGACGCGCGATTCGAACGCTATCTTCGGAAGTGGTTGTTTTTCCAATTCGCCCAATCAGCTCATGTCCAAGTTTCAATTGGTCGGCAATGTTCTCGCCCATTTTTCCCGGGGCGATTAGGAATTCAATGCCCTTGCCTTCTCTCTGAATCTCTGCCAAGAATCTCAGGCCCCTATCGAGGGAGACTGGTTTGGCGCCCTTTCGTAAGGCCTTCCGCAGCGTTTTTCTTCCGTCGGTGCCCTTGAGCGCTACTGCTCCGCCCATTCCGGCTATCGGGTTGATGAGAAAGCCTACTTTGTGCACGTCGCCCCGACTCAGTTGTCTTAAGCTTGTACGTCTTTCGACAATAGGCCCATCTGAAACGTGTGGCCTTCTATCTGCCAGTTTTCTTCCGCGTTCGCTTTTGGTTTTTCTTGGTCGGGACGTAGAAGGTGCAGTATCTCTGCTCTGACTTCTTCCATGAGGTAGTCTCGCTCATCTTCCAGCCATTCCAGCTTCTGGGCGTCAGGAACGGTTACGTATGCCTCCACGAAAGCGTCTACTGGAAGGTCGAGTCGTTTCCTCATCTCTTGTAATCGCCTGACAATTTCCCGAACGAAGCCTTCTCTTACCAGTTCCTTTGGAATGGTGAGATCGATGTAGACGCGGCCTTCGTCGAAACTTCCCATGGCAAAGTTCTCTGGCATTTCCTCCTTGAACGAGACCATTTGACCGGTAACTTTGTAGTCTCGATCAATCACTTTCAATGTGTAAGATTTGTCCGCTTGAAGCTTTTGGAAGAGTTGTCGACCATCTATTGATCGTAGTGCTTCCGCAATCTTATTGGCGTCTCCCCTGAAAACGGGTCCGAGTCCCTTGAAGTTCGGTTCAACTATCAGCTTCTTGAGCTGCTCTTCCTCCGCGAGGCCGACGAGTCGGATGTCTTTCGAGTTTGTCTGTTGCAGGAACAATGGTCGGAGGCTCTTGACCGCTCGCTTCACCTTGTCATTGTCTGTGACGATGAGGGTCTTGGCGACTGGCTGGCGGAGTTTTATTTTCTTCGATTGCCTCGCTGACGATGATGCCGCCGAGACCTGCTGCACTATCTTCATGTTCTCCTCCAGCCTCATGTTAATCCACCCTGCTCTAGAGATTGGCCAAGAGGACATGTGAATGCTCCCAAGGCCCGACTTCGCCGTTTTGCGGAAGGCTTGCTGGTAGACTGTCTCGGTCAAGAACGGGATGAACGGAGACGCTAGGGTCAGCCAAATCCTCAGCGCATGATGGAGAACCGAGTATGATGCGAGTTTGTCCCTGCTGTTCTTCTCCTGCCAGAACCGTCTCCTGACGAGACGGATGTACCAGTGGCTCAGGTCCTCTATTACGAACGCTCTGAGCCTTCGCAACGCTAGGTGCAGCTCGAGACCTTCCATGTTGCCGCTCACATCTCTCAGTAAGCTCTCGCTTCGGGAGACCAGCCATTTGTCCTCGGGCCGGAGGTTTTTCCACAGTCTCTTGACCGACCAGGCATCCGGCTTGAACTTGTCGAGGTTCATGTAGAGGGTGGCAAATGAGAGGACGTTCCATGCAATCTGGAGATCTTTCGCTGCCACTTCGACGGCGTTCCATGAGAACTGGAAGTCCTCCCAGAGGGTTGATTGAACGGTGTAGAATCGAAGGGCATCTCGGCTGTACTTGGTAACAACGTCATCTGGGCTGACGAAGTTTCCTTTCGACTTGCTCATCTTCTCTCCCTGTTCATCCAGGGTGTGGCCGTGCATCAATACGGTTCGGTATGGGCTTTGGTTGAAGGCTAGGACGCTAGGAACGAGCTGGTTGTAGAACCAGCCTCTTGTCTGATCATGTGCTTCAAGGATCAGATCGGCGGGCCACCAGCGTTTTAGCTCGACAGAGCTCTTTGGATAGCCGAGGCTGGCCCACGATGCAGCGCCGGAGTCCATCCAGACGTCAAGAATGTCAGGCTCTCTCTTTGCCGTTCCTCCACACTTGCACCTGACCTGTATTTTGTCGACGCCGTTCCGGTGCAGTTCAAACTCTCTGGGTGGGTGTAGAGCGAGCTTGATGAGTTCTGTCTTTGAACCGATTACGGTGCGTTCTCCGCACTTCTCGCAGGTCCAGATTGGGAGTGGGACGCCCCAGTAGCGTTGGCGTGATATTACCCAATCTCGAGCGCCTTCGAGCCAGTCGTGGAACCTCTTGGACCCGGCCCATTCTGGCACCCATTGTACCTTCTGGTTCTCGCTCAGCATTTTCTTCTTGATGGAAGTGACTTTGACGAACCATTGGTCTGTTGCTCGAAGGATGAGGGCTGTTTTGCACCGCCAGCAGTGAGGGTACGAGTGTTCGATTGTTTCCTCTTTCCAGAGAAGATTCTTGGTCTTGAGATCTTCGATGATTACTCTGTTCGCGTCCCTGACCGATAGCCCCGCGTACTTTCCAGCTTCCTTCGTGAAGCGGCCTGACGGGTCTACCGGCGAGAAGGCGGGCAGTCCATATTTCAAGCCGACCTCGAAGTCTTCTTCCCCATGCCCCGGGGCGGTGTGGACGGCTCCGGTTCCCTCCGACATTGACACGTGTTCAGCGCTGAGCAGGACCCGATGCCGATCTGCCCCGATCTGGGCTTGAGTTTCTTCTCGGAGAGGTGGGAGATACTTTGTGCCCTCAAGTTCTCGTCCCTGATATTCCTCTAAGATCTTGTAGCTTCGTCCTCCGAGGACTTGTTCAAGCCTCTCCTTTGCAAGTATGAGCTTGTCTCCCTCGACCTCCACTAGGACGTAGGGCTTGTCGGGGTGAACCATCACGCCCAAGTTCGCTGGTAGCGTCCAAGGCGTTGTGGTCCAGATGAGTATGAACTCTCCCGGCTTCTCAACTAGAGGGAGTTTCACATAGATTGAAAAGTCCTGAACGGTTTGGTATTCGTCGGTCACCTCGTACCCGGCGAGGGCTGTCTCGCAGCGGGGACACCAGTGGACTACCTTCAACGCCTTGTAGAGCAGGCGTTTCTCTTGAGTCTGCTTTATCGTCCACCAGACAGATTCAATGTAACTATCCTTGTAAGTCAGGTAGGGCTTGTCCCAGTCCATCCAGATCCCGAGGTTTTTCAGAACCTTGGTCTGAGCTTGGACGTTTTCTTCTGCGAATTTCTTGCAGTCGGCGATGAATCGGCCGACTCCGACAACATTCTCAATGTCCTTCTTCGAGCCTAGCTTCAACGACTTCTCTATCATTACCTCGACAGGAAGACCGTGACAATCATAGCCAGGCTGGTCGTGGACATTGAACCCTTTCATCCGATAGTATCTGATGACGATATCTTTGAGAGTCTTGTTCCATGCAAGCCCTACGTGGGGCGCGTTGGTTACGTATGGTGGACCGTCTAGAAAGTAGAACTTGGGACGTTTGAGGAGTTTTTTCTTTGTCTTCTGATAGGTCCGGTTAGTACTCCACCAGTTGAGGATCTCCTGCTCGGCCTGGTGGGGGTCGTATTCTTTGGAAAGTTTCCCTACCGACCCGGGAGTCAACGTTTGACACCCAAACTCGTTCTTCTCGTGGAATCGAAGGTCTCAGACCTCGAACTGGCATTCCTATCATTATCTTAAAAACAATCGGGTTCCGGGCTCAGCATCGTCTCTCTTGCCACGTCGACTGTCGGACTGCTGGATGTGCCAAGGTATCTACGAGCCCAAGAATCTTGTCTTCTACGAGTCACACACGTCAGTTGCCAAGTTGAATCCTGACCAGGCTTTCGAAGGCTACACTTTTCTGACTCTGAAATGGCACGAAGAAGAATTGTACAATCTGGCTGACAAGGATCGTAAACAGTTTCTAGAAGACATGTCACTAGTTGCAAACGCGCTATCCAAGGCGCTCAAGCCTAACAAGATGAACTACGAGTTGCTGGGGAACTCCATGCCACATCTCCACTGGCACTTGATTCCAAGATACACATCGGACCCAATGTGGGGACGCCCCATCTGGGCTGGCAATCGGCGGCGGAAGAGGCTGAACGAGGAAGGATATACGGTCCTAAAGCGAAAGATAGAAGCGAGTATATCGACTTTAGAAACCAAGAGCATGAGGCGTGTCAAGTCGAGTAACAATCGGCCACATCGGCCAGTTACGGTAACTTGAAACAATCGCCACCCTTCAGACACACTCTCACGAACACCAACAGGACTAAGAAACGTTAACATGTCCACCCCCGTTTATCTAGACCTAATTGCAATGGTGGCCCCAGCCCTTTCCTTATGGCTACTTGTCCGACAGAAACCTTCGTTTGTCGGGATTGCACGACGCAACCTAATTCGGCTAAACATCTACTTCTTCCTAATTCTGGCGGCCGATATAGATAGAATCCTAGCCCAAAACACCATTGCAACCTACATAATGCTGATCGGTTTCTTCTTGGTCGCCATGAACTTTGGCCATGCTGCAGCAGTTGTTCAGTTCTGTCCTGAAGCTAGAACATGGGGAGAATCTATGAAGATCATTCTCAAGAGAACCATGTTGTTTCCCCTGTTTCTTCTGATCCTTGGTACTTGGCTTGCAGTCACACTTGCCTTTGAACCGGTCACGTCTTCCCTTTCATCGTACGGGAATGAGGCCTATGTACTGCCATCCTTTCCCTCATGGTACATCGCGCTCACTGTCTTTTTTGCAATTCCTATCATCTTGTATCCTTCCCTATTGCTTCTTTCATCTCTGCGTCGTGCTCAGACCTCGTATACTAGAAATTCTCTTCTCCTGATGCTGTCTAGCTGGCTTTGCTTTCCAACTGTGGGGCTGGTAATTTTCTTCCTTTTATCGCCGATAATTCCTTTCTCCTATGAGATGGGGCTGGTTGTCAGTTCCGCACTGTATTGCCTGCTAGCCTTTTCCATCCGGACTCTTCCTGGAACAACTAGGTTCCTGAAGAGCAGCCTCTTTCCTCAGAGTCTCATAAAATTCGGGAAACGATACCTAGTGCTTCACGATACTGGTACGCGAACGATATCATTCCTATCCTCTGCTTTTCGAAGCACTATCGAGGCCGGTGCTAGGGTTGTCTTGAAGTCTCCGGCGTCTTGGCTCGTAGAGGGGCTGTCGCATAACGATTCGCGATTCAACGAGTGGGCGGAGAATGGAAAGTTCGTCATGTCCTCGGCCGGCTCTGTTGTCAAAAAGTCTGGGAGTGAGGGTCTCTCTGACAAGTTTGGTTTGAGCCAGACAGCGACCGTGTTCGTAAGAGAGCTGGAGCGGCAGGACCTCCAGGGCTCTATGGGATCGATTGCAAAAGAGTCAAAGAATCCCAATGAGCCGGAAGCCGAAATGTTTCTGCTAGAATCCAGCCAAGCGCCTAGACTCCAAGTTGCTGATTTCCTGCAAAGGAACCGAGACGTTGAACTTGTCAACCTCTCAGAAGCGTCCGACCCATTCTCAACTCTCGTAAACCTGGACCACCAGAAAATGGAAGGTTCTAAGATTCTCCTGGAGTATTCGTCTAATGCGAACTTCGAGGATTTAGTGAACAAGTTCTTCGACGAGGGAATCGCCAATGCGGAGATGTGCGCTCTTTTCACATCTAAGTCAAGCAAGTTGTATAGGGCGTTGAAGGGAAAGAGAATGGTGAGGGTGGTCGCGGCCTCCTCCCTAGTATCAGTGCCGGACGAATTGCCAGACGGGGAGATTCAGATCCCCGACAAAGAGCTAGGCCTGGTGACTTCACTAATTACTGAATTCTATGAGAACAACAAATCCGTTGCTCTAAGCTTTGTATTCGACAGCATCGCCGAACTCATCAGGGGGGAAAGATGGGAGCAAGTCTACTCAGGCATCAAGCAATTGATAGAACTGTTGAACCCTTCAACCATCACCGCCATATTTCTCGTCAATACAGAGACCACAGAGCCACGATTCTTAGGAGCATTGAGAGGGCTGTTTTCCGTCCAGATGAAGCTCGGCGAAGTCGGAAGTCAACCCCTTCGAGTCGCAAAAGCAGAATTCTGATCAGCTAGATCATAGAGACTCTCAAACGGATTTTTCCGCTCGATTCCTAACACTATTTAAAATACGGGCGGATTCGTTAACAGCCCGCTCTGAAAGGACAGGAAGCTGAACCGTAGTGGAACACCTAAACCATGATGTTCTGATCATCGGAGGGGGTGCCGCTGGACTCAGGGCCGCAATTGCGACGGCTGAGCTGAACCCCAAGCTGGACATCGCCATTGTCTCCAAAGTCTATCCAATGCGAAGCCACACGGTTTCAGCGGAAGGCGGCATGGCCGCGGTCCTAAGAACTGACTACGACAATTTCGACCTGCACGCGTACGACACTATCAAGGGGAGCGACTTTCTGGCGGATCAGGACGCAGTGGAGTTCTTTGTGAGAGAGGCGCCTAAGGAGTCAGTGCGGCTTGAGCACTGGGGCTGTCCCTTTAGTCGTGACCCGGACGGCCGGATTAGTGTTCGTGCCTTCGGTGGAATGAGCGTAAAAAGAACATTGTTCGCTACAGACAAGATTGGGTTCCACCTTCTACACACTCTCTTCCAGACGAGCTTGAAGTTTGAGAATATTCACAGGTACGACGAATGGTTCGCTACCTCGATCCTCGTGGACAACGGTCGAGTCGACGGTGTTACCGCAATCGACATCCGCTCAGGCGAACTGGTGTCGTTCCTTGCTAAAGCTGTCGTGATAGCCACTGGGGGATGTGGTAGAATCTATCAGTTCACGACGAATGGATGGATCAAGACGGGCGATGGGATGGCTCTGGCATACAGGGCTGGGGTCCCGCTCAAAGATATGGAAATGGTCCAGTACCATCCCACATTGCTACCGAACACCGGTATACTGATCACCGAGGCCGCTAGAGGAGAAGGCGGTCATCTACTGAACAAGGATGGCGAACGGTTCCTCAAGAGGTACGTTCCCAACAAGATGGAACTGGGACCGAGAGATATCCTATCACGCGCAGAGATGACTGAGATCAAGGAGGGGCGAGCATTTGAAGGCCCATACGGCAGTTATCTTCACTTGGACCTCACCCATCTGGGCGAGGAAACGATCGAGGCGAAACTCCCCTTCGTCAAAGAACTGGCAGAGAGATATTTGGGAATAGATCCAGTTCATGAGATGATACCCGTCAGGCCAGGTCAGCATTACATGATGGGTGGTGTTCATACTGACATGCATGGCTACACGGGCCTCCCTGGACTGTATGCTGCTGGAGAAATGGCGTGCGTCAGCATGAACGGTGCAAACCGTCTAGGCAGCAACTCGCTGACTGAATGCCTCGTGTTCGGCGCTGAGGCCGGAATCGGAGCGGCTCAGTACGCAACCAAGCAGGGACCACCGAGTTTCGGAAACCCTGTTCAAGGGTTCGCCCTAGACGAAGAGAAGAGAATCTACGACAAGGTTCTGAAACATGAGAAGGGGGAGAAAATTTCGACCATTCGAACGGAGATGCAGAAGGCGATGGAGGATCATGTTGGTATCTACCGTGATGAGAGCAGCCTCAGTCAAGCTTGCGAGCTCATCGGAGATTTGAAACAGAGAATGAAGAACGCTGTCGTTGAAGACAAAGACCGCGTTTACAACACCGACCTAGTCTCCGCACTAGAACTGGATTTCATGCTTGACGTTGCAGAGACCATCGCTTACGCTGCGCTAGCTAGAAGGGAATCTAGAGGAGCGCACTCTCGAACGGACTATCCGAAACGTGACGATGCTCAATTCCTCAAGCACTTGATGGTCTATGAGACTAGAACCGTTCCGAGGATCGATTCAATGCCTGTGACCATTACGCGCTGGAAGCCGGAGGCTCGCATCTACTAATGAGCCAAGATATTGCAACGATTAGAGTAACGCGATACCGACCCGAGAAAGATGGGAAGCCCTACTTTCAAGATTACAAAGTGCCCTACCGAAAAGACATGGTTGTTCTTGACGCGCTCAACTACATCAAGGCCAACTTGGATGGGACGCTGACCTATCGCTGGTCGTGCAGAATGGGGGTCTGCGGTAGCTGCGGTGCAAATGTAGATGGCGTCCCGAAGCTCACATGTGCTAGCTTTCTCCACGAGTTCAAAGGCCGGACGATCAAGGTGGAACCCCTCACCCACTTTCCAGTCATTAAAGACTTGGTCGTCAACATGGACGACTTCATGCATAAGCTGGTCGAGATCAAGCCCTGGATAATCCGAGAGAAAGAGTCCCCGCCGGAAGAGGGTGAGTACCGCCAGAGCGCGGAGGAACTAGAACGATACGATCAGTTCTCCTCCTGTATCAACTGCATGCTCTGCTATTCCGCCTGCCCAGTCTATGGGCTTAACGAGAAATTTCTAGGTCCAGCGGCTACAGCGCTGGCCTACAGGTACATTGAGGATTCCAGAGACCAGGGCAAAGCTGTTCGATTTCCAATAGTACATGAAATCGAAGGAGTTTGGGAATGCACCCTCGTCGGAGAATGCAGCGTCGTGTGCCCGAAAGGCGTCGACCCCATGCTTGCAATTCAGAAGACAAAGATCCTCGGAGCTACCAACGCTCTGAAATCACTGGTGATGCCGCGAGGAGGCGGAAAGTAGCATTGTCCAAGGAGAAACCGTTTCCTGAGTACAGACGCAAGCTGGGTCCCGGATGGTGGCTCGCCAACAGCCACTTCACACAGTACATGATCCGCGAGTGGACGAGCTTCTTTGTCGCGGTCTTCAGCCTCATCTACATCTACGAACTATCGCTCTTCGCATCCGGGGCGAGAGCCGACGCTCTCAACCTCCTGAAAAATCCGGGCGTCATCGCCTTCAACGTTCTAGCGTTGTTGTTTACATTGTACCACGCGTTTACTTGGTTCTATTTGATTGGTAAGGTTCAGCCGATCAAGATGGGAAAGACAACAAGCAAACCCTGGCAAGCCCTGTTAGTCAACATTGTCCTTCTGCTGATTGTCTCATTTGCAGTGATTGAAATTCTCGTTTTGAGGTAACATCCAGATGCCGAAGGTCGCTCGTCTGCACGCAATCCTCTGGGGAGTCTTCTCCGTGGGAGGTTTCATCGCCGCATTCCTACTTCCCGTGCTGATCTACATAGTCGGAATCGCATACCCCCTGGGCCTCTGGCCAATTAGCGGCCAAGATCCCACCACTTCGATACTCAACCATCATCATCTAGGGACCCTGTTTCTTTTCGTGACCGTAGCCGGGTCCTTGTACCACGGAATATACCGGTTCCAGTCGACCCTTACCGAGCTCGGCTTGGCGCGGGCAAAAAGGGCGTTAGAAGCGCTCGGGTACCTGATAGTTATCGTCGGTATCCTAGCCGTTGCCTACTACCTGTTGATGCTGAACCCCGGTGTTCTTAGTCTTCCCTGAATTTCTCTGACCCGCCTCATTCTAATACCGGCCTAGAACCTGTTGGCAGATGAGATAGGAAATGGGCCACGAGCATTCCCTCAGGGAATTCAAAGCTTACCGGGAGAAAATGAACGAGAAGATTCTGGAAAGAGGAAACCTTCAGATCAAACGTTTCTTCAACCTGGACACACAAGCCTACAGCGACGGAGCTCTTTCTAGGAAGACCAAAGAGTTGATGGGGCTCGTTGCATCTCTAGTTCTCCGTTGCGATGATTGTGTCACGTACCACATCATCCAGTGTGTTGAGCAGAAGGTTTCCGACGCAGAATTCTTCGAAGCGTTCAACGTAGGCTTGATAGTAGGTGGATCCATAGTCATACCCCATCTCCGGAGCGCCGTGGAGACGCTAGAGGAGTGCCGACAAAAAGAAAAACGATCTTAGCGGTGGGGGGTCAGGTTACCTTGTACATTAGCCAGTTCTTGTCCTTGAAATTGATTAGCCTATAGTCTCCCTTCAGCTTTCGACCCTTCAAGAGAACGTGGTACTTCCTAGGTTCCCTGACCTCCAAGACGTAGAATCCTTTGTCCCAGACTTTTACCTCACCGGCGCCATATCCTCCTTCGGGAATAGTCCCCTCAAAACCGTAGTAGCTGAGAGGATGATCCTCAACTTGGACCGCTAGCCGCTTGACTCCCGGTTCCGTTGGTGGACCCTTCGGGACGGCCCAGCTCTTTAGAACGCCATCTAATTCAAGCCGGAAATCCCAGTGCAATCGGCGGGCGTGGTGCTCCTGAACCAGAAAACGGGGCTCCTTTGCGCTGACCTTTGAAGCAACGATTGTCGACTTGTTGGATGAAGGTCTCTTGAGACTAGACCTATCGGGTGACGCGATGCTTATTGTTGCTCTTAGCATACTTAGGTCACTTCCCATCCCCATCCGGAATAGTTAATATTATGCTACTCTTGTAGTAGGTTCGACATGTTGCGCCGGAGGACCCTACTCATCGGCATGTTAGCTTTCTTTCTGATTGGATCAATGTTCCCATCATGGAGTATCTTGACCCTATCATCCATTCCGAAGGCTCACGCAGTATCTCGCTCGATAAAACTGACGGGCGCATCTTACACTGGTTGGAACGGAACTAACCCGGGCCCTCCGATAACGGTGACCAGGGGAGATAGTGTTTCCATGAGTTTGGTAAGTGGAGATGGCGCGCCTCACACTTTTATCGTCGATGTCGACAAAGATGGGGTCATTCCCAACCCCACCTGTTCAATAGACAAGTGTTCCCCTCAATTTTCGACCTCAACACCTTACCCGTTCGTTGTCGATTTTGGTCCAGGGACGTTCACATACTATTGCTCCATACACCTCACTATGATGGTTGGAGCTTTCATAGTTTCGGACTTTGGAGTTTCATCCAGCCCATCCTCTCTCACGATCCCTCAGGGAAGCAATGCAAACTCGACAGTCTCGATAATGAGTCTCAACAACTATGCTGGTGCAGTAACGCTTTCAGCCACGCCCCCCACGTCTTGGCCTCCCCCGTTCTTCGGTGTCAATCCTGTCCCTATCTCGTCCGGTATGACGAGTACTTCAAAACTCACAATTTATGTGCCACCTGGAACATCTCAGGGCCCATACAGCGTCACCGTGACGGCAAGTGACTCATTTATCTCTCACTCAACTAACGTCGCGGTTAACGTACCTGCTCCAAGCTTCACCGTTTCCGCCAGTCCAGCAACTTTGACAATCAACTCAGGATCTTCGGGCACATCCACTATCACCGTTGCTGGATCTTACGGATTTTCAGGGACCGTAAGCCTTTCCGCGACCGTCCCATCCGGCAGCGCCACCACCATGCTAAGCTCCGCAAGCGTGATGCTGTCCGCAACAGCAACATCAGCAACTTCCATGCTCACCGTTTCCTCTGCTCTCGGCATGTTCAGTGTAACCGTAACTGCGACCAGCGGATCGACTGCTCCTTCCACATTGGTTGCCGTTAATGGTCCAGACTTTAGTATCAAAACTAGTCCCTCGACTGTAAGTCTCAGTCAAGGATCAAGCGCCATGCTTGCGATTACACTGTCCAGTGTGAACGGGTTCTCAGGGGCCGTCGCTCTGTTGGCCTTTCCTTCTATAGGAGGGCCGCCTGTGACCGTTAGCCCTACCAATCTTCAAGTGCCCTCAAGTGGCTCAGTCTCCGCAACGCTCACAGTCATAGCCTCCTCTTCGGGGGCCTACTCCACGCCAATATCTCCGGGCAGTTACACGATAACCTTGAATGCGACGATGGGCTCACTGTCGCACACCGAGACCATCCCTCTAACCGTAACTTCTCCTTCCTCGGGCGTGGGAATCCTTGCGAGTCCTATAGTTATAGGAGGAATTGTCGCCGCTATCGCAGTCGTCGCCGGGACAGTTTACGTCCTACGCCACAGACCCAAGACAAAGACGTAGTCAATCTCGCATCCTCGTCCTTCTGAAATGCAAGTAGATCCCCGCGGACAGTGTTATCATTCCGATGGTTATCCCGATAGAATAGCTACCCGAGTCTGCTCCAGGAAACGCCAACAGCTCTCCGTTGCTGATTGGTCCAAAAGAGGCTGCTCCGCATATCAATGCGAAAGGCATGTATTTTGAGGGTCGCGCGACGCCGAACAACCACTTTCCAACGCTAAGCATCGCCAGCGCCAAGCCCTCTGACAAAGCCATGTATGATACAACGAAGGGAACGACTGCCCAGGGTCCAATCAGGACTGCAGATGCGACGAACGGGTTCTGCTCCCAAGCTCCTTGGGACAATCCAATTAATGTGAGGTAGATGTCGGCGACGACGAGAACGATCGGGATGGTGAAGATCCATCCGTCATTTCGGAAGAATAGTTTGGAGAGTTCTTCGAAATCCGTCGAAATTACCCAGAATCCTAACACCAGACAGGCAATACCTGTCACGAGGACAGGGGTGATTCCTAGTTGTGATAGATGTACTTGTCCGGAATCTAGTACACTGAACCAGCCTATGAGAGGGCTTGCCAGGACCCAGTACAGTCCCGATCCGACGAGCAGCAGTCCAGTACCCGGGGGGATTTTCAATTCTTTTCCCTACTAGAATTTCTTGATCGACCCAGTTGACGTAGCCGCTGAGAAATCTTGACTTTCGGGGACCGCGAGGTCGTTTTGGGTTTGAAGACGCGTAAGCCGATAGAGGATAGAATCGAGCTGATCAGCGTCGCGAGCCCCGCTACCGGGTAGAGGATCTGCGCCGCCACGCCCAGACCGGTCCCTTCTTGGGCAACGATGAAGGAGAATTCTCCCCGGGGAAGCATCGAGAGGCCGACCCTGGTGGCTTCATCTTTTGCTCCCGATAGTCTCGCGCCGGCCCAGCAGCCAAGGAACTTTCCGAAAATGGCTATGGTTAGGACTGCGATGATTGGCAGTGTAACCGTGAGGAGTGCTCCAATGTTGATGAGTGTTCCCATAGAGACGAAGAAGAGGACGATGAACAGGTCCTTGATCGGGCCCACCTTTTCCTTGACGAACTGGGCTTGGGGCCCTCTGATCATGAGTCCCATGAGGAACGCGCCAACCGCGGGCGAAAACCCAAGGTAGGACGAGATGAGTGCGAATGCGAAGCCGAAAGAGAGAGCGAGCAGGAACGCGGTTTCCCTGTATTCTTGATCTGCTCTGCTGATCCTATCTATGAGCCAGGGCGCGATTCTCCAGCCGAAGAAAAATATGATTCCCACAAGTAATGCTCCCTTCAATGCGAGAAAGATGATGTCCTGGGGGGGGACTTGGTTGCTGGCCGCGGCGAGACCCGGCAATAGTAGAAGCATGAAGACTGTTGCGAAATCTTCGATTATCGACGCAGTCACTACTGTGTGGGATTCCTTCGGCGTCAGGCTCTTTGTTTCAAGCAGAATCTTGCTCATTATCGCCGTGCTGGTGGTAGCGACCACCGCTGCGGCAAAGACTGCTTCGATCTGCGTGAGGCCTACGGCTAACCCAACGAGTGTCACGAGGACGAATGTGACTGCCAGTTCGACGATCGCAAGTATGAAACTGTCTGGTCCAATCTTTCTGATCTCTAGCGGATCTAGTTCGAGTCCGACCGTGAACAGAAGGAGTATGATTCCGAGAGAAGCAAGAAGGTCAATCGTGTTGAGGTTCTGAATAAGCCCGAGCCCGAAGGGTCCGATGATTATCCCAGCGATAAGTTGGCCGACTACAACGGGTTGCTTGATTTTTGAAAAGAGATAACTGAACCCTAGAGCAGCGAAAACCGCGAGCCCGAGGTCAAATAGAAAACTGAAATCAGCAGAAGCCGTCAATTGGATTTCCCGAAATGATGGTTTGTTCCTAATCTTCTCAGTTCCAGTTTAACAGTTTGACCCTTGTGATGTGGTCTATGGGTTCCAGTCCCAAAGATGAAATTAGGAGTAACAGGGAGCCTAAGTAAGAGAGGTCTCCTTGAACCGAAGTAGGATCCTTGGACCCTACAATTCTGGTCGTCTCGATCATTGGTTTGGGAGTTACGACGGGTCTAATCTATTACAGTTTCAGAACTCTTTCTCTTCAAGCGAAATATTGCTGCTAGGGCCTGGGTTTACATTTCTCTCAGTGCAATCTTCTCCAGCACGGGGGTTATGGCGTTCCTCATCGAGTCCCTGGCTCCCATTGGGCTGTTGTCGGTTGGAGGTGTGTTAGAGACTGTGGGTGCGTCATTTCTCTTCCTCGGACTAAGGAAGAACTTCCTTTTCTGGGCAAGCAAAGACCACTTCGCATGATCGATTCCTTCTGATTCCCTCTTCTTGCATAACAGGGACAGTTTTTCTGATATGCTGGAAATTTCTACCAAAAGGTAGATTCCACGAATATAAACGGTCGTAGAGGTTTTTTCACATGAAAGGTAGGTGACGATTATATTCCTGAGACATAGCTGAAACTAAACAGAAACTAAGTCTGGATTGAGTGCGTTGTCGGTGATTGGTCAAGTTCTGGAGAAAAAGGATGAACGATCCGTCGCTCATGGGCCCATCACTGATCTTTCACCGAAGCGTTTGGAGCTTGAAGAGGTCATTCGACTCTATAGGTCCATAGGACGCAGAAATACCGAATACTTCCAGTGGATTCACAATGTCTACTCTTGGATTTGCCTCCCGTGCGTGAGTTTCGACTATCGCAAGGTGTTGGGAGAGGACAAAACCAAGATGGCGGTTTTTGACGTCATGCTTGACGATCTAGCGGATAACTATGACACACGAAGCCAAGTTCTCCTAGAGGAATTTCTTCAGATCCCATGGCAGAATACTCGGACGAAGCATGAATACCTGGACGCTGGTGTTTCAATCTGGGAGGACTACATAGGATCAGTCGGGAGCTATCCGAGGTTCAGAGAGTTTGAGAGACTGTTCTATCTAGACCTTCGGCAAGTTCTCACCTCGATGATCTACAGTTCCCTGGTCAACTGCATAGGTCTTGACAATCCTCTGGAGATGAACATGTACTCCTCATACGGATGCATGGTTATGCTCGCGATGGATATGGACCTGATGTGTTCTCCAACTTTCGATATGAAAGATCTCGGAAGGATGAGGGCAGTAGGGTTCCTCGCGCAGAGGGTTGCGCATATTGGAAACATGCTCAATACGTATCCGGGCGAATTGGCCGAGAAAGATCTTTCTTCCCCAATAATATCCATGGCCGTCCGCAAAGGGATCATCGAAAAGGAAGAACTAGGGGACCTATCCGTTCTCCCTAGGCTCGTCAAACTCGAAGGAATCTTCAAAAAGAATGCACAATCGTACATTCAGAAAGTATCGACTCACGAGAAGGAGATTTCCAGTGTAAACATCCGGGGATTCTCCGACTTTCTCACGAAACTAATGGATCGGTTTAGCGACTCAAGATCTCTTAGGTAGACTTCCGAACTATCCAGACGAGACAATCAGAGCCGCCTTCTTCCTGACCTCCGGAATACGCGCTCCGGGCCTCGATATCAGTTCAAGATCGAAAAGATTCTCAAACATAGGCGTGGTCTTTGCATCATGTGCTGGGTAGTTTAACAGAAAAACGCCCGTGATCCTGCTCGAGGCCATTAGTTCAAGTGCTTGACGAACGAATGAGTGGGCTCTCTCCGGTCCGAGGGTGAAGATTTGGTGGGAAATACTGTCGAAGATTATCGTGAAAGGAGTTGACGCGTAGGCTTCGATTGTCTTGTTCACCGAGTCGAGAATTAGCGAGCTGTCGAAGGCCGGTATGAGAATCACATTCTCGCTCTCGACCTTTGGATAGGACACTCTTGATGTTAGTACGAACATCTTCAACCCTAGCTCATCTTCCATGGCCGAATGAATTGGGCTGTCCTTTCTTGTGAAGAGAATTACTCTCTCGAAATTGGAGGCAGCTTCCGTAGCTAATGTCCGGAGTATCTTTTCGTAGCCCGAGAGAGGATCATATTCCAGTAGGATTTTTTGCCCAGCGATTTCATCGTGAGATAGTCCGACTGTGCGAGAGAATACGTCGGTCGACTCGGTTAGGTCGATGACAGGGACCTTCGACTTCAGAAGGTCAAGGGTTGTTTTCTCATTCTCGAAAGCGTGGCTTGCAAAAGTCATCATTACTTGCACGTAGTGGTCAGGAGTAGCCCATCTGGGGTCCGCGATGTGGTTGACAAATTTCTGATATGGACGTTTGGTCCTATCGCTGTAGTCTATCACTATCCGTAGCCCATTCTTGCCTAAGGCTCTGGTCTCATTAGCGAGCTCTTGGCACTGACCAATTGCTGCTTCTTCGTCAAGAAGGTTTGCGCCTTGGTAGAGACTGTCGATAGACGGCAGCCGAAGGTTTCCCTTGGTAAGGTTATACTTTACATCAACACCGTTTCTTGAGAGTTCTTCTCGGGCAGTTGCCTCGTCATCAAAGTGAAAATACAAGACCCGGTTTTGTTGATTGACCCCTTCGTTGACAAACCTAGCGATTGGGGTAATTTTCGCGTTATCATTTTCATAGATTAGAACGATTTGGTCGCCCCGCATCACAGCTGGATTTGGACCCAGTGAGGGAACTAGTCCGAGGAATGCTTTGAGAAAAGTCGGTTTCTTGAAGCCACGAACGGCGACTACTAGAAGAGCGACACAGACGAGATGAACTAACCCGAGCAAGCTGTATCCAAAGCTTGACAGTGAGTAGCCGACTAGTAACAGTGCTGCGACTGCCGCGAAGGATGATGAGATTACTCTGAGAGCGTTTCTGACTTCACGATCCTTGAGTTGCGATCTGAGTCGAGATAGTGTTACAAATGGATAGACCGTGAACGTCGTAATTACTATTGCAGCAGCATCGAGAAGGAGATTGCTGAAGCCAACTGCTCGATAGGATGTGTTGTCAAAAACGTAGACCGCCACCCTGCTGGCGCTTGGATCTATTGATGTCGTATCTGCGATTGCTAAGATTACCAGTGAGATCATCGGAAGTAGGTAGAGTAGGTAAGCGAGGTTAGTCTGCCTCAGTGGATTGGCTAGTGCCGATCGTAGCGAGAACTTTTCCGGATAAAAGTACAGCTTGGTAACCAAAAGGCCCCACAAAGTTGCAATAATCGCTGCCGCAGCTGCGAAGGCTTGAGCGCTAAGTCTGATCAGGAATTCATCAGGGTAAAACACCAAGATTAATTGCGAAATTGGAAACGCATTGAAGAAAACGTAGATGGCTACGAAGTAGCTCTTATAGGGTCGGAAATAAGAAAGCGGCTCTCTTACGATGAAAAGGACCATTAGAGCGTCTACTATGATTGTTACGATGTTTAGAGTCGCGGCTACGTAAGGTTCCGTCTTTTCCAGCCCTCTAGGCTTGACCTACGCCAGCATCTACGCTGGCTCAACACCCTCCTTTTGCAGAAGCCTAAGCGGGGGTCAAGTCGGGTTTAGACTCGTGTTACCAGGGAAGAGCCGGTCTAGTGACTACGCAACATCAGGGAGACCAAGAGACTTGGCTGCCGCTTTCAGGTCCCTCATCCGGCTTCTAATAGTTACTTCTGAGACGCCCGCGGCTTTCGCAAGGTCTCTCTGCATCACCATGGAACCTCGTATTCTAGCTGCCAGGTCGAGCGCCGCTGCTGCCAAACCATCCGGGTCCTTTCCGACGTTAACCCTCAGTCGTATGGCTTCCCGTAGAATCTTTCCTGCCAGCATCTCTGTTTGGGAGTCCGCTCCCGCCCGAGACGCTATTTTCGAGACCCGTTTCAATGGATCCTCAATCGCCATAGTCACGTCGAGAGAACGGACCAGGGCTCTGTAGTAGTGGGCTAGGAGTTTCCTGCTCATCCCTGACGCCTTCGCAATCTCGCTAAGAGATCGTGGCACATCGGTTAACCGACAGGCTGCGTAAGTCGAGGCTGCAACCATTCCGTTTATCGGTCGGCCTCTGACGAGCCCCTTATTGAGTGCTCTCCTGTACATCAGTGCCGCTCGCTCCGTGACGACCTCAGGCAGGTTCAGTCGTCCTGCCAATCCTCGAAGCTGGCTCATTGCCCTGGATAGATTTCTAGCGGTCGATGAGCCTGCAGACGCGCGGAGCTGGGTCCGTCTGAGCCGCCAGAGCTGCAGCCGCTCATCTGCACTAAGCGACCGGTTGGAGGCTTGTGCCCGGGAAATTATAGTGGAGAGGTTCTTGTCGAAAGCGGAGAATCTTCCCGGGGGTCCTGACTGGCTCTCGAGGAGTCCTTCCTCGGTTCGTCTGGGAACGGGTGCCGCGTACTGTTCAGTGGGATCTGATAGGACGAAGCCGCAGTTGGTGCATATGACCTCGCCAGTTTCAGCGTCTCGAACCAAACTTGGACTGCCGCAATTAGGACAGACGTAGTGTCCGACCTCGTCTCGGGGTCTCGTCTTCCTCCGGCTCATTACTGACCCTCCGACAGGATAGGTGGTCTGCGGGGTCCGGGCTGGGTTAAGCTGGTTATCCTTTTCCGGTGAGACCGTGGAAGTGCCCGCCATCTGTACTTATCTAGGTGTCGGGGGCCACAAATGAAGCTTGTTACTCTTTTCAAAAAGTCGATAAAAATGCCCCCGGAATACGTCCCTGGTAAGTGCAATATTGGCGCCCGGGGACGGGCCATACGACTGACCACAGGAGCAGGGATAATAGTCGTATTCATTGGCTTTGACTTCCTTGCTCTAAGGTCGGTTTCCCCTGTTTTCCGCCTCTTTCTGTTCATCCCGTTCTACGTTGGGTTGCTAACAGCCCTGGAAGGAATGATGTCGTTCTGCGTGCTCCATGCCTCCCGGGGCACTTACGACCTTCACGAGCCTGGCGGTACGCCCTTTGGCAGGTCCGACTCCAAAATGGAGGTAGGGTCTGAGGAGTGGAAGAGGCTGGACCGGCGTAAGGCTAGGTTAATGCACCTTGAAGCCGTCTCAGGAGCGTTGATATTAGCTGGGCTACTCGCCCTTGCCTAGCTGGCCGCCCCTCATCCACGGGTTTCTCCGAGATTTACGGATCGAGAACCGAGAAATGTCGAAGCTAGGCTCCCGGTCCAGGGCCAACCCCGCCAACAGCTTACCGATGAGAGGGGCAAATTTGAATCCATGTCCCGAAAAACCATAACCATACACAATGTCGCGATTATCAAGGTCTCTATCTATGACAAAGTCAGAATTCTCCGTCATATCGTAGAGACACACTTTGGTCCTGACAACCTCTCCATCTGCTAGGCCGGGAACGAACCTACGGCAGGCGATCCTACACTCTTCTATTTGTTCCTGATCAACCGATCTCCTCGCCGTTTCAGGATCGACAGGGTCGGTCAATTCCTTGTTAGAAACCTTGACTCCATCAATGCCGACAGCTGGAATGCCATAGTGGTGATCGGTAAAGAAGACCGGGCAAGAAGTCGGCGTGAACCTCTTGATGTTCCGGGAGGGTTTGAGATAGATGAGTTGTTGTCTCGTAGAAGTGACTCCTGTGAGCCCATCTCTCAGAAAGCGGCCAGTCCAAGGTCCCACAGTCACGACTAGTTTTTTGGCTCGAATTGTTTCTCCACCTGATGTCTCTATTTCGAGGCCAGATTTGCCCCGAAACGCGGTCACGTGTTTTTCTAGAATCCTCACTCCGCGAGCGCCAGCTTGGGAAGAGAAGGTCTCCAGACTCTTCGAGGCCAATAGAACTCCTCCGTGAGGGTCGAAGAACCCCACTTTGGCTTGGAACTGAGGGAAGCGTTTCTTCAGCTCTGGTCCCTCGTAGACTTCGGCGCCAAGCCCTAGATTGGTTAGCGTCTTGAAGCTGGATTCATTGAACTTGTTAGCGTGCTCATCCTCGCCTTCCAGCATCAATAGACCAGCAGGGATCAGCAATTCTTGGCCGTTTTCCTTCTCAATCTCCTTCCAGAGTCTGAGACTTTCAATCGCCATCTTGGTGTAGTACTGATCATTTCCGTATGAGTAACGGAAGACTCGGTTGACGTCATTGGAGCTGCAATATTCGTTCCCAAGACCATATCGGTCGAGCAATATGATCTTCTTGTCGGCTATACGGCTGATTGCATATGCAGTGGCGGCCCCCATCACGCCTCCACCGACAATGCAAACATCGGCTTCTAGTTGCAAGATCTACCCCTGAGCCAATGTTTCTTGTGAGATATTACATTCTTCGAAGGTCTCCGTCTTTACACAGAAACAGCTTGAGAGATCTTCGACAGCTGATGCCAAGGTGCAGTCGAGAAAAAAAATGAATTGTGTAGCGGTTTGGCGTTCTTTGCCTAATCATACACGGCTTCGTCGGCGCTATTTCGGTTGGAGGGCCTCGAACTCCGCATGGTAAACATGTTTCCCAGTTATGAGTAAGTCAAACCGTGAATGAAGTTTTTCCAGATGTGGATTCTTGGCGACCGTTGCGTGAACGTCTTTCATGTGAGACACGTCTTTGAAACGCGCGATCTCGACCCAGAGGTCCTCATCGTCTGACATTCCGATAGCGGGCGGAAGGCTCATTGAGCCGAACTTTCCCTCCATCTTCCTAGGCTGAAGAAGCTCCTCAGAGAGTGCTCCCGAGTCCGTGAACAATTTCATTATCGGCCTTAAGGCTTGGATGAAAGCTTCCGCTTTCCTCTTCGGTACCCGATAAAGGAAGACGGAGCAGTAGACCATCGGTGTGGGCTTCTTCTTATTGATGGCTTATTTAGACTCCACCCAGCACGATCTTGAAGGAACCCTTACTAGCCTCGACGTGTAAGTCGGCATTATGAGAAAGGGGCCCTCCACTAGAGCCTCCGGGTTCACCGAGTCTGTCATCCGGGAGATGACTAGGCTCTGCCAAGCCTATGGAGCAGTGAACCTCGCGCAGGGTTTTCCCGACTTCGACCCTCCTGTCAGCATCAAACGAGCTGCCGCAACAGCGATCTCCAAGGGCTACAACCAATACTCCACGACTTACGGGACCATCAATCTGAGGAAAGCCATTGCCCGCAAGGTGAAATCGTACAACCACATTGACTGCAACGTGGACGAGATCACAGTCACATGCGGCACAACGGAGGGAATGATCGCTTCCGAACTAGCACTGTTGGATCGGGGAGATGAGGTTGTGATCTTCGAGCCCTTCTACGAGAACTATGGTCCCGACGCTATTCTCTCTGGCGCAAAATGCAGATATGTCAGATTGCGTGAGCCAGACTTCAGGATAGAAGAAGAAGCTCTCAAACAAGCTTTCAATCGCAAGACCAAAGCTGTCATCATCAACACCCCCCACAATCCCACAGGGCGAGTTCTAACGAGCCAGGAGTTAGGCCTGGTCCGCGATCTCTGCCAGGATTACGATTCCTATGCAATCACCGACGAGATCTACGAGCACATCATGTATGATGGGCACAAACACGTGAGCATTGGAAGCCTCCCGGGAATGGAGGATCGAACAATCACCATCTCCGGGTTTTCCAAGACCTACAGCGTGACAGGCTGGCGTGTAGGTTATGTGGTCGCTACAAAACCGCTCACATCGGCCATACGAAAGGTGCACGATTTCCTCACCGTTTGCGCCCCCACGCCTCTACAGGAAGCGTGTACAGTCGCGCTCCAGCTTCCAGAGTCCTACTATGAACAGTTGCGAGAAAACTATCGCAAAGGCAGAGAAATGCTAGTTGAGTCGTTGAAGAATGCGGGTTTCGGGGTCTTCAAGCCTGAAGGCGCATATTACGTCTGGACCACGACAAATAACACGGGGTTCGACGATGATCGAAAGTTGGCTCTACACCTGATCACCAAGATAGGAGTCGGTGGCGTTCCGGGGTCAAGCTTCTTCCACAACCCAGTTCACGGAAGGCTGAGATTGAGGTTCGCCTTCTCAAAGAAACCCGAGACGATTCGTCGAGCGATTAAGAGACTGGAAAAGTTCTCGCCCAAACGCCCGATTGCGCACTCGAAGCATGGCAGAACGCGTAGGCTTGCTGTAACAGCTGGCCACTGACAAAGGCTACCCCTTTATCTGTTTCAAGTCCGAAGTTACCAGAATCATCTGGAAACTACAGAGGCAAACAGGGAGAACAGAAATTGATCAAAGGTCTTCATGCATTGTTGTATACGCCTAAACCGGAAGAGTTGCGGGCGTTCATTCGGGACAAACTAAGGTTCCCTTTCACCGACACAGGCGAAGGCTGGCTAATCTTCGACATGCCAGAGGCCGATCTTGGATGCCATCCATCCGTTAGAGTGTTTCATTCAATTTCCTTCTATTGCGACAACATCCAGAAAACGGTTGAAGAAATGAAATCTCGTGGCGTTGAATTCACGTCGGGCATCAGCGATGAAGGGTGGGGGCTGTTGACTCACTTTCGAATGCCCGGAGACGTGGAGGTGGAATTGTACGAGCCGAAGTACGAGAAGCGCACTCGAAGTAAATCCCGCCGAGTCCATGTGATGCAGAAAAGAAAGACAAAGACTAGAAAATAGTCAAAGCTAGTCTGGTGGGCCGGGGGAGATTTGAACTCCCGACCCTACGGCCCCATATGAGGGGTTTCCGCGTGTAAGGCGGACGTTCTGTCCGGAGAGTCATGGCTCCTAACCAGGCTGAACTACCGGCCCAACCAAGATGACGAAAACCATGTTCGAGTAGATTACGATTTAGGTAGAAATTACCGCCCTTCGATCCCAACGGGAGCTTGCACTTTTATACCCGGGACACTCATTTCTCTTTCTGGACATTTATGGCGGGGAAGGAACCATTCGTCTATGTCGACGGTGAATACCACCCCAAAGGCGAAGCCAAGATTTCAGTCTACGACCACGGGCTCTTGTATGGAGACGGGGTCTTCGAAGGTATCCGCGCCTACAATGGCACGGTCTTCCGACTACGAGAACACGTCGAGCGGTTATTCGAAGGATTACGAGTGATCAGAGTCAACATCTCTCTCACCAAAGAACAAGTCATGAGCGCGATCGTCGACACCCTACGACGAAACAACCTAACCGATGCATACATACGCCTAGTAATTACTCGGGGCCGCGGGAACCTTGGACTGGACCCGCGAAGTTGCCCTAAGCCCTCAATCATAATCATGACTGAGCCAGTACTCCCTGCTCACGGTAAGGAAGCGCGAGAGAAAGGCGTGACCGCGGTCATCTCCAGCCTGAGACGCGACATGGTCGACGGGACAAGCCACGAGGTCAAGTCTCTCAACTACATCCAGAGTGTCCTATCCAAGTTCCAAGCAATAGATTCAGGGGCCGACGAAGTCGTCATGCTCGATCACAGAGGCATGGTCTCCGAGTTCCATGGCTCAAACCTCTTCATCGTCAAACAGGGAATAATCCACACACCAACATCGGCTGCAGGTATTCTTCACGGAGTCACGAGAGCCCGGGTCATGAAACTCGCCGAGGAACTGGGATACGAGGTCCGGGAGCGAGATATTACTCCTTACGAGCTCATGACCGCTGACGAAGCCTTCCTAACCGGAACAATGGCAGAAGTCGTTCCAGTCGTCAAGATTCACGGAGTGGCCATAGCAGAGGGCAAACCGGGACCGGTGACCAGGGAGATAATCAGAGGGTTCCAGAGAATAATCCAGGACCCGAAGGAAGGCGTCCCAATCAGAGAGACAATTTCCATTCCGGCCAAAACGAGAAACTAGACGCCTTAGGTCTAAACACTTCAAGTGAGCACTCCGGGTGTGCCTGCGTTAATAGCAGGCCAAGAGCAAGGCCAAAACAACCGGCAATGGAGCTTCTGGAAACCGACTCTCTAGCAAAATCCTTCACAGTCAAAGAAGGCCCACTCTTCCGGAAAAACCCGAAAACGGTAACCGCGTTAAGAGACGTCAGCTTCAAGGTCAAGAAAGGCGAGGTCTTCGGCCTACTAGGACCCAATGGGGCCGGAAAAACAACCACCATCAAGATTCTCTGCACGCTCATCCAGCCTACCTCTGGAGATGCGTTCGTTAACGGACACAGCGTCACCCGATCCCCGCAGAAAGCCCGACAAGACCTAGGGGTGATGCTAACCGGGGATAGGACGCTCTACTGGAAACTAACCGGGAGAGAGAACCTCGAATATTTCTCCGCCTTATACCATATGCAGAAGGATCTCGCGAAGAAGAGAATAGAGCAGGTTCTCAAACTGGTCGGACTCGAAGACCGACAGAGCACTTTGGTCGAAAACTATTCTACCGGGATGAGGATCCGACTCTCCTTCGGCAAGGCCATTTTGCACGAGGCTCCGGTAATTCTCCTAGATGAGCCTACCATGAGCCTCGATCCACAATCGGCTCGTCTCATCCGAGAGATCATCCAAGATCTCCGACGCAAAGGCCACGCGATCGTCCTGACAACCCACTATATGGAGGAGGCGGACCAGCTCAGCGATCGGGTCGCAATCATAGACCAGGGAAGAATAATCGCGCTCGCCCCGCCAGCAGAACTCAAAGAATCAGTGATGAAAAGCGAGACCATAGACATCGAAGCAAGAAACATCGACCCACGAACAGTCGAGAAGCTGCGCGGAATAGGCACCATCACGGAAGTCGCCTCGTTCGTTGAAGACGCTTCATCCATGAAAGGTGTGATCAAGATTCATGCCACGGATGCAAAGGATGCGATACCAGAAATGCTGGGTGTGCTGGTGAAGGGAGGCGTAGAAATCTCCAACGTGAAAGTTGCTGAGCCAACTCTAGAGGATGTGTTCATCAGCCTCACAGGGAGAGCCCTCCGTGACTAGCCTCCGCGACCTCGCCGTTCTAGGGGCGATATTCAAGAAGCAAGTGCGCCACCTTACGCGCTACCCTGGCGAGTTCATCTTCGTGCTCATAATCCCATATTTCCTCACAGCAATGGTTGTGGCAATGGGGACCTCTGTTGGCGGAGCGGGGGCGGCTTCAAACTTCTCAGCCCAGACAGGGTCAACGCTCAACCCCTTCGTGTTCCTAATCATTGGAGCGGGCGTCTGGATGATCTCCTGGATGGTCTTGGAAGGAATTGGCACCTCGCTGCGGGACGAGCAGATCAAGGGAACACTGGAGCAGAATTTCCTGGCTCCGATCAACAGGTTTCTCTTGCTTGTTGGAACTGCTCTTGCTCAGATTGTAATAACAACGATACTCTTCGTTAGCGTTATCGCCGCTACTGTTCTCGTGCTCGCACCAGGTAACGCCATTGGCCTCATCTGGGCGTTCGGGATTCTAATGGTAGGCCTCATACCACTATTCGGAATAGGATTCGTCTTCGCGGCCTTGGTGGTACGGTTCAAGGAGCCATACGCGTTCACTCAAGCTGCAAACGTGCTTTTCGCAGTCATCACTGGAACATTCTACAGTGTCACCGTGCTCCCGTTCTGGGTCCAAGCCATTTCATCCGCGATCCCGCAGACCTTTGTCGTACAAGACATGAGACTCGTCATTGAGTCTGTTAACAACCTGTTCGGGGCCGCGGGTACAATATTGGTACTTTTGACGATGGCTGTCATCTACCCGTTTCTGGGATACTCATTCTTCAAACTCTTCGAGAAAAGGGCTAAGATCCATGGCGATCTTTCCAAGTTCTAGCCGTCTAAGCCGCCTTGCAGTAGAGATGCGGGCCGCGTTCGTCAAAGACGTTCGAGTCTACTTCCGTTATCCCTCCCTGATCCTCAGCGAGTTCATCACTCTCCCAGCTTGGTTCGTCCTCTTTGCGGTCGGGGTAGCTGCTAACTTCGTTCCGAAAGGAACCGTGACGAATACGCTGGGGGCTGCCTCAGCTTTCAGCTTCTTCTACTGGGGCTTCGTCTTCCTCATTATCTTCAGTACCAGCATCTGGGGAGTCGGCCAGTACATTAGGACTGAGCAGCTCCAAGGAACAATCGAACAATTGTTCGTTGCTCCGATCAGCAGAGTCAGCATTATCTTCGGAAGATTCGCCCGGACCTTCTTCACCGACCTGGCGATAATCGCCTACACTGCCCTACTGATAGGAGGACTAGGCCACCAGCAAGTATCCATCGGGAACCCTCTACTATTCGCTCTTGTATTCGCTATACTCTATCTTGGGGTCCTCGGCTTCGGCCTTGTCTTCGCGGGAATCACCTTCAGAATTAAATCGTTCAACATCCTGTCAAACCTGACCCAGTTCTTGGTCATTGGGCTCTGCGGCGTTTTCTTCCCGTTGACAGTCCTACCCGGACCGGTCAGGCTGGTCTCCTTCGCTATTCCCTTCACCTACTTTGCTGACCTGCTGAGATATGCAGCCTCCGGTTCGACGACAATAACTGATCCGGCCTTGGAGGTTTTGGTTGCCCTTGTTCTCAGCCTGGGACTATTCGTACTGGGATTGTCGTTCTTCAAGGCGACGGAGAAGTACGCGCAGACCCGGGGCGTGATAGGGACCCACTAGACCCTATCCTCCTCCCTAGAATATTCAGATGGAAGAGAATGTAGACCACCAGCCCACCTGCCGCATCCATGGCCACCGCCCCTGCGACAAGCGTAATGTCGTTGACTATGCCACTCTCAAGATATGCCGTCCACTGTTGAACGGCGCTCCAGATTGATCCCGCGGCGACTGCAACGCCGATAGCCAAAAGAGCCTTCTTCTCAGGAGGGAGTTTCACTTTCAGGTTGAGCACCCAGCCTGAGACTACGATGGCCCAGACGAGATGGAGGAGAAGGGTGAAAGGGGTGATGTTGAACGGGTCGAGAAGGTTCATGACAAACCCGACGCCTGAAATCAGAAGGGCGCTGGAGGTTGAAACGAGAGTTATGCTGAGCCATCTTGGAGTGGTGTCGAGCAGGCGCTGAGCCGTGAAGGTCGTCCTCTAATCCCCTCGTTTCTTTGCTACAACAGGAGGCGAATGGTGAAGATGGAAGGGGAACGAGAAATTTATTCGATGATCTTTCAAGAACAAGCTCAGGCGGGGCCAGTGCTGAACCGCGACAACGCTCCCAATTATTCCGCCTGACAGTGAAAGAATCGCATAGGTTGCCGACAGAATACCTACTGCGGTCTGGAAGGCGACAGACCAGAGGCCGTTGGGAAGGCTCAGAAGATTTGTTGCAACCCACAGCCCGATACTTGCCAGTCCGCCTAGCGTCCCGGCGAAGAAACCTGCGAGGGCCCCTTTCCACGGTCCTTGTTTGATGATCACACCCGCAACCAGTCCCGCGACGAAGGGTCCTATTTCGGGGAGGGCTACTCCTATGATCAGGTTGATGAGGAACCCAACTCCGATTGCCAGTAAAAGGTCTCCCTTTGTGTCGGGAGCGGATACAGGGTTTGTACTACCCATTGCACGCTCGTCCTTAATCTCAAGCAGGGTGAGCCTCGTTTCGTGATATTCTGCTCGTAACCCCGAGCAAACCCATATGGTTACATTCCAATGGCAAATCGTCGCCTGGGAGCTTTGAAGGGCGCAATCTTCGACTGGGACGGAACCCTCGCCCAGATCGATGACCGAGAGTTCTATTGCATCAACCAAACTTTGGTGACGCATCATTCAAAGCCGATAGATCAAGAATTTCTTGTCAAGAACTACTACCAGCGAGCCTACGAGATCGGGACTGGGCCGCGGATGGTGCTAGAAACCGCACTATCACGCGAAGATGGTGCCCGGATCGACGAGGTCTACGAGACCTATCGAAAACTGTTCCGGGACACAGTAGACAAAGCCAAGCTTCAGAACGGCGCCCTCGAACTCTTGTCCGCCCTGAAAGGGCACGGGTTCAAGCTGGGGGTTGCCACGATGCGGTTCACGAGATCGGTGGTCGCAGCCGAACTCGACCTCTTGAAAGTCAGCCCGCTAGTGGATGTGCTGTTTACCCGGGAGGATCTTGGGCCTGGACGTGGGCTGGAGTCACTTGAGGAGGTTGTTGACAAGAGGAAACAGCTAGTAATACTGGCCATGGATAGGTTGAAGGTCCGAGTTGAAGACGCGTTTCTTGTAGGCGATTCCTGGTGGGATGTACGGGCGGGGAAGAAGCTTGGAATACGGACGGTGTTGGTGCGAACGGGGTTCGCTCGCTACAATGACTTTTCGAAGGAAGGTCCTGACGTGACAGTCAAGTCTCTTGCAGAGCTGGGGAAAAGACTAGAGACTAACGGTTGGGTCATGTAGAATGCTTGCTGAGGACGAGCTATGGCTCTTCTCCAAATACCTGTCGATCGTCTTCCTAGTGAACGAGTCTAGCTTCAGATTGTATGCTGCTCCAGGATAGACCCAGGAGTAATCCTGTATTTCTTTCTGGTCGAGTTTGACCTGTTCGTCTTTGGACTTGCAGTAAAAGTCGATGAAGATGAAGTGCTTCTTCTTGTAGAATTCAGGGGCAAAAATCGCCTCTTGTATCAAAAGCATATTCACCACTTCCACGTCCAGCCCAACTTCCTCCTTGACCTCTCTTTTCACGGCATCAACCATGGTCTCGCCCACTTCGATGTGTCCGCCGGGGAGGGTATACCTGTTGAACCATTTGTGGGACTTGGCCAACAGAATCTTTCCTTGGTTGTTGACAATCAATGCGCCAACGGTTGGTTCGGGAAAGACTTGCGTAATCGACGCTTTCGAAAGTGATGGCCGCTGGTTGGGAGAGGTCATCTGAGATCAGTGGTCACGACCGGTTCTAAGCCCTTCTTCTCAAGCTCGTTGAGCAGCCTGTTTATTCCGAGCCAGTCACTTGCAATATGCCCTAGAACGATTAGGTTTCCGGAGGGCTCGTTTGACAGCTTGGTGAGGTCGGCCTCTGCAATGTGAATATAGGACAATGTGCCAACGCCATTCTGAAAGTACGTCTTGGCTATCTCGTAGCCGCCATTGGTGTAGGCCGCATGGCTGATCGCGATCTTTCCTGCCTTGTTCTTTGGAGAACCCAACCTTACCTCAATCCGGGACACGGCTTTTCGAAACTCAGGAAAACGTCCGATTCTGGAGACAACATCTTTCACTGTCGAATTTTCATCGAGACCCTTCAAGGAGCGCTGAATCATCTTTCGACCAATCTCATCGCACGGACTGTGAATTGATACTAGTGGCATGCGAAGCTTCTTGGCGGCGCTAGGTGTCTGGTCATAGTTATCAGGATGATGTTGCAATTCCAGAGCTCGTAGCTTGGGCTTGATTGCTTCTTCGGCTGCGTCCTCAGGGACTCCGGCTTCTCTCAGCTGGTCAATGTGTCGTAGGAATACCTTGTAGCCCTGCAGCCTAGCCCTACCGCCAGCGGGATGATGAGCGATTACCGCATCGCATCCCAGGTCGCGAGCCAGAAGGAGCTCGGCGACTCCAACATCGATTGCAACTAGAACCTTCCGGATTCTTCGTCCTTTGACGTGAATCTCGCTGTCAGCGGGAACGCTCTTGAAACCTGCCAGCCTTAGCGATGTCCGCATTATATTCTGTGTGTCCATCAAGCTGAGGTCAGCCCTGCGGGACTGGAAGCGCTACGCTCTTCCGCCCTTCGTCATCTTCTTGAGGTCGAGAACTTCGTCAAGCTTCTCCTTCGGGAGAATCTTCTCTTCGAGAATCACTTGTCGAATCGATTTGTTCTCAGCAATCGCTTTCTTAGCCACCTTCGCCGCATTATCGTAGCCAATATGCGGTGTCATCGCAGTAACTACCATCAAGCTTCGGTCCGCGTAACCATAGCATCTTTCGCGGTCTGCCGTGATTCCTGAAACACATTTCTCAGCTAAGACCCTGGAACCGTTTGCCAGGATTTCTATCGATTGGAGGAGGTCGTAGGCTATGACAGGCATCATGATGTTGAGCTCCAGTTGGCCCAGCGAGCCGCAGACGGTGATCGCTGCATCGTTTCCTATGACTTGGGCGGCGACTAGGTTGATAGCTTCAGGTATCACCGGGTTGACTTTTCCCGGCATTATGCTTGACCCGGGCTCAGTGGCGGGCATATCTATCTCTCCTAGTCCGCTCCGGGGTCCGGAGTTGAGCAGCCTGAGGTCATTGGCGATCTTCATCAGGCTGGCGGCAATAGTCTTTAGGAGTCCGCTTGCCTCGACGCACGCGTCCTTTCCCTGCATTGATTCGAATACGTTCTCAGCTTTCTTGAAGTTGAAGCCCGTAAGTCTGTTAACTTCTTTTATTGCTAGCTCTGCGTATTTAGGGTGAGCATTCAGGCCGGTGCCAGTGGCAGTGCCCCCGAGAGGTAATTCTAACAACGTATCCCTGGCTAGCTCTGCTCTTCTAATACCATGTCGAATCATGCTGGCGTAGGCGCTGAATTCCTGGCCAAGCGTAACCGGTACAGCATCTTGAAGATGAGTTCGCCCAGCCTTGACAACATCGTCAAACTCGACAGTCTTCTTCTCCAACGCCTTGGCAAGCGAATGTAGAGCAGGAATAAGTTTCCTACCAATGTCTCCTGCAGCAGAAACATGGATGGCAGTTGGGAAGACGTCGTTTGTTGATTGACACATGTTCACGTGATCATTTGGATGAATGAGCTTCTTGTCTCCACGTTTTCCCCCAAGAAGCTCGATAGCACGGTTTGCAATTACTTCGTTAGCATTCATGTTGGTCGAGGTGCCGCTACCCGTCTGGAAGACGTCAACCACAAACTGCTCATAAAGTGAGCCATCCATTACTTCCTTAGCAGCAGAGACGATAGCTTCGCCTTTTTTCGGGTCCAAGAGCTCAAGTTGCATATTCGCTTTCGCCGCGGCAAGTTTGACCAGAGCCATAGCCCGAATGAAATTCTTTGGTAGACGAACCCCAGAGATCGGGAAGTTTTCAACGGCTCTCTGGGTCTGAGCTCCGTAATATGCGGTGTTCGGGACTTTGACCTCTCCCATTGTATCGCTCTCAACCCGATATTCCTCAACCGTTACCATTGTTAGAGTCGACCAATGACCCGGAGGGTTTGGCGGATTAAAAAGACTCTCTATCTACGCATGGAACAATACGTCAGAAATGCTTAGCGAATGAGCTAGAACCGAAATAGTTTCGCTCCTCTCTACGGTCTAAACAGAGGAACTCTCCCAACTGATGCGAATTGTTTTCCGTAAAGAAGATTCGGCACAACGGTATTGTTTTACGTAAACAGATTGAAGAGGTTACATCTCTTCTCAAGCAAATAGATCACGACCGGAAGATCCTCCGTCACAACAATAACCGCTAGGGTCTCTCGGGAGATCGAGGCTACGATTTCCCAGTGCGCGCTGTAACATTTACATTCCCGATCCGTTTCGCTCCGAGCACTTTAGGGACCTTACTGTGAAGCTAGTTAGATTTCAGCAGAAAACGGGAGAGAACAGAATTGGGGTCATGGTAGGCGCAAACTACGTCTCAGAGATAACCGGGGCAAAGGCCTCCTCCGAGCCACTTCTCGACTTTCTTAAGGAACCCAAGGCAGAATCCAAAGCCCGACTAGCAGTAGATTCTGCGAAGAAGAATTTGGACAGGGGCAAACAAAACGAGAGAGGGTATTGGAGCCTTGACTCGGTTACCGTCTTGCCTCCGATAGCACATCCAACCAAGATCATCTGTATGGGTGGCAACTTTTCAGACCACTTGGCTGAAGGAAGCAGTTCGCTTCCGCCTTTTCCGATATCTTTTCTCAAGTCGCCCACATCTCTTGTTGGTCACCGTGCGCCAGTAATCTATCCGAGGAGGGTTAAGCTTCTAGATTACGAGGTCGAGCTTGCTACGGTTATCGGGAAAGAGTGTAAGGATGTTCCGAGGAAGGATGCCCTCGATTACGTGGCAGGCTTCTCAGTGTTCAACGACATCAGTGCCAGAGATATTCAGTTTGCCGAAATGAAACGGGGATTCTGTAACCTCGGCAAGAACTTCGACACGTTCGGTCCCATGGGTCCATGCCTAGTAACTCCAGATCAGGCGGGAAACCCGGACAATCTCGGGATGGAACTCCGGGTCAATGGTCAAACCCGTCAACTGTCAAGCACTAAGAAAATGGTGTTCAAAGTTCGAGAGCTAGTTGAGTTCTTCTCATCCATGACCTTGGAACCTGGTGACATCATAACATCAGGCACGCCTTCAGGAGTCGCGATTTACAGGAAACCAGACAAAGAACCCTACCTCCTCAGACCCGGAGATGGGATAGAGGCGAGGGTCGAAAACTTGGGACGCCTCCAGAATACGGTAGTAGATGCGCAGCGAGCTTACAACACTGCCCTGTCATTACGATCCGGAAACTAGAACTAGCCTATTTTGATGGCCCGCTCTTCGAGCCTCTTAGGAAATGAAGAAACAAGAGACCTGGGGGTCTTGCTCCCTTCGCGGTCCGAGTCATGTAAGACTCCCAGCCCATCTTGACAATATGGCTCAATATAGCTGAGAAGGTGGGTTTAGGCGGATCCATTCTATCGTAGTACCTCTTCATCTCATCGAGCAGTTCTTTCGGGATTCTAACAGAGTAGGGAATTGTTGTAGGCAAGCTTGTACACACACTACACTACACTACGCACTTCTTCACACAGCAGAGTGGATTGTTTTTGGTCGTGTTGTAACTTGTCCCTTTAATCGCAAGTTACGACTATTGTCGCGATAGAGGTGATCACGAAATGAAAGAAGACGCGGTCAGGCGATATGCTAAGCAAGATGTTGTGGGACAAAGACTTGACGGACTGTTCATAGAAGGACATGTAGAAGAGCGAGAGGGAGTTCCCCACATCGTCCAGGAAGACAATAACGGGGAGTGCATCCCGCACGACCAGATCAGATGGCTAGTTCGAGCCTGCCGATATTGCTAGCTGAGAAAGCCACCCGAATTCTTTTTCAACGTACGGTTCGGGACATCCCGTAGGGCCCGTAGCTCAGCCAGGTAGAGCACCGGTAGAGCGGCGTTAGTGCTCTGGTGAGGCTTTTAGCCTTCGGAGAGGACACCCGGCTGTCCCGGGTTCAATTCCCGGCGGGCCCGCCAAACAAGCGATAGCTGGTAATTACTGTCTAGCTAGGATGGTTTTGTGGGCAGGGGTGGAAGGCGAGGCTTGTCTGGACCCTCATACCGAATCAGACCTTTCGCCTCTAGAGTTTCCTGAAGCTTGTTAACTGCAATGTGCACCTGAATCTCTTTCTTCGCTCCAGTGCAAACTAGCTTGCCGCTCGCGAAGACGAGGATGACTACCTTGGGCTCGTCCATTCTGTAGATGAGGCCTGGAAATTGTTCGGGTTCATACATGGTCTTCTTCAAACCGTAAACCGCCTTCTCGAGGTCAATATGGCCTCCTAGTCCACATGATGCGACAATGTTTTGTATCATTATTTCGGGCCTGCCAAGGATCACGATTCCATCTCTCTTCAGTTCGTCAACCACTTTCAAAACTGCCTGGCGAGCCTGCCGCTCAGACTTGGCGCCGGTGCAAACCATTTTTCCAGAGCTGAAGATCAAGGTCGCGGTCTTCGGTTTCTTAAGTCGATAAACTAAACCTGGAAATTGTTCCGGGCGGTATTCGACTCCAGGGAAGACCCTGACTATTGCGTTGAGGTCTATCCTCTGCTTCAGCGTTGCCGAAGCAACTACATTCTCAATGTTGATGAAAGCCCTGTTCTTATCCGACAAACCACGTCAACACTCTTATTTTGGAGCCCAAAGTTGTCCCCCTTTAAAAGGAGGTTCCTTATATAGAGACGATTGGTCGAAGCCGAAATAGGGTTCACTAGCCTAGCTAGGGCGAGCAGAAGGGATTGGAAGCCTCGGAGCTTGCCCGGGAACTAGATGCGATTCTCTCTGCCTAGGGAATTTCAACCATTACGGAACCGTCCTGTTCTCTGACTTTGTATGCTGTGACTTTCATTGTTGGAATAACTGTGAAAGAGCCTGTACGAACGTCAAACTTCCACCCATGCCATGGGCAAGTGACGACTGAGCCGCTAAGATTCCCTTCCCCTAGGGGCCCGCCACGATGTAGACAGACGTTCGCCAAAGCGAAATATTCATCTTTGACTCGAAATAGAGCTATGCTTCTTCCTTCGACACTTACAACTTTGCTAAATCCCTCTCTGAGGTCGCTCTTTTCTGCGACTTTTACGAACCTAGTCAACCTGTGACCCGTTCTCCGTTTCATCCGATTTGGTGTTTCCCACTGACTTCTACCATCTCTCGAGGTTCCGACGGTGCAACTCGGTTTCTTGTATAATCAGTCAACCATTCTTCAAGAGCCCGAATCTGGACGCTATCCGTGCCTAGGACCTCAAGTTCTTCTTTCGTCAGTTTCACAGTTTTGAGTATGATATCCTCTATGTGAGACGCGTGGACCCTAGTGGGTGGTTTGGGAAAGATTTGTGAGAGGTACTCAAAGTCCTCCTGCAAGTGTTCGATGAACAAGATTATGCTGCTTGTAAGATGGGTGGTTCTAACATCTAGAACATTGTTGTAGACACCCAGTAGCATTTCTAGGTCTGACTGGGCTCCCTTCAACTTCTCTATGTGAAGAGAGATGACATCCTTCGACAACTCCCTCTTTTCCCCCACAGCGGATGTCACGTCGATTACCAACGTGATGAGGAAGGTGGTGAGGAAACCCACGCCGAGCTTGGATCGCAATCTCTCCTTTGCTAGCTTCTCAACAGGTTCGAGCTTCTTCCTGTCACGCCTCGCCACCACTCGGTCGACTATCAGATACGTTACCGGAAGCGTAACTGCGAGTCCGATTAGTGCTGAGATCAGACTCAGATCGATGTCGTCGAGGGTTATCGCCAGGGGTTGAACGATGGGTGGAAGCATTGCCTACAGAGGCTTTCCTATAGCGTCCCCGTTCTGTTTGAAGTATCCAAGTGGCCACCTAGCTATTGACTGATGAATCGTGTCAGCGTTGCACCAGGGCGTCGCGCAGTTCTTTGGCATATGGTTCAATTGTCCTGGGTCCGAAATCAAACGGCAACTCGGCGGTCTTGAATAATTCAGGTAAGGGCTTCGACCCGCCTAGGGCTAGGGCCCGCTGGTACGCGGAAATTGCTGCTCTTGGGTCTTTACGATATAGTGTCCAAAGACCTAACGCCCCCATGAACGCGATTCCGTACTCAATATAGTAGAAGGGTACTTCGAAGAGGTGTAGTTGTCGTTGCCATTGGGATTGGAGGAATTCCTCGTATCCGCTCCAGTTTTCTGCTCCGCCAAATCTTTTCCTGAGCTTGACCCATTGGTCTTGTCGATCTTCCCGAGTGTGATTCGGGTTGGTGTAGATCCAATGTTGGAAGGCGTCGATCGTTGCGATCCATGCAAGCAGCTTGACGATCGATGCTAAGTGTTCTCGTTTGGAGCGGACAGCATCTTCCTTGCTGTAGAATGTTCCTTCGAGATGCTCTCCTCCAATTATCTCCATGGCTTGAGAGGCTACTTCTGCAATTTCTAATGGTACGTTCTCGCTTCTGTATTGGTAGGGGAATCCTTTGTCTCTCATTGCAAAGACGTGAAATGCGTGTCCTGACTCATGTAGTAGTGTCCACACGTCGCCGTCGCGCCCGACCGCGTTCATGAATACAAAAGGTAGCCGGATCTCTGAAAGTTCCATGTTGTATCCTCCGGGAGCCTTTCCTTTCCTGCTGTCAAGGTCTAGGAGGTCTAGGCTTGTCATCCTTCTGAGTTCTGCTGCGAACTCAGGGTTGACCTTGTCAAACACCTTGACGCATCCCTGTATCAGCTCGGATGAGGTTTTGAACGGGCGAAGCGCGGGACGGCCCTTGGGGTCCACGGCTAGGTCCCATGGACGCAGGGGTTCAACTTTCAATCCGCGGCTTCGTTCCCGGTCGAGTTCATGCATCAGCGGGACGATATACTTTTCGATGGCCTCGTGGTAACTGAAGCAGTCTTCCGTTGTGTAGTCGAACCGTTCTTTCTTCCGGAAGATGTAGTCTCTGTAATTATCAAAGCCGGCGTTTTCCGCGATTCTCTGGCGCAGAGCAATTAACTGGTCGTAGACCTGGTTCAACGTGTCTCTGTCCCTTTGCCTGCGCGATTCGGAGAGCAGCCATGTTTTCTCTCGAATGTTGCGGTCGGGCTCCTCTAGGAACCGTCCCATCTGTTGCATTGTTCTCTCCTGGCCGTCGTAGAGGACTGTCATCGCTCCGGTGGTCTTCTGAAACGATTGCGCGAGCTTCGTCTCTTCTTTTTCGAGCTCAACATTTGCCTCTCGAAAGAGAGCGACGTTGTTCTCCCTCTTCCTGTCGAGCACAAAATACCTCTCAAGTGGAAGGCCCTTCCGCGCGGGGGTGCCAAGATATTTGCGGTCCAGCTGGGAGAATCCGATTTTTGCTTCAGGCTCAATGTTTTCGATATAGAACAGGTAGTCTTTCTCTCGGGCAGGGTCATCTGTTTGACATGTCATTCTCGCGTATCGAATGGATTGTTCTTCTGCCAAAGCCGATGCAAGTTCGGACTCGTCCTTGAGCCATTTTTCAAGGTCAGCCGCTGAATGAACCGTACGATTCTGCAGACTACGAAATAACTCCTTCAGTCTGGTCAGGTCTGTGAGGTCTATCTTGGAGGGAAGAAACTGGCGAGGATACTCACGGGGAAGACGGGAATAGTCGAAGGACAATGTTCTCTTTTATCCTTGGTCGTGGGTTTCGCGCCTGGGTTAACATAGTTTTTCCCGTTACGGATGAACGGCCTAAGATGATGCTGGGTCGAATTCTTCGTGACAGCAGGCAATTTTAAACCCTGAGAAATTGTACGGTAACTGGTGCATTCTCGATGATAGTCAAGCATCTTTCCGAAGTTGTTCCCGAAAGGGTGGGCGACTTCAGACGTTGGTATCTGTCAAAGGCCGAACCGGGTCACCAGCTCGCAATGAGATATGTAGAACTCACCGGAATCGTTACCCCTCACACGCACGACGTCGAAGAGACAATCTTCTACATCGAGGGCAGAGGATCGGCACGCGTCGGCGAGAAGGAGATCAAAGTCAAACCGGGAACAATGCTTGTGATACCACCGGGAAGTGTGCACAGCTCCATTCGAGAAGGATTCGAGCCACTACGATATCTAGCCATCTTCGTAGGGAACCCAGATCTCTAGTCCACGCGAGCCCGCCATATCCTTGACAGAACTAGAAAATCGGCTCGAAATCGAGCAATCAAAAATTGCTTCGTCCAAGGGCGGTCATTTCGGAATCGTCTATGCTACAAATTCCAACCCCGCAAAAGGTCAGACTTGCCTGATCATCGCGCACGGTGCGGGCGGACCAATGTACTCGCCGTTTATCACGTATTTTCACAAAGGCCTGGCCGAGAAGGGATACCTCACCGTGAAGTTCAACTTTCCGTACATGGAAGCTCGACGAAAGATTCCGGACAAGAGAGAGGTCCTGGAAGCCAGCTATAGACAGGTTATCGAAGAGGTCAAGGCGAGTAGATACCAGCCAAAGCGGATATTCATAGGAGGAAAGTCAATGGGAGGCCGTATTGCCTCCCAGGTCGTCGCATCCGGAGTGAATGTCGAGGGTTTGTTCTTTCTAGGCTATCCTTTGCACAGACCGGGTCAGCCGGAAATACTTAGGGATGAGCACCTCTATCGCATCGAGAGGCCGATGCTCTTTCTTTCCGGGACCAAAGACCAATTCGCGAAAAGGGAACTTCTCGAAGGAGTTGTGTCGAAATTAGGTGACAAGGCTGAGATTCACTGGATAGAGGGAGGTGACCACAGCTTCAACACCCACCAAGGCAAGGATGCCCTGGTCAAGACCTACGATGAAGCGCTAGAGACTCTTGATAATTGGTTGAGAACCAACAGCGCCTAAGTTCTCGAATCGGTTCAATGTAGTGTTTAAATCGGCCAAGAGCAGGGATTCCTATAGCCATGTGCGACACTTGTGGCTGTTCTTCCGAGCAGGAAGATAAGAAAGAAGAGGAAGCGTAGCCCTAAGCCTGCCGGGGCGTAAGTTTCCCAAATATCCACAGAAGGGGCTCCGAACCAGCCTTTTCCATTTTTCAACATATCCCAGACGCGTCTCTGAGCCAGGTCTAATCTAGAAGATCTTCGGGAACCCGAAGAGCGCACCGACCAGCAAGGCGCCTAGAATGAATGTGAGAACCACGAGCACGACTATTGCCATTATGGCCACGCCGACGGCTCCGAGCCAGCCAGTCTTGAAGTAGTGCTTAACAAGCAGGAGGAAGATTAGCAGTCCGATGAGCAGACCAAGTAGTCCCTGAACAAAGACAATGACGGCCCCCACTAGGAAAGTTCCCGTGCCGGCGACGGCTATGGCTTCGCCGAAGGTGACCTTTCGGCCAACCACAATTTCTCCTGCTAGCCAGAGTACGAAGCCCATTACTAAGAGATAGATTATGAAGAGTATTATGAACGAGACTAGAGTGGTGCCGATTCCGATGCTTGGGATCATAGGATTTGCCATTGTCTGTTACCTTTCGGCGATGGGTTGTTGTTTCAAGTTATCCTTGTTGAAACCGCGTTCGTTGTCTGATAGTAATCATCGACCGTCCTTCTCCGTTTCTTTGGGAAGGTTTAAGCTTGCCAGCTTTTCCGGGATAGCTTTGCCCAGGACAAGTATGCCGGGCTCGCGCCCTATTCCTGGAATATGGAGTGCGTAGAGGTAGTATAGCCCGGTCCGCGGCTCGCGGGAGCCGGCCGAGAGTATGCACGGCTGTCACCCGTGCGACACTCGAGAAGTTCTCGAGCGCGTTGCGGGTTCGAATCCCGCCCTGGGCGCCAAACGGCCTAAACCACGGCCAAATCAGCCTTCGAATCACCACTTTTCAAATCGGTTCTGAAAATCGGTCTTGAAACAAGCTATTGAAACCGTTTTTGAAAATAACTTCCTGAACTGTTCTGAAATGGTTCTTGAAACGGTTACTGGATCCAGTCCTTGAAATCGGTTACTGAAACCAGCTACTGAAACGGGTATTGAAAACGGGAACCAGTAAATTCTAGGCCCCCCAGGGCCTACTCAAGTCTCGCGCCGCGCTCTACATGGAAACGCGTCCAGTCCAGCCCAGGCGGCCAAGCCTTAACACAGGCGATCCATCCCAACCCAATGGAACACCGCCTTGGTATCCATAATCCATTCACCACCCCAGGAAATCGTCGTCACCGGCCTCACCAGCTTCACCAACCAAGTCAACCTCGCCTCCATGGTCGCCTTCGTCATGAACATGTCCGGCCAGCCACTGGCCCTCTACTGGGCCGAAGGAGTCGTCTTCCTCGCAGACTTCGTCGAACCAGAAGCCCTCCCCGAAGAATACGTCAAAGGCCGGATCTACGCCTCCAACATATCCCACGCCCCAATGCCAAAATACAACAACTTCGTCCGCGTGGGAAACATCGAAGTCCCAGTAATCGACGTAACCTCCAACATAGGCCTACGCGACCTAGCCCGCTGGATAAGAGAAAATCACCAGCCTGATTCCGAGAAATCTTAACTAGACGCCTAGGGTCGCGTCTTGGTCGTGTCCCGGGGTAGCTCAGCCTGGAAGAGCTTCCGAGCCGCCCCCTAGAACAGCGGGCGACGAAGACGCTGTAGGTGTGCGCCCAGTGCGCAGCCACGTCAGCCTTACCAGGCTAACAGTAGACACCGGAGTGTCGCCGGAGAACCTGGAAAACCGGTTCGGCGAATTCAAAAAGAGGACAAAGCCTCTGTGAGACTCCGGTCCCCGGGACCACTCTTACCCGGAAGAAAAGAAAGATGCGATCTACTTTGACTTTACAGCCGGCGTACGGCTCTCAAGCTCCCGAAGTATGAGCTCATTCTGCTTCATTATGATCCTGTTCTGGTCAGTGAGAATCCGTAGAGCGCTAGCGATCAGGGAGAGAGAGGGGTTGTCCCATTTGAACTCGTTCTCCTTAGCGGCTAAGGCCTGCTTACCCTTGATAATTGACCCACGAAGATTCTCGTCACTCTCATCGTCAGCGAACGCCGCACGATTCTTGCGATCCATCTTATCGGATATGCTGGCTGCCGCGTGCTCTCGCTTGACGTCTGGGTAGCAATCTTCACAGAACCTCAACCCTTTGAGTTCTAGGAGAGGGTCGATGAGGCTCAGCGTCTTACCGCATCGAGCGCAGAAATCTGCCATTTTTTCGAGTCAGCTCTGATTTGCATTTGGCCGTTCCAGCGGTATTAAAGAGTCTTGTAACCAGTCCGCGCCAGTGTCTTGATTTTCGCGCTTGGCGGCTTGGACGTCTCACGGTCGCCATAAGTCTATTCGCAACAAGGTCTGAGATTCGCGAATACCCGCGATAATTGTCTAGGATGGATCGGGGATTGGGACGAGGAAAGCTGTCTCTACTTCCCGCCCCGGAGTCCCCATCCCGCTTTGAACGTGGGGTTGATCCTAACGAAGGGTGCTTCTCCTTCCTTCCATGGATCGCGCTTTACCCAGTCTAGTTTGGAATAGAATAGCTTGTAGAGTTTCCGGTATTCTTCTCCCTTCTCGATTATCGAGACGGACCCGCTTATCAAGAGCAGTTTCTGAGTCCCTGCTGTGTCTACTAAGATGGCAGCGTGAGGGTTCTCTCTCAGATTCTGGAGCTTCCTTGTTCCGTAGTCAGTTACGATGTGTGGGGAATCGTCGTGCCACACATAGGAGACTGGTACAACATGCGGCTCGCCCTTTTTCGAAGCTGTTGCGAACCTGCATAGTTCGTTTTGTTCTAGGAACTGAATCTCCTTCTCCGAGAACTTGACTTTCGAAGCGGTTTCTTTCAATCTCGGACGAGTTTGTTCGAGTCAACGTTGGATTTCAAGGTATGCGTTCGGGAGCTTTCTTATGTGAATTCTTTTCTCTCAAAGAGAAGAAGGCCAAGTGCTGCAGTGATAACAAAGTAGCCGAGCAATATCGCTCCGCGTTACACCTTCTCCGCGGGGCATATCGGGTTAGTCCGGCCATATCTGTTTCACTGATTCAGCCTTCATCTGATTCTTAGCGACTCAATCCTGTGTCCGCCCAGTCAAGTTGCCAGAGGCAATCACAGGAAACGTAGTATTCATGAGTGCTTGTGGCGGGCCCGCGGGGATTCGAACCCCGGACCTACAGCTCAACTCGCTCACGGCATAGGGGGCTCGGCCCGGAATAGGCTGCCGCTCTATCCAGACTGAGCTACGGGCCCGAAAGAGCTGGCTAGGACGAATCCTAGTTAATTGTTCCGAAGGAACAGTCGAACCTCAGTAGCTTCATTCATGACCGGCGAAAAACTCATGCGGGTCTACGACATGAACTCGCTTTCCCCTCTTCACGAGTTCCTCAGCCACTTTCTGGTCGCTCGTGAAGAAACAACCATCTCCGGTGAAGAACTTCAAGGTTCCGTGAGACGATTCATTACAGACCATGAAATTCGCCATTGACTTATCATCATCTAGATCCTTTCCACAGATCGGACACTTGAACTCAACCCACATGTCTTTTTCTTCTGTTAGCTGTGGCCGACCCGTACGCCTATAAAGGAAAATCCCGACGGGAAGTCCTTGAGTCTCATAATGTCTAACGACAAGATCGTGATCAAGACAAAGCACGGCGAACTAAGCCTCGAACAGCTGGCGGAAGCTCAACACGGAATGGCCCACTTGATGAAGGAAGTCGGAGAAAGGTATCATGTCCTCTACTACGCCGCGAGAGCGCTCAACTGGAAGTTGGCACATTACCAGCTCAACCAAGTCATCGCCCTCTTCAGAATAGGTGCTACTCTCAGGCCAAAATTCACTGAAGACCTGAACGGCTTCATCAAAACGCATTTTCATCCCATGAGTGAAGCCATTCGTGCACAGGACTGGAGGAGATTCGAAGAAGCCTTCAAGAAAGGCATTCAGGGCAGCGATCAATTCCACGAAAAATACGGATACGGCTTCATCCATTTCGTTCTACCGAAGAATCCGCCCGAGATGTACGACCTAACTCCCAAGGATTAACCAGTCGCATCAGCCGGAACAAAGGATCCTGTCGAATCATTCGCTCAGAGGCGTGACGTGTACCCTTGAACAGACAACGGGCACGGAACAAGAAACCGAGGCGGATTCTAGGCCTCTAATCTAGCTAATCTTGCATTTCAGGCGGATTGCCTAGCCAGCCGCAACAGCGACATGAATAAGCCTGGTCCTTGTTTCTCTTCTGATACGTCTCCGTCTCAAGTTCCGCGTTTTCGAACGAAAACTCATCAGTCTACAAGGACCTGACATGATCAGTAGGCCCTAATATACCAAGCTGATGCGTAGATGTTTTTGTGTTGAATTTCTGGTTCATCCGAGGGTTTTTCGGATCTCATCAACTGCAGATGATAACTTGACGCTCTTCTCTTCGCCTGTTTTCATATCTTTCAGACGGACGCTTCCCTCCTTGATCTCTCTAGGACCCAAGACGAGACATATTCCTGCCTTCAACGAGTCGGCGTACTCTAGCTGTTTGCTGAGCGGGCGTTGTTTGAGGTCGTAGTCAGCCCTGATGTTTTGGTTTCGGAGTCGTTGGACGATTTTCACGGCTTCGCTCCAGACGCTTTCGTTGACTGTGACCACGAAGACTTGTGGGCTTTGTTGGATGTCAGGGAACAGGTCTTTTCGCTCTAGGGACAACATGAGTCGTTCGTAGCCGCCTGCTACTCCGGTTGCTGGCATGTCTCGTTTTCCGTATATTTTGCATAGTTTGTCGAAGCGCCCACCGCCGAGGATTGCGCCCACGTCTTCTCCGTCTTGGTCGTAGGCTTCGAATACGGTTCCGTCGTAGTAGCTTATTCCCCGGACGATTGCAAGGTCAACTTTGATCTTGGGCTTCTTTCCGAGGGATTCTACCCTGTCGACTGTTCCAGAGAGTTCTTTGAAGCCTTGATGGATCATATCTCCCTTCGGCAGTTTCCTCTCCAGCTCTCCGAGGACCTGGTCCGGGTCTCCACTGATATCGGCGAATCCTAGGATTCTTTTGACCTTGTCCTTGGATAAACCGGCTCGGGTGAATTCTCGCTCTGCCTGTTCGGAGCCTATTTTTCCGACCTTGTCGATTATTCTGATCAGGTGGTCAAGTTCATTTTGGGACTGGGTTCCCAGGCCTCGTAGGAAGCCTTCGACGAGTTTTCGGTTACTAATTTTGACTAGGTGTTCTTTGAGGCCGACTGAGTCTAGGATGTCAGAGCTTAATGCGATGATCTCTGCATCGGCGGACGGATCTGCGACTCCGTAGATCTCTGCATCCCATTGTGTGAAGTATCTGTAACGGGCAAACTGAGGTTCGTCGTAGCGCCATACTCCTCCGATGCATGAGATCTTGATCGGTTCTGGCAGGTCGAATCGGTTTGCAACCATCCGGGTCATGCCTACTGTGAGGTCGAATCGTAGTCCGAGGTTTCGCTCTGCTTTGTCTTTGAACCAGTAGATTTCGTCTCGGACTGTCGGGCCTGATTTTGCCTCGAGGGTTTCCAGGTTTTCTACAGGGCTTGGCTCTAGCATCTGGAAGCCGTAGTTCCAGAGTACTTGTCGTATCTTGTCGGTGAGCCAGATTCTGCGTGACATTTCTTCTGGGTCAATGTCTTTCATTCCCCGTGGAAGGGTGAATTGCGCCTCTGACAATTGATGCTGCTTCTCCGTCTCGCGGCTATTTTCCTTCGAAGCGTTCAGTGTTCAGGGTATAGTATACGATGTCTGTGCGTCTGTCGATTACGGCGAGGACTAGGTCTTTACCTTCCTTGTTCGCTTTTGCGGAGAGCTTGGCAAGCCGTTCTAGAGTTGATTCTCCTCCTTCGAAGACTATCGATACTTGTCGACGGGTCGCTCCTTTTCCGAAGGTTTCGAAGTCGAAGCCTCCCTCGGATTCTCGGACTAGGTAGCCTCTATCTCGTAGGTCCCGGTATACTAAGTACTTGGTCCATATGGTTGGTTTGCCAACCGACAGTTTTGTGACGAGATCCTGGAGTGTTTTTTCCTTGCCTGTCTTTTCGTCGGCTACGCGGGCTCGTCGTTTTTCGACGAGATAGAATGTTTCGTAGGGGCTCAGGAAGAGTTTCTCGCCTACTAGGGTTCCGAAGGCTTTCTCCCGGAGCTCCATGAGTTTTTCGGGCTCTTTCAGGTAGACTCTGTTCTTGGAAAGAAAGGCTTCGAGAACTTCTAGCGCCATCAAGCAACGCACCCAGTTATGATTTGAAAGAGGCCAAGCCCGGGCAGGCGTCTATAAAGGCATGCGAACAATTGAAGAGCGACAGCGGAGTTTTGGGAAATGCCCGGGAAAAAACTAGATTCTCTTGAGTCGGTGAGATGGAAGAATGGAGTATTAGAGGCGATTGACACGACGAGGTTGCCGGGTAGGCTGGTGTATGTTCGGATGCGGACGGTGGACCAGGTTTGTTCGGCGATCCGTTCTATGAAGGTTAGGGGGGCGCCGTTGATCGGTGTTGTTGGCGCCTATGGTCTGGTTCTGGCCGCAATGAATGTCAGGCGGGGTGATCTAGAGCAGGTTAGGTCAAGGCTTCGCAAGTCCGCGGATGCTTTGATCTTGACGAGGCCGACGGGTGTGAATCTTCGCTGGGCTGTTGAGCGGGTTTTCAAAGCGTCTTCCAGAGCTAGGTCGGTTGAGTCACTTGGTGACGAGCTGAGGCGGGAGGCGGATATGATTCTTCGGGAGGAGCTTGAGGCTGCTCACAAGATCGGACGCTTCGGTGCGGCGTTGATTGAAGATGAGGATACTGTGCTGACTCATTGTAATGCTGGGTCTCTCGCGACAGCGGGATATGGCACGGCGTTGGCGGTGGTCCGGTCCGCTGTTGAAGAGGGAAAGAGAGTGTCCGTGATCGCGACGGAAACGCGGCCGCTGTTGCAGGGGTCGAGGTTGACAGCGTTTGAGTTGGCGAGGGACGGGATTCCGGTCCGGGTGATCTGTGATAGTGCGGCCGCCCAACTGATGGCTCAGGGCGTGGTGGACAAGGTTGTCGTGGGTGCGGACA
>Ga0209690_1000006_pt1 | contig 112234 bp, 106 predicted proteins | sample GraSoiAngelo_150_FD_186164 | JGI IMG/M metagenome (GOLD analysis project Ga0209690, IMG submission 186164) | Grasslands soil microbial communities from the Angelo Coastal Reserve, California, USA - 14_1009_09_40cm (SPAdes) (version 2) | ecosystem: Environmental > Terrestrial > Soil >... | reverse complement strand
CCAAGACGAGGTACGGGGCTAACGCCAAGAGAGTATCAATGGGATTCACAGGGGGAGGATTTGCCGGTGCCAGATTGTAGCTAGTTGAGGTGACGTAGAGATTATCGGTGTAAGTGAAGCTCCCGGCCTGCCCTTGGTACGAGCCGTTATCCTGCTCGACGTAGCTGTAGCCTATGATGTATCCGGTTGATGGGTCGAAGTATTCGTACCAGGTGTAGGATGCTGTGAAGAGGCCGTAGGAGTCGTTCCGCTGGTATTGACCCGTCCCTTTGGTTTGGATGCTCTGAACGTACTTGTTACCTTCCGTGGGTAACTGCAGACTGTAATTCATCGACAACACTGTGAATTGAGTGTTGAGAACATAGAAGGTGCCCCCGACTGGAAGCGAGGGGTTCATGCCAAACCAAACGTAAATGGGGTTTGTGTAGCCCACCTGATGATCGGTTCCTTTTACGTACGTGAAGCTGCTTGTTGACCATGTATAACTGCCAGAAGACGAATTCGAGAAAGACAACCCCTGGTTGTTGCTGAACTGTGACGAATAGCTATAGGTGGTTGATACATTGCTCCCGCTAATAGAGTTCATCTTCTCCGTCCCCGTTGTCTGGGTTTGGTCCGTGTAGCCGGAGTACGAGTTCTGACCGTTGTTCACAGTCGTCGTTTCAGAATAGTTGAAGAAGTCGCCGCTCTGCGGTGCGTACGCGGAAACCGAGTTCGCATTCGCTGCAACTGCAAGTGCTATCAGCATTATTGACAGCGCTACGGCGAAGACTTTGTGGTTCAACCTGCGAATCCTCCTACGCCGTGGCTGTGAGCTGGATGGAATCCTCCCATCCCACTGAAGGTTGAATGATAGGATCCGTGGGCTATGATTACCGGGTAGTACCAGAAAAAGAGTGGATGTGGTCCGTACGTGAACTGCACTGGGGTTTCCGTGATCTTGGCTGTGGGGTCAATCTCCTTTACTATCTCGTTTCGAACTCCATGGATCATTCTTACTGCTATGGCTACCAATTCGGACCTTTCTAGGCCTGTAGCATAGCCGTTGAGCAGCGTAACTGCCTTCTCCATTAGGTCGAGGACCTCATGCGCCTCGAACACGGGTATGGAAGCGAGAATCGCGGCTGCGACTATTGGATACTGTAAGTAGTTCTGCAGCTGTTCAATGACATACTTCAGCTTCTCTTCCACTTCGTCTGGATTTAGTTCCCCGATTCCCAGGAAGGCCGAAGAGATCTCCGTGTCCTCTGAAGTCGTGTATCCCCAGGAGTTGAACAACGACCTGAACTGCTGGAATTTGGAACTCAATCCGTCGATTGGAACATTCATGATGGCCAGTATCGAAGCAGCTTCGCTTGATTTGGTCAGATGTTTAAACTGGGAAAATCGGCCGATGGGATAGGTTCCGTCGAACCTTCGGCCTGCCATGATGGTAGCGGCAACTCCAGCGGATTGTTCTTTCGGAACACCTTGGTGCCTCAGCTGTTCGTCTAGATTCCTTAGAGTAGCTCCAAGGATTTGGACGTCCTGACTGCTCAGTGCGGCCATGATTTCAGCGGCCATGAGCTTGTTGGGAAGTGTGGAGTCGAACGTCCGAAGAGCCGACAGGGCCTCAATGAATCTTTGACCTATTTGGGTAGTATTTCCTTGGAGTTTGGCTAGTCCTATTCCTGTGCTCCATAACAATGATCGGGCTTCAGCCCCATTACCACTATCGCCGTTTTCTGAGTTCTCCAGATCTTCTATCTCAGGAACTTGAGGTCTGACCCAGCTCACGTATGCAGCAGTCTTGTCGGCTATAGATCGCAACTCTGCGTAGGTTGCCTTGATCTCTGCTGTGAAATCAGGAAACTCGTGGTCGGCTACCCTATAGCTCCTGACGCTGAGATCGTTGAACACGAGTGTTCCGAGACCGGTAAGAGACAGGTATCCTCCATCGTACGCTACCATTCGATCAACCATGGACTTCTCCTGGATAAGTTCATTCACTTTTGCCTCCATCGATATTAGCGCGGATTCCTCGCTGGAAACCGCGGCCGTTTCTTCATGGATCCTTTCCCGCAGCTCGTCCTCTTTCTCCTTTCCTTCAAGATGGAATAGGAACGAGTGTTCTTTTCGTAGATCCTGTTGTAGGGCTGCTTGAGCTTGCGCCTTTCTAGTCTTCTCAGTGTCTATCTGTGTGATTATCTGGGACAGTCTGGCAACATCGTTAGCTCTTTTTTCGTAATCATCCTTGGTTACCGTCAGAACGTAGCCGTTTGCCGACAAGTATTCTAAATCAGCTGGCGGAACAGGAGTGATGGGTTCTGCCCTGTCATATAACTGGGATAGAAATATCCTGACTTCGGTACACTTCATGATACGAGCTAGCGATGCGCGAAGCCCTGAGGTCCTTAAGTGATTTGCTGTGTAGGCGAATCTCTCCCGTGCCCATTCGATCCTAGTGCGAGGGTTTAGAAACCATTTGTTACTGCCCAAAAAAATCTAGGATCGGGAGTCCAGTCTTCCCCCACAAAATCACTCCGGGGTACCTTGCCAATCCTTCCTTGGTCGAGATTAGGCATGTTTTTTCTTCTGTAGTTTTTCCTTCTGCTTAACTATTTTTTTCCGTTAACTAAATCATGACCCCCCCGGGGGTCTGTTTTTCCCGCGCCACGCCCTTCGTGAAACGCAGAGGACGCCACGTTCACCGGTCGCCGCCGGGCCGGTCATCCTTTGTGGACCGAACCAGTCGTGGAAAACGCCCCATTTTCAGCCCTGATCTCGAGTCTGAGAGATGCCGAAAATTTTCGTTCGGAAACCGCCCGACAATTAAGCGTCTTGTTCGAGAACGAGGTCAAGCCCAGATCATGCCCTGATCACCCCGTCTCGCCCGTTATTGGTGCCAGACAGGACATTTTCTCTGGCAAAGGGGGGGTCTTAGCGATCGCGACTCATGACACAAGAGTGGTCGAGGGGAGAATTCCGAGACCGAAATCGCCCATTACCAGCCCGAATCCCAAATCCAAGCCCGCGATTTCCAGACTATACAATTCCACGCTTATCCCTAGGGGAATACACAGGGATCGAAAACAGTCAGTCAAGCCCATAACGCGCCTGTCTCAAAGAAACAAGCCCGAAAACATACGCGGCCAAAAAGAGGATCCTGAAAACAAATTCGTATAACTTGTGCAGAAGCCTTGTCCGCGAGAGTGGCTTATCCGAGAATCCCGTGGCCCGGTGCGTTGCAAAAGGCCGTTTCGGATCGTCAGTAGAACGCGGAACTGTTACCCCTTCCCACCGCCAATTCACTAGCGCTAGCAGCGAGCATTCTGCCCCAAGCCAGGATCTCCAGCTTGTGCGGAGCCGTGTAAAGCGGGGCAAGAATATTTAGGGCCTCTTCAACCCCGGAAAGTGTCATGAAGATCAAACTAACGAGCGTATTCGTTAACGACCAGAACAAAGCGCTTGACTTCTACACGAAGACCCTGGGTTTCGTCAAGAAAACGGATATCAGCGCGGGCAACTACAGATGGCTAACAGTCGTCTCAGCAGAAGAGCCGAACGGGTCCCAGCTTGTTCTCGAGCCAAACGCCAACCCCGCCGCAAGAACATACCAGGAATCCATCCTCAAACAAGGCATCCCCGCAACGATGCTCTTCGTCGATGATATCCAGAAAGAGTTTCAGAGGCTAAAGAAGCTCGGCGTCAAATTCACTATGGAGCCAACAAAAACACCCGGCTCAACCATAGCCCGATTCGACGACACTGTAGGCAATCTGATTCAGATCACTCAGCTTAGCTAATCGCCCAGCAGACCTCAGCGTGCTGGTTCGCCCAATTCCACAACACTGTAGGCAATCTGATTCAGGTGCCCTTGGGCGTGGCCTTATCACTTAGCGTCCACTGTCGAGCTGTCTCTCTAGCTCAGTAAAGAAAGTATTCACATACCAAGCGGTGGTACCCCAGTGCCACTGGTCGAACCGTATCGCCGCATGAACTCTCGTGGAATTTTCGTCGATTCTAGTCATGTCGATTCGAAATTTTTCCACGGATGGAAATGACATACCAAACTCGCCAAGTGTGGTGTTTACAACCACTTCATAGTGCCCTGTAGCTTTGTCTGCCTTCTTGATGCCCCATCGGGCTTGTTCAAAGACTGTGCGAGCGGCATTCCAGACCTTGTCGAACCCGAAGGGAAGCTCTACAGTTTGTTCCTCGTGCAACGACTGCTAACGTCTCACCTAAGACTATTAGGGTTCAATTCCTGATTCGAACACTGCACTCGCTTGAAGGCCACGAAGGATCTAGTTATTAGCTTGCGCTTGCGAGAAGATTTTAGGGATAGTCGAGAAAGGGGCTTGGTTGGCGTATCCATACTTTGACGAAGATGACCACTCGAGGTGCGGACTCGAAGAGCGATCTCGCGTCTCCCACGAAGCAAGGCGGACAGCTTAAGGCGCGATTCTCAGTCCGGGAGCTCGGGTCCGCGACGTGGCCCGACTTTGAGCGAATGGTCGAAAAACACAATGGAGTCTGGGGCGGCTGCTGGTGCACCTTCTTTCACCTCACACCCAGTCTGGCGAAACAGTGGTCGGGGAAGCACAAGGAATACAAAGAGAAACTCGTCCGAGCAAACCAGTCCCACGCAGCCCTCGTCTACGACGGGACAGACGTTGTCGGGTGGTGTCAGTTCGGACCCCCTCCCGAGCTTCCCGGCCGAATGAGCGGGTACGACACGATGGATGTGGCTCCGCCCGACTGGAGGACTACCTGCTTCTTCGTCGACCGCGACCACAGACGCGAGGGGGTGGCTAAGAAAGCGTTGGAAGGAGCACTCGGCTTCATCGCCGCGAGAGGGGGCGGAACGGTCGACGGATACCCCAAGGCACTTCCACGAGGGAAACCATACTCGAGTTCATTCATCTGGGGCGGAACCGAGTCAATGTACGCCGAGCTAGGATTCCGTCCCCTCGGTGCTCTCGGCACAAGCAATCGCGTTAAGGTGATGCGAAAAGTTGTTCGTGGTCGATGAAGCCCCCATGGGTGGCTACGTGAACATAACGACGAAATAGCCAGGACAAATTCCCTCAGCCATCTGAGGCCGAGGACGAGTTCGGTTTATCCGGATTTTTCCTCTGCCTTCAAAGCCATGTCTTGTTTGCGCTCAATCTGTTTCTGTTTAATCTCCTCGTAGAGGTTGCACCAGTCACGGCCGGAGACGACGAGCTGGTAGATCTTGAGCTTCGGATGAATGCACATCGCCCTATCAAACAGATCAGCGTTGAGCGGATCGGTCGTGGCAAACCAGATGCAGGACAGACAATTTTGGCTCTGCCACTGTATGCCCTTCAACCGCTTCTGTAGTTCAGACTCAGGTCCCGACATGATGTTTCAGCAAGGAATGAACTCGTGAAAAGTAATTAAGCTCTGAAAGAGAATCGAATTCCATGAAAGACTGAAGTACTAAGTCGTCATTCTGATTTCTCCAGGGCGTAATAAGACGATGTCGCGGCTGGCAGCGACCCTCTTCATATCGTTAGATGGTGTAGTCGAGTCGCCGGAAAAGTGGTCGTTTCCGTACTGGAACGATGAGATTGGAAAATTCAAGCACGACGAGACCTTCTCCTCAGACGCCCTCCTCTTGGGACGTGTGACATACGAGGGTTTTGCCGCCTCATGGCCCAGCCGCAAGGACCCCGAAGGGTTCGCAGACCGATTCAATAGCATGCCCAAGCACGTTGCCACCAGGACCCTGAGAAAACTCGAATGGAACAACTCGCACGTGCTCAAGGGTGATATTGCAGCCGAGGTCTCAAAGCTAAAACAACAAACCGGCAAGGACATCGTCATTCACGGCTCCCCAGCCCTCATCCGCTCTCTGATGCCGCACCACCTCATCGACGAATACAGGCTCCTTGTCTACCCTATCATCCTTGGGCACGGAAAACGCCTCTTTGACGAAACCAGCCAAGCCAATCTCAAGCTTGTCGAGTCGAAAACGTACGACACCGGAGTCGTCAAGTTAGTCTACCACCGCGCGAGCAAGCCAGAAACAGAGACTGTTGCCAAGCTGAAGTAAGGAAGCTCGGAATCCTCCTAGGCCAAGAATGGGCCACACTGTAAACCATGGCGGAGCCTATGACGTATCTTCTCCGTTTGAGCATTGGGCGCTTTACAGGCTTCTCGCCAAACACTTCTGTCTAGAGCAGCCTTCTTGCTATGGAGATACTCCCTAGTCGGCCATCAATCTGAGATTGTAGCGCTGACCAATTATTGCATCGGAGACTTTCTGATCGTTTCTTCTGCTCGGACACTCTGATAGCAAGTAGGATCGGAGCGGTTCCCGTTGTCAGAAGATGGAGGCTAAGCAGGGACTCGCCTTGGTTCAAGGAAGGCTATTTTAGTGAAGGGTCGCCTCTTGGTCCTAGATTTAGTTGCGTAGGCCGCGTAGGGTCAAGCCGCTGGCTACAATAATCTCCGCGGGCCTCTCCAAATTCGGACGACGAGAAGGCGTCTACGCCCGGGAGCTATTCGCCGAAGCAGCTCTAGAAGCTTTTCACAGAGTCGAGAAGCTAGACCCTGGCAAGGATATCAAAGCCGCATTCATCGGACAAATGAGCGAGGCCTACGAGCATCAAGCGCACGACGCCCCGATAGCCGCAAGCTGGGCAGGTCTCTTGCCTGCACCTGCAACAAGGATCGAAAACGCCTGCGCCTCCTCAGGATCGGCGCTTCGCTGTGGCATAATGGCGATCAAGTCGGGACTGTATGATATCGTATTAGTTGGGGGCGTTGAAAAGATGACGAATCAGCCTACGCCGGAAGTTACAGGCATACTCGCGACTGCTTCTGATTACCCGTTTGAACAATGGAACGGCATGACGTTCCCTGGTCTCTTCGCCCTCATGGCTACAGTGCATATGCATGATTACGGAACGACCGAGGAACAGATGGCTGCGGTGGCGGTCAAGAACCACAAGAATGGCGCCCTGAATCCCAAGGCGCACATGCAGAAAGAAGTGTCTCTTGATGAGGTCATGAAATCTCGCATGGTCGCCTGGCCTCTCAAATTGTACGATTGCTCCCTCATAACAGACGGAGCCAGCTGTCTCATTCTGACTTCACCCAAACTCGCAAAGAAGCTGAGCGACAATTACGTTCACATTATCGGTTCGGGACAGTCCCAGGACACCTTCTGTCTTCACGAGCGCGACAGCCTCACGACCATCAACGCCGCAAAACAAGCGGCGCAAGAGGCTTACAAGATGGCTGATGTCAAGGCGAAGGATATCGACGTTGCAGAGGTCCACGATTGTTTCACTATAGCAGAGATAATTGCTTGTGAGGACTTGGGTTTCTGTCGGCCCGGCCAAGGAGGCAAGTTCGTCGAGAGCGGCGCTTCAAATATCGGTGGCGCCATTCCGATAAACACCAGCGGTGGGCTCAAATCGAAAGGGCATCCCGTAGGCGCCACGGGAACAGCGCAGGTCCATGAGCTATTCCTACAACTAACGGGACAGGCTGACCGAAGACAGGTTGCGGACGCCGAGATTGCTCTCGCCCATAATCTGGGCGGATCCGGCGCGACTGGGGTGGTTCACATCTTGAGGGGCGCTTGAGGATTGAGCGAGCTGCCTCCTCCTACTATCGAGGAGTTCTATCGGCAGTGCGCGGATCGCAAGCTTATGGCGGTTCGATGCGTTCGCTGCAAGCACATTATGGTCCCTCCTAGAGCAATTTGTCCGAAGTGTCGGTCTTCGAGGGTTGAGTGGGTTCAGCTCGGCACTCAGGGCAAGCTCGTCACGTACACGATTGTCCATGTTTCACCGCCGCAGTTCAAACATATGACGCCCTATGCGGTGGGAATTGTGGAAATGGAAGAAGGGGTCAAGTTGCCTAGCATTATCAGAACCTCACGACTCGAATCTTTGAAGATCGGAATGGAGCTGGAGGTCGACTTCAGTCCAAAGTCACAGGAAACCAGCTGGCCTCACTGGCCACGCTATTTCTTCAAAGAAACGGAGTAACCGGCCTGCCCAGCGCTTAAATAACCGGCCACTTCTTCCTTATTGTTACGGGGAGCTGGGATAAACCCGGCTGAGAGGATGGCTTCGCTTGCCATCGACCCTTTGAACCTGATCCGGGTAATGCCGGCGGAGGGACGATACGAAGCCTGATTCTTGGACCAGCTTTCCCCGAATTAGCAAAATGGGGAAAGCGCATGAAAAAAAGTGCAAGTTGGTTAAGCGAAAGCTCCACTCCCAATTCGCCGGAGATAATCAGACCTCGCGTCCAAGTCGGGAGACCTTTTCTTACAAGTCCTACACTGGACATCGCTAGGATAGGGGCCTTCTCAGCGCTTGTTGCTCTAGGGACCATGCTGACTAACCTATTGCTTGGCTTCTCTCTCCCTCAACCGCTTGGCGAAATCACTGCTGCCCCTGCTTTCTATATGGCGATCGCGATTCTCTTCTCTCGCAAAGTCAGTTTCTGGTCGACTGCGATAGGCTCTGCAGTGGGAGAGGCCGTCAACATATTCATCTTTGGCGAAGCTCCGGCTGCCTTCGCATTAACTTACATTCCCGGCTTGGTAATCGCGCGTGCACCCGAGGCGTTGATAATCTTCAGATTCAGACGGAAGTCGGTGAGGTTCCTGGCCTTTGTAATGGGGCTTGCAACCGTCTTTGAGAGTTTGGTTCTGTTCTTGATTGATTGGCCTGTGTACTCGTATACCGCCTTCTATAGCTCACAAGCTCCGTGTGCAAACTGCGGACTTGTATCGGGCTTCAGTCTCGCCGTGCTCGATTTTGGCACAATGATTGACCTCGTTTGGATACCAGTGGCATTGGTTCTGGTGGTCGCGGCGCGGAGAGCTTACAACATTCAGTATTTCACCTAGCTTTCTCGATGCAGGTCCCATGAGACTCGGAAAACCCAGCCCGAACTTCCTACGCAATGTCATCTACAACAATCTAGGCGCTCAGCGGTCCGAACTGCTCGTCGGTCCAACGTTTGGCGTCGACAACGCGATCTACCGAATTGGACCTGAAAGGGTTCTGGTGGCAACCACGGACCCGCTGTCGTACCTTCCATCATTGGGACCCCGCGCATCTGCATGGTTGTCGGTTCACCTACTAGCTTCGGACTTAACGACGTGTGGATTCTCGCCTCAGTTCGGCCTTCTCGATTTTAACCTTCCACCGGGCCTTTCAGACTACAACTTTGCAAGGTATTGGGATTCATTCAGCGAAGAATGCAGGAAACTCGGAGTCTCTATCATCGGGGGTCACACCGGCAGGTATCCGGGTATTGACTACTCCATAATCGGGGGAGGTGTCGCTATGGCTATTGTCCCAAGAAATCGATACTTGACCTCTGCTATGGCTAATGATGGAGACGATATTATTTTGACCAAAGGTGCCGCGATTGAGACGACAGCGGTGCTGACTCGCGCGTTTTCACGAACGGTCAAAAAGGCCCTTGGTCGCAAGCTCTTCGAAAAGGCGTGGAGCTACTTGGGCAAGGTGAGTACAGTGGATGAGGCATTGATAGCTTCCTCTGTGGGAGTACGCGGTCAGGGAGTTACGGCCATGCACGACGCAACAGAAGGGGGAGTGATCGCCGGAATATTCGAGTTGGCGACAGCGTCCAAACTCGGCGCGACGGTAGATTTGGAGGAGATTCTCGTCAGCGAAGAGACTTTGCAACTATGCCACCTGTTTCATTTGGACCCGTTGGTGTCCTTGAGCGAGGGGAGTCTAATCATTGCATCATTGCCTTCTAAGACGAAAACCATACTAGACAAGTTGATCTCTCAACTAATACCGGCGAAAGTCGTCGGAAGACTTACTTCAAAGCATCAAGGCTACAAGGCAGTTAATCGTAAGGGGACACGCAGTTTTCGTTATCCAATTTTCGACCCTTACTGGAAGGCCTATTCAAGTGCGATTCGAAGAGGTTGGTCCTAGCTTGAGTTTGATCGGGGAAAAGTAATTGGCAAGGTCGAAACCGAGCATGTCAAACAGGGGTCTTCAACTGTTCATTATCGTGGGAGTATATGTACACAGGATTCTCAATTCTTCTCAACGCATCAATAGATTCTAGACCTTGTGCTGTGCTGTAGATCATTCCGGTGATGTTCCGTTTCTCGATGTTTTCCGGTAGAGGAGCTGCATCCCCAGTGTAGACGAAGTTTCGGTTCTTCCACTTCACGACGACGGACTGGTGTCCGATAGTGTGGCCTGGTGTTGGCACGATCTCCACTCCGTCCTCAATCGTGTAACGTCCCCGTAGCGGCACGATTTCTCCTTCGGTATCGAAGAATTCACGCAGGTAGCTGACCCGCATGAATCGGTCTGGAAAGTATGCGTACCGGACCTCGTCTATCTGTTCTAGAAACTTTGCGTTGGGAAAGAGAAGATTGTTTCCACAGTGGTCAAAATGGAGATGCGTATTTACCACTAAAGTAATGTCGCTGGGTTCCAGTCCAGCTTTCTTCAATGATAGCCGTAGTTGCTCTTCCTTGGTCCTGATGACCTCGTGGAATTTCTCGTATTTCGGTGGCAGCGTCCCGATTCCGGTGTCGACTAGGATATTCTCTTTGTCTGTTCGGATCAGTAGCGGTTTGAGTGCTGCTTTGTACTTGGTTCCCTGGTATTTGCCAAATACGAGAAAGCTCTTGTCAAGCGTGAAATACCCATCTGTAAGTAATCTTATGTCGACGACGGTCAACTGGACCCGGGTCTGGGGTCTGATCGAAAGGCTATAAATTATCCAAGTCGAAATCCTTCAAAACAAGTCCGGACGAGTTATCAAGGGATTTTTGGAGCGGTTTGGTCGACTTGGTTGGAACGGGTCTCAGGCGAAAGCCTCTCTGGATTCCCTCTGATGAGCGAGTAAAACAGGCCAATCTCACTCGATTTCAAGCATTTGTCAACCAGAAGGATCGCCTGAGTCTCGGATCTTATCCGGAACTCTACAGGTGGTCCATTGAGAAACCTACCGAGTTTTGGTCTGCCATGTGGGCGTATGCAGGGATCATATCATCGAAAAAGTTTGAGGCAGTCGTGGATGATCTCGGCAAGTTTCCCGGGGCCAAATGGTTTTCCGGAGCCAGACTCAATTTCGCCGAGAACCTTCTGAGATTCAGAGACGAAAGGATCGCCCTCATCTCACGCTCTGAGGGACGAGTATCTTCTAGCCTGACCTATTCCGATCTCTACAGAAAAGTCGCGCGTGTGGCGAATGGTCTACGTGAGGCAGGAGTACTGGCTGGTGATCGAGTTGGAGGTTACCTGCCGAACGTAGAGGAGGCGGCGATCGCAATGTTGGCTGCTACCAGCATCGGAGCGGTCTGGGCGTGTTGCGGGGCGGAACTTGGCTCAGGCGCTGTCTTGGACAGGCTTAGCCAGATCAAACCGAAAGTATTGTTTTCTGTTGATGGTTACGTCTACAAGGGAAAGAAGTTCGACATTTCGTCTAACGTCAAAGATGTTGCAGACGGAGTCCCTTCGCTCGAGAAGATAGTGACGATCCCGTACTTGGACGCCAAATCCAGCATGGGCCAACTTGTCAACACTGTTAGGTTCGACGAATTCGGATCGGCGAACAAGTCAGGCGAGATTCGGTTTGAGCAATTGCCCTCGGACCATCCAGTGTATATCATGTTCACATCAGGGACAACCGGGAAGCCGAAATGCATGGTTCAAGGGGCGGGAGGAGTCTTGGTAAACCAGTTGAAAGAGACGCAACTCCATGCCGATTTGAAGAAGACGGATCGGATCACATACATTACCTCGCCGAGTTGGATGATGTGGAACTGGCTGATGAGCTGCCTAGCAGCAGGATCGACTCTCATTTTGTACGATGGAAATCCTCTGCATCCTGACTGGGGCACGATGTGGAGGCTGGTTCAGGAAGAAAAGATAACAATCCTGGGATGCAGTGCCAGTTACATCAATCATCTCAGAGGAATAGGCGCTAAACCGAGCAAAGAGTACGATCTATCATCGCTCAGAGAGATTTCCCAAACCGGATCGCCTCTCTCTACCGAGGGGTTCGAGTGGGTCTACAAGGAGGTCAAAGCGGACCTGCATCTCAACTCGATCAGCGGAGGTACAGACATCAATGGTTGCTTCGCGGGTGGAGTGCCAATTCTCCCCGTCTTTGGAGGCGAGCTGCAAGCACCGGGGCTCGGGATGAAGATCAACGTATACGATGAGAACGGGCGGCCAGTTGTTGACAGGATGGGCGAGCTGGTCTGCGAGTCTCCAACTCCATCGATGCCATTATACTTCTGGGATGACCCCAACAATGTGAGATATCGTGATGCCTACTTCGAATATTATCGCCCCGAGGGGAAGAACGTTTGGAGGCATGGTGACTATGTGCTTGTCCACGGCGATACAGGTGGCTACACGTTCTATGGACGTTCGGACGCGGTGATAAAGGCCTCGGGGGTCCGCGTCGGCACGTCGGAAATCTACAATGTTGTTGAGAAACTACCTGAGGTCGCCGACAGCCTCGCGGTAGGACAGAACTGGGCGGGAGAGCAGAGAATCATCCTCTTCGTCAAACTATCCCCCAACCATAAGCTTACGGAGGAACTGAAAGAGAAGATCAGGAGAGTGATTCGGGCTGAGGCTTCGCCTAAGCATGTTCCGGCTCTGATATTGGAGGTGCCCGATATTCCATATACTCTAAACATGAAGAAGGTGGAGGTTGCTGTCGCGAATATTGTTAACAATAGGCCCGTTACGAATCGTGATGCACTGGCGAACCCGGAGTCTCTCGATTTCTACACTGGGCTTCTTCCTCTAATCCAGAAGAATTGATCGTACAATTCTCATGCGACTAGGCATAACTGTTCGCCCGCCTTCACCAAAGCTCCGGGTTTGACGTAGACTTCCTTCACGATCCCCGTTTTGGGTGAGGCTATCTCATTCTCCATTTTCATCGCCTCAAGAACAGCTAGCGGTTGGCCCTTAGTTACTGATGTGTTAGGAGACGCTTTCAAGGACACGATTCTCCCGCTCATGGGCGCAGTTATTACAACAGGCCCAAGAACAGTTTCAGACATTCCCGTATCATGGGATAATTGCTCTCTTCCCTCTAAACTCACCTTGAGTAGTCTTCCGTTTAGTCGAATGAGATAGTCGCTTCCATCGCGCTCTTCTTCTCTTCTCGCGATGAGAACCTTCCCATTGATATTCGCAACCAGATCTGGTTGGTCATCGGTTGGCTCTCGGAGGATGCGAACACTCAACTCTTCATCGTTGATTATGATCGTTTGAGCTATGCCCTGCTTCTCGACCTCTGTAATGGTCCAGGTTCTTCCGTTGACAGTGAGGCGGCGAATCTGTTTAGAGTCCTTCGACAAACAAGGGTTGCCTCGGTGATTCCGTCTGGAGGGTGTTTCGCCATCTTGTCTGAGTTCTCTCTAATCGCGACTTGCCGATTCCTGAGAATGGATAGTTTGCTGTCAAATGCAGCATCGCGACCTCCTCCTCTGACAGTTGCGGCTTGAAGCTCCAGGTGGAGATCTTGTTGTCGAGGAGCTGAGTATGGTAGTCACCGCGGACAAAGCTCTTGTCTTCAAGTAGGGCCTGGTGTAGCGGAATCGTGGTCTCGACCCCGATAACGATAGTCTCGCTCAAAGCACCCTTGAGTCTTTGAATCGCCTCTTCCCTAGTTCGGCCGTGTGAAGCAATCTTCGCAATGAGTGAATCGTAGTATTCTGGGATAACAGCACCGTCGATCATGGCTGTATCGACTCTGATACCTGGGCCTCCCGGTGGGACAAATTCTTCGACGCGGCCGGGGGAGGGAGCAAAGCCCTTCGACGGATCCTCAGCATTAATCCTGCAGTTCATCGCAGCTCCGTTGAACTCGATCTCCTCTTGGGAAAGCCCAAGACCCTCTCCGTCAGCGATTCTAATCTGCTGCTCGACAATATCCACCCCAGTGACCATTTCCGTAATGAGATGCTCTACCTGGATCCGTTTGTTTATCTCAAGATAGTAGAACTCGCCCCCCGCTGATTGTACGAACTCTACCGTTCCCGCATTTTCGTACTTCGTCGCTTTGGCGATTTTCAAGGCAAGCGAGATCAGTTTTTTTCTTGATGTGGAATCGAGTCGCGGTGCGGGTGTTTCTTCGAGGATTTTCTGGTGTCGCCTCTGAAGTGAGCATTCTCTCTCACCCAGATGGACAACTTGTCCTCTTTGTCCAGCGATTACTTGGACTTCTATGTGTCGTGGATTGTTGAGGTGTTTTTCTAAGTAGAGTTCTGAGCGGCCGAAGGCTCCTTTCGCCTCGGAAGCAGCAAGATCGAAGGACCTTCGCAATTCACTGGCAGTCTTCACAATACGCATGCCCCTTCCGCCTCCTCCAAAGGAGGCCTTGATCAATACGGGAAAGCCCACGCGACGGGCTTCATTTTCAGCCTCGTCCGCGGTCTCCAGTTGACGTTTCGAACCGGGAATTGTAGGGACGCCGGCTCGAGCTGAAGTTTCTCTTGATCCGAACTTGTTTGCGGTCGAGGCCAGAATCTTGCTTCTTGGTCCGATGAAAACGAGTCCTGCTGCTTCGCACTCTCGGGCAAACTGGGGATTTTCTGCTAAGAACCCATACCCAGGGTGCACTGCCTCTGCTCTGGAGGCTTTCGCAACCTTGACTATCTTTGGAATGTTCAGATAGCTTTCAGAAGGCTGTCCCGGCCCGATGTTGTAGGCTTCGTCAGCATAGACGACGTGCTGGGATTCCAGATCAGGCTCTGAGTAAACTGCAACGGTCTTGATTCCGAGTTTCCTGCAGGTTCGTATGATTCTGACGGCGATTTCTCCACGGTTCGCGATGAGGATCCTTCTGAACATCGGCAGTGATCCGTTCTATAGTGGAATGTTGCCGTGTTTCCGGGGAGGGCGTGCCTCTCTTTTCGTCTTCACAGATTCGAGATATTTGATCAATACCTCCCTTGTTTCTGAGGGCTCGATAACATCGTCAACATATCCCCTTCCCGCAGCGATGTACGGGTTGCTGAATTTTTCACGATATTCCTTTACGAGTTTCCTCTTCTCTGCCACGGTGTCTTTCGCTTTGGCGATTTCGTTGCGGAAGATAATGTTGATCGCAGCATCGGGACCCATTACTGCTATTTCGGCCGACGGCCAGGCAAGGTTCACATCGGCCCTGATGTGCTTGCTTCCAAGCACGTCGTAGGCACCCCCATACGCCTTTCTTACGATTACAGTAAGTTTGGGAACAGAGGCTTCGCAGTAAGCATAGAGGAGCTTGGAACCATGGCGAATTATCCCATCGTGCTCCTGATCTATCCCCGGCAAGAACCCAGGAACATCCACCAGAGTCAGAATCGGGATGTTGAAGGCATCACAGAACCTGACGAAGCGTGCAGCCTTGACAGAGGAGTCAATGTCAAGGGTCCCGGCGTTAACCTTAGGCTGGTTCGCCACGATCCCACTCGAGTATCCGTTGAGTCTGGCAAATCCGATGACGATATTCTGAGCCCAGAGCGACTGTATCTCAAACAGTTCGCTTCCATCAACGATCCGGGTTATGACATCCCGGATATCGTACGCCTTGTCCGGATTGTCAGGCAGGACATCGTTGAGCTCACTCTTGTCCCCGACGGGAGGTTTTGGCTTGGCTCTAGGCGGGTCTTCGGTGTTGTTGGATGGGATGAAGCTCAAGAGTTTCCTGATTTGCTGTAATCCTTCCTGCTCGTTTTGTGCGAAAAAGTGCGCGACTCCGCTCTTGGTGTTGTGGAGTCTTGCGCCTCCAAGCTCTTCGAAATCAACGTCCTGATTGAGAACGGCTTTGATGACGTCTGGTCCCGTTATGAACATGTAGCTCGTCTTGTCGACCATTATTGTGAAATCTGTCATGGCAGGGGAATACACTGCGCCTCCCGCGCACGGACCCATCACAGCCGATATCTGCGGGATCACTCCCGAGGCAAGAACGTTGCGAAAGAATATCTCAGCATAACCGCCGAGGCTGACAACCCCCTCTTGGATTCTAGCTCCTCCAGAGTCGTTAATCCCGATGACCGGGACTCCGGTCTTGAGGGCGAGATCCATTATTTTCGTCACCTTCCTGGCGAACATTTCTCCCAGAGAGCCTCCGAAGACTGTGAAGTCGTGAGAGAACAAGTACACCGGTCTTCCGTCAATCTTGCCATAGCCCGTTACAACCCCGTCGCCGAGAATCTTCTTCTCCGCCATACCGAAGTCGGCGGTCTGATGAACCACGAACCTGTCCATTTCCACAAAACTGCCGGGGTCCACAAGTGCGACAATTCTCTCCCTAGCGGTCATCTTTCCCTTAGAATGCTGATCTTCGATTCTGTCTCTGCCGCCTCCTTCCTGAGATTTTTCCCTGAGTTCGCCAAGTTCTTTCGAGAGTTCCTTCATCGTCATGGTCGTTTGGAACTCGCTGAAGAGGCCTCTCGTATTAAAGCACGGAAGACAAGCTCATGCGTCCAGTCGGAGACTCCCATCTGGAACTGTTGCGTTTCCCTGCTCTGTCTGGATGATGATGCTTCCGTCCGGATTTACTCCAACGCTTTCCGCGGATCTTACCGTTGCTGGTTTCGATTATCACCGGTTTCATTCTATGGGCGCAGTGCTCCCACCAATGCACCCTGAGTATCGAGAACTGATTTCCAAAATTGCCGTACACGGCAAGACAATCAATTCGCTAATCGAAAAAGAACTGAAGAAACACTGAGTCGTACATAGCATCGCCAAGCTTCATTATATAGTCTGTATCCACCAATCCGTATTATACGGGTAACGAAATAGAGAATCCCTATGCTTGATCACATTATTCTGACCGTGAGCGATGTGGAGCGCTCGCTTAAGTTCTATACGGCTGCACTCAAGCCTTTGAAGATAAAAAAGTTCGAGCCCTACAAAGGCGCGGACGGACATCCAGACCTCTGGGGCTTTGGCGATGGCCAAAAAGCATTTTTCTGGCAGAAACAGGGTCAGCCTGATCCAGCCTCAATCCACTGGGGCTTCATCGCAGAAAACAAATAAGCGGTAGACGCCTTCTACAAGGCTGCGACTGCTGCAGGCGCAAAGGACAATATCTCGCCTCGTGCTCGTCTGGAATATTATCCCGGCTATTACGCCGCGGACGTGTTTGATCCAGATGGCTACACGTTTGAAGTGGTTCACAAGAGCTAAGCCATGCCGACCTCGCATTCACCCACAACGGCACTTTCGTCTCTAAAGGTCTCATAATGCCGTTCCAAGACAGGCAGAATCGAGCTAAGCGTCTTTTCTAAACTGAATCGTTTCTTTTTGACCAGGAAAATCGAGGTGGCTCCCGTCGGCAACTGTTCAGCCGTCAGATTCACATTGAGCCCGATGCCGACGATTGCGTATACTAGCTCTGGACCGCTGATCTTCGTCTCGATGAGTACACCGGCTAGTTTTTTCCCGCCGACCACGAGGTCGTTCGGCCACTTTACCTCTGATTGGACGCCGTATACCTCTTCGATTCCTTTTCGAAGAGCGTTGGCGAACAAGAACTGGAGAAGCGATATCCGATCGACAGGTATCTTAGGCCTGATAATTAGCGAAAACCAAAGGCCGCCTTTAGGCGATTTCCAAGTGCGTCCTGATCGGCCTCTGCCGTGTGTCTGGACATCCGATACCACAACGGTCGATTCGGCGGCCTGTTTTTCAGCGAGGGTCTTTGCCTTGGTGTTGGTTGATGAAATTCTCTTGTATCTGATGATATTCAGGCCGCAACCCCGTGTGATCGGGGTTGGGGTCCCGGTTTTAGGTGTAAGGATTCTACTTGGAGGATTTGGATTATCAGGCGCTCGGAGGCGATACCTCTAAGAAGGTTCGCCCACCCGGAACACAAGAAGCAATCCTAATTCGAAATTGCAGCGAGTAAGCTCCTTCTGCACTCTCTTCCTTAACAAACGCCGCGCACCAAAGTAGCGGCCGTGGAGATCAGCTGTCAATCACGGTCAGTTGCGAGGTCAAAAAAATGCAAGGGCCAGTCGCTGAGACTCTGTCCGGGCTGCCTGAGGTACTACTGCGAAAAGCACTACACCGAGCACAAAGAGTGGATGCCCGGAACGACTTGCCCGACGTAGGAACCCAATTCTTCGAGTTACTTGACCCATTAGGTGTAATTCGTGCAGAGCGGCCTCAGGGATTGCGGGAAGGGTAGCCATCTGGTGTAGATGTTATCTGCAAAATTTAGTGTTCTCATCTCGACCGTCAGCGCGCCCTCGTTGTCTTGATCGCGGAACTCCAAGACGATGTCCGCGAATCGTTTGACCATCTCGACCATCGGCTTCTCGTGAATATCCTCTTTGATCACCAGGATCGCGGTTCTCTTTCTAAGACGGACCCTCGAGGCGAGTTGGCAGAAGAAGGAATAGAAGCTCTCGGGTGATCCGATGCTCATCATGATGTTGTCTAGAAAGTCGCCAAGTATTACTTGAGGTCCTTCTCCCCGGGAGGCTTTCTCGATGAATAAGTTGATCTCCAATAAGTTGTCCGGTGAGATAATCTCTACATCGGTAGAGGGGTGAGCCATGGAGGTTCCATCGACAAAAGTAATCCATCCGACCTTACCGGTCCAGTCAGTGGAGAGATCCTCCGGGGCGGTCGGTCCAAGAACCAGGGTGGGAGACGGTCCGTCAGGGCCGATTGCTTCTTTCAGGATTAGACTCATAGTTTCTTTTACGCTGACGTTTCCTCGGACGCAAACGACGACCAGTCGATATTGATCGAGTGTTCCTCGGTTGAGGAGTGGTTTTCCTTGGTCGAGGCGTGTGAAGCTGAGTTTTCTTGTTGCCATGCATGTTGCCTTTTGAGGAAGCTACCTTTTTGAGGTAACAAGGTTATTAGAATGTCGGCATTATGGCTGTCTATGTGAGCGGCGAGACGCCAGACGCCCCATCGGAACGGTTGCTAGGAACGTGCTAGCAAATTTACTTATTCCTACAGAAAAGAGTATACTTCTACTCGAAACGACCTCAAAATACCTCTACCGGCTCCTTTCTACCATGATGCTATTTAACTGTAGCAACAGAATATGGTAAATTCGCCATTCGAACGCCAAGTGTCCGCACCCTACTTCGAACTGTGCCATATGATCTAGAACCCTTAGGTGCAAGTGATTTCTTCAAAAGAACCATGTTTTTCCTAACCTTGGTCGTCTGCGTTGGCTTCAGTCTTAGCCAGTCAGTTTCCTTTCTCGTGTCGGCGCGATAGCGGAAACATAGCTCAACGATACTGGTGTAGAGTCACTGCCCGCTGAGTTCTTCCAACGCCTTTTCGTGAGCCCTATCCGGCTCAATGGACAAATTCCAACTTAATTCTATCAGGGTCCTCGAAATAGACCGCATAGTAGCCCTTCCGATACTCAGGATATTCTTTCGGCCCACCGTAGAGGATCTTGATGCTCCTCGGAGCAAGAAACTCGCTGTGAAGTCTATCCACATCCGCTTTCGATTTCGCTTGGAAGGCAATGTGGTTCAATCCTACCCGTCTCCGATGGAATCCTAACTCCTTGTAGCGCTCCAAGTAGGTCACGAAAATCTTGGCTTCGCCGTTGTCCCATCCAGCAAAATCCTTCTCATCCAGGATCCGGTTGTAGCCCAACCATTCCAGAAAATCCTGGTAGAAAGCCTTCGATTTTTGGAAGTTTGAGACATTGATCTCTATATGTTGAATGTTGCCCCGCTTCAACACCATTGATTAGTCGTCACCTGTCAACCATGAGTTTGCGTGAAAACATTTTGCCAAAAAATATCTCGCAAGTAATGAACTCGTGAAAAGTAATTAAGCTCTGAAAACGAGTAGAATTCAATGAAACCTGCACAGAAGGGCGCTCAGAAGTCCGCCAAGACAACCTCCGCGACCGGCAGGAAGTTCAAGGGATTCACGGAGGAGGAACACGGCGCGATGAGGGAGCGCGTCCAAGAGCTGAGGGCGGACAAGGGGGACGGGGAAGGTGCCGTGCTAGCGAAGATCGCCCAGATGCAGGAACCGGATCGCACCATGGGCAAACGGCTCCATGCTATCATCAAAGAAAGCGCGCCAGCCCTCTCGCCGAGACTCTGGTACGGGATGCCCGCGTACGCCAAGGACGGCAAGGACGGCAAGGTCGTCTGCTTCTTCCAAACAGCCCAGAAGTTCAAGACCAGGTACGCGACATTCGGCTTCAGCGACAAGGCGAACCTCGACGAAGGCGCCATGTGGCCGACCACCTTCGCGCTGAAGGCGCTGACTGCCGCCGAAGAGGCAAGGATCGCCACACTCGTGAAAAAAGCTGTGAGCTAAGGACGGAGCTCGCGACTAGTCCCCCCGAACATCGGATCGCACTGTTAATCGCCCATTGTCAGCCCCGATCCCAGATCTAAGCCCGCGATTTCCAGACCATACTATTCCACGCTTATCCTTAGGGGAATCCACGGGGATCGAAAAAGGCCAAACAAGCCGATAACGCACCCGTCTCGAAAAAACAAGCCCGGAATCACATCCAGGCAGAAAGAGCATCTCGAAAAGAAATTCCTATAACTTTTGCACAGTCCTTGTGTACGAGAGTGATGATTAAGGAAGCAAAGGGATTGTGAAATCGCCTATTGTCCGCCCTGATCTCGAATCTAGAAGCCGTCCCCTTAATTTCACAGCAAATCGTTCTTGACGACTCATTAAAGCGCCATGCGATCCAAGCCCGGTCTGTTCCCTGAATGGCGAGACTCGCCAATAATCACTGGCAAATAGCAAATTTTCTCCTCGAAAGGGGGTCTTGCCGACTCGACCTCGCGACGCAAGAGAGGCGAATCTGGAGAGCACGCAAAACTAGACTCGCCTGCTTGACACGCCATCAAGCAGAAACTGACGCGAGTGAGTAGAGTATCAGCCTAGTCTGTCGGCGAAGGGCGCGGCGACATGCCGGCCTGACCTGTCCCGCCTGCCGTCCCAGGCCGCATCTCAAGCTGGCTCATAACCATAAGCAGGCTACGGATCTCGTCGATACTACGCAAGTTCGTCTGCAACTGATTCCGATACTCCTCCCTAGTCGACTTGTACTCCTGTTCCGGAATATCGCCTGACATAAAACGGCTCTCCAATCCAAGGAGGTTCTGGGGAGCATTAGTAACTTGATCCCTGAGATCCCGGACCCTACGCGTAAGATTCTCGCCCAACTGAGCCATCTTATCCGCCATAGCCCGGTTAGCCCTAGCGTATTCCTCCTTCAGCATAGCTAGCCTCTGGCGGAAACCGTTGATCTCAGTCACTACCTTGTCTATTGCTACCTCACTCATCTGGTTGCACCCAAGAGTAGGCTGAGAGACGGTGTAGCCAGAATTACAGCTGTTGTAACCAGAAACACTCGGAAAGAGTAACCTATGATCGGAGAGATCTAATGCTTCTCGTCCGGCTTCGAACTGCTCGACCCGGTTCCAGTACTCGTAGTGCTCGGCTCAGCCTCTAACGGGGCCGGAGGAGGAGTCGTAAGCATCGTCCAGCCGATCCAGCCCGTTATCCCCAGAATTCCCAAAACGCCAAGCACGACGGGAATGTCAATCGCATACGTACGCAATACTGGGTCGGTTAGGAAGATCAGGTAGAGAACGAATACGATCGCAGATACGGCGAATATCAGACCGCCATAGGATTGGTCTTTGTTCAAGTCTGGCTATCACTTATCGCGACGGGCTATGAATGGCTGCATATAAATTGCTTATTCTCCGTTACCCAGCTTACATTCTCTTGTAGCCTGGGCGTTGAGAGAGCAATGTTGGATAGGTCAGGGTCTTCGCAGGGTATCCTTCGACCTCGCCTCTGAATCGTTTCAGAAACGCGGCTAACGAAACCTTGCTTTCCTTCGAATCAGCTCTCGACCTGATCGATAGCTCCTTCGTCTTGATTTCTTTTTCTCCATAGATAATCGTGTAGGGAATCCAGCTAAGCTCTGCGTCCCGCACCTTACTCTGCATCGTATCGTCTCGATCGTCGAGATCAGCTCGTATCCCAGCCTTCTCCAGCGTCTCGAGCAGTTTCACTCCCTGTTTTACAAACTGCTTCGCGATTGGGATGATTCGAACCTGTGCAGGTGAGATCCAGACCGGAAGCATTGGCTTCTTCCCCTGTCTCTCTAGACGAACCGCGCAATCCAGCAAAGTGAAGAGATATCTTTCCAGCCCGCCTATCACGGCAGTATGGATGATGACCGGGAATTGCTTTTCCCCCTTCTCATCCGTATAGGCTATTCCGAACCGTTTCGCGTTGCCGACATCGATCTGGAAGGTTCCGATTTCCCTAGGTCTGTCCAGATCGTCAATAATATTGTACTCCACGTTGAGGACCCAGTAGTACAACCCTTCAGGGACGAAGTTGAGCAGTATCGGTTTCTTCTCCACCTTTGCCAGTTCCATGAAGGAGTCCTTGTTTGCCTCGAAAAATGATCGTGTGGTATTGTAGAGCGAGACGTATTCTCTGTTCAGCTTCCTGATCTCTTCGTATATCGTACGGTGAATCTTGTCTCCGATACGGATCGCTTCTCCAACGCTCTTGAGGTAGATGTGGAGATCCGGCATGAGAAATTTTCTAAGTCTGAAAGAGAGCAGCAGCTCCCCGCTTTGCTCCATTCGGTAGCTGTCTGCGACCTCGAAGGTCCCGAATGGTAGTGTCTTGTAGCTTAGTGTCCAGTCTTTGACCATCGAGAATTGCTGGAAGCATGCGGCGTATCTGAGAACAAATGTTCTCTCGTCCACTTTTACCTCGTAGGCTCTGGACCCGAATAGTTGGAGGTGTTCTTTTATCGGCTTGACGGCGACATCGAACATGTTGGTTCCTTTTACGTTCAGTATCGGGATTCCTATCCGTCGGATTACCTGCCCCGCGTATTCCGCCAGCAGGTCCATTATCAGGTTGGCTTCAGGTCCGAACCTCATGTGTCCGACGTCTGCGAAGGATTCCCACTCGATTCCGAATCGACGTGCATAGTCTAGAAAATGCGGTTCGCCTCCAGTGAGCCCCTTCTTCAGAGCTTCTTTTTCGACAAGAGACTTGAACTCGACATCATGCGGCCCGAACATGAAATCTTCTGGCGAGTGTAATTTTCCCTCTTGGTCCATGATGACATATTCTGTCTTGACCGGAGGGGCAGCTTGTCGTGATTTTGTGTCTACTGTTATCGTTCTTGATAGTTCGGAGAGCGGATGTCCTTTGGCTGTTATCGTGAAGCTCTTGTACCATCCAAAGGGGCTTCTGCTGACCTCGTATCCTTTTTGGGCGAGTTTTTCCTCCAAGGCCTTGAGGACGGATATTGCTGGCTCGCGGGAGGCCAAGCTCGTGGATAAATGGGCGTATGGGTACACCATCACTCTCTTTGTCTTCAGCCATCCGAGGACCTCCTCTATTGAAGAGGCTGCGTTTGTTGCGATCTGTTCAGGTTCTTGCTCGTCATTCTTCTCGACGGTCGAGAAGACTACAAGCCCGTTTTCGAGGGCTCCCTTCTTGTGCGACTCATTAAGAGGCTCGGGTTCTTTGACTGCTTTTTCTCGGGCTTCGTATTCGAATCGATCCGCATGAACTAGAAGAAGTCTCACCGTTTCATCCGCCACCGCTCGATCTGTTTGTCTTTCTTGAGTTTCTTCTTGAGTTCTTTGTAGTGGTTCTTACAGAGATAGGCACGGCCTGAGGCAGCGGCCTTCAAGCCAGCCCTTGAGATCTCCTCTAGTGAGATGGAACGTACGGCGTCCTCTTTGCACCCGACAATGGAGCATTTGACGCCTTTTGCGACCTTACCCAAACGCGGGGACCTTGGGTCATCGCGGTGTTGCACCATAATAGAAGGTTTTGCGGAAGGAATGACAATACTCTAATGCCGGTTTCAAGGGAGAATCCCGAGTCATATGCTCTCAAAAATACAGTACCTTGTGGAAGGGCATTTCCAGCTGGCCGCAGGAGCATTCAACAGGGCCGGATTCACGCCTAACACTGTAACCGCAGTCGGTTTTCTCTTGATCCTAGTCACCTCACTGCTTTACTCTGGAGGATTGGGAACCGTATGGTTGGTCTTCGGGGCTGTCTTGGCACTCCTAGTCGGCGCCTATTTGGACGCGGTTGATGGTGCCATGGCCCGTAGATACCATCAGATCTCTAAAATGGGAGGAATACTAGACAGTGTCTTAGATCGTGTGGGTGAGATAGCACTCTATGCAGGTCTTGCCATTGGAGGTCTTGTTCCGGGATGGCTATCGCTATGGGCGCTTTCAGCTTCCTTGATGGTTAGCTACGTTAGAGCTCGGGTCGATGTTGAGGGTGTAAAGTTGAAGGGGGTTGGATTAGCTGAGCGTCCGGAGCGGTTTTTGATCCTATTGTTTGCCACAATCCTAGCCGCGCTTAGCTCCTTCTCGTTGGAGTTCGGGGTCAGCTTTATCGCACTACTGTCCACGGTGACTATTGTTGAGCGTCTCTATAGAACTCGAGTTGTGCTCTCAGGTTCTGGGAACGGCTCGGTTTAGAGACGTCTGTCTTCTGCGGATCTGACTTTGGAGACTCCGAAATGCACCGCGCAGGAAACGCAAAGGTTCTTCATGACTCTTTGCCGTGCGATATAAGCGCCTCTTGCTCTGAGTTCCTTTGCCAGCGACGGTTCGACCAGGGACACCCAGCTAGTCACCCTCTTTACCTTGTCTCGTGGTGTGAGCATTCCGCAATTCGCACATTGGACCAGCTCGCTTCTTCCCTTGCCTCCCTTGCTTCGTCCCCTAGACCGTCTTTTCTTAGGCACTATCTAACAATCCTACCATGCAAGGAGTGCCATGAGTACATAATCTCTTCCCGGAGAGCGAATCCTGGCTGCCGGAGGGGCGACCTGTGAGGATTGGAGTATATGGCAACCTTACCCTCGACGAGCTAGACCGAAACGGCAAACTTATAGTCCGCCCGGGAGGTTCCGCGCTCTACTCATCTCTTGCCGCTGTTTCTTTGGGCGCGAGAGTATCAGTTTTCTCGAACATCGGCTGCGATTATCCGAACCTCATCCTATCCTTGATCAAGAGTCGGGGGATAGATGTTACTGGCGTCAAGAAGTTCAATGGCCTCACGACTCGCTTCAAAATATCCTACCGTGGGGACTCGCGAAAGCTAGAACTGATTCATCCCGGCCGAAGACTCAAGCCTGCTGACCGCTCTCGCTCGCTAGAGGCTATCCACTTAGGTCCTGTCTTCATGGAAGTTGGACTCGATGTGCTAAATTACGCGCGTCGTCACTCACGATTCCTCTCGTTGGACGTGCAGGGTCTCCTACGGACCTTAGACCGAGACGGGTCCATTCGCTTGGTGAGAAGAAATATCGGCCCATTCTTGTCAAACTGCAATCTCGTGAAGGCAACAGAGGAGGAAGCTCGCATGATAGCTCCCGCCGCGACTACAGTCGCCATTGCAAGGCGACTCTTGTACAAGGGCGCTCAATACGCGATAATCACAAAAGGCAGATCAGGTTCCCTTCTGGTGAGGAAGGATGGCAGTGCTCTCCACATACCATCTCTTCCGGAAGGCAAAGTAGTTGATCTGACTGGGGCGGGAGACATTTTCATCGGTAGCTGGCTTGCAACTTTCTTGGCTATCAAGGATCCTTTTTGGGCTGGAGCTGTGGCCGCAGCCTTCGCCTCTCTTTCGGTTCGGGGCTTCGGGGCCTCCAAGTTCCGATTTGCTAGACGAGAACTGTTCCGACGAGCCTCCTGGGTTTACAGGAACTCGAGACTAGTCAAGGGCTAGTAGGAGCGCGCAAAGTAGACCTCGTTCGAATTGTCCGCTCCACAGTATACGCAACTGCCTTTTTTCGCCGTCTTCATGGGCACAACTCGTACGGTTGCTCCGGTCTCGATTTTGATTTTTTCCTCGCAAGACTCGTCAGAGAGAAAGGCTTTGATGAATCCTCCTTTTTCTTCCAAGACCTTCCTGAACGATTTCATATCGGCCGCCGTGGTTGTAAGACCGTCGAGAGACTTCCTTGCTCTTTCGTACAGGTGATTCTGGACATCGCTAAGTATTCCATTGATTCGGTCCTTCGCGTCGCTTCGGTTGATCGCGATCTTCTCTCTAGTATCTCGCCTCACCACTGTCACCTGTTTCGCCTGTATATCCTTGGGTCCGATCTCGACACGGAGCGGAACCCCTTTCATTTCCCATTCGTGATATTTCCAACCAGGGGTGTACTGGGCTCGATCGTCGATCAGTGTTCTTATCCCGATCTGTTCCAGTTGATTTGAGAGATGTCTTACCTCATCTGAGATATCTTTCTGGTCAGTCTCCTTGTAGAAGATCGGAATGATTACGACCTGCGTGGGGGCTATTCTGGGCGGGAGGACCAGTCCTCTATCATCGCCGTGGCTAAGGATCGCAGCTCCGATGAGTCGCCACGAGATTCCCCAAGATGTTGTCCAGCCGTAGTGCTCCTTCTCATCCTTCCCAAGGTACTTGATCTCGAAAGGCACTGAGAATTTTTGTCCTAGGTGGTGTGATGTTCCCATCTGCAATGCCTTGCCATCAGGCATCATAGCTTCCATTGTCGTCGTATAGACGGCGCCCTTGAACTTCTCTCTCTCGGTCTTCTTGCCTACGAGAATGGGTATCGCTAGTTTCTCCTCAACCAGCTTCGTATAGATGTCCAGGATCGTCATCACTTCCTCCTCGGCCTCCTTCTCAGTTTCGTGTACTGTGTGTCCTTCCTGCCAGAGGAATTCTGTTGTTCGCAGGAAGGGCCGGGTGGACGTGATTTCGGCCCTTACCACAGAGTTCCACACGTTGATGAGTATGGGTAGGTCTCGCCAGCTCTTCACCCATTTACTGTAAGACTCATAGATTATGGTCTCGGAAGTCGGCCTAACGGCCAGCTTCTCAGCCAGTTCTGTGTCTCCGGAGTGTGTGACCCAGAAGACCTCAGGGGTAAAGCCTGTGAAATGTTCGGTTTCGGTCTTGAGCAATCGCTCGGGGATGAGCAGCGGGAAGTATGCGTTCTTGTGGCCTATCGCCTTGATTTTCTTGTCAAAATCCTCTCTGATTTTCTCCCAGATCGAATAGCCATACGGCATTAGTACCATGAAGCCCTTCGCGCTGGAATAATCCGCAAGTTGGGCCTTGGTGACTACTTGGGTATACCATTCTGAGAGGTCTTGGTCTTTCTTTACAGTAATTCCTAGCTCTTTGCTGCTCAAAGGAAAAATCTCCGGATTGAAGACGCACGAGGATGATTACAGTGCGATAGGTGAATCTGGAAATAAATCGCCCATTTTGGAACCCTCGGGAGTAGCTCGGCGAATGCTTGTCGACCGTATTTAGTCTTTCTTTCCCTAAGGTGGATAGCCAGAGGAGGATTCGAAATTCACAAGACCAGTCGCTAGGTTTGACGTCTTCCCCGGAATCCTCACTCCGACACTGCTTTTCTGTCGCGCTTATGTGTATAGAGAACTATTGCAGAGACGGTGCTTTTCACACCTGGTATCTTGAGGACCTTGTTCTTGAGAACCTCGCGAAAGGCGAGTATGCTTTCTGTCCTAAGCAAGCACACAATATCGTATTCACCGGTCACCTCATATACGTCGGTAACCTCGGAAAGTTTCACGAGGCTGTCGGTGACCATCTCCAGTTCCTTCGACTCGACGAACAGGTTTAGAAAGACGCGGACTTCGTTCGGCAAAGGTTGTCCCTCGATCTCAAGCCGGGTCTTTTTGAACCGCTAATAAAGAGGCCGGTACGCGCAAGGGTCATCTTATAGACACACACGGAAACATTCGTTAGAGCCACTGACATTTCCAATGCGCATTTTTGCCGACCTTCAAGTCCACAGCCGATACAGCCGAGCAACGAGCAAGAACATGAACCTGAAAGAGCTCGGCCGCTTCGCCGCAATGAAGGGATTGAACGTTGTCGGAACGGGCGATTTCACCCATCCTGATTGGAGGAAGGAGATTCGGAAGGATCTACAAGACTCTCGGGGTTCCGGACTTTACCGGCTCAAGGAGGGCGCCTTCCAAGTACAGTATATGATTACCGGAGAAGTCAATACCACCTTCCAATTCGGCGAGAAGTCGCGAAGAATACATCATTGCCTTCTCGCTCCTTCGATAGAGGCAGCGGATGCCGTAAGCGATCGATTGGCGAAGCACGGGAACATGCTGAACGACGGTCGGCCCACGCTCCGTGCGACCGCTCCAGAGCTCGTGGATGAGGTGCTCGAAGCCGACAGACAATGCGTAGTCTTTCCTGCGCACGCCTGGACCCCTTGGTTCAGCCTCTTCGGTGCAAACAGTGGGTTTGACACCTTCATTGATTGCTATCAGGATAGATCTAATAGAATTTTTGCGCTCGAAACAGGCATGTCCTCAGATCCTCCCATGAACTGGCGGATATCACAACTCGATCGTCTCTGTCTCGTCTCAAATTCTGACGCGCACTCAGCGTGGCCGTGGCGATTAGGGAGAGAAGCAAACGTATTCGATCTAGACCATCTTACATATCACAATCTGGTTGGCGCGATCAGAGACAAGGATCCTAGACGGTTCTTGTTCACCATAGAGACCTCACCTGCCTATGGCAAATACCACCGGACTGGACATCGTGAATGTGAAGTTTCAATGCCCGCTAGGGACGCTCGCCACCTAGATGACAAGTGTCCCAAGTGCGGAAAGAAGATGACGCGGGGCGTCGAAGAACGTATAGAAGAACTTGCAGACCGACCGGAAGGCTACGTCCCGGAGAATGCAATCGGGTACCGCCATTTGCTCCCGCTCTCCGAGATTATTGCTCCCGTGATTGGTGAGGTCGAACCCGGTTCAACGAAAGTCTGGGACAAGTACAACATGCTTGTTGGAAAATTCGGGTCAGAATATTCCGTAATGCTAGACGCGCCTAAGGCCCAGCTGCTAGCGGCGGCAGGACCAGAGATCGCTAGAGCAATTCTTCGCGTGCGTAACGACGACGTTTTTGTCGAACCAGGCTACGACGGTGTCTACGGAAAACTTGATCTCAACAAGCCCCCTCCAATGAAGAACTCCGTCGCTTTAGGACTAGAACAGTTTGTCTAGTTGGACTTGATCTTCAGCTTCTTCGGTAGATACTCATCAACAATATAGGTGAGCCCGTATCTGCTGAATGCTTCTTGTTCCGATTTCTTCTTGACCTTCCGGAAGGTATCTATCTCTCTCTGCCAGAGTCCACCAGCATACCGAGGGTCTTTCTCCAACTCGTTCAACCTTTTGACATCCAAGTCAGTCAAAGGATCGCTCGGGAGTTTGTAGTCGACAATGTCTGTCGCCCAGACCCCACCCCAGATTGCGTCTGGAGTGTTCAGCTCGCGAAGGTGGGCTGCATTGGCAGATCCAGAAATGATTACCATGGCTATGTGCATTCCCCATGGATCGCCGTCCGTGAAGATGTAGACTGGGATGTCCAATTCCTGGTTGAGTCTGCGAAGTAGAAACCTTGTTGCTCTGGGCGCTTGTCCTGCGGTGTGGATGAGGACCGCTTTGAAGCGCTGGTGTACGCGTTCTTCTATGAACCTGGTGAACAAACCGCCTTTCTCGATCGCGATTACTTTGTCGACTTTACGGCTGTCGGGTTGGATGAACTCTGAGGTTGTCAAGGCGGGTCCAATCATCACGCCGTCAGGGTGAGACGCTAGGTTCAGCCGTCGTCCTTCGTATCCGGGGACAGTGTACTCGATTGTCAAGTCGCCGAATATTGCGCTTCTTTCTTCAGGGTAGACGTTGAAGTCTTCTCTCGAGTATCCGGTTACGGTTTCTAGGTCGGTGATCAGATTGTCGCTTTCCTGTTGGTCCTGAAAGTCCATCTCGTAGGCTTGGGCCGAGTAGAACACATCTCTCAGCGTGCTGGTCTTGTTCTGCTCCGTGAGTTCGTCCGCGAACATGGCAGTCCAGAGAAGTTGCGTGAAGGGGCGGAGGTGCCTGACGTTTCGTGCGCTTCTCTTGACAGTCCGCTTTCCCAAGATGTATTGTCTTGTCTTGGAGTCGTAGAGTATGTTGGCTATAGATCGACTGGGCATACGGAAAGTTGGAAATTCCTTCTTGTTTAGCTGGCCGTAGACCTGTCCGCCAAGGTCCCGCATCGCGGATAGGACCTTTTCTTTCCGTTCTTTGATAATGCCCTTACTCTTGCTCTTCTTCCTCTTCTGCACCATACTTGATCACTCCTTTGAGCAACGGCTTGATGTCTGGCTCTTTCTTCTCCTTTGCGAGCTTTGTCGAGAATTGAGCCACTTTCGGCAGATACTTTTCGAACACATCTAGACGTTTCTTCTCTTGGGTAAGGTGTTCGCGCTTTGAGAGGTATAGCCTGAGGTTCCGGCCAACTTCTCGGATGGCGTTGAGAATTTCGTGCTCTACCTCAGGTCGGTCAGCAATGAATTCTTTTCCGACCGTCTTGTAAGGAATCTTTGTACTGCAGACGTGGATGAAAACGGCGAGAGGGGTTTCACCGGGGATGACCTTGTAGTTTCGCCAATCAATCTCAGTATCTACAACCTTCCATGATACATCGCTTGCCTCGTCGAAAAGTAGCGGGATCTTGTTTGCAAATCTGAAAAGGAGAATCTTGCCTTGCATTTCGATCTGTTTGGAGCTTGCGAGCCCGACTTCGATGATGAAGGGAAAGCCGGCGTACGTTGCAGGGCGTCTTTGAAGGGTGGTGACAAAGGCTGAGCCAGTCTCAATTTCCTCATCCGTTATTCCAAGTTCTTTCTTTATTCCTGTTTCCATTAGGTCTTCGCCGAGAGGTGAGAGGCATGTGGGATCTGGAGACAGAAAGCCATCATAGTTCTTCATCGCATTGACTAGTTTGACCATGTCCTGCGCGGACAGGTTTCTAGGATTCTTCTTTTGTCCGAGGCTAGCGAACTGCAGGAACTTGCGAGCTGTAGTCTCCCCTATCCTCTGGAAGTTCTTTCGCATGAACTCCTGCACGCTCCTAGCATTGGTCAGCTTCAGCATTCGCTGGACAGTTTCAACATCGACTCCATGAGGATGGGGAGAGGTTTCAGTGGGAGCAGGTGGGACCTTTGTCGTGCCGCGCAGAAACTTGTAGAGTCTACCTCTGGGGTCCACGAATGTGATATTCGCATAGGGAACTATGATGGCTGTCTGCTTGAAGTATTCGAGAATCCTGGGCATTGCCCGTGAGTAGTCGGCTTCGGTCTTGAACTCGATGATTGTGCCCTGCCAGTGAGGCTTGTTGGTCCGAGTCTTGTTCTTGATAATGAGGGGCTTGTTCTGTTGGATATCAATCCGAAGAACTACATCAGCTATGCGAGATTTGGATCCTGTGCTAGAGGTTATGGCCGCCTCAGAATGCGTGGTGATCTGTCCATAGAGAAGGGCCATTTTCCCGCCAAGGCCAAAGGTGCCTCTCGTCTGTCGGAGTTTGTATTTCGATCCGTAGAGAACTTGACCGAAAGCGGATGGGATTACGTTTGATGGAATCCCTATACCATTGTCTTCGACCCTCACTATGTAAGTGCCGGGACCGTCTAGGGGACCGGATTCATGGGACAATCGTACGTAGATATCAGGGGGAATTCCGCCTGTCTCGCAGGCGTCTAGAGAGTTTTCCACAAGCTCGCGAATCGTCGAGTATATGGATCTTGACGGGCTTGTGAACCCTGCGATGTCTCGGTTGCGATAGAAGAAGTCGGCGGCGCTTATTTCTTGGAAGACCTCGGCCACTGTCATAGGGCTCGCTCCGCGAGGTCCGTTTCGGTCATGGTTTCTTTGCTTTAGGCACTTGGCCTTCCCACAGTCCTAAAGCTTTCTCCTTCTTGATTTCCTGTCGTCTTCTTCTTAGGAACTTGTAGACTGTCCCGTGTTGTCGGCCTTTGATCAATTTCTCTAGAGCATCTTTCGCCATTGTGACTGCTTCGTAGCCGCCAATTATAGACACGGTATGCCCGCTAACGGAGATGGCGGTTCCAGTTAGTTCTTCGAGAATCCTCCTTGTCTTGCCTTCTCTCCCGATGATTCTGCCGTCAACCCTTCGGATTTCGGCCTCGTTCTTGCCGAAGAAGTCGTGAAGGTCGATAATGTCCAATGTATTGTCCTCGCTGAAGAGCCTGAACGCCCGTTCGGGCGAAAATCCTCTCCCTATTGCAAGAACTATGTCCTTAGCTTGAAGCGCACCCGATGGATCAGGCGCGTCCGGTTTCACTCCGATCTCGACGGCACCAGATGGGCTGTCTATCTTAAGGTCCACGAACAGCTTCTCTTCGATTTCTGACTTTACAGCGCCTCTTGGACCAACGAGAACTCCTACTCTATCCTTTGGTATCAGAGCGGTCATTCTTGTCTCAGCCAAGTTCTATCGAGCTCCAATGATCCTCGCCGGGGATTGGGTTCTGACATTGAGGCCCTCAAAATAATGGTTGATGTTCTCGATATCTCTTTCGAGAAAAGCGCGGGCCTCAGGATGTTCTGTGGTAACTGCTTGCCCAAAGTCGATGAGGACCGGGTACCCGTCTGGGATCATGATGTTGTACTCGCTTAGGTCACCGTGGACGAGTTTCGCCTTATCATATAATTGCTTGATCAACTCGATGATTTTCTTGTACCAATCTGTCGCGGCCTGAAGCCGCACCTCTCTAAGGACCGGAGCAGGGACCCCGTCTTTCCCGATAAATCCGAGAATCAGAACATTCTTCTCCACATGGATCGGTTTCGGAACCGATATTCCCGCATGGTCTGCCAGTTCTAGGTTCTTGTATTCTTTCGATGCCCATTGATCTACGAGAGATGTTGTGTCATGCGGAATATCCTTGAACCGCGGATCTCCGCGGATATACTTCAACCTGCCATGCCGGAATATGTTGGATGTGGTTAGGAAAATCTTCACGGCCACTTCTTCGCCCTTCGGGGCTATTCCGTGATAGATCTTGCTCTCCTTTCCCGATTTCATTGCGCCGTGGAGTTCTTTCAATATACCAGTGTTCAACATCTTGAGGACTGTCATTATGGTTCGTCGGTCGAACACCTCCTCAAGCGACTCCGTATCCTCACTCCACTTTATCCTCACTCTACGCTCTCTATCGTACCGGACTTCTCTACGTCGAACATTTTCGTCGACCTTATCGCTCAAGGAGACCCCGGGCTTTTCTATCGAAAGCTAAGAGGATATCTGCTGAACGAATCGATTTGTTTTCGGCACGCAAGCCACATCGCTCGTGGGTCTCATATTGGGGTTCCTGCATGCTTCATTTAGCCCAAGCCACAAGGGCATTGGATGGTAAGGTTTGGCACATGGTCCTTCGCCGAAGGCCCTAGATCATGACATGATTTTGTCAAATTCTTCCTCAGAACCTATTTTCGAAGCCATTGCAAAGTCTTAAATTAGCAATGAGGCGCAAATCAGCCCTTCTAACGAGATACCTTGGCGGAAGAGAAATTATTCGTCCGAAAAGCAACAGGGCTTGTCCGAGAAATCGGAGCAATAACCGCGATTATCATCGTCATGGCGAATACCATAGGATTGGGTTGGCAAAAGAGAGTTTTCCAATATACAGGAAGAGCACCTCTTCCGGAGAATCAATATCTCGCGGGAATCCCTCCCATGACAATGGCGTTCATCCTTGGCGGAATAGCGATACTTCTTTCAGTTCTCGCGGTCTCGGTCTTGTCCTCGGCAATGCCAAGGTCTGGTGGCGGTTACGTAGTCATCTCGAGAATAATCGGACCCGTTTGGGGATTCCTCGGGGCATGGCTTGAGTTTCTTAGCATAGCATGGTCCTTCGGGATAATCGCTGTTGCGGTATTCGAGGGAATTTTCCAAATAATGGGCCCGATTGCCTTTGGGCCTTTCCCGCTGGGCGCCAACGCTTTCGGCTCCAACATCACCGATGTCACTCTGTTCGCGGGGGGGCTGGTTCTGGTTCTCGTGTTCACTGTAATTGGAATCTTCGGGGTACGCCTGACAGGGCTTTTGCTCCAGGCAATGTTCTGGGTTCCTTCAATTCTAACATTTTACGTGTTCGGTCTGCTAAGTCAGGCAAACCCAACTACAGTTGCCCAAGGAATGACCAACGTTCTGGGTCACACCCCCGTAGATTACGTTAATGGCGCCTTAAGTCAAGGTCTTGATGCAGCCGGCTCATCGGCCGGGGGGTATTGGGGCGCGGTTTTCACCGCTATGGTGGGAGCATATTTCGCATACATAGGCTATGCAGCCTCAACATTCGTTGCGGGGGAAATCAAGGAAGCAAACAAATCTCTCCCGAGAACCCTCGTGATCGCATCTGTCTTGATAATAGCTTTGTACGTGAGCATCTCTATCATTGCCGCGGACTCAATCAAGGGTCTCGCATCTCAGACCGTCGGTGGGAACAGTTACTCTCTGCTATCGGCCTGGAGCTTCCTATCATATGGAAGTGGAGGAGACCTTGTAAAGGCCGGCTTGCCTAACGTGAAACTCTGGACTACGACTGTCGCAGGGCTCACTGGAAGCGGCATTAACCTAGGCTCGGTAAACTTTTTGCTGGTCGTCTTCGGAGTCTTCTGGATCGCGAACGATATTCCTCCTTTCATCCTTACTGCTTCACGGGTACTCTTTGCCATGTCATTTGACCGAGTGTTGCCGGCTCCTCTTGCAAACATAAACGATCGATTCCATTCTCCGGTGAACGCCGTCATCGTGACGGGAATCGTGGGAATCTTGGGTTGCTTCTCGGAATCAGGAGTGGTAGACGCAGGAACCGGCAGCTGGAACTTGGGTGGGAACGTTCTGCTGGGCCAGATTTTGAGCAGTAGCGGCGGAGTAGCCATAACCGACTTTTACGACTCCTTATTCTTTACGCTATTCACACTCTCTTTGGTGATCCTCCCACTCAGGGCAAGCAGGCGCCAAATTTTCGAGACCGCCCCTTACAAGCCGGGAGGCAAGTGGGGGATGGTCGTTCTGGGAATCCTAGGCTTCGTGGCAAACCTGACTGTTGACTACATCTTCGTATTTGCGAAATATGGTGACTTCGAGCTCTCACAAGCAAGCCCGGACACTTACGCAATTGTCTTCACGATCATAGTTGCTGCGATCGGAGTCGTAGTCTTCTACGCTCACAGGATGAGACGGGGCATAAACTACTCAACCATCTTCGCTCAGATACCCCCTGAGTAGGATGGAGATTGCCCGATGGCATCTAGCTCTGCGATCATAGGCTCTTGACTCGTAACCAGCGGATCCACTTATTTCATGCGCGAAATATGCCATCCGTTTGAAATCCTTGCCAGAAGATCCTCGCCCAATTGACGCTTTTGAGCTAGGGCTTATTCGGGGTAGAGCGAGATGGATAGGGGATCTAACAGAGTTCTTCAGGGACTACCGGATTGGGGACACGACTTTTGCCCTTTACGCAAAAGGCAGAACCAGAAATTCGGGATTCTTGATATCAAGATTCTTTTCTTGGACCGTTCTCCCAAACTACGCTATCGCCCTCTTTTGTGTTGATGAGGGAGAGGGTAGTCTCGGCATAGAAACGCTCAGGAATAGGGTCGATGTAGTCACCAGAATTTCAAAGGACGAAGACCTTCAATGGGCCTGGCTCATCCTGTTCTCAAGGAAAAACATACAGCCCTCCATCGTTTCCTTTGTGTCGCGATACGACAAGAGAGAATTGGGACTTGCCGTAGCAAGCACCACAGTCAAGCAAATCGTTCTCAGCAACAATCAAATTGGCAAAAGCATCGAGAAACACCTGCGGCTAAGCAGGGCGCTGGGAGAGGAAAAATCTGGAAAAACTGACTAGGACTCAGGTGTCAGTGATGGTGTCCTACAGCATGCCCTTTGTTCTTCTCTCGGCTCTTGCCATCAATTTCGTCCTTCTAGCAAACGGCCTCTCAGGGACCCCCTACAGACTAGTTTTCCTCAGTACCGCTTTTCCAATAGGGTTTTCTATTGGCCGAGCAATTTACCTCAAATGGTCCCATATTCAAATTGAATTCGACTCCATGAGTTTCAGTATAATCAAAGGATCGAAGGAAATTGCAAATGGACCATGGCGAAGTTACAAGAACGTATCGATTATACTCGACCGTTATGGAAGGCCGAATCTGAGGCTGTACAAGTCAGTCGGTGGAGAGTATGTTGACCTTCCGATCTCCAAGACAAACGCCAAGCCCCAGGAATTCCGTGACTTCGTGCACAGGTTGCTTTCGACCCAGAGGTCGGCACGGATTATCCCTCAAGTCGTTGAAGCCGCCTAGCTTTTCCACCTTCCAACTCGATAATGTATGCCCTAAGAATACCTTCGGAGTACTCGCTTCCGGGGTTAATGCATTGGGTCTTTCCGACTTTCACAAGGCCGGGACTTTCGTGTATGTGGCCATGAAGCCCCAGGAGGGGTTGATATTTCTCGATGACCTTTCGAACCGACGTGGATCCTACCGGAATGAACGCGGGTCTCCCTCCTTCGTAGACCGGCCGGAGAGTCGCGTCAAGTTTCGGAGCCATGTCAATAGTGGAATCATAAGGTGGCACGTGAAAGCAGAAGCAAGAGGTTTCTATAGACTTCAGTTGTGACACTGTCTTCTCTAACTTCTCCAAAAGCTGTTCTTCGGTGCACTCGCGTGGGCTGTGCCAAGGGGTTGGGTTCGACCAACCAACGCATGCCGCCTCGTGGAGATCATCGAAATGGACCACGGCCTCCTCCGCAAAAACTATGTTCGGAGAATTCCGTAGAACATCGTCGAGAACGAATTTGTCGTCGTTTCCCGGATGTACGATGACTCTAGCGTCTGGAGCCTTCTTCGGGATTAGAGACAGCCAGTCTTTCACCATCTCTACTTCTAAGTCCTCGAAGACCTTCTCGACGTACTCCTGATCTTGGCTCAGTTTTTCGACTTCAGCCTTGGAGCAAACGTAAGAGAGGTAACAATGCTGGCGAATCTGCTTCTTGATGTCGGGAAGGCCCTCTTCCGAAATCTTCACCTGTTTGCCCAGAAAGTTAGTGGTGTAACCTCCTTCAGGCTCACGTACGATGGGAACCATCACCTTGCTCGTCATATCTCCACCCATCAGCAGGACATTTGCCTTGAACATAGACGCGGAGTTGAGGAACTTTCTCCAAACTACGTCACTTCCATGAAAGTCCGAAGAGAAAATGATTCTGGTCTTGGGCAAACTTGAGAAAGGGAGAGCTCTAACCCTTTAAATTGTCTAGGGTAGTGGTTGGCGTACCATCTGGAGTTCTACGAAATTTAAGTACCAAACGAGACTAACCATCCTTCGCGTAGGATAGAAGCAGCTGCTTAGTCATGCAATCGGCAATATCTGATGAGGCCAAACGGGTACTGGATGAAGCAAAGGAGAGGGGGATCATTCTTAGGCTCTTCGGCGGAGTTGCCGTTAAGTACCATTGTCCGAGTGCAACGCACAGATCGCTCCAGAGGTCTTACCCCGACCTAGATTTCTTCGGAAGAGGAAAACAAGGCCGGGAGGTTAGGAAGCTTTTCACGGATCTGGGCTATGAGCCTAACCAACGGTTCAACGCCCTACATGGTGCTACTAGGCTGATCTACGAAGATGGAAAGAGTCAGAGGGTCGTAGACATTTTCCTAGATGTTTTTAGAATGTGCCATACTCTTCATCTCGGAGACAGGCTTACTCTTGATGATTACACCATACCTATCTCCGACTTGCTCTTGACGAAACTCCAGGTTGTAGAAACTAATGAGAAGGATATCCAAGACCTAATCGCGATTCTAAAGGACCACGATGTAGTCGAAAGGATCGATTCCGGAGATAGGGAAGTGATTGATACTGGCTATATCTCGACTTTGTGTGCAAACGATTGGGGATTATGCAAGACCATCTCTCTAACACTGAAGAAGCTCCTGACTTTTCTTCCAAAATACGGGCTAGAACTTGAAGCTAAGCAGGTCCTCGAAGCCCGAATCGACAAGCTTCTGCATGCGATTGAGACGTTTCCGAAGTCGCTCAAGTGGAAGTTGCGTGACACGGTTGGGGAAAGGAAGCGTTGGTACGATCTTCCCGAGGTCCCCATACGGACCCAGTCGGTTTCTTCAGCGTGACAATTGAAGGTTGAAGGGTTTTCCTTCCCTCAACACTTGAGGTGGAGCGTTATCTTTCCACTTGCTTAGCCAGGACAGTTCTTCCCTCTGCTCCCGTAAATCGTCGGGAAGTAGTTGGGGTATCTCATCCATAATTGGATACCAGCGTCCGCACTCTGAACATACGAGTAATCCCTCGACGATCTCTTCTTTCTCTTGGAAGACATGTAGATCGAGGGGGTAATGCTTGTCAATGGGACAAGCGAGAATGTCCATCAACCGTCTCTTCATCGCGACTCACTGGACTCTGACGCTAGGCTTTCCCGGATAAGGGTAACTATGAAGGTGAATTGAGTGCTTCAGGCTCAAGTGTTGACTCGGTTTCCTTCTTCTGATGCATGATGATTTTACGGTCGTCCTGTTGCAAGGTAAGTGAATCCGGCTTCCTCGCATTCTCTCCTAGTTCGAAGATTTCTTGTATCGTACAGGATAGGTCTATCACGCATAAGGCTCCTTATTTTCGAAAGGTCGACAGTTCGAAATGCGTTGTGTGCAGTTGCGATCATGAGTGCGTCCGCGTCTCGGACCGATTCGATTTCGGAGCTGCTGGACTCGTATGTCTTGCCCCCCACTATCACACGTGGAACGTAAGGATCAAAGACCCGAATCTTTGCTCGGGATTGCTTGAGGAGTTTGAGAAGCTCTATGCTCGGGCTTCTTCGAGTATCTTTGACTTCGCCTTTGTAGGCGAGACCCCAGACAACAACAATAGCGTTTGGTAAACTCTTCTTGCCAGTCCTTAGCGCTTTCGCCAACCGATCAATTGTATGAACGGGCATCATTTTGTTAACGGTCTTGGAGGCAGATACTAGGCGCAGCAAGAATCCAGCTTGTTTTGCTTTGAAGACGAGATAGAACGGGTCCTTCGGAATGCAGTGGCCTCCAACCCCCGGACCTGGATAGTGTGGCATGAACCCGAATGGTTTCGTAGCTGCAGCACTGATCGCTTCGATGAAGTCAACCCCCAGGGTCTCATGGAGGATTGCTAGCTCGTTTACTAGGGCAATATTCACGTAGCGGAATATGTTCTCTAGCATTTTTGTTGCTTCTGCAACCGACGGGCTTCCTACGGTAACGACAGGAGCGTCCAAGATCGCCTTGTAGAATTCAGCCCCTAGTTGAGTTGACTCGTCGTTGATGCCTCCTACAACTTTGGGAATGTTTCTGACCCCGAACTTTGCATTACCGTAGTCAATTCGCTCGGGGGAGTAAACGAGAGCGAAATCTTTCTCAGGACTCTTTCCTTTTCGCTGGAGCAGAGGTTGGAAGATGTCTGTCGTGGTCCCGGGAAAACTGGTACTTTCAACGATGACGAGCTTGAATCCTGAGAGATTCTTCGACAAGTCTTTGGCGACGGATTTGAGAAATGAGAGATCTGGATCGCCTTTGGGGTTGAGAGGAGTCGGCACACAGACGATCACTATGTCAGAAGAAGTCGCCCCATCGGGGAGGCTATTTGTGGCGCTGATCAATCCAGCCCTTACAAGGTCAGGTAGATATTTTTCGCTGTAAGCGTCTTCAACATAGCAAATTCCCTTGTTGATCATGGAAACCTTTTCTTTCTCCATATCGACACCGATTACATCAAAGCCTGCTTGCGCAGAAGCCACAGTGAGCGGGACACCGACATAACCCAGACCCACAACACACACTTTCGCCTTCTTTGACATTATCTTATCCAACAAGGCAGTCGTATTTTCGCTCAAGGTCTTCTACTTCCCTGCTAGTTTTACCGTGCTAAGAATCTTGGCGACTGGGTCTTCCATCTTGGCTAGAAGTTGTTTTCCGCGTCTTTTCTGGGTTTCAAACGCCTCAGGGTCGGTTAGCATTCTATGCACCTTAGATGCGATCTCACGAGGCGACTTAATTGTCTCGACTAGGCCGAGCTCCTCCAAATACTGGATGTAAAGGGGCTTAGGCCCTGGAAAGCAGGAAATCGATGGAATTCCCAAGAGGGCAGCTTCCACAGTCATGGTACCCCCAGATCCGACGAAGGCTGACGAATACGAAAGTAGGCTAGTGGCATCGACTATCCTGTCAACTACAGTCACCTTTTCACCAAATCGCTTCCTTATCACCGGCGCTTGCAACCCGTACCTTGTCGATACAACTACTTGGCACTCCAGTCCCCGCCTCAGCAGTTCATCGATGATCGGCGCCACAACAGGCTCATTGTCACTTGACTTCCCCATGAGATACGACGCGAACGCTTCCTCTGTTCGGAAAACAACAATCGGTTTATTCTTCTTCAAGTCCAACTGTCTTAGAACGTTATCACTCGGACGATGATGTTTGAGCCAAGCTGCTGGGTCCAAGGCCCTGTAGAGGATGACCCTGCGTAAGGGTCCGCCGAACTCCTCCCAAACCGATCGACCAATGATCTGCGGACAGCAAAGGAAAGTCGTCAGTGGTATCGTCAGTCTAGCTACCATCCAAGAGTGTGGCGAGTCATTGGCGGCAACATGAGGAATACCCAAGCCGAATGCGACACGAGACGCCTCGACTGATGAGAAGGAGACCGCTACGCTTGGCCTCCACTCCTGAATCAGATTCGCGAGTTTTGTAATTCTCTCCGCGCTCGCGAGGAGTTTTCCAAAAGCGGTTCCGCCGCCGTGTCTTCCCACTACTGAAAATCGCAGTTTCTTTAACTTTAGGGTCTGTTCGGCTTCGCGGTAGACACGCGTTGTGATCAACGCCTCATGTCCTTCCCGCTTCAGCGCGCGGTACAACGGCTCGAAGAAGAGCGCCTGTTTCGGTGTGAGAACCTCAATCCAGACTTTCATAATCAGTTTTCCGAGTGGGCACCGAGTGCCTAACGACAAGTAGATAAAAAGATGCAAATAATTCGCGACCCCGAACTACTTCCACGAGGAGGGCTAGCTCTATTCGTGCTAACTGGCTATTGACGCCATTTCGTGAGGATGGCAACTTCGCTCTATCGACCCTGCAATATTGTAACAGATTCGTACCAATTCGTTAACCCACTCAAGAGACCATTTGCGGTTCCCGCGAGATTATGGGTGGTTTCGAACGAACAATCAACTATCCGAATCTAAGATTGCAATCGTTGGAAACCAGCCAGAAGCCCTCTTGATCTCAACCCTGTTTGCTGAGGCGGGACAACAAAATTGTCTTGTGGGACATTTCGATGAAGCCAAGACGAGGAGAACGGAAACTGGCGGGCTGGCCGAGGCCAGATGGTTGCTTGGGGTTCACCGGAAAGCGGGAAATACACACCTCTTATCAAACGTCGAGGAACTCTCGACTATTCCACCCTCAATTGTCATCCTAACTAGCCACGCTGTGAGCCAGAAAGAGCTTAGCGAGCTTGAGAGAACCACCCGTGCCTTATGCAAGTTTCTCCCTCAAGGGGCTAGCCTCACTTTCACTGGCTTGTGCCGGCCGAACTTCACAAGTACATTTCTCCGAGAGACGATCGAAAAACACAGCGGACACATAGTTGGCAAAGACGTTCAACTAAGCTACATGCCCTTGTTTTGGGGTGGCGAGACTCTTCAAAAATTCAGAGAGAAACCCAAACTCGTCGCTGGATTTGGGACAGAAGCACCTACGCGAGCCCAGGAAATTTTTCTCTCGATATTCCCTTCGATGAGTACCAGCGTAAAGCTTAGCGCTGCAGAGGCGGCCGGGCTATTCGGACCCATATACCGAGATGTCCTGCGAGCTTTGGAGTTCGAACTGGCGAGCATGTGCGAAGTAGACGATGTGGACTACGCCGAGGCTCTTGATCTATGCAGACAATCTGGAACCGACAATTTGGGAATCCCTAGAACCTTCGTCGCGAGGGATGCGATTGCGAGCAACATAGCAATCAGCGGCACCAGCAAGCGAGGAAGTATTGGCGTTGTTAGGGCAGCTCGAAGGGTCAACGAAGCCGGGGAGCAAAGGGTGCTGGATATGATCAAGAATGCTTTGTCTCTTTGTGGAAAACGTTTTCGCCATTCTAGAATCGCAATCTTAGGTTTCACCGGACTGGAGTCTTCCAGAGATCCGAAACCGAATCCGCCACCGATCCTTCAGACGCTTGAAAGAAGGGGTGCAATACTTTCGGTATATCCGGGCAGGGACATTAGGTGGTTCGAGGGAGGTGTCCTCAGCGATAGAGTTAGAGTTGAGAACACGCCGCTGAAAGCTGCTTCGAAGGCGAATTGCGCCTTGGTAGCGTTAGATAGAATGGACTTCGGGGAAATTAGTCCGCAGAAATTGGCCTCGGAAATGGGTCGTCCAGGAGCAATTTGCGATCTGTCACGGGTTCTGGAAGCTTCAAATGTGGAGAGAGCCGGCCTCTTCTATACTTCGATTGGAAGAGGCAGCTCGGGGATTTGAAGCGTGTCGGCGCTGGCGTTATAGGCACAGGATTCTGGGGCGAGAACCAAGTACGGGTTCTCCGTCAAAGCCCCAAATGCGACCTAATCGGAATCTGCGACTCCAATCGGGAACGAGCAAAACAGGTCGGTTCCAAATATTCAGTTCCATGGTACACGGACGCTGATGAGTTGCTTCGGATTCCGGAAATAGAGGCAGTGACAGTCGCCACCCCTACGCACACGCACTTCCAAGTAGGGACACAGATCCTAGAGGCGGGAAAAAATCTCTTGGTGGAGAAACCAATGACCGGCAATCAGGTGCAAGCCGGCAAGCTGGTCACGAAGGCCTCAAAAACCGGATTGAAGCTTATGGTGGGATTCATAGAACGTTTCAACCCAGGCGTTCGATTTGTCAAGAAACTACTTGACCAGAAGGCCGCTGGGGAGGTTATCATTGCTACAGGCAGGCGCGTAGCTCGCTGGCCGGTCAGAATCGGTGACGTAGGAGTGATCAAGGATACCGCGATACACGATATTGACATCATGAGGTTCCTGTTAGAGGATAAAATCTCCGTAGTCTACGCTCAGACAGGATCCTTGAAGCACTCTTTTGAAGACTACGCTGAAATCATGCTGCGGTTCAGTCGCGGAGTTACAGGCTTCTTGGATGCAAACTGGTTGACCCCGCGAAAAGTTCGCACGCTCATAATTACTGGAAGCGAGGCCACAATAAATCTCGACTACATATCCCAAGAACTTAGCGTTGAAAATTCGAAAACAATGACCAAACCCTACATAGGTTGGGATGAACCGCTACGATTGGAACTTGAGTACTTTATGAGAAGTGTGAGTGATGACTTGGACCCTGTCCCGTCGGGGAAGGACGCGATAGAAGCCATTCGAGTGTGCGATACTGCCCTGAAATCAGGCAAGATGAAAACGGCTTGTCAAAACTGAGCATGTGAATTCGCTCCGAGCGAACTGTTGGCCCCTATAAGGGGCTACGGCTTCGATGATTCCTCGATTCCTAGTACTATTCTTGTCAAAATCCTATTCGTAGGGGTCTCGACCCCTCTCGCATTTCCCCGCGAGAGAATCGCACCGTTCAATTGTCTAATCTCAGTCATCTTCCCTCTCTCAATGTCCTGAAGCATTGAAGATTTGTTGGCCTTTGTTGACAACAGAATCCTACGCCAGAGTTTTCTCGGATCCCCCGCCAATGTGACTCGTTCGGCATGACTGACTGACATTCCTTCTCTCATTACCTGAAAGCCGATCTTCCGGATCTCTGAGCTCTTAGCCAGCGCGCCATTGGGGAGTCTTGTCAGGCCTGAGAGGGGATTTATGGCGGAGTTGACAATGGCCTTAGTCCATAGCACGCCCGCCATGTTGGAACTAATTTTCGTTCGAAATCCTGCTTCTTCAAAGGCAATCTTGATTCGCGAGCAGGTGTCCGACTTTGTCCCTCGTGGGTCTCCGATGACCGTCAATCCTCTCCCTGTGTGTAGCACAGAGCCTGGACCCAACGAGAACGCACCTTCAGTAGTCGAACCTGCGAGAACTTCGTTCTTGAGCGCAGATTGCAATGTCTCAATGTTTCCTAGTCCGTTTTGAAGGCTCAAAACTGTCGTCTCAAGCGGTACTAGCCCACGATAGCTTGCCGCCATTGCTTTGGTGTCGTAGGCTTTCACTGCGATGATGAGAACCTCAGCCCCAGGTAACGTGGTAGGGCCCTTTCGAACGGGCACTCGAATCCCTGTGACAGTTGTGTCAGTCTCTCGAAGACTAACGCCATTCTTCTGGATTGCTCGAACGATAGACAGGTCCCGATGTATCAGTGTCACATCGTGGCCGGCCAGGCTTAAGCTCGCGCCGAATAGGCAACCAATAGCCCCTGCCCCGACAATGCCGAAGTGCAAGTCTTCAGGACTTCTGGCGTAAACCTAGCTTGTCTCGCTCCGCGTGGTCCATTTTGAACACGTGTTTTTCCTCCGGAAAGGTTCCTTGACGGACGTCAGATACGTACTCCGCTACAGCTTTTCTTATCGTTGACGCAAGATCCGTATATTGTTTCGCGAACTTTGGCACAAACCTCGGATAGAGCCCTAGAACGTCGTGCAAGACCAGGACTTGGCCGTCGCAGTATCTGCCTGATCCAATGCCAATGGTTGGGATCGAGACCATCTGTGTGATGACTCTCGCCACTTCTTCTGTTATCATTTCTAGAACAATCCCGAACACTCCCGCATCCTCAAGCGACTTAGCATCCCTCACAAGACTCTCGCTAGAGTCGGCGCTCTTGCCTTGAACCCTATAGCCTCCGTGGAGGGTTGCGGTCTGTGGCGTTAGGCCAATGTGTCCAAGCACAGGGATACCCGCATTCGAAACTGCCCTTGCCACGTGCGCCATCTCTCTTCCTCCTTCGATCTTGACTGCTTCCATTCTTCCTTCTTTGATGAAACGTCCCGCGTTTCTTATGGCATTTTCTTCAGAAATCTGGAAGCTTAGGAACGGCATGTCGCCGATCAGCAGTGAATGGCTCGCACCTCTTCTAACTGCTTGGCATACTGGAAGAAGCTCTTCCACCGTTACCGGAATCGTCGTATCATATCCAAGAACTACCATGCCGTAAGAGTCTCCCACAAGGATCGAGTCAACTCCAACGTCATCGGCGATAATCGATGTCGGGTAGTCATATGATGTTACCATCACGATACGCTGACCATGAGTCTTCATTTTCGAAAAGTCGGCAACCGATACCTTTTTCCTGTCTGTGCTAGAATTTCCGCTCAACTAAGCCCATCCTCGCATGTATCGCATCATGTCCTTAATCGCATTTGTGAGATTCCTCTCATTGTCAAAGCTCGAAGCTAGTGCACTCAACCGGGATCTCGAAAGGAGTTTCATTCTCAACGTGATACGGACCAATTCCGGAATGGCCCTGATGATGTTATCGACAATAGTGACAGTCGCGGCCCGGGAGGTTCGTGACATAGGATTGAGGTCTATTGCTATGACCATCTTGCCCGCTTTTCTAAGTGCTTCCGCTCGGTCTCCATCTTCAAGCGGGACCAATACGACGTCAGCGTCTCCGATTCCCTTTGCATCGACGCAGCGCCTTGGGCTCGCAACCCCTGGTATCCTAAGTCTGACGGTTGCGTTCACTCCCAGCACTTGACTCGCTCCGTTGTGCTTGAGCAAGGAGGCGATCCTTCGCTCTCGTGCGAGGCTTCTGTGAAACAAGTTTACCTCAAGCCCTGCCGGGATTGAACGCGCCAGTTTGACGATATCTCGCGGTACCAAGGCTGCGGTGTTACCGTTAATGGATATGACTGGGTTTCTTGCATTCAATAGAAGCGCGACCGCAGCTCTCGTGGCCACTCGGGAGGATTCTGGTGTGATTTCACCAAACATGTAATCGAATGCCTCTCCACGCCCGTGGGCAATCAAGCCTTGAGGAGCAACTATCCCGCTTCGAAATCCTGTGACCAGGCGCTCTCTAGTCTTGAGGGATCTAAACCGTGGGTGGTTAGGTGAGATTCTCATAACACCACAGCACCGTGTTCAGCGATTTTGCTAACAATCGGGGTAAGTCCCACTGATTTGATCGTCGACTTGGCTTCAGAGACGAGTTCTCTTCGAACTACGGTGAAGAGGGATTCCCCAATCATCATCATACTAGATGTAATCCGTCTCCGTTGCATTATCGAAATGGTTTCACGCAAGCGGAGAGAGAGTATTCCGAGGCAATCTGCGAACCTTCGTGATAATCCGATGAAAGTGTTCGTCTCAGGGCCCTTGACCTGAAGAGAGACAAGTCCCCTTCCGCATAGATTGATTCGTCTCTTCAAACCAGAGTTGGATAGAACACCAGCCGTTGATATCGGTCCGAACGCGCCTGAAACAACTCTCAGCGAAGACGGGGGTATGATTTTCTTGACTTCTGCAAATCCAGGCGCACCGGGCCGGGTCCGGATCACTAGTCCTCCATAGAACGCAGACGTAACGGTCCCGAGGCCAGTCCTATACTTCACTTCCGCCTTGTGTGCGATCTGCGCAGCCTCGATGTGGCTCAGGTTAGAACCCAGCGCATCGTTGAGCGCGAGAGATAGGCTCAGGGCTCCCGCACCGCTCGTCCCGTAACCGCAACCCATTGGGAGAATGCTTCTGTGGTCGATAGTCACACGCAATGCTTCCGATGATCTGTCTAGGAGTTCTTGAGCGACGGTCCGCGAAACCACCGGGTGGGCGAGCGGCTTGCCGTTGAACGAGATCGCAAGTTTCGTTCGCGAGGCTCGGCTAATTCTTACTGCAGTTGTCACTCCTTGCTGAAGGTTCACTCCGGCCCCGGTCGATCCGATCTTCAAAGGATCACCCGGGGTATCGTGTATGCGAAAGAATCCAGTAATCTGACAAGGAGAGAATGACAGTCCGGTTTTGACCATCAGGATCAACCTTCCAGCTTATCCTGCTGCCCGTCGCTCTTGGACATCGGTAATTCCAAACTATTCTGTGTCCGGCTCTAAAGACAATATAGGGGACTAACGAATCGAAAGCCCGAGAGTTGCAGAGGATAGAGTTGAGAGGTTTGATACTTGCAGGAGGTTTCGCAACTAGATTGCGACCCCTCAGCTGTTCTAAACCGAAGTTGCTATTCCCCATTATAGGCGTGCCGCTCGTTGAGTCGATGGCTCGCTGGCTGAGCGCCGGGGGAGTCGACCAGATCATCCTAGCAGTCAATCATCTTTCAGATAAGTTGAAGATCGAGATAGGTCACCGGGTAGGAGGCGTGACGGTCGCGTTTTCCGTGGAAGAGACGCCTTTGGGAACTGCAGGTCCCATTCGGCTTGCAGCCAACCTTCTCAGCAAGGGCGATCCATTCTTCGCGATAAACGGTGACATTGTGAGCAATATCGACATTAGAGGTATGCTAGCGCTGCACGAGGAGAAGAAGGCGGACGCAACAATTGCGTTGGTCTCTGTTCCCGACCCTTCTCCATATGGCTCAGTCACGACCGATTCCGACGGAATAGTGAGGAAGTTTGAGGAAAAATCGGCGGTTCTCTCAGCTACTAGTCGGGTAAATGCAGGAGTGTACGTGCTTAGTCATAGCGTGGTAGGTTCCATTCCAGCTGGCCGATCCGTCAGCCTGGAGAGGGACGTTTTCCCCAAGTTAGTTCGCAATGGACGGACGCAAGCATGGATACATGATGGATTCTGGTACGACATTGGGAGGGTTTCGGAGTATGTACGGGCCAACAGGGAACTCTTGGCGAAGCAAGAGCTTAAGGCCGGAGGACCTGATGACAAGCAAAACGAGAAGCAAATCATCTGGCCCACATATGTAGGAACAAAGGCGCGCCTGGGAGTAAGCGTGAAAGTTGGCCCTCTCACGATTCTCGGTGACAATGTCACTGTTGGAGATGAAGCCATCGTGCGGAATTCAATAGTATTTGAAGAGACTACGATCGGTGAGAAAACGATTGTCGAAGACGCGGTCATAGGTGAACGGGTGGTTATCGGCAGTGGATCGAGAATAGGTAGTGGGTCGATAATAGCTGGACAACTAAGCATCCCAGCAGGATCAGTGGTGTCCCCGAACTCGGTTATCTTCTGCTAGGATTAGTGAGAAAGATGGCTAGCAATCTGGTGAAAGTGCCAAGGCTTTTCGGAACCAACGGGATCAGAGGGGTCGCGGGCAAAGAGATAGACTCGGACCTGGCCTTCGGTGTCGGTTCAGCTCTGGGAACTCTGTTTCCAAAAGGGAGAGTACTGATCGGGAGGGATGGTCGTCTTTCTAGTCCTATGCTTCTCGAAGGGGTAGCGGCGGGTCTACTCGCCCGAGGGAACGATGTGGAGGATCGTGGTTTGATCACGACCCCCGCGTTGGAATTCATGGTCAAGAATACTGGCTCTTCGGCCGGAGTGATGATCACTGCAAGTCACAACCCACCAGAATATAACGGATTCAAGGTAGTTGACTCTGACGGGATAGAGATTCCTCGTTCGAAAGAAGAGAAGATGGAGCTGCTAATTCATCGAGATAGATGGCGAGCGAGTTGTCAACCGGGTCGGCGAGTTATCAGAGAGGGACGAGTGGGACCCTATATTGAGAAGCTTGCGTGCCAGAGACGGAATTGGAAATCTGAAAATCGCCGTCGATACAGGAAACGGAGTCGCTGCGCTCACGACCCCGAGGTTGCTCAGGAAGCTTGGCGCAAATGTGATTGCTGTCAACGATGCGATTGACGGCGAGTTCCCTGGCCGGAATTCGGAGCCCCGGCCCGAAAACCTGGGTTCTCTCTCGAAGATTGTAAAAGAGGAAAAGGCCGACTTGGGAATTGCCCATGACGGGGACGGCGATAGGGCAATCTTTGTCGACGAGACAGGCGCCGTTCAGTCCGGTGATCGAACTCTCGCGCTCATTGAAGATGAACTGCTGAGGAATCATCCTGGTGCCAAGATTGTGACGCCCATCAACACCTCGATGGTTGTATCAGAGATTGCTAGGAAAAGAAAGGGCAAACTGGTCCTTACCAAGGTGGGCAGTATCGAGGTTTCAAGAACAATTCTGAGAGTGGGTGCATTGCTGGGAGGAGAGGAGAACGGCGGAGTCTTTTACGCTCCCCATCATCCCGTCAGAGATGGAACAATGGCCGCCGTTATGGTTCTGAACGCCGTCATGAGGAATCGCAGACCTCTTTCCAAATTGTTAGATAGACTTCCCAAGTTCCACATGATAAAAGAGAAAATACCCTGCAAGGAGCGAGCGAAGGAACGCGCGATCAAAGCCCTCAAGACTAAGCTCAAGGGCAGGATATCCAACACCCTTGACGGCATACGGGTGGACATGAAAGGACGAGGATGGGTTCTAGTTCGGGCCAGCGGCACCGAGCCTTTACTTAGACTCTATGCTGAAGCAAAAACAGAGAACGAGCTCCTGGAGATACTGGATGAGTTTCGACCGCTGGTCCTAAACGCGGTTAAGTGATGGAAATTCACCCGAAACATGCCCTGATTCTGAATAAGAGACTCACTCCAAACTCTCGCCGGAGAATCACTCAGAATTTACTTGACGAAAGAAGAGGCATGCCTGAAACATCCCACGAGGCAAAAGCAGCCCGATACGCTACATGAACGACCGCCCAATCCGCGTGGCCGTGCAGAAAAGTGCAGCGACCGGTGAAACGGTCAGACCTTTCTAGGTTAGGCTTGCATTCGACCAGCGTTTGTCAAACGCGTCAGCGAAGACCCGTATCATCCCGTTGTTCTTGGTGAAGTGTGGCCGGAAAAACTTGGGCCGTCGACCATTTTTTTCGCTCGTTGCCCATATGAGGAACACGAGCTCCTTATCGTCTGATAACGTGCCTCTGACAGGATACCAGTCTTCCTTCGGCTGGCGAACCTCCATTCCCAAACCCTTTGCCTCGCGGGCTCTCGAAACAGCCTCCGAATCCTTGGCCGTCATAAGGAGCTTGAATTTCACTCCTCTTTCAATCGCGCGGTAGATTTCTTCTTTGACTTTCCCGAACCAGCCAAATGTCTCTGCAGAGATCGAAACGTTTCTAGACGCGTTGGCTATCACCTTGACCGTCCGGACCTCCATCTCTTCGAGCGTCGGCAACGGTTCGAGAAGGTCCTCTGGCTTGACCCCGAGTCGGAGCTCCCAATACTGTGGCTCTAACAAGGACAACAATCGCGTGCTCTTGGCATTGAGGGCGTCAAGGTCCCTTGACATCTCTGTCCTTTTCAAGTCCTGCATCCTGGCTACGAACTGCTTGGGCTCTGAGGCTTCGAGCTTGTTGCTGCTAACCCGAACAATCCCCTTCTCAACAAGCTCCTTCACGGCTCTCTCAGCATCTCGCGATGAAAAGCTCGAATGCGCCAATATCTGCTCGATAGTCTCGCCGGAGGGCTTTTCCAAAAGAGAGAAGTAGATTGAGCATCCTTCTCTTGAGAAACCGAGCTCTTCCATCAGCTTTTGGGCTTCGTCATTCAATTCGCGAGACGCCTCTGCTCTAACAATCGACAAACTCTCACGCGGAAACTGGTAGAGGAAAGCCCCTGCAATCGACTTTTCCCTTTACTCGCCGAATAAAGTTTGGACATGCAAAGCATTGCGCGAAGGAAACCGTCTTCACGAGCACCGGGCAGTCCACTGCCTCCTTCTTCATCCTAGCTAGTTGCTTACCGCCCACGACCCCCTTAAGATCCTGAATGTACTGCTTCGGAGTCGGGGGGCTCTTTTCGGGAACAGTGACTTCCACAACATATTTCGTTTGAGGAAGGTCTTCGCTCATCTGCTTCCAATTGCAGGCTCCCCTCCAGAGTGCTAATTATCCCTTTGTTACTGGAGAACGTATAGAAGAATTCCTCCTCGGTATTCACAATGCACTGTCCGATGCGTACGTGCAATCGACCATTGGATTAGGTCTTAGGTCTATCTTTTGATGGGCCAACATACATGCATGCGTTTCAACAAAATACTTCCCCTTTCAAGAACTTCCCGCAATGCCTTTGTTGGCCCTTCCTTTCAAATTCGGAACTAGTACCAGCTCCGACGAATCAGACTCTTGAGATTCATTGGTTGATCGGAAGCGTCTTGCGCCTAACGTTTATATGAAATATCTGGTAGAAATCGTTTCGAAAGACTCTTGGAGAGACGGCTCCTTCTACTGCCTATCGCATGGGCTGCCTTCGGCTTAGGCGAGGTCTACGGCCTGCGGCTCCTCCTCGGCCCCATTTTGAACATAGCCCCCACGATCTCCAATGACAAGCCGATTGGAGGCTCAATCTTTCCCGTCCTCTTCTTCAATGTCGCAGCCGTACTCGTCGTGCTGGGCGTAAGTCTCTACTCTCTTGGAATTTGGAACATAGACCTTTCTCGGAGAAAGGAGAGAGCTGACTTGGGTGCCTTGACCGTCCTGTTCGTTGGCGGCGTGTTACTGTGGTACGTGCCAGTGGCATTCTTCTTCGTCGTTGCAGCGATAATCTATCTGCTCGCCACGAATATCGAGTAGTTCCTGTTGCCCGTCAACGCGACGGTGGTGGTTTGCGCCCACAATGAAGAGGCCTGCATTCGAGAAGCCCTTGAAGCTATACTAAAACAATCAACACCACCGATCCTAATCATACTCGTCGCAGACAGATGCACCGATCGGACTGTCCAAATTTCAAGAGCACTTCTCCCGAAGGGCTCGATCCTACTCGAGAAAGGACGATCCCTATGGAAGAACAGTTACGCAGAAAACCTAGAGATCGGGAGGCGCAACGCAATCGGCGAACTTCTCGCCATAATCGACGCGGACATTTTGGTCCCTCCTCGCTTTCTGGAAAGCTTGTCCGCTTTCTATGACGGTTGGGCATCGGTGTCTGCGCTAGTCAGGACCGACCCTCGACGAGGATGGTTGAACAAGCTTGTATCTTTCTGGGAGAGAAGCTACGTGCTTACACCCATGGGGAAAGAGGCCCGAGGAGGAGCAAGAATCGTTTCCCTCAAAGCGCTAGGAGATATCGGGGGTTTCCAAGACGTCATGGCGCCGGATACGGATCTTGACATCAGGCTCAGACAACGCGGCCTGAGAGTAAGAATCGACCCGGGGCTCGTAGCCTTGCACCTGCGCAGGATGAGCTTGGCCAGATCCATCCCTTACCAGATTAAGGCGGGCAGGGCGCGCCGAGAGCTAGGAGTCTCGAGTCGGCGGACCCTCGCACACTCAATCGTTCGTGTGAGGCCATTCGTCTTATACGGTTACTTGCGGGAGAGCTTGAGAGATCGGGTTCGCGGGGATTGAGCGCACGAAGGGCACAAGCGTGAGGAGAATCTGATTACGTTACTCATATCTGAAGATAAGGCGCAGGTTCTCCTTCTCGCAAAACTCTCTTTGTGTCAGGGGAACGATCGCTCTGGGAGCATGCATCCACCTTGAAACGCCTTATAGTGACAGGAGGAGCGGGATTCCTCGGAGGTCACCTCGTTCGAGCTCTTCTGCGGACAGGCGCGACGGTTACAGTGGTGGACAAGGTTCAGAGGCCACGAACTCTTCCTGTTTCTCGAAGGTTTGTCTATAGGCGAATGGACGTTGCTGGGATCAATGCATTAGCCTCGGAGTCCTTGCCAAACACAAGAATCGTTCATCTGGCAGCAAAGACCTCCGTGCAGGAATCGGTGCGACACCCGTCGTCAACGGTTAGGTCAAACATAGCAACGACCTGCGCCGCCCTCGACTTTGCGCGCAGGATGGACAGTGAGCGTTTCTTGTTCGCGTCAACCGCGGCTGTTTACGGTGACCTCGTCAGTAGTTGCAGAGAAGATGACACTCCATCCCCCAGTTCCCCCTACGCAGTTTCGAAACTTGCGTCAGAACACTACTGCAAGGTATACACGAAACTATACGGGATTCCAACCGTGATTCTCCGATACTTCAACATCTATGGACCAGGACAATCAGCCGCATACGCCGGAGTAATAACGCGATTCGTCCGAGAAGCTCTTCATCAAAGTCCCCCGGTCATCTTTGGCGACGGACAGCAAACGAGGGATTTTGTCTTCATTAATGATGTTGTAGACGCCACCCTCTCATCTCTGGACAAATCCCTACCTAGGGCAGCTATCATCAACATAGCAACGGGAAGAGCCACCAGCATCACATCACTCTCTAAGATGATACTGGACATTCTCCAGCTGCATAATCTTCACCCGATTCATGCGTCTCCTAGGGCAGGAGATGTAAGGCATAGCAGGGCTGACATCTCCCTTGCGCGCAAGATGCTTAACTTCCGCCCCAAGTACGATCTGAACAAGGGATTGCGTGCAACGACTGACTGGTTCAGAGCAAAGGAGAAGTAATAATGAGATTCAGTCTGGTTTGCTAGATGTTTGGGACGCGCGTCGTGATGGTACCAGCAGCCGCATACCCTGCATATCCTCTTCCGCTCCTGGACGAGTCAGACCAAGGACGAAGCCACCTTCCATCATCCGTAGCCAGTGATTCTCCCAAGTGAAAACGCCAAGAACCGCAGTGATTCTTTCGGGTGGCGAGGGCGTTCGATTGAGACCTATCACACACGACATTCCCAAAGGCCTGGTCAGAGTCGGAGAGAAACCTCTGCTTGAATGGGTTATCGAGTGGCTGAGAGAAAATGGCGTCTCGGATCTTGTAATTGGAGTAGCCTACTTGAAGGAGAAGATAATGCACTATTTCGGAGATGGGAAGAGATTCGGGGTAGATATCCGCTACAGCGTCCACACAGTTAAAGGCGGAACAGCTGAGGGGCTACGCCTTGCGATAACCAGATTTGTAGATGAGCCCTCGTTCTTTGCTCTCAATGGCGACCAGATAACAGATCTGAACTTGAAATCAATGTACAAAGATCATCAGAAGAGCGGGGCAATTGCATCAATAGCAGTGGTTCATCCACGGCTACCTTTTGGGTTGGTCGAGGTGGACTCGAAAGGATTTTGCAAGGGTTTTAGGGAAAAACCAGTCTTGGAACATGTGTTCTCATCGATAGGCATCTACTCGTTTGACCATCGGGTGATCGAGATGCTTCCAAGACGCGGCGATGTGGAACGGACCACATTCCCCAAGCTGGCAAACATGAATAAGCTAAAAGCCTTCAAACACGCTGGATCTTTCATCACTGTGAACTCGTTGAGGGAACTAGAGGCGGCAGAAGAAATTTTCAGGAAGGGGCATCAATGAACGCGTTAGTAACCGGGATAACGGGCTTCATAGGATCCAGGGTAGCCTCTCGCCTCGTAGACGAGGGCTACAATGTCCACGGCCTCGTCAGACACTCCTCAGAAAGAGATCTGAGCCGAATTAGCAAAATCATGCCGCAAGTACATCTCATCGAGGGCGATCTTGGGACTTTCCACTCGACCCTATCGGCGGTCGATGCGGCCGAGCCGAACATTGTCTTCCACTTGGGAGCTTTGACACCCGTCAGGCTGTCGTTCGACGATCCGTATCCGTATGTCTCAACTAATTTCGAGGGGACCCTGAATCTCGTTCATGCTATCCTGAAAGAGGCTCCAAACGCGCGCCTAATCGCAGCTTCCACCGCGGAAGTCTACGGATGGCAAGAAGGCAATAGGCCCATACGCGAGAATGCGGTCTTGCATCCAGCTTCGCCCTACGCGGTTACTAAAGCGGCGGCGGATGAATATGTACAGATGGCTGATCGGGTCTACCACCTCCAAGGAACGGTTTTACGCCCGATCAACAGCTACGGGCGATTGGGTGAGAAGGGCTTCTTCATCGAATATCTTGTTTCCAAGATGCTAGCGGGGGACCAATGTTATGTTGGTGCTCCCGATTCCGTGAGAGATTACATGTTTGCGGACGACCACGTGAATGCGTACATGCTGACGGCGCGGTCCTCCCAGGCCGTCGGACAAGTGTACAACGTGTCTCCCGGCAATCCGATCACCAATTCAGAGGTGACAAAAATGCTCGCCAAAATGACCGACTTCAAAGGGAGAATTGCATTTGGGTCATATCCACCCGGATACCCACAAAGACCCAAGATGCAAGATCCACAATACCTTGTACTGGACAACTCGAAGATCACCAAGGAGCTCGGATGGAAACCCACGGTTGGTCTCGAAGAAGGATTGGCCCGAACAATCCAGGCATGGAAAAACAACTAGCGACCAAGAGATAATCAACCGACGCTCTTCTCCAGAGTTTCCAAGATCTTTGACTCGAAGGCGTCCGAACTGAACTGAGTTGCCCGTTCCAAGGCTCTTTTCGAGAACTCCACTCTGAGACGATCATGGGCAAAGAGGTTGGCAATGTGGGAGATTGCCTCGTCGGTATTTTTCCACGTAAACCCCACATCACGCGTCACTATCTCAGGAGGACCTCCGCTTTCGTGGACGACTGGTACACAGCCAGCTGCCATCGCTTCGACAATGGCTATGCCAAATTGCTCATTCCGAGCGCAATGAACGTACACTTTGCCGCGTCTCAAAACGTCCTTTGCCCTTCTCAGAGGCGATAGGATGAAGGAAACGTTGCCTGAGGCCTTCTTTTTCAGCGAGTTGTAATATTGGAGATTCTTGTCATCGACTGTCCCTATTATGGCGAATCTGAAAGATGGTGAGCCACTCGCAATCTCCAGGAAATCATGCAGTCTTTTTTCGGGTACGATTCGGCCAATTGTGATTACAAGGTTCTCCTTGCTGTCTTCGCCGGAGGACTTGTACTGTTCTATGGGGCAGGGCGGATAAAGCGTGGTGGACTCTCGCCCCCATACCTTCCTGATGAACCTGCCCGTATAGTCAGAGACGCTGAGGAAGTCGTTGACGTGTCGAACCCGTTCGTGATAGAATGATCTTGCGGGCGAATAATACAGGTTCCACCAGAGAGATGACTGGCCTTCATGCATATGTGCGAAATAATCCGGGAAGTAGCAATATTGTATCGTCCGAGTGTTAGTTGAGGGCACATACCCAACGTCCTGTGTACTCAAGATCAGATCAAAATCTCGGTGTTCTCTGAGAATTCTTCGCGTCTCTTTCTGAAAGTAGTATAGCTGTTGGTAAAGAAGCAACCCTCTGGGTACCAATGGATTGAAGGCTGGAAAGCTGAGCCTGTCGACCTTATCGAGTACGCCTTGACAGCCAAGAAAATCCTCCAGCTTAGCTACATCGAACCGTTCCGAAATGAGTGAACCTTGATGACCGTTTTCTACAATGGCTCTAAGAGAATGAATGGCCACTTGTTCAGCCCCGCCCAAGACGCTGAGTCTAGGATGAACGACGAGTATCTTCAATCCTCAAACCCCATTGAGAGTAGGTCACCTCCCGCGCTGGCAAGGATGAAAAATCCAGACCTGACCACATAATCATCAGGCGGGAAGACATCGCATACGAGAATCCTTTTGAACTCGCCCTCCCCCGCAAAGGGCTCGCCTGGACAGCCTTTGCAATTCTTTGCGAAACGATCAGCGAGCACATTGAGGTGAGTTCTAGGGAAATGAAAGAGGTGTTGATAATTCACTGCAAACTATCGGTCTACGCAGGAGGAGAATATCTTTGTTTCTGTGCTTGCAAGGTTTTGCAAGATCGCGGATATCACATCAATTTACTCTCGGATGTTTTCGAACCGTCGAAAGCAGAAGCACTTTACGGAATGGGAACCGTGCTGTCAAAGTGCACCCACATTCCATTGCCCAGACCTGCGACCGCATCGCACCGTAGCCTCCTAGTTCTCGAGCAGCTAATTTACACAATTAGGCTTGCAAGATTCGCCACCGCGTTAAGTAAAGGAGACTTCGATTTCGTCTTGAATACACAATCTTCGGTATTCTCGTTTCATGGAAAGAGGTTGTACCATTTTGTCTACGAGCTGACGGACTTGTTTTCCTATCCGGTTCCAGTTGCGAAGGATGCAATACCGAGAGGAGGCCGTGGAAAGAGAATCTACTTCTCTGTGCTCAAGATCCTTTACGCGGCTTTGGCCCAGCAACCACGGCCAACGTCTTTTTTCGTTACGGGTCATGGTGTCCTTAGGAGTCTAAGAACGCTCGGCTTTACCAACTCATCCTTCGTTTATCCTCCATCTCGTGTGTTCAAGCCTGGGATACCGAAGAAACCGGAGATCGTTCAGGCTTGTAGAATTGCACCCGAGAAGAGGCTTGAGTTCATGTTCGATGCTGCTAGGAGACTTCCCCAGTACAAGTTTTGTCTGGTGGGTCGAGACTCCGAGGTCAATAGATTATTGAACCCAGGTTATGCTCAAAGGGTTTTGGCCAACTTACCTCCCAATGTAACCTACATTCAATCATCGATTCGAGAGAGGCCTGAACTACTGACGTATAGCCAGGTCTATTTCCACACCGGCCTTGAAAAGGGAATGCTCTTGGTTCTTATGGAGGCTATGTCCGCTGGTTGTATCCTAGTTGTTCCCGAGCATAGTGTCGCCGGAGAAATTGTGAGGGCATCTCAGATTGGATACACGTACCGAACCATAGAGCAGGCGGCGGATAAACTGAGAATTGCGATGGACAAACCTCAATGGAATCCCTCCGAGATTTCACTATGCGCAAGACAGTTTGGGCCGGAAGCTTTCGAGACTCTGATCAGGAGTCTTGGAGAAGATCAAGTGGGTCCTAGTGATGGCTCTTAGGAGCTGCACTGTGACGCGTGGGGTCTTTTTTTCGAAGAGGACGTCGAAGGTCACGTGCGACTGGCGATATGCTGAACAAACCTACCAGACCCCGTCGACCATCGCCTTGAAATTGCTGAACGCATAGAGCAAGTCTCTGTTTTTCAGGCCCGCAATTGTTGCTTTTACTTTCCCTAGATACCAACTTACAAGAACGCGTTTAGGATAATATTTGCGAAGGATATACGGAAGATATCGTCTTGATTCAGCGATCCATTTGTTGTGCCCTGAACCATGTCGCTCGTGATAGACAATGCTGGTTGGGCAGTAAGCGACACGCCAACCGTTTTTTCTGGCGCGATGGCAGTATTCTACATCCTCGAAGTAAAGAAAGAATCTTTCGTCTAGCAACCCGATTTTTTCGACTAGGGCCCTTCTGATGAGGGCACAGCCAAAGCTGCTTGACACCAACTCGATAGCGTTGTCGTACTGCCCGTGATCGGGTTCTCCTTCACCCCGATTGCCAATCGCATAGGGCCACTTGCTATAATCGTGTCCTGCGCTATCGATGATATTATTGAGTCTTACAAGCTTCGGGACGACAATTCCTATTTTTTGATCGCTTTCAGCGGTTTTCCTTAGATTGTCAGTCCAGCCTGCCGTGACTCTGCTATCTGGGTTGAGTAGAATTATGTATCTGCCTTTTGACTCTCGAATTAATTTGTTGGTGGCTTTTGCATAGCCGAGGTTCTGAAGGTCGTTGCTGTGCTCCAGATACTCGTAGTTTTCCGTGTATTTTCGAAGGCTCTCTAAGAGACTGGCTCTGTACTTGTTGCTCTTGTAGTGGACGGTTAGAATGCTGAATTCAATGCCATTATCGGCATGAGTATCCGACGTGGGGGGAGTGGAAATTATCATGCAAGGGGCCTTACCGGGGGATGATTCAACTGGCCAATGTCCAATGAGTTTCCTGAGATGTGCATTCCTTAGCGAAGCGCAGGGCTCTGATAGTTATTCTTTCATAGATTACGAGTTATCCCTGCTCGATGAAATCATATGTTTAATATGTCGAGGAAGATTTCATGAAACAAACTAGACTTAGTGGAAGTGCATGGTTTTCCGTTCAGCATTGAAGGAGTTGCTCGGACCATGCAAATCGCTTCTATCGAGAAGTCAGTAAGATGACGTTCGAGATCCTCGCTATTGTTGCTATCATAGCAGCCCGAACGTTATGGGTAGGGGTGCACCCTATTCCTCATGACATAGAACCTGCTATCATGCCTGGATTGAAGAACATTCGGAGGGTCCTTCACAGACAAACAATAGTTAGCGGCAGAGCACCCTACGGCATCATCTGGTACGCGATTAATCTTCCAATCGCGAGAGCCGCGAAGTTCAACGGAAGGTACTGGATTCTCTATCTGGGGCTGATCGACAGCATCCTTCTCTGGCTCAGCTTGACCATGGGCTGGTTGGGGTTCCTTGCATATGCATTCATAGGAACATTTCAGCTGCTCCGAGCTCCATGGAACACAGGCATAAACTGGCTTATCGTGCTCGGGTTAGTTTCCCCGTGGTTCCTAGTAATCGCGCCGATTGCGAAATTGCCAGTAGGGCTTCCTCTCCATGCTTTCGGAGACACTGGGCGCGCGTTCTTCTTCAGACACAACTTTGTTTACTACGGACTTCTAGGGACCCTTTGGCTAATCGTATTCTTCAACCTCTTCTTACCAGCGATTCGCGACGCGTCAATACTAATTCAGGGTTTTGGCTGGGGGCTCCTCTTGGGTTATCTCTTCATTCGACGAGGCCGAAATACTTCGCCGACATTTCTTTCGTGATTCGCTGCAAAGATGAGAGGTTCAGTTTTCTAGATTTTCGCGGAGGTCTAGTATTTCCGTCTACAAAGCAAGATTCGGGATTGTCTGAATTTCCCCTAGCTGCCTTCGATATCAGTCCGAACAAGATTCTCGTGCTATGGGGCCAGGCTCGGGAGTGAATTTGTAACCGAAATCGGCAACTGATAACTATCGCATTTCAAGATTCCCGAACCTCCACTCCGACCTGTTGGTCCGGAAACGTGGTCGGACCAGATCACAAAGAGGCGGGAACGGCGGACATGGCTTGCTCTGTGTCATATAGGTGTGGATGTATCATCCTAGCGATGGGAAATCTCCATCCATCCAACAATCCCATGAGTCTTTGTCCGGCCTTCCAAGCTCTAAGCCTTGGGCTGAAGAACGGTTGTCGCGGCTTGACTATTTTCAGCATGATTTCAAGGGGGACAGCAAGGATTCCTTCTATTCCTAATAGTGCCGTGGAAAGTCTCGGGGACATCTTCCAGTAGCGGTAGTATAGGACGATTCCGTATGACTGGTCATACTCGACCCAAGAGCGGTTCTTCCTCGTGATATGGGACGCATAGTGAACCATCCGGCATGAAGGAAACAAATTGACGGGGATTCCGTGCCTCTTGAAGTTGAGAAAGGCATCAAGATCTGATACTCCGTTCAAGTAGCCTCTGTTCCATAGTCTCCCATTGAACATGTTCAGGACTCGCCGGTGGACCATGAAGAACGACCCGGCAGGGTTGTCCACTTGTACCATGTCTTCTCCATTCCATTCATAATGGACCCAGTAACTTGGCAATCGGCTTCCTAAGATCCGGCGGATAACTGCCCCTGTTCCGGTACTTGACAAAAAGAATACTGATGGAGTTACAAGTCTCATGGGACCCTGAGGGGAGCCATCTGGACTAATCAATTGTGGCGCAGCGACGAGTGCATTGGATCTAGAGCAAGATTCGAGCATCTTCAGAAAACTCTCATTGAAAATAATGTCAGGATTGGATAGGCAAACCCAGTCTCCATTGGAATGGTCAAGCCCTATTTGATTTGCCTCGCTCCATTTGATCCTTCGGTGTGAGAGGAGAACCTTCAGCCCCAGCTTTGATGCTTCAAGGGAATGTGAAAGTGCCTCCAAGTATTCTTTGGTCCCATCTGTGGAGTTGGAGTCAACCACAATTGTCTCAACTTCGGACATGTCGAGTGAGAGAATTGACTCGAGGCATTTCCTGATATGGCTGAGAGAGTTCCAAGTGGTGAGGACTATTGACAGCTCCGGCATTTACCGGGTTCTCCCAATTAGGGAAGCGAGCCGAATATTCGGGGGTGAGAATCGAGCTGTTTCAGCTTGAAGCCATACCCGGCTAGAATCTCAAATAAATCGTCTTTTGCATCTTTGTCATGAAGCTCAACTATTATCCGCCTGATTTTGCCCTGGTTAAGTGCGTCCTTCGCGCCTTTCAGGACCTTGAATTCCGCCCCCTCTACATCTATCTTAACGAGGTCAGCCATTTCTCGAACCTGGCTGTCGTATGTGGCTGCTGAAACAATTACGCTTTCCCTTCCGATATATGTATGAGCTGGTCCAGTTCCTGGCCCCAGTTCTGGATTGTACTTGAAGACGGGCATTAGGGTTTCCGCGGAACCGATGAATCCTTCGTGAGGGTCGATATAGAAATTGGCCTGACCGTTCATGTCGGAGAGAGCCAGGGGGAATATGGTGATGTTGTGTCTTGAACTACTGTCTATTCTTTTTTTTAATACTGGCAGAACATTCGGATTCGGTTCGAATGCATAAACCCGCAGGAAGTGAGAAGATAGCCGTGTGCTGTATATGCCCACATTAGCGCCCACGTCGACGAAAAGGTCTCCTTTGATGCGCGCAACTTCCTTCCATACTTGAGGTTCGATTGGTGGACGCTTATGGAGAAAGTACTTTTCAATGAGGAACTTCCAGTCTTTCACGCTCTACTCTCTTCCCAACTAGTCTGTAAATACCTATCTAGTTTGGTCAACTTCTCCCTCGTCACATTTGGACTCTCCTTCTGTATGGTAACTCTAGAACCCTTGTCCTGCACCAGTTAGTTTGAATGCAGACTATGAAATAGCTCGTGGATCGCATTAAATGGTTGAACGAACGAATGAAATAGAAGAGACTAACTCTCAAGATGTAGACCATGCCGTCGGAAACCCTTGCCATCGCCACGAGAAATTGTCGGCTATGCGGTTCGCAGAAACTGACGGAAGTGCTCTCCCTAGGAAATCAATATGTTTCGGATTTCATCACTGCGACAGGGAAGCATCCGAAATCTCCTCTCGAACTTGTGCACTGCCGTGACTGCGGATTAGTTCAACTGAGACATACGTTTCCCAGGTCGAACTTGTACCGACATTATTGGTACCGCTCGGGAATCAGCAAGACTATGCGGGAGGCTCTGACAGATGTGGCGACTAAGGCCTACCAGGTGGCCAGGCCTAGCGCTGGCGACATAGTGATCGACACAGGTTGCAATGATGGGACTCTATTGCGCAGCTACCCAAGATCCGGGCTTACATTAATCGGCTTCGAGCCCGCTGAGAATCTCGTCGAAGATGCAAGGAAAGGAACTGACTGGGTTTTCAACGACTTCTTCGAAGCTGGTATATTCCGTAACAAATTTGGTAACGAGAGGGCCAAGATAGTCACAAGCGTTGCAATGTTCTATGATCTTGAGGATCCGAACGGCTTTGTTGGCGATGTCGCTAGGAGCTTGGCTCCTGAAGGTGTCTGGGTTGTCCAACAGAACTACCTGGCATCGATGCTTCAGATGAATGGCTTCGACAACATTGGTCATGAGCATCTAGAATATTACTGTTTGAGTACGATGGAGAAACTGCTGACTAGGCATGGCCTTGAGATTTTTGACGTTGAAACAAATGACGTGAATGGAGGAAGTTTTAGGACCTACGCAAGCCATCAGGGAGTGTACCCGATACGAGAGGAAGTAGAGGGGTTAAGACGAAATGAGGAACATCTGCAGCTGAATAGCAGCGAAGTCTATCGTACGTTCGCGGCGAAAATACGAAAAATCAAATCCCACCTGACGCAACTTGTCAAGAATGAGGTGGGCGAAGGCAAGACCGTCTACGTCTACGGAGCATCGAACAGAGGAAATACCATACTTCAATACTGCGGGCTCGATTACCGATTGATCAAGAAAGCTGCGGATGCAAACAGCGAAAAATGGGGACGAAGAACAGTAGGCACCAAGATTCCAATAGTCTCCAAAGAGGAGGCCCGAAGGGACAAACCAGATTATTTTCTCATACTACCACATCACTTCCTCGAAGAGATCAAACTTGAAGAGAAAGACTTCCTTAATCGCGGTGGAAAATTCATCGTCCCTCTCCCGGAGGTACGCCTGGTTAGCTGAAAATGGCACTCAGCGAGACGAAAGTGTACAATACTGCCGAGGCTAAGCCAACTTTTCGATTTCCCCTTCTACGGTCACAGTGCCTTGGTAGCCGCAGCTTGCGAGATGTAGGTCACGGGCGTTATCCACCCCTCGAGAGGAGCGCGTGATCTACGGACGGTAGCTCCGCACCGAGGGCATGATGGGGGCGTTCGAGATCGCCTCTTGAAAGAGGGGAACAGCCCGTCCATCGCAATCCTCGACATGCGGCTAATGTAGCTCTATGCTGGTTTCGGGGAAACCATAACCCACCAAGACTTTCTTCACTTTGTCTCGATGGTCACCTTGTAGAATTATGGCGTTGTTCTTCGAGGTGCCACCGCAGGCGCAGTATGTCTTCAGTTTTGTCGCGAGGTCCGGAAGATTGACGCTTTTCCCATCTATGCCCTCGACTATGGTGGCGGGTTTGCCCCATTTGCGCATTTCCATGCGCACTTTAACCGTCTGCTGCTCCATGCTAATGGTGCCGCAGACACACAGATCCTTGGGTAGGCCGCAGGTCGAACAAACGTCGGCCATGCTAGAAGCCCGGTGCTCCTTTGTAATCGTCCACAAGTGATTCTATCGTTGGCTTGCGTATTTAAGCGTGCCCTCATCAGGTCGCTTACATGCCTAGATAGAGGAAGAGGAGGAACCAGAAAAGCCAGGCCGTCGCGAGGGCAAGGATTACTGTCATCTTTTCCGTCATGCTTCTCCTGGGTGGTTTAGGGGCTTAGAGCTGAAAATCAGATTGTAACCTTGGGAAGGAAGGAACAGAAAGATTTGACGAGCGTCTGGTTAAGGGGGATTGGGCTTTGGAGCCTCTTATTGATTCAGGTCTATCTGGATTGCCATGTGTTTCCATCGCTTTCCAGGGGGCCTGTGGGGTTTTATCGGCTTCAGGGGCTATCGATAAATAGGTACAGCCCTCATATACGATAAGGCGAGTTAGAAGGTTCTCGATTGAGTGAGAGAATAACTGTCTCGATTGAGCTGGAGTTTCTTAACAAGTACCTGTTCAACGCTTTGAAGAGAAGTCTCTACAATGCGAATCCGAAACGAAAGCTGGACATTATCTATTACTACTCTAGGGATCCGAGGGTGAAGTTCTCTATCTCCATGACTGGGTATAGCACTACGAAGCCGAACCCTTCATCCCAATGGAGCACCGTATTCAATAACATTCAGAGCATGCGCCAGTATCTTCGCTAGTGTCTGGTCTAAGCGGCTAGGCCGAGGGCGTCTTTCAGGCCCTTGTACCTGTTGCGGACTGTAACTTCGGTGACGTTAGCGATTTCCGCGATTTCCTTCTGCGTCTTCTTTTCACCTTGCAGAACGCAGGCGACATAAAGAGCAGCCGCAGCGAGGCCCATTGGGTCCTTGCCGGCTACGACTCCTTTGTTTCTCGCGTCTTTCAGTACTTGGATGGCCGATTGCTGGGTCTGTATCGTGATTTCGGCCCGACTTGCAATCTTTGATATGCAGCGAATCGGGTCCTCGACCGGCATCGACATCTCAAGCTCTCTTAGAAGGAGACGGTAGCAGCGTGCGACGTCCTTTTTCTTGATTCGGCTTGCTGAAGCAACTTCCTTAAGGGTTCGCGGGGTCTCGCTAGATCTGCATGCTGCATAAAGGGACGCGGCTGCAATTGCAGCAATTGATCGTCCTCTGACCAGTCCACTATCGAGTGCCTTTCTGTAAACGACGGCTGAGTCTTCCTTGACGTTGGCTGGTACGTGTAGCCTGTCTGTTAGACGGTCCAGTTCGGCCATTGCTTGCGCTAAGTTCCGGTCAGAGGATGAGTGTACTCGGGTTCGGATCTGCCATTTGCGGAGGCGGAGCATTTCCATTCTTGTCTCGAAGGGTAGTTGTCTGCCGAAGGCGTCTCTGTTGACTCGGTCGATGACTGTTGAGAGTCCTTTGTCGTGGATGGAGAAGGATGTGGGTATTCCCACGCGCCCTCTCTCGTCCTTTTCCTCTTTGGTGAAAGCTCGCCATTCGGGGCCGCGGCTCATTAGGTTCTGGGAGAGGACCAGGCCACAGTCTTGACAGATGGTTTCTCCCTGGTCGAAGTCTTCTATGAGATTCAGGCTCGCGCACTCGGGACAGACGTGAACCTTGGGAGGGTGTGCGCTTGGAGAGGGTGTGCTCATGGGGTTTTCCCTTGGTTTCTCAGGAATGCTTGCGTCTCCGCTTTCCGGACTGGTTTTGGAGGGGCTTTAGAAGAGTCCAAGCTCGGAAAGCGAGAGCGACGCGTTCGATTTCGAATATAAGTGTTTCGACAAGTATATAGGCTAGGTCGGGTTCCGACGCCTCAAGGTTCCAACCGAATTCGGGTCTTTCGGTTCAGATGGAGGCTACGCTCTCGCGACGCGAGAGGCAGTCGCTAAGACCCCCTTTTTCTAGAACCCTCCGCTGTCTGGCACTAATTCTGGCGCGACGGGCTGATCAAAGTACGGTCCGGGCTTGGATCGGTCGCGAATTATCCGCATTTCCAACGTGGAACATTCCCTGTTCCAAACATGCCTGTTCAGATCCCGATTCGGGGCTGATTCTGGGCGAATCACCTGCGAATCATGCACAGATTCAGAGCCTTTCAGGGACATCAGGCAAACCTTGCCAGAGAGGGCTGAGCGAGTCCCCTTTTCATTACCAAGTGGGTTCAAAAGAACTGAATATAACGACCGTTCAAGATCCAACTCACAGCAAATTGCGGTTCAGAAAGGCTACGCAAGCGCGGAATGTTCAATCGACCGATTCTTGGATTCTAGCTTTCTCCACTTCGACGAAACCTATTATGGCTGGTCGAGGGGCAACCGAGAACTTCGTAGCCCGGTGGTGTAGTGGTCTAGCATAGCATGGGCGTTTCGGGCCAGAAACACAGAAGCGTCCCTAGTCGGCTCTGGATCCCCTCAAACAGAGGGGTTGGAGCAACCTGCTGACGGGAGTTCGAATCTCCCCCGGGCTACCACGTCGATCGAATAAGGCTCGTTGTTTGCCCGTTGAGGCCGATGCTTAGAAGTTCTTTAGCTCAGAGCTCCAGAACCTTCGCAGAAGAAGCCCCGTAATCAGGCCCCCAATATGCGCGAAGAAGCCTCCGCCCGCGAAGAGGTCTAAACCAGCGATAAATATGATCAAGACTACGCCTCGGAGTCCTGTTGCTGCTCCCATTATGCCATAGACTGAGCCGGAGGCTCCAACTCCACAGCTTAGAGAGAGCGCGTTAGGGAAGCCAGTGAGAAAAAATCCTGCGAGATCGGCCCCAACAAAGGTGAGGCTCCCCGCAATACCGGTAAGGAAGAAAGTTGTCACCCAGCGGGTCTTCGTGACTTGTTCCTCAAGTATAAAGCCAAAGAGCAAAAGGAATAGGATATTGCTTGCGATGTGGATGATGCTTGCGTGAAGAAAAATTGAAGTCACCAAGGTCCAGGGATAGATAGGTAATGGCCCGTCGCACTGAGCCAGAACTAGAAGTATCTGTGAATTTTGTATCGAGAGAGGACTGATGAAGTCGCCAACTAGGAATCCAATGGCTATGTAAATACAGATGAGTATGAGGGAAAAGACAAGAGTTGGAGAGGTCAGGTACGGATTTGATTCCTCCTCCCCAGACTCTTGGAAATCCCTTGGCACGAGGCACGCCCGTCTTTGCCGTCATATAACCTGCAATGAAGAGAGCCCGCACAGCTAAATGGGGTGCTCCTCCTTCCATGGAGCGGAATCTGAAGGTCCCGCCATTCTGACCGAGGGATTCCGACTCTGGTGGACCACTGCCGGTTTAGGCAGAAAGAAGTTGTCGGCTTGGGCTTCGCCTTCTACGGCGGATCAAGAGAGCACCTAACAGGGCGGCCAGCGCGATTATGACCAATTGAGCCTGATTCGCGAAAATCGATTGGAGACCAGATTTCTGAATAATCCCGTTCAATGATGCTGGGTCAAATCGCTTCGACGCTGAACTGAATATCCATACTACCGCGAGTCCGCATGAAAGCATAAAGACGAATGCAAGGTGCCCGAAGCTTCTGTTCCTTGCCACCACCAGAGCGGAAGCAGGTCCAGGATTGAGCCCTTGAAACCGGCTCAGATCTTCTGTCTCTGCTAATTCCTCTAGTTCCATTTCGTCCCTTTCTCCAAGTTTCTGGCTGAGCTCGGCTTGCCTGGTCAGACTATCAAGAATGTCGTCAGCGGTAACCATGTCCTTCTTTTTTCTCGTCAGAGGACCAGAGAAACCGAATCGATGGCGTGCCCTAGGGGATCTGGAATCCGAAGCCACCTTTTACTCCCCATATGTTGGTATTGGGCTGATCGCGGATTTGAGGATACGAGTACTGGTCAATGCCGGACCCGGTCACTTCTTCTTCGCCCACGTGACGAACGTGTGCTGCGGTCATCTTACTGGGTTCCAGAAAACCGAAGGAATTGCCTATGGCAGCCCAAGGTTTATCCTTAAAATCGAGACCCCAAAGAGCGCGACTTGTCCCGATCGGCCCGCCCATACAAGCTTGTGGCTCTCGGAGGAACTTTCGATGTCTTGCATGCCGGCCACCGACATTTGCTCTCTGAGGCTTTCAAGCTCGGAGACGTGGTCTTGATAGGCGTTACAAACGACCAGCTTGTCGCGACTCTCCATAAAAAACACCAAGTTCGTTCGTTTTCAAGTCGAGTTCGCGACCTGGACAGGTTTCTGAAAACTCGGCGCTGGTCGCAGCGGGCAAGAATAAACGCGCTTCGCGAGCCTTACGGACCTGCTGCAAGTCAAAAGAGATTGCAAGCGCTGATAGTCAGTAAAGGCACTCTTCCGAGCGGTCGTCGGTTGAACCGGCTCAGACAGCAGAATGGTCTTCAACCCTTGGATCTGGTGGTCGTCGATCTAACCAAGGCTGCCGATGGGAAACCGATCTCAACTACAAGGATTAGAAATGGAGAAATCGATCCTCAAGGGCGAGTCTTGAAAACTCTCCTTTAGAGGTTCAATTTATTGGATGTACGTCAATGGTCCAGTTTTTTGGATGACTACTTGGTCCTGGGTCCATAACCGCTTTCCGAAGAATAGACTTTCATCATCTGCTCTAGTTCCTGCATGAACCCCTCGCTCATATGCCACTTAGAATCACGCTTTTCTATGAAACCTGCTCCAACAAGTCCGTGAATCATGTTGTAGAATTGTCCGACACTCATGCCCCGCTTCGATATCCAATCCTTCCACGCTTGGATTGGTAGACCGCTCGGTTCCGCTTTCTTGACTTCTCTCCAGAAGTTGTGGGCTTCACCCGCTAGAAAGTCGCTCTTCCAAAAAACTCGACGGAAAAGTTCATCGGAGGTACCAGGCAGGTTGCCCGCCTTGAACAAGATCGTTGTCTTTTGCTTGGCCGGTCTTCGAACAGCTCTACGGGGCATGGGTCTCACGTCTGACAATCGCAATTTCCCCTCTCGTTTAATCCTTATGGTCGAGAAACGATCTGTAAGTCGAGAGAGAAAGATGGATTGTTGGTTGAGAAATTTCTAACGTAAATTCTTCGATGAATCACGTCCTACTTGTCCTCTTACATTCTTGCGTAACTTCTTGAGATTCGGCAAAACCTCGTAGTCTTGTAGGCCCACCGTTGCGGCTTCGGAGAGAACGTTTCGACTCATGAGAGACCCTTCCAATCCTAGGCCTCGTCTAGGAGCTGCTTCTTCTCCTCGAGGGAGAGCTCTTCGACGTAAACAGCCGTTGCCCTCAAGTCCTTGTGTCCCATGAGACTCTGAACTTTCCAAGGATCCCTGCCTGTTTTCCTGGCCCAGAAGGTCCCGAAATAGGCCCGCTGGCGATGATTATGCAGACGATCCCAGTCCGGAACACCTGCGAGTCTTGCATATTTTCTCAAGATGTTTGTTCCATGCTGCTCAGAAAGGGGAATGATCCTCTCTCCCTTCTGAACCTTCGAGGCTAGTTTCTGAGCAAGTCTAAGCCACTTTTCCCCCGGATAATCCGGTTCTATCTTTCCCCCCTTGAAGCGAATCATTATTGTCTCCTGACCCACATCCTCTTTCCGTATTCCTGGAAGGTCCACGACGCATACAACCCTCTCTCCTGTTCTCTTCCTCGTGTAGGTCACGTGGTTATGACAACCTACTATGCTCCCGATGCGCCAACCCCGCTCAAGCTGGAGTCCCAAGAGAAGTAGATCTCGAGGAACAAGTTGGGCCAACTCGAGAATACGATTTTTCTGAGAATCAGTTAGCCGGGTCTCCCCACGTCCATCTCTGCTTATTCGCAAAGGAGACCTCGCCCGCGTTCCCTTACCTTTCCGTCATTTGCTGAATCTCGTTCTTGTTCCTCGACGTGAGAAGGCACCTTGGGCTCGAATAATTCAACAATACTCATGGACATTGGCAGTGGGAATGGAAGGGGGGATCATGCACTATAAGACTTGCTAAAAGTGCAGTTTTAGCAAATACACGTGCGTATTAGTAGCATTGGGCAAATGGCATTCCACTCGACGTCCCCATCGAATGGGAGTCCCTATCGCGGGACGGCTAGGATGCCTGACCGGCTCTGAAAGAGCATCCAAGATTCAGGAGCAAAATCGATCGTATGACCGCAGTTTCAACGCGTCGACATGAGGCTAGAGGCAGATGGCGTGGATCGTCTTCTACCTGAGGCTCTCAGACAAAGGAATCATGCCGAAGGCCATGGCGTTTCAACCTCAGGAAGGCCGTTGGATCAGCTCAAACTGTTCGACAGCGAGAAGCCTTACTGGACCGGGCTGAGTGTTACTGCCAAATATTAGCGGGCAACGCGCCTGAGTCCAATTTTTTGGATGGACACCAATCCTCCAAAATTTTGGATGGACTAATAATCCGGGATTATGCTAGGTCGTATAACGCGGCTCGGATTTTCTTTGTCCTTGCTGTTGCTGAGCCTGCACTTGTTCCGGCGGCAGGCCCATTGGGGGAAGTGGTGGCGGGATCCCGAGGCTTTTCGACAAAAGAATCGCCTCGGCCATTGCTATGCTTGATACTGCTTGAATTATCGCTACCGGTGGCGGCCTACTCTGTTTGTGCTCCTCTATCATCCTAGAGATCTCCTCTTTTTCGCCGATCACTTGTGCGCGGCCTTTGACGCTTAGCTGGGCGATCGACGGGGTGTAATTTACCGTGAAAACAAAGGGAGCGTCAGCTGTGGACTCGTTCTTCATGTCTAATCCGACGATATTGATGTTAACAGCGATCTGGACTTGGGGTGGTAATTGTGACTCTTGGCCCCAGAAACGTTCGCCAGTGAGATTCGTAACTTGCACAGTTACTCTTAACATTCGACTTGCAGCGCAGAAGCTGGGGTCTTTGCGCGGGTATTATGGTTTCTGGCGGGTGTCTCCGCTTTCAGATATCTGGAGAATGCTCTTCTGAGCTCTCTGAACGATCAACTTGCGGCGATCAACTCTGATGGTGAGTAGATCTCCTTCTTTGAATGGAAAGCTAGAGTCATCAGTTAGCTTTGTAGGTAGATATATTCGGGGGGACCTGTATTGCGTGCCCTCAGATCGAGCGGGCTTCTTTGCTACCGCGAATCTAGTTAGGATTTTCTTAACCAATTTGCAAAGCCTTAACGGGTCGAATACCTGACGTATTTGCATCGTGAAGGGTTTTTAGGTATTGCCATGAGATTCGCGACATGTGGCTAGATTTGGACCAGCTCGTCCAGTTCTGGGAATTCGCTGCAAGATTAAAAGCCGAACCGCGCAGAGGCTGGCTCAAGAAGCTTCGTCTTCAGAGAACAGAGTCGGTTGCCGATCATTCGTTCGCGCTATCGCTTCTCTGTTTGTTCGAAGGTGAAAGACGAAGCTTCAATGTGGAAAGACTGCTAAAGTTAGCGCTATTGCACGACTTAGAAGAAGCGATTACAGGGGATCTAACTCCCGAAGATAAGGAGGCGAGGGGAGAAAAGGTCGCTAGAGCTCAGAAAATCTCTGCCCGAGAACAATTGATTTCGTACTTTCCACTGGAGAATCAGCGAGCTTACAGGGAACTATGGTCGGAGCTAGAGAACGAGAGGAGCAGGGAAGCACAGCTAGTTCACGAACTCGATAAGCTGGAGATGGCTCTTCAGGCGAACGAATATGCTAAGGGAGGCATTGAAGCGACGAAGTTGAAAGAATTCTACGAATCCTCTAGGACAGCAATCAAAGATCCCACGCTAAGGCGGCTTCTGGATGAAATATCATCTAGGAACTGAGAGCGGGATCATCGAGATCTGGGCCCCCGCTATGGACAATACCTCCAGTTTATTCTACAGTCAGGTTACTAGATTTGGCTAACGACAGCAACTCGCGCTTTAGCGGCCTTTGTTAGGTACTCTTTGGGAAACAAACTCTTGAAGTCTCTCGCCAGGATCGACATGTATTCCCCGATTTCGTCTTCATTCATGAATTGGAACATGTAGCCCCCGCTGTAAGGCGAAGCTTCTCCTTCGCGCTTCATGAACTCTATATGCATTAGTGGGTCGCCTCTCTTGATAGTTATCGGCTGTCGCTCGTTGCTTAGGTTAACCAGTTCGAGGGCGAGGCGACCTATGAAACCGCTGTGGACTTTTGCAGCGTTCAGAAACGAGAGCCCCATTCTCCCATACTTGCTTTTGGCGGTGAGATGCGCCACAAATTCGGGGGGTGTAAACACGACTTCGTTGGAGATTAGGTTCTGGTGCTCCAGATAATGGAGCGTCCGTTCCTCCTTGACAGTAAGCACATAACCGTCTCCATCAAGGAGCCCGTAATCAAATGGATGAATGCACTTGTGAGCCTTAATCAGGCTAACGAGTTGGTTCTTCCCGATCACACACATGCGAACCGCCTGTTCGATAGTCCAATTTGATGGTTTCGGTAGGGAGAGGTATCACACGACTGAAGTCTGGACGACTTGGATAGAGAGGGCAGCCGGATTCGCCAAGACGAGAGAATCATCGAAGCTCACCAGCAATAGAACGTCCCCAAAGCCGTTCGGAGGGATTGGAAGTGTGAAGTTGGCGCTTAATGTCGGAGTATTTGATAGAGACACATGAGCGGCACCTATCAGCGCCGTCGAATTTGTCATGAATAACCGAATTGCGTCGTACCTCCCCGACGTTATCTGCGCAGAGGCCACGATTTGTGGCAAGAACTGAGTTGGAATGGGAATGAGATCGATGATTGGCGTAGTCTCATTAACGCTAACCCATCCCGCACCGAATCCAAACCCGTACGTGTGGAATTCCAAGGTCGTAAACTTGACGTACAGGTGATCAATGACTCCAGCCCTAGTCAATCCATAGATGTGGACCTTGATGGTGCCTTGAGTGATCGAGGGGGCCAACGCGATGACCAGCACGACGACAAGCACCGCGACGAAGAGAACTCTTCGCCAACCGGGGTAGAGATACATTGGTATTATCGCGCTTGGGAGCCAACACTGCTATTTAACGACCAACAAGCAACGGCGTTTCAACTCTCCCAGTTGGACGCAGGTATCCGCGCCAACAAAATGTCCGTTCCAGAGGTCGGGGATCAGTTACTCGGTCGTAGAATTCACCCGCGATATGGTCGCGTTTTACGCGTCCAGCGTTATTGTAGGGGCACACACATATCAACAGTCCTTTTCCTCCAATCGACTCGTCGCAATCCTATGAGGTGCTCGAGCAGTTCCAGAGTCTCTAGAAACGCATTGGACCGTCACAGCTATCCCCCCAGGGAGGACCGCCCTCTCGACAAAGGAATGAACTTTGCTGTAACCTTCACTTCATCATAGAATACCCGATCTTGCTCCGAGCCAGGGGACGTTAGAGACAAAAGCAACCCGCCTGCTGCACGCATGGTTCTAAGAGACGAAACAAGCTTGCCGCGTCAGACTCCCGTAACGGTACTTGCCCTTGGCGGGAACGCGATTCTTCAGCGCAACCAAGAGGGAACCTTCGAAGAACAATACGAGAACGTAAAGTCCACAGCGATTCAAATAGCGACTCTTGTGAATGACGGATTCAGAATTGTCATCGTCCACGGAAACGGCCCCCAGATCGGGGCGACTGTCATCAGACACGAGATGGGCCGAACAAAGGTACCGCCCTTACCACTTCACGCTTGTGGCGCAGAAACTCAAGGTTTCCTGGGCTATATCATTCAACAATCTCTACAAGACGAATTAGCTAAACGTGGAACTAGTAGAGCAGTTGTAACGGTCGTTACACAAGTCTTAGTGGAGCGGAACGATCCCGCGTTCAAGCACCCATCAAAGCCTATTGGACCATTCTATACGAAGGATCAGAGAAATGTATTGTTGAGAGATAGAAGCGACCTCGTTATTGAAGAGGATTCGGGCAGAGGATACAGGAGACTCGTTCCATCACCCGACCCTAAAGCTGTCATAGAGGATAAAGCGATCCGGGTCCTAGTTGACGACGAGTCTGTGGTCATTGCGTGCGGAGGAGGAGGAATACCTGTAATAAGACAAGGCGACCAGCTTCGGGGGGTAGAAGCTGTAATAGACAAGGACCTAGCAGCCGAAAGACTGGCTACATCGATTCACGCAGAGAGTCTTGTCATACTCACTGACGTTGAGGGGGTGTACCTCAATTATGGCAAACCGAACCAGCAATTGTTGTCGGAGATCAACCGAGATGAACTTGAGGGGTACGCAAAGAAGGGATATTTCGCCAGAGGGAGCATGGCACCAAAGGTGGAAGCCGTAATCAGGTTCCTTCGGAATGGTGGAAAAAGAGCGGTGATAGCTTCCCTCGGAGACTTAGGAAGAGCAATCAAAGGCTCTGCCGGGACACAAGTAACAAATTAAGAGCATCTAGCCGCTGTCATCCACTGAGCTGCTTCTACACCTTGCTCTATTCGGGTATAGTCGAGACGTACGCTAAGATCGAGGCAACCACCAAACGGTTGGAGATAACCCGTCTTCTCGTCGAACTCATCGATGCTACCCCACGCTCGATTATCGATAGGGTGGTCTACCTAACTCAAGGAAAGCTGTATCCCGATTTTCTCGGGATTGAACTAGGAGTAGCAGAGAAGCTGCTCTTTCGTGCTCTCGCGAAAGTCACTGGACAAACCGAAGAGAAGATTTTGGCTGTCTACAAGAAGTTGGGCGATCTAGGAACAGTTGCTGAGACTCTTCTCAAAGACAAAACTCAAGCCTCCTTTCACCGGGAAGCCCTCACGGTAGAGGAAGTCTACAATGTCTTCGACACGATAGCGCATGAGGCAGGCAAGGGCTCGATCGACTCAAAGCTCAGACATCTCACTGGTCTCTTGGGGAAGGCTTCTCCAACCGAGGCGAGGTATGTCACTCGAATGGCTCTTGGCCGGCTACGGCTTGGAGTAGCTGACATGACTATCCTTGACGCGCTCGCGATTTCAATAGGAGGGGGAAAAGAATCGAGGCCGATACTAGAACGTGCCTACAATCGGTCGTCGGACCTCGGTCATGTTGCTAAAACTCTCGCTACAGGAGGAATCGAAGCAATTGAATCGTTCAAAGTTACGGTTGGCAGGCCTATCCGGCCAATGCTTGCCGAACGGCTTTCCGACGCGAGGGCTATCCTCGTGAAGTTGAATGGCGAGTGTGCAGCCGAGTACAAGTACGACGGATTAAGAATCCAGGCGCATGTATCCACCAAGGAAGTAACGCTCTTCTCCCGACGTCTTGAGAACATCACTGACCAATTTCCAGATGTTCGGCACCTGTTGAAAAAGAACTTAGAGGAAGAGGCGGTAATCCTTGAAGGCGAAGCAGTCCCTGTTGACCCCTCTACGGGTGAACTTCTACCGTTCCAGCTGATCTCGCAACGTCGAGGAAGAAAATACGATCTTGAGAAAACAATTGGGGAGATACCGGTTGCCTTCTTCCCTTTTGATCTCCTCTACGCCGACACAGTTGACCTTACTGACCGTCCTTACCTTGAAAGACGCGAGCGGCTTCGAAAGCTGATTAGGAAGAATGAAAAGGTCATCCTTTCTAAACAGAAAATCTGCAATGACCCTGAGGCGCTAGACGAATTCATGGAGCAGGCGGTAGGGGACGGGTGTGAAGGATTAATGATAAAATCAATTGGCCCTGATTCAATATACAAGGCGGGGGCAAGAGGATGGGCCTGGATCAAGTACAAGCGCGAATACAAATCGGAAATGCAAGATAGCGTCGATCTAGCCGTTGTGGGAGCGTTCGCAGGCAGGGGACGAAGAGGAGGAACCTATGGCGCCCTGCTTCTGGCAGCCTATGACAAGAGCGACGACGTATTCAGAACGGTCTGCAAATGCGGTTCAGGATTTACCGACGAAGACTTGAACAAATTGCCCAAGCTACTTGAGAAATATGGAGTAAGTCACCCGCACGCGAGGGTGGATTCTAAGATTGTGCCAGACGTATGGTTCGTTCCGGGACTCGTGCTAGAGATAGTAGGAGCAGAAATCACACTAAGTCCCATACACACTTGCGGAATGAATAGGATCAGACCGGGAGCAGGTCTAGCCATAAGGTTTCCACGGTTTACCGGAAAATATCGTGAGGACAAGTCAGCCGAAGACTGCACTACTACAGATGAAGTGGTTAAAATGTACCGGGCTCAATTGAAGAAGGTCGCCGCGAATCGCTTGGCAGAAGCAGCGTAGATCGTGAGATCGCGATACAGGTTCCCGGACCAAATGCGTCCCGCATCACTCCAAGAGAGGTACAAATTCTACCAGCGGGAGTTCAAGACAAATCTCGTGCGGCAGTGGTTTCGAGGCTGGACGAACCCAATAGTTTTCGCGGTGGTCATCGGACGACATACCCAGATCTTCCCCGCTGAATATCGAAGGGCTAGAGACCAAACGATTCTCATCGACGAATACGAAGGGTTGCAGGATCTCCGACAATATTGTATGGAATTCAGGCCTGAATCCGTATACTACGATAGGAACGTTTACACCAGCTGGGAGGAAGCCAGACATGGGTCAAGCAAGATTGAAGAATTGGGTAGGTCATTTGGCCAACAATTAGCTTTTGACATTGATCCCGAGAATTTCGAGTGTCCAATCCACGGCACTCTTGAAGACAAGATGAAGAGGGGCCAAGGATTGTCCTTTTGCAGATTAGAACTCCAACTGGCCCAGGAACAAGCACTCGAGCTGATGGAAGAGCTGTCCGGATCCTTCACGGATCTTCGGATGGTTTATTCGGGAAGAGGTTATCACGTCCACGCTCTAGATGAGGAGACATTCCTCTGGACACGGAGACAACGCCTCGCATTGATCCGCTCCCTCGTACGCAAAGGATACCTGATGGATGAGTGGGTCACGGGTGGAGGCATGAGACTGATCAGACTACCCCACACTCTCAACGGGCTAGTAAGTCGCCTCGCTACACCGTTGGAAAGGATCGATGTCGGTTCCTTCGACCCCGTGACTAATCCTCACTGTCTTCCCAGCTTCGCCCGGAGCTGAAAGGTCTACTTCTTTCTTGGTTTCCGTTTTGACTTCTTCGGAGGTTTCTTTGCCGTTTTCTTCGTAACCCTCTTTGCTTTGGTCTCCTTTCCAGCATAGTAATAGTACGCTTTTCGTTTCTTCGCCACAGCGCCGGGACGTTTCGCAGGCATGAGCCATAACTTGACGTTGTGTGTCTTAACATTTGCCAGGCACTGGCCAGCTCTAAGAGCCTTCGAGCATGGAAATAATTCGCTTGTGAGTTCCCTCTATGCTCTCGACTCCTGTGTTTAGCAATAGACATTTGACGTGGAACTTGGAAATCATCCGTCGAAAGAACTGTTCTTGGCGAGCATGGTCCAGCAGTAGCAAATAGGGATTGTACCAAGGTTCACCAGCAAGCTTCCCCCACATTTCTTTCGGACCTGCACCAGGGCGCACCATATACTCCCCCTTCCTTAGGATCTTTATCGCCCCGTCAGCATCCAAGTGGGCTTCCGCAGGACTCTTGTCGTCTCTCCGCAAGAGAACTAGTAGCCTGATTCTTGCCTGATCAGTAACCTTTGCTGGCCCAAACACTTTCTCACGTGGAACCAGTGCTCTGCTATTTCCGAAGGCGTAGTAGCACCAGAGCAGGCCTTCATCGAACACGCACTTGCCGCTTGTCAGTTTGCAACCTGTCGGGCCCTGGGTGAACTCGCAATTCTCTTTCTTCGCAGTGACGTTTTCGCACTTGCTTTCGTCGAAGATCTTTCGGAGCCAGGGTTTGCTCATCTGGGTCTCTGTTCGCATGTAGAGGCTCTTCTCAGGTTGCCTCCCGACCAAGTAGCCGAGTTGTCCTCCTTCGTTATGGTCGATGTAGACCCAGTCGTCTCCAACGATTCTCCCTCCGGGAAGCTCCATCAGCTTGAAGGCCTGTGTCGTCTTGCCGGTTCCTGTCGGAGCAACGATTATGACTCCTTTGCCCGAGACGTCGACGCAAGCCCCATGTATGGAGTGAGTATTCCTCTTCTCCTCCATGATTGCAGCGGCCATGCCCAAGGCCCAGCTTTTGCACTGTCCGTAGTATTCTGTGTTGAAGAATACTGACTCGTGTGTTTCTGGGCAGTAGTAGGCAGAAGGCTCATGTCCCTCAATCCCGTAAGCTGAGTACATCTTTGCGTCGGGGTGGGAAGAATCAGCGGCCTCCTTCCAATTTAGCTTCCAAAAATCGTACTGATGCTTACTATTTCCGTAGAACTCGATTGTAACGCCGTTGAGGTTAGCCTTCGAGCGTGCTGCTCGCGCCTCTAGGAGCTTTTTCTCGGCAACGATTTTGAGTGTTTCAAACTTCGCTTTGGGTACGTTCTTGTCGCTTTTGACTCGGGCGGTGGACGCTGTGATGTAGTTGTCCAGTTTCACGTCTTATGGCTCCGCGTTGACAGAGCGGCAATAGCCTCGAATATGACCTTTACACCGACGGCGGCAGTCTGGCCCGAATCTAGCTGTGGAGATACTTCGACAAGATCGAACCCGACAGTGTTCTTTTCCATTGTAGCATCAATCAATGTGAGAAGCTCATCGGTCGAAAGCCCGTCCGGTTCAGGATTTCCGACACCTGGGGCAAATGCCGGATCCAGGACATCAATATCCACTGTCACGTAGCTGTGCGAAAACCCAGACAGGAATCCTTTGATTCTCTGAGCTGTCTTCTGAAGACCCCCTTTCCTCAAATCCTGCGGAGTAATAATCGTGACCCCCGATTTCATAGTGAAATCCAGCTCAGACTTGGAAAAGGCGCGTATTCCGATTTCCATGAGGTGATCCGAGCCAAGCCGCTCGGAGACCCTACGCATGAAGGTTGCGTGAGAGAGTTTCTCTCCCAGAAATTCGTCTCGCAGGTCAAGATGAGCATCAAAGCTCACCAGGCATGTGTCCTCTGGCAGGGCATCAGCCGCTGCTTTGGTTATGGAATGTTCCCCGCCTACCATAATAGGAATCTTCTTTGCGTCTATCAGCTCAGAACAAACAAACTTGACCCTACCTAGAGTCTCGACAAGGTCCTCAACAATATCAACATCTCCCCAGTCGTGAACCGCGACTTTCTCTAGATCTACGCCTGACCTAACGCTGTAGAGCTCCATGTTAGCTGATATATCTCGGAGGGCTCCGGGGGCAAACTTTGATCCAGCCTTGTAGGTGCTGGTCTTATCGTAAGGAACGCCGAAAAAGACAAAACGCGACTTGTCATAGGTCGACGATATCCCTGTGAATGGAACCCTGGTTGACAGGTATAGTTTCGCTCTGCTCAAATCTGCTCGACACTCTGCGGGAAGTCATTGTAAAGCTTATTGGGGAAGATGCTGACCCGGCGTCCGAACACTGCGATGCCTAAGCAAGAAGTGAAGCAAGAGTCGAAAGACGAGGCGATTTCCGCAGGAGTGGTAAGGCCGGTTGGTCTCTCTTTCTCCTCGTTCTTCTACGCCGCGTCGGGCCTTTACTACCTCATCTATCCTTTCGTCGTACAAGACACGTCGTTGTACCAGTTGTACATCATAGGAGCCTTATCGATAGTCGGCTCAGTGGGAATAATGAGGGTGACGAGGTGGGGTCTCTGGGTAGGGCTCGCCCTGTTTCCGCTTCAGATAGTGGCCCCTGCGTTCGCTCTGATGGCTGCCCTACAATACCCGGGTGTAGCTTCAAGTAGCAGCGCGTTATCTTACATTGTGTCACTTGTAATTCTGATGTTCTTTGCTTCCCTGACCTTCCTACTCGTTCTAGACAAGAGAAGGACCTTCAAGTAGCCGACGGAGTTTCTCTCGCTATTCGTGAGGGAGTCTCGATCCGTTTCGAAGATGGCTTCGCGTCTCTAGCTTTTGTTGCGTAGCAACGTGGGCACGAGACTAGAGGCCGACGTCCTTTGGATCTGGCTTGAATCATTTGGAAACCACAGACATTGCAATGGCGTGTTAGAAGGGTGAGATTGCCGAGCTGGGGCAATGGAAGCGTGAAATCGCATCCAGTTTGCCACTTTCCATTGCAGCCGATGAATCTCTTGCCGGACCCGCGGCTACGGACGACCGCAAGTTTCAGCCCGCATTTCGGACAAGGGAGTTCAAAGGTAACGCCAGCAACTCTTTGTGCTACAATAACCTCGGAGAGCTGGGAGCCAACCTCCTCTTCCTTTTCTGCCAACGAAAGCATGATCGATCGAAGATGGTCCAGCGCTTCTACTAACACACGTCGTCTGGATGATGTTCCATTCTGGATGTCTTGCATCAAGTTCTCTAAGTTAGCCGTGAAAGACGGGTCGAGGATCAAGGGACAGTACACCGAGAGAACCTCATTGACCTTGTCGGCGAGTTCGCTCGCCTTCATCCGTTCGTCCCTCACGTACCCTCGTCTGTAGAGAAGATCAATGATGCTTGCTCGAGTGGCCTTCGTTCCGATATTCATGTCTTCCATTTTCTTCAACAGACTACTGGGATTGTAACGGTGAGGCGGTTGCGTGAACTTCTCGACAGATTTGATATCGCGAATCTTTGGTCTGTCGCCGATTTTCAAGTCAGGCAGAGGTCTTGAATCATCAAATACATACGGCCGGTAGAATTCGATCCAGCCCAGTTTGACGATGCGTGAACCTGAGAGAAAGAATCTGTAGTTGTTGTGATTGAGAATTACTCGTAAACTCGTCTTGAGGCTGGGGTCTGAGAAGGTAGCCATGAATCGTCGGGAAATGAGATCGTATAGTTTGGCCTCTCCTCCCAACAGGGGGCCTTTCGGTGATTCGCCTGTAGGGAATATTGCAGGGTGAGCGGGATCCTCTTTGGGACCATTGTTCGGACGAAGATCGCCCTCGGTCATCAGCTTGGCGACTAAAGGTCGATATTCGGCATGAGACGCGATTCCCTTTAGGATTTCAGCGTACCCGATATCTGGCGGGAGTTTCTGGCTGGACGTCCGGGGATAAGAGATCAACGCGTCGAGGTACAATCTCTCAGCCAAGGCAAGTGTCCTTGCGGGAGAGTTGCCAAAGTGTCGATATGCCTCGGATTGAAGGCTAGACAGGTCAAACGGGTAGGGGGAATGCTGTTGAGTGTCGCGAGATTCTACGCTCCTGACGTCAAGGACGGCGCCTCGACACTCATCGCACACAATCTTGGCTTCAGACTGCGAGGCAATCTTGTCCTTTTCGTATTCCAAAGAGTAGATCTTTCCGTCGTGAAGAATTGTCGAATTTATCGTCCACAATGGAACTGGGACGAAACAGGATATCTCCTCCTCTCTTTCCACAACGAAGCCTAGGGTTGGCCCTTGTACTCTTCCAGTGCTGAGCGTAGCATAGCCTCTACCCTGCTTCAAGGCGGATTCTGTTAGTAGTCGCGAGAGATTGATTCCATAGAGCCAATCCAGTTCATGCCGGCATTTCCCCGCATTCACCAGAGAAAGTTCGGGCTTTGAATCAAGCTTCTGAAACGCGAATCGAAGCTCTCTCTCAGTCATGGTGCTAAATTTCATTCTGAGGGCGCTAGTGTGGGCTCCATCACACGCATACTGCAGAATCGTGTGACCGATGACGGAACCTTCAATGTCATAGTCGCACGCGTTGATGAAACGACCTATGTTTGTTGCGATAGATCCGATGACTCGAACCCATCGAGCCAATCTCGCCGAGGTTCGATCAACTAGATGCTTCGGTGCCCAATGATAATCCCAGACAGGGTAGGAACGTCTACTTGATCGACCCTTCGAGTCGACACCATACAGATGTCCGAGAGCCGAGCAGATAATGAGCGGCCCAGTTCTTGTGTGGCACTTGAAATACGGAACACCCTGCGATTCTAGTTTTTGGGGGAGATTCTCTTCGTCTAGGGCTCTGGCGACGCGCTGAGCCGCATCTGGTTTCTCGCAAATGATCAGTGTCTTGATCTATTTCCACCTCTCAGGGTTGTGAATCAGGAACCGAACTACCTCTCTGGCGCGGTCGCCCGTTTCAGGCAATACAACTAGACGCTTGAGAAAATCATCGCGTGTCAGGTTGCCGTAGGCAGCAAACCAGAGCGAGTATGCGCCTTTGACCTTGCTATAGGCCTCGGAGTGGTTGGCACATAGGTCTGTGTTAGCATCTACAATTTTCATTCCACAGACAGCGCACTGATCCAGATCTTACCTCTCCATTCTCATGGTACCCACACTGTTAGATCCTAGAGATTCTAACCTGAGCCAGCAAACGTCTGCCTATAGATGTGAGTCCACATTAAATGTGCTAACGATCGCGTCTAAAGCAAACTGTTTTAACTGTATTACCTTAAAATTGTCCGCTGGAAGTCCAACCATTGGCAGACAAGAGAGCTGTATTAATCATCGTCGACGGAATGGCGGACAGGCCCCTGATCGATCATGACTACAAGACACCTCTGGAATACGCTAACACTCCTAATATGGACAGGCTAGCCAAAGGAGGCCTAGTCGGACAGCTTGACCCTATATCTCCCGGTGTACGCGCTGGAAGCGATGTTGCAAGCCTAGCCCTGCTCGGATACGATCCCGCGAAGTACTACACAGGAAGAGGAGCCTTGGAAGCTATCGGTGCTGGAATCGAGCTTCGCCCAGGCGACGTAGCATTTCGATGCAACTTCGCCACCGTTGATGATGACTTCCGCGTCGAAGACAGACGCGCCGGACGAATCAGAAGGGGAACCTCAAAACTTGCCAAGGTGGTTGATGCAATCAAGATTGATGGTGTGCCAGGAATCAAGACGATTTTCAAGGCGACAGTTGATCACAGAGGGGTCCTAGTTTTACGAGGTGAAAAGCTGTCGAGAATGGTTTCTGATGTGGATCCGAAAGAAGATGGTGCGAAAATCGCGATCTCACGAGCCCTTGATGGCAGCGAGGAAGCGAAACGAACATCTGCCGCAGTTAATGAATTCGTCAAAAGATCACATGAGGTGTTGCGAGAACATCCTTTGAATCAGGAACGAGCGAATGATGGTGAAAAGGCAGCTAATATTGTTCTGACAAGGGGGGCGGGAACGATTCCCAACCTTCCAAGCTTCAAGTCAATGTTCGACCTCCGAGGATGCTGCATCTCAGGAACCCCGATGGTCCAAGGGATAGCGACAGCCGCAGGAATGGAGGTCATGGATATCAGGGGCGCAACTGGCGGTATCAAGACAGATTACGAAGCAAAGGCCAAGGCAGTCATCGAAGGAAGCAAAGACAAGAACTTCGTTCTCGTCCACGTAAAAGCACCCGACATAGCAGGTCATGACGGCGATTTCAAAGGCAAAGTTAGAACCTTGGAAGAAGTAGATACGCTTGTAGGCCATATCATAGACGAAGTCGACATTGGACTCAACTATGTCGCGCTAACAGCTGACCACGCTACTCCCGTAGGTTATGGAGCTCATACCGGCGACCCGGTCCCGGTCATAATCGGCGGTCCAGACGTCCCTGCAAGTCGAGTTCTCAAGCTCAGCGAGGCCTCAGCCGCCAGGGGAAACCTAGGTAGGATTCGAGGGCTTGACCTGATGCCGATAATTACAGACCTCGTTGGTCGGAGCCGACTCTACGGTTCCTAACAACGGCATCTGCCAAGCTCTCCTCGGCTTACTGAAAGTCTAGTCGAGAATTCTTCTAAGTATCAACGACGCGTTCGAGCCTAGCGATGAAATAGCCTGCAGTTCTGTCTCTGTGAGGATAGAACCGTCGACAATTGCTTTGGCCCAGGAGGCCTAGTGAGCCATAATCTTGCAAGATTGGACGAGTCTCGAAGTCAATATGTGCAGACAGAAACCTTGACACCACAAGTTCATTCTCTTCAATTGTCAAGCTGCACGTGCAGTACAAGATGCGGCCTCCTGGACGTGTGTACTTTGAAGACTCTTCGAGCATCATGGATTGCAGGACAGAGAACTTGTGGACGAGCTTCTGAGAAAGATGCCATTTCATTCGAGGGTTTCTGTCAAGAATGCCGGTTCCAGTGCAGGGTGGGTCGACAACCACAAGATCAAATTCTCCCTTAAGGCCTAGATTTGAGGCGTCCTCAATTAGGGGCGAGGCGATCTTTACCCCGAGTCTTTCCGTTTCGCTACTCCACGATGCCATTCTATTCTTTGAATAGTCTACCGAGAGGATTCTTCCGCGATTTTTCATAAACTGAGCCAACGTCGCTGTCTTACCACCAGGGGCGGCGCAGAGATCTAAGACAGCTTCTCCGGGAGCAGGATTGGCCGCCTTGACCGCTAGGAAGGAGGCCAAGTCTTGCATCTGGAAGACCCCCGTCTCGAAGTATTTCGCTAGGGTCGAGGGTGACCCGGCCAGTATATGAATACCAGAATCGGTTTCTACTAGTTGACCCGAGTACTTTCTCAATTCAAGAGGAAGGCCAACTCGTCCACGATTTCGCAGCGGATTGACCCGAACGTATCGAGGACGCGGGGGTGGGGAAAGGATCTTGAGACCGGTTTCTCTACCGAAGTGGTAGAAGCAGTACAAGACCCACCAAGGCGGATTGTGGGTACGAAGGCCTACCCGCTCGCTCTCGCTCATAACACTCGAGGCGTCGGGAGGTCCGTGCGCTACTAGGTATCCCAGTAACTGTTCGAGACCTGGACCTTCAAGCTCAGATGATATTCTTCTTAACGCGCGAACAAGATCAGCCTTTGGATCGGTATTGTCCGCGAGCACGAGGTGGGCGGTGAGATGGAAGAGAGCTAGGCCCTTTCTGTCAAATTTCTCGCCGGGAAATGCCGTCTGGACTTCTCTGTTCAGCATGTCAAGGCTCGAAACCGTATCAATAACTAGTGTAAGCGCTGAAGATCTCTCGTGTCGGAGTTGAGGATTAGCAGAAGCGATTCTTGAAACCGCGGATCTTTCACTGCTTCCCTGTGACACAAGAAGCAGAGCCTCTCGGGCGAGTCGCAGCTTGTTCACCAGGTTCGATTCGCGCATTTTTCTTGCATCCTTACGGGGAACCTTTTTACCGATAAGCCCTTCCGGCTTTGGCTCCATATGATGTCCAGCCTTGACCACTACCTAGCAAAGCCTCAACCCGAGACTTCGAAGCCCAAGGCTCTGACGAAGCAGCAGCTCGGGTTCAAGCCTGAGACTCCAAAGGAGATGGCCCAGTCATATTTTGTCGGGGCCGGGTATGATGGCGAGAGAAGAGCGGTATTCCTCAAACTCTACGATCCTCGAACCGAGAAAATACAATTCTGGTACGACAACACGGGCCACACGCCCTACTGCCTCTCCAAGGACACACCCGAAACTCTACAGAAAAACAAGGAACTGATGAGTCATCCTGGACTTCTAGGACTTGAGCCAACGAGACGATTCGACGCTCTGGAAGGCAAAGATATCCCCGTTACTGTTGTTCTGGCGAAAGATCCTCTTTCCATCGGCGGAAGACCAAGCGGATGCATCAGAGACATAATTACTGCTTGGGAGGCCGACATCCGATACGTCGAGAACTACATTTACGATAGACATCTTGAGCCTGGAATGTCCTACAACATCCATCAAGGCGATCTCAAACCGGGAGCCTCAGCCCAAGTCCCAGCTGTGAAAGAGGCAATCGAAGAAAAGGACGAAGAGTACCGAAAGCTGATGGAACGATGGCTACGCCTCCTCGAATACCCCGTTCCAAACTATAGGCGCCTCGCGCTAGATATCGAAGTTTACCAGCCAGTTGAGACGAGGGTTCCGGACCCGACTGCGGCAGAGTACAAGGTCATCTGCGCCAGCCTCCGCGGATCAGACGGCTCAAAGAGAGTTCTGCTTCTCAAACAAACCGGCACAGAAAGTGTCGAGCTCCCTGGGATTAAAGTCGAAGTGTACGATTCCGAACCCGAACTCGTTTCCGCTGTTTTCAGGGCTTTGAACGATTACCCGTTCGTCCTAACCTTCAACGGAGACGGCTTCGACCTCCCATACCTCTTCCACAGAGCCCTAAACCATCTCGGTTTCTACCGGGACCAGATACCCATCGAGCTCGGAAGAGAATCCGCTACTGTGAAATACGGTGTGCACTTGGACCTTTACAAGTTCTTCTTTAACCGGTCCATTCAAGTTTACGCCTTCAGCAATCGATACAGAGAGGTCACGCTAGATGCTGTTTCTGAGGCGCTTCTCGAAACTGGTAAGCTGGATATTTCGGCGTCAGTCTCCAGATTAAGCCCGACAGAACTAGCGGCATATTGCTACCAAGACGCCGAGCTTGTGATGAATCTGACAACATTCGACGGGGAGGTTGTGATGAAACTGATCACTGCGCTCTCTCGGATAAGCTTCCTCCCCATGGAGGACATGGCCCGTCAGGGTGTATCGGGCTGGATCAGAAGTATGCTGTTCCGCGAACATCGAGCACGAGGGTTCATCATTCCACGGTCGGAAGAGATCACTGCCAAGAAAGGGTCGACTAGCACGACCGCGGTTATCAAAGGAAAGAAGTACAAAGGTGGGATGGTTGTTGATCCGGTTCCGGGTGTCCACTTTGGTGTCGCCGTGCTCGACTTCGCCTCGCTATATCCATCTATAATCAAAACCTGGAACTTGGGCTACGAGACAATTTTATGTGGGCACACCGACTGTCGAACCAATAAGATCCCGGACACGGACCACTGGGTCTGCAGACACCGAAAGGCAATGGAAAGTCAACTAGTAGGGTCGCTTCGAGACCTCAGAATACACTGGTACAAACCCAGAGCCAAAGACAAGGGACTCTCGCTGGAGAAGCTCACATGGTATCAGGTAGTCCAGAACGCTCTCAAGGTAGTACTGAATGCGAGCTACGGGGTCTTCGGCTCGGATAGGTTCTCGCTCTACTGTCCCCCTCTCGCAGAGTCGACAGCGGCTGTTGGAAGATACGCGATAACAAACACGATTCAAGAAGCAAAACGACTAGGGATTGAGGTGTTCTACGGAGACACCGACTCACTCTTTCTCGGCACGCCGGCAAGGGAGAAGCTGGACGAGCTGATCCATTGGTCCAAGAAGGAGCTTGGGATGGAGCTGGAAGTTGACAAGAATTACCGGTATGTTGCTCTCAGCCTCAGAAAGAAAAACTACCTGGGGGTTCATCCTGACAACAAGGTCGACATCAAAGGACTCACTGGCAAAAAGAGACACATCCCCGAGTTTCTCAAGAACACTTTCAACCAACTTGTGGAGATTCTAGGTCAGGTCAAGACGCCGACCGACTTCGACGTGGCGAGGGTCAAGATCAAGGACCTTGTGCAAGATTCGTACAGCAAACTGCGAAACAGGAAGTATTCATTGGACGACCTAGCGTTTAACATGATGATCGGAAAATCTGTCTCCAGTTATACGAAAACAACTCCGCAACATGTCAAAGCTGCCCAGCAATTGAGTGACAAGGGAGGTGACGTCAGAGCCGGTGACCTGGTCAGCTTTGTCAAAGTTACCACGGGAAGCGGAGTGAAACCTGTTCAACTGGCAAGCATTCATGAGATTGATGTCGAAAAATACAACGAATACATCCGGTCAACCTTTGAACAGGTCCTCGACTCAGTAGGCCTCGACTACGAAGAGCTCACCGGAGCAAGGAAGCTGACATCCTTCTTCTCTGGAGCTTAGCGTCGTCTTGCTTACGATAATTCCCGTGAAAGGGATCCCAGACATTGAATTAGGCGACAATCTGGGTGAGATCATTGTCGCCAGATTGAAGGATCAGGGGGAGGAATTTCAAGAAGGTGATGTGACGGTAGTGTCTCAGAAGGTTGTCTCAAAGGCAGAAGGCCGAGTCATAAACCTGTCGAAAGTAACGCCTTCACCTTTCGCATCTTTTGTTGCTAAGGAAGCAGGCAAGGACCCGCGCCAGGTCGAAGTAATCCTCCGAGAAACGCGAAAGATCGTTAGGATGAAGGCCGGGCATCTGATCACTGAAACAAGGCACGGATTCATCTGCGCGAACGCTGGTGTTGACGCCTCGAACGTGGCGAAGGGAAAGGACATTGTCACATTGTTACCCTTAGACCCTGATGCCTCCGCCGATCGTATCGGCATTACGATCCGAAAACTCACGGGAAAAGCGATACCTGTCATCGTAACCGACACATTCGGCCGGGCTTGGAGGATGGGCCAGGTCAACTTCGCCATAGGGATATCGGGAATGAAGCCGATCCACGACTACAGGGGAACCAAAGACATGTACCGGCACACTCTTCGTGTGACCGAAATCGCTGTCGCAGACGAACTCGCTTCGGCCGGAGAGCTAGTAATGAACAAAGCCGACAAGATCCCCGCCGCTCTAGTCAGAGGATACAAGATCAAACGGGGCAAGGGCACAGGCAAGGACCTTCTAAGACCAGAGGAAATGGATCTTTTCAGGTAAGAAGCACCATAGTTCTTACGCCGGCTAAGTCTTAATGATACCGGGAACTGATCGAGAGGACGAAGGCGAGATGACAATGGAGCCAATCAAGCCCCCAATGCCTGTTCACGTCAGGGATATTCAGAATTTCGCGCGGCTATCATTGGCCTTGACAGAAGGGTCCCAGATGATCTGGAGCTTCAAACACAAGTCCAGCAGCATCCTAGCATTCTTCACCGCGTACATGTACTGGGATGGAGAGATCCCAATACTAGCGTATACTGAGGCTGACTTCGATAGGAGCAAACCGTTCCTTGCATACAAGAGCGATTCTCCTAAGGGAGAGGAATGGCAGTTCTGCGACGAAGCAGACGACACTCGGTTCAAGTACGCGTCGGTAATTGACGTGAAAAGCTTGCCAGACGCTTTCGCAAAGAGTATCGAAGGCGATTTTCCAGATGCCCCTGATCCTGTTCTAACCGAGCTTCAGGATACGAAGTCTTTGGCAAGGGTTCTACTCACCCTGTCGATGCGAGACGGCAACGTCTTTCCTCTGTGGCACTTCCGCAGAGGAGACAAACACATACTGGGCAACTGCATACCATTCGAACACTACTACGACTCCGACGCCCTTCCAGTCTTCTTCTATACGTCAACCATGACTGCACCTCCAGGACCGTTTCTCAAGTATCTGGCAGCAAGACCCCATGGCGAAAGGCTGGAATTCACAAACGCCGCCACGGATGCAAAATACTTTTACACAAAGGTCATTGATGTCCTCGACTTTCCACTCTTTCCGAAGTAGACCCGGGCCAAAGACTTTTCAGCAGTAGACATTCTCTCTGGCACCGTTGGTATCGTCTTGCCAAGAGAAATCAGGGTCGCCATTGCCGGAATTGGAAACTGCGCCTCAAGCCTCGTCCAAGGAACAGAATTTTACCGTACGGCCCAGAAGAAAATCGGACTGATGAACGACAAAGTTGGACCCTTCAAAGTATCAGATATTCGATTCGTCGCCGCGTTTGACATTGACGAGAGAAAGGTTGGGAAAGACCTGTCAGAAGCAGTCTATGCAGAACCTAACAACACAAGAAAAATCGTTCAAGCGCGCCCCATAGGGGTCAAGGTCCAGATGGCCCAGCCTCTAGACGGAATCTCACCTATCGCCGGCGACAAGATACAGCAAAGCAAGGCGAAACCCTCCAACATTACAAAGGTTCTCGAGGACGCGAAAACCGATGTGCTGGTCAACCTGACTCCAACAGGCGCCTCAAAGGCCAGTGAAATGTACGCCCAAGCAGCATTGCAAGCCGGGAGCGCATTCATCAATGCTACGCCCGCAAGGATAGCTTCGAACAAAGTGTGGCAAAGCAAGTACAAGAAAAAAGGGGCCCTCGTCGTCGGTGATGATATTATGGACCAGATCGGCTCAACAGTCCTCCACAAGAATCTCCTATCCTTGCTAGTCGACAGGGGCATACAGATTGGAGAAACATACCAACTCGACATTGGAGGTGGAACGGAATCACAACTAGCCCTTGATAAGAAAAGATACGAGATCAAGCGAGGTATAAAGACCGCCGCTGTCGCTGCTGCAGTGCCTTACAAGTTCCCAATAGTCGCAGGATCATCCGATTTCGTGGATTTCATGGAGAACCGACGGACAAGCTACTTCTGGATCAAAGGAGAATACTTCGCCGGGACAGACTTCACCCTCGACATGCGCATCTCCCTCGAAGACGGACCCGCATGCGCAGGCATTCTAACCGACGTCATACGAATGGTGAAGCTCGCAGCAGGAAAAGACCAGCGCGGAGCACTGAACGCCGTATCATCCTATGGGTTCAAAGCCCCGCCGAAACGCGTACCTCTAGAAAACCTTAACCAAGAACTAGGCTGGATGCCGAAGGGTCCGAGGCCGAATTGAGGCAGAACAGCCAGAAACCATTCAAAGAACGAATCCTACAATCCTCACGGTCCAAGCAAAGCCGGATAGTTCTCGCTATCGATGTCCACGATGGCCGACCTAGAGAACTGACCGACCAGGCAATCGGTCTGTTCGAACAAACCCGCCAGTCAATATGCTCGGTGAAATTCGGACGCCAGACGATTCTAAGCATTGGCCCCGAGAGAACTTCTGAACTGCTAAGCAAAATACGCGGTTATGGGTTTACCACGATAATAGACGACAAGCTCAATGATATCGACGAGACGAACGCGGCGATCACAAAAGCTTACGTCAATATTGGATTCGATGCCATAACCGTCAACCCGTTCACGGGATGGAAAGGAGGCCTCGAGACCACGTTCAAGTTCGCCCATGAGCACGGAATGGGGCTCCTAGCGCTCGTCTACATGAGCCATCCAGGAGCCTCTGAAGGATACGGACAGAGAGTCTTGCTGGGAGCCGGATCCAAGAAGACCAGACCCGAGTTCGAAATCTTCGCCGAAAAAGCAGTCGAGTGGAAGGCCGACGGCGCCGTAGTGGGCGCGACCCGGCCCAACATAGTTCGGAGAGCCAAAGAAATTCTGGGTACCAGCGTACCGATATTCTCACCAGGAGTTGGGACACAGGGCGGAGAAATAGCCCGCTCTTTGAAGGCGGGGACAGACTATTTCATAATCGGAAGATCAATTACAGAAGCCCAGAACCCCGGAAAGATTGCCGAAGAATTCGCAAGAGTGTCTATTAGTCCACACGATTAAGATTGGCCCGGCTGCCAGAGCTCACGTCGCAGGAGATCACGGACCGCTGCCCTAATGGCATCGCTTCTGCTGTGATAGATTCCAGCCTTGACCAGCTGGTCAACATCGTCTATGAGCTTCTCAGGAAGCTTAACGGTTACGAGCCTCAAAGCGACAGCAACGCTTCTTCGAGCAATAAGAGGAATAAGGGTTTCCCCAGTTTTTCCGGTAACCTATTTATCCAGCAAAACGGTATGGAAGCTTTGACAAATTATGGGTGGCGCCAAGAAGAAAAGCATGGCACAGATGGAAAAGACTCAGGACCAAACGGACAAGAAAGATGAACCCGGATCGAAAAAGGGAAAGGCGAAGACTGTTGTTGAGAAGAGGCCCAGGGGATTGCAGAGCCCCGACGTCTCCGACCCTAAGTTCCTCGCTGAGGTTCAGAAGATGGGAGCGATTACACCATTCTCAATAGCGTCCCAGTTCAATCTAAGGTTGAGTGTTGCGAAGGATTTGCTGGAGGACTTGGAGAAGAGACGGCTGGTGCGCCTCGTAGGCGGCAATGCAAGGATCAGAATCTATCAGCCTGCCGCTGCCTAGACTTTTCTTATCGTTATCACTGTGCCCTCTTTCAGCTGCTTGAAGAGTTCTAGCCCACTCGTTATGCGGCCCAAGAGGTTGACAGGACTATAGGGCCTAGTTGGCCCGTAAAAGACGCAAACTGCGTCACCCTGTGGCCAATAGCCTATTGATCCTACTTCCATATTGCTGCGAGGTTTCTCACCAGGTGCCTTCACAGTGACTTGGAAATAGATCTCTTCCCCGTATCTTACCGCCCGACCATTAACAGGAAGGTTGCGTAGCAGCGCATCAGATGTTCGAGGGGCGGCAAACCTGAAAAACTCTCCTCGAGCCTCCCCTAGTCCTTCGATCGAGAAGGCGACCTTGGGCCTAGAAACCTCTGATGCGGATCCTTGTGACAAGACTGTCCGCTCTCCAGTGAACCAAGTTATATAGCTCGCTCATGGCGGAGCGCCGACAAAGCGGGTTCAATTGAAACGAGTGATCATAATCGGGGCAGCGGGCCGGGATTTCCACAACTTCAACATGGTTTTCCGGAATTCGCCCGACCATGAAGTAGTCGCATTCACGGCGGCCCAGATCCCGGGAATAGAAGGAAGAACCTACCCACCCGAACTTGCTGGACCGAGATACCCGGACGGAATACCCATATTCGCGGAGAAAGAGCTTCCTCGTCTTATCAAAGAACTGAAAGCTGACCTAACGATACTGTCCTATAGCGACCTGTCGTACGCAGATGTGATGCACGTTGGATCCTCGGCACTCGCAGCAGGGGCGGATTTCCAGTTGCTCGGCCCGAGGAACACCATGCTTCGCTCAAGACTGCCAGTGGTCTCGGTTGGCGCAGTGCGAACTGGGGCGGGCAAGAGTACCGTCTCGAGAAAAATCTCTCTAACTCTTCGAGACGCTGGCAAGAAAGTCGTAGTAATTCGACATCCCATGCCATACGGCGACCTCACCAAGGAAGGGGTTCAGAGGTTCGCTTCTTTCGAGGACCTGGACAAAGCGGAATGCTCGATCGAAGAGAGAGAGGAGTACGAACCGCACATTGAACACGGATTCGTAGTCTACGCGGGCATAGATTACGAACAGATTCTACGATCTGCCGAGAAGGAAGCCGACATCATCCTCTGGGATGGAGGAAACAACGACATACCCTTCATCCAACCCAACGTCCACTTCGCAGTCCTAGATCCATTGCGCCCTGGAGACGAGCTCACACACTATCCAAGCGAAGTCAACGTCCGACTCGCCAATGTCGGAATTATCAACAAGGTCAATGTCGCAGAACTGAAAAACATACAACTAGTAGAATCAAATCTGAAAACACTGAACCCCACCGTCATAGTGATCAAGGCAGCGTCAGAAGCCACAGTAGACAAGCCTGAGCTAGTCAGAGGAAAGCGAGTTCTGATCATAGAAGACGGTCCAACCGTCACCCACGGCGACATGGCCTATGGAGTCGGATACGTTGCCGCGAAATCCTTCCACGCCAAAGAAATCGTAGACCCCCGCAAGTACGCCGTAGGAATCGTGAAAGACATCTTCAAGAAGTACACTCATGTCACCGAAGTTCTCCCCACAGTCGGGTATGGTAACCAGCAGATACGTGACATGGAAGCGACCATAGCCAAAGTCGATTGCGATACTATCATGATAGCTACCCCGGCTGACATCAGGCGAATAATCAAGTTCCCGAAGCCTACCGTTAGAGTAGGCTACGAGCTGAAGGAGCAGACCAAACCAGGAATCAAGGACGTTCTACATACCAAGGGGATCATCTAGAACTTAGAAGCTAGGCAATCGTCTTACGCAGAGTCTCAGCCACGTACTCTATCTCAGTCTCCCCGAGCCTAGGATGTACGGGGAGGGAAAAGACCTGCCTCGACGCCTTCTCAGTCTCAGGCAATCGCCCCCTCCGCGCAATGTTCGAGTCCCGATATAGTGGCGTGGAATGTACGGGGGATGAATAGTAGACCCCAGCTTCGATGTTCTTGTTCCACAGCTTATCCACAATCTTATTTCGTTTCGCGGCGTTCACACCTCTCAACCGAACAGTATACAGGTACCAGCTATGTTTCCGACCGTCAGGTTCCTTAGGCAAGAATAGCTTGCCACTCATGTTCAACTTCTCAGTGGTCAGCTCGGCGTTCTTCCTTCTTTTTTCTAAGAAAGAAGGTAGCTTCTTCAGCTGCGCATAACCGATTGCCGCGGCAATCTCGGTCATGTGATAATTGTGCCCGGGTCTTACGGTCCAGTAGGGACGTTGTTCCCCGTGGGAACGAATCATTCTCAGAGCCTGGGCATACCCATCATCGTTCGTCGTAACCATCCCTCCTTCGCCGGTTGTAATATTCTTGCCAGCGTAGAAACTGAAACAGGTCATTTCGGCGATCGAGCCGATTTTCTTCCCTTCAAGCAGGGCGCCATGAGCCTGAGCCGCGTCCTCAATTACAACAATGTCTTTTCCACGGGCCAGGTTCGTTACTCCGGAAATGTCGGAGGGGAGGCCGTAGAGATCCGTGGGAATTATCGCCTTCGTCTTCCGCGACACACACTCCTCGACGCTTTCAACCCTGAGACAATACGTGTCTTTATCGATATCAGCGAAAACGGGCGTTGCACCGGTGAGTACGACAGCGTTTGCGGCGCCGACGAACGTGAACGAGGGAAGAATTACCTCGTCACCGGGACCTACATCTGCGGCAAGCAACGAGGCGTGTATCGCCGCTGTACCGTTCACTACAGCTACGGCATGTTTTGCGCCGACAAACTTGCCAAAGCTCCTTTCAAACTCGAGAACCCGAGGCCCCATTCCGCTCTTATCGGTCAGGATTCCGCTGCGTAAGACTTCGACAGCGGCGTCGATCTCTTCTTTTCCAAGAAACGGTTGGTTGATTCTGATCAGTTCCCGCAATTGTCCAGTTTGGCCCCGGTTTTCAGCATCCTACTGTCTTGTGCCTAAAAGAGTTGGCCCAAAACAAGTCTCAGAACAAATTTCTCTCGGGCTCAAATTGCAAAATAGAAAACAATCTCGCAAGAACGGATTGGATCGTGAGCACCCACAAGCTCGACCTCTCATGTCTGGGTTGGTACTGTTGGAGAGAAGCAAATCGTCGGAAATGAGCCGATAACAAAGAATTAGAGCCGCATAACCCACCTAGGCCACGTTTGCCTCCGGTTTCGGAGCCCTAGGGCTTGATAAATTTTATATTGCACGCGAAATCTCTCGCCCGTCGAGACTTGGGGATAAGAAAGAATTGTCATCAGAATTAGCAGGTCAGCAAGTAATTATTCTAAGAGAAGGGACTTCGAGAAGTCGCGGCCAAGATGCATTGAAAGCGAACATCATGGCTGCAAAAATCATCGCCGAATCTGTACGATCCTCACTGGGACCTAAAGGCATGGACAAGATGCTGGTGGACGGATTCGGAGACGTAACCATCACTAACGATGGAGCCACGATACTCGATGAGATGGAAGTGCAACATCCGGCGGCCAAGATGATGGTGGAAGTTGCCAAGACCCAGGACGATGAAGTTGGAGACGGAACAACTACATCCGTTGTTGTGGCTGGAGAGTTGCTCAAGAAGGCGGAGGAACTGATCGACCAGGGAATCCATCCAACTGTAATAGTCGATGGTTACAGGCAGGCTTCGAACCGAGCACTAGAGGTGCTCGATGAAATTGCAATCAAGATCGATCCAATTGACAAGGCGACTCTCAGAAAAGTGGCTGAGGTCTCGCTGGCGAGCAAGATTCTCGCCGAAGACAAAGAGGCGATGGCAGAACTCGCAGTGAACGCGATTCTCCAAGTTGCCGAGAAGACTCCCGATGGATACAAGGTCGACATCGATGACGTGAAGGTGGAGAAGAAGCCCGGTGAATCGTTGACAGACACAGCTCTCATCAAGGGAATAGTGCTCGACAAAGAAATCGTACATCCCGGGATGCCCAAGAGAGTAGAGGATGCAAAGATCGCACTAGTCGACGCACCGTTGGAAGTGGAAAAGACAGAGTTCGATGCCAAGATCAATATTGAGAATCCGGAACAGATGAAAGCGTTCCTCGACGAGGAGGAGAAAATGCTCAAGGATATGACCGACAAGATCTCAGGCTCGGGAGCCAACGTGCTACTCTGCGAGAAAGGAATAGACGATGTCGCCCAACACTATCTCGCGAAGAAGGGGATACTCGCGGTCAGACGGGTAAAGCAATCTGACATGGAGAAACTCGTCAAGGCGACAGGAGGAAAAGTCGTCAGCAACGTAAACGATCTAAGGGCTGAAGATCTGGGATTCGCAAAGCTAGTCGAAGAACGGAAAGTTGCGGACGATAAAATGACGTTCGTCGAGGGAAGCAAGAACCCCAAGGCTGTTACGATCCTCGTCCGTGGTGGAAGCGAGAGACTTGTTGACGAAGCCGAAAGGGCAATCCACGATGCACTGTGTGTTGTGCGCGACGTTGTGCTGGACCCAAGGGTCGTTGGAGGTGGAGGTGCCCCTGAGGCTGAAGTCGCAAGGCGCCTCAGAGAACATGCACAAAAACTCTCCGGAAAAGAACAATTGGCAGTTATAGCCTTTGGCGAAGCCCTCGAAACGCTTCCGACTGCCCTGGCGGAAAACGCTGGGCTCGACCCGATCGACATCCTCGTCCAGCTCCGAGTCGCCCATGAGAAAGGACAGCTCTGGGCCGGGGTCGACGTAAACGAGTCTAAAGTCGCTGACCTCAAGGAGAGAGGCATTCTCGAACCCCTAGGAGTAAAAGTACAGGTGATAAAATCGGCGGCTGAGGCTGCAGGAATGATACTAAAGATCGACGATGTAATCGCCGCTGCAAAATCTGGTCCTGGTGGCCAGGGCGGCCCGAAGGGAAAAGACGAGGGTGACGACGAGGGAAGCAGCGATTACTAGAGAGCCCGACAGCATCGAGATAGGACCCCCAAAACTCACACGCTTCGAGAAAGCGAGAGTAGTAGGGGCCAGGGCCCTCCAGATATCCATGGGAGCACCAGTGCTCCTTGACCTCAAACAAGAACGACTATCACCGATTGACGTCGCCTTGATGGAGCTAGACGAAGGCGTTCTTCCGATCAGCATACGACGATCTTTGCCTGATGGGACTAGCCAGAATATCCCGTTGAAATGGCTTCTTCATCCTGTGGAAGAAGAGAAGAAGCCGCGGTCTAAGAAGGAAGACGAGTAACCATTCAGGCATCCCAAGAGCGAGTCCTCTTAGCGGGGGTAAACGCTGAGGACGAGCGATTCTCGTGGAGGGTTGCTCTTGCTGTGATGCTAATACTGTCTGCGGTCGCGAGTCTTGCTTACATCTTGAATGTGAACCCTTTCCCGATTAGTTTCAATATCTCGCTTGTTTACCTGCCGACGGCGGTCCTGGTCATAGGGCATTTTGTGATGAGAGCTAGAAGTAAAGCAGATAACTCAGCTAGTTGACGGGCGGGTTATGAGGCAGCTTGATGCTCATAACGTAGGCATCAGCTCCGTCATGATAATAGTGGGTCGCTACTCTAGCAGTGTCAAATCCCATGTTCTTGTAGAGCCTGACTGCGTCCTCGTTGGCAGTTCGAACTTCGAGGAAGCACTCTTCCGCTCCGTGTAACTCCAAGGCTTTCATCGCGGCGAGGACCAGTTCTTTTCCGATTCCTTGACGCCTATAATCTGGCATCACTGCGACCGAGACTACGTGTCCCTTTCGCACCATTCTGAATCTGCGAACATCCGAGAATCCGAACTCGAGCCTACACATGATGTAGCCTGCGACTTTGCGTTCTTTCTCTGCGATGATGAAAGCTTCGGGGCAGCTCTTGTAGACTTCCATGAAGAAGTACGGGCTATAATTTTCGGGAAGGCAGACCCTGTTGATCTCGATGACTGATGAGAGATCGTCCGGGCGGAACGGACGCAACAGGTACGGTGCTTCGAGCAACTCTCTTTCTAAGATAGTTGGGAATAGCTATGTATAATATCTTGTCGTCGAATTCGATAATTTCTTTCAGTTTGACAACATGTTTAAATCGCTCAGAACGAGGCGAGCCGCGAAAGACAGGCGACTCTTGCGTGAGTGATGCGGCACCATCGCCGACTCCTTTACCGGCGACTCAAACCACCTTCGCAGTATATTCTGGGCCTCCGCTTGATTCCATCAAGACGATGGTGGCGCTGGAGTTCCAGGTAAAAGACGCGTTCTTAGATCCTTATGGAATCCCGACCGTACAAGTGGCGCGAGAGCCGGCTAAGGAGAAATTCCAGAGGCTGCTAGGGCAACTACGTCAGCAAGGGCTCATAGCTGCTATCAGGGGGACAACGGACGGGCTTACGATCAAAGTTTTCCAGAAACCCCAAGTGAAGCCGTCTCGCAAAATTGTCAATCTGGGGCTCTTCCTCGCGACTGTTGCCACGGTCTTCGTCGCGGGATACTACCTTTGGACCACGGGTCTGTTCGGCAGCCAAGTCCTTCAGCAACAACTTATCGCGATTATTGATCCTACGGCGAATCCGTATCTTAAGGCGGGGCTGTTCGCTGGGGGTCTTCTCTCGATAATAGGGCTTCACGAGTTTGGGCACAAGGCTGCGGCTCGACATCACAAGATGGACGCAACTCTTCCCTACTTTGTCCCAGGCCCTCCTCCGATCGGGACCTTTGGTGCGCTCATCTCTCTCAAGTCGCCTCCAGCCAACCGGGATCAGCTGTTCGACCTTGGGCTAAGCGGGCCTGTGATCGGCTTCGTTGTGACAATAGCGGTTGCCGTCCTAAGCGTGCTGATAGGATTTCTCCCGAATGCCAGCCAGACGACCGAGTTGACTCAGTGGAGTTCGACTTGTGGGGCGCAGCTCGGAGTCTCGGGGTGTCTCTCCAACATTGACTTTAGTATATGGCCGAGTGAGCCTCTCATTTTGATAATTGTTTCCGGGCTTACGAGCTCTGTGAGGCCTGGTGTTTTCTTGGACGGTCAGCTTTTCTTTGCGGCCCAGATAGGTGCGCTTCTGACGTTCCTCAATATTGTTCCTGCTTGGCAGCTTGACGGCGGGCACATCTCTCGAGCTGTGTTCGGTGCTAATGGGCATCGGGTTGCGAGCGTGGTGGGACTCCTGTTACTCTTCGTCTCTGGGTATTGGACTTTCGGGATTCTGATCTTGGCCTTCATGTTCTTTTCGCGTCGAGGGTTCGCAGGCGTTGAGCCGTTGGATGACATCAGTCCCGTAAGCAACTCGAGGAAACTACTCTATGTCCTCGCGCTCGGCATGTTAGTGCTTACTTTCGCCTTCTCTCCCTTCTAGAAGAATAGCAAATGCCTCCTCCTATCGGTGAAGGAACTGTTAGGGTCTTGATTGAGACTCTCAGGTTAAGCAAGGATAAGAAAAGAGTTCAGGTAGAGGATATCGCCTCAAGTGCGAAGACAAGTGAGTCCTTCGCAAGGAAGGCCCTCACAAATGCTCGGATTGAGCATGACGGTAATTGGGTTTCTCTCAGTCCAGGATTTCGGGTCAAACTTGCTCTGGGTATCGCTCGGGCTGGACGGTTACGAGAGTCTGCACTAGCCCTCACTTGGCAGGAGTTCGAGAGATTTGCGGGGGAGTGTCTTGAGGAGGCTGGGTTTCAGACCGAGAAGAATGTGAGAGTGCAAGGAGGTGGTCGAGCTTGGCAGATAGATGTTGTCGGGATCCGAGGCGATGTGATGATTACCATGGACTGCAAACACTGGAATACTCCTGGCTATCTCTCGAAATTCAGGCTAGCTGCAAAGCACCAACGAAACGCCACGCTGCACCTCCTTGCCAAGCCAGTGGAAAAGATGCTTCAAGGAGACAGAGAGCGGCAGGCGCTTCCTGTAATTTTGACCCTGTCCGAACCGCGCGACCAACTCTCTGAAGGCGTCGTGCTCGTCTCGGTTGAGAAGCTCCCGAGCTTTCTGAGCGGAGTTACACCTTACGACGAAAATCTTCCGCTCATATCCTCATCTCTTGCAGTCGTGGAAAACCCTATGAGCCAATCGAATTAGCGTAGGTTAAGAGACAGATGAACATCGTCGTCGTTGGCGCGGGCACAATGGGCTCAGGTATAGCTTACTCTTCTGCGGCTTCAGGACACAGTGTGACGGTTATCGAGCAGGACCAGAAGCTCTTGGACCAAGGAATGCACCGAGTCGACGACTACGTGCAAAGGAACCTGAGTCGAGGGCATATCAACAAGGAGCAAGCGTCTCAGATTCACGCGAAGGTGCAGGGAAGCGTAGACTTTGCGAAGGCGTGCAGCAACGCTGACCTAGTGGTGGAGGCGGTCTTTGAAGATACTGGGATCAAGGAACAGGTTTTCTCCACCTTAGACAAGGTTTGTCCCAAAAACACGATTCTGGCCTCGAACACTTCGTCGATTAGTATCAGCAAGATTGCGTCGGCCACGAAACGTCCGGAGAAAGTCCTGGGGTTGCACTTTTTCAACCCTGTTCCGACGATGAAGCTTGTGGAGCTTATCAGGGGAGAGCGCACGTCTCAGGATGCCGTCAAGGCCGCGACGTCTTTTGTAGAGACGTTGGGGAAGACTGTGGTCCAGTCCGCCGATAAGACTGGGTTCATAGTGAATAGAGCTCTGATGCCATTCATCAATGAAAGCGTTAAGGTTCTGGAGGAGAAGGTGGCGACGCGTGATGATATCGACAAGGCGTTCTTGTTGGGAACGAATCATCCGATGGGACCGTTGCAACTCGCCGACTTCATCGGAGTGGATGTTGTGTTGTCTACGTTGAAGGTTCTAGAGGTCGAGTTCGGCAAAACGTTTACACCGACACCTCTTTTGAAGGAAATGGTCAAGGAAGGAAAGCTGGGAAGGAAGACGAAGAGGGGCTTCTATGACTACTGAAGAACAGGCGCAGATACCTGACGATGGATCGAAACAGTTGACAGATCTGATTCTGAAAGGTGATCATGAGAATGCTGCGAGGGTTGCGGTGGAGGTTGTTGCGAAGAGTGGTAGTGCGAACGATGTTGTTGATACGATTGCTGATGCGATGAATATCGTCTCGGATCTTCACGAAGTAGAGCGCTATTCGGTTGCGGAGGTGGAGAAATGTGAAGATGCGGCGGAGAAGGCGCTGGCGGCTGTTAGACCAAGGATCAAGATTGATCAGAAAAAGATCAAGGGACGTGTTATGGTTGGTTCTTTGTTGGAGGATCCTCACAGCTTCGACAAGACGCTTCTCCTGACAATGCTTGAGATTGGAGGGTTCACAGCCATTGACGGGGGAACAGATCTCTCGCCGGAACAGGTGGCGGGCAAGGTTACACAGTTCAAGCCGGATATTTTGGCGGTTCCACTGATAACGGAGGTTGCTGCAAGGAAGCTCGTTGACGCGAACACGCACATTCAGGATACGGGGGGGAAGCTGCGGATCATTGCCTATGGAAGAGGCGCTCGCGGTCTCTCAGGCCAAAAATTCACTCTCGTAGAGGCTGATTCGTTCAACGCCTTCAGCAAGATCGCTGAGATCTTGATCTCAAAAGCGTAGATCTTCCCCCATCACTTGTGGTTCGGCAGCTTGGCCGTTTGTCGCTCGTGCTGGGCGAATCAGTTTAGTTTTAGTGGACAGTCCGGACCGTCCACTCTTGCGTCGCGAGGTAGAGTCGCTTAGACCCCCCCCCGGGGTCTGGAGAGGTCATTCGCTGTCTGGCATGGATTCTGGGTGAGTCTCGTGATTCAGGGCTTAGACTGGGCTTGGATGCTAGGGCGGATCATGGGATTTCATCGGGTGCATCCCGAACGATTAGAGGGAAATCTAGGGACCACCCCTTTTCAAGATCAGGGCTGAAAATAGGCGATTTCAGCTCTATCCTCTCCTAGACCACAAAAAGGATGCAACGCGAAGCTGAGCGTTGCTCATTGAGAGACTCGAATGAGGTGGGTTGATGCTTCTTCGGACATCGCGGATTTGGAATGGCTCCCGGATTGCTATTAGAGAAGTTTCCTCAGCACTCGATCGATCACCTTGCTCGTTAGACAATGGCGGCAAAAGAAGGAATAAATTAGCGCAACCGGGTCAGGCCAAGATGGGCAAACGGTTGTCGGTGGCGGTTCAGGGATTCCACCCTTCAAGCTTCTTGTCGGAAGAGACCGCAAGGCTCCGCGAACTCGTCCAAGACAAGAAAGTTATCTCAGCCGTATCAGGCGGCGTTGACAGCACGGTCGCCACCCTAGTTGCAAGAGAAGCCCTCGGCGACAAACTATTACCGATTATGATAGACACAGGCTTCCTCCGATCTGGCGAGCCTGAACGGGTCAAAGAAAGATTGGCCATATCTCCGACTTCACTGAAGGTGCGTCTGGTACGCGCCAGTGGTCGTTTCCTCGCTTCGGTGAAAGAGGAGAAAACGGCGGAGGAAAAACGGAAAAAGTTCCGAGAGACCTTCTACCAGGTCCTCAAAGAGGAGGCGCAGAAGGAAGGCTGTGAGTTCATCCTCCAGGGGACAATCGCTCCGGATTGGATTGAGACGCAGGGTGGTATCAAGACCCAGCACAATATTCTAGAACAGGTGGGAATAGACCCCGTGGCAACCTACGGTTTCAAAATCGTCGAGCCTCTAGCAGACCTCTACAAGGACCAGGTGCGAATGCTCGGACGTCACCTTAGCCTTCCAAGCGAATTGTCAGAAAGACAACCGTTCCCCGGACCCGGGCTCCTTGTTCGATGCATTGGGAACGTGACCAAGGAAAAGATGCGCGTGCTTAAACAGGCGACAAAGATCGTCGAGACAAGCCTCGCACCTTTCAACTACGAGCAGTACTTCGCTGCAGTCGTCGAGAACAGGTTCGCTAAGGACCCCGCTCTCAAGACACTCTCAGAAGTTGCCGCTGAAGCACTTGGACTTCCAAAGTCCGAGGTCCATGTTGATGTTTTCGAGGACAGAGTGACGGGGGTGAAGGGGGACCAAAGATGCTACGGGCTTCTTGCGGGCGTCAAGCTATCGGAGGAATCCCGTGAGACGTATGGCTGGCTCCAAGATAGGCTTCGCCAGCTACAAACCGGAATCGTGGAAAAATTCTCGGATATCACTAGGGTGGCATTGCTTGTCCAGGAACGAAGAGGCGGAAGACACTTATCCATTCTAGTGAGGGCGGTTTCAACCCGGGATTTCATGACGGCCGCAGTATCCCCCGTGCCCTGGAAAATCCTCAAGGATATAGGCCAACAGGTCTTGAAGGAGGAAGACGTAAGCCGGGTGTACTACGACATCACGCCCAAACCACCTGGAACGATCGAGTTCGAATAAGACATGACCACAATACCGGTCGTATACGTCAAAGGTCAGTACAATCACCTGATCGTCCGAAACCTCAAGGAGCTAGGAGTCGAATCCAAGCTACTGCCGCCATCTGTCTCCCTTGAACAGCTCGAATCGATGAACCCGGACGCGCTAGTAATGGGAGGGGGTCCGCAGAACGTAAGATCCCCCAACCAACTGACTGGTGAGTTGGCGGATGCGGCCCGACTGATCAGAAAGGTCAAACTGCCCATGCTCTGTATCTGCGTCACACACCAGCTCCTTGCCACGGCCTTTGGTGGAGTCACCGAGGCGGCCCGGAAACCAGAGTTTGGTCCGGTGGAAATTTCGGTCATCGACGAAGGACGAATTCTTGAGGGATTGAAACCAAGTTTCACCGCGTGGGAGTCTCACAACGATGAGGTGCTAAAGGTGCCCGAGGGTTTTCGTGTTCTTGCGAAGTCAAGCAACTGTGCAATTGAAGCCATGCGACATGATAATAGGCCCATATTTGGAGTCCAGTTCCACCCAGAAGTATCTCACACACTGAGAGGTGTGGACTTGTTCAAGAACTTCCTACACGTCGTCGAGGAACACAAGCGAACTTAGATCCGTTCCTTGGGGAAGGATCATTCAAAGGGGTCCGGTATCTTTCTAAGCTGCCAACTAACCTCCCCCTTCACAGTATCGATCCAGATCAGGAACGCTTTGCCTGTTGACCCTTGCGATCGGTAGGAGTTTAGGTCCTCAACTAGCTTGGGATCGACGACAGCCTCAGCAGATGCCCCTTCGCCACTGTTAGGGTCCACGAGTTCGAAGCTCAGCCTAGTCATGGTTTCCTCCGGAATGGCTGAGTATCGTAGTACATTGAATCCTCGGCCGTCGAGGCTCAGAAGGATCGACTTGTCAACAGGATCAAGACTCAAGTGATCACGAGCCCGATCACCTTCGTCGGTGTAATAGTCTCTTCTCGCCGACCACGGGGGTTGTGGGAACGGTTACGTCCCCGAACTTCCAACGAGTCGCGACGAACTTGGTCCCATATCGACCACGGACTCTCTTTCGATGAGAGATTGGCGAATCCTCTTCGCAAGGTCCTCGGCGCTCATCGAGAAGAGAATCGGCCATCCATCCGGCGCGTTCGCGATAGGGTGAACAATTATTCCCTCGTCCTGAATCATCTTCATCTCGTCGGAAGCGTTCTTGAAATTGGACTCGGGCACCAGTAGGTCAGTAACCTTGATCTTCTCGGCCTTCAGAATACCCACGAGCTTTCCAGCTTCTCTACCTCTTCCACCAAGCCCGCCAACCGGTCCGATGTCCATCTTCAGCCCTATCGTTCCGGTCATCACCCTGGACTGTGGAATCGGGATTCCTGACAGCTCGGAGACTAGCGCATTCAGCATCGCATAACCTGCGCTTGGACCCGAAACTCCTTGACCGGGCGCTCCTTCAAGAATGGATCGGATCTGAAAGGCGACGTGGAACCTAGTTAGGTTCGCTCGAGCTTTCAACCACAACCATGATCTGATCGCCTCGACCGCATTGGTAGCGCTTTGAATGACGGAATCATCGGGCACGAAGCTCTGTCCCATCATCATCGAGCTTGCTTGGCCAGTAACCGATACGTGCCTCTCTCCAGGATTGATGGGTCTCACCGTGCACTGAATAGTGAGGATACCGCCACTTCCTCTATCACTCGTGTAGAGACCATACGTCACTCCAGGTATTGCTTGGTTTAGAATCAAAGCTTCAGCGATTTCCCGGTGCTCCTTGTCCTCTAAGGACTCGAGGCTCGAGATGGCGCGCTGGAAGTGGAAGAGTCGTATCTTGTAGTTGTCTTGGGTGACCTGGTCTGGCGTGAGTGGGCTTCCTTCGTTCTTGTAAATCGCGAGTAACTGATCCAAGCGGTCCAGATCATCTTGGTACTTGAGCGTGACAGCTTGAAGCGATGTCTCTTGGCCTTTGGCTTGTGTGACCTCGCGGGCTGCGGCGACCTCTGATGCCCACATGCGGTGAGCTTCCGATACCGTCTCTGCGGCGCCTCTTGGGCTAAGAATTCGCTGTCGTCGGAACATCTTCGTGATTTTGCCCGCATCGACTTCTGGGTGTAGGTATCTGCTGAATTTCTTTAGATGGATTCCGACGACCTCGTTCCATTCGCTGTCGTTTTGGGGCGGGTGAACGTAGTAGATGTTGGGTTCGAACCTGTCCCGGGTTGCCTGGTCGATCAATTGTTCCTTGTTTGAAGTCGCAATAACAACCACCTTGTCTTCGGGCCTCAGCTCGCTCAGCTCTGCCTTGACTTGGGCAAGGATCTTGTTGCTCGACGGATCTCCTCCCCAGAAGATCGCGTCCGCCTCGTCGAGTAGCAGTATGCAGGGGCTCTTCTGCCGCACGAGCGAAAATAGGTCTTTGACCCTTTTCTCCGGGTCACCCATGTAGTTTGCTCCGCTCATGAGTTCGCCGCCTCTGACCTTGATGAACCCCACATTGTTCTCTGCAGCAGCTACCATGGCGAGGAGAGTTTTGCCGGTGCCCGGTGGACCCAACAGGAAGAACCGGGGGTTGGACTGGTGTCCTAGCTCAGCCATTGACGGATTGAAGGCTAGTGCGATGTGGTTCAGAATCTTATTCTTGACATCGTGCAAGCCACCGACGTCTTCTCTGTTCACCTTGGGCTTGCTCACGTAGACGGCGTCTGTCACTTCTTGGGATTTCTCTTGTTCGGAGTAGAGCTTAATGTTCCTTGCCGCAACTACAAAGTCATCTATTTTGACAGATATTTTGGGTCTCTCGATGCTAGCGGAGAGGTTGCGATTGTCTCTGAATTTTTCTCTTAGTGGAGCTTCTTTGGATTTTCTGACTTCGCGGAAGATTTCTTGGATATCACTGGGGGTAAGTGAGGCTCTTCGTCTCATGGTGACCTCTCGCTCCATCAAGTCGAGAAGATCTTCCGCTTTCAAGCCTAGCCAGGCCTCTCGTTTTATCGAGTCTCCTACAACGGCAAGAAGCATTTCGCGTGTCACTCCATCGTTGAGGCTGACCTTGGTCAACCGTCGCCGTATGTCCTCCCTGATCTTCTCGTAGGCATTAGTTGCGACAACTACGAGGGTCCTGGTTTTTCCGCTAACTATCTTGTCGAGCCAACGATTTAGCTCGTCTTGGAGACGGGTATCTTCTATCTCGGCACCGGTTTCTCCTCTCACTTTTCTACCGAAGCTCTGGAACTCGTCAATATACACGACTGATGGGACCGAGCTTGCGTAGTCTAGGAATCTGCCCAGTTGTCGGGTGCTTTTTCCATAGAATTCCGAGTAGACATCCGATCCCTTCAGGATTACGGGTGTAACTAGCACGCCGGCGCGATATCCTTCCAGGAGCATCTGTCTCAACGTGACCATGGTCAGAAACGTCTTCCCGGTTCCGCTATCACCGGCAAGACAGATGGCCTTTGGAAGTTCGTCTCGGCCGAAGTATTTTGCGAGCATCGGGTGTCGTAGTACGTGGAGTCGGAAGGAATCCATGAGAGTGTTGAATTCTTTGTCTCGACCGATCAGGTTTGCGGGCGAGAATTTGTCCGGTGGATACTCCCTGTCCAGGCGTTCTTGGATTTTCCGGAATCTTCTGGGCGAGACTCTGGCCTTGCTCCATCTGGAGTAGGATTTGTCGACTGATTTGAGGGGAATGACAAACAATCGCCTAAGCCATGGTTGTCTGTCCCACCACGGTCTTACGGATCCAAAGAGGAATTCGGAGAGTTGATCATCGTTCGAGGCGACTCTTATCTTAGATGCCACGAATTAGTCCTCCATGATCGGTTTGAGGTCGAAGATACGCTCGAGGCCCTCTCTCGTAAGATAGACTAGGGTTCCCAGGGCTGCCACGAAGAATATGGAGAAGAAATCAATGAGCGATACCAAGTCCAAGTTGACGAATAAGAGGTACTGAGCAATCAGTAGTACTAAGACCTCGCCGATCATTACTGCTAGGCTGATGGCGAAACCGGCAACGAGAGTGCGGAATACAACCTCGGTCCAAAGATAGACCTTGTTTCCTCGGTCCAACGGGGGCAGGTGTCCCTCTATCCTCCTGCGCTCATCCTCGAATTTTATCCACCTGTATCCGACAAAGGCAAATTGGGCTCCTAGCACTGCGTACAGTATCTTGATCCAGAAGGGAAACGCTCCACCGAACTGAGAGACCCAGCCATAGAAGGATGCCCAACCTAGGGGCGTGTTTGGCCCGGTTGAGGGAGCAGCTTGGAACGAGGCGAATATTGTGAGATTCAGGTCACCGCCAGAGACGAAGTAGGATGTGTATTGGGTCCTGGACCCTGACGAGGGATCACTGATGACTATCTCTGAGGTGTAAGGGGCTTGGTATGAGAGCAAGAGGTCAACCGTGTACAGTTGGGTTGAATTGGTTGTGAGTGTGAAATTCTTGGCGGGATACGCGTTGTTCGAGAGTATAGCTGCAGTAAGGTTTCCTCGAACGACGACGGATTTTATTGATGGCTGGTTTGAGTCGATTATGAGCTTGTTACCAGTGTAGAGATTCACGTTCTCTTGGGGATTCATTGTGGCAGAGTAGGTGGGGGAGACTAGCAAAGCCATTGCAGTAATCATGAGGACAGCTAGTACACCGATCCGTTTTTTCAATTAAAGCGTCGACCCCTTGAGTTTCGACTCTAACACTTAGCGCGCGACCATAGAATCGCGTTCCGGAGAGTGAGGGCTGTTCGAGGAATAGACTAAGGTCCCGTAACCCCGAGAGAAACCATTTGGTTACAGGGTCCATTGGTTTTTTAACGAGGCCAAGAGCGACTCAAGAGGACACGCGGGGAAGTGAGGAATTGTCCGAACAATACCATAGACTCTTTTTGCGATGGGAGGTTCTCCGCGGCTGGATTCCGGCTATCATTTTCGCCGCGGTCTGCGTAGGCTTGGAGCTTCTCTTCTTCTATAATGCGTTGAACACTGGCTTCGTTGACAAGACCGTGTCTATCCCCGTAGGCTCTTGGACTCTGCCCATTTCTATCGCGTTATTTCTATCGCTTGGAAACGCTTTGGTGGTGGTTACTCTTTGGATGAACGTGTTTGAAAGCACAGCTTACGTGAAGGCTGGGCCAGACAGGCAAGTTCGGAGAATATTGTATCCTCTCAGGATGATCAGGACAGCAGCCTTGGTGCTCGCTCCATTTACAATCATCCTGTTCGCGCCGTACCTAGTCGAGGCAAACTGGTTCGTGAACGCGGTTGCATCGATCCAAGCGTTCAAGCAAACCACGGAATCGTTCTACAACTGGGCGTTCAATGTCTCACAGATCGATGGCGCAACTAGGTTCATCATTTCTCAGATGTTAGCGGCCCTCGGCGCGCTAACCATCGCAGGCTTGCAACTCTGGCGCGTTAAGGGCGCCAAGAACCTCGTGAGAGCATTTCAACGACGAAAGTAGCACTGTATAGAATCGAGTTGAGGGTAATGTGGAGTGTCCCTCACATCCGCGATGTTAATTATGCAGGCAAGCGCTAACAGTCCTACCTTGGCCTCTTCCCGCGAGAAGTTCTTCTGGAGTGGCATATGGATCTATTCCTTGGCCACTGGTCTGGCGAGCATGATCTTCATGGCCTGGGCATTTTACGTTGAATCAGTTGAAGGGCGAGGAGCGTTATTCATAGAACCCAACAGAGTATTAGCGGCGGGAGAGCTTGCCACGGTCGCCACGGGGATGCTGGCCCTTTTCATTCTCTTTCTCCGCGGCCTCGGCCGCTCTGACTGATTCCTCGTCTGTGAATTTCGATCCGAAAATATTCGCTAACATTGGTTTTATCTTTCCAGAGTATCCTCTAGGAAAGCTGGCTGATAGAGAATTACTGTGGGTTATCAAGTAAAGCCGGCTCTTGACCAGTCTAACCTCCGCTAGATCATCATATTCGATCTCGACGTCGCTACCTCCAACGGAGGTCAGCTGCATTTCGCTCCCGATCTTGTTCCGCATTCTCTGCGTGAGAAACTCTTGTAGAGAGAACCCGGTAATTCCCCCCATTAAGGCTCCGGCAATTCCAAGAATCTCTAATCCGATAACGGCGAGAACAAAGGCTAGAACGACAGTCACCATGACTGAACTCAGCCGTTTGAGTACAAGTTTGGAATTTAGGAAGACAAGCTGGTAAATGCTGGCTCGGACAACCCCCCTGTCAATAACTAATCTGATGTTGGCGGACTCTGGCTGAATTTCCAGTCCTGGAGGGGTTCTGGTGACTAGCCCGAGGATGATGTTGAGGAGGGATATCGGTATGCTGAAGAGAAGACCGTCGGGATATGAGACTCCGAAGAGAAGGGCCAAAGCAAGCAGGGTGATTCCAGCCGCGACAATGTTCTTCCTCATCCCGTATCACTTTACACAGCATCCGTGCGGTGATGAGCCTCCGGATGCAGCGTTCTCTTCCACGGTAGTCGAGGACTACCGGGACGAGGCGAGCTTAGTCATGTACTTCTTTACGAGATCCTCGAACATTTTCTGAACGATTTCGGGGGATGGACCTGCAACTTCTACCTCAGAGTTCCCCTTCTTCACCCTGATCTTCCAAGCATTCATTTGGTCGGGCATGGCGCAATTGCACAGTTCAATTGGCTATTAACTGTTCCACGCAGGATGTCGAGCGGGGCCCCTCTTTCATCTCAACTCATTATAAGGAGATGATTCGGTTGAGGTGCGCGAGGGCCGGTAGTCGAGCCAGGACCAAGACGGCGGCCTGCGGAGCCGCAAATCGTGGGTTCGAATCCCACCCGGCCCGCTTTCGAGCTCGAACTGAACCCGGGAGCCAAAGTAACAATCGGAACTTATCGACCCGCTCCCAGCAGCTACCAAGATTCGGGACGAGATGGGGAGATACAGATATGGCCAAATTGCCAATGACGACACGAATTGGAGTAAGGAGAATAGTAATCGAGGTAAATCGAGACTTGACTGTCGAGCAAATTGAAATGCTGGATGAGACCCTGAAAAAGCTCGGCTTAGTGAAGGCGACAAAGGTTACACTCCATAATGATCAACAGTCTCATAAGGTTCGCCCGCAGCGAGCGTCTCACCTTAACAGGCTGCCAGCCCATGGCAAGTACTCCAATGACGCGTCATCCGATATCACGGATGCACAGAGCGCCTGATCCGAGATTGAATCCTACCAAGGGCTTAGACGTCACTCAGAGAAAAACGTAGTGAAGATTAGCCTGTGGAATTTTAACTCTCCACCAAAGCTTCTTTGACGAACCTCTTTTCCATGGTAATCGCATTTTCTCCGTCGCCATAGTATCCTTCTGCCAACCCGGTTTTCTTGAACCCCCTCTTCGAATAAAGATGGATAGCAGCCAAGTTGCTCTGGCGTACTTCGAGCCTCAATGGCCTTTCTTTGGAAAGCCGTTTTTCGAGCTCCATAAGTAGTGCCTCTCCCAGCCCTTTCTTTCTACTATCCGGGCGTACCGCGATCGAGATCAAGTGATTGTGGTCCTCCCAGTGATCAACAACGCCATAACCCACGATCTCGTTGTTCAGAGTGAGGACGAGAAAGGTTTCGGGATTGTCTCGTGCGAGTTCCGACAGGAAGTAGGATGGATACGGATCGTTGAAACTTGCCTGCTCAAGGAGTGAGATCTCTTCTATGTCCTCCTGCCTGACTGTTCGGATGTTCTGCTTCGCGATTGTTAGCAACGGATTCTTATCCTTTAAGATCTTGCGGCGGCGACCAGAGCAGCTGCCACGTTTTCCCTACCCATGGCTAGGATGTAGGGTCCCAGTCTGGGACCAGAATCGGCTCCAATCACTATCCGGTACAGGATCTTGAAAAATGGGCCTGGTTCAAGACCATGCTTTTTCGCTATGGTGAATACGGCGTTTTGTAGATAGACCTCATCGGTGCTTGCGTTGATTATCCCGGCGAATTCGAGTACTGCATCTCTCTCTTTTCCTTCGATTTGTACCTCTCCAGTTGCCACGGTCTCAATGTCTCGTGCCCAATTGGACGCCCTTTCCAATCTCGCAAAGAAGTCAGGGTCCGTAGGGTTGACTTTGTAACCGTAGCTAGCGAGCTTTTCTCGAACGAATTCAGTCTCCTTGCCCTTAGGCGCAACTTTGACCAGGTAGACCAGCAGATTGTGCGGGACATGAACGGAAGGTGCTGATGGTGGCTTCATGTTCCAGCAGTATTCGTAGAGTCCTTTGAGCTTGGCAAGTTCCTTGGGATCTCTGACTTGTTTGCGGCCGAAGTAGATGTCCTCCAGTTCGTCCAATTCGGCGATGTATGTGGGTATGTCTTTGACCCAGACTGCTCTGGAACCAACGCTCCTCTTGAACATCAGAAGAAGTAGTGTTTGCGGAGCACCGTACTTCAGCCATAGCTGTGGAGCTATGACATTTCCGACTGATTTGGAGATCTTTGAGCCTGTCTTGTCGATGAAATGCTCGTATCTCGTGTGGAAGGGAGGAGGCTCGCCCAGGACTTCTTCCATCACCCGATCGTTTGCTCTTACTGATTCAATCAGGTCCTTTCCATACCCTTCGTAGTTGATTTTGAGTGCTGACCATCTGGCGGCGAATTCCACTTTCCAGCTAAGTTTTCCATCTCCACTTCTAACATCAACTTCGCCGTGATGACCGCAGCCCTCGAGCGTCCCTGCCCGAAGTTGCATACCTTCGCATACGTACTTGATGACATGTCGCTCAGGAATGTACTCAAGCGCTTTGGTTGTGTATATTCGGCCGCAATTCTCGCAAACAGGAAAGTAGGGTAAAGTTTCCGTGTATTTCTCCTGTCCGAGGGTTTCCTTGATGATCAGACCAACCTTTGTGTAGTTCCGAAGAATCTTGTCAATTTGTTCGTTGAACAAGCCCTCCTTGTAGGCTCTTGTCCCCGATACTGCGCGATATTCTATTCCGGTCTTGTCCAGAGCATCGAGAACTAGCGAACTCATATGATGTCCGTAGCTGTCATGGCAGCCGAATGGGTCTGGAATGCTGGAAACAGGAAATCCGAGGTATTTTGATAGGGATTTTGGGAACCCCGCGGGAACCCTTCTCAGCCCATCCTTGTCATCAGAGAAAGCGATGAGTTCTGTCTTTACGCCCATGTTCTCCAATGCCATCCTGACCCCATGAGCCCTTGCGAAATCTCCGAAGTTCCCGATGTGGGGTATGCCTGATGCTCCAAGCCCGCTTTCCACTCGCAACGATTTTTCCCCGCGTCCGAGTTTCTTCTCCCGCTCGACAATATCTGAGGCGACCTTGTCGAGCCAGGTTCCCCTTCCAATGATCTGCGCAGGTTCGAGGGTCAAGGGCTGGCTGGCTATTATGTCATGAGTGGTTCATAAAGAATGACGAGGACCCTTGAGTCGGATGACCAAGCCAGTCGAAGAAAATTGTCATCCTGCTCTCCCCGTTTCAACGAGTCGAAGACACTCTGTGGAGACTTCAACTTAGCATCCGATCCGAGGAGCTTATGGATGCTTGAAGACCACATGAAGAATCTCACCAAGAAATATCCGGTAGGAACCACGAAAAGCGTCTTAGCTGAGAACCAAGGGTCGGATAGTTGATTACGTGTTTGTCTCGTCTAGCGTGGATGTAAGGGATTTTAGAACCATGGACAGTCGGGTATCGGGTCATCTGGCGTTGCAACTTGACTTCCGGATTGTCTGCATAGCAAGATTATGGCGAAGAAACTAGTCTCTTAGCACTGGGCTTTTCCCTGTTACACATGCGTCGATGATCTTCCATTCCTTCTCTCCAGCATCTAGGCTTGCCATACCCCCTATCGGAATAACGGTGTTTGGGCAATTATGTCCGAACTCGTTGACTTTCAGTATTGGAAAGTCGTAATCACTAGTTACCTTGAGTAAGACATCTTCCATCTGAATCTGCTTCGTCCCAGAACTCTGAAGACTGTGTATGTAGCCCACAATGACGCCCCTTACCTTGTCGAAGACGCCCATCTGCTTCATCTGCGTGAAGTCTTCGTCACACAGCCCCGGTGTGGGCATGAATGATTCGATGAACATAATGGAGTCTGTGAAGTCTGGAAAATAGGGGGTTCCGGCAGAAACGGCAAGACAGCCAAGATTTCCTCCTACCA
>Ga0209690_1000005_pt1 | contig 158196 bp, 152 predicted proteins | sample GraSoiAngelo_150_FD_186164 | JGI IMG/M metagenome (GOLD analysis project Ga0209690, IMG submission 186164) | Grasslands soil microbial communities from the Angelo Coastal Reserve, California, USA - 14_1009_09_40cm (SPAdes) (version 2) | ecosystem: Environmental > Terrestrial > Soil >... | reverse complement strand
CCGCTGGCGGCGGGTTTCGCGTCCTCAGCTACCAGTCGTCGAGGCCCCGCGCCGGGCGCGGCTTTCGCATTCATTTCAGTTACTCCTAGTCGAGTCGGCCGGGGTCGTGGAGTCGCCCGCCGACCATCGCTTCGCTTGTTGTCTTCCCGTGTGGCCCGGTCCGCAAACCTTGCCGGCTCGTAAGCGCAGCCATGGGAGCTATGTGTAAGTCCCCGAGAAAGTTGGTTCTTCGCGCGTCAAGACCAGCGATCGAGGGCTTGTGGCCGAGGGCTGAGTGTCTGAGCTAACAGTTGTAGTGCCAGAGCCAGCCGTCAAGGGCGGCGGTGCGCTCGTCGCTGTTGCGGTAGATCGCACCATGGGCCCATCCTGAGAGCACCGTGCGGATGAAGCGCTCGGCCTTGCCGTTGGTCTGAGGGCGGTAGGAGCGGGTGTGAAGGGTGCGGATCCCAAGGCGCGGCAGGCGATCGCGTGGAGGAGCTCGGCCACGATGCCCCATGGACGCCGGCAAGGACGCAAGAGACACACGGACGCCTTCCCGTTGAGAGACGGGCATATGCGGCCGCGTCATCGACAGCACCTCCACCGCCGTCATCTCCGCCTCCCGGTATCGAGAACGTCGCTCGGCGCTGTTCGTCGGTCTCGCCCTCATCCGGAGGGGACCGAGAGCTCGCCACCGATGAGCGGCGAGTCCTCTGTATGACGCCGACGCCGGCTATCGGCTACAGGGACTTCCCGGGGGCCACAACGAGTTAGTTGGCCAAGGACAGTGGCTGTCCATTACTCAGCGGGTCCGCGCTCCAAGCGTGGCCCCCGTCAGCGGAGCTGAGCATCGCCGCGAGCGCGCGCCGCTGTCGGTCAGTCATCGACCCGACCGTCTTCTTCTCGGACACGGGGAGCTGGGCGAGGAGCTGGTGGCAGCGGGTCTCACCCCAGCGGCGCTGGCTGATCAGCAGGTCGGCCACCGCCATGCCGTTCGCCTCCCACGGGCAGGAGACGATCAGCTCGGCGACGTCGATCTTGCCGGCGGCCACCCCGCGCTTGAGCTCGGCGCGTGCGAGGCGAACCTGGTTGGCGCGTGCCAGGGCACGCATGTGCTGTGGAGCGGCAGGGGCGATTGGCGCTGTCGCGTTCATGGTGCAGGCCTCCCCGTTGCGCGTCGCGAGGCTCCCACGGCGCGCAACGCTCTTGCGTCGTTTTGACGACTGTGCGATCGCCATGACTGGGAGATCAGGCTTGCGAAGGAGTCGCGGCTGGCCCCGGTACATCACCCACCCAACGGTGTCTTTGGGGCGAGCCCCGGACGGTCATGTAGAGCGCAGCCCTCGACGCTACGCCATCGCGAGTGGTCGGTCAACCGCGCGCTCGCGGTTCGTGCGGTGCAAGCGACTTCTTCTTGTTGCGGGAGGACTGGTGACGAAATGCACAAGCCGCAAAGACAGCTTGAGCGTCCGGCGATGCCCGGTTGGCGGCTCACATTTGGCGGGTGCGGCGGCCATCTCGAGCGGGGTCCGGCGGGGACCGGTTTGCCGTGATTGCTGACTCATGTCCTCACCCGGCATGAGTCACCAAGGCACCAACCCCAACGTCGTCCAGGGGATGTCAGGCACGGACCTTCGCGCGCTCCGCGAGCCCCCCCGGGACCCGGAACCGCACCATTCGTGAGCGCTTCGTGAGGGAAGCGGGCGTCATCGCAGGCGCCGACTCGCTTGCGCTCAGGACGACCACCGAGCGCCTCGGGCGCCGACCGAAGCACGCCTGCTTCCCTCTTCTGCAAATGCGAGCGTCCGCCGGCGCTCGGGCGGCACGCTTGGAACTCGTCCAGAGCGACACAGTCGAGCGCGTCGTTAGGACGACCGCTTCGCCACCGGAGCAAGTCGTCACCGGACACCGGCACCGGACTGCTACTCCGAAAGGCCCGCCGCCCGCAACGCCTCGCCGTAAGGCGGGGCGCAATACTCCGAACATGTCCTCGAAAACCTGGAGCTTGTGCGCTCGATCTACGCGGCGTGGGTACCCGGGGACTTCAGCAGGGCCGACTGGGCTGACCCACACATCGAGTTCGCGGCGGTAGACGCTCCGGAACCCTCGCCGGCCAACACGCGTCGGCAACGGTCATCGTCATTCGCAACGCGTGCTCACGCCCGAGACAACCTCAGGGCACGCCCGGCTCCGGATTCGAATCCGGTATCGGCCTAAGGTCGGAGGGCGCGAAGAACTGCGCACGTCCCACATCGTTCCCGGCTCCAAATGCAAGGGAGGTCGGGATCAGGCGTCCGCGAGCGGCGGAATGACAGTGTCGAGAGCAGGCTGCCGGGCCTCCGTTCTGGCTGACTCATCTATCGCCGGGATAAGTGTGTCGCTGGGCCGGTCTGGACCTTGTGCCGACGCCAGCTTGCGGGCGTCCTTCTTTGCCTGCTTCTCCTGCCGACGCTCGCGGAGCCGACTTTCACGGGCGAGCTTTGCCATCGTAGTCTTCTTCTTGCCACTTGAGGCCATGTCTCTCACTCCCTGGGTTGTGGACTTCGGAGGAGTTCCGCGTCGCGCAACCGGTGTGACGAGCCACACGCCCCGTCCCCCTCGACCCGCCTAGCGTTCCAAGCGACCTGCAGAATAGTCACGGCCTGCAGGCCGGAGAGCGCCTATACCGGGTGGACGTTCGCGGCCTTGGGTCCCTTGTCGCCGGCCTCGGCGTCATACGAGACCTTCGCGCCTTCGGCGAGCGACCGATAGCCCTCGCCCACGATTGCGCTGTGATGGACGAACAGGTCCTTCGACTGGTCGTCGGGCGTGATGAACCCGAAGCCCTTGTCGTCGCTGAACCACTTTACGGTTCCAGTAGCCATTGTGTTTCCTCCTGCGTTGATAGTGCTGCGAACGCGGAGCTTGCTGAGCAAAGGCTACGAGCGCTGGCACTACGATGTTGGGCAAACCACCCAACCTGATCTGTCAACGGTAGCAGCACCGACGGTCAGCGCTAACTCAGCGTCCTCCATCCGCAGTGCTCACGAACCAGAACACCCTGGTCGTCCCATGCCTCCCCGGAATCTCACGCGAACGCGGACGCGCGGGTGCCCGGTGGGCCGGTCGTTCATGAGGCTCAGAGTCCGACGAGCTCGGCGCTGCGATCCCAGGCGCGCCGCTGGTAGTCGGTGCGACCCTGGCTTTCGCAGCTAAGTGGGACAGTCCCTGCGGGCTCCCAACTCGCTCTCGCAACCAACGCGAAGCAGGCGCCGTTCGACCCTGTACGGCGGTGGTCCTTCCCGTGGTCCCTAAGTGAGCGAATCTCGCATCACCTCAGAGCATCTGAGGGCCGCTCGCACGCCTCACCTCACCTCGGAGCACCCCGATTTCCTCCTTCGAGTCCAGGATCGCCCATGACAGGCGAGTGTCGAAAACCCAGATACGGGGATTTGGCCGCTTTGGGCCGGTCCGCGGGCCGGTCGGGGAGCGCCGAGCTCTCCACGTAGGCGCACGGCGTGAGCGGAGTAGGCTTCGCTGGGTGTCGGACAAGACCAAGATCGTCTTCTCCGGGGGCGAGGAGCTGAAGGTCGACGGGCAGCCGAAACAAGTGCGCGATCGTCTTAGCCGGAAGAGCGCCCGGTTCGCGCGATTCAAGAAAACAGGCACGACCAATGTCGATGTTTGGGTCGCGATCGGCCAGGTCGCCTACATCGAGCAGATTCCCGAGCAGTCGGTCAGCGCGGCAACCGTCGCTCGCCGTGAGAGGCGGACGGGTCCCGTGCGTCAGCGCACATCCGGGGCCTGACCCGGCTCGTCGGCGTATCAAGTGACTTGCTCTCTGGTGCCGCCGCGCGCTCATGGTTCCGTGAAATCCATCAGGGAGACGGAGGGGAGCGAGCACAGTCCCTTAGCCGCCAGCCTCCCGATGCTTGCCCTGTGGCTTGGCGTTACCCGCCGTGGGTAGCGCCGTACGCCAAAGCCCCCCGAAAGGCGACCCGCCCGAGTCCGGCTACCGCCTCGGCGTCGACGGCGCTGATAACGCGCCCATAGCGGGCACCTCACGGCCGGAGACGACGCGTTGCCGCTGGCCACGTCGGGGGTCAGAGCTCAGATTCCGGCTACGCGTGCGCGCTCTAATTCAATGGCGGCAGCTGCCCGCGAGTTGACGCCCAGCTTCTCGAAGATCCGCGCGGTGTGTCGGTCGACGGTACGCACGCTAAGGAACAGATCTTCGGCGATCTGGCGGTTCGTCTTGCCGGCAGCGAGGCGCTCGATGACTTGCAGCTCCCGGGGGGTCAGCGCGGCGATGAGCCCTCCGTCAGGCGCGTGCGCGGCAGCGCGCACGACGTGGCCAAGCTTACGCAGCTCGTGGGCAGCCTCGTCGCAGTAGCGAAGCGCTCCGCAGCTGATGAGCTCGCCATGCGCCTGCTGCAGTTCTTCCCCGGCGCGATCGCGCCGGTCACCTGCAACCAGCGCCTTGCCGAGGAGGATGCGGCTGCGCGCTACCTCGACCAGCGCGCCCGCCGCTTCCGCGGGTCGCAGCGATGCGAGTGCCTGCTCCTGGGCCGCCGAGGGTTGGCCACGCTCCAACAGGACCAGAGCCCGCGCGCGCTGAGCCTGCGCGAGGGGCACGCAGAGTCCGGGCAAGCGTTCCGCGACCAGCGCGGCGCGCTCGGCGAACTCGGCCGCGCAGTCGAGCTGGCCGAGCGCGAGTTCTGTGCGGGTGAGAAGTTCGTAGTAGCTAGCTTCGTGCTGCGGCAGCGGTGGAAGCAGGAGGGCACCGTCGGAGGACACGAGCTGCTCTCGGCAGCGTTGGGGCTCGCCGATCTCGAGCAGCGCTTCCGCGAGGCAATCGCGCGCGCTCCACGCGAGGGGACTGGCGGCCGCGGTGCCGGCGCTCAGCCCGCGCTCCCCGAACCGAACCGCCGCGTAGAGGTCACCTCGCCTCAGCTCGAGTACACACTTCAGCGACATCGCCCAGCTGAGGAACATGCTGCTCGACGACAACAGTGCCTCCTCGAGCAGCGCGTCAGCGACCTCCGCCAGCTCCGTGATCTGACCCTTGAACGCCAGCACCTGCCCCTGCCCCACGAGCAGTCCCATGGACACGATCCGCTGCTTGGTTGCCCGCGAGAGCTCGGTCGCGCGTTGGAGATGGCGGCTGGCCTCGTCAAAGCGCTCCTCCAACACCTCCGCCCAGGCGAGCCACGTCGAAGTTGCTGCTTGCGCCGCCAGCTCCTCGTCGGCTAGGCGGTCATACAGCTCGCCCGCTTCCAGCGTGCGGCGCTTGGCGGGCTCGATTTCTCGGAACCCGTATTCGGCGATCGCGAGCGTGCTCAGCGCGGCGACCCTGACGACGCTCGCGCCGTCGGCCGCGAGCGATGCCCGCGCCCACCGCCTCACGGCCGCCCAATCGGCATCCCATACGTAGGTAAAGGCGATCACCCGCTTGAGCTCCGCTGCCTGCTGGGAGTCCTGGTCGGGGAGGTTTCTCAGCTCATCCACGACGAGCTCCCGCGCATCGGCGTAGCGGCCGAGCAGCACGTCGAGCATCGCCGCCAGCACGGCCGCCTGCACGCGCAGCGGGTCGTCGCTGCGCGGCGACAGCCGCAGGAATGCGCGCATCGTCTCCCTGGTCTCGGTGACGTCTGCGGCGCTGCCGAGCGCGGCTGCCCGGCGCGCGAGCAGTGCGAGGCGCTGTTCGAGGAAGCTCTCGTCCTCCCGAAGCAATCGCGCAGCCGCGCCAAACCACCGGGCGGCGCTGGCAGGTGCGCGAACCAAGGCCTGCTCGCCCGCCTCGGTCAGAAGCGCCACGGCCGACTGATCGCCGATCGGTGCCGAGCGCTCCACGTGCAGCGCCCGCGTGATCGCGGGCGCACCTAGTTTCTCCAGTGCCACAGCGACGCGGGCGTGCGCGGCCAGCCGCCACGCGGGCCCGGCGGCCTGATACACGGCTCGGTGCACGATCGGGTGGCGAAAGCGAAACCGGCCGCCGCCGCTGTCAGTCGAGCGGATCAAGTCGTGCGCCAACAGCTCGTCGAGCGACACCAGCACGCCTTCGTCGCTCAGCTGCGCCGTGCTCGCCAGCAGAGCGGGATCAAATGGCTCGCCCAGCACGGCGGCCGCCTGGAGCACCGTGCGCTCGTCCGGTGCAAGGGCCTCGAGCTCGCCCTTGATCGCAGCGGCGACGGCCGCGGGAACATCCTCCTCGGACACGGAGGCTTGATCCGCCGCAGCGGGGAGGTCCGCGCAGCGGCGGGCAGCCGCACCGAGCTGCTCTAGATAGAACGGGTTGCCGCCGCTCTGGAGATAGAGGGCCTCACGCAACGGAGGCTCGAACCCCTCGCCGAGCAGCTGCTTCGCCTGCTCGGCAGTCAGCGGAGCCAGCTCGATTCGCGCGGCGCCACCATGCCGCTCAGCCTCCTCCGCAGCCGCCAACAGCCGCGGCTCGCTGTGGGCCGGACGTGCAGCGAGCACTAGCAGCACAGGGGCCTCCAAGCCACGGTGCAGCAAGCGACAGACGAGATCGAGCGAGGCTGAGTCAGCCCAGTGGAGATCATCCAGAGTCACCACCAGGGGATGCTTCTCCGTAAGCCTTTCCAGCAGCATCCGCATCGCGCGCAGCACACGCTGCCCTGCCTCGGCGTCTGCGCTCGGCGGGGCCATGGCCGAGCCGTCCGCAACGCGAAACACCCCGGCGAGAAGCGCGAGCTCGTCCGCGCGCAGACCAGGGGGCACGGGCTCGAGCTCCTCCAGGGCACGCTCGAGCGCTTCGACGATGATCGCGAACGGCACTCCCGACTCGAACTCGGCAGCCCGTCCCGAGAGCCCACGGAAGCCCCGCGCCGCCGCACGCCGCCTGGCCTCACCGAGCAGAGCCGTCTTGCCTATGCCGGGCTCGCCCCAGAAGCACGCCGCACCGCTGCGGCCCTGGGGCAGCCCGTCCAGCAGCCGCTCGAGCAGAGCCAGCTCGGCTTCGCGACCGACGAGCCCCTCGCGCGCGCGCGAATCGCCCTCGATCGCCGTTCCTGCGCGGTGTGGGTCGCGAGATTCCACCTGCCCATCTTCTCAATTGGGTAGCCCAATTGGGTGATTTCAACCGTTACCGCCGGGCGCCGCGACGGCAACCCTGTGCGGTGCACAGGCAGCGTTATCCAGCGGAAAGGAGGAGCGGTGCGCAGCGAGGACCGTGACGTTGTGGGACAGATCGAGCGGGACGCAACTCGACGACGCAGATGCGTCGCCAGCTTCATCCTCACAGGGCTCGCTTGGCTCGTGCTGCTCGGCGCGCAAGCCTCCGCCGGCGCGGCCGTGCCGATCGTCGAGCTACCGGTAGCGTTCCAGGTGACCAACACCGACACCTCGCTTCTGCCCTGCCTGAGCAACGCCGCGACGTACACGATCAACGGCCACATCACCGGGCCGCAGCTGGCGTTGGCTTCGAGCAAGGCCAACAGCATCACGATGTACTTGACCGGATATGAGACCGCGGAGTGGACGTGGGACCTGAAGGGCGTGCCTGGGTATGACTACGCGGCCGAAATGGCGCGGCGCGGGCAGGTCTCCCTCACGCTGGACGAGCTCGGCTACGGCACGAGCGGACATCCCACCAACGGCAACGAAACCTGCCAGGGCGCGGAGGCCGACATCACCCATCAGATCGTGCAGAAGCTGCGCCACGGCTCCTACACGCTCGGGGCTGGGCCCGGGATCGAATTCTCAAAAGTGATCCTCGCCGGACACGACGTGGGCGGGGCGGTCGCCGAGATCGAGGCGTACTCCTATGAACAGAACGGCCAGCCGGACATCGACGGCCTCATCCTCGTGACCTATGCCGATCAGGGATTCACGCCGTACATCATCGAAAAGGCCACGCTGGCGGCCGACGACTGGTGCACGCAGAGCGCCTCGGGGTACGTGCACTACGTCACCGAACAGGAATACCGGACGCTGCTCTTCTACAACGCCGACCGGCGCGTGATCGACGCGACCAACGCGCTGAGGAACGAAAACCCCTGCGGGATCGTCCGCTCGCAGCCGCAGGGGGTGTTCGTCGATCGGGCGAACATGTCGCGCATCAAAGTGCCCGTACTGATCGTGTTCGGAGACAACGAACAGCTCGTGTGGACACGCCAGGGGGAGGAAGAACAGCAAGGCGACTTCACCGGCTCGAGCGACAAGAGCACCGTGTTCATCCCCGAAGCGCGCCACTTCCCGATGTTCGAGCGGACTTACAAGACGTTCGACTCCGTCATGTCTGGATGGCTCGCCTCGAGGTTTCAGACGCCATAAGGCGCTGCACGCGAGGTCGAGCTACACGCTGACACATGCATCTCGGTCTGGTCGGCGCCCTGGCAGCGGGTAGCGGCTCAACTCAGCGGCCGAACGCGTCGATGAGTCGGGCATGAGCACGCGCCTCGTGCAACGGGCAATTGTCGCTGCGCTGGCGATCGCCGCGCTTGGGGCGGCGATAGCAGTCCACATCACCTCGACGCAGGGCCTGCACAACCGGCGCGTAGACCGGCTCCAGACGGCTCGCCATCGGGTTGCCGACGCGCTTCAGCGCCGAACGTACTTCCTCGAGGACCTCGCTGACATGGTGGGTGTCCACGACGACGCTGCTGCGGCGGAGTTCTCGCGCTATGCCCATGTCCGCGGTCGCGAAGAGCGCGCCATCGTCTCCGTTCAGTGGGTGCGACGCTCGCCGCGCGGCAGGCTTGTGCCGCCCGCTGCTCCAGACCCGAACCCGGGCCCGACTCCGGTGCTCATTGCTCCGGCCGTACAAGCGAACAGCGCACTCGCCGATGCGGCTCGCGAGCACGCGGCAGCGCGCGCGATTCGCCTCGCCTCCCTGGACCGGACGGTCAGCGTGTCCGCCCCCGTCGCACTCAGCAACGGACATCCGGCGTTCTACCTCGCGGTGCCCGTCCAGGCGCGCGCCTACTCCGGCCTACTGTCGAAGGCCGAGTCGCAGAGTGCCATCGTCGGCCTCGTCGACGCCCAGACGCTGGTCGGGGAGGCGCTGGGCGACGGCTCCCCCGCCTTCCGGCTTCGCGACAGCGTGACGCCGCTGGCCGCGATCGGCTCCGGCCTACACAACGCCGTGCACGCCGCGCTGTCGGCCGACGGCCGGCGGTGGACGATCGCCGTTGAGGGCGGTTCGCTCACGCCCATCCAGGTTGCCCTGCCGTGGCTGATCCTCCTCCTCGGGTTCAGCCTGGCGACCGCGGTGGCCGTCGTCCTCCGCAATGCGGCTCGGCGCCGCGACGAGGCGCTGCGCCTCGCGGATCAGCGGCTGGCTGACCTCACCGTGTCGCTGCAGCGCGTGGAGCTCGTCAACCAGCAGCTCGAGGTCGCCCACGCCGAAGCCGAGGTGCGCTCTCGCGTCGACGCCCTCACGGAGATCTTCAACCGCCGCCACTTCGGCGAGGTGCTGGGCAAGCTGCTCTCCGACGGGAAAGGGGCGCGTGCCGCCGTCCTGCTGCTCGACCTCGACCACTTCAAGCAGATCAACGACGAGCACGGTCACCTGGTCGGCGACGTTATCCTGCGCGCGGTCGCCGGGCGGATCGGCTCCATCCTGCGCAGCACCGACTGCCTCGCGCGGTGGGGGGGCGAGGAGTTCGCAATCCTCGCCCCGGACATGGACCGCGACACCATGCTCGAGCTGGCCGAGCGGGCCCGCCGCGCGCTGTCCGACGACCCGATCGTGGTGGACGGCATCCTGTTCCAGCTGCGCGTCTCGATCGGCGCCGTCCTGACCGGTGCTGGCCTCGACACCCCGGACGCGGCTGTCGACGCGGCCGACCAGGCGCTCTACGACGCCAAGCGCGCCGGCCGCGACTGCGTGCGCGTGTATGTGCCGCCGGCCAGCGCGGCCGAGCGAGCCTGACCCTCGCTGGCCCGACGTCCTGCGGCGACACGACAAGCGTGTCGCCGCAGGACCCCTTCCCCATGGCAGTCCAATCAAGGCATACGCCGCCGACATTGACGCGCCCCGCCTCCGGGAGTAGGGTCGGCGACAGCGACCAAAGGAGGGTCACATGGCTCGCAAATTCGTCGACTGCCGGGAGTATCCGAGCGAGGTCGGTTGCACGGTGGCGATCTCGGCCGACAGTGAGGACGAGGTACTCGACGCGGCGGTGCAGCACGCCGTGGCAGTTCACAGCCACGAGGACACGCCCGAATTCCGCGAACAGCTGCGCGGTCTGATCAAGGAGGGGGCTCCCGCCTGACGCCACTGCGGCGCCGGTTGAGCCTCTAGCCTGGCCGGCGCCGCTGCGACGCGCTCGCACACAGCGCAGCGGCGCGCCGACGACGTTTCACTACCGCGGCCGCATCGTCCACTACTTCGACCGCGAGCGAGCGCTCGCCGACGGTTCTCTCGGCGAATAGCCGAAGGCGCCCGCCGCGCGGCCAGTAGGGTGCCGACATGGAGCACCGCTTCACGGGTCCGCGCTACACGCTGGGCATCGAGGAGGAGCTGATGATCGTCGACTCCGCCTCATTCGGCCTGGTGAGCGGGATCAACTCGATCCTGGGCGAGGATCCCCCTTCGGGGGAGATCAAGCCAGAGTTCCTGGAGTCGGTGCTCGAGATCGCGACCGCGCCCTGTCCGGACGTCGCCACGGCGGCTTCAGAGCTGGCGGCCCTGCGTGCGATCACGCGGAACCGGGCACGCCGGGAGAAGCTCGAGATCGGCGCCGCGGGCACCCATCCCTTCGCCCGTTGGGAGGAGCAGCGCGTCGTCAGCGACGATCGCTACCGGGGCCTCGTGCACTCGCTCGGTTTCGTCGCGCGACAGGAGCTGGTGTTCGGGATGCACGTACACGTCGGAATGGCAGATCCCGAGGAGGCCGTTCATGTCGCAAATGAACTGCGCGGCTACGTCCCGCTGCTGATCGCGCTCGCCGCGAACTCGCCGTTCTGGCGAGGCGAGCCGACGGGCCTGATGTCGAGTCGCGTGCCCATCTTCCGAGCGTTTCCGCGCGTGGGACTTCCGCCGCACTATGCCGGCTGGGAGGACTACCAGCGGCGCGTGGCGCTGCTGAGCGACAGCGGCATCATCGAGGACTACACATACCTGTGGTACGACGTCCGCCCTCATCCGCGCCTCGGGACCGTCGAGATCCGCGCGATGGACTCGCAGACGCGCGTCGAGCACACGATCGCGCTGGCAGCGCTCGTGCTCTCGCTCGTCAAGCTGCTGGTCGAGGACTCGCCCGTCGGCGGTGCGGCCCTAGACCCGCCGTGGGAGGCGCTCGACGAGAACCGCTGGCTCGCGGCGCGACACGGGCTGGATGCCGAGCTCCTCGATCCACAGACGGCCCGGCGCTCAGGGGTCAGGGAGCTGGTCTCCTCGCTACACGAGCGCCTCGTTCCGCACGCTGAGGAGCTCGGCTGCGCGCGGGAGCTCGAAGGCATCGGCGAGATGCTACGCAGCGGCAATGGCGCGCTGCAGCAGAAAATGGTCTACGACGCAAACCGCGACCTGCGCGAGCTGATGGCCGAGATCGTCGCGGCCAGTGGAGCATGACGTGAGGGGTCCCGCTACGCGCCGGCTGTCGACGGGCAGCTTATGACCGCATTCCCGACCGGGCTGAGGCATGAGTCGACGCGCCGTGGCGCCTTGCCGTGACGGATCAAGACGCGCGTGTCCTTACCGATCTGGCCCGCCTTCGAGACGCGGACCTCCAAGCTCAAGCCCGCAGGCAGAAACCGCTCGAAGCGGCGGAACCTCACCGTGACCGTGGCGAGGCCCGAGGAAGGTGCGATGCGCGATTGAAGCCTCACCGGACATCCGCGGCCAAGGCATTCCAGCGTAATGAGCACGCCTGGGGGCGCCTCCACCGATAGCACGCGTAGTTTGGCGCCGGCGCGAACCGCGGTGCCGGCGATTCGCACGATGGGGAAGGGCAGCATTTCGCGGGCAGGCGGGTAGGTCACCGGGATCACCTCCGCGGCGACGTCCCCGCTGCCGTCCGCGGCGTTGACCAGCAGGCGCACGAGATGCGGCCCCGGGGTGCTGAAGATCGTTTCCACCACCGGTCCGTTCTGGTCGAAGGGGCCGCTGCCAAGCAGGTCCCACGCCTGTGACGTGATGGGACTGCTGTCGTCGGTCGAGGTCGATGCGAGCGACACCGTTTCACCGACATGGGGAGACGGTGGGAACCACAGGAAGGACGCCGCCGGCGCAGCGGCGGCCTCGCCCGCCGGAGCGACGGCGAGCGCCGCCAACGCGAACAGAACGCGGGCTAAGGCCCCCCGCAGCTGCATGAACCCGATTATCGCGCGCGGCTGAGCACGCGGTGCCGGTCGACGCGGCTGGGCGCGGGGCGTTCGCGCTATCCGGATGGGCAGGGGATGGGCTTGACGCCCGCGGGGTCAAGGCACGAGTCGGCGCGCACAGGCAGCTTGCCACGGCGCACCGCGAAGCGCGTGAACGCGCCGATGGTCCTGTCCTTGGACACGCGGACGGTCAGGCTCACGCCGGCTCGCAGGAAACGCTGGAACGCAGGGAACCTCACCGCGCGCGATGCGGCAGTGGCCCGTTGGGCTCTCAGGGGGCAGCCGCGCCCGCTGCAGTTCACTTTGATTCGCGCCTGAGCAGGCGCCTTCACCTTGAGAATGCTCAGGCGGATCCCGCCCTTGACGAGGTGGCCGACGATGCGAACCGTCGGGAATGGCTGCAGGACGCCCTGCGGCGGGGTGCTCATGTGAATTGTCGCTGCCGCAATCGACGACTGGTGGTCGGCGGCGGTCACGCGAAGGCGCACGACATGGTCGGCCGGCGTCGAGAACACGGCGCTCGCCGTGGGTCCCCCCGGCTGGAACGGCCCGAAGGGACCGTTGTCTGCGACGTCCCACGCGAACCCGACGATCGGGCTGACGAGGTCCGAGGACGTTGACACGAGCGCGAACCTTTCGCCGACCCGTGGCGAGGAGGGAAACCACCGAAAAGACGCCACCGGCGGAGAGCTCAGCGTGTATGTGGCGGACGCCGCCTCGCGCGCCTGGACGAGGGCCGCTGGCAACAATCCGAGCACCCCAGTGAGGAAGGCGAGGCTGCCTACTCCGACAGATGCCGTCCTTGACCTTCGCGCTCGCACGGGCTTCGCATCACCTCTACCCCAAGGCTACCGGCAGAAACCGCCTCCGGGCAGCCCTAGCCGACCCTGGGCCATCGAGGCCCGCCGGCGCGCTGCGCCACGGCCTGCGGGGCAACGATCCGCAGGCCGCAGCAGCAGCTCTAGCTGAGGCTCAGCCGTGCCCGTTGCACAGCGGGTTCTTGCGAACCCCTGCGCACGGGTTCCTAATCGTCGGCTGTGCCGGCGGTGCGGGCGCGAAGGCCCCGGCGCGTGATCGCTAGCCGCCGCGGCGCGGCGCATGCGCAAGCGCGGCGCCTCGCCGAAGGCGCCTATGGTTGTCGGCCGTGGAGGCGGTCGGCGATCAGCGCACGAGCGGGGTGGGTCGGGGCCTGTGGGCGCTCGAGCGCCGTGCCCTGACAGCCGGGCTCGTGCTCACGACCACGTTCATCGCAACGGAGGCCCTGGTCGTGATCACGATCATGCCGCAGGTCGCGCGCGAGCTCGGCGGCTTGACGCTGTACGGCTGGGTGTTCAGCGCCTTCATGCTCGGAAGCCTCGTCGGGACGGTGGCAGCCGGGCGCGAGGCCGATCGCACCGGTCCCGCGCGCCCCTACCTGGCGGGCGTGCTGGCGTTCGGCGCAGGGCTCGCCGTCGCCGGCGTTGCGCCCTCGATGGGCGTGCTCGTGGTCGGGCGCTTCATGCAGGGTCTCGGCGCCGGCGCAGTGCCCGCGACCGCGTACGTCGCGATCGTGCGGGGACTGCCCGAGGGGCTGCGCGCCAGGATGATGGCCGTCCTCTCCACCGCGTGGGTCGTGCCGGGGGTGCTCGGGCCGGTGCTCAGCGCGCAGATAGCCCGCTCGCTCGGCTGGCGCGTGGTCTTTCTGGGCCTGATCCCGCTCGTCGGCGTGGCCGCCGGCCTGGCGATGCCCGCGCTTGCCCGGCTCGGTCCGCCCGCGGCGCAGCCGGCGGGCGAGCACCGGCTGTCCGACGCCGCGCTCACTGCGATCGGAGCCGGCCTGCTGATCGAGGCGCCCGCAGCCCGCACACCGCTTCTAGCTGCCGCTCTAGCGCTCGCCGGCCTCGCAGTCGGGCTGCCCGCGCTGCGGCGGCTGCTGCCCGCCGGGACGCTCAGCGCGCGCCACGGACTGCCCGCGACGATCCTCAGCCGCGGCCTACTGACGTATGCCTTCTTTGGCGCCGATGCGTTCATCACGCTCGCGATCACGACCGTGCGACACCACAGCATCACGGTCGCGAGCGTGGTCATCACGGGCTCCACGCTGACCTGGACAGCGGGCGCCTGGGTGCAGGCGCGGCTGAACAGCTCGCGCGAGGGACGCCTCTTCATCCGCGCCGGCCTCGTGCTGATTCTCGGCGGCATCGCCGGCATGGTCGTCTTCCTGCAGCCCGGCATCTCGGCGGCGAGCGCACTGCTCGTGTGGAGCGTCGCCGGCTTCGGCATGGGCCTCGCATTCGCGCCGACTTCGCTGCTGATGCTGCAGCAGGTCGCGCCCGCGCGAACGGGTCAGGCGTCCGCTTCGCTCAATCTCCTTGACGTGCTAGGCACGGCGCTCGGAACGGGCCTCGGCGGAGCTGCGATCGCGCTGGCGTCAAACCAGGGCTGGGCGCTGTCGACGGCCGTGAGGATCGCCTTTGCGCTCGCCGGCGCGGCGGCGCTGGCGGCGCTGTTCGTGACGCGCCGCCTGCCGCTCTCGCTTGCGATATCCCCTGCAGGCCCTGCCGCCGACCGCGTCATCCGCTAGGCTAGCCCACGCCTAATCGCGGGCGTGGTGTCCGCGAGCGGGGGACCCGAGTTGTTGGGGCGAGTTCCGCGGTAGTCCGCGGGAGGCGCAAGGCGCTAGCCCGTCAGCTAACCCCGCCGGCCGACGAAAGAGGCAGCTGTGCGGCGGGGAAAACTCGCGGTCGCAATCACCGTCATGCTCGTGTGGGTGTTCGCTGCCGTAGGCATGGCTCGCCACGCGCGCGCCGACCCGAGCGGCGGCACCGCGGCCGGCGTCTCGCCGTCGCCCTCCCCGCCCCCCGCAGGCGGCCGAGCCACTGGCGGCGCAGCCCCCGGAGAAGCCGGGCAGGCGTACCCAGGCAGCCCTTACCCGTCGGGAGCGTCGGGCTGGGTGTTCCCGCTCTATCCCTTCTCGCACGTCGCGCCTGCCTCGCACTGGTCGCTCGACCAGGGCGTCGATCTGGGCGGAATTGGCAACCAATGCGGCACTCATCTGGTGGAGCTCGCAGTGGCGAGCGGAACCATCGTCAAAGAGGGCCTCGGCGGGTTCGGGCGGTGGGCGCCGGTGCTGCGTATCGACAGCGGTCCCGACAGCGGCCGCTACGTCTACTACGGGCACGCGGCGCCCGCGCTGGTGGCGGTCGGAGCGCACGTGAGCGCCGGGCAGCCGATCGCCTACGTCGGCTGCGGCGCCGTCGGCATCTCCTCGGCTCCGCACCTCGAGATCGGGATGCTCGCGCTGAACGCCGCCGGCGCCGAAGACATGCCGGCAGTCGGAGAGACAGTGCACGAGACGCTAGACCAGCTGCGCTCGGCCTACGCTGCCGCGAGGGCCGCATACCGCGCGCAGAGAGCCGCCGCCGCGCGTGCCAGGAGGCACCTACCCCGCTCCTAGTGTCCTGAGTCAGGCGCTAGCTCCGCCGGCGTGCGCGCCGGCCGCCGCCAGGTACAGGAGCGCCTGGGCGCGTGCCACAAGCGCGACGGCCTCGTCGGGCGGGAGCAGCTCCGGATGGTGCAGCGGACGCGGCAGAAAGCCGGGGGCGCCGTCGAGGCCGACGAAGCCGATCGCGATCGGCGCGAGCTCGCCGAGGAAGGCGAAGTCATCGGAGCCGTAGGAGCGCCACTCGCGCGCTCTGGTCAGCCCAGCTGCCTGCATCAGCTGGTGCCCGAGCTGCACGATCCGCGGGTCGTTCTCGAGCGGCGGCTCGCCCTCCGTCAGGCGCACCTCGCCCTTGCAGCCGTGAGCGGCAGCGATCCCCTCGACGACCTCCTGGACCATCGCGCGCAGCGCCAAGCGCTCCTGGGGGCGCTGGGCGCGCAGCGCAGCGCGGGCGCGCGCCTGCTGCGGGATCACGTTCTCGGCGGCCCCGCCTTCGAGCGTGCCTATGTTCAGCAGGCCCGCATGCAGCGGGTCCAGGCGCCGGGAGACCTGCGCGTGCAGGGCCACGACGACCTGCGCTATCGCCAGCACCGGGTCTCGGCCCTGGTGCGGGTAGGCGCCGTGCGAGGGCTCTCCCTCGATCGTTATCTCGACGGCGTCGCTGGCCGCGTTCACCGCGCCGGGGTCGAGCGCCATCGCGCCCCACGGAAGCTCGGGGTGGATGTGCGCAGCGACGCCCGCCGCCAGCGCCTGCGGCTCGAGCTCGGCTGCGATCTGCGCGGCGCCCGACGGGTAGGCCTCCTCGCTCGGCTGGAAGATCGCCACGAGCGGCGCCGGCAGCTCGTCCGCGAGCCCGTGCGCGGCGCGCACGAGTGCCACCAGCGCAGCCATGTGCACGTCGTGGCCGCACGCGTGCATGTTCGTGGGCGCGCGAAACGGCGCGTCCGTGCGCTCGCTGATCGGGAGCCCATCGAGCTCCGCGCGCACCCCCACCGCCTGTCCGTGCGGCGAGCCCACGCGCGCCAGACGGCCCGTTCCCGCGATCACCTCGCAGGCGACGGGCAGCTCCCGTTCGATCGCCTGCGCCGTCGCCTGCTCGCGGTGCGCCAGCTCGGGGCTCGCGTGCAGCCTGTGGCGCAGCTCGACGGCGGACGGCAGCTCGCGCTCGATCGCGTCCAGCAGCCGCGCGAGCGGCGCCTCAGTAGACGGCTGCATAGCGCGCGCACACCTCGCCCACATCGAGCTCTGCGACCGCCTCGAGCTCGGCTCGCTTGAGGTCCACGTAGGCGTCGTACAGCAGCGGGCTCATCCACGCGCGCGCCTGTTCGTCGTCGGCCAGCGCGCGCAGCGCCCCTTCGAGCGAGTCTGGCAGGCCCGCGACGCCGTAGCGCTTCATCTCGGCGGCGTCGAGCTGCGAGGGGTCGAGCTCGAGGATCGGCGGCGCCGGCAGCTGTCGGCGCACGCCGTCGAGACCCGCGCGTACGAGCGCCCCGAGCGCGAGGTAGGGGTTCGCGGCGGCGTCCGCCGCGCGGTACTCGAGGCGCAGCTGAGGCGCCTCCTCGCCGCCCGCGAGCGAGAGCAGCGGCGGGACGCGCAGCAGCGCTTCGCGGTTGCGCTGCCCGACGCACACCGCGCCCGCGCTCCAGTGGTGCGGCGCGAGCCGCAGCGCCGAGCATGGGCTGGGCGCGCACAGCGCGCACAGCGCGCCCGCGTGCAGCAGGATTCCCGCCGCGAAGCGCTCGGCCAGCTCGCTCAGGCACGCCGGTCGGGCGCTGTCGTAGAGCAGGGGAGCCCCAGAAGAGTCCAGCAGGCTGAAGTGGATGTGCGCACCGTTTCCCGGCGCCGAGGGCTCTGCGAGTGGAGCGAAGCTCGCGCGCATGCCGTGGCGGCGCGCGATCTCGCGCACCACCTCGCGAACGACGACGCTGCGGTCGGCGCACGAGATGCCCGCAGCCGGCGCCACCGGGATCTCGTACTGGTGATCTGCGAACTCCGCCATGAAGCGTTCCGGCTCGGCGCCGGCCTCCTGCAGTCCGGCCATGACCGTCGAGGCGAACGGCTCGGCGGCGCGCTGCGCCGCCAGCGAGAAGGGCAGCTCGGCTCGCGCGTCGCGCACGAGCTGGAACTCGTGCTCGAAGCTCGCCATCACGCGCGCGCCGAGCTCAGACTCGAGCTCGGCGAGCGCCTCGCGCAGAAACGCGCGCGGGCAGCACTCCCACGGACGGCCGTCCGTCTCGACGATGTCGCAGAGCACGAACTCCAGCGCCGTCTCGTGAGCGTCGCCCTCCAGGCGGACATGCGTTTCGGCGTCCGGGCGCAGGCGCAGGTCGCCGGTCGAGCCGAACGGGTTGACCTCCGCCAGCGGACCCAGCGGGGTGAGGGCGTGATTGGCCGGCACCCAACCGACGCCGCTGTCGAGCGAGGCGGTGAGCTCCGGCGAGGGCAGGGAGCGTCCCCGTACGATCGCGCCCAGGTCGCAGCACACGAGCGCGACCAGGTCGAGCTGGCTCACGCCAGCATCTCGCGCGCCAGCGTGCCGTTGTCCCACGCCTGCTCACGCAGGCCCAGCGTCGCCGCGCCCTCGCGCACGCGCGCAGCCTCCGCGTCGGCGACCACCACGATCGCGCCGCCCGGCGGCATCAGCGGCCGCTCGAGCGCCAGCGCCAGGCGCTCTGCGGGCTGCACGTGGACGCCCCCGCTTCCAAGCGAAGGGTAGGTGTCGGCGAGCGCATACAGCGTGCCCGAAGGCCCGCGCGCGCGTCCGAAGATGCAGCTGAAGTGGCCCACGTCCCAGTCGGGCGGGGGGCCCTGCTGCTGGCCGCTGTAGAGGTATGCGAGCAGCTCGGGCAGCGGCGCCCGTGAGCCCCACAGCTGGCGCGTTGCGAGGTTCGCGACGATTGCCGCCGAGGGCTCGCACGAGAGCGCGAGCTCGAAGACGCCCTCGAGTGCGCGCGCGCTCCACGGGCCGCTGAAGGGAAGCGCCGCCAGCGACCCGCCCGAGAGCTCCTCGATCGCGTGCGCGAGACCGGCCGCCGTCGTGCCCGAAACAGCCGCGTCGTCGATCAGCGGCGGCGAGATGCGATAGTCGCGCCGGCCATGCTCGCCGGCCGGCAGGCAGCGCGGGTCGGCAACCCGCGAGACGACGCTACCGGCGACCGCCGCCACCGCGTCCTGGTCGAGCGGCTCGCCCTGCTGCTCGAGCACCCCGCCCGCGCGAAGAGCTAGCGCGCCGCAGAACGCCCCGCACAGGTCATCGCGCTGGGGCAGTTCCTCGGCGTGGGCGTCGAGCAGGGCCCGCGCGCCTGGAAGCAGCGCGACCTCGATCTGCCCGGGCGCAGGCAACGCGTCCATCGGGGCTAAGGGATAGCAAACCGCCTGCCGATGAGGTGCTCGTGACCTCCTCCGCTTGCCCGCCCGGCTCGGCTGTCGTGCGGCGTCCGAGATCGGCCGCTGCGCGCACGCTCGTCTCGCTGCTCGCCGGCTTCACGCTCGCCCTGCTCGCGTTCACCGCCGCGCCTGCCGCGGCGCGGATCACCGTCGTCCCGCCCGCCGAAGTCGGCCTGCAGCCGCGGGTCTCCAACTTCGACTACGTCGGGCTGGTGAAGGTCAACGAACAACTGCAAGTCTTCGAAAACCCGACGCCCGAATCGTTCTCCAACCCGGAAGGCCGCCCGGTCGTGCACGGGAGTCAGGTCTTCGTCATCTACTGGGACCCACAGGACTACTACCACGGCGACTGGCAGAACCTGATCGATGACTTCGTGCACCGCATGGGTGTAGAAAGCGGCTCGCTGGGCAACGTGTTCGCGCTCGAGGCGCAGTACACCGACACCTCGAACACGCCGGCGGTCAACCGCGCGACGTTCCGTGGTGCCTACACCGACACCCACCCCTACCCCGAAGCCGGCTGCACCGACCCGCGGCCTCTGTACCCGAACAAAGCGCACAAAATCAAAGCGCTCGCTTGCCTCACCGACCAGCAGATCCGCCAGGAGCTCGAAGCCTTCATCCCAGCTCACAACCTGCCCAAGGGGATGAGCTCGATCTTCTACGTCCTGCTGCCGCCCGGCGCGACCGTGTGCCTCGACGAAGGCGGCGAAAGCGGTCACTGCTCGGACTACTCGGCCTCGATTGAAGAACAGAAAGCGCAGCAGTACGCGAGCGCAAGCTACGAAAACAGCTTCTGCAGCTACCACGCCGCCATCAACCCCGGCGCACCGCCGGTTGGCGGCCCGGAAACGGTCCTATACGGCGTCATTCCCTGGACCGCCGGAGGCGTCGGGGACGGTCAGCTCGCGCAGGCTGACGAGGGCGAGGCTTACGCGTGCCAGGACGGCGGCTTCAACCGCGACCCCTCCAACAAACCGCTCGAACAGCACGAGTCCGTCGTGCCCCTGGAACCCAAAGAACCTGAATTCTCCGAACTCTCGACCCAGGGCCAGGAAGCGCTGTTGCGCGCGAACGAACCCAGCGGCCCCCATGTGCAGGAGCCCAACCAGGCCGAGTGCCCGACGGCCGACGGCTTCTGCGACCAGGGCTTGGCCGACGTGATCATCAACCAGATCGCGGTCGAGCAGCAGAACATCGTCACCAACCCGCTGCTGAACGCGTGGCACGACGAAACCGGCAACGAGGCCACCGACGAGTGCCGCAACTTCTTCGCCGACATCCTCGGCGGCACCAAGAAGGCCGAAGAAGAGACCGGCGCCGGCACGCTCTTCAACCAGATCCTCCAGGGACACTTCTACTACGTGAACACGGCCTTCAACCTGGCCGCGCAGAGGCTCAACTATCCGGGCGTGCCCTGCATGACGGGCGCGGCGCTCGACCCCAAATTCACTGCGCCCAACGCCGTCGGCGCAGGTGACACCGTCACCTTCGACGGCATGGAGTCCGGCATCACGATGAACGCCGCCGTGCGCTACGGCGAAGGCGGGAAACCCGAAAACAACTACGCCAAATACGCGTGGAACTTCGGCGACGGCTCGGCTGAAGTCACGGGCTATGCACCCGGGACGCCCCCGTGCGAAGAAGAATGGCTCTCGCCCTGTGCGGCGAGCGTCTCGCACTCCTTCCAGTACGGCGGCACCTACAACGTCGTGCTGAGGGTGACAGACGTCGCCGGCAACGTCGCCAGCGCGAGCCGGCTCCTCGAAGTGATCGGCCCGCCGCCGCCCTCGAGCGTCGGCGGTGGCGGAGGCGGCGGCGGCAGCTCCGAAGGCGGCTCGGGTTCCAGCTCCGGTGGCTCGGGCAGCGGTTCGGGCGCCAGCACCACCTCGACGGTTAGCGGCAGCGGCTCTTCCTCCTCGGGCGGCGGCGGCGGTAGTGGCTCGGGTTCGCACCGCAGCCCCGTAGCGCGCGCCGCGATCGTCTCGCGCAAGCTGCACGCGGCGGTGCGCAAAGGCGTGCTCGTGAGTTACTTCGTCTCAGAACAGGTGGCCGGCCGCGCCCAGCTGCTCATCGCCACCTCGCTCGCCAAGCGCCTCGGCCTGCACGGCTCGCACGCGAGCGGGCTTCCCGCCGGCACGCCGCCGCAGACCGTGATCGGCACGGGCATCCTCGTGACTACCAAGGGCGGCACCAGCACGCTTCGGATCCAGCTCTCGAAGAGGGCCGCCGCCCGCCTCGCGCGCCTGCACAAGGCGTCCTTCACGCTGCTCGTGCTCGTGCGCAACGCCTCCGGCGGCACCGCCACCGTCGTGAGCGCCGCCTCGCTATCGGGCTGAGGACGCTCTCGCCTTTGAGGAGGCCGTCGCCGCCGCTCCCAGCGGCTCGCCGGCCAGAGGGAAGGGCAGCGGCCGGCTAGAAGCCCGGCCAGTGGCGAGCCGCAAAGCCGCTGTTGTCGCGCGCGGCCACCTGCCAGCGCGAGGCGTAGATGCCGCTGCGACCCGACGTGTCGTAGCGCACCCCGTCGACGTACATGTAGGTATGGCCGGCGTTTGCGAACACGGTGATGTAGCGCCCCGGTCCGGGCGCACCCCATCTCTCCAGTTCGCCGGAGGTCACGGGCGCGCTGAGCAGCCCGCCGGCGGCGAGCGCGTAGCTGACCGAGCCCGAGCAGTCATAGGCGCTGTCGACGAACGATCCGTGGCCGCCGCCGAACACGTATGGAAAGTCGGCGATCGCGTTGGCGCCTGCGATCACCCGCTGCACGACTTCGGGGACGCCCGCGGGGATCGGGATGGTGCCGTTTCCGCCGATCGAGCCGCCTCCGGGGACCGCCTGCAGGCGCAGCTGCGCTTTGCGTCGCGCGGCGCGTTCGACCGCCTGCATCTGGGCCAGCTCTTCGCGCACTTCCGCGTCCGAGGGCGCTCCCGCGGCGACGATCGCTTCGCCTGCCTTTGCCGGCGCGGCAGCCGACCGGCGCCGCGCCGAGTCCGGAGCGGGGAAGCTGCGCGATTCCTCTGGGTCCGCGACCTCGACGGGATGTCCGCTCGAGGACGTGCTCGCAGACGCGGCGCGAGGAGCCGCGCTGGCACCTGTCGCGGCGGTCGCACCTCGAGCGGATCGGGCAGGGGCGTGTGCTCCGGGCCGGGCGCGCGCCGGGCGTGAGCCGCCGCCCGCGGTGAGGATCAACACGAGCGCCAGAGCCGCCAGGCCGGCGGCGCTGGTGGCGATGAGCTGGACGCGGCTCGGGAGGCGCCTGCGCCTGCCGGGCGCCTGACGAGCATGAGTCGTGTCCGCCACTGCTGCAAGGCTAGCGGGGATCGACCGCCGCGCCGCCGCTAAGCTTCGCCTTTCCCCGCGAGGTTAGCTCGGCCCGGCGGCCGGCTGCCGCGCTGGCGCTCAGCTACCCTTCCCCGATGCCCGACGAGGCCACGGCCGTGGACATTCACACCGGGAACATCGCCCGATCGGTGCCGATCAGGCCTCACCTCCGTCTTCTGCACGGCCTGCGCAAGCCTGCCAACTGGCTACAGCTCGTGCGCTTCGGGATCGTCGGCGGCGTCGGCTTCGTGGTCAACATCGCCGTGTATGCACTGTGCGTCCACGCACTCGCGATCGACTACCACGTGGCCGCCGTGATCGCGTGGACGGTGGCCGTTATCAACAACTTCGTGCTCAACCGCCACTGGACGTTCGACGCGCGCGACGGGCGCGCGAGCTTCCAGGCGCCGCGCTTCTTCCTCGTCAGCCTCATCGCGCTCGGCGCGAGCCTGCTGATGCTGGTGCTGCTCGTCGAGGTCGTCGGGCTGCCGAAGGTCCCGGCCCAGGCGCTCGCGGTAGCCGCCTCGATGCCGCTGAACTTCCTGGGCAACAAGCTGTGGAGCTTCAGCGCGGGCGCCCTCGAGGGGTACCGCACGGCGCGCTGAGGGCGGGCGCGACGCCCTCGCGCGCTCTCGGCGTGTACCTATACTCTGCCTCTCCCCCCTCGGAGGATACGCGTGCAGGAGATGGTCATCTATGGCGTCAGCTTCGACATGGTTGGCAAGCAGCCGATCGTGCTCCTGAAGACTGTCGACGGCAACAAGTTCCTCCCTATCTGGATCGGGCATCCCGAGGCGGCGTCGATCCTCATGAAGCTCCAGGGCGCGGGTACGCCGAGGCCGATGACGCATGATCTGCTCTCCGAGATCCTCGGCGAGCTCGACGTCAACTGCACGCAGGTGTCGGTGACCGAGCTGCGCGAGAACACCTTCTTCGCCACGATCACGCTCACCGTGGGCGGCCGGGAGCTGGAGATCGACTCCCGCCCCAGCGACGCAATAGCTCTTGCGGTGCGCTGCAGCGCGCCGATCTACGCAGCCGAGGAGGTGATCGCCGAGTCGGCGATCGAGTTCGAGCACGACGTTGAGGAGTCCGAGGACGTCGTGGAGAAGTTCAAGGAGTTCCTCGACGAGGTCTCGCCCGAGGACTTCGCGGCCGGCGACTCCTGAGCCGGACCGCCGCTAACGCTCGCGCGCCCAGGCGCTGGCGAGCACACGCTCGACCAGCTGATCGAAGGAGATCCCTGCGGCGTCGGCTGCCTGTGGCAGCAGGCTCGTCTCGGTCATCCCTGGCACGACGTTGGTCTCCAGCACCCACAGCTCGCCGCTTCGCTCCTCGAGCATCAGATCGACGCGCGCCACGCCCCGGCACCCGAGAAGCTCGTACACGGACAGCGCGAGCTCCTGAGCCCTCGCAGTAGTCGCCGGCTCGAGCTCCGCCGGACACACGAACGTGGTCATTCCGATCTCGTAGCGCGACTGGAAGTCGTAGAAGTCCTCCTCCCGCGGGACAGCCTCGACGACCGGCAGAGCCAGTGGCCGAGCCGAGGACGGGCCGTCGCTGGAGGAGGCCTCGTCGGATTCGAGTACCGAGACGGCGAGATCGCGACCCTCGACGTAGCGCTCGATGAGCACCTTCTGGTCATATGAGAAGGCGCCCACGAGCGCGCTCGGGAGCTCTTCGCTCGAGCGCGCGAACTTGACCCCCAGAGCCGAGCCCTGGCTGGCGGGCTTGACGACCAGGGGAAACCCGAGCGCCCTCTCGATGTCCGACAGCAGGGCGGCGGCCCCCAGCTCCTTGATCGACTCCTCGCGCACGGAGTGGAAGTCGGGTGTCGGAACGCCCGCCTCGCGCATCAGGTACTTGGCCAGGACCTTGTCGGTGCACCGCGTGCAGGCCGCTGGCCCAGAGCCGGTGTAGGGGATCCCGATCGCTTCCAGCAGCTGCTGGATCGTGCCGTCCTCCCCCTCGCGTCCGTGCAGCGCGATGAACGCGGCATCGGGGCGCGCTCGCTGCAGCTCGGCGACAAGCTCCGGGCCCACGTCGAGCGCGATCACCTCGTGCCCGAGCCGGGTGAGCGCCTCCTGGGCGTGCGCGCCCGAGCGCAGCGACACCTTGCGCTCGAGCGAGCGCCCGCCCTTGAGCACGGCCACCTTGCGCGCGGCGGTCATTTGCGTGCCGTGTTCATCGATCCCGCCGCCGGCGGACCGATTCCTGGTCCTGGCGGCGGGGCAGCGCCACGACATCGGCCAGCGGAGCGCCCTCGCCGGCCGACTCCACTCCCTGGGGTGCCCGCCGGCTCTCTTCCGGCGAGCGCTGCTGTTCTGCGGCGTGCTCGCGGCCGTGTTCTGTGACCGGCTCGTGGCCGCCCTTCGCGGCGGGCTCGCGCTCGCCCTTTGCAGCGGGCTCGCGGTGCGGCGCCGGGACGGCACCGCCGGCGCTCTTCAGCGACCCCGACAGCGTGCCCAGCAGCCTGACCTGCTGGGCCAGCACTCTGCCAATGCGGCGGATACCCTCGCGGATGTCCGCATCGGGCACGCCCGCGAAGTTCAGTCGCATCGAGGAGGCTCCGCTGTGACCGTCCATATAGGCGGCTCGGCCGGGCACGAACGCGACGCCCTCTCTGCGGGCGTGCGCCAGGAGATCGGTGGTGTCGATGTGGTCCTCGAGCGTCGCCCAGACGAAGAGGCCGCCCTGCGGTCTCGTCCAGCGCGCGCGCTCCCCGAAGTGCTCATCCAGCGCCTCGAGCATGAGGTCCCGGCGGCGCCTGTAGAGGAGCTTGAGCTCCTCCAGATAGTCGCTCCACACCGCGCTGCCGTCGGCGCCGCGCTGCTTGAAGTAGGCGGACACGAACAGCTGCGTGACCGGCGACGAGCACAGATCCGAGCCCTGCTTGCCGAGGTTGAGCTTCTCCAGCACTGGCCGCGGCGCCACCGCCCACCCCAGTCGCAGTCCCGGAGAGAGGATCTTCGAGAACGTCCCCAGGTAGATCACGAGGTCAGCCGCGCCGCCCGTGCCCTCGGCTTCGGCGTCCAGCGAGTAGAGCGTGGGCAGGGGCTCTCCCTCGTAGCGCAGCAGGCCGTAGGGATTGTCCTCGAGCACCAGCAGCTCGCGCTCGCGCGCCACCTCCACCAGCCGGCGCCGGCGGGCAAGCGACATCGTCACGCCGCCGGGATTCTGGAAGTTGGGGATCGTGTAGATGAACTTCGGCGTGCGTCCCTCTGCCTGCAGCGCGTCGAGCGTGCGCTCGAGGGCGTCGATAGGCATTCCCTCGCCGTCCATCTCGATCTGTGCCACCTGCGCCTCGTAGGCGCCGAACGTGGGGACCGCGCCCGGGTAGGTCGGCGCCTCGGCGACGATCACGTCGCCCGGATCGATGAGCGCCTTGCACACCAGGTCGATGACCTGCTGGCCGCCGGTCGTGATGATCACCTCGTCGGAGTCCACGCTCGTGGCCTCGGCCGCCATCACCTCGACCACGCACTCCACCGCCGCGCTCATGCCTTCGGTGGGTCCGTACTGCAGCGCGCGCGCCGTCGAGCCGTCGGCGACCTGTGCCATCAGGGCCGCGTACAGCCGCGGGTCGAACGTGCTCGTGTCGGGCAGCCCGCCGGCAAGCGAGATCACGTCCGGTCGCTCTGTGAGCGCCATCATCTCGCGCATCGCCGAGCTTTTCATCGACCGCGTCCGCGCCGCGAACAGCGCCTCGTAGCGCGCGATCTCGTGCGCCGTGGGCCGAGCTCCACGGCCGTCGCCTGCTCCGCTACGCGGTCGGTTCATCGTGTTGAGCTTTATTCGCCGGTGCGCCGCGCGACCCTCCGACCGTGCGCCGCCAGGAGACACGTCGACTATCGTCCGGTCGATCCTAGAGCGACCGGCCCGCGGACGGTAGCGCGCGCCGGCCAAGCATGAACGGCCTCTTCTTTTACATCGGCCTCGGGTTGGGGCTCGCCGTGGCGTGCGGGCTGCGCCCCTACCTGCCGGCGCTGCTCGCCGGGGCGCTGTCGTCATCGAGCGCTCTTGGAGTGCACTTCGCGCCGGGTAGCTACCGCTTCCTGCAGGCGGGCTGGTGGCTCGTGGTCGTCACGGCTGTGCTGGCGCTCGCGTACGCGCTGCAGCTGCAGATGGGCAGCGAGCGCTTCGCGAAGGCGCTCGGCGGCGCCGTGGCCGCTCAGTCGGTCGGGGTGGGAGCGCTGCTGTTCGCGGGCACGCTCGCCGCGCACGGCGATGCATCCTGGCCCGGCCTGATCGCAGGCGCCGGCGCCGGCGCGATCGCCTGGCAGTCATCGGACGCGATCATCTCCGGCGCACGCAGGCGGCTCCCCGACCGCGCCTCTCGCGAGGCACTGACCGTGTACCTCGACGCCGCCTCGCTCGCCGCAGCCGCGCTCGCAGCGCTGGTGCATCCGCTCGGCTACCTGCTCGCGGCGGGCGCGGTCTGGCTGCTCCTGCGCGTGCGCTCGCGGGCGGGGGCCAAGTACGCCGGCCTGCGCGTGCTGCGCCGCTGAGGCCACGTTGTCCTCCCCGGCCAAGCTCGTGCTGTGCGTCATCGACGCGCTCGCCCCCGCGATGCTCGAGCGCACGGTGGCCGCGGGGGCGGCGCCGACGCTGAAGGCGCTCATGGACCGCGGGCTCTACGTGCCCGACTGCGTGGCCGCATTTCCCTCCGTGACCCCCGTGTGCGCCGCCTCGATCGTCACCGGTGCCGGCCCCGACGCGCACGAGATCCCCGCGATGAACTGGTTCCATCGCGACGAGGACCGCTACGTCGAATACGGCTCCAGCCTGCGCTCCGCGCAGCGCTTCGGGATCGCACGCCAGTTGACCGACACGGTCTACAACATGAATCGCTCCCACCTCTCGGCGCAGACGCCGACGGTGTTCGAGGCGCTGGACGACGCCGGCGTGCGTACGGCCGGCACCACCTACCTGATGTACCGCGGGCGCCACAAGCACGAGCCGCAGCGCGATACCGCGCTCGCGCGCGTCGCCTCGACGCTCATGCGCCACCCGGTGTTCGGGCCGCGCGAGCTCTTCTACGCCGACATCTTCGCTTCACGGCGCACGAGCTGCCGCGCGGGCTTCGGCATGCCGGGCGTACGCGACCGGCATTCCGGATGCGTGTCGGCCTTCATGGTCGAGAACGATCTCTTCGACTTCCTGCTGCTGTCGCTGCCCGACAACGACTGGTACTCGCACAAGTACGGCCCAGAGGCGCAGATCCAGTCGATCGCGCAGGCCGACGTTCAGCTCGCGCGCGTGTTCGACGCCTGCGGCGGCGTCGACGAGTTCCTCGACGAGCACGCAGTCATCGTGATGGCGGATCACTCGCAGGCACCCGTCACGTCCGAGATCGCGCTCCAGGATGCGCTCGCCGACCTCGGCGTGCTCGGCCCCTCGCGCTCGCGCGCGGCGCGCGAGGAGAGACCGCGGATCGCGGTGTGCCCCTCTCAGCGTGCGGCCGCTGTGTACGCGCTGCACGAGCCCGAGCGCGACGCGATGCGCGCGTCGGTCGTGGCCAGCGCGATGGCGATCGAGGGAATCGAGCACGTCATCTGGCTTGGGCGCGATGCTCACGACGTCCCGACCGAGGGCATCATCGCGCGGCCGGGGCGCGGCGAGCTGCGCTTCTGCCCGCAGGGTCCGCTGCGGGACGCGCGCGGCGGGAGCTGGAGCGTCGAAGGCCCGCTGGAGGTGATCGACGCGACGATCGAGGACGGATGCCTGTTGACGCCCGCCTACCCGGACGTGCTCGCGCGCGTGTGGTCGGCGCTGAGCTGCCGCACCTCGGGCGAGGTCCTGCTCTCGGCGGCGCCTGGCCACGAGTTCATCGACTGGGGACGCCAGGCACACGTCGGCGGCGGAAGCCACGGCTCGCTGCACTCCTCCGACTCGCTCGGAGCGCTCGTGCTGTGCGGCGTGGGCCTGCCGCAGCCCGATGTCGAGCAGTGGTCCATCGGCGACGTGGCACCGCTCGTGCTGGGACACTTCGGGCTTGAGCGAAACGGTGGCTCACGATCGGCGCCGCGCTCGCCCGCCTGACTCATGGGCGGCTTGCGCGCGCCGGCTTCGCGCGCTTGGCGCCGCGCTCCTAGCCACCTTCCTGCTCATCCCGGCAACGGGCGCCGCAGCGCGTTCCGAAGCGCACGCGCCGGGTGCGGCGGCGCGCGAGGAATCGATCGCGTCGTTCCCTCCGACGGACGCGCTGGCCGTGACCCCCGCCGCTCCCGGACGCGCGGGCGGGGGGCGTCCTCGCGCGGTGCTCGAGCCGGGCAGCCAGCCTTCGCAGGCGCCGATCTATGTCGCCCCGTCGGACACCCCGCCGGCAGGGCGCAGGCTGTCCTCAAACCGGGTGCTCGCGATCGCGGCGGCGCTTGGAAAGATGCGCGCGCTGCGCCGCGAACATCGTGGCGCCTACCCCGCCGCATACCTGAAGGTCCCGTTTCGCTGGCAGGTCAGCTACTTCTCGCGCGACGGCAAGAAGGAGCTAGGGCAGGTGATCATCGACGACCTCTCCGGCCGCGTACTGGAAGCGTGGACCGGCTTTCAGGTCGCGTGGGCGATGGCACGCGGCTACCCGGGGGCGTTCGGAAGGCACGTCAACTCCCTGTACGTCTGGCTGCCGCTGTGCGTGCTGTTCGTGCTGCCCTTCTTCAACTTCCGCCGCCCCTTTTCGCTTCTGCACCTGGATCTGCTCGTGCTCCTGTCGTTCTCGGTGTCGCTGGCCTTCTTCAACCACGCGCGCATCTACGCGTCCGTGCCGCTCGTCTACCCACCGCTCTTGTACCTGCTCGCCCGCATGCTCGCGCTCGCCCGCCGGCGCGACGCTCGCGCAGCGTCGCCCGCGCGCATGCTCGTTCCCGCTCGGTGGCTCGCCGTCGCGCTCCTGTTCCTGGTCGGGTTCCGCATCGCCCTCAACGTCACCGACTCCAACGTGATCGATGTCGGCTATGCGGGCGTCATCGGCGCGCACCGCATCGTCAGCGGCAAGCCGCTGTACGGGCACTACCCGAGCGACAACGAACGCGGCGACACCTACGGCGCCGCCAACTACGAGGCCTACGTGCCCTTCGAGCGGCTGTTCGGCTGGAGCGGCACGTGGGATGACCTGCCGGCCGCGCACGCGGCTGCGATCGCCTTCGACCTGCTCGCGCTGTCGCTGCTGTTTCTGCTCGGGCGCCGAGTGCGCGGGCCGTCGTTGGGGATCGCGCTCGCGTATGCGTGGGCGTCGTACCCGTTCACGCTGTTCGCGCTCGAGAGCAACTCCAACGACACGCTCGTGGCTGCGCTCGTGCTAGCGGCGCTGCTGGCTACGAGCTACCGCTCGAAGCTCGCGCCGCCCGCGCGCGGGGCGTTTGCGGCGCTCGCGGGCCTGACCAAGTTCGCCCCGCTTGCGCTCGCGCCGCTGCTGGCCACGCGCGAGCTGGGCACGCACGGCGGCGCTGCCCGCCTCCGCCTGAGCCGGCTCGCCGCCTACGCGGCGGCCTTCGTGCTCGCCGCCGCGCTCGCGCTGCTGCCGGCGGTCAGCCATGCGTCGCTTCGCACGATGTACGAGCGCACTATCGAATACCAGGCGAACCGCGGCTCGCCCTTCTCGGTGTGGGGGCTCTACGGTGGTCTGGGCGACGTGCAGCTGCTCGTGCAGGTCGCCGCGATCGTGCTGGCGATCGCGCTCGCCGTCGTCCCGCGACGGCTCGACGCCATCGGCCTGGCGGCCGCGGCTGCAGCGATCCTGATCGCAACCCAGCTGGGGATCGAACACTGGTTCTACCTCTACATCCCGTGGTTCTTCCCGCTCGTGATGCTGGCGCTGCTGGGGGCGCTCAGCTGGCCCGCGAGGAGTTGGGCCGCGGCATCAGGATCTGCTCGATCGACTCGGCCCGCAGCGGCTGTGAGCAGCGGATGAGCACGCCCATCAGCCACGGGTCGACATCGGAGGTTTCAAAGCGCACCGGCATCTGCGTGAGCAGCCCCTCCAGCGCCTGCTCTCGTTTGACGCCGATCACGCCGCCGCGCGGCCCGGTCATACCCACGTCGGTGATGTAGGCCGTGCCGTGGTTGAGCAGACGCGCGTCTGCCGTCGGCACGTGGGTGTGCGTCCCCACGACGGCCGTCACCCTGCCGTCGAGGTGCCAGCCCATCGCCACCTTCTCCGAGGTCGCCTCGGCGTGCATGTCGACGATGATGTGCTCGACGCTGCCGAGGTCGGCGAGCGCCACCTCGATCTCGGTGAAGGCTGAGCGCCCGGCACGCAAGTACAGGTTGCCGCTCAGATTGATCACGCCGAGGCGCACGCCGCCTCGCTCGACGACGCACGTGCCGCGGCCCGGCTGGGAGCGCAGGAAGTTGGCCGGGCGCACGATCCGCGGCTCGGTCTCCAGATAGGCGTAGATCTCACGGCGGTGGTAGGTGTGGTTGCCGAGCGTGATCGCGTCTACGCCCGCGGCGAGCAGCTCGTCGGCGATCTTGGGCGTGACCCCCAAGCCGCCGGCCGAGTTCTCGGCGTTGACCACGATGAACGTCGGCGCGTAGCGCTCGCGGAGGATCGGCAGGCTGTCGAGCAGCGTGCGCCTGCCAATGCCGCCGACGATGTCGCCGACGAAGAGGATGTTCACGCCGCCGTTATCCGCCCGCGCGTCCGGCTCGGCCGGCAGCGCCTCTTCCTGCCCATCCTCGGCCGCCTTTCGCTCAGCCATACTTTGGCGATGGTGGGAGGCACGTGAGCGGCGTCTCTGGGGCCACGCGCGACCCCGACCCATCCCCAGCGGCAGTCAGCGGCGAGAGCGAGGCGCAGCCGCGCACGGAGGCCGAGGAGCGCCCGCCCGAGCAGGCGTCGGCGGCACCCGCGAAGGCGGTCGTGCCCCGCTGGGTCCAGCTGGTGGTGCTGCCGCTCGCGCTGCTCGCGCTGTGGGCGCTCGCGCGGGCCGCCGGCAAGGTGGTTCTGGTGTTCATGGTCGCAGGTGTCATCGCGTTGATCCTCAACCCGGCGGTGGCCTTCCTCCAGCGCTCGCGTATCCCCCGCGGACTGGCGGTCCTCGCCGTCTACCTCGCATTCTTCCTGACGCTTGCCGGTGTCGGCGCGCTGCTGGCCAACCCTATCTCCAATCAGGTGCGGACGTTCACCAACAACCTCCCGCAAATCGTCGACGAAGCGAACAAGAAGATCGCCACCTTCCAGAACGAACTCAACCAGCAGGGAATCCACATTCACCTCGTCAAACAGGGCAAGACGGCGCTGCAGAGCGTCCAGGACAAAGTCGCCAAAAGCGCCGGCAAAATCGCCTCCTCCTTCGGTGGGCTGCTGACCGAAGTGGCGAACGCGATCTTCGACCTCGTGCTCGTCTTCGTGCTCTCGGTGTACATGCTGCTGTACGGGCCACGCATCGGCGCGCTCGTGCGCCGCGTGATGCCGCCGGGCGATGGCACGCCCGGCGACGATTACCCGACGCTCGTGCAGCGGGCGGTCTCGCGCTACGTCGGCGGCCAGCTGCTGTTCAGCACGATCATGGGCATCTCGACCGGGCTTGCCCTGTTCCTGTTCGGTGTGCTCGGGATCTTCCCCGACGGGCGCAAGTACGCGCTGGCGTTCGGGATGTTCTATGGCGTGATGGAGCTGGTGCCGTACATCGGTCCGATCCTCGGCGCATTGCCGGCGGTTGTGGTGGCGCTGTTCACGCGCCCGATAAGCGCCCTTTGGGTGGCGCTGTTGTTCCTCGGCCTGCAGCAGCTCGAGGGGCACATCGTCGCGCCGCAAGTGTTCGGGCACACGCTGCGGATCAATCCCCTGCTCGTGATCTTCGCGCTGCTGCTCGGTCTTACGCTGTACGGGGTGATAGGCGCGCTCGTCGCGCTGCCGGTCGCGGCCGTCCTGCGCGAGACCGCCGTCTACCTCAGCCGCCACCTGACATTCGAATCGTGGGAGCGCTCTCCGCGCGGACTGCTGTGAGCACCCTGCTCAGCGTCCGCGGGCTCGCCAAGAGCTTCGGAGACCTGCAGGCGCTGCGCGGAGTCAGCTTCGACGCGCACAGCGGCGAGATCGTCGCGGTGATCGGTCCCAACGGCGCCGGCAAGACGACGCTGCTGTCGATCATCGCCGGTGCCCAGCGGCAGAGCGCGGGCACCGTGCGCTGCGACGCCGCCGGCGCCAGTCACGACGTCGGCTGGGCGCCGCAGCAGGCAGCCGTGTATTCGAAGCTGTCGGTGTCCGAGAATCTGCGCCTGTTCGCGCGCCTGCACCGCGTCGCCGACCCCGAGCGCGCGGTCGCGCGCATGCTCGAGCAGACCGGCCTTGCCAAGCGCGCCGGAGAACGCCTCGAGCGCCTCTCCGGCGGCAACCGCCAGCGAGTGAACGTGGCCATCGGCTTGATCGCCGATCCGCCGGTGCTCGTCCTGGACGAGCCGTCGGCATCGCTCGACCCCGGCCAGCGCGAGCGTCTGTGGGAGTTCGTCGCGGGGCTCGCCAAGGCCGGCCGGGGCGTGATCTTCTCCACGCACAACGTCGACGAGGCGCAGCGATACGCCGATCGCGTGATCGTGCTCGACCGCGGCGATCTGCGCTTCGACGGCACGCCCGGGGAGCTCATGCGCGCGGCCGGCGAGGATGTGCGAGGCGATCTCGAGCGGGCGCTGGTGGCCTTCCTCGCGCGCGATGAGCCGCGATGAGATGGCTGCTTGAAAAGGACCTGCTGATCCTGCGGCGCTCGCGCATGCTGGTGGCGCTGCTGATCGTTTACCCGGCCGTGATCGCGCTCCTGATCGGCTTCGCGATCTCGCGAGCGCCGTCGCGTCCGCGCGTCGCGATCGTCGATCAGACGCGTGCCGGCGCGACGGTCGAAGTCGGCGGGCGTCAGGTGGACGTGCGCCAGTACGCACGCCGTCTCTTCGGCCAGGTGCAGCCGGTCTACGTCTCCTCGAGGGCGCAGGCCATCAAGAAGGTCACCTCAGCGGAGGTGTTGGCCGCAGTCGTGATCCCGCCCGACATCGCGGCGCGCGTGTCCTCGGGGACCACGCAGGCGCGCCTCGAAGTCGTCTACAACGGAGACGCGCTCGAGCAGTCGCTCGTGCAGGCGCAGCTCGGCTCTGCACTCGCGCAGGCGAACCTGGGCTTCTCAGAACAGATCCAAAAGGCCGCGGCGCAGGCCATCGACCTCCTGCTCAAAGGCGGAAACCTGGGCGTCCTGGGGGCGCCCAGCAATCTCATCGGGCTGAGACAGATCCCTCCGCTGCTGCACCGCGTCATCGCGGGCGAGCCACCCGGGGCAACCCGCCAGGCGCTCGAACGCGTCTCCGCCTTCGCTGACTTCGCCGCCGCGAACCTCGACGTGAGCAAGCGCGTGCTCTCGACGGTCGGACAGCCGATCGCAGTGCATGCGCGGCTCCTGCACGGCCGCCGCACGCCCCTGGACACGTTCGCCGTTGTGGTCGCGGTGATCATCTCCGAGATGTTCGTATGCGTGCTGCTGGCAGCCGGCGGCGTGGCGCTGGAGCGGGAAGAGCATACGCTCGCGCGGGTCGTGCGCGGTCTCGTCTCGCGCGCGACGCTCGTGATCGAGAAGGGAGTGCTCGCGGCCGCATGCTCGCTCGCCGTCGCCGTCGTGCTGCTCGGCGGCGTGAGCGCGTTCGTGACCCTGCAGTACAGCCGTGCCGGCCTGTGGCTCATCGCGCTCGCATCGGCGGCGCTGGCGTTCGCCTCTCTCGGCGTGGCGATCGGCGCCGTCGCCCGCGAGGTGCGTGCGGCTTCGCTGCTGGCATTCCTGTCCTCGCTCCCGCTCGCCTTTCTCGCGCTGGTGCCCGCCGGCGCGGTCGCGTCTGGGCTCTACGACGTGATCAGGGCGGTGTCGTTCGCCTTCCCGTTCAAGGCCTCGCTGCAGGCGCTCGACGCGGCCGTCAACCGCGCCTCGCCTCCGCTGGGCGGATCGATCGTGCACCTCGCGGTCCTGACGCTGCTGTTCGGTCTGCTGGCGCGCATCGCGCTCGGTCGCGCGGACTGATCGTCCAAGCGCACCTGGAGTGACACCGCGCTCGCGCGGGGGGTGGCGTGGTCGGTCACGGGCCGCCGGGGCGAGCGAGCAACTAACCTGCAGATGATGGCTTTTCCACAAACGCGCATGCGCCGGCTGCGCGCCTCGGCCTCGCTGCGTGGACTGGTGCGCGAGACGCAGCTGAGCCCCGCCCGCCTGGTGCTTCCGCTGTTCATCGCCGAGAGCGGGCCCGCGCGCGCGCCGATCGCGGCGCTGCCGGGCGTCGCGCGGCTGTCGCTGGCGGCTGCCGCCGAGGAGGCCGCCGAGGCTGGGTCGCTCGGAATCGCGGCCGTGATGCTGTTCGGCGTCCCCACCGAGAAGGACGAGCAGGGCTCCTCGGCATGGGATCCCGACGGGGTCGTGCAGCTCGCCGTCGCAGCGATCAAGCGCGCCGCGCCGCAACTGCTGGTGATCACCGACGTGTGCCTGTGCGAGTACACGAGCCATGGCCACTGCGGCGTGCTGCGCGAGGACGGCGCCGTCGACAACGACGCCACGCTTGAGCTGCTCGCGCGCACCGCCGTCAGCCACGCGCGCGCAGGAGCCGACATCGTGGCCCCGTCGGACATGATGGACGGCCGCGTGGGAGCGATCCGCAGCGAGCTCGACGGCGAGGGCTTCGACGAAACGCCGATCCTCGCCTACTCCGCCAAGTTCGCCTCGGCCTTCTTCGGCCCGTTCCGCGATGCCGCAGGCTCCGCGCCGGCGTTCGGCGATCGCAGGGGCTACCAGATGGATCCCGCAAACGGGAGCGAGGCGGTCCGCGAGGCGCTGCTGGACGTCAGCGAGGGCGCCGACATGATCATGGTCAAGCCGGCGCTCGCGTACGGCGACGTGATAGCGGCCGTCAAGCAGCAGACGCGCCTGCCCGTGGCGGCGTACAACGTCAGCGGCGAGTACGCGATGGTGAAGGCGGCTTCCTCCGCAGGCGCGCTGGAGGAGCGCGCCGCGGTGCTCGAGATCCTGCTCTCGCTGCACCGCGCCGGCGCCGACGCGATCATCAGCTACCACGCCAAGGATGCCGCGCGCTGGCTCGCGGAGGAGAGATGAGGGCGCCCGCTGCCGTCGCAAAGGTGCGCAGCCGCAGCGACGGCGCGGCGGTGCCGCTCGACGCCCTCGACCGCCGGCTGCTCAACCTCATGCAGGGCAGCTTCCCGATCGCGCGGCGCCCCTACGAGCACGTGGCCGCGCGCGCCGGCGTCGGCGAGCAGGAGGCGATGGAGCGCGTGCGGCGGCTGCTGCAGAAGCGCATCATCCGTCAGGTCACCCCGATCTTCGACACGCGCGCGCTCGGCTACTCCTCGATGCTCGTCGCCGCGAAGGTCGACCCCGAGTACCCGCACCGCGCGGCGCAGATCATCAACAGTCACCCCGGCGTCTCTCACAACTACCTGCGCAACCACGACTTCAACCTCTGGTTCACGATCGCCACCGAGCCTGACTCCAAGCTCGGCCTCGACGGCACGCTCGAGGTGCTCGCGCGCGACGCGCAGGCGGAGTCGATCCGAAAGCTGCCAACGCTGAGGCTGTTCAAGATCCGCATGGACCTCGAGATGGAGGGCGACACCGAGGCGCTCGCCAGCGCCGTGGAGGCGAGCGCGCCGGTCGAGCTCGACCCTCAGCCCTACGACGAGGCCGACGTAGCCGTCATCCGGGCGCTGCAGGGCGACATGCCGGTGGTCGCGGAGCCTTACGCGCCCGCCGCGGCGTCGCTGCGGATGCGCGATGAGGACTTCCTCAGTTACCTCGAGGGAATGCGCGAGCGCGGGCTGTTGCGGCGGGTCGCCGCGATCCTCTACCACCGCCGTGCCGGCTTCTCGGCCAACGGGATGGGCGTGTGGAAGGTGCCCGAGGAGCGCATCGTCGAGGTCGGCCGGAGCATGGCCTGCGTGCGTGGCATCTCCCACTGCTACCAGCGTCCCACCTACGAGGACTGGCCCTACTCCGTGTTCACGATGGCGCACGGGCGCTCCAAGGAGGAGTGCGACGCCGTGCTCGACGCCGTGGCCACGCAGACGGGCATACAGGAGCGCGCGACGCTGTACTCCTCGACCGAGTTCAAGAAGATTCGCCTGCTGTACTTCACCGAGGACTTCAAGCGCTGGGAGAGCCAGCACACTTGAGAGCGCGTCCGTGACGGCGTCGCTCACCGACACCCGCTCGGGCGAGCTGTACCGGCGGGCGCTGGAGGTGATCCCCGGAGGCGTGAACTCTCCCGTACGGGCGATGCGCGCGATCGGGCGCGATCCGATCTTCATCGCCCGCGCGGACGGTGCCGAACTGGTGGATGTCGACGGCAATCGCTTCGTCGACTACGTCTGCTCGTGGGGACCGCTGATCCTCGGCCATGCCCATCCGCATGTGCTACAGGCGATCACCAGCGCGGCCGAGCGCGGGACGAGCTTCGGCGCGCCCACGTCCGGCGAGGTGGAGCTTGCCCTGGAGGTGGCCCGCCGCATGGACGCGGTCGAGGCGCTGCGCATGACCTCCTCGGGCACCGAGGCGACGATGACCGCTATCCGCCTCGCGCGCGCGGCCACCGGCCGGACGCGCGTGCTCAAGTTCGCCGGCGCCTACCACGGCCACGTCGACGCACTGCTCGCGCAAGCCGGGTCGGGGCTGGCCACGCAGGCCCTGCCCTCGAGCCCGGGCGTGCCCGCCGCCACGGCCGCGGAGACGGTGGTCGTGGCCTGGAACGACGCCGAGGCGCTCGTGGCGGCGACCGAGCGCCACGGGCTGGCGGCGATCATCGCCGAGCCGCTGCCCGCCAACATGGGACTCGTCGCGCCAGCAGCAGGCTTCCTCGAGCTGCTGCGCGAGCGCGCCGACGCCGTCGGGGCGCTGCTGGTGCTCGACGAGGTGATCTCGGGCTTCCGCGTCGCTCGTGGAGGCGCGCAGGAGCTCACTGGTGTGCGGGCCGACCTCACGATCCTGGGCAAGGTCATCGGCGGCGGGCTGCCCGCCGCGGCGCTCGGCGGCCGCGCCGAGCTGATGCACATGCTCGCGCCCGCCGGCGAGGTCTATCAGGCGGGCACGTTGTCGGGCAATCCGCTGGCGGTCGCCGCGGGCCTCGCGACGCTCGAGCTCCTCGACGAGCCCGCCTACTTGCGGCTGGCCTCGATCACCGATCAGCTCGCCGCCGGCCTGTCCGAAGCAGCGCGCTCCTATCCCGTGCAAGTGGCCTCGCTTCCGGGGCTGATCACGGTCTTCTTCAGCGAGAGCCCTGTGCGCTGCCTCGAGGACGCGCAGGCGTGCGATCTCGAGGCCCATGCACGCTGGTGCCGGGAGCTGCTCTCGCGCGGCGTCTACCCGCCTCCATCGCAGTTCGAGGCATGGTTCCCGTCGCTCGCGCACACGCCCGAGCAGATCGAGCGCACGCTCGCGGCCGCCGCCGCCGCGTTCGCCTGCCTGGAGCGGGCGGGAGCGAGCCGATGAGCGCGCACACGCTCGAGCGCCTGCGAGCGCTGCTGCGGGAGGAGGGCGGCCTGATCGCCTCGCTCATACGGCCTGCCGGGAGCGAGCATGGCGCGGCGCGGGGCGAAGATGAGAGCGCACCCAGCCCCGCGACGGTCGCGGCCGAAGGCCCGCGCACGAGAAGCAGACGCGAGGAGTACGAGCTCCTCGTCGAGGCGATCTACGAGGGCTACCTGTTGCACTACGGGTCGCCGCGCGTGGTGCTCGCGCCCGAAGCGGATCTCGGCGTGCTCGCCGGGGACCGCCTGTACGCGATCGGTCTCGCGCGCCTGGTGGCGCTGGGCGACACCGCCGCGGTGGCCGAGCTCGCGGACACCATCTCCCTGAGCGCGCTGGCGCAGGGGAGCGGGCAGCACGCGCTCGCCGACGCCGTGTGGGCTGCGGGCGCGCGCGCCGTGGGCTGGGGCTCGAGCGCCGTGCACAGGCGCGCCAAGGACATGGTCCTCGCGCGCGCCCAGGGAGCGCTCGCGGCGATGCGCACAAGCGCCCTGGCCATGCCAGCGTCGAGGTGATTCGCGCCTCGATATTGTTCGATTGGGTGGCCGACAAGCACGACAAGCACAAGTCCAAGTACACCGCCGACCGCCTCATCCCAGGCGCCTTCGAGGGCGAGACGGTCACCCGGCGGAGGTTCATGACCGGCACCGCCCACACGGCCGGGGCGATCGCCGCGGGCGCGTTCACGCTGCCGGCGCTGGGGTTCGCGATCGGGCCGATCTTCAAAAGCACGCCGCACCGCTGGGAGACGGTGGGCGAGGTGGGGAGGTTCAGCGCGAACAACTACACGCCCGTCGTGATGACGCTGACGCCCGGGATCGGCGAGGCCGGCAAGACGACGGTCTACATCCGCAAGTTCAACCCCGCGATCGACACCGATCCGTACGACCGCGACACCCCCTTCATCGCGATCTCGAGCCGCTGCGCCCACGTCGGCTGTCCCGTGCGCTGGGTAGACGCAGCCGAGCGCTTCATCTGCCCGTGCCACGGCGGCGTGTACGACCTCCTCGGCCGTCGCGTCGGCGGACCGCCCGTGCGGCCGCTCGATCGCTTCTACACGCGCGTGGTCGGCGAAGACGTCCAGGTCGGGCCGCGCTTCAGCGTCAACAGCGAGCTGCGCCGCTTTTCGCCGCGCGATCCCGGCGAGCCGCTGGACGGCATCGGCCAGTACCTCTACCCGTCGCGCCCGACGGCACGGAAACTGTAGGAGGCGCGGTGCCCAGGCTCCCCAAGCTGCCCGCCCCGCCGCTGCCCTCCGCGCTTCAGGCCCCGCCGCCGCGCCCGGGCGAGGAGGTGACGAAGGGCGGTCCGCTCGAGGACGCCAAGCAGGCCGGCGTCACGGTCGTCGACTGGATCGACGAGCGCACCTCGCTCAGCGGCGTGGGCCGCTGGCTGTTGTTCCGCAAGGTGCCCAAGGGGACCAACTGGTTCTACACGCTCGGCTCGGCCACCCTGTTCGCGTTCCTCTCGCAGGCCGTGACCGGGGTGTTCCTGGCGATGTACTACCGCCCCGACCCCGCGGGCGGCGCCTACGAATCGATCCGCCACGTCACCAACGACGTGTTCCTCGGGCAGTTCGTGCGCGGTATGCACAAGTGGGGCTCGAGCGTGATGGTGGTCCTGATCTTCCTGCACATGGGGCGCGTGTTCTTCTTTGGCGCCTACAAGTACCCGCGCGAGCTCAACTGGGTGATCGGCGCGGTGCTGTTGGTGCTCACGCTGGTGATGGCGTTCACCGGCTATCTGCTGCCCTTCGACCAGCGCGCCTACTGGGCCACGATCGTGGGCGTGAACATCAACGGCACCGGCCCGCTGCTGGGTCCCTACCTGAGCGACTTCCTGCGCGGCGGAGGCGAATTCGGCGCGACCACTCTGTCGCGCTTCTATTCCATCCACATGCTGATCGTGCCGGGCCTGATCGTGGCTCTGATCGGTGCTCACCTGTACCTCGTCACCAAGCTCGGGACGACGGCGCCACCGTGGTTGAAAGCCAAAGAGCGCAGCGAGCTGCTCGAGACGGAGGTCTAGCGCCGGTGCGCGCGCCAACGGACGCCCGCAGCTCGCGCGCCAGGGCGGGAGCCACATGAACCAGGCGCAGAAGGAGCAGTACCTGCGCGAGTACGCGCTTCTGAAGGCCGAGGGCAAGCCGTTCTTCCCCTACGCCGTCGCCAAGGATGCTGTGATGGCGTGCGTGGTGATGGCCGTGATCATCACCATGTCACTGGTCCTGGGTGCCGAGCTGGGCTCGAAGGCGAACCCGACGACGACCACTTATGTACCGAGGCCGGAGTGGTACTTCTTCTTCCTCTTCGAGGTGCTGCGGGTGATAAAGCCTCCGAACCTCACCCCGCTGGCGACGATCGGCGTGCCGACGATCGGCCTGGTCATCCTCTTCCTGCTGCCGTTCATCGACCGCGGGCCGGAGCGCCGTCCCGAGCGGCGCCCGATCGCGACCCTGACCGGCATCTTCGTGATCGGAGCCATGGCGCTGCTCACCTATGAGGGCGCTCAGGCGGGCTCGCCGACGGCGATCGAAACGCCCACGCCCAGCCGGGTTCGGGCGGCTGGAGGAGCGCTGCTGCGGGAATTCGAAGCGGGCAAGCAGGTGGTCGCTCAGTCGGGCTGCCTGGCGTGCCACAAGCTCGGCGACAACGGCAACGACGGGCCCGGCCCCAACTTGACCCACATCGGATCGAAACTTTATGCGCAGGGCATCGCGCGCACGCTCGTGAACCCCACGGCCCCGATGCCCTCGTTCAAGAACCTGCCACCGGAGAAGTTCAAGGACGTGGTGACCTTCCTCTCGCAGTCGAAGTAGGGCAATGCCCGCTCAACAAGGCGGAGGCGCTTCGGTGAGGCCCGACCACACGGCGGGGGTGGCGGCCGGGCCATCCGAGGCGGCCGAGGCCTACTCGGCAGGCGTGCGCGCCTCGGAGGTGCGCGAGATGTTCGAGCGCATCGCCGGCGTCTACGACGCGATGAACACGGCCATGACTGCTGGCCTGCATCACCGCTGGCGCGCGCGCGCGGCAGAGCTCGCGAGGGCGGGACCGGGGGACCGCGTGCTCGACGTCGCCTCGGGCACCGGCGATCTCGCGTTCGAGCTCGCGCCCCGCGTGTCCCCAGGCGGGGAGGTGGTGGGGTGCGACTTCGCCGAGGCGATGCTCGCGCGCGCCCGCGCCAAGGCGGCCCGCCGCGTGAGCGGCGCTGGCGTGGTGCCGCGATTCGAGCGCGCGGACGCGCTTGCACTCCCCTACGAGGACGGGCGCTTCGACGCCGCCACGGTGGGCTTTGGGGCGCGCAACTTCTCTGACCTCGCGCTCGGACTCCGCGAGATGCGGCGCGTCGTTCGCGCAGGCGGGCGCGTGGTGGTCTTGGAGATCACGACGCCCACGCGTCAGCCCCTGGCGGGCTTTTATGGCCTGTGGTTCGACCGCCTCGTACCGGCGCTCGGAGGAATGCTGCAGGCGGCGCTGGCCGCGAGCGCGCGCGCGCGCGGCCGCACCCGGGCCGGCGGCTCGATCGCCGCCGCGTACAGCTACCTGCCGAGCTCGGTGAAGCGCTTCCCGGGCCCCGACGCGTTCGCGGCACAGTTGCGCGCCGCGGGCCTCGAGCACGTCTCCTATGAGCTCGCGGCCGGGGGGATCATCGCCCTGCACTCCGGGAGCGTGCCTGTGGGGGCGCCGCAATGAGCACCGTGAGCGGCCCGGCGACCGACGTCGCTCAGCAGGTCGACGGCCTCGAGGAGATCATGCGCGCGGGCGGCGAGGCCCTGCGCGCGCGGATGGTGCGCACCGAGCTTCACCTCGAGCGCGTCACCGCGCAGGCCGGAGCGCCGCTTGCCTCATACGCGACGGCCACCGTCAGGGCGGGCGGCAAGCGGCTGCGGCCGCTGCTGGTGGTGCTCGCCGCGGAGTCCGCGGGCGGACCGCCCGCCGAAGAGGACGGAGAGATCCGCCTCGTGCGCGCGGCGGTGGCGGTGGAGCTCGTGCACTCGGCCACGCTGGTGCACGACGACCTCATAGACGGCGCGCAGCTGCGCCGTGGCCACCCAACTGTGGCGGCCGTCGCGGGGCGCGACGTCGCCGTCGCCACCGGTGACCTCCTGTTCTCGCTGGCGTTTGCAGAGCTCGCGCGTAACGACAGCCCGATGCAGCTGCGGGCGCTCTCCGACGCGAGCTCCGCGCTGGCCGAGGGCGAGCTCCTTCAGCGCGAGGACGCGTATGCGTCAGACGTGGCCGTGGAGCGTTATCTGCGCCGCTGTGAGCTGAAGACGGCAGCCCTGTTCGAGGCTGCGTGCCGCCTGGGAGCGCTCGGCGCGTGCCGGGGATCCGGCCGCCTCGCGGACGCGCTGGGGGCGTTCGCGCGCCGTATCGGGCTCGCCTTTCAGATGCTCGACGACGTGCTCGATGTCTCAGGCCCGGTGGAGCGGACGGGCAAGGCGCGGGGCACCGACCTGCTCGACGGAACCGTCACCCTGCCCCTGATCCTCGCGCGCGAACGAGAGTGCGAGCTCGCGGCCTTCGATCTTGCCTCGCTCGGCAGTCCCGAGCAGGCCGAGGAGCTGTGCGAGCGGATCGCCGCAACCGGCGCGCTGGATGAGGCGCGCGAGCGCGCTCTGGGAGTTGTGGTGGAGGCCAAGGCGGCGCTGCCGGACGCGCTGCCGAACGGCGGCTCGGAGCTGCTTCACCTGGTCGCCGACGCTGTCGTCGAGCGCTACCGCTGAGAGCCGGCCGCGCCGTCGCGCGGACGCCGCATAAGAGCTCAGAAGTCCGAAGGGACGATCAGATCTGCGTCGAGCGCCTTGATGAAGAACGCGGCTTCCTCTGACATGTTCGCGTGCGTCATCCGCCGCAGATCGCCGAGCAGCGTGCTCGAGGCGCGGTCCAGCTCGTCGTCGAGCTGCTCCACGCAGGTCTGCTCGAATACGCCTTCACGCCGCGACTCGCACTCCGGGCAGCGCAGGACTATGCGCCAGTGACGCAGGCCTTCCTCGCACCAGTCCAGCGGGTAGACGAGCTCGCTCGCGCAGTTGAAGCACACGTGCAGCTGCTCGGTCGCGCCATCGGCGGGTACGGGGCGCTGCTCGGCCCTGGGCAGCTCGCCTTGCTTGCGCGCTGAGGGCTGGGCGCTGGGTCGGGTGTCTGGCCTGTCCTGGGAGTGCATTGCTGTTCTCCCCCGCTATCGACGCGAGGGGGTGCAGGCTTTAGCCCCAGATTGCGCTGCCGACCGATTGCCCGGCCGACCGATGGTAGGTTCAGATTCGCCATGGCTACGGTCATCCGTCCGATCGGCCACGAAGACCGACTAAGCCTCGTCGACCACCTTGACGAGCTGCGCGGCCGCCTGATCGTGAGCGCTATTGGGCTGGCGATCGCGTTCGGCATCTGCCTGTGGCAGAACCACGCGCTGCTGGACATCATCAACGAACCCCTGAAGACCCAGACCAAGAAGCAGGTCCAGAAGGGCCAGGGGACCGTCGGCCAAGCGGTGCTCGCGCAGCGCAGCGTGCTGAAGGCGACCACTGACACGCGCGCTGCGCTCGAGCTGCTGGCGCGCCCGGACAGCGGTCTGTCGCCTTCGGCCCGCGCCGGGCTGCGCCCGCTGGTCGACTCGCTGTCCGCGGACGTCGCAAAGCTTCCGCGCCACGCGCCCGGCGATAATCCGGTCACGCTGGGCGTCGGAGAGCCGTTCACGACGACGATCACCGTCTCGCTGTACTTCGCGCTGGTGCTCGCTCTGCCGCTGATCATGTACGAGCTCGGCGGCTTTCTGCTGCCGGCGCTCAGGCCAGCCGAGCGGCGCGCCATCTTCCCGCTGCTCGGCGCGGTGCCCGTGCTGTTCGTCGCGGGCGCGGTTTTCGGCTACTTCGTCGTGCTTCCCGCCGCGGTGCGCTTCTTCGTCAACTTCAACTCCAGCGAGTTCAACGTGCTCGTACAGGCGAGCCAGTTCTACAAGTTCGCAGCCACGATCCTGCTCGCGATGGGCGTCGTCTTTCAGGTGCCGGTCGTGATCCTGGGGCTGGTGCGCGCGGGCATCGTCACCCCTGCCCAGCTGCGCAAACAGCGCCGCTACGCGATCGTGGCCTGCGCGGTCGTGGCCGCGTTCCTGCCCGGCGACCTGATCACGCTGGTGCTGGAGACCGTGCCGCTGTACCTGCTGTATGAGGCGAGTATCCTGGTGGCATCGCTGCTCAACCGCTCGGCGAGCAAACGCACGCCCGGCGCCGGCGATGACCCGCCTGGCGCGGGTCGAGCGCCCGCGGCTGACCCGGCGACAGATCCAACCGTGCACCAGATAATCGACCACGTCGACCACAACCTGTCGGACTGATGCTTTTCGATCTCAGAGGTCGCGGTCGTCGCCGCACCGTCCAGACCATCTACCTGGGGCTTGCGCTGCTGATGGGCATCGGCCTGGTCGGCTTCGGCATAGGAGGCGGATTCGGCGGCGGCGGAATCTTGAGCGGGGTCGGCAACAGCGAAGGCTCTGGCTCGGCGAGCTACGCGAGCCAGATCAAGAAGCTTCAGAAGCAGACGCTACGGCAGCCAAACAACATCGGCGCGTGGGAACGGCTGACCAATGCGCAGCTGCACGAAGCCGGCGGCGAAGCGTACGTCAGCAACGGCGGGCCGACGGCCAAGGGCCGGGAACTCTTCTCGCAGACCGCCGTCAGCTGGGAACACTATCTCGCCCTCAACCCGCCCAAGCCGAGCGTTCCCCTGGCCAAGGAGATGCTGAGACTGTTCGGTGAAGAAGGGCTCAACCGGCCGGCGTCCGCCGTTCAGGTTCTGCAGATCGTGGTGGCGGCCGAACCTGACAACGCGGCCTACTACTCGCTGCTCGCGCAGTACGCCTACAAGGCGCGCAACACGCGCGTCGGTGACCTGGCCGCGGCCAAGGCCGTCAAGCTCGCGCCGCCCGAACAGCGCGCGCGTGTCAAGACCGAGCTCCAAGCGGCCAAGAAGAGCCCTTCCGGAGGCGAAACCCTGACCGGGACGACCAACGGCAAAACCTTCACCGTGAAATCGAACGGCCGCGGTGGGTACTCGGGGGCCGTCCCGCAGAGCACCTCCACCACGCCCGGGAGCTCGACGCCGGCCAAGAAGTAGTCGAGGCCGCACCGCGTGGCCGGACCAGATCAGTCACCTGAGCAGGGACCCGCGAGCGCCGCGCAGGCCGGCGAGGAGGGGGCGCAGTACACCGCCCGCCTGCTGATCAGCTGTCCCGACCGTCCAGGCATCGTCGCTGCGGTCTCCTCCTTCCTGTTCGAGCGCGGGGCGAACATCGTCTCCTCGCACCAGTACTCCTCCGACCCAATCGGCGGACGCTTCTTTCTGCGCGTCGAGTTCTTCCTCGAGTCCTTGGCCAGCGACCACGCGGGCGCATCTGCCGCCGCGCCTGCGAGCGACCGCAAGCAGCTCGAGCAGAGCTTCCAGGAGCAGGTGGGCGAGCGCTTCGGGATGGATTGGCGGATCCGCCGGTGGGGCGAGCGCAAGCGCGTCGCGATCCTCGTCTCGCGTCACGACCACTGCCTGCTCGACCTGCTGTGGCGCTGGCGTCGTGGCGAGCTCGACTGCGAGATCGTGGCCGTGCTCTCAAACCACGCCGACCTCGAGCAGGAAACGCTCGCCGCAGGGGTCCCCTATCACCACGTGCCCGTCGAGGCGGGCGCCAAACAAAGGGCCGAGGCGAGAATGCTCGAGCTCTTGAGCGGACAGGCCGAGCTCTTGGTTCTGGCCCGCTACATGCAGATCCTGAGCGGCACCTTCCTCGATCACGTGGGCATGCCCGCGATCAATATCCATCACTCCTTCCTCCCCGCGTTCGCCGGGGCGAACCCCTACCGGCAGGCGCACGAGCACGGCGTGAAGCTGATCGGCGCGACCGCCCACTACGTAACCGAGCAGCTGGACGACGGCCCGATCATCGACCAGGACGTCGTTCGCGTCGACCACCGCCAGACGCCCCAGGAGCTCGAGCGAGTCGGCCGAGACGTAGAGCGCCTGGTCCTCGCGCGGGCGGTCTCGCTGCACCTCGACGACCGCGTGATCGTCGACGGCCGCCGCACGGTCGTCTTCTGAGCCGCCGCTGGCTTTGGACCTGTCAGGGGCGCCGCGACCGGCCCATACCGGCGTGCCGGGGCGCCTGCCGGCTCGTCTAGAATCGCACCCTGAGCCGGGCCCCCCCGGCGCACTCGGGCCGTTAGCTCAACCGGCAGAGCAGGGGCCTCTTAAGCCCAAGGTTGCAGGTTCGATTCCTGCACGGCCCATGACAGGCACGCGCTCTTCCGGGCGTCCTACGCCGCCGCACGTGAGGCGCGCAGAAAGTGCATGATCGCGTCGGCGACCAGCCCCCCCACATGGGCGGCGTCGACGATCCCACCCGTTACCAGCGCGGCGATGCCCTGCATGGTTGCGAACAGGACGAGTCCCACGCGCTCGGGCTCGCCGGGTTCGAGGACGCCCTCGGCTTGGCCCTGTTCGATCAGCTCGCGGATCACCGAGAACGCTCGCTCCCCCGCTTCGTGCAACGCGCCCGACTCCTGCTTGTGCTTGCCCGCGAACATCAGCTCGAGCAGCGCGGCGTCGCGGGTCGCGAAACGCACATAGGCGCTCGCCGTCGCCAGCAGGCGCGGCTCGAACAGCCCGCCGCCGCCCTCCACGGCGAGCCGCAGCTCCGCGCCCAGGCGCGCGAAGCCTGCCTCGGCGAGCGCGTCGAGCAGGGCCTGGCGGTCGGGGAAGTGGCGCCGTGGTGCGCCGTGGCTGACCCCGGTCCGCCGCGCGAGCTCGCGCAGCGACAGGCGCTCGACGCCGTGCTCGCGCACGCTGCGCTCGGCCTGCTCGAGCAGGGCGGTGCGCAGGTTGCCGTGATGATAGGCGCGCGTGCTCATCGACCTCCAAGCCTACAGAGCGATGTAGTCGTTGACATCATTGTTGGCGTTGACTACATTGTTGTCCATGACTACTTTCGCGACTGAAGACATCCCCGACATGACGGGTCGCACCGTGATCATCACCGGCTCCAACAGCGGCATAGGACGCGCCGCGGCCCACGCGCTCGCTGCAGCTGGAGCTCGTGTCGTTCTCGCCGTACGCAATCTCGAAAAGGGCCGCGCAGCAGCGCGGTCGATGCCAGGCGAGACGGAGGTCCGCGAGCTGGACCTCGCGAGCCTTCAGTCCGTGCGCGAGTTCGCCTCAGCCTGGAAGGGAGAGATCGAGCTGCTGATCAACAACGCCGGGGTCATGGTGCCGCCCCTGACGTACACGCCGGATGGATTCGAGCTGCAGTTCGGCACGAACCACCTTGGTCACTTCGCCCTGACGAACCTGCTGCTCGAGCGCGTCAGCGGGCGTGTGGTAACGGGGTCATCCACAGGCCATCGCATGGGCACGATCGATTTCGATGACCTCAACTGGGAGCGCAAGCGCTACATCGCGTGGCGCGCCTACGGCCAGTCCAAGCTCGCCAACCTGCTCTTCACGTCGGAGCTGCAGCGGCGGCTGTCGGCGGCGGGCTCTGCCGTCCTGGCGACGGCGGCCCACCCGGGCTACGCGGCGACGAACCTGCAGTTCCACAGCCAGCGCCGATCCCTGGACCTGCTCAGCCACATCGGCAACCGGCTGCTCGCGCAGGACGAGCGGGGTGGCGCGCTGCCCACCCTCTACGCCGCGGTGGCCGATGTGCCGGGCAACAGCTTCGCCGGTCCCGGCGGCTTCCTGGAGCAGCGTGGCGCGCCCAAGCTCGTTGGACGCTCGCAGGCCGCGAAGGACCCCGAGGTGGCTCGGCGTCTGTGGGAGGTCTCCGAGCAGCTCACCGGCGTGAGCTTCCCGCTGAGGACGGCGGCCGCGGCGTAGCGGACGGCTGTTGCGCGAGGCGGATCCGTGGCCCAGACCACCACCCAGGCCGACCCGGCGGCCACCAAGACGGCGATCATCACGGGCGCGAGCTCGGGCCTCGGCTATGAGTGCGCCCGCGCGCTCTTGCGGACCGACCGCAGCTGGCATGTGGTGCTCGCGGTGCGAGATGCCGAGCGTGGGCTGGCCGTGGCCGACAGCCTCGAGGGCGAAGGCCGCTGCTCGGTCATGTGCGCCGACCTCTCCTCGCTCGAGTCGATCAGGAATTTCGTCGCACAGCAGCGCAGCGCCGGCCTGCCTCCGACGCGGGCCCTCGTCTGCAACGCCGGGGTGCAGGTCGTCTCCGGTGCGAGCCGCAGCGCCGACGGCTTCGAGCTCACCTTCGCGGTCAACCATCTCGGCCACTTCGCGCTCGTCTGCGGATTGCTCGATCAGCTCGCCCGCCCGGCCCGGATCGTGATCGTCAGCAGCGACACCCACGACCCTGAGAGGCGATCGGGCATGCCAGCACCGCGCTACATATCCGCCGAGGAGCTGGCGAAGGCACCGAGCGGGCCCGACGAGGAGGCGACGTCGGGCCGCCGCCGCTACACGACCTCGAAGCTGTGCAACCTGCTCTTCGCCTACGAGCTCGATCGCCGGCTTGGACAGGGCCGCTCGGGAATCACGGTCAACGCGTTTAACCCCGGCCTGATGCCTGGATCGGGCCTGGCCCGCGACTATCCGCCCCTGCAGCGCTTCGCCTGGCGGTTCGTGCTGCCGCTTCTGCGCTTCCTGCCACAGGTCGGCAGCGCACGCGCCTCCGGCATTCGTCTCGCCGCGCTCGTGCATGATCCACGCTTCGAGCGCGTCAGCGGCCGCTACTTCGATGGACTTCGAGAGGTGAGGTCCTCGAAGGACTCCTATGACCGCGAGAAGGCGAGCGACCTGTGGCAGACCAGCGAACGGCTCGCGGGAGTCGATGGACGCCTCATCCGGTAGTGTCGCGGGACGTGCCCGCCAAACAGCGCTCGCGCATCACGGCTCTCACGGATGCGGTGTACCTGCGCATGCGCCACCGTGATGCATGGAGCTCGGCGAGAGCACAGCCCGCGCCGGCCGAGGAGGGCTTCTCCTCGCTGAGCGGGCGCAAGTACTGCCTGCTGACCACGTTCCGCCGCAGCGGCGATGCGGTGCCCACGCCGGTGTGGTTCGGCCTTGCGGCAGGCAAGCTCTACTTCCACTCCGAGTCCAGCGTGGGGAAGATGAAGCGGATCCGCAACGAACCCCGCGTGCTCGTCGCGCCGTGCACGCTGCGCGGCAAGCCGCTCGGCCCACCAGCCGAGGGCAGGGCGCGTGTACTCGGCGAGGAGGAGGCCGACAGCGCCGAGCGCGCGATCGCCGACAACTACGGGCTGTTCAGGCGCGTCTATGAGGCCGGCGGCAGCCGGCTGCCGATCGACATGGTCTACGTCGAGGTAACGCCCGCGCCGCCGACGCCCGCCGCGTCATGACACGGATCGACGAGATCGTCGACGGGATCTACCGCATCTGCACGCCTGTCGATGTCGGCGGATTCGACTTCCAGTTCAACCAGTTCCTGATCGACGACGAGCGCCCGGCGCTGATCCACACGGGTATGCACGCGATGTACGACGACGTCCGCTCCGCCGTCGCGCAGGTGCTCGACCCGGGAAGGCTTCAGTACGTCGCGCTGCTGCACTTCGAGTCGGACGAGTGCGGCGGTATGTATCGGTTCCTGGAGGGCGCTCCGCACTCGACTCTGACGTGCAGCGCGGCGAGCGTGCAGCTGAACCTGAGCGGCTGGAACTACACCGGCCGCGTGGAGGGGCACGAGGACGGAGACGTGATCGACCTCGGCCACCACAAGCTGCGCTTTCTCGAGACGCCGCACGTGCACCACTGGGACTCGATGATGCTCTTCGACGAGACGACCAAGAGCGTCTTTCCCTCCGACCTCTTCATCCAGCCCGGCGACCAGCCGCCGGTCGTGAGCGAGAGCCTCGGGCCCACGATGTGCGGCTTCTACCGCGAGATGGGGATCTTCGCCCACGAGTCGCCCGTGCGCGCCGTTGTGGACCGGATCGAGCAACTCGACCCATCGTGGATCCACGGGATGCACGGCGGCAGCCTCGCTCGCGAGACGATCCCCGGCTTCGTGCGAGCGCTGCGCGAGGAACCCTTCGCCTTCCAGGGCAAGGTGCTCGGACGCGAGCTCGGCTGAGCGCGCGTTGGGCACTCCCTGGGACGCGCGCACGTACGACCGCACGAGCGAGCCGCAGCAGTCGTGGGCCGCGGACGTGCTGGCGCGCCTCGACGGGATCGCGGAGGACGCGACCGTGCTGGACGTGGGCTGTGGCAGCGGACGCGTCACCGAGGCGCTGCTCGAGCGCGTCCCGCGCGGGCGCGTGCTGGCCATGGACGCCTCCGCCGAGATGGTCGCGCTCGCGCGCAAGCGGCTCGGCGAGCGCGCGCACGTCTGGTGCCAGGACGTCCTCGATCTCGACCTGGACGCGCCCGTGGATGTGATCTTCTCGACCGCCACGCTGCACTGGGTACGCGACCACGAGCGCCTCTGGGCCCAGCTCGCGCGTGCGCTGCGAGCAGGCGGCGCGCTCGAGGTCCAGTGCGGAGGCGCCGGCAACATCGCGCGTGTCCGCAAGGCGATCGAGGCGGTGGTCCCCGATGTGGCTCCCGAGCTTGCCGGCTGGTCGCCGTGGGAGTTTGCGACCCCGGAGGAGACCGAAGCCCGCCTGCGGCGCGCGGGGTTCGCCGACGGGCGATACTGGCTGGAGGAGCGTCCCACCTACCCGCGCGACGTGGACGCGTTCGTTCGCACCTCGATCCTCGCCGCCCATCTCGAGCTCCTGCCGGAGGCGCGCCGCGAGCGCTTCGCGGCCGCGGTGCTCGAGCGAGTGCGTCTCCCAATCGACTACGTGCGCCTGAACATCTCCGCCGTGCGCGCCCGACCGGCGTGATCGGGCCAGGCCATGCGCACGGGTAAGGTGGCCGTGACCCGCCACGGCGAGGGTCCGGAGATCCTTCTCGTGCACGGGGGCGCGAGCGCGCTTACGACGTGGGGCGCACTGGCCCCGCTAGGAGCTCGCTGGACGCTCGCCCTGCTGCACAGGCGCGGCTACCCGCCCAGCCCGCCGCCCCCCGGCGGGCGCCAGGACTGGGCGATCGACGCCGCCGATGTGGCTTCGCAGCTGACGGCGCCGGTGCACCTCGCGGCGCACTCATACGGGGTGGTGGGCGCGCTCATCGCAGCCGCGCAGGCGCCGCAGCACGTGCGCTCGCTGACGCTGATCGAGCCGCCGCTCTTCTATCTCGTGCCCGGCGATGAGGAGGTCGCGCGACTCGAGCGGATGGGTAACGAGGTGCTGCTCGAGGGGCTTGGCGCAGACGCGGCCACGCTGCGCGAGTTCCTGCGCCTGGCGGGAGCGCCCGACGTCGACGACGGTCCGCTGCCCGAGGATGTGGAGCGGGGAGTTCGCCGCGCGCACGGCTCGCGCCCGCCCGGGGAGGCACGCCCGGCGCTCGAGCTGCTGCGCGACTCGGGGGTGCCCGCGCTGGTCGCGTCGGGCGGCCACAACACGGCGATCGAGCGGGTCTGCGACGCGCTCGCGGAGAGCCTCCGCGCACAGCGCGCGCTCGCCCGTGGAGCGGGCCACTTCGTCGCGGCCGCGCCGGGGTTCGCGGCGAGGTTCGAGCGGTTTCTGCGCTCGGTGCCCTGAGGCAGCGCGCCAGCGGCAAGGCGCCTGCGCGCCTGGCCGTCTCCTGCGCTAAGCGCCCGCCCGCCGCGCGAGGGCCGCGAGCGCGAGCATCTCGTATGCGATGTTTGCCGCCAGCAGCGAGGTGACCTGGCCGGGGGCGTCATAGGGCGGGCAGACCTCCACCAGGTCGAAGCCGACGAAGCGGATGCCGGCGAGCGCTCGCAGCAAAGCGAGCGCCTTGCGGGCCGAGAGGCCCGCGACCTCGGGGGTTCCCGTCGCGGGTGCGGCCGAGGGGTCGATCACGTCGATGTCGAAGCCCATCAGCGCCGGCCGCTCGCCGATACGCTCGCGCACGCGCGCGGCAAAGGCCGCTGGCTCATCGGCTTGCAGCTGCTCGATCGAGACCAGCTCGAGCCCCAGCGCGCGTGCCTCGTCGAGGTCGGCCTCCGAGTACAGGCTGCCGCGCAGTCCCGCTATCAGGGAACGCCCCGGATCGAGCACGCCCTCCTCGATCGCGCGCCTGATCACGGTCCCGTGGAACAAGCGCTCGCCGTAGTAGTCCTCCCACGTGTCCGCGTGCGCGTCGAGCAGCACGAGACCCAGCGCTCCGTGCACGCCGGCGTGCGCGCGCAGCTCGCCCAGCGCCACCGAGTGGTCTCCGCCCAGCAGCAGCGGGATCGTCCCCGCGGCGCACAGCGGCGAGAGTGCGCTTGCTATCTGCTCGGCTGAGCGTGCAGCGTTGCCCGGCGTGATCGCCACATCGCCCGCATCGAGCGCGCCCGAGGCCGCGAACACGTCGAGCGCGTGCAGCGGGTGCCAAGGTCGCAGCAGAACCGAGGCCGAGCGGATCGCCTCGGGCGCGAACCGGGCGCCGGGGCGCCAGCTGGTGGCGGTGTCGAATGGCGAACCCACGACCGCGGCCCCGCAGTGCGCCGAGTCACACGCCTCCTCGAGCCCAGCCGCGGGCAGCCCCGCGAAGGTCCGCACGCCGGTGTAGCGCGGCGCGCGCCTTGGCCCGCCGGCCGCGGCGCCGCCTGCCTCACCCATCCTCGACCACCACCCTGATCGTGCGCAGCAGCCTGTCGCTCGCGCCGCGCACGCTTCCCCCCTGCTCGAGCGTGCGCTGGACATAGGCCAGCGTTTCGGCGCTCAGGCGCTCCCCGGGGAGGACGTTGGGTATGCCCGGCGGGTACGTCGCCAGCGACTCGGCCGCGATGCGCCCGGCGGCATTCTCCGCCCGCACCACCTCCTGAGCGCCGAGGTAGGCCTCGCGCGGCGTCATCGCCAGCTCGCCCCACGGAGGCGGCGCGGCGAAGCTCGCCTCGGCGCCAGAGGGGTCGACCCCCACGCGCTCGACGGCCGCGCGCAGCGCGCGCGCCAGCCGCGCGGCCTCCGGAAGCCGCCGCTCGCCCATGCCGAAGGCGGCCACGATCACGTTCTGGGCGTACAGCTCGAGGTTGATGTCGTCGAGCACGCGCAGCAGCCGCGCGAGCTCGTAGCCGCTCGCCGCGATCCCGCGCACGTCGACGGCCAGGCGCAGCGGGTCATACGCGAACACGCCCGGCCGCGCGCTGAGCCGCTCATCGAGCACGTCGAGGCCCTCGATCGCGCGGATCTCCTCGCGCGTGCGCCGCAGCACCTCCATCGTGTGCCCCAGCAGCTCGCGCCCGTAGACGGCGGCCTGGCGGCGCGCCGCGTCGAGTGAGGCACCCAGCAGCGAGCTCGGGCTCGTGGATTCGGTAAGGGTCACCGCCCTGTCGACGATGTCCTCCCCGATCAACGCTTCATCGCCGTGCCCGAGGTGCAGCATGGCGGACTGCGTGAGGCTGCCGACGATCTTGTGCGTGCTCGAGATCACCAGGTCGGCGCCGGCCGCCAGCGCGTGCTCTGGCAGCTGCTCGTGGAAGGCCAGGTGCGCGCCCCACGCCTCGTCGACGATCAGCGGCACGTCGTGGCGGTGGGCGACCGCGGCCAGCGCGCGCACGTCGGCGACCGCGCCGAAGTACGTCGGCGAGATCACCCACGCGCCGATCGCGGAGGGCGTGCCTGCGAGCGCGCGCTCGAGCGCCTGCTCGGAGAGGCAGTGCGCGATCCCGAGCTCGGCGTCGAGCTCGGGCGCGACGAACGTGGGGCGCAGTCCCGCCAGCACCAGTGCGTCGATGACGCTGGAGTGGGCGTTACGCTGCACGACGACGTCAGGCCCGCGATGCGCGAGCGCCAGCCCCGCGGCCAGGTTTCCCTGCGAGGCGCCGTTGATCAGAAACCACGCTCGCCTTGCGCCCCACGCCTCAGCGGCGAGCCGCTGCGCGAGCTCGAAAGGAGTGGGGTCGACGCCGACGTCGATCCCGTACGTGAGCGCGGGGATGTCGAGGCCGAGCGCGCGCTCGCCGATCGCGGCCAGCAGGTCAGGGTCGGCGCCCAGGCCGCCCTTGTGCCCGGGCACGTGTAGCCGCGCCGGCGCCCGTTCTGCGTAGTCGGAAAGCGCGTCCAGGTAGGGAGCCTGCTGCTGGCGAGCGGCCTCCGGGCCCACGCGCACCCCTGGTCAGCCGCCGGCGCCGTCGCTGGCGATCAGCGTGCGGCGTCCGGCGTCGGTCCAGATCGTCTGCTCGCGCTGAGGACCCACTCCCACGAGCGCGATATCCGCGCCGACGTGCTCGGCGATGAAGTCCAGGTACTCGCGCGCGCCGTCGGGCAGGTCCGAGAGCGTGCGACATTCGCGCAGGTCCTGCTTCCATCCGCGCAGCTCGGTCAGCTTGGCCGAGGTGTGGTGCAGCACGGTCTGGTGGTAGGGAAAGTCCTCGAAGGCAGCTTCTTCCTCGCCGCTGTAGCTCGTGCACACGCCGATCTTGTCGAGTCCCGAGAGCACGTCGAGCTTGGTCACTACGAGCGCGGTGAGGGTGTTCAGGCGCGCGGCATAGCGCAGCGCGACCAGATCCAGCCAGCCTATGCGCCGCGGACGCCCGGTGGTCGTGCCGAACTCCCCACCGCGCTTGCGGATCTCCTCGCCCAGGTGGTCGTGCAGCTCGCTGGGGAACGGCCCCGCTCCCACGCGTGTGGTGTAGGCCTTCGCGACTCCCCAGATCTCGTCGATGCACTTCGGGCCGACGCCCGTGCCCACGCACGCCGCGCCCGAGAGGGGGTTGGATGAGGTCACGAACGGATACGTCCCGTGGTCGATGTCGAGCATCGCCCCCTGCGCACCCTCGAAGATGATCTTCTTGCCTTCGTCGAGCATCTCCCACATCAATTTGGAGGTGTCCGCGATGTGCTGCTCGAGGCGGTGGCCGTGGGTCAGGTATTCCTCGGTCATCGTGTGCAGGTCGAGCGCCGGATCGCGCTCGAACGGGCGCAGCGACAGGCGCTTGGGCTCCATCGCCGCAACGATCTTCTTCTTGAGGATCTTCTCGTCGAGCAAGTCCTGTACACGGATGCCGAGCCGCGCTGCCTTGTCGGCGTAGCAGGGCCCGATCCCACGCCGCGTGGTGCCGATCTGGAGCGAGCCGAGCTTGGCCTCGCCGGCGGAGTCGAGCAGCAGGTGATAGGGCATGATCAGGTGCGCGTTGGCGGAGATGCGCAGCCCGCCGACATCGATCCGCCGCGCGCGCAGCGCGTCGAGCTCGGCGATCAGGACGCGCGGGTCGATCACGACCCCGTTGCCGATGATGCACCGCTTGCCCGGGTACAGGATCCCCGAGGGAATCAGGTGAAACTTCCACTCCTCGCCGTTGCGCACGATCGTGTGACCGGCGTTGTTGCCACCCTGGAAGCGCGCGACCGCGTCGACGCGCTCGGCGAGCAGGTCGGTGACCTTGCCCTTTCCCTCATCGCCCCACTGGGCGCCGACTACCACGATTCCGGGCATGCGCAGTGCAGTCTAGGGTGGGCCCCAGGCGCAGGCCAAGCGACGGCTATGCGCGCTCGGGCGATGCGGGCACGCGGAACTCGCGCCGCATGTCGCTGCCGAACAGCGGCAGCAGGTCGCCGCAGATCTCGACCAGGCGCGAGACCGTGCGCGCGCCCAGCCGGTCGGCGAGCTCGTCGGGCATGAGGTTGCTGGTCGCGACGATCGCGCGCTCGGCCTCGTAGCGCGCGTTGACGATCGAGTAGAGCTGCTCGAGCACCCACTCGGTCTGGTTCTCGGCGCCGAGGTCGTCGATGTGCAGGAGGTCCACGGCGGTCAGGCGGTCGAGCAAGTCGAGCTTACCCTCGGTCGAGTCCATCGACTCGCGCAGAATGTTCAGCAGGCGCGGCAGCGAGTAGATGGCGACCGAGCGCCCCGCCTCCAGGGCCGCTTTGGAGACGAGCATCGCGAGCGTCGTCTTGCCGGTGCCCACGTCGCCTCCGATCCACAGGCCGCTCCCGCGCTCGAGGTTGCGATCGATCTCCTTGACGTAGCGGCGCACCGCCTGCACCTGGTCGGGAGCTGTTTTGGCGATGTCGCTCACCGGCGGACGATCGAAGGAGACCCCCTGGTAGCGGCGGGGGATGCGCCCCGCCAGGCGTCTCGTGCGAGAGCGCGAGATGCGCGCGGCTCGACAGCGGCAGTCGGACGCCGTGTTGGTGGCGGCATCGATCACAAAGCCGCTTCCGTCGCATTCCCCCAGCGGGCACGCTTCCCCCGCGCCCTCGCCATCGAGCCTGCGCGCGCGCACCCGCAGCGAGTCGCCGAGCGTCTCGCCGGCGTCGAACAGAGGTGGATCGCCTTCGACAGGCGAGCCGTCATTCACTGGGCGAACCGTTCCCCGGCGTAGTTCATGAACTTCGGGTACTCCTCGCGGAAGGTGAGCACGACGTCGTCGGTGGCGCCGTTGCGGTGCTTGGCGATGATCAGGTCGGCCTCGCCAGGCCGCTCGGAGTTCTCCTTCTCGTAGTAATCGTCGCGGTAGAGGAACATCACAAGGTCGGCGTCCTGCTCGAGGTTGCCGCTCTCGCGCAGGTCCGACAGCTGCGGCTTCTTCGGCGAGCGTTGCTCGACGGCGCGGCTCAGCTGCGAGATCGCGATCACCGGCACGCCCAGCTCGCGCGCGAGGATCTTCAGCCCGCGGCTGAGCTCACCGACGGCCGTCACGCGGCTGTCGTAGCGGCTGTCCGTCCGCATCAGCTGCAGGTAGTCGATGATGATCAGGCCCAGCCCGCCCTCGCACTGGCTGTGCAGCCGCCGCGCCTTCGCGCGCAGCTCGAGCAGGCCCACGTCGCTCGAGTCGTCGATCCACAGCTTCGCGCCGGCAAGGCGCTGGCTGGCTTTGAGGATCTTCGGCCAGCGCTGCTCGGCGACGCGGCCCTTGCGCAGCTCATCGCCCTTGATCATCGCCTGCGAGGCCACGAAGCGCTGCGCCAGCTCGGCCTCGGCCATCTCCAGCGAGAACAGCGCCACCGGGCGGGGGTGGTGGGGGTGCAGCGCGGCGTTCTCGGCGATGTTGCAGACGAGCGCGCTCTTGCCCATCGCCGGGCGCGCCGCGATGATGATCAGGTTGCCCGCCTGGAAGCCGCCGGTGATCTCGTCGAGCCGTTCGAAGCCGGATGGGGTGCCGGTCAACGACGTGCCCTCGATCGAGAGCCGATGGAGCTTGTCGAGCTCCTCGCCGAGCACCTCATCGATCGCCCGGAAGTCCTGCTGGCGATCGTCGCGCGCCACCTCGAGCATCGCCTTCTCGGCCAGCTCGACGAGCTCGCGGGGGGCAGCGCGGTGGCCCATCACGCTCTCCTGGATCTCATACGTGCTCTTCAGCAGGCGCCGCAGCAGCGCGTTCTCGCGCACGATCTGCGCGTAGCGCCGCGCGTGGCCGGCGGCCGGCACGAGGCCCGTGAGCTCATCGACGCTCGACGCGCCGCCGACCTCCTCGAGCTTGCCCGCCTGGCGCAGGCGGTCGGTGACCGTGAGCACGTCCACGGGCTCGCTCTCGTTGTAGAGCGCGAGCATCGCTTCATAGATCACGCCGTGGCGTTCGCGGTAGAAGTCGTCAGCGCGCAGCCCCTCCTCGATCACGAGCGCATACAGCGAGCGGTCCGAGAGCAGGACCGCTCCCAGCACCGACTGCTCGGCGTCGAGGTTGTGCGGCGGCGCTGTGGCTCCGCCGACGGCGCCGGCGGAGCCGTTGGCTTCAGAGACGGCGCTCACGGCTCGCGCGAGTGTAGATCGCGGCAGCGCATCGCCTCCGCGACCTGTTCGCTAAATCGGATCTATTTGCCTCCACGAACACATGTTCGCATGAGGGGCGGAGGAATCACGCGCGCCGCAGCCGCCGTACAAGCGCGTGGAGTTGCCGTCAGCGCTCGCCCTGGATCGCTACTTCTTCGCGACGACCATCGTCTTGATCGTCGCCGTCGCGCCGTCGACGACCTCGACCACGACCATGTAGGTGCCGACGTTCTTGATCGGCTCGGGGAGGTGAACGTTGTGCCGGTCGATCCTCAGGCCGCGCGCTTCGCGGATCGCGGTAGCGATGTCCTGCGCTGTGACCGAGCCGAACAGGCGCCCGTCCGCTCCTGCCTGCTGGGGGATCGTCAGCACCGTGCGGTTGAGCAGGCTGACGTTCTCCTCGGCGCGGGCGAGCGCGTGCCGCGCAGCGCGCTCGGCCGCGAGCTGGCGCTCGCGAACGGCCTCGATTGCGCCCTTCGTGGCCGGCTGGGCCAGCTTGCGCGGGATCAGGTAGTTGCGCAGGTAGCCCTTCGAGACGTCGACCACGGTGCCCTTCTCGCCGAGCTGCTCGACGTCCTGCAGGAGTATCGCCTCCGGCACGGCGCTCCTAGCGGTCGCGGTCGCCGCGTTCGCGGCGCGGGCTGTCGTCGCGGCCGCCCTCGTTGACATACGGGAGCAAGGCCAGCTCGCGGGCGCGCTTGACCGCGCGCGCGATCTGCACCTGGTGGCGGCGGCAGGACCCCGTGATCCGCCGCGAGCGGATCTTCCCCTTCTCGGAGATGAACTTGCGCAGCGACGCGACGTCCTTGTAGTCGACCTGCTCGACTTTGTCGCGGCAGTGCTGGCAGGGCTTGCGCCGCCCGCCGGCGAGCCCGCCCCTCTTGTCCCGGCGGCGGACCGGCTTGCCGCGCCCGCGCGTCTTCGCCATCAGCAGCTCCCGCCGCGGCGGCGTAGAGGTGTCGAGCTGGTCGTCAGCTTGAGAATCACGGGGCCTCTTCTTGTCGTGTAAAGCGTCAGAACGGAATGTCGTCGTCGCCGGTGGCGCCGCTCACCGGTGCGGGCTGGAAGTCGCCTTCGTCCACCGGCACCTCAGTGCCCTTCGCGCCCTCGCCGGCTCCCCGCTCCACGAACGATCCCCCGCCGGAGGAGGCGTCTTCGCGCGAGCCCAGGAACTGCACCGAGTCGGCGATGATATCGGTTGCCTGGCGCTTGGTCCCGTCCTGCGCCTCCCACTCGCGCCACTCCAGACGGCCGTCGATCGCCACTGGCCGGCCCTTCGAGAGGTAGCGGGCAGCGTTCTCGCCCTGCGCTCCCCAGACGGTCACGTTGAAGTAGTTGGGCTTGTCCTCCCATTCGCCGGTGCTCTGATTCTTGCGGCGCGTGTTGCAGGCGATGCGAAGGCTGCACACCGACATCCCGCTCGGCAGCGAGCGCAGCTCGGGGTCGGTTGTGAGGTTTCCGGTCATGACGACCCTGTTGATGTTCGTGGCGGCCACGGCTCGTCTTCCTTTCGGCTTGTGCTTGCCCGCTATTTGCGGCTCGGCTCATCCTGGCGGTCGCGCGAGGAGGTGCCGAAGATCTCGTCCCAGTAGGGCGCGCTGATGCCGAAGCCGCGCGTCTCGTCCTGAAAGTGGTGGCGCATGTGCCGCTCCCGCAGCACGCGGCCCAGCCTGCCCCGGGGGCGGAAGTGGTGCAGGTAGTAGTGGGTCATGTCGTAGATCAGGTACCCGGCGAAGAATCCAGCGCCGAGCGCCGGCGCGAGCTGCTCGCCCGCGAGCAGATAGAAGACGCCGAAGATGACCGCGCCCAACGGCACGCTGACCGCAGGCGGCATGACCAGGCGCAGCGGGTCGTTTGGGTGGTCGTGGTGCACGCCGTGGATGATCCAGTGAAGGCGCGCGCCGAGCCCTGCCTCGGGCTCGAAGTGGAACACGAGCCTGTGCAGCCAGTACTCGAACAGCGTCCAGAACGCATAGCCCGCCAGCAGCAGCGCGAGCCCCGCCGGCGCGCTCACCTGCGAGAAGCCCCACGCGGCCAGCGCCACGATCACGGGCGCGAAGATGAGCACCGGGACAGCCGGGTGCACGCGCGAGAGCGCGTCCAGCAACCGTGACTCGAACATCGGCGGCGACGCGCGCAGCACGTCGCTCCTGCTCGTCGAGCCGTCGTTCATGTCTTGGGCCCACGACATTGCTGCGATGTTATTACCACGCGGCGGCAGGCGGAAGAGGTGCACGCCGCGCTCGCCTAGGAGCCCTGCTGCGCCTCCTGCTCCCCGGCGGGCTGCTCGCTCGAGGCCTCCGCGGCGCTCTCGCCGCTCGCCTCGGCGTCCGGCGGCGATTCGCCCTCGCCCTCGCCGCGCGCGTCTGCCCGAGGCTCATCGGGGTCCTCCTCCGCGGCCGCTGCCGCGGGCTGGCGGGCAGGCGCCGGGGCGCGCGAGGGGCTGGGCGGCTCGGCGCCCGAGCGCATGTCGGGAGCCTCGCGCGTGCCTGGGCGCAGCTTGACGATGCGAAAGCGAAGCGCCTCGTCTGCGATCCGCAGCGAGCGGTCGAGCGTCGAGAGAAGCCCGGCGGAGGATGTGTGGAACTGCATCAGGTGGTACTCCGCCACGCTGCGGTGCCCGATCGGGTATGCCAGGGCGCGTTTCCCCCACTCGTCGTGGCGGACCAGCTCGCCCTGGGACTCGATCGCCGAGCGCGCGTCGGCGACCAGCTTGGCGCGAGTCGCGTCCTCGGCCTCGGGGTCGAGCATCAGCACCAGGTCGTATGTGGGCGGGGCAGCGCTCATGTCGGCGGGCTAGGTTAGCGGGTTCGGCCCTTGGCGCGGATATCCGCCAGCTGCTCGTCGATCCAGTCGCCGGGGTCGCGAGAGGTGATGATGTCCACGAGACCCTGAGCCCGGCGGCGGCGCTCGGGCGGCGGCATCGCGAGCGCCGCATAGATCGAGTCGGCGAGCTCCTGGATGTCGAAAGGGTTCACCGAGAGCGCGTACTCGCCCAGCTCCTCGTGCGCGCCCGTGTTCTCGGACAGGATCGAGACGCCCTCGCGCTCGTTCACGATCGGGCCCTCCTTGGCGACCAGGTTCATGCCGTCGAACATGGCGTTGACGAGCAGCACGTCGTAGTGCTTGTACGCCGCCATCGCCTCCTCGAGGTCGTCGCGCAGCTTCAGTTGGATGGGCATCCAGTCGGGTGTGCCGTGGCGGTGGTTGACTACCGCAACGAGCGCCTCGATCCGCTCGAGGTACTCCGCGTACTGCGGAACGTCCGTCCGCGAGGGCATCAGCTGCGCGACGAACGTGACCCGCTCGATGAACTCGGGGTGCTGCTCGAGGAACAGGTCGAAGGCCGAGAACCCGCGCAGCACGTTCTTGCTCAGGTCCGCGCGGTCGACGCGCAGCAGAAGGAAGTCGCGGCGGCGGCGCAGGAGCTCCTCCTCGAACGCCCGCACGCGCGCGCTCTGCGCCACGCGACGCGTCGCCTGGTGGTCGATCGGAAGCGGGTAGGCGCGCACCCAGACCTCGCGCGCCCCGAAGCGCACAAGCCCGCGGTGAAAGTCGACCTCCAGGTCCATCAGATCGCGGCAGCACTGCAGGAAGTTCTGCCGGTAGGAGCGCGTGTGGAAGCCGATGATGTCGTTCGCCAAAAGCCCCCTGTAGATCTCCTGGCGTATGCGCGTGGGCAGCACGCGCCAGGCGTCCGACTGCGTCCAGGGGATGTGCAGGAAGTGGTGCAAGAACGCGTCCGGGCGCGCGCGGCGCACGAGGTCCGGCAGCGTGTAGAGGTGGTAGTCGTGGATCATCACGACCGGCTCCTGCGCCCCCTCGAGCTCTTCCACCACCGCGTTGGCGAGGTCCTCGTTGACGACGTTGTAGCCGAACTCGAACGCCTCGATCTCCTCGCGCCGGATGTCGGGGGCGTTCGAGAGGTCCCACAGGTAGTGCTGTATGAACCACAGCATCGGATTGGCCACGACGTTGTAGAAGCGGTCGTAGGCGTCCGCGTCGCTCACCACCAGGCGCACCTGAAAGACGCCGCCCGAGGGCGAGCGCACCGGGAACGAGCGTCCGTCGTGCGCTCGCGAGGCCTCTGCGTCGTAGTCCGACATCGCCGAGGCGATCCAGATCGCCTCGCGGTGCGAGGCAAGGCCAGTCAGGGCGGTGACGACGCCCCCTGAGCCCCGCTGCACCTCCCCCTTCTCGTCGAAGGTCACAGGGCCGCGGTTGGAGACGAGCACGAGCGGCACCTGCCGCTCGCCGCCGCCCGGCTCGCCTGCGACGCTCATCGCTCGTTCAGCTCGTGGAAGATGCGCAGATAATCGCGCAGGTAGCGCGGCGTGAGGAAGTGCGTGCGCACGTACTCCTTGCCGCGGCGCCCGAGGAACTTGCCCAGGGCGGGGTCGTTTAGCACCTCGAGCGAGCGTTGGGCGCACTCCTCGACGCTGTCGACGAGGAAGCCCGTCACGCCGTCCTCGATCTGCAGCGGTATGCCGCCCACGTTGCCGCCGATGAACGGTCGCGCCTTCCAGATCGCCTCGGTCACGGTGAGCCCGAAGCCCTCGCGCGTTGACTTTTGGACCACGACGTCGGCATGCGACTGGAACGCGTTGACCTCGATCGCGCCGACGTTGTTGAAGTTGTTGAGGATGTGGATGTCGAAGTCGCCCGCCGCGTGGGCAATCGTCGCGTTGAAGAAGTCCCACCCCTCTGGATCGTCGCTGGCCATCGAGCCGACGAGCGCGAGCTGCACCTCCGGCAGATGCTGCTTGACGGCGCGGTATGCGTCGATCACGCCCAGCGGGTCCTTCCAGGGGTCGAAGCGCGACACCTGGCACATCAGCGGGCGGTCCACGTCGATGCCGAACTGGTCACACACGAACGAGGCGTCCTCGGGGGAGAGCGCCATGTTCTTGGGCGTCAGCGGATCGATCGCCGGCGGTACCACGTGCACATGTCCGCTCATGCCGTCGGGCACGTAATCCTGCATGTGGAACAGCGTGGCCGGGTAACCCTCGACGTAGGGCAAGAAGCGCGCGATCGTGTCCGGATTGGGCGTCGAGAGGTCGATGTGGCAGCGCCACACCCAGCCCTTGGCCTTCTCGGGCACGAGCCCGAACAGCCCGGCCGGCTGTGGGTCGTGCACGAGGCACACGTCCCAGTCTCCCGACAGCTCGCGCGCGTTCATCTCGTTGTAGCGCAGCCACGTCGACCAGTGTTCTTCGTCGAGGTCCTGCGGCGCGCCCTGGAGCGCGTTGTGCAGCAGCTTGGTCGCGTTGAAGAACTCTTCGCGCCCATAGATCACCTGCCACTCGCAGTCGAGCCCGACGTCACGCATCAGCGGCACGAGCGTGTAGAGGATCTCCGAGACGCCGCCGCCGAACGCGGTCGCCGAGATGTGCACCACGCGCCGGCCGCGCAGCGGCTCGGCCAGCTCCTTGATTTCCGCAATCAGCTCTCGGCCGCAGATGTGGGTGTAGTCCGACAGCATCTTGCTGCCTACTGCGACGGGCTGGAGCACGCGGCCGCACGATATCTCACGAATCCGCTGCTTCTGCGGCGCTATGGACCGGACGCCGAACAAGGCCTAGCCGGTAGGGCCTGCACACCCGCATGCGCCGGATATCCGTCGCGACGCGGCGTCCTCGGCACTCGACGTGGCGAGGCCGCGCCTTCGTTCCTGCGTCCTTGCCCGGATCCGCCCTCGAACGCCCCGGTCACACACGTCCTACCGGGATAGGCCCTAAGGTCTAGCCGGTGCTGAGCGGAAGGCTCTACCGCGCCGCGTTCCTGCCCCTGGTGCCCGTTCTCGCGATCGCGGCCTTCTCGCTTTCGGCCCGCCCGCGCGCGCCGACCTCGACGCTGGCGCCGGACGCGTTCGACGGAGCTGCGGCGTCCGCCGAACTGGGCGCGCTCGCCAGCGAATTCCCCGACCGCACGCCCGGCGGCCACTCGGACCGTGCGCTGGCGGCGCGCGTCGCCCAGACGCTCAACGCCCTCGGCGGCACCGCGGGCGGCGGCTTCAGGGTCCGCCGGCGGCATTTTGAGGCGCAGACGATCGCGGGCGAACGCACGCTCGAGACGGTGCTCGCTGAACGTCCAGGCTCCACGGACGCCACGCCGATCGTGATTCTCGCCCACCGCGACGCAGCGGCGGGCGGCCCGGCCCGCGCGGAGCTCTCGGGGACCGCTGCGCTGCTGGAGCTCGCGCGCGTGTTTGCCGCGCGCGAGACCAAGCGTACGATCATCCTGCTCTCGACCAGCGGCGGCAGCGGCGGCGATGGGGGCGCGGCGGACTTCGCCGCAAACCGCTCCGTGCTCGACGAGCACGGGCCCCTGGACGCGGCGATCGCGCTCGGCGACGTGGCGAGCGTGCGCGCATCCAAGCCGTTGGCCGTGCCCTACTCCGACGGCTTCGGCTCGGCGCCCGCGGTGCTGCAGCGCGCCGTCAGCGACGCAATCGCCCGCGAGGCTGGCTCCGACCCGGGCTCGCCGAGCGCCTTCGGGCAGCTCGCTCACCTCGCCTTCTCGCTAACTGTCGGCGAACAGGGCGCGCTGGACTCCGCCGGCATCCCCGCGGTCCTGATCCAGGCGAGCGGTGAACGCGGGCCGTCGGCGAGGGCGGCCGTCTCGCCCCAGCGCCTCGAAGGCCTGGGTCGCGCGGCGCTGAGCGCGATCGATGCCCTCGACGCAGCCCCCGATGTCCCCGCGGGAAAGCAGACGGGCGTGGTCGTGCAGCGCATGACGATCCCGGCGTGGGCCGTGCGCCTGCTGGTCGGGGCCCTGCTGCTGCCGGCGCTCCTCGTCGGCGCCGACGGACTCGCCCGCGCTCGCCGTCGCAGGAGCTCGAGCACCCTGACGGGCACACCCGAGCGGGCGCAGGCAGGCGGATCGGTCAGGCGCTCGCTGGCGTGGGTGCTGAGCTGCGCGGCGCCGTTTGCGGCCACCGCCGTCTTCGCTCGCCTGCTCGGCGCCACGGGGATCCTCGTGGCGCCCGCCGCGCCTGTGCCGCCCACGGCGCTCTCCTTCGACGGCGGGGCCGCGCGAGCGGTCCTCGCCGTCTCTGTATTTTTCGCCCTCGGGTGGCTGTGCTGGCCGCTGCTCTTGAGGCAGCTCGGGCTCGCGCCGCGCCCGGACACCGAGCTCGCGGGGCTCACCGCGGTGCTCGTCCTGCACGTGCTCTGCGCGGTCGTGTGGGTGGTGAACCCGTACACCGCGCTGCTGTTGCTCGTACCCGCGCACGTGGGGCTGCTGCTCGCCTCGCCGCAGCTGCGCCCGCGCCCCTCAGCGGCGCTCGCGCTGGTCGCCCTCGGGGCGCTTCCGCTGGCGCTCGTCAGCGCCTTTTACGCGCACGAGCTCGGCCTCGGCCCGGCGCGCGTGGCGTGGATGGTCGTACTGCTGCTCGCGGGCGGCCACATCGGCGTCCCGGCTGGCATCTTCTGGAGCCTGATCCTGGGCTGCGGGGTCGCCGCCGTGCGCGTCGCGCTCTCCTCCGGCCGCCCGCCCCAGGACGGCGAGCAAGGCGGAGAGACAGTCATCACGATCCGCGGTCCGCTCACCTACGCTGGACCCGGCTCCCTTGGCGGTACCGAGTCGGCTCTGCGACGATAGAGGTGCTGTGGCTGGGCTGCTCAGCCCCATCTCGCGCGCGAGCTCTAGCTCTCCCGCGCGCGGGCAGGCGCGGAGAGACCGCGGGGCCAGCGAGCGCGATGGCGTCCGCCTGATCGACCAGGATGAGCGCCGAAGAATCGTGCTCCAGCTCGTCCCCGCGCGCTCGCGCGGACGTATCTCGCGCTCACGCCGTGCCCGCGCACGGATGCTCGAGCGGGCCCTCGCGGCCAGGCGCACGCTCCGCCGGCGGGCGCTGAGCGGCCTCGGGCTGCTGTTGACGGTGCTCGGCGTGCTCGTCGTCGCCGATGCCGTGGTGACGCTTCTGTGGCAGGAGCCGATTTCGGCGCTGTACGCAAAAGCTCGTCAGGATCGTTTGAGTGGGGCGCTTCGCGCCGAGGAACGCGCCGCGCCCACCGCGCTCGAACGCCGCACCCTGATCAAGCTGCCCGACCAGGCCAGCCGCATCTCGTTCCTAGCCTCGGAGCTCGAGCACCGCGCCCGCGAGGGCAGCGCCGTTGGGCGCATCAGGATCCCGCGCATCGGGATCAGCTTCGTCGTGGTCAAGGGCACGAGCAGCGCCGACCTGCGCAGCGGCCCTGGCATCTTCCCCGAAACGCCCTTCCCCGGCGTCGCGGGCACGACCGCGATCGCCGGCCACCGCACCACCTACCTGGCGCCCTTCCGGCACATCGATCGGCTTCACGCCGGCAACAGGATCCTGCTGCGCATGCCCTATGCGCGCTTCACCTACACGGTGACCGGCAAGCGCGTCGTTGCCCCGACGAACGTCCGCGCCGCGATCGCCGAGGTCGGTTACTCGCGACTCGTGCTGTCCGCCTGCACGCCGCTGTTCAGCGCTGCCAAACGTCTGCTCGTGTTTGCGCGCCTGACCGCCACGGCTCCGCTTTCCGGTGCTAGAAGCGGTGCTCGAAGCCCTCGAGCTCCACTTCGTGCCCACGCTCATCGCGCAGCGAGGCGCCCGCTCGGCCATCCGCGACGCGGCCGACCCAGCTGACGTGCGCGCCGCCCGCTCGGGCGCAAGCAGCCTCGATCTCGGCGCGCCTGCTCTCGGGGGCGCAGAAGCACAGCTCGTAGTCTTCTCCCGCAGCCGCCGCGAGCTCCCACGGCGCCACGCCAAGCTGCGCGCTGACCTCGCGTACGCCGTCCTCTAGCGGAAGGGAGGAAAGCTCGAGGAGCAGCTGCGCGCCGCTCGCGCGGCCCACGTGGACGGCGTCGGTGGCGAGGCCGTCCGACAGATCGATCATCGCGGTAGCGCCCGCGGCGGCCAGCGCGCGCCCCTCGCGCAAGCGCGGAAGCGGTTCGCGCACGCGCCGCAGAAGCTCCGCGCCCGACGGCGGTGCGCTCGCGCGACCCTCCAGCACCGCGAGCCCGGCGCCCGCGCCGCCGAGCGAGCCGGTGACCCCCACGAGATCGCCCGCGCGCCCCCCGTCGCGCCCCACGAGCTCCGAGTCGGTGTGCGCCCACCCGACCGCGGTCGCGCACAGGCTCAGCGCCGGTGCGCCGACGACGTCGCCGCCGGCGAGCGCGGTGCCGGTGGCGCTCGCAAGCTCCTTTGCCCCCCGCAGCAGCTCGAGCGCGCGCCGCTCGCCGAAGCCGTCGGGCAGGCCCAGCACGAGATAGGCCTCGCCCGGCAGCGCTCCCATCGCCGCCAGGTCGGAGAGCGCGGCGGCCAGTGCCCGCCAGCCCACCTGCCGCGCGGTCAACCACCCCTCGCGCAGGCGGAAGTGGACGCCGTCGACCATCGCGTCGACCGACGTCACGCACACCGGCAGCGCGCGCACCACGGCGGCGTCATCGCCCATCCCCCGCAGCAGGCGCGGGTACGCGCCCGCCGGCACGGCAGCCAGCTCGGCGGCGATGGATTCGATCAGCGACTGCTCGGCTATGTCTAATCAGCGATGGCGGTAGACGATGCGCGCGCGATCAAGATCGTATGGCGAGAGCTCGCAGCGCACGCGGTCCCCGGGCAGGATGCGAATGCGGAAGCGCCGCATCTTGCCCGCGACGTGGCCGAGCACCACGTGGTCGTTGTCGAGCTTCACGCGGAACATCGCATTGGGCAGCGCCTCGATCACCTCGCCCTCGAATTCGACCTTGTCCTCCTTGGCCATCCACTCCAACCTACCAGCGCGCAGCGCAAAGGGCACACCGCGTGAGGGGGGTGGCGCCGCGGTGGCCCGGCGCCGCGCTTCAAGACGCGCTTCAGCGACGCGCGCGAGCGCGTTTGCTCGCCGCGGTCAGGGTGGCCCTGCGCCGCCCGTCTTCCGTTCGCCGCCCCCGTGCTTGAGGTGCCCGGGCGCGGTCGCCGGCGGACCCGCGGACGGTGCCCCGCCCGTTCCCTGCGTGCCGCCGCCGAGCGGGCCGCCCTTGCTCTTGTTGCTCGACCCGGGGGGCGGGCCGAGCGGAGCGGGCGCGATGTATTCGTTGTGGCCGGTGGTGGCGTATTTGCCGTAGAACGGGCGGTAGGAGATCGATTCTTTGGCGGTCGGGAACCGCACGCAGCTCTTGCCTTCGAGCACCGCCGACATGTAGTCGTGCCAGATCACGGCCGGAAGGTGCCCGCCCTGCTGCGGTTCGCCGTGGACGCTCGTCATCGACACGCGCCTGTTTGGATAGCCCATCCACACGACGGTCGAGTAATTGGGCGTATAGCCATCGAGCCACGCGTCGACGAGTTCTTCGGTCGTGCCCGTCTTCGCCGCCGAGGGGCAGCTGACGGCCGAGCGCACCGCGGTGCCGCTGAGGACGTTCTGATGCAGGATGCTCGTCTCTGCCGCCGCAACTGCTTCGCTGAGCGCTTTCACGCGGTGCGGTTTGCCCCAGTTGTTGTCGACGCGCCCGTCTGGGAACACCACTTTGGTGATCGCGATCGGGCTGTTGCGCCAGCCACCGTCGGCGAGCGTCGCGTACACGTTCGCCATCTCGAGCGGCGTGACGCCGATGCGCAGGCCGCCGAGAGCCTCGGCAGCGTAGCTGTTGAGCGGGCTCACGACGCCCATCTTGCGCGCCATTTCGGTGACAGTCGACTCGCCGAGGTCGGCAGCCAGCTGCGCGTAGACGGTGTTGTCGGATTTGAGCGTCGCCGTCACCAGGTTGATCGACCCGGCGTACGTCCCGTCGAACGTTTTCACGGGGTATTCGAAGTAGCCGGGCAGCCACCCAGATGCGAGCGGGTGCGAGTTGTAGTAGGTGCTGTATGGATCGACGCCCCTCGAGAGCGCGTCGGCGAGCACGATCGCCTTGAACGTCGAGCCCGGCTGACGGTGTCCCTCGGCGGCGAGGTTGAACTGCGACTGGCCGTAGCTCTGCGACTCCGCCATCGCCTTGATCTCCCCGTTGGCGGGGTTGATCGTGACGACCGCCGCCGCCGGGTCTTCGCGCTCGTTGAGCACGCCCGCAATCGCCTTGCGTGCCAGGCGCTGCATGCGCAGGTTGATCGTCGTGTGCACTTTCAAGCCGCCCAGCGCGACCGTGCGCTCGCCGTAGCGGTCGATGAGCTTCTGGCGCACGTATTCAAAGAAGAAGCTCTCCGAGCGCTGGCTGTAGAAGTAGCCGCGTTTGACTTCCAGCGGAGCCGCCCTCGCAGCGGCGGCCTGATCGGAGGTGATGTAGTTGAGCTGCGCCATCTTCGTGAGCACCTCGTTGCGGCGGTCACGGGCGGCGCCTGCGTGGCGGAAGGGGTTGTATTCGGAGGGCGCCTGCGGAAGGCCCGCCAGCAGCGCGCTCTGCTGCAAGTCGAGCTCCCACACGGGCTTGTCGAAGAAGATGCGCGACGCCGCCTGTACGCCGATCGCCGTCTGCCCGCCGACGGTTCCATAGGGAACGCTGTTGAGGTAGCTCGTGAGGATCTCGCGCTTGCCGTGGTGTTCCTCGTATTCCAACGCGTCCTTGGCCTCGATGATCTTCTGCTTGAGCGTGTGCTGATCGCCGCCCAGGTACAGGTTGCGCATCAGCTGCATCGTGATCGTCGAGCCGCCCTGCAGCGCTGAGCCGTGCGTGATGTCCTTGACGGCCGCGCGGAAGATGGCGGTCACGTCGACGCCGTCGTTTTTGTAGAAGCGCTGGTCCTCGATCGCGACGGTCGCGTTCCTGAGATCGGCCGGGATCTGCTGCCAGGAGACAGGGGTGCGCAGCACGTCTGACTGGACGAAGCCGAGGCGCGTGCCGTCGGCGGCGTACACCTGCGAGGAGCCGACTCCCAGGATCGGGCGCAACGTGCTGATCTTCGGCGCGGAGTTGGCGACGTTCAGGACAAACGCTACGGCCGCGATCGTGCCGATGATCGCAGCGCCGACGAACACGCAGCTTCCGATCAACAGGATGCGCGTGGGGCCGGCGCTATTGTGCGCCCGCCGGCGCTTTCGTGCCTGTCGAGACATCTCCGCAATCTCCGAGACTACCGTGCCGGTTGTGATTTCCTGGCGTTTGCTTCGAGGTGCCCTCCCCGCAACCTGCCTAGCTACGTGAACTCCGACACCGCCGAGCTCGCACTCGCGCCCAGCGAGCGCACCAGCCCGCTTGCGCCGCCGCGCGTTGGAGGCGCGGGCCGCCTCCGGCGCCTGCCCCGCGCCTGGAGCGCTCTACGCGCGGACGCCGCGCGCATGGCAGCCGTGCGCGACAGCGCGCGCGCTCTGCTCGCCTCGCGCCTGCTCGTGTGGGCGGCCGGCTCGGGCGCGGTTGCGGCGTTCGGGTTCGGCCCCGCGCGCCACGTGCTCAACCCGCCGCACACGACGCGCGGATTCGGCTGGCTCGGCGACCTGCTTGCCGCACCCGCCGCCCGCTGGGACGCCTCCTGGTATTTGGTCATCGCCAAGTACGGCTACCGCCCCGACCTCGGCGCGTTCACCTCCCCGCGCGCGGCCTTCTTCCCCGCGTACCCGCTCGGCTTGAGGTCGCTCGCGTCGCTCGGCGTTCCTCCGGTGCTCGCCGGAGTGCTGCTGTCGCTGGCGGCGCTCGCGCTGGCGCTCTATGGGCTGCACCGCCTGACAGCGCTCGAGTTCGCGCATATCGGCGCGCTCGCCCGCTCGTCAGGCAGGCGTCTTGTGCCTTCGCGCGCGGGCGTCCGCGCTGAGCCCGGCGAGGTGGCCCGACTGGCGGTGCTCGTTACGGCCCTGGCGCCGGTGGCCTTCTATCTTTCGGCTGTCTACTCGGAGTCGCTGTACCTCGCCCTGTCCGTCGGTTGCTTCTGGGCGGCTCGCCACGGGCGTTTTGCGATCGTCGGCGCGCTGGGCGCGCTCGCCGCCGCCACGCGCTCGGCCGGCCTGCTGCTGCTGCTGCCGGCGCTGGTGCTGTACCTGTACGGCCCGCGTGAGGACCGCGCTCCCGACGCGGCCGATGCGAGCGGTCTGCGGCCGCGCTACCGCCTGCGGGCGGACGTGCTGTGGCTGCTCCTGCTGCCCGCCGGCGTGGCCGCGTTCATGCTCTACCTCGCGCTCTCCGGCGGTGACCCGCTGGCGCCGTTTGCCGCCCAGGACGTCTGGGGCCGCCACTTCGCAGGGCCCTACCTAGCCACATGGGATGGGCTGCAGGCGGCCTTCGAGGGCGCTCGCCAGCTGCTGAGCTTCCAGGCACACCACCTCTACTTCCACGACACTAGCGGCAGCGCGACGGTCGCTGCCGAGCACAACCTGCTGCTGCTGGGCTTCCTGCTCGCCGCAGCTCCGGCAGTCGTGGGAGTCTTCCGCAGGCTGCCGCTGGCCTACGGTGTCTATGTGGTGGCCGCGCTCGCGCTGCCGCTCTCCGACCCCGTCTCCTCGCAGCCGCTGATGTCGCTTCCGCGCTTTTTGCTCGTGCTGTTTCCGCTGAGCATGTGCTTCGCTGCCTGGCTTGCGGAGCATCCGCGTGCGCAGACGCCCGCGCTCGCAGCCTCCGCGCTGTTGCTGGCGCTGTTTGCGGCTCAGTTCGCGACCTGGCACTGGGTGGCGTAGCGCGAGTGGACGTCCTCGCGGGCCAGTCGCCCGGAGAGAACCCGCCCGAGGGGCAGCCCACAGGCGGGCAGCCACCAAGCGGTCAGCCCCTACGCGCGCCGCCCCCAAGCGGGCAGTCGCCAAGCGGGCAGTCGCCAAGCAGGCAGTCGCCAAGCGGGCAGTCGCCAAGCGGGGCGCCGCACGGGCTGCCGGGCTCAGAGCGCGAGCGGCAAACGGCGCGCAGCGGACCGGCCGCATGGCCTCCCTGGGCGGGGCCGGCGGCGCTCGCGATGGGCGTCGTGCTTGCCGCCGTCGGCGGGTTGCTGATCGACATCCCGGCGCTCGCTCTGGGCGCGGACGTGACCTCCTCGCACATCCCGGCTGGGCTGGAGATCGCGGATACGGCCGTTCAGGACCTCGGGTTCGTGCTCGCGGCCGTGTTCTTCGCACAGCTCGGCGGGCGCAGCGCGAGCGCCGCGCAGTTCGGACTTCGCAGTACGCGTCTGTGGAGGTCGGTGCGGCTCGTGGCGGTGACGGTCATCGCGTTTTTGGCCTTCAGCGCAAGCTGGGCGGCGGCGTTCAACGCTCCCAAGGAGAAACTGCTCGAACAGCTGGGCACCGGCGAGAGCGTTGTTCTGCTGCTGCTGAGCGCCGCCCTCACGTGCGCGCTGGCGCCGGTGTGCGAGGAGCTCCTGTTCCGCGGCTTCATCTTCGCCGCACTGCGCAACTGGCGCGGACCGGCGCTCGCGGCGGTCATCACCGGCATCCTGTTCGGGGCCATCCACGCGGGGTCGGCGCCGGCCATCGACCTCGTGCCGCTGGCCGTGCTGGGCGTGGCGCTGTGCGCCCTGTATCAGAGAACCGGATCGATCTACCCCTGCTTCGCGGTGCACTCGCTCAACAACTCGCTCGCCTTCGGCCTGCTGGAAGAGTGGAACTGGTCGGAGATCCTCGCGCTGATGGTGTGCGCGCTCGGCCTGATCTGGGCAGCCATGCTTGCCATGCGCCGCGCTGGACTGATCGCCGTGGACATGGCCGCGAACATCAGACCCGGCGGATAGCATCGCCCGCCATGCAGAAGGCGCGAATCTCTCGCCGCGCTCACGCAGGCGCTCGCGCAGGCGCCGCCGTGCTCGCTACGGCGATCGGCTGTGCGGCGCTCAGCGGGCCTGAAGCCGCGCTGGGCTCGCGCCACGGTGCCGCGGCGCTCGTGGTTTCAGCTGCCGCGCCGCCTGCGGCGAGCACCCCGGCGTCGGCGCCGGGGCAGATCAAACTGGTGATCCAGCACGCCTTCGGACACCCGCCGTTCGTGATCGCGGGCGGACGTATGGTGGTACGGGGGATCGTGCTGCCGTTCGTCGCGGGGCAACGCGTCAAGCTCAGCTTCTATCGCGACGGGCGCAAGGTCCAGGTGAGCTCGGCGGCAGTGCAGGATCTGGGCAACGGCGCGGGGCAGTTGCACGTGAGCTTCTCGAGCGCGATCACCGGCGTCGTGCAGGTGCACGCGGTGCACTACGCAACCGCCGAGCAGGCGCAGTTCACGGCACGCTCTGCCCGCGTGCACTTCGCAAGCCCCTCGCTCTCCAGCGGATCGCGCGGGCCCTCGGTTCGGGCGCTTCAGTCGGAGCTGCACGGGCTGCACTACGTCGTGCCGCTGAACGGCGTATTCGACGAAGCCACTGCACGCGCGGTGACCGCCTTTCGGAAGCTGACGGGCCTCGCGCGCGTGTCGTCGACCAACCGCTCGTTCTTCAGGCGGCTGCAGCACGGCGGGGGCGCCTTCCACGTCCGCTACCGCCGCGACGGTCGCCACGTCGAGGCAGACCTGACGCGGCAGGTGCTCGCCGAGATCGAACCCGGCGGGCACGTGCACGCGGTCTTTGAGATGAGCTCGGGCAAGCCCTCCACGCCGACGGTCGTCGGCCACTTTCGCGTGTACTCGAAGACGCCCGGCGTGAACGCCAAGGGCATGGTCGACTCCAACTACTTCATCCGCGGTTACGCGATCCACGGCTACCCCGAAGTGCCCGTGTATGCGGCCAGCCACGGCTGCCTGCGCGTACCGATCCCCAACGCGGCGGCGATCTATGCATGGGTGAGGCTGGGCACGCCGGTGGACGTCTACAACGAGTCTGGCGGGGGCAGCCACCACGTCAGAGAGCACGCTGGTCCGTAGCATTTCGTGGTAGTGCTCCGCAGTGCCTGAACGCAGGGACGGCCGGTCGCGCGCGGCGCGCGCCCAGGGCTAGAGGTGCGGACGGATCACGCGCACGAGGAAGCCCAGGCCGAAGCCGTAGACGAGCAGCGCGAGCAGCACGTCGGCGCCGTGAATCACCCACTCGCTGCTCGACCCGGACGTGATGCCGGAGAAGGGTGAGGTGAGAGCTTCCGAGGCTTCGTCGATCACGCGATGCACGGTGCTCTTGTGATGGGCTGCTTCGCTCGCCGCGCGAGAGCTCGGCGAGCTGCCTTCGGTGGGCACCGCGCCGTTGAGCACTTCCTGCTGGTGGCTCGAGGCGCTTTTCGTCTGGTTGGCGGCGAACAGCGCGAAAGACGCGATCGTTATCAGGCAGATCACGATCGAGGCCAGGCGCAGCAGGCTGGAGACGGGCGCGAGCATATCGCTAGATTAGATCCCGCTATGGACGCGCTAGCCGAATGTGCGAGCGATCTCCGCGGTGCGCGCCAGAGCCTGATCGCAGAGCTGTGCGAGCACGCGCTCGTGATCGGCGAGGTCACGCTCACGAGCGGCGCACGCGCGCACTACTACGTCGACGCCAAGCGCGCGATCTTGCGCCCGCGGGGGTTTGCCGCGGTTAGTGCGCTGCTCGCCGCACAGGCCGCCGAGTGGGGCGCGACGGCGGTGGGAGGCATGAGCATGGGCGCCGATCCGCTCGCATGTGCGGCGCTCGCAGGAGGCGCGCAGGCGAAGGCCTTCTTCGTGCGCAAGCAGGCCAAGATGCACGGCTTGCAGCGGCGCATCGAGGGCCCCGACCTGGATGCGGGTGATCGCTGCATGGTGGTCGAGGACGTCGTCACCACCGGAGGCTCGACGATCGAGGTCATCGACGTGCTGCGCGAGGCCGGACATGCGATCTGCGGCGTCACCAGCGTGCTCGACCGCCTCGTCGGGGGGGGCGCGGCGATCGAACGCGCAGCCGGCGCGCCCTACGTGGCGCTCAGCACGATCGACGACGTCTACCCGGAGCGCCCCGACCGCGAGCCGGCGAGCTCGTCCGCTCCCGGCTGAGCGCGCTTGAGCACCGCTGAGATGCTTGCAGGCTACGCCCGGGAGGGAGCCACGCGTGGGAGGCGCTGACGGCGCAATCGCGATCCGCGACGCGGAGCCGGCCGACGTGCCGCTGCTGCTCAAGCTGTTCGGCGAACTCGCCGACTATGAGCACCTGCGCGACGAGCTGCGCGCGACGCCCGAGCAGCTTCAGAGCGCGCTGTTCGGCGAACATCCGCTCGCCGAGACGCTGATCGCCGAGCACGCCGGCGAGCCCGCCGGCTACGCGCTCTTCTTCCCTACCTTCTCGAGCTTTCTCGCACGCGAGGGGTCGTGGCTGGAGGATCTGTTCGTGCGTCCCGCGCACCGCGGCGCAGGCGTCGGCCGTGCACTGCTCGCGGCCGTGGCAGCGCGCGTGCACGAGCGCGGCGGAGCGCGGCTGGGCTGGGCGGCGCTCGACTGGAACGAGCTGGCGCTCGGCTTCTACGCGCGCCTCGGCGCGAGCACCACGCGGGAGTGGATCACGCACCGGCTGCAAGGCGAGGAGCTCGCAGCGCTCGCGCGCGAGGGCGCCATGCACGTGCGCCAGCGAGACTCGTAAGGCGGGCGGGGCGCGGCTCGTGGCCGTCCGTTGCGCCGAGCGCCGAGCCCATGCCCCGAGCCTACGGTGCGCCTGCGTCGGTGCCGTAAGGCGGCGCGCCGGGCTGCGCGGATAGCCTTGACCTGCGGGCCTTGGCCCGCTCGCCCTCGTAGTCCAATGGACAAGACGACCGCCTCCTAAGCGGTAGATTCAGGTTCGACTCCTGACGGGGGCACTAGCACGGACGCCCTGTGACGCTGTAGCGAGGTTGTGGGCTCGACAGGAGGGCCGCGAACGAGCGCTTGGGGGGACGGCAGGAGATCAGGTGCGGGCGGGCTGCTGCCGTTCACGCGCAAAGCGACACCGCGCATAGCTCGGGCAGCCTTGCATGGCTCACTCGCCGGGCCTATCGTTGCGGCATGGCGGTCAGCGATTCGCCTCCTGTCGTGTCGGAGCTGCGTGACTTCGTAGAGCGCTACCTGGCGGCTTGGAACGGCTGCGACGTGGGCGCGATGGCGAGGTTGATCACCGACGACATCGTCTGGGTGGACCCGGCTCTACCGGAACCGGCGCGCGGCGTCCCGGCGGTGCAGGAGTTCATGCGCGCTAGCTGTCGCGCCTTCCCGGACCTGCGGTTCGGCGAGCCCGACGCTCCCGCGCTAGCAGTCACGGGCGATGTGGTCCTGTGGGGGTGGTACATGGAGGGCACGCACCGCGGCCCGCTCGACCCACCCGGCTTCGCGCCGACGGGTCGCCACATGCGCGTCGACGGGTTCGACCAGTGGACGATGCGCGACGGCCAGATCGCCCGCTATCGCGCCTTCTATGACATGAACGACGTCGCCCGCCAGCTCGGCATCGTGCCGGCGCCGGGCAGCCGTGCCGAGCGGGGAATGGTGGTACTTCAGCGCCTGCAGGCCCGGCTCGGGCGCTGATGAGGACAGCCGTCAGAGGGTTCTGCTGACCGCGACCGAGGCGCAGGCCACTCGCTCTGCGCTCCGTGCCCCCCTTGGTCGCCGGCTACTGCCCGAACTCCGCGCCGCTCGTATTTCACCACGAGGCGCGTTCATTTCTGATAGACGGCAAGCGCCCTAAGGAGGCGGGTAGCCGTGCGCCGTTGTCGTGGCGCGAACAACCTGGTGGTTGAGAATGAGCGACGATGGTTGCTGGTTTGGCCCTGGCGCTGGGCTCGGCGCTCGGCACAAGCATCGCGTTCCTGTTAAAGCAGCGCGGCGCGCTGTTGGCGCCGCCGGTGCGTGCGCGTCATCCGCTGCGCAGCGCTGTGGGCCTGTTCCGCTCCCGCTGGTTCTCGCTGGGCTGGGCGGTCGCGGTTGTCGCCTGGGGGCTTCATGTGGGCGCCCTTGCCCTGGCACCGCTGTCGATCGTGCAGGCGGTGCTCTCGGGCGGGTTGGTCTTTCTCGCGGTGCTCGCGGAGCGCTACTTCGGCTTTCGGCTGGGACGCCGGCAATGGGCGGCGTGATAATCACCGCTGCAGGGCTCGCGGTGATCGCGATCACGGGGGGATCACACACCAGCGCGCTACGTCACTACTCGCTCGCGGCGCTGATCGCGGTTGAGTGCCGCGTCTTTGCGCTCGGCGCCGCGCTGATCAGGATCTCGATGCGTGGCAGCCTCGGCCCAGCCGCACGGGGTTTGCTGCTCGGAGTGGCCGCCGGTGTGCTGTTCGGAGTGTCCGACATCGCCCTGAAGTACCTCACCGAGGCCTTGCACGGAGGCGTGCAAGGGATCGTCAGTAAGTGGACATTGGCGGCGCTGGCGGCCTCGGTGCTGGCCTTCTACGCCTCGGCGCGCGGGCTCCGGCTCGCTCGGGGAGTGGCCGTGATCGCATTCACCTCGGTCGCCGCCAACCTCGCCGCGATCATGGGCGGCATCCTCGTCTTCCGCGACCCGATCGGGATCGGCGCGCCGGCCGTCGCCGGGCGAGTGATCGCCTTTGGCCTGGTGATCGTCGGTGCGGCACTGATGCCCGCGCCAGTCCGGGCCCGTGGGGCGCAGGGAGGCTGGCTTGGCTTTGCGCCAGCGCCATCGGCTCGGCGTTGAGCCCAATCCTAAGACTGTGTGATTGCCGAGCAGCTACGGCACGAGAAGGCTTCTGAAAGATGATCGAGCACCAGCAAGACGCCGAGTGGAACGTCGCCGAGTGGCACGGCAAGATGCTGGTCGATCGCGACGGCGAGAAGATAGGCAAGCTGCAGGATGTGTACGCGGATGTCGAAAACGACGAGCCGCAGTTCGCAACCGTCAAGGAGGGCTTCATCGGCCGCCACCTGACCTTCGTGCCGCTAGGCGGGATCAAGGTCAGTCCCGATGAGCTGCAGGTAGCCGTCACACGGGAGCAGATCAAGGCGGCGCCCAACATCGAGCAGCATGGTGAGGAGCTCTCCCAGGCGGATGAGTCGGCCCTCTACCACCACTACGAGCTCAACTACACCCCGCCCAACACAGCGAGCGGGCGTAGACTCGCCCGCCGCTGACGCCCACAGCAACGCCCGACGGTTGCACCGCAGCGACCCGCGCTGCCCCCACAATTCCGAGTTCATAAGTCGGATTTGCGGTATGCTTGTGGTGCGCCCAGTGAGCCCAGCTCTTCTCGCTTTCCGGGCGACTGTCGTGGGTCAGAAGGGCAGAGAGGCGGTTGGCCATGGCCACGCCGACAAAGGAGTCTCGCGGTGCTAGCCAACTCGCTCGCGATGGGCGCGGCGCGTCCGAGTCGGCGTCGCTGGAGTTCTTCGTCTTTGAGGACAACGGCGGTGGCTACCACTGGGCGATCGTGCGTGGTAGTGGCGAGAGCCTGGCGCAATCGGGGAGCTTCGGGTCTTACGAGGAGGCGGCACAGGTCGGACGCTACGTGCGCGACGGTGCCGAGTCAGCTCGGTTCGAACGCCGCGCGGCGGAGGATCGTGTGGTTAATGTGCCCGATCGCCGCGAGGCGGCGGTGTGTGACGAGCTTGATGTCGGGCGTTGGTTAGATGAGGGCGGGAGCTTCAGAAGCTAGCGGTGTGACACTGGAAGCACCGCGCGCGTCCCTTCTTGGGGGAGTAGTCGGATCGTGTACCGGCTGCGGGCAGAGGCGTGAAGAGAACGCACGAACGACATCACCGCAGCGAAAGCCTGCCTCTCGAGACAGGTGAACGCACCCACCGCTGCGGGGGCGCTGTTTGGTTGCGTGCGTGGCGCGGCGGAAGCCAGACTTCGCCGGGATGAGGCCTCGCCCATAGAACTTCTTCAGCAGCTCAACCATTCCCTCCTGGATGCCCGTCAGCACACCCCGCGCTGGTGCTCGGGACGGCGTGTGACGGTTCATCGCTGACCTACATGTGCTCGCGAGGCGAGGTCCAGTCGATGGGAGCCGAATGCGCTAGTGTGGCCTTGGTCGCTCGTCGGGTTCTTAGCCCTTCGCCTTGCGTGCGAACCCGACTGGAGGGCGAGAGAGAAGGTCAGCATGTCGGCTGTCCGCCGTCCGAGGGTTGCGTCGCCTCGCCGCCCAGCTCCAGTTGCGCTCGATCCAGTTGCGCTCGATTTGCCTCCGCGTGAAGGCTTGGATCGGGGTGGCCACAAAGAGGCGAAGAAAGCGTCCACCGTGCCCACCGAGCCAGATCTCGCGATCTCGCTGCGACTTGATGCGCACGCGCCCCGCGCGGCCCGCTGCTACGTGGCCCGTGTCGACCGTCCCTCGCCCGACCTGCGAGATGCCGTCATGCTGATCACCAACGAGCTCGTCACGCGGGCCCTGCGGCAACGTCACTTCACATCAGGAGAGGACATCGAGCTGCGGGTATGGATGCCCGCCGACGTCGTGCGAGTGGAGATACAGGGACCTCGGAACCTACTACCCCCGCCAGGCGCACCCGACGAGCCGCACGATGGGCTGCTCATCGAAAAGCTCGCCGACCGCTGGTCGATGGACACCCACGAGCGCCGCGCGTGCGCGTGGTTTGAGATTGACCGACACAAGCTGAATGTCGTACCGGTGCCCTGAGAGTGGTCTGGCGGAACTCACGCCCGGGCGGGGGTCGGCGCTAGGCACAAGAGCGGTGGCCATGGACCCGCGCACACCTGCCGCCAAAACGACGACCGAAGCCCGGAAGCCGCCGCAGGCGGCTCTCACGCGGACAGGGAGTGGAGCAGAGGCAAACGGCGTTCCTCCGGTCCAGCACCCTGACTTGATTGGCCGCGCTACAGTCAACTCATGGCAGCGGAAATAGTCTTCTCCGGCGGTGAGAGAGTTCGGGTGCCATCAAACAACCCCGATGAGGTGATGGCCAGAATGGCCACTGAAGGGTCGCGTGACCATCAGGCCATGGGCGGCGTTAGGGTCCGCCCCGGGTTCATTGATATTGAGTCTGACCGGGGCATCATTTACATCCGTCCGGATCAGGTTGCCTACGTTTGCGAGGCGCCGGGGCCGTCCTAGCCGTCCTCACGCACGATACGCTGAGGTGGCTCTCTGATACCGCTGCCGCTCCGGTCACCGGGCGACTGCATCCGCGGGATTACGCCGACCTGCTGCAAACTTCTCCGGCACGTCCTTGTCCGACCACTTCTCGGCGAGCTTGGCCTCCGCGATGCGATGAATCGCCACGACCGTCATCTTCATGTCGTTGCCGGTTCGAGGAATGCCAGGCAGTCACGCTGGCCCGCGTGCGATGTCCAGCATGGTCCGGCGCTGGTCATATCGTTCGCTTGTGGCGCGCACCCGGCTGTACCGCGAGGGAAAGCTCGTGCTCGAGGATTTTCCAGTGGACGACATCTCCGAGCACCTCAAGGACGAGGGTGCATGCGTATGGTTGGACTATTGCGACCCAACCGCGGCGGAGCTCGCGACGATCGTCGCGGAGTTTCAGCTGCACCCGTTGGCAGTCGAGGATGCGATCAGCGAGCGTCAGCGCCCGAAGCTCGACCGGTACGACTCGCATCTGTTCCTGAGTGCCTATGCCGTGAAGCTGGATACCGAGTCTGGCGAGCTACGCACGCACGAGATCGGAGCTTTCATAACGACGCATGCGCTCGTCACTGTCCGCAAGGACGAGGACGTGCCGATCGACTCGGTAGTCGCTCGCTGGGACGAGTCAATCGAACTCGCCACGTACGGCGTGTCGTTCCTACTCTGGGGCCTACTGGACGACCTCGTCGACGGGCATTTCGAAGCGGTGCAGTCACTCGACAGTGAGATCGAATCGCTGGAGGACCTTCTATTCGATGACGCGCCGCGCAACACCGAGGTTCAGCGTCGGTCGTTCGAGTTTCGCAAGAGCCTAGTCCTACTTCGACGCGTGGTGCTCCCGATGCGCGAGGTCGTCAACTCGCTGATGCGCCGCGACTTGCACGTTCTCGATGAGGGAATGGCCCCCTACTACCAAGACGTGTATGACCACGTGTTGCGTGCGACGGAGTGGACGGAGTCGCTGCGCGACCTCGTGAGCACGATTCTCGAGACGAACCTCACGATCCAAGGCAACCGGATGAACCTCGTGATGAAGAAGGTCACGAGCTGGGCGGCGATCATTGCCGTCCCGACGGCAATTACCGGCTTCTACGGGCAGAACATTCCCTTCCCCGGTTTCGCGGCTCATTGGGGGTTCTGGTTTTCGACGGCACTCATCGTCGTGCTGTCAGGTGGTCTGTACCGGTCCTTCCGACGTCGCGACTGGCTCTAGCAGGCAGACAACGCTCAGGGACGTGAGCCTCTCAAGCCGCGCGCCTGACAACGCCTCGGTCAGGTTGCCAAGAGGCTCACGCTTGACAACTGACCGGGCGAGGTCGATGGACTGCGATGGGATCGCACGCATGGCCGATCTCGTTAACGGATACGACCCTAACCGTGGGACGGTGAGAAGGCCACCTGCGTGTCCGCGCTCGGTTTGGTGAGTAGGTGGGCATGTTGATCGCGGCCCTTAGCCTAGGCATCGGCAGGGAACCTGGAGCTGCTTGAAATGGGAGCGCTGATCGCTAGGGGCAGCCAACTTGGCGTCGAACTGGAACTCGAAGCCTGCAACCGGCCTCACATCTACAAAAACAGGGAACCTGGCCCCGAAGAGGCCGCGGGACGAGCGAACGTACCCGGCGCGGCGCTCGAGGTGAGGCCAGGAAACGCCTTGACGGACCACCCCGGTTCCAGGCGTCCCGATACGCTGGATCCATCGAGGGTTTCGACCGCCGCATCTCGGGTGAGCGTGTCGTCGTCACCGGCGCCACGAGCGGTATCGGACGCGCAATCGCCCGCGACCTTGCTCGACGCGGCGCCCGCTTGACCCTGCTCGCGCGGGATGAGGCGAGGGCGGCGGCGATCGCGGCGGAGCTCGCGGCCGTGCCGGGTTCGGCGGGAACACCTGACCTCGTAAGCTGCGATCTGGCCGACCTGGGCTCCGTGCGCCACGCTGCTCGCGAGCTGCACGGCCGCTACGACGCGATCGACGTGCTCATCAACAACGCCGGCATGCGGTCGTTTTCCCCCGGCACGACCGTCGACGGCTTCGAGCTGATGATGGGGACCAACCACCTCGGGCCGTTCCTCCTCACCAACCTGCTGCTCGACTCGCTGACCGCGTCGCAACGCGCCCGCGTCGTGACCACCGCATCGGAGGCGCATCGTCTGGGTGGCCGCGTCGATCTCGCCCATCTGGCCGAGCCCGTTTTCTCTGGCCCGGCCGGAGCCGAGCGGCGCTACGGCCAGTCGAAGCTGATGAACATCCTCTTCACCCAGGAACTCGCCCTACGCCTCGCCGAGACCACGGTCACCGCCAACTGCTTTTGCCCGGGCGCTGTGGCAACCGGGCTGGTCCGCGAGACGCGAGCACTCGACCTTAGTGCGCGGCTGCTGTCGCGAACGCCGCTGCTGCGCACACCGCAGCAGGGCGCGCGCATGGGCGTTCGCCTGGTCGTCGACCCGTCGCTGGCAGAGACAACCGGGCGGTTCTTCACCTCGACGCCTGGGCTCGGCCGCCTCGGCCCGGTCTCCGCGCGCACCGACCGGGCATACCAGCGCGAAGCGTGGGAGCGCTCGTCGGCGCTCGTCGGTCTCGGACACGTGTGAGCTCCAGGTCGGGAGGTCAGGTCGCTGGCCTGACGGGCAGCAAGCTGCGTCTGCTGCCCAAACCCAGCCCGATCGCGCCTAATCCCGCCTCATCGCCGATCTCGGCGAATGATCCAAATCGCCTGCAGCGGCCGAAGGATCCGGCTCTTCGCCAGCGAGTCGAGCCGGCCTCCTAAGCGGTCCTGGCGGGGGCATCAGCCCCGAAACGCCCGCAAATCATCTAGTTCTAACTCACACAACGGGGCAGGCCGGCCGCCTGGTCTCTGCCGCCGCCCCGGGCAGCGGAGCGCGAGCTCCTGGCCGAGCTCCCCGCGACGCTCGCCGATGCCGCGAAGTCGTCATAATCTGTAGGTCGCGTCACGGGTGGCGAGACGCGCCGGTTTGCCACCCGGATTGAGAGCCAAACCGGAGGGGGCGCCATGCCCGGGCCCACCAGTTCCCTGCTGGGCTCAATGAGTCTCCGACTACGACGACGATTGTCAAGGAGCTTGCTGGTAGTGGCCGTGCTGATCGCGGCGTCGCTCGCGCTCGCCGTGGCGCCCGCCCAGCCGGAGGCCATCTCGCAGACCGCCGCCGGTTTGCGGGCTCTCGCGGTCAACGACCCCTTCGCGAGCGCCCCGAGCTCCTCGCCGTCGATCAGTCCGAAGCTGGCCTCCTCACCGGCCCCCTACCGCCCGGGGGTTGTGCTGATCGGCTTTCACGCGGGCGTCTCGGCGGCTCGCATGCGCTCGATCGCGGGCACCGTGGGGGGGCGCGGCCTCGCGCGGCTTGGCCCGGCCATCCGGCCGGTCACCAGCCCACTCACGCACCGTCGGCCTCTGACCCCCTTCGTGCTGACGGTCCCGAGCACCCCGGTGCTCGCGGCCGTGAGCCGTCTGCGCCGCGAAGCGGGCGTTGCCTATGCCGAGCCGGACTACCTGATGACCGCGAGCGCGACGCCGAACGATCCCTCGTTCCCGCTGCAGTGGGCGGACAGCAACACGGGGCAGAGCATCCCCACCCAGAACAGCAACGAGGAAATCGGCCCACCCGCGAACGGCACGCCGGGAGCCGATGACCGCGCGCTGAGCGCGTGGGGCATGAGCACCGGCAGTCGCTCGATCGTGATCGGCGAGACCGACACCGGCATCGACTACAACCACCCCGACCTCGCGGCGAACGTCTGGAGCAACCCCGGGGGGATCGGCGGCTGTACGGCGGGGACCCATGGCTACAACGTGCTGACGAGCACATGTGAACCGCTGGACGACGACACCTTCTACGGCGGCCACGGCACCCACGTCGCCGGGATCATGGGAGCGGTCGGCAACAACGCCACCGGGGTCGCCGGGATGAACTGGCAGACGACGCTCCTGCCGGTCAAGTGGCTCAACTCCCAAGCCGCCGGCGAAACGAGCGGGCTGATCGCGGCTCTGCAATGGCTCGTGGCGGCCAAGCAGGCAGGCGTGAACATCCGCGTGGTCAACGACTCGGCGACGTTCAAGGGAACGGCCTTCTCGCAGGCGCTCTCGGAAGAGATCGACACGCTCGGGGCGAACAACATCCTGTTCGTGACCGCGGCCGGCAACACGGGCGATAACAACGATGAACTCGCCGTCCGGCGCTATCCGTGCGGGTATGAGCGCCCAAACGAGATCTGCGTGACGGCGAGCAACAACAACGACGAACTCCCGAGCTGGGCTAACTACGGGCCCAGCACGGTGCAGCTGGCCGCGCCCGGCGTGAGCATCTACTCCACGCTTCGCAACAACACATACGGATATCTCAGCGGCGGCTCGATGGCCTCGCCGCAGGTCGCCGGAGCGGCGGCGCTCATCCTGTCGCTCAAACCCTCGATGTCGACGACCGAAGTGAGGGCGGACATCCTGGAAGATGTCGACAAACTGCCCTCGCTCGCCGCCAAGGTGATCACGGGTGGGCGCCTGAACGTGTGCAAGGCGATACCGGGCTGCGTGACGCCGTCGCCCCCGCTCACCTTCGGCAAGACGACCGTGGGCGCCTCCTCCGACACCTTCCTGGCGGACCGCAAGCGGGTCAGCCGCTACGCGCTGCCCACCAGCGGCGCGGTCACCAAGCTGAGCATCTACCTGGCGCCGACGGGGACCTCGGGGCAGCAGGTGCTCAAGGGCGTGGTCTACGCCGACTCAAGCGGCGCGCCCAGTGCGCTGCTCGGCGTATCCGAACAGCTGACGTTCAGCAGCACGAGTTCCGCCGGCTGGTATGACCTGACCTTCTCCTCGCCACTGAAACTGGCCGCCGGCAACTACTGGATCGGAGCCATCACGGGCCCCACCAGCAAAGTCGGCGGGTTCCGCTATGACAGCGTCGCCAGCTCGCGCGACTACAACTCCAACACCTACACATCGGGGCCCAGCAACCCCTTCGGCCCGGTGACCATCGACAGCGAGCAGACCTCGCTCTACGCCACCTACGTGGTTCCTCCCGTCAATGTGACGCCACCCACGATCAGCGGAACCGCCCGGCAGGGCCAAACCCTGACCGAGGCCCACGGCTCATGGACGAACGAACCGACGAGCTTCACCTACCAGTGGCTGCAATGCGACTCCGCGGGAAACAATTGCGCGGCGATCTCCGGTGCCGCGAGCCAGACCTATGTGCCTGTGAAAAATGACGTGGGACACACACTCAGGGTGCAGGAGACGGCGAGCAACGCAGGCGGCTCGAGCAGCCCGGCAACCTCTTCAGCGACCGCTCCGGTCCTCCCGCCTCCGCCGAGCGTGACGGGCGTGTCTCCCAGCGAAGGCCCAGAAGCCGGCGGCACCTCGGTGACGATCACGGGCACGAACCTGGGCAAAGCCTCGGCGGTCGTGTTCGGAAGCAGTGAAGCCACCAGCTTCACGGTCAACTCCGAAAGCTCGATCACCGCCACCTCCCCCGCCGGCAAAGGCAGCGTCGACGTGACCGTGACCACCCCAGGCGGCACCAGCGCGACGAGCTCCGCCGACCAGTTCAGCTACGCACCGGCGCCGAGCGTGACGGGCGTTTCTCCCAGCGAAGGCCCAGAAGCCGGCGGCACCTCGGTGACGATCACGGGCACGAACCTGGGCAAAGCCTCGGCGGTCAGGTTCGGCTCGACGGCCGCCAAAGGCTTCAAAGTCAACTCGGGCACCTCGATCACCGCCGAATCCCCCGCCGGCAAAGGCAGCGTCGACGTGACCGTGACCACCCCGGGCGGCACCAGCGCGACGAGCTCCGCCGACCACTTCAGCTACGTCTCGCCACCGTCAGTGAGTTCGGTCAGCCCCAGCGAAGGCCCAGAAGCCGGCGGCACCTCGGTGACGATCACGGGCACGAACCTGGGCAAAGCCTCGGCGGTCGTGTTCGGAAGCAGTGAAGCCACCAGCTTCACGGTCAACTCCGAAAGCTCGATCACCGCCACCTCCCCCGCCGGCAAAGGCAGCGTCGACGTGACCGTGACCACCCCAGGCGGCACCAGCGCGACGAGCTCCGCCGACCAGTTCAGCTACGCACCGGCGCCGAGCGTGACGGGCGTTTCTCCCAGCGAAGGCCCAGAAGCCGGCGGCACCTCGGTGACGATCACGGGCACGAACCTGGGCAAAGCCTCGGCGGTCAGGTTCGGCTCGACGGCCGCCAAAGGCTTCAAAGTCAACTCGGGCACCTCGATCACCGCCGAATCCCCCGCCGGCAAAGGCAGCGTCGACGTGACCGTGACCACCCCGGGCGGCACCAGCGCGACGAGCTCCGCCGACCACTTCAGCTATCTGCCACTCCCAACCGTCACCAAACTGAAACCGGCCAGTGGGCCCGTAGGCGGCGGCAAGACCGTGACCATCACGGGCGCCAATCTCAGCGGTGCCACTGCCGTCAAGTTCGGCGTGACGAACGCCACGAGCTTCAACGTGATTTCGGCGACCTCGATCAGCGCGATCTCGCCGGCCGAGCCGGCAGGCACGGTAGACGTAACCGTGACAACAGCCGGCGGGACAAGTGCCCTCGCGACGAGCGACCGCTACAAATTCCTGCCCTCGATTGGCAAAGTGATCCCGAACGCGGGCTCGACAGCCGGTGGGGAAGCTATCACGATCACTGGGACCGGGTTTGTGAAAGGCGCAACGGCGATCAAATTCGGAACAGCGAACGCGACTTCGGTCAGCTGCACCTCTTGGGATGTCACCCAACCGACCCTTGAAACGACCTGCACGGTACTGTCGCCGGCACACGCAGCCGGAAAAGTGGACGTCAAAGCGACCGTGAATAAGGTGAGCAGCCCGAAAACGGCCGCAGACCAGTTCACCTACAGCTGATCGCACCGCCGACGGGGGGTCCACACCATCCTCCAGCGACAGCGTGCCCAGGCCACCACATGCGGACGGTTCGCAGGCGCGACCTTCTAGAGTGCCTTATCGAGCCAGTGGGAGATTCTGAAACATCGCGCTTGATCTGGTCGACTCGCGAACCTTCCCGAAGGTGGTAGCGATCCAGGTCTACCGGCCCGCCGGGCGCCCCCAGTACGCAACGGCCACGGCCAACCTAATGCAGTGAACGCCGCGAGCCGAACGATCAGCGACGACTCTCTGTGGCCGCGGCTGGCGGGGCTGCCGCTCCTGGTCGAGGCGTGCGAGTACGACCGTCTGCACGCCACGCTGGCGCACGAGTTCGAGCGCGTCACGACGCACGTGCGGCTGGTCGGCGCCGGCGCCGACGGGCTGGGCGAGGACGTCTCGACGTTCCGCGAGGACGGCACCACGCTGCACGAGACCCGGCCCGCGCTGCCGCTCGAGGGCGAGTGGACGCTGGCCGGCTTCTGCGACCACGTCGCGACGCTCGAGCTGTTCCCGCAGCCGCCCGAGTGGGCGGGCGCGGTGCGTTTCCGCAACTGGGCGTTCGAGTCGGCGGCGCTGGACCTCGCGCTGCGCCAGGCCGGCCGCTCGCTGCCCGACGTGCTCGGGCTCGAGCCGCAGCCGGTGCGCTTCGTCAACTCGCTCAGCCTCGGCAAGGAGCCGTCGTTCGCGCCTCTGCGCCGGCGGCTCGCCCGCTCCCCCGGGGTGCGCTTCAAGCTCGACGCGGAGGCGACCTGGGCGCCGGCGCTCGTGGACCAGGTTGCGGCGACCCGCGCCGTCGACACCATCGACTTCAAGGGCCATTACGGCTTCGAGGTCGAGGATCCGGAGGCCCTCGGCGCGCTGTACGACCGCGTTCTTGCGGCGTTCCCTGACGCCTACCTCGAGGATCCGCACGACCGGCCCGAGATCGCCGAGCGGCTCGGCGATCACCTCGACCGCGTGTCCTACGACTCGCCGATCCACACCGCCGAGGACATCGACGCGACTCCGCTTGCCGCGCGCGTGTTGAACGTCAAGCCGTCGCGGATCGGGCGCCTGCACGACCTCTTTGAGGTGTACGCACGCGGCGCGCGGGAGGGGCGACCGATGTACGGCGGCGGCATGGGCGAGCTGGGCGTGGGACGCGGGCAGATCGAGCTGCTCGCAGCGCTGTTCCACGCCGACGCGCCCAACGACGTCGCGCCGAGCGCGTACAACGAGGACGACCCGGCGAGCGAGCTGCCGGGCAGCCCGCTGCAGCCACGCCCCGCCGCGACCGGCTTTCGCTGGGCGGCGTAGCTCAGTACCCGAGGCGATCGAGGAGGTCCGTCCTGCCCTTCTCGAGGTCGGCGTGCGAGACGCGATCGGAGCGCTGCCCGACGCAGACTCGGGCTCAGAAGCCAGGGTTCGTCTTGACGCGCTTTCGGTCGGACTCGTGCATTGGGCCCTTGATGCTAAGGGTCTCGACGGCTCGCGCGATGTCGGCACCGAGAGCCGTCGTGAGCGAGCGACCGAGCGACTCCTTGACGAGCACACGCATGATCTTCACGTGCTCGGCGTTCGGCGGCAGCGTGTAGGCGGGCACCATCCACCCGCGCCCAGCCGCGAGCTGCGCGGCCACGTCGAACTCGTCAAAGGCATGTTCGCCGGCGAGTTTGAAGGCCACGAGCGGCAGCTGCTCCAGGTCATCGCCGCCGACGATCTCGAAGTCTCCCGCTGCCGCGATCTCCTGCGACAGCGCCCGTGCGTTGTACTGCAGCGTCTCCATCACGTAGCGGTAGCCGTCGTGGCCCAAGCGGGCGAAGTTGTAGTACTGGGCGAGCACCATCGAGGCGCCGGTGGAGAAGTTCAGCGTGAACGTGGCGTCGCGCTTGCCGAGGTAGTTCTCATAGAAGACGAGATCCTCGGGGAGATCATGCCGCTCGCGAAACACCAGCCAGCCGATGCCCGGATAGACGAGGCCGAACTTGTGCCCTGAGACATTGATCGAGCGGACCTGCTCGAGTCGGAAGTCCCACTCGGAGTCGGGGTAGAGAAACGGCCACACGAAGCCGCCGCTGGCCGCGTCGACGTGCAGCGGTACGTCGAGGCCGAGCCCGTGCTTGACCGCCACGAGGTGGTCGTTGATCCCGCGAATGTCGTCGGCATGTCCGGTGAACGTGGTGCCGACGACGACCGCGACACCGATCGTGTTGTCGTCGATGTGTGGCTCGACATCTCCTGGGCCGATCGTGTACTTGTCGGGTCTCGGCGCGACGATCCGTGGTTCGACGTCGAAGTAGCGGCAGAACTTCTCCCACACGACGTGCACGTCGCCGCCGAACACGAGATTCGGCCGGTCGACGCCCTTGTTTTCGGCCTGCATGCGGTGGCGCCACTTCCACTTCAGCGACAGCGCGCCGAGCATGATCGCCTCGGAGGAGCCCTGCGTGCGCGCGCCGGTCGTCTCGCCGGGGGCATGGAAGAGGTCTGCAAGCATGCGGATGCAGCGCTGCTCGATCTCCGCCGTCTGCGGGTACTCGGCGTGATCGATGAAGTTCACGCGCAACGTCTCGCCGATGACGCGATCGGCCTCGGGCTCCATCCACGTTGTCACGAAGGTCGCGAGATTGTGCGTCGGCAGCCCGTCGAGCACCATCTCCTCTTCGATCAGGCCGGCCGCTTCCTCAGGGGACATACCCGACTTCGGCAGTTTGTGGTCCGGCGCGGGCTCGCGCAGGTAGCGCTTGCCGTAAATGCTCGCGCGGGACTCGATCTGCTTCCCCGACGGCTCATGCGCCTGCCGCGTGTGGCTGCGAGCTGCGTCCCCGGCGGCTGGCGGTTGTCGCTCGTCGGCCACGCGCGTCGAGTCTACGCCGCCGCGACGGGCTGGGTGGGCTCCTCAGCGCGGGGCGCGTTTGCGCAGCAAGCCACTCTGCTGGCCAAACGCAGCCGAAAGCCCTCAACTCGCGACGAATCGAAGGCAGTCCCGGCCGCCCAGATCGCGCCCAGGCACCGCGAACTGGGCGAGTGCCGGGAATCCAGGAGCGTCTCCTGAGCGGTAGATCCAGCTTCGACTTCCGGCGGGGCACTTCTCGCCTGCTCGTCGTTGTGAGCGCGACACGGATAATCTCGACGCCGCGAGGCACACATGTGAGCGACCCGGAGGCAGAGGTGTCCGAGCAAGTCGATCCTTCACACATCATGCAGGTTGGCATGGGCTTTTGGGCGTCGAAGACGCTCCTGTCGGCGGTCGAGCTAGAGCTGTTCTCCGAGCTGGGAAGCGACGGCATGACCGGTCCACAGATCGCCGAGGCACTCGAGCTGCATGCGCGCGCGATCCCCGACTTCCCCGATGCGCTCGTCGCACTCGAGCTGCTGGAGCGCGAAGGCGAGGGGAAGGATGCGCTGTATCGCAACACTCAGGCCACGGCCGTCTTTCTCGACAAGCGCAGCCCCGCCTACATCGGCGGGATCTTCGAGATGAGCAACGCGCGGCTGTATCGGTTCTGGGGTGATCTCACTGAGGCTCTGCAGACGGGACGGCCCCAGAACGAGATCAAGCACACCGGTAAGCCGGTGTTCGAGGAGCTCTACAGCGATCCGGACAGGCTCGAGCAGTTCATGAGCGCGATGGCCGGGATCTCCCTGGGTGCCTTCAATGCGCTAGCCGAGAAGTTCGACTTCTCCAGTTACAACACGCTGTGCGACGTCGGTGGCGCAACGGGGCAGATGTCGATCATCGTCGCCAACCACCACCCCCACATGCGCTGCACGAGCTTCGACCTGCCGCTCGTCGAGCCGATCGCAAAGCGAACGATCGAAGCTGCGGGACTGAGCGAGCGCGTGACCGCGGTGGGCGGTGACTTCTTCGCCGAACCCTTGCCCCAGGCCGACGTCATCACGATGGGATTGATCCTCCACGACTGGAACCTCGAGGGCAAGATGCACCTGATCAAGGCTGCCTTCGACGCCCTGCCAGAGGGCGGCGCTTTCATCGCGATCGAGAACCTCATCGATGACGACCGCCGCGAGAACGCGTTCGGGCTCTTGATGTCGCTCAACATGCTGATCGAGTTCGGAGACGCCTTTGACTTCACCGGCGCCGACTTCGCGCGATGGTGCGGCGAGGTCGGGTTCGAGCGGACAGAGGTCGTGCCGCTCGCCGGTCCGGCTAGCGCTGCTATCGCGTACAAGTAATCGCGCCGCGCATCGTCGGTGCTCGTCCGCACACGTGCCTGCGCCAAAAAGGCGACCGTTCGCCGTGGACCTCGCCGTCGTGCGAGGGCGCGTTCTGTGCGGCCTGCCCGCCGGGCTCTAGAAGCCGGCGGTGCCGCTAGGCGAGCCGAGGCCGGTGGGGCCGTCGTAGCCGCTTGCGGGTTTGCACGCCGTCGTGGTGCAGCTGCCCGTGCTGGCCCCCGCGGTGATGTCGTGCAGCGCGCTCGCAGCGCCGTAGGGAAGGGCCGCCGGGTATGCGACGGTAGCGGCGTTGCCGGCGAGCGCGTAGGTGGCGGCGATCAACGGCGAGGCGAGGCTCGTGCCGCCGACCTGGAACCAGCCCCGGCGGCCCTGGTATCTGGTCGAGTCGTAGACTGCCGCACCGGTATTCGGGTTGGCGTCGGCCGCGACGTCCGCGACGCCGCGACTGTGTCCGCACCCCGTCAGCGAGAAGCCGGCCGCCGCTTCCTGGAAGCTCTGGGCGGTGAAGTAGAGGCTGCAGCCGCTCCCTGCGCCGCTCCAGGTTTCCTCGCCCGCCCACGCGTAGCTGCCGCCGGAGAGAGACACCTTGAGCGTCGTGCCGCCCGCGTCGATCACGTCGGGAGAGGCAGCGGGGAAGCCGAAGTGCTGATAGCCGCTGTCGCCGGAGGCGACCGTGATGGCGATGCCGGGGTGGTTGAAGTGTTCGTTTTCAGCCGTCTCGCCGAGGTACTCGCTTTCGGTGCCCCAGCTGTTCGAGACCTCGGTCGCGCCGAGCCTCACGGCGGTGTCCTCGGCGGCGTCGAGGTTCGCGCCGCTGCTCGAGTTCGCCTCCACGAGCAGCACCTTGCAGGTCTGGCAGATCTGGTGCGCCGTCTCGACGTCGAGCGCTATCTCTAGCGCCCAGCCGGAGCTCGCGCCGGGCAACGGGCTCGCGGCGCCGCTTTGGTTGACCTTTGCAAAGCAAGCGCTCGTCACCGTCGAGCTGCATGTCGGCAGATCGGGGATCCCGAAGGTCTTGTCATAGGTGGTGAGGTCGTTGCGGATCGACGGGTCGTCGTATGCGTCGACAATGGCGATCGTCTGTGCCGGCGCGCTCGAGGGAGGTGCCGTGGCGAGCGCATACGCGCCATGAAACTGAGCGGGCCCGTAGCCCGACGGCGACGAGCTGGTCGCCGCCAAGCCGTGAGCGTCGACGATCACGTGAGCGTGACAGCGCGCGAACCCTTCGGCGAGCGGTCCCGGACAGACGGCCCTCTCCGGGCGCGCCACAGCGCTGCCGGCGGCACCGAGCATGATCAGCAGCGATGCAAGCAGCGCAAGCGGCCCACTCCTGAGAATCCGTTCTCCTCGAGGCATCACAGAACACGTTACAGGCTCGACCGACGGCTGGCAAGCGGCGTCCCGTGCGAGGGCTGTCGAGTCCAAGACGCTCCTCCCGCTGAGCGGTCCAACAAGCGCGAGCATGCTCTATCGTTCGCCGGGCCACAGACCCGGGAGGGGACGAGGGCAATGGGAGAGGCATGCGTTCGGTCAAGAGCGCGTCAAGTCGCGCTCGTCGTCGCGGGTGCGCTCGTCTGTGCCGCGCTTCCCAGCGCGGCGGCGGCCGAAGCGCCGGTCCAGCCGTATGGGGCCAACGATGCCGGCGGCTTTCGCAACGTTCTCCCATCGGGCGAGAACGGCTTCGACAACGCGACACAGCTCGCCGAATTCGAACTAACCGGCACCAACCCACCGCACTTCGCGGACCAGCTGCCGCCCTATGCCGACCTGCTGTACGCCTCGCCGACGCTCACCCACGCCCAGATTCCCGAATATTTCAAAGACGCGACCTTCGGCGTCAAAGAAGGCGATCTGGCGTCAATCGAAAGCCCGCGAGCCGATGTGACGATCGAGCGCGACAGCTCGTTCGGCGTTCCGCACATCTACGGGAGGACGCGCGCGGGTGTGATGTTCGGCGCAGGCTACGCCGCCGCCGAGGATCGACTCTTCTTCATGGATGTCCTACGCCACGCCGGCCGGGCTGAACTATCGTCGTTCGCGGGTGGCGCCGAAGGCAACCGCGCGATGGACCGCACGCAGTGGTCGATTGCGCCCTATACGGAAGCCGACCTGCAGTCGCAGATCGACGACGCGCCCAAACTGTATGGGGGAGCCGGCGAACAGGCCGTTGAAGACGGCAAGGAATTCGTCGCCGGTATCAACGCGTACATAAACGCGGCGCTGCTCGATCCCAACCTGCTTCCCGCGGAGTACGCCGGGCTCGGGAGGCAGCCCACGGAATGGAAGCTGACCGACGTGATCGCCGAGGCGTCGCTCGAGGGCGGCGTCTTCGGTAAGGGCGGAGGCGCCGAGGTGCGATCCGCGCTGGCGCTGGAGGCGTTCGAAAAACGGTTCGGACGGCGGGCTGGCCGGGCCGCTTGGAAGAACTTCCGCGAGGCCAATGACCCCGAGGCCCCGACCACAGTGTCGAAATCCTTCCCGTACGAGACGGCCGCGCCGTTCGCACCCGCGGGCCTGGCTCTACCCGATCCAGGCTCTCTCACGTTCGTCAACATCGGCGAAGAACTCAAAGCTTCCGCCGCTCTTCGGCCGCGGAGCTCGTCGTCCGGAGGCGGGGAAGTCACCGACACCCCCGACCCGCAGCCGATCCCAAACGATGGCTCGATCGGCTCGGAGCTGCTGCACCAAGCTCTCGCGGGTCCTCCTCACGAGTCCAACTGGGAGCTCGTTAACGCGAGCCACTCGACGGATGAACACTCGCTCGCCGTCATGGGCCCGCAGGTCGGTTACTACACGCCGCAGCTGCTGATGGAGGAGGATCTGCACGGTCCTGGCATCGATGCGCGGGGCGCCGCAGCCCCCGGCCTTAACACCTACGTCCAGCTCGGTCATGGCCGCGACTATGCCTGGAGCATCACGAGCGCCGAAGCGGACACCGTCGACACGTTCGCCGAGGTCCTCTGCGAAGACGACTTCCACTACCTCTACAAGGCCCAATGCCTGGCGATGGAAAGGCTGGAACACACGAATATCTGGACTCCGAACGCGTCGGATAAAACGCCGGCGGGGTCTGAAAAGCTGACCGTCTATCGCACGGTCCACGGCATCGTCTACGCGCGCGGCACGGTCAAAGGGAAAAAGGTCGCGTTCGCAAGCGCGCGTGCGACCTACTTCCACGAGGCCGATTCGGCGACCGGCTTCTCGGAGCTCAACGAACCGGGGTTCATCACCAGCCCCGAGAAGTTCCAGCAGGCCGTGTCGAAGATCAACTTCGGTTTCAACTTCGCCTACGTCGACGCCAACCACATCGCGTATTACCTGTCCGGCTGGTATCCCAAGAAAGCACCCAAAACCTCCCCTGACTTCCCGATCCTCGGGACCGGTGAATATGACTGGCAGGGGTTCAACCCGCAGCTGCGCACCGAGGAAGTGCTGGCCTTCAAAGCACATCCGAACGCGATCGATCCCGACTTCCTGGTGTCCTGGAACAACAAACAGGCCCCGCGCTTCGCGGCGGCCGACGACAGGTACGCCTACGGTCCCATCTACCGCATGCAGCTGATCCGCAACTTCATCGAAAAAGACATCGCCGGCGGGAAAAGGATGGGGATCGAACAGCTCGTCAGCGCGATGGAGGAAGCGGCCACGCAGGATATTCGCATGGTCGTGCTGTGGCCGATCCTCAAGCAGGTCCTCGGGACACCGTCGGATCCGCGACTGCAGGACGCGATCGCAAAGCTCGAAAGCTGGTACGCCGACGGCGGGCACCGGCGGGACCTGACGAACAAGAACATCGCAAGCCCGGGGACCTACCAGCACAACGACGCGATCACGATCGTGGACGCGTGGTGGCCGAAACTGCTTGAAGCTGAGTTTCGTCCGGCGCTCGGGAACGAAGTCTTTGATGCGGTCCGGAGCATGTTGCGCTTCGGCCCGCCCAATCCGGGATCGCCGCCAGCAGAACCGGACTTCTCCGACGGCTGGTATGGCTACGTGAGCAAGGACCTACGCGATCTTCTCGCGGCCAGCGGCAGCGGGGCCACGCCAGAAGGCGCCTACTCGAGGATCTACTGCGGCAACGGCTCACTCGAAGCGTGCCGAGGGGAGCTCCAGAACTCGCTGCTCGAGGCGCTGTCGGCGACGCCTGCGGAAATCTACGGCAACGGCGCGTGCGCGGAAGACGCGCAGGCGAGCTGCTTTGACATGAATCGCTGGATCAGCGCGAGCGCGATCACCGTGCCGCCGTTCCCGTTCCAGAATCGACCGACTTTCCAGCAGGTCGTGGAGCTCACGAAGACACTGTCACGGTAGGCGCTCGCTGCGCGAGAGCGTCCGCTTACGATCCTGCCGACGCCGCCGCACTACCAAGGCGCATGAGCGATTCCCACGATCGCCGAGATTGGGCATATCCGAGGTTGCCGTTGCGGGGTAAAGGGTAATTAAAGGGCGCCCACACCGTTCGGAGCGAAGGTTGCATGCCGCTGTAAGCATGAGTTGCATGCGGTCGTGACCAAACTCTCGGAGCTGGCGAGGACACCGTAATGCGGGATGCTCGCAACAACAGGAGGAGGAGGAAGTCGGCGATGAGAAAGCTTCGCTTGGTTGGCACCCTGGGCAGCATCCTTGTGCTCGCTCTGTCCGTGAGCGCCTGCGGGAAAAGCACGAAGGTCGGGGGGACGGTGACGGTGCTCTTCGGCACGGCACCCGACTCCCTGGACCCGGGCATGGCGTACACGACGCAGGCCCTGGAGCCGGACCAGACCGCCTACATTCCCATGACCACCTATGCGCACGTGGCCGGCGTCGAAGGCGGCAAACTGATCCCGGGCCTGGCGACGGCCCTGCCTACGATCTCGGCGGACGGCAAGACCTACACGATGACCATGCGCCCGGGTCTGGTCTTCTCCAACGGCCGGCCGGTCAAGGCGAGCAATTTCACGTACGGCATCGAGCGCGCGCTGAAGATCCCCTGGGGCGGATCGTCGTTCATCACGGCCAACATCGTGGGAGCGGAAGCCTACGCCAGCGGCAAGGCGAAAACGATCTCGGGCATCACCGCCAACGATGCGACCGGGCAGATCACGATCAAGCTGATCGCGCCCTACGGCGCGTTCGACAACGTGCTCGCGTTCCCGTCCTTCGCGCCGGTCCCCAAAGGCACCCCGTTCAAAAACGAACCCACCAACCCGCCGCCGGGAGTGGGCCCGTACAAGATCACCAGGATCGTCCCCAATGTCTCCTACCAGGTGGTCAGAAACCCATACTGGGCCAAAGAGGCGATCCCGGGTATCCCGTCCGGATCGGTGGACCGGGTCATCGCCAAGATCTCCTCCAACACGACCGCCAACGCGCTGTCGGTGCTCGGAAATTCGGCCGACGTGTTCGACTTCGCCGACACGATCCCGCCCAGCATCCTCTCGCAGGTGCCGAGCAGGGCGTCGGGCCGCTACGAAAAGGTGATCAAAAACTCCACCTACTACTTCTTCCTGAACACGAAAACGAAGCCGTTCTCGAGCGAACTCGCGCGCCAAGCGGTGATCGTGGGGCTCGACCGCAACGCGATCGCGCGCCTCGGCTCGGGCTTCTTCACCCCGGCCTGCTACCTGCTCCCGCCGGGGATCGTGGGCCACCCCACGTCGCCATGTCCGTACGGCGACCCGACCAAGCCCGACCTCGCCAAGGCCAAGGCGCTGGTCAAACAGTCCGGCATGGCGGGAACGCCCGTGACGGTGTGGGGCGAGATGCGCTCGCCGCGCAGGCAGTTCGTTGACTACTACACGAGCTTCCTCAACCAAATCGGGTTCAAGGCGACCGAGAAGATCATCGCCGACGCGACGTACTTCCCGACGATCGGCAACCTGAAGCTCAACCCCCAGACGGGCTTCGCCGACTGGAACGAAGACTTCCCCAACCCGATCGACTTCTACGGCATCCTGATCGCCGGCGACGCGATCCTGCCAACCAACAACCAGAATTTCAGTCAGGTCAACGATCCGGTGATCAACGCCAAGGTCAACATGCTCGGCAGCCTCTACAAGGTGCCGACGAGCAGCCTGAAGTCGGTCGAATCACAGTGGCAGGCGCTCGACGAATACAACGCCAAGAAGGCCTACACGGCCGTCTATGGCTACGCGTCGTTCCCCAAGCTCACCTCGAACCGCCTCGACTTCAACGCCGCGACGCTGCATACGGTCTTTGGCTGGGACTGGCTGACGTTCAAGCTGAAGTAGGAACGCAGGGAAGAGCATGAGACCGGAGGGGCGCGCGAGTGTCGCGCCCCTCCCGAAGCCTGGACGTAGGCTGGAGTCGATATGGCCATCGATAGCGGCACGAAGGCGACCGGCACCGAGTTCTCCAGCGAAATCCCTGTAGAGCTCCTGGGCGAGTCGGGCAAGCTCGCCGCGGGGGCGGGCCCGTATCGGCTGGCCTGGCGGCGGCTCCGGCGCAACCGCGCGGCGCTGGCGTTCGGCGGGCTGTTTTTGCTGATCCTCCTGCTGTGCCTGCTGGCGCCGGTGTATGCGCACGACATCGCGCACACCGGGCCCGACGACAACCACATAACGGAAACGGTCAAGGTGGGGGGCAAGGTCAGGGACGTCGTCAACGCGATCGGACTGCCGATCGGTCCGACGTGGCACTCGCGCTTCTTCCTGGGCGCGGACTCGAACGGTCGCGACGTCGCCGTGCGGCTGCTCTATGGGGGTCGCAACTCGCTCGAGGTGGGGACCGTGGCGACGCTGATCACGATGGTGCTCGCCACGATCATCGGCGTGCTGGCGGGCTACTCGCGCGGTCTGGTCGATGGCCTGCTGACGCGGGCCCTCGACGTGATCTGGGCATACCCGGTGGTGATCCTCGGCGTGGCGCTCGGCGCCATACTCGCCGTGAGCGGCATCGACCTAGGGATCGTGAAAGTGAGGGGGAGCTCGCTAATGGTGCCCGCGGTCGTGATCGGCATTGTCTACGTGCCATACGTCGCCAAGCCGATCCGCGGCCAGGTGCTGGGGCTGCGCGAGCGCGAGTTCATCGACGCCGCGCGCGTCCAGGGCCAGAGCAGCCTGCGCATCATGTTCAGCGAGCTGCTGCCAAACGTCGGCTCGACGGTGATCGTGTTCGTGCCGCTGATGCTCGCCAACGCGGTCCTGCTCGAGGCCGGGCTGTCCTACCTCGGCGCCGGCGTACAGCCGCCCAACCCCTCGTGGGGCACGATGATCTCTGACGGGATCAGCTCCATCCCGGCGGCCATCCACCTCGTGCTGGTACCGGGAATCATGCTCGTGCTGGCGGTCCTGAGCATCAACGTGTTTGGAGATGGCGTGCGTGACGCGCTCGACCCGCGGGCGAAGATCCGCATCGGCCGCTGATGCGCCGCTTCGTCGTGCGCCGGCTCGCAGCCGCCGTTGGCGTGCTGTTTGTCATCTCGGTTCTGACCTTCCTCATCTTCCAGACGATCCCCAACGGCGACCCCGCGCTGCGCATCGGCGGACGGCTGGCCACTGCCCAGGAGATCGCGCAGATACGCCACGAGTGGGGCTTCGACAGGCCGATCTACGTCCAGTACTTCAGGACCATGGAGAAGATCTTCAACGGCACGGTCGTCTCCTACACCCAGGGCGTCAACGTGCTCGATCAGATCCGCCACGGCCTGCCGGCGACGCTGTCGCTGGCCGTGGGAGCCGGCTTCATCTGGCTCATGCTCGGGATCCTCTTCGGCGTGATCACCGCGATCAAGGCGGGCCGCTTCGCCGATCGCGCGCTAACCGTCTTGGCTTTCATCGGCGTGTCCAGCCCGCCCTTCTTCCTCGGGGCACTGGTGATCTACTACCTCGGCTATAAGGCGGGGGTAGTTCCGCTGGGCGGTTACGTGCCGCTGGGCCAAGACCCGGCGCAATGGTTCTCGCACCTGATCGCCCCCTGGCTGGTGCTGTCTGTGCTCTTTATCGGCATCTACTCCCGCGTCTTGCGCTCGACGCTGCTCGACACGCTCGGGGAGGACTACGTGCGCACCGCGCGTGCGAAGGGAATCTCCGAGCGCCGCGTGCTGGCCCGGCACGTGCTGCGCAACTCCCTGATCCCGATCATCTCCCTGTGGGGACTGGACTTCGCGCAGATAATCGGCGGCGGCGCGATCCTCACGGAGTCGGTCTTTAGCCTGCACGGGGTGGGCCAGTTCGCGGCAGAATCGATCGGCCGGCTCGACCTGCCGCCGATCCTCGTGGTGACGATGCTGACCGCCTTCGCTGTGGTCTTGCTCAGCGCTGTAGTGGACATCCTCTATGCGGTGCTCGACCCGCGCATCCGTCTCAGCGGCTGATGTCCGAGCGACTGCTCGAGGTTGAGTCGCTGCAGGTCTCATTCGTAACCGACGAGGGCACCGTGCAAGCGGTGGATGAGGTCTCCTTCGCGCTCGGCAGCGGCGAGGTGCTGGCGATCGTTGGAGAGTCGGGCTGCGGGAAGTCGGTGACCGCGATGACGCTGATGGGACTCACGCGCTTGCCCAACGCGCGATGCTCGGGCTCGGCGAAGCTGCGCGGCGAGGAGCTTCTGACCGCCCCCGAGCGGCGCATGCGTGAGATCCGGGGCGGCGAGATCGCGATGATCTTTCAGGACCCGATGTCGGCTCTCAACCCCGTGCAGCGGGTCGGCGATCAGATCGTCGAGCAGATCCGGGCCCATGAGGAGATCGCCAAGGGCCCGGCGCTGGCGCGCGCGATCGCTGCGATGGACCGCGTCGGCATTCCTCGCGCCGCCGAGCGCGCACGCGCGTTTCCGCACGAGTTCTCCGGCGGCATGCGCCAGCGCGTGATGATCGCGATGGCGCTGTCGAGCTCGCCAAGCCTGCTCATCGCCGATGAGCCCACGACGGCGCTCGACGTGACGATCCAGGCGCAGATTCTCCACGAGATCGGGCGCCTGCGCGCGGAGACGAACGCCGGCGTGATCCTGGTCACCCACGATCTCGGGGTGGTCGCCGACATCGCCGACCGCATCGTGGTGATGTATGCCGGACGGATCGTCGAGCAAGGGAGCCTGGATGAGCTCTTCTACGATCCCCAGCACCCCTACACGTGGGGGCTGCTGGGATCGATCGCGCGCGTCGATCGCGAGCGCCCGCCGAGGCTGCCGACGATCGCCGGGCAGCCACCTTCGCTGGTCAGCCCTCCGCGGGGATGCCACTTTCGCCCGCGCTGCCCGCACGAGTTCGCGCGCTGCACCGAGGTACCGCCGCTCGAGTCGCGGCTCGCAGAGGCCCCCGAGCATCGCGACCGCTGCTGGCTGTCTCCGCAGGAGAAGCGCGCCAAGCGCGTCGTTGATGGTCAGATCGGCCTCGCCGGGGGGACGACGGTGGTCGCTTGAGCACGGCGGATCGGCACAGCCGAGCCCGCGATGCCTCCTTGGCCGGCGACGCGGTCGCGGTTCGCCCCCCTCCCGACGCCCAGCCGCGCCCGCTGCTGGAGGCGGAGCATCTGGTGGTCTACTTCCCGGTCAAGGCCGGGCTGTTGATCAACCGCACGGTCGCCGAAGTGCACGCCGTGGACGACGTTTCCTTCCAGCTGATGGAGGGTGAGACGGTGGGCATCGTGGGCGAGTCCGGCTGCGGCAAGACGACACTCGCTCGCGCACTGATCCGTCTGCTGGAGCCGACTGCAGGAACGATCCGCTTCCGGGGGCGCGACATCAGCCACGCCAACCGACGCGAGTTGCGGCCGGTACGTCGGCAGATGCAGATGGTCTTTCAGGATCCGCAGGGTTCGCTGAACCCACGCAAGCGAGCGATTCAGATCGTGGGCGCTCCGATGCGCATGCAGGGCACGCCGCGCAACGAGATCGAGCGCCAGGTACGCGAGCTGCTGGAGCGTGTCGGGCTCAACCCGGAGCACGTCAACCGCTTCCCGCACGAGTTCTCCGGCGGCCAGCGTCAGCGCATCGGGGTGGCGCGTGCGCTGGCGGTGGAGCCAACGCTGATCCTTCTCGACGAGCCGGTCTCGGCGCTGGATGTTTCGATCCAGGCGCAGGTCATCAACCTGCTCGACGACCTCCAGGACGGCTTCGGTCTCAGCTATGTGTTCGTCGCTCACGACCTCTCGGTCGTGCGCCACGTATCCGACCGCATCGCGGTCATGTACCTCGGCAAGCTGGTTGAGATATCGCCCGGGGAGGAGCTCTACATCAAGCCGATCCACCCCTACACGCAGGCGCTCCTGGCAGCGATCCCGATCCCCGACCCGAAGGAGAACCGGGCGCGCCAGCGACCGGTCGTCAAGGGCGAGCCGCCGAACCCGATCTCGCCGCCGTCCGCATGCCGGTTTCATCCACGCTGCCCCTATGCCACGGAGATCTGCCGGACCGTCGAGCCACCCCTGAGCGAATATGCGAACGGACACCTCGCGGCGTGTCACCATCCGCTCAACCTCACGGCCGGGCAGATCGCCGCAGCGCGGCGCTCAGCTCTCAGCCCGCGCACCGCCGGCGATGAGCTGCCGGTCGCCAGCAGGGCGCCTTCAGGTGGAGCGGACGCCAGCGGCGCGTCGAACTGACGAGCGCGCGCTTCCGAGGGGGCTTCGCAGGCCTGGCCGCGCCGGTGCGGGATCGATCAGTTCAATACTTTCCGCAGCTGAATTCCGCGCTGAAGGCCGACGGCCGGCCCGCACTCCCGCTGAAGTACGGTGTTTCTGTCGCTATGACACCGGATCACCTCGACTCCTTGCTGGCTGAGCAGGTCGCCTATTACCGAGCTCGAGCCCATGAGTACGACGCGACCCACGCATTCGAGGCGGCGTCGCGTGCGAAGCTCCTCGCTGCGCTGCGAGCGTTCTCTCCGCGAGGCCGAGTCCTCGAGCTCGCGTGCGGCACTGGCCAGTGGACCGCCGAGCTTGCCATGCACGCATCGCTGCTCACCGCGGTCGACGCCTCGCCGGAGATGATCGCGCTCAACCGCGCGCGCGTCCCGTCGGACAATGTCCATTATGTGGAGGCAGACCTCTTCGCGTGGTCGGCGGCGGAGCGCTACGACGTCGTGTTCTTCTCCACGTGGCTTTCGCATGTGCCGCCACAACGCTTCGAGGGCTTCTGGGCGCTCGTAGGTGAATGTCTGAAGGAGAATGGTCGGGTGTTCTTCATCGACGAGCTCCCGGCGGTTGCCGCCCACGAGCGTTGGATCGCTGGCGCTATCGCTCCCCTGGTTGAGCGCCCGCTGACCACGGGCGAGCGCTATCGAGCCATCAAGGTGCTCTACGACCCAGCCGAGCTTGGCGCTCGACTGTCCGAACTCGGCTGGCTGGCCGACATCCGGACGGTCAGCTGGCGCTTGTTCTACGCCACCGTCGAGCGGGCACCGACCGGGTAGCCGGCAAGCGGCGCAAGGCCGTGCCCGGCCTGATTCATAACCCGCGAGAGCGACCACATCACCTGCAACGGCCCCGAGATCCGGCTTCCTGGCCCGGCCGCCGGGCCCCGCCTCCTCGGCGCTAAATCCAGGTTCGACCCCTGCCGGGGCATGGGCCCGGGGATGCATACCCGCGAGCCTTGCGCTGGCGGCGGCGGCGATATAGGCTGGCCGCGAGGAGGCCACTCTCCAGACGGTCTCCTTGTTCAACAGACGGAGAGGAGAAGCTCGTGAGGCCGTGTAAGTTCGTTCGCATCACGAGCGCGCTGGCAGTCGCCGCGCTCGTCGTGGGAGCCACCTCTGGCTGCGGCAGCAAGAGCAGCAACACGCTGAAGGTCGGTGACATCGTGCCGCTCACCGGCGACCTAGCGCCATTCGGCCCGTCGGGTGAGAAGGCTGCCCGTCTGGCCGTGAATCAGGCCAACGCGGCGCTCAAACAGGATGGGATCAAACTCACTGTCAAGCTTGAAAACGCGGACGAGCAGACCAACTCGGCGGCATCCGTCTCGGCCGCGCGCAAGCTGATCTCCGAAGGTGCCACCTGCATAGCTGGCGCGTGGGCGTCGTCGGACACGATCCCCGTCTCGCAGTCGGTCACCAGCCGCGAGCGCATACCGCAGATCTCACCCGCATCGACCAGCGCGCTGATCAGCACGCTGAACAACGGCTACATCTTCAGAACCTCGCCGTCGGACAAACTACAGGGCAAGACCCTGGCCGGCTACGTCGACAAAGCGATTGGTGGCGTTAGGGGCAAGCTGATCTCGATAGCTGGCCGCAACGACGCCTACGGGCAAGGTTTCGTCGCTCGGCTCAAGGAAGTCCTGACCGAACTGGGCGCCAAGGTGCAAGGGCCGCTGCTGTACGACCCGGCGGCAGCCAGCTACGACTCCGAGGCGGCCAAGATCGTGGCCAACAACCCGGCCGCGTTCATCATCATTGACTTCCCCAAGACATACGCGAAGGTCGGGCCGGCGCTCCTGAGGACCGGGGCGTTCAGCCCTGCGAAGCTGTTCATCTCCGACGGCTTGGCGGTGTCCAAGATCGCGGGTTCGGGAATGGTGCCAGCGTCGCTCAACGGCGCCCACGGCACCAACCCGTCATCGCCACCCGGCGGGACTCTCGCCTTGTCGGCTGCCGCCGAGCGGGCGTTCAACACGCTCTACACGAGCAGCCCTGGACCGCCGCGGGAAACGTTTGACGTGCAGAACTTCGACGCCGTGACTCTCTGCATCCTCGCTGCCGTCGCGGCCAAATCGAACAGTGGTCCGGCGATCGCCAAAGAGATCATTCCCGTCAGCGGGTCGCCGGGAACGAAGTACACCTGGCAGCAGGAGGCGGCGATGTTTGCAGCTGCCCACGCCGGCCAGAAGGTCAATTACGAAGGCGTTTCGGGACCGATCGACATGGCATCCAACGGCGACCCGACCGGAGCTACGTACGCGATCTACACCTACACCAACGGCAAGCTGGTGGTGCTGAGGAAGGTGTTCGCCACGGCCGGCTAGCAGGCCAGGCTGCCGAGCCGACGCTCAACGTGGAGCCCGTCTGCAGGGCGGGCTCCACGCCCGTTAGGCCTTCGCCACGAGCGCGCCCGCCGATCAACCCTCGGCGCGATCCTCACCGGGGATCGGTCGCGCGCGAACGCCGCGACGGTCGATGCCCAGATACAGCTCGACCACCCTGGGGTTGTCCAGCAGCTCGCGCCCCGTACCGCGGAAGCGGTTGCGGCCGAGATCGAGCATGTAGCCGTGGTGCGACATTGCCAGCGCGCGACGCGCGTTCTGCTCGACCATAAGGATCGTGACGCCGGTCTTATTGATCGCCGCGATTCGCTCGAAGATCAGGCCCACCAGCGTCGGGGCCAGTCCCGCCGACGGCTCGTCGAGCACGAGCACATCGGGCTCGGGGATCAGCGTCCTGGCCATCGCCAGCATCTGGCGCTCGCCGCCGGAGAGCGTGCCCGCTCGCTGCCGGCGGCGCTCCTTCAGGCGGGGGAACAGCTCGTACATCGCCGCGATCCGCTCGCGCAGGGCCGTGCGACGACGCGCGATCGCGCCCAGCTCGAGGTTCTCCTCGACCGTCATGCTGACGAACACGTTGTTCAGCTGGGGAACGTACCCGACGCCCTTGCGCGCGATCGCATGTGCCTTGGTGCGCGAGATGTCCTCGCCACGGAAGAGCACCTGTCCCGAACGCGCAGGCAGTAGGCCGCAGATCGATCTCACGAGCGTCGACTTGCCGGCGCCGTTCGGCCCGGCGATCGTGACGATCTCGCCCTCGGCGACGTGCACGTCCACGCCGTGCAGGATGTCCACGCCGGCCACGTAGCCCACCACCAGGTCATGCGTCTCGAGCAGGCCCGAAGCAGCGCTCATCGGTCGTCCTCGACCGACCCTAGATACGCGTCGATCACTCGGGCGTCGCGGCTCACCCGTTCGGGCGTACCGTCCGCGATCACTTCTCCCTGCGACATCACGACCACGCGGTCTGACTGGCCCATCACGACGTCCATGTCGTGCTCGATAAAGAAGAAGGTCACATGCTCGCGTTCCCGCAGCGCGTGGATGTGCTCTAGAAGGCGCTGAGCCAGCGCCGGATTGATCCCGGCCATCGGCTCGTCCAGCAGGATCAGGCGTGGCTCGAGCATCAGCACGCGGGCCAGCTCCAGCAGCTTGCGCTGACCGCCCGACAAGGTGCCGGCGTAGGCGTACGCCTGGTCGCGCAGGTCGAAGGTGTCCAGCAGCGCAAGCGCACGTGCGCGCACCACGTCCTCGCGCGCGCGCCAGCGACGTGGATGCAGGACGACGTTTGCCAGCCGCTCGCCGGGTTGATCGGGCGCCGCCAGCATCATGTTGTCCAGCACGGGCATCGCTGCGAGCGTCTTCGTGAGCTGGAACGTGCGCGCCATCCCGAGCCGCGCGATCGCATGGGGCGGCCTGCCGAGCACCGGCTGGCCATCGAACAGCACCACTCCGCGCTCGGCGCGGTAGAAGCCCGTGACGGCGTTGAAGAGCGTTGTCTTGCCGGCACCGTTGGGTCCGATCAAGGCCGTGATCGAGCCGCGACGGACGTCGAGATCGGTGCCGGCCAGCGCATGCACGCCGCCGAACCGCAGCTCGAGCCCCGAAACGGTGAGGATCGCGTCGTCTCTGTCGGCCGCTGCGGACGGCTCGTCCCCTCTGCCGGGCACACGCACCGCAGCCTCAGCCACCGAGCACCATCTCCTCGCGCTTGCCGAACAGGCCCTGTGGCCGGAACGCCATCAGGCCGATCAGCACCGCACCGACGATCACGAACCGCAACGCGGCAATCTGCTCGGCCGAGAGCGGAAGGTTGATGAAGCGGGTGCCCTCCAGCAGGACCCACAGGATCGCCGTGCCGGCGGCGATGCCCACGTAGCTCGCCAGGCCTCCGAGGATCAGCACGGCATAGCCGGTGAAGGTCACGCTGGGGTCGAACTGGTCCGGCGATAGAAACGCGAGGTCGAGCGCGAGCAAGTAGCCGGCGAGCGAGCCCAGGGTGGCAGCGATCGCCAGCGACTGGAGCTTGTAGGAGAAGACGTTCTTCCCCAGCGCGCGCGCGGCGTCCTCGTCCTCGCGCACGGCTCGCAGCACGCGTCCCCAGGGCGTGCCTTGCACGCGGCGCATCACCACGGTGAGCACGCCGAAAAGACCCCAGGTCACGAGCAGCAGCGGCAGCTGGATTTCAGACGTCGACAGCCAGCCCTGGATCGAGTTCGACACGCTCACCCAGCTCGAGTCGAAGCCCAGCAGGCCGATGTTGCCGTTCGTAAGGCCGCGGGCGTTCTCGGCGACGTAGCGGATGATCTCGGCGAAGGCGATCGTCGCGATCGCGAAATAGTCGGCGCGCAATCGAAGCGATGGCAGTCCTATCAGCAGCCCGGTCGCGACAGCGACGGCCGTCGCCGCCGGCAGCGACAGCCAAAACGACCAGTGGGCCTTCAGCACGAGGATCGCCATCGCATACGCGCCGATGCTCATGAAGCCGACCTGCCCGAAGTTGATGATCCCGGTGAAGCCGACGTTGAGCTGGAGTCCGAGCACGAAGATCCCGTAGATGCCAGCGAGCACGCCGACGCCGATCCAGAATTCAGCCTGCCCGAAGGCGCTGAAGCTGATCGAAGAGAGCGTCATATGGCCCTTGCGCGGCCGAAGATGCCCTGCGGTCGCAGGACCAGCGTGATGATCAGGGCGGCAAAGCCGACCGCCACCTTCCAGCGGGCGTCGATCACGAGCGTCGACCATTCCTGGATCAGGCCCAGCAGGAAGCCGCCGGCGAGCGCGCCATAGGCGTCGCCGATGCCGCCGAGGATCACCGCCGCAAACAGGCTCAGCAGCAGCAGGAAGCCGAGGTCTGGCGTGAACACGCCGACCGCGGAGGCATACAGCACGCCCGCGAGGCCGGCCAGTCCGCCGGCCAGCAGCCACGTGGCGAGGATGATCCGGTTGGTGTCGACGCCACTCGCCTCGGCGAGTTCGGCGTTGTCGGCCAAAGCGCGCATCTGCTTGCCCAGGCTCGTGAAGCGCAGCATCAGCCCAACGAGCGTGAGCACCACGACGCTCGTGAGGACCACGATCAGCTCGGTGCGCCCGATCCGCAGGCCGAGGAAGGCGATCGTGGACGTTACGTTGACGCGCAGGTTTCGCTCACCCGTGCCAGCGACCATCTGGATCCCGTTGCGGATCACGAACGCCAGCCCGATCGACATCAGCAGCAGCGGCAGCATGCCGGCCCCCTTGGCCCGCATCGGCCGCCACATGAAGAGCTCGAGCCCGACTCCAACCGCGCCCGTCGTCGCGATCGCAAACAGCACCGCGACGATCAGCGGGAGGCCGACCGTCACGTTGATCACGAACGCCATGTAGGCGCCGAACGTGAGGAAGTCACCGTGGGCGAAGTTGACCAGGCGCAGGACGCCGTACACGATCGTGAGCCCGACCGCACCGAGTGCGAAGTAAGAGCCCGAGACAACCCCGAAGACGGTGGTCTGTCCAAACGCGTTTGCTCCCTTGGCGATCAGCAGGGCGATCGCGATCGCGAGGAAGAACGCGAGACCAGCGAGTGCCGGACGCGCGCCAACGGCGCGGCGCAGCCTCCCCCGCTGTGCATCGAGCGCGCGCACCGAACGCATCAACTCCACGACCTCGCCAGTATCCCAGCGTCGCTCGTCGTTGGCCAATGAGTACGCCGCCGATGCAGCCACCCACACGGCCCCGCATCTGCACCCGCGACCGGACTCGCATCAGGCCCAGCCGCATCTACGACGAGTATGTGCTCGATCTCAGGGCGTGGCCTCGCGAGGGCCTCACCGCTGCGGCCTTTGCCCGCCGCTCACCTCGGCGATCAGCTGCAGCGTCGCCAGCGGGCGGAAGAAGACGATCAGGTCGTCGAGGAGACCGTCGCTCGCCTACGCCGGCTCGGGCAGGAGCCGATCGACGAGCTCGAGTGCCGGGCGACCCTCGAAGAGGGGCAGGACGTCGGGCCGGTAGAGGATCAACGCCAGGCTCGGCGCGACCATGAAGTCCGCCGCGTTCAGCTGTGCTGCGCCGAGCGTGCCCTCGGCGATCCAGGCGTCGATCCGGTCGAGCATCGCTGGGAGCTCGGCCAGGAGCTCGCGCTCGGAGGCCGGTCCGGCGGCAAAGATCCCGCGCAGGATCCTCGGTGTGATCAGGCGCCGCGCGAGCTCCCGCTTGTAAAGGAGGTACCCGAGCCGGCCGTCTTTCGCCGACCGGCTCAAGGTCACGGGGTCGCGCACCGCGGCCGCGCCCGCGATCCGGCGAGCGTCCATCTGCAGAGTTTCGTTTGCCCAGCGCTCGGCCTCCTCGACCGCGGCCCGTCGCTCGGGATCTGCCGGGAAGAGCGGCGGCTGCTGGTGGCGCTCGTCCAGAAAGCGTGCGATCCCGTGGTTGGTCGAGATCCGCTGGCCGTTGGCAGCCAGCGCCGGCACGGTGCCGACGCGATCGCCCAAGCGCAGCCCGAGCGTGCGCCGTCCGCCCGCGGTGCGCGTCTGCCCTCCGGCGTCAAATCCGTGCAGCCGGACGACCAGTGGGTGCAGGAGCGGGACGATGTCGACGCGCCGGTAGGGCACCTGCTTGTGCTCGAGCATGAGCATCGCCGAGCGGCACGCGTGCGAACCGGGGATCACGTACAAGCGGTACATACTGACTGGTCAGTCAGTATCATACCCATGATGGCCGCAAGCCAAACACGCAGATCCCGCCGCGCTCGCAGGTCTGGTCGAGACGACGGCGAGCGTCTCGATCAGCGCACCCGCGCCGCTCGCGCCCGAGGCCGCGAAGCTCGCGACGAGCTCTTGACGGCGGCGCTGCGCGTCTTCGCACGCCGGGGGTACCGGCAGGCCGGCGTCGAGGAGATCGCCGCCGAGGCGGGCTACTCGAAGGGCGCGCTCTACTGGCACTTCACGGGCAAGGAGGAGCTCCTCATGGCGCTCCTCGATGAGCGCGTCGACGCACCGATGCGCGACAGGTTCGAGCTGCTCGCGTCGGCGCCGCCCGAGCGCGACATGTCGGTTGAGGCGACCCGGGCGTTCGCTGGGCAGCTCAGCGAGCAGCGCGAGGCGCTGCTCCTCGAGCGCGAGTACTGGAGCCTCGCGATCCGCGATCCCGAGCTCCGCGCCCGCTACGCCGCGCGCCAGACCGAGCTTCGCGGCGCGCTCGCGGCGGCGATGGAGGCGCGGGCGCGCCACCTCGGGACGCCCGAGCTCACAATGTCGGCAGAGGACGTCGCTCGCATCGTGATGAGCATCATCGGCGGTCTCGCTGTCGATGAGCTGATCGAGCCGGGCTCCGTCCGCCCGGAGCTGCTCGGCGAGGCCCTTGCGCTCGTCTACGCCGGCCTGGTAGCACGGGCCCAGGGGCACGCTGGCTCCTGAGCTCGCGTCGATCGGCTCGCGCCGCCGCCGGGCGCGCCCGACGTCGCGTTGCCTAGCGAGCGCCGCCCCTCCGTCGGGCGGACGCGGCCGCGCTCCCGAGGTGATGTGCTCGATCACGCGGCCCAACTCCTCGGCCGGCGAGAGGGATTACCTCTACTGCGCCCTGCGGATCGCCTCGAGCTGTTCCAGCTTGAGCGCGCGGGCTGGGAGGCGGCTGGGGGCGTCGCGGCTGACGCGCAGGCCGTCGAGCGCGATCGCCACATAGCGGCGGAAGAGCTCGGGTGAGACGTCGGCGGTGATGTCGGCGATGCCCGCAAGCATCCGGCCCATCAGCGGGATGTCCGTCGGTCGCACATCGGCTCGCAGTTCGCCGGCGTCCTGTGCGCGCTTGACCAGGCGGGAGATGAGCGGCAACAGCCGCTCGCTCGCAGCGGCGATGCGCTGCTGGCTGCCTCTGCTCGACAGCAGCACCTCCTTGAGCCCGCGGTCTTGCGCCTGCATCGCGACAAAGCCCTCGAACCAGTGGACGAACCCCGCCCAGGAGTCCTCGTAGTCCAACGCGTCCTCAGCCAGCGCAACAACCTCGCCGATGCCGTCCTCGAAGAGGGCGTCGATCAAGCTCTCCTTGTCAGCGAAACGGCGGTAGACAGTGCCCACGCCGACCCCCGCCCAGCGGGCGATCTCGTCGAGCGTGACGTGCAGGCCGCGGGCGGCGAAGGCCTCGCGGGCCGCATCGAGGATCAGGCGCCGGTTGCGCGCCGCGTCGCGCCGTAGGCGGCGCTCGCCCTCGATCGGAGAGGTGGCGCTCATGTGTGAAGCGTATCACTAAGCGGAGATCTATCCTCCGCTTCTGTGCTACACTAAGCGGAGATCATACCTCCGCTTATACCAGGACAACCCAGGAGCTTCTGATGACCCACCTGCCGACAACCCGCTCCGAGGACTCTCGCCGCTGGCTGATCCTCGCGCTCGTCTCGCTGGCGCAGCTGATGGTCGTGCTCGACGTCACGGTCGTGAACATCGCGCTGCCCTCTGCGCAGCGCGCGCTCGGCTTCTCAGACGGCGACCGGCAATGGATCGTCACCGCATATGCCCTCGCGTTCGGCGGCCTGCTCCCGCTGGGCGGGCGGCTCGGCGACCTCCTCGGCCGCAAGCGCACCCTGCTGATCGGCCTCGCCGGGTTCTCGGCCATATCCGCGCTGGCCGGCATGGCCCAGAGCTTTGAATGGCTCGTCGCTACACGTGCGCTTCAGGGAGCGTTCGCCGCCCTGATCGCCCCCGCCGCGCTCTCGGCGCTGAGCACTACGTTCACCGAGCCCGCCGACCGCGGCAAGGCGTTCGGCATATACGGAGCGATCGTCGGCAGCGGCGCCGCCGTCGGGCTCTTGCTCGGGGGCCTGCTGACCGAATACCTGTCCTGGCGCTGGTGCCTGTACGTCAACCTGGTCCTCGCGGTGCCGGCCCTGTTCGGCACTATCGCGCTGCTCAACCACGACCGAGTCGCGCCCAAGGCCCAGCTCGATCTGCCTGGCGCGCTCACCGCCTCGGGCGGCCTGTTCGCGCTCGTCTACGGGTTCTCGCACGCGCAGTCCGCCGGCTGGAGCGCGCTCACGACGGTCGGTTTCCTCGCCGTCGGCGTCGCGCTTCTCACGGTCTTCATCAGCATCCAGCGCCGCTCCCAGAACCCGCTCATGCCGCTGCGGGTGCTCGCCGACCGCAACCGCGCCAGCTCCTACCTCGCCGTGCTCATCGCAGGCAGCGGCGTCTTTGGCACGTTCCTGTTCCTCACCTACTACCTGCAGCAGACGCTCGGCTACAGCCCCGTCACCAATGGTCTTGCCTTCCTGCCGATGATCGCAGCCGTGATGCTCACCTCCACCAGCGCCAACTCACTACTCCTCGCGCGCCTGGGCCCGCGGCCGCTGATCACCGCCGGCATGGCGGCAGCGGCCGTCGGCATGGCGCTGCTCACGCGACTCGGACTGCACGCGGCCTACGCCCTCGACATCCTGCCGGCACTGCTGCTCATCGGCGCCGGCATCGGGCTCGTGATGGCACCCGCCATGAACACCGCCACGGCCGGCATCCGGCCCGGCGACAGCGGCATCGCCTCGGCGCTCGTCAACACCAGCCAGCAGATCGGCGGCTCGATCGGCACCGCCCTGCTCAACACGCTCGCCACAAGCGCGACCGCGAGCTACCTGGCAACCCACCGCACCGGTCAGGCGCTCGCTGCGCACGCCACCCTCCATGGCTACACCGTCGCCTTCTGGACCTCGGCCGGGGTTTTCGCGCTCGGCGCGATCCTGTGCGGCCTGCTCCTTGGCTCACGCACGACCCAGCCGCTTGCGAGCGCCGAGCCGGTGCTCGTGCACTAGCGACCACTCATAGCCGCGAAGCGGCTTCATCGACTGGCGGCGCCTACGATTGCAACACCCGACAAGGGAGGATCCCCATGAATGCCGAGTATCCCGTGCGGTTCTCAGTCGAGTATCCCGCGCGCCCGTTGAATCGCCTCACGTCGGCCCTTCGGATCTTCACCGCGATCCCAATCGTGATCGTGCTGGGCACGATCGACGGCTTCGGCGCCCGCTATGGCGCGAGCGACGCGCGCACAGTCGCCGCAGGCGGCACCGGACTGCTGTTCCTGCCGCCGCTTCTGCTCATCCTCGTGCGGCAGCGCTATCCCCGCTGGTGGTTCGACTGGAACCTGCAGCTGCTGCGCTTCTCTAACCGAATCGGCGTCTACCTCGCACTGATGGACGACCGCTATCCCTCGACGGAGGACGAGCAGGCGGTCCGGCTGGACTTCGCCTACCCGGACGCCCGGGAGCTGAACCGGTGGCTGCCGCTGGTCAAGTGGCTGCTCGCCATTCCGCACTACATCGTGCTCTTTTTCCTGTACGTCGGCGCCCTCTTCGCGGTCATCGGGGCCTGGTTTGCGATCCTCTTCAGCGGCCGCTATCCGCGCGCGATATTCGACTACGTCGAGGGCGTGATCCGCTGGCACAACCGCGTCGTCGGCTACGCGCTGATCCTCGTGACCGACCAGTACCCGCCCTTCCGCCTGCGCCCCTGACGCAGCGCGCCAGCGACGCGCGAGCGACCGGCGCGGTTTGAGGATGGCCGCTTGTGCGAGCAAGATGGAGAGCGTGCCATGGCCGACGCGCTTCTGATCGTCGACGTCCAGAACGATTTCACGCCGCCCGACGGCGCTCTCGCGGTGCCCCGCGGCGACGAGGTGATCGAGCCGATCAACGCACTGGCGACCTCGGGCTCGTACGAGCTCGTCGTCGCCACAAGGGACTGGCATCCGCCGGACCATTCGTCATTCCGCAGCCAGGGCGGCCCCTGGCCGGAGCACTGCGTACGCGATACGCATGGCGCACAGCTCGACTCTCGACTCCAGCGCGACGCGATCGACCTGGTCATCGACAAGGGCACCTCCAGAGACGCGCCGGGCTACTCGGCGTTCGAATCGACGCGACTGCTCGAGCTGCTGCGCGATCGGGGCGTCGACCACGTCATCGTCGCGGGGCTCGCCACCGATTTCTGCGTGCGTCACACGGCGCTCGATGCGCTGAAGGAGGGACTGCAGATCAGCATCCAGACCGCTGCCGTGCGCGGAATCGACGCCGAGGACAGCGATCGCTCGCTCGAGGAGCTGAAGGGGGCTGGCGCTGAGGTGATCTGAAGTACCGTCCGCGAGCGCCCTTTGACGCAATCGCGCAGCGCGAGCGGGGGGCGCCGGGGCAAATCGATGCACGATCTCGCCCGGAAAGCCGATAATGAGATCGTGTCACGGATCGACGCTGTCTCACGGATAACCGATACGCCCGCCTCGCCCGCTCCCGAGGGCTCGGCAAGCGAGGTCGCAAAGCACGCCGCCGAGGCCGCCGTTCGCGCCGCCGATGCCGCCCTGGTCGCGGCCAACGCCGCCATCCTCGCGGCCAACGCCGCGGTTCGCCTGGTCGACGAACACGACCACAAGCTGATCGTGCTGGGGCCGCGGCGTGTGCCGCCACGCACTCAGCCGGCGCTCCCGACGCACCCGAAGGTGATCCACCTGCCAGCGACCAGCGAGCTGCGCCTGCCGGCCCCGAGCGAGCTGCGCCTTCCCGCGAGCAGTGGCGTCCCGGCACAGGCGCCGCCCGCGAGCAGGGGGCGCGGGCTGCGCGCGCTGGCCGTCGGCCTGATAACGGCCGGGTCTCTCGCGATGCTCGACGGCATCGTGACGCTCGTGTGGCAGGAGCCAATCTCCGCGCTCTACACGACGCTTCGCCAGGACCACCTGAGCAGCGCGCTGCGGCGCGCAGAACGTGCGCCTCCGACCGCGACCGAGCGCCAGGCGCTCCAGAGCATCGGCCAGCAGAGCCAGCGCATCGCGTATCTGGCGAGCGCCCTCCAGCGCCAGGCCGGCAACGGCAGCCCGGTTGCGCGTATCCGCATTCCGCGGATCGGCGCGAGCTTCGTGGTCGTCAACGGCACCAGCACCTCGGCGCTGCAAAGCGGCCCCGGGATCTATCCGGAAACCGTCTACCCCGGTATCGCCGGGACGACCGCCATCGCCGGGCACCGCACGACATACCTCGCGCCCTTCCGCCACATCGACTCACTGCGGCGCGGCAACCGCATCCTGCTGCACATGCCCTACGCCGACTTCACCTACACCGTGATCGGCAAACGCGTCGTGCCGCCGACCGACGTACACGCCGCCGTCGCCAACGTCGGTTACCCGCGACTGGTGCTCTCGGCCTGCACGCCGCTTTACAGCGCCGCAAAAAGGCTGCTCGTGTTCGCCCGCCTCGCGCGCACCGTGGCCGCGGGAGCCGGACGGCTGCCGCTCCCAGCGCTCCCCCCAGCCGCGGTCCCGGCGGCCCTGAAACGTCGCCCGGCCTAGCTCACTCACCCTCGCGCCGCCAGCCGCATCGAGCTTGCCAGCCCCCGCAACGAGGTTCCCGGCGCGCATGCGCGCACAGCTCCGACGGAGCCCGGGGGCGTAGGCGTGTGCGCCGCCGCGAGGGTCACACTGCGCTCATGCTCACGGCATTCGGCGTGCTCTCGCTCACGTTCATGCTCACGATGTACTCGCTCGAGCGTCGAAGCCCACGATTCGTCCTCGCGTTCGCAGGCGGGTGCGCGCTCTCGAGCGTCTATGGCTTTCTCGCCGGCACCTGGCCGTTCGGCGTGGTCGAGATCGTGTGGGCGCTCGTTGCCATGCGGCGCTACCGCCGGCGCCTCAACGGCTGACTCGCCGCGCCGCCCCAGGCGGCAGTGCGAGCAACGCTCGCAGCCGCCGGCGCATGCCGCCGCCATCGGCAAGCGCGCGTCGCAGCTCGCGCCGTTCGCGCGGCCGCGGCCTCGGCGAGCGCTCGCGCCCATAGCGCAGCTCGCGCAGCAGGCTCAGATAGCGTCGCGCGAGCACTCGACGCGAGTGCCGCAGCTCGTGCTCGAGCGCTGCAAGCGTCTTCCCCTCGCAGCCGGGGTACCCGATGCGGTTGAGCGCCGCGCGGAGCTCCACCACCGCGCCGTTCGCGTCGCCTGCGAGCGCACGCCGCAAGCGGCGCGCGCCGAGCAGCCACCAGCACGCGGTCGCGAGAAGGAGCGGAAGCAGCGCAGCCGCGGACAGCAGCAGCCACGGGACACCTCCGCCGCCCGAGGCGTGTCCGCGGCGATGGCCCGCGCCCGCCGTCGAGGCGCCGCCCGCGCTCGGACGCGATCCGAGAGCGCTGCTGACGCCTGCTTTGGAGGCCGACCCCGCGCCTTCACCGACGGGCGATGAACCGCCCCGCGACGGAGTGGGGTCGAACGGCACCCAGCCGACCCCCGCGAAGTAGACCTCTACCCAGGAGTGAGCGTCGAGCGCCCGCACTCGCCATCTGTGCGCGCTCGTGTCGTACACGCCGGGCCTGAAGCCAGCGGCGATCCGTGCAGGCACCCCATCCATGCGCAGCATCAGTGCCATCGCGCCCGCGAACTGCTGGCAGTAGCCGCGTCTGTCCTTGAACAGGAACGCCTCCAACGGGTAGTGATCACGCGGTATGTGCTCGTCGTAGGTGTAGTTCTCGCGCAGATAGCGCTCGATGCGCGCGGCGAGGTCGTACTCCGTTCGCGCTCCCGCGGCCAAGCGGCGCGCGAGCGCGAACATGGGGGCGTACGGCGATGCTGCGATACGCAGCACGCTGGCCGCGTCCGAGACCGGTGCGCGTCCCGGTGCCGGGGCCCCGATCCCGCTCTCCGTCGCGGCTGCGCCTCCCGGCGGGAGACCCTGGAGCCGGCCGCGCCGCGCCGCGCCCGCCGCCCGTTCGAGACCGCGTGCCGGGCTTTCGGCGGGAGGCAGCTCGAAGCGCGTGTAGGCGAGATACGCGCTCGGGAAGCTCCGCCGCGCGTTGCGAAGGGCCGCGACGCTCGCGGCGGGTGCGTAGGAGAGGACCTGGTAGCTGTCGCCTTCGACCGGCGCCGACCGGAAGACGGCCTCGCCGTCAGGCTGCGCGGTGATCGTATCCGTGTCCGCGCGCCTGCCGAGCCATCTGGCCGCGACGGGCAGCCCGCCGTCGCTCACGAGCAGCTCCGATCGCAGTCCGCCCACCCTCACCGTCGCCGTCGAGAGCCAGCTGCGCTCGTGCGTGCGCGGTATGTCCACTCGCGAGTCCCCCGGCGGCGCAGGCGAGCGCAGGAAGCGCCGACCGTCGAAGCGGTCGAGCGCCGTCACGCGCAACAGCTGCGGTCGCGGTGCCTGAAGTTCGAACATCGTGAGGTTCGAGCGCGACCACGTGATCGGCCCGCTCGCCTGGTCCCACTGAAAGCTCGTCGTCGCGTGCGCCGCATTCCATGTCCTGTAGTGGATCCACGGTCTGCGCGCGCTCAAGAGCGGCGCGAGGAGGAGCGCGAGGGTCGAGCAGATCACAACCCATGCACCGGCGCGGTTGAGGTCCGCAGCAGCGAGCGAGGGCAGCCACAGCCAGGCCGCGGTCAGCGCCGCCAGCACCGACCCCTGCACCCCCCAGGCCGCGTCCGGCTGGTTGGCGGCGCCCGTTATGAAGAGGGCGATGAGCAGGGACAGGGCCGCCGTGCGGGTCGCAACGATGTGCCGCGAGGGCCAGAAGCAAAGAGCCGCCGCGCACGTGAGCCCCACCGGCACCGGCAGCAACACCGCCAATCGCGTCCACTCGCGCCCCCCGCGATATGGCCACAACCAGCCTTCCAGCGCGCGCAGTCCGCCGCGCAGATCGCGCACGAGCGTCGCCCACCGGCTCGGCAAGAGCAGGTGCGCGGGAACGCCCAGCACGAGAAGCGCAAGCGCGAGCGTGGCGAGCGACACGGCCAGCGCCGCGGCGAGAGCCAAGCGGCGCGAAGGGAGCCGCGAGCTGAGCGTCAGCGCCCCGCCCCCAACAGTCACCACGGCGGCGATCGCGAGCAGGCGCGCGCTCGGCGGGTGAACCAGGAGCGCGCCGTACTGGAGCACCGCAAACGACGCCAAGGCAAAGAACGCGCACATCCGCAGCCGCAGCGACTCCGCCTCTGAAGCCGCGGCCCCGGCCTGAGGCAAGCGCACGGGGCGTCGTGCAGCCCACGTGCTCATGCCGCTGCCGGCCGGCTCGCTCGCTGCACGGGCTGCACGGCGCATCCCGCTAGCGCGAACAGCACCGGCAGATGCTCGCTTGCCAGCGGCGAGACGATGTAGTCGGCTTGGAGCGTCTCGAGCTCGCGCGAGCGCGAGATCGCCCGGGCGGTGACGTAGATGACGACCGGCGCTTCGCCAACCGGGACCGAAGCCGCGCCCGCGGCGGGCCGCACGAGCGCAAGCCGTTCGTGCAGGGCCGGCCAGGCGCCCAGCTCGGGGCCGAGCCGGTCCACCCGTCCGGAGCCTCCCATCAACAGCGAGCAGCCACCGAGCCGCGCGAGCCCCAGGCAGAGCGACGCCGCCGCCCGCACCGCCGCGTCGAGCGCCTGTTCGCTCGGCGGACGGTAGGAGTCGAGCACGACCAGCGGAAGTCGCTCGCCCTCGGCGCGCAGGCGCCGCTCGAAGAGCTCCCCTGTCCGCGCGACCGTGGGCCAATGGATCAGCGACGCGGGCGCGCCCGGACGGTACGCCCGCAAGCCGTCGACGTCGCTGCCGTGCGCACCACCCGCGATCGCCGGCCAATCGCGCGCAGCTCCCGCCAGGCGCGCGAGTTGCTCGCCGCGGATCGTCTCCGCGCGCGGGAGCACGAGCACCTCGGTCGCGGGCGAGCACACGGTGCGCTCGCACATGCCGAAGGGATCGCGAAAGCGCACCGACGAGGGCTCGATTCGATGCCGCCCGCGGCGTTGCGGGCGCACCACGAACACGTCCGGCCCCGCGGCATGGCGCAGAAGCTTCGGGGGTGCCCCGGGGTAGCTCGAGACCTCGCCCGCTCCGAGCGGCAGCGTGCGTCCGCTGACGTGGAGCGTCAAGCGCAGCGGCGCTCCCTCTTCGACTGTCGCGCGATCTGGGTCGCGCGCGAGCTGCACCCTCCACGCGCCAAGACGCACGCACGCGGCGGCGGCGCCGGCGAGCAGTGCCAACGCGATCCCGGGCACGTACAGTGCTCCCAGGCCGAACGCCCCTGCGAGCAGACACAATGACGTGCCCAGGGCAGCCGTAGCGAGCGTGCGATTCATAGCGCGCTGATGCCAGCCACGGCGTCCGCCACCACGGCCGCGCGCTCACTGTCCGCCACCGCGGGTGCCAGCAGCAGGCGATGCTCCAGCACGGAGCCGGCGAGCGCCTGGACATCGTCGGGCAGCACGTGATCGCGGCCCGCGAGCGCCGCGTGCGTCATCGCCGCGCGAAGCAGCATCAGCCCAGCCCGCGGGCTCCCGCCGAGCCGCGTGCGGACATCGCGACGCGTCTGCTCGAGCAGGGCCACCACATAGCGGCGAAGCGCTTCGCTCGCATGCACCTCAGAGGCCACGCCCTGCGCCGTCAGCACCTCCGCCGTGCTCGCGACCGGCACGAGCTCGCCCACGCGGTCGCATGCCGCCTGCGCCGCGAGCATCGCGGCCTCCTCCCGCGCAGGTGGGTAGCCGAGCCTGATGCGCACCATGAAGCGATCGAGCTGCGCGCGCGGAAGCGGGTAGGTGCCCTCGAACTCGATCGGGTTCTGCGTGGCGAGCACGATGAAGGGCCTGGCCAGCTCGTGGCTCGCCCCGTCGACGGTCACGCTGCGCTCCTGCATGCACTCCAGCAGCCCCGACTGCGTCTTGGGCGACGCCCGGTTGATCTCGTCGACGAGCACCAGGTTGGCGAAGATCGGTCCCGGCCTGAACTCGAAGCTGCCGTCGCGCTGGTTGAGCACGTTGGTCCCGATCAGGTCCGAGGGCAACATGTCGGATGTGGACTGAATGCGAGCGAACTCCGCCTCGATGCTCGCCGCCAGAGCTCGTGCGAGCGCGGTCTTGCCGACGCCGGGATAGTCCTCGATGAGAACGTGCCCGCCCGCGAGCAGCGCGACGAGCAGATCGCGCAGCGCAACCGCCGGAACGGTCACCGCGCGCGCGATGTTCGCGCTGACACGCGATCCTAGATCCGCGACATCCGTCGGGCCGAGCTGGCCAACCGAACCCATCGCTCCTCCGATCTTACGCAGCCGCGCGAGGCGCGCGCGACGGTGCGCTGCCTGATCGGCCGCGATCGTGGAAGATGATCGAGTTCGAGCTTAGGTGGTGGTGAGAAGCAGCGATGCCCAGGCACAAGGGCGACGTTCTGGATAGCGAGGACCCTGCGCGGGGGATCGAGCTGCGGGTGCCGTGCCTGACCGCGCTCGACGAGGACCGGATCCGCCGCCAGCTGGCTGAGGACAAGTTCTTCTGGCTCGACCTCGTAGGGCCCACCGAGGAGGAAATCGAGCACATGGGCGAGCTGTTCGGACTCCATGCGCTCGCGATCGAGGACACCATCCACTTCGGTCAGCGCCCAAAGCTCGACTTCGGCGACCACGTCTTCCTCGTCTACTACGCGGCCGGAGAGCAGGGGCCATCGGGGAGCGGGTCGCTGCGCGAGGTCCACCTGTTCCTCTCCGGCAAGTACCTGGTCACGGTCCACCACGATCCGCTCCCGGCGCTCCGTGAACAGGGCAAGCACATCGAGGGTCGCGTGCTGCACAGCGAGCAGTTCGTCGTCTACCGCGTGCTGGATGCGCTCACGGACACCTTCTTCCCGACACTCTCTGCGATCGACGATGAGATCGACGAGCTCGAGGACGCGATCATCGCCAAGCCCACCGATGCGCAGCTGCAGCGCATCTTCTCGCTCAAGCGCGACCTCGTCGCCATGCGCAAGGTGGTCACGCCCCAGCGTGACCTGCTCGTGCGCGGGATCGACACGATCGCGCGGATACCCGGGTTCGAGCTCGACGAGCGCGACTACTTTCGCGACGTCTACGACCACGTGATCCGCATCTCGGATCTCATCGACTCCTACCGGGACCTGCTCGCGGGAGCCATGGACGCGTACCTCTCGACGGTCGCCAACAGGCAGAACGAAGTCATGAAGCAGCTCACGATCATCGCCACGGTGTTTTTGCCGCTCTCCTTCTTGACGGGGTTCTTCGGGATGAACTTTGCCTTCATGGTCAACCACGTCCAGAACACGCTGCTCGGCTTCCTGCTGCTCGGGGTCGGCTCCTGCCTCGCCTCGATCGCGGCCATGTGGGCGTACTTCCGGCGCAAGCGATGGATGTAGTGCAGCGGGGGCGCGCGAAGCGCATGCGCTCAGCAGACTCTGGGGCGCCGCCAGCAGCGGCCACGAGCGCAGCGCACCCGATCAGCCAGGTTGACCTGCGCAGCGAGCTCCAGCTGCGCGAGGGGTCGCGGGTTGAGATACGGCCGCTGCAAGCAGACGACAAGGCGGGGCTGGCCGCGGGCTTTGCACGGCTGTCCGAGCTCTCGCGCTACCGCCGCTTCCTGAGCCCCACCACGCGCCTGACGAACAGCCAGCTCGCGTACCTCACTGAGCTCGACCACCACGACCACGAGGCGCTCGTGGCGATCGAGCCGGCAAGCCGCCACGGACTCGGCGTGGCCCGCTACGTTCGCTCCAGCGACGATCCGCGAGAGGCGGAGTTCGCGGTCGCAGTCGCCGACGACTGGCAGCGACGCGGGCTGGGCACGGCTCTTCTGGGCGCGCTCGCCGCCCGAGCTCGCGAAGAGGGCATCACGCGTTTCACCGGCCTAGTTCAGGCCGAGAACCGCTCGATGCAGGCCCTGCTGCAGACGCTCGGCCCGGTCGAACAGCGGCCCGGTGGGGGCGGCACGATAGAGGTGTCCCTCGAGGTCCCCGAGGAGTCAGGCACCGGCGAGCACCTGCGCAGGCTCGCCGGCTGGATGCGCGCGGCGGCCACCGGTCAGCTGAACTCGCGGCTCGGAAGACGAGGTGGCTCGTGATCCTCTACGGTCTGCAGTCGTGAACCCCTACCCGCTCCTCTACCGGCTGGGAATCACGCCGTGGGAGCGCGAGCAGCCGCCCACGCCCGTGGTCGAGCTCGGCGAGCGGTATCCCTCGCCGGGACGGGCGCTCGACATCGGCTGTGGCACGGGTCGCGACGCCGTCTACCTGGCCGAGCGGGGATGGACCGTGACCGGCGTCGACAGCGTCGCGCAGGCGCTCGACCGGGCGCGCGAGCGGGCCGCGCATGCTGGCGTGGAGGTGCGCTGGGTGAACGGCGACGTCACCCGTCTGCAGACACTGGAGATCGGGGGTGACTACGAGCTCCTGATCGATCGCGGCTGCTTCCACGGGCTCGGCGATGACGAGCGCGAGCGGTGCGTACGAGGCGTCACCGAGGTGGCCGCGCCGGGCGCTCGCCTCGCGCTCTTCGCCTTCCAGCCGCGCAGGCTAGGCCTCGGCCCGCGCGGCGTCACCAGCGAGGAGATCACACGCCGCTTCGGCGCCGAGTGGGACCTCGCCTCGCGCACGCTCGACGTCGAGAGTCGCCCGCCGCGTTGGGTCGGCGACGCCAAACCGATGTGGTACGAGCTGCAGAGGCGCGGCTGAGCACAGGTCGCGTCGAACCCGTGAGGCGCCGCCGGTCAGCGCCCCCCGGCGTCCGCGATGGCCTGGCGGCTTCGAGGCAGCCCCTCGCGCGCCAGGGCACGTACTCGATCGTCGCCTGCGATCGGCCCTCAGGCGAGCTAGGCGTGGCCGTGCAGTCGCACTGGTTCTCCGTCGGCAGCGTGGTGGGCTGGGCGCGCCCTGGAGTCGGCGCGGTTGCGACGCAGGCGATCGCGCAGGTCGCACACGGCCCCAACGCGTTGCTGCACATGGCCGAGGGGCTCGATCCCCTGGGCGCCGTCGAGGCGGTCCTGCGCGAGGACGAGTCCGCCGACCACCGTCAGCTGGGCGTTGTCGACGCAGCGGGCCGAGTCGCGGCGCACACCGGGAAGTCCTGCATCGCACACGCCGGAGCGCAGACCGGCGAGGGCTTCAGCTGCCAGGCCAACATGATGGCGCGCGAGGGGGTGCCCGGCGCCATGGCCGATGCCTACACCTCGCACGACGGGGACCTCGCCGAGCGCCTGCTCGCCGCGCTCGATGCGGCCGAGTCCGCGGGCGGCGACGTGCGCGGACAGCAGTCCGCCGCGCTGCTCGTCGTGCCGGCGTCGGGCGAGGCGTGGCGCACTCGCTTCGACCTGCGCGTCGACGACGACGAGGCGCCACTTTCGGAGCTGCGCCGGCTGCTGCGCCTCGCGCGCGCCTACGAGCTCGCCGATCGCGCCGAGGAGCTGCTTGCCGGACAGGACGCGCCGGCCGGCGCTGAGCTCTACCGCCAGATCTCCGAGCTCGCGCCCGACTCCGACGAGCTCACGTTCTGGGCCGGCATCGGCGTCGGCGCCCAAGACCTGGCTGTCGGGGCCGAGCTCATCCGGAGCGCGGCCTCGCGCAATCCCTCCTGGCTCGAGCTGCTCGAGCGCCTGCCGAGCGAGCTTGCGCCGGCAGCCGCATCGCTAAGGGCGGCGATCGCCGAAGGGACCGAGCGCGCCAGCTGAGCTCGCACACGTGGGCGCCCGCGCGCGCGATTACCTGGCGCGCTCACCTGCCGCCGCACAGCCGGGCCGCGCCGGCCTCGTCGCGCTACGCGTGCGACGCCCCACCCACCCCCAGCTCGTCCGCGAGCGGCTCGAGCGCGGCGACAGTCGAGGTGATCAGCTCGTTCAACTCCACGCCGAGCTCCTCGGCGCCGCGCGCGATGTCATCGCGGTTTACGGCGGCAGCGAAGCTCGGCTGCTTGAGCTTCTTGCGCACCGACTTGGCGGTGAGGCCGTGAATGCCGCTCGGGCGCACGTGAGCGCAGGCCAGGATGAACCCGCACAGCTCGTCGACCGCCGCGAGCGCACGCTCCATTTCGCTCGTGCGAGGGATGCCAAGGTAGTCGGCGTGCGACCCGATCGCACGGATCAGCTCGCTCGGGTAGCCGAGCCGCTCGAGCTCCGACATCGCCATGCGCGGGTGGCCGCTATCCGGATCTGGATAGCGCTCGTAGTCGAGGTCGTGCAGCAGTCCGCAGATTCCCCACAGCTGTTCATCGCCACCGCGTTCGCGCGCCTGTGCGCGCATCGCCGCCTCGACCGCGAGACAGTGGCGGCGCAGCGACTGTGAGGAGACCCACGACTCCAACGTGGAGAGCGCCTCCTCGCGCGAGAGCTGGTCTGGAGTCGGGCCGGCTGTCATCGCTGTGCGGAACGATAGTCGCGTGGCGAAGCTCGTAGTCCGTGAGCGCCCGGCCGCTGGCGAGCCGGCCGGGCTTCTGATCCTGCACCACGGGCGCGGCGCCGACGAGCTCGACCTGCTCGGCCTCGCCGACGCGCTCGACCCAGCGCGTCGGCTGCATGTCGCCGCACCGCGCGGGCCACTGCGCCTTCCCGGCTCGCCGGGCTACCACTGGTATCGGGTGCCGCGCGTCGGATACCCCGACGCGGCGAGCTTCCACGCCGCATACGACGACCTCGCCGCCGTCCACGACTCTCTGTGGGAACACACGACGATCGAACCCTCGCGCACCGTGCTCGGCGGCTTCTCGATGGGCTCGGTGATGAGCTACGCGCTCGGGCTCGCGCCGCTGCGCCCTGCGCCTGCCGGAATCCTTGCCTTCTCGGGATTCATCCCCGTCGTAGAGGGCTGGCGGCCATCGCCAGCCGACCGGCCGGGGCTGCGGGCCTTCATCGCGCATGGGCGCCGCGATCCCGTCATCGAGGTGGGATTTGCGCGCCGCGCGCGTGACGAGCTGCAGGCCGCCGGCCTGGACGTCTCCTACCACGAGTCAGACGCGGCGCATCACATCGATCCAGCGCAAGTGCCGCTCGCGGGCGCCTGGCTTCAGTCGACGCTGGGCCCGGGCGAGATGCCTGACGGCGGACGCGCTCAGGCTTCCGAGAGGCGCTGATGCACGAGCCGGACCGCCATCGAGCCCTCGCCCACGTCAACGCCCACGAGCTCGCTCAAGCCGAAGCCTGGAGCTCGAATGCCACGTTGTCCACGTAGCAGTAAGACCAGTGCTCACCCGGCTCGACCGAGCTCACGATCGGATGCGCGCTCTCGCGGGCGTGGCGAGATGCGTGCCTGTTGGGGGATGAGTCGCAGCAGGCGACGTGGCCGCAGCTGCGGCAGACTCGCAGGTGCACCCACGAGCCGCCGATTGCAAGGCAGTCCGCGCAGCCCTCGACGGCGTCCGGCCGCGCGACGAGCACCGACTCCAGATGCGAACAGGTGACCATTGGCTCTCCTTTCAGGCGTTTGATGCGCCGCTCGAGCGGTCGCCTGCGCGGCGGACCGGGCTCCGCTTGCCGCGCATGCAGTTCAGAGTAGTGGGGAGGCGAACCGGCGGCCCGCTCGCGAGCGCCCCTGCCGGCCGCGCCGGTGGGCGGGCCCGTCCTCTGACTCCGGCTCTGATGGATCTCCCGAGGGTGCCCGGAGAACCCGAGCTAGGTCGGCCTAGTCTCCCCAGTCCTCGCGGTCGAGAGCGCGATGCCGGTCGATCTCAAACCACATGCACGCCGGGTACTGGGCAGTTTCGATCGACCAGCGGTCGGCGACCTGACGCAGCAGCATGAGGTCATAGCTGGGCCCGCTACGTTGCATCGGCAGCGAGAGGATGCCGGGCGTGCGCAGCTCCACCCGCACCAGCTCGGGCGCCATCCAGATGCACAGCTCTATGCCGTCGCCTGAGCCCGGCCGGGACTGCTGCACGGCGCGTGTGACGAGCTCGCTCGTAAGCAGCACCAGAGCGTCGCGCAGGTCGGGCGCCGGGTGGTCGACCTGGGCGACGAGGTGGCGCGCCGCGCGCGGCGCGTCGGCATCTAGCTCGAGCGTCGTCGCGAGATCAGGAGCGGCGGTGAGGAGCGACATCTTGATTGAGGGTTCCCCGTCGCGCCGGCGGCAAACGCGCGGGCGGACAAGAATTGCTCCGCAAATTCTAGGTTGCTCAGGAGGCGTGTCGGCGCTTGAGCAACGAATGATCGACTGCTAGCTTGAACTCATGCCGGCGAGAGGCGCGCGTGGCCTGCCGAGGGCGACGGCGTGCATCGTTGCCGCCGCCGGCGTCGGGCTGCTCGCGGGTTGCGGTGGCACCAGCGGCACCTCCAGCAGCAGCCCAGCACGCGCCGCTGAAACGATCGAACGCAACGAACGCAACGAAGAAGCCGCTGCGCTGCAGAAGGAAGAAGCAGCTGAAACGGCCAAGAACCGCGAACTGCTCTCACAGATAGAAGCGAAGACGAGCGAAGAAGCGGCCGAAGCCAAGGCAAAGGCGACCGAACACGCAGCCGCTGTGAAAGCAAAGAAGCGAGAAGCGGAAGCGAAGAAGAAGCAGCGCGCCCTCGAAGAACAGCTCAAGAAGGAACAGCAGGCGCACAAACAGGCGGCGCGTAAGCCACAGGAAGAATCCGCGCGCCAGAGGGAGGCCGCCTCCAACCGCCGGCAGCCCACCAAGACCGCGGCCACGCCTACGACCGTGACGATTCCGTAGGGCTCAGCACACTCGCTCAGGCGATGAGGAACTCCAAGACCGACAGCCACCCCCAAGGATCCTCCAGGCTGCTGCGGCTTTCGCTGTGCGCGCTGCTCGCGCTCGGCGCCACGGGCCCGCTGCTCGGCTGTGGTGGCGGTGGGGGGAAGGAAGGCGTCGAAGCGGGCGCGGGGTCGGAAACGCAGCTCGGTGCGCAGACCACCGAATCCGGCGAAGCGTCCGAAAGAGCGCGCGAAGCGGCGGCCAAGAAGCGCGAAGAACTTGAACTTGGTGAACTGAAGCGCCAGAAGGAAGCGGCTGAACGCAGCAGCCAGACGCAGGCCGGCGCGAATGCGACCAAGAAGAAGCACCGCGCCAAGCGACGGCGGTCACCGCAACACCACGCGAAGGGCAAGCGCGTCAAGCAGCGCCCATCGCAAGGGGAAAGTAGCTCTGAAGCTGCCGCCCGCAAGCAGTTCGCCAAAGAAGAAGCCGCCGAACAGGCGGCGTTCAAGGCGCGCGAACGCGCTGAATCGGCGAAAAAAGAAGCGGCAGAAGAAGAACGCTAGTTGCGGCCGTCCTCGCCGTCGCCGTCCGCGTACAGCGACTCGCGCGCCAGCTCCTGGCCGCGCCCCCCGAACAGCTTTATCTCGAGCAGGTCGTGACGGTAGTCGTCGGGTGCGAGCAGGGTGAAGCGCTCGCTGATGAGCTCGCACTGATCGACGGTCAGGCCCGCGAGCTCTGCGGTGGCGATGCGACCCCCGGAGACCAGCGGGTGGCCCCAGACGAGCGTCATCGCGGCGACCGCGCCGCCATGCCCCCGCCAGGCGCCGATCACCTCCTCGCACAGATCCAGCTGCCAGTCGGGGTTTCTCGCCGCCGTCTCCTCGGTGAAGTCGACGTGACAGGTGAGCTCGCTCGGCTCTGCCGACTGGCCCGCGGGAAGGAAGCGCACGTACCCGAAGAGCTCGTAGTCGTTTGTGGTCGAGGCGGTCGCCGGAACGTAGGTGCGCCCGTGCCACGTGCGGTCTGGATACCAGACGATCTGCTCAGGCTCGCCGAGCTCGACGCTGCCGCTGTCGAGCGCGGCGACGGCGCGCTGGAACTGCTCGCTCAGGCGCTCCTCCCAGCGCCCGTACGGGAGCGCTTCCTGCGGAGGCTCGGCGGCAAAGCGAGGCACGACGCGTTCCTCCGGAGGCACCACCTCAGCCTAGCCGCCGGCCTCGGGCGCAGGTGCGCCGGGTCGCGATCGCACTAGGCGTCGCGAAGCAGCGACGCCGCGTGCTCGGGCGCGACTATGTTGAGGCTGATCTCGCTCGAGAGCTCCAGCCCCGCGAGGTGCGTGAGGCGAGGCAGCACGTCTATGCGCCAGCAGAAGCCCTTGGCTCCGCGCGGCGCGGTGCGGACCCACATGTTCAGCGGCGGGCTTCCGCCGAGGTGGCGCGCGAGCCGCCTGAGCCCGTCGTGCAGCAGAGCTGCGCCGCTCGGGCCCTCGCTCTCGAAGTGCGCGCGCGGTCGCCGCGGGGCGAGTTGGAGCTGGAACGGGACGCGCGAGGCGTAGGGAGCCATCAGGACTGCCTCCTCGTCGATCGCGACGATGCGCTCGCCGCGTCGCACCTCCTCGGCGACCAGGTCCTCGAGCAGGTTCTGGCCCATCATCCGATCGGCGTATGCCGCCGCGCGCTCGCGCTCGCGTGCGACGGCTGCGGGCACGAAGTCGAGCGCGTAGAGCTGCGCGTGGGTGTGCGGCAGCGACGCGCCGGCCTCGCGGCGCTCGTTGACGATCAACTGCACGTACGCGCTCGCCGCGTGTGTGCGCATGCGCTCGCGCCACACCTCGACCGCCGCGTGGACCTGCTCGAGGGGGAGTTCGGCCAGCGAATACACGGGCTCGGGCGCGTTCACGATCACCTCATGCGCGCCGATGGCAGGGCGCGAGAGCAGCAGTTCGGCGGCAGCGCCCGGCCTGCCGCTGCCGCTCGCCTCAGCCGCCACGGCTGCCGGCGGCGCCTGCACCGCGCTGCCGCCTTCCCCGTGCCCAGGATCAGAGGGTGAGAGGGCCGGATACAGGTTGGGCACGACCCGCACGCTCCAGCCGGGCGAATCGGGCGCCCCGCCATCGGGACGCAACGCATAAAGCTCGGGCGGCGTGAGCTGCTCGTTGCCCTCGGCGAACGGATCTCGCGCGCGGTGGATCCCCGCATCGGCGGCGAACTCGGGCGAGAGCCCTGGCGCTCCGCCCGGGCGCTGCGAGCGCTCGCCCGCGATGATCGTCCTCTGCCCGCTGAGCGGGTCTATTCTGAGCTCAGGCACGAGAGGGTTCCCGCAGCGCGTAGCGCTTGATGTCCGCTTCGAGCCTCGCCTCGCTCGAGTACGGTCCCTGGTGGACGTACTTGCCTCCGCGGCGGTCGAAGAGCACCGTCACAGGCGTGAACGGCGATCCGGTGATCGCCCCGCCGAGCGCGCCGCTGCTGTCGTAATAGCTCGGATAGCCAACCGGAGTGGAGCGCAGGAAGGCGGCGCCCGCCGCCCGCGAGCTGTCGGCGGAGTCGATGCCGATGAACGCCACCTGGCGCCCGAGGCGCACCGAGGCGCCCTGGAAGGCGCCGAACTCGGCCCTGCAGGGCACGCACCACGAGGCCCACTTGTTGACCACGATCGGAAGTCCGCGCAGCGCGCGCAGCCGAGCGCGCATGGCCGGCGCGCCGCCGCCCAGCAGCATGCCTGCCTGCGCGTGCAATGCCGCAAGCGGCGGGGCGGAGCCCGCAAGCTGCGCGCGCACCTGCGCCGCCGTCAGGTGCGTGCGCGCAGCTCCCGTTCGCGAGCCCGAGGCGAGCTGGATGAGACCCACGACGAGCAGCGCCGCCACCAGCAGAGCGCCCGCCGCGAGCGAGAGGCGCCGTGGCGTCATCGCGCGTAAGCGTGGCAGATGGCGTCCTTCAATCACGTCCGCAGGTGGTATATCCTGAGGGCACGTGACAGCCTGATGCTGCGGGCATCTGGCAAGACGGCGCAGGGTGTGCGCCAGTTTTCTTGAGCCGCGCCGAAGCCACTTTCTGCGGCGGCTCCGTCTCGAAGTCCAGAGCCTCAATGGCCGAGTCCAGCTCAGCGGCCCTCGCGGGCGCGCCGATTCCAAGTTCAGCCGACATCTCGCGAGCTGAAAAGCTCGTGCGCGAGCGCTTCCTGCACGGAGGCGAGGACGCGAGCGTCGCGCTCGCGCCGGGTACCGCCCGCAGGCGGGCGCTGGACGCGGCGCTCGCGCAGCTCGAGGCCGACCCCAAGGCCCGCCACCCCTCGACGGCCTGGCGGCGCGAGTTCTCGCTGCTATTGGGGCTCGAGCGGCTGCTCTCCGAGGACGAGCCAAAGCTCGCGGACGGCACCGTCCTCTCGCTGCACCAGGTCGACGCTCTGTCGGGGACGCTCGCGGCGCTGCTCGCCGCAGCGCAGCGTCCAGCGTCCGCCGGGAACGGGCGCGCCCCCGCCTCGGCCTCCCCGGAGCTGCTCGCTTCGGCCGACATCCTCGGGCCGCCGGAGGAGCTCGCCGATCCCGACGGCCGCCAGACGGAGGAGGCACAGCTCGGGGCCGCAGAGGCCTATGAGGAGGACGAGGAGGATCTCGGCGAGGACGAAGACGAGGAGCCCGGAGACGAGGAGCTTGGGCCCGTGGCGCGTGCCATGCCGGATGAGGACGATGAGGAGGAGGACGAGGTCTCCTACGAGTTCCAGGATCCGCGTGAGCTCAACGGCGACGCGGACGTGCTCGCGGCCGAGGAGGAGCTGGAGGCCGAGGGCGAGCTGGTACAGGAGGAGGATGAGGAGGCGCGCGACTGGGTCGAGGAGGAGGGCGAGGAGGCCGAGTCGCTAGCGGAGCAGCCCGAGGACCCCAACGCTGCCAAGCGCTTCTGGTTCGAGCACGCTACCGGCGCCGGCAAGACGGTCGCCGCGCTCGGCTTCGTCGAGGCTTCGCAGACGGGTGGCGTGCTGATCCTCACCCACCGGCGCAACCTCGTCGACCAGTTCCACGGCGAGCTGCGCGACCGCGGCTACGCAAAGCGCATCAGCAAGGCCCTGCTCAAGGGCCAGGACGCGCCCAACGGCCCCGTGACGGTCGAGACCTACCAGTGGTTCGTGCGCAACGCGGGCGAGATCTCCAGCGCGTACACGATCGTCGTCTGCGACGAGGCACACACCGCGCTGGGCGAGAAGACCAGCCGCGCGATCCGCGACTGGACGGGACCGCTGTTCATCGGCATGACCGCCACGGGAGCTCTGATCGCGCGTCACGTCACCGACCTCTTCCCGACCCAGACCTCGCGCTTCGACCTCGCGCAAGCTGCTCGCCGTGGCGTGATCGCTCCCCTGCGCTGCGTGCGCATCTCGCCAGGCGTGGGCGTGCGCACGATCGCCAAGGTGCCGCTGCGGCGGGGCGAGGTGGATACCGAGTTCGACCAAGAGGAGCTGGCCAAGCTGCTGGACCAGCAGCCGTTCAACGTCGCCGTGGCCAACCTCTACAAAACGCGCTTCAACGGCGTCCCCGGCGTGGTCTACGCGGCTGGAGTGCGCCACGCGTACAACCTCGCCGAGGCGTTCCGCGCCGAGGGAATCAGGGCGCAGGGGGTCTCGGGCGAGACGCCCAAGCGCGAGCTGGCCGAGATCCTGGCGCGTTACGAGCGCGGTGAGATCGACGTGCTCATCAACGCGCAGCTGCTCGCCGAGGGCTGGAACAGCCCCCGCGCGACCGTCTGCATGCACCTCGCCCCGACGGCGTCGAAGCGCATCTACCAGCAGCGCGTGGGCCGCGTCACGCGCCGGCACCCCGGTAAGGAGGCGGGCCTGGTGGTCGACTTCGTTCACCCCGCGACCAAGCACGACGACCCGGTCGTGACGCTGCACTCGCTCCTCGACCGCGACGTCTATCGCGGCGGCGCGATCGTCGTCGGCCCGATCCGCCGCGGCCGCGGGCGGCGGATGCGCGTCGAGCGGCGCGTGCTGCCGGTGTGCGCGGAGGAGGAGCGGCGCTTCGAAGTCTTCGAGCGCGAGCTCTGGCGGATCGCCGTCGAGCACCTCGACTACGGCGAGCAGCACGTGTGGGCGGCTCTCGCGGGGGCGCGTGTCGCGCCGAGCGGGTGGCGCCGGGCGCGCGCGATGCTGCACTTCGACCGCAGCGGAGAGCTGAAGAGCAGGTTCCTGATCACCGCGCTACAGCGCAACAAGAACCCGCAGCTGCGGCTGCGCGCGCTGAGCGACATCGCCGCCCTGCGCGATCCCGACGCGTTCGACACGGCCATCGACATCATCGGCGGCTGGTCGCGTGACGAGCGGCGCGAGGGGACGAAGATCATGCTGCGCGCGCTGGTGGAGCGGCGCATCGGACGCCGCGACCAGGCCAACGCGTGGATCTGGCGCCTAGCTTCCTACACGCGCGAGGTGCACGAGGAGTACGCGGTGCAGCGCTGGCCCGAGACCAAGCGGCTGCTCGGGCTGCTCGTCAACTCCTCCGGCGGCGCGCATGCGCGAAATGCGCGGCGCCTGATCCACGCCGCGCGCAAGCAGGATCGGCGCCTTGCGGCGGCGCTCCTCGCGGCCGCTCTGGCGCACACCCCCGAGGCCGAGGAGGCGCTGCGCGGGGCTCGCACGCGGATGGCGCGCAAGCCGCCTGCACTGGCGCGCGAGCTGCTGCGGAACTTCCCCAAGCGGCGCGCGCGTAGTGCGCGGCGCCGGCGCAGAGCCGAGGCTGCCGGCGCCGAGGAGGCGGCGGGCGAGGCCGCGCTCGAGGGTGTGAGCGCGGCGGGCGAGCAGGAGGAGGTCGGCGTGCAGGCAGGAGACGCGGACGAGGAGACGACTGCGGAGGACGCTCTCGTCGATCGCGCGCTCCCCGATGCGCCCGACGAGAACGCGCCCGCGCAGAACGCCCACCGGGAGGCACCGGGCGAGGTCGCGCCGGCGGACGGCGTACGGGGGGACGACCCGCAGCCGGACGGCGCTGCAGAGGAAGCCCTCGAGGAGCAGATCGAGGCGCAGGAGGCGCCCGAGGAGGAGGGCGCGCCGAGCGACGCGCCCGCCGATGACGTCGTCCGGGAGGCGCTCGAGAGCAAGCCTCCGGCGGAGCTCGATGGCGCTCGGGCGCTTGCGCCCCAAGCCGGCGACGAGCTGCAGCGCAACGTCGAAGACGCACTCGAGCACGCCGGCGAGTGAGCCACGGCCCGCTGCGCAGGTGACGTTCGCCGGGCATCCGCCGCGAGCACGAGCGGCACGGACGTGCGCCAGAGCTATGGGGTCGTCTCCAGGTGCACCTCGCCCGCCTCGAGCGCGCTGCGGCCGCCGTCGCTGCGCCTGACGATCAGGCGGCCGGCGCCGTCGATCCCGTCGGCGACTCCGCGCCCGCCCGACCATGCCACCGCGCGCCCCGCGAGCGCGTCGCGCGCGCGCCAGGCCTCGAGAACCTGTTGCGGCGGTTCGCGCAGGCGCCGCGCCAGCGCCTCGAGCAGCCGCGCGAGCGTCGGCTCGATCTCCTCGCGCGGGCGCTCCAGCGAAGCGGCGCTGCGCTGCAGCTCGGCGGGCAGCTGAGCGAGCTCGACCGACACATTGAGGCCGATCCCGAGCACCGCCCAGCCCTCCTGCGGGCGGCCCTCGGCGAGTATCCCCGCGAGCTTTAGCAGCCCCGAGCCCCTGAGCAGGACGATGTCGTTGGGCCACTTGATGAGCGCATCCTTGCCCGCGACGTCGCACACGGCGACGGCTGCGATCAGGGGCAGCAGCGCCGGCGGCGAGCGCAGCAGCAGGGACATCAGCAGCGAGCTGCCCGCCGGCGCCGTCCAGCGCCGTCCCTGGCGCCCGCGACCGGCGCTCTGCTCGGTGGCCGTCACGAGCGTTCCTCCAGGAGCGCCGGCGAGCGCGAGCTCGCGCGCGAAGTCGTTCGTCGACGGGGTGCAGCGTAGGTGCACGCGCGGGCGTCCCAGCTTGGAGGTGTACGCCCCCCCGGCGACGGGGGTCTGCGCGCGGCCGAGCCGGGCCGCGTCGCTCATGCCGCCCGTACGCGCAGCTGCTGCTCGGGCGCGATGCCCAGCGACTCGGCGGCCGAGCCCTGGTTGACGGCGATCGCAGCCATGCGGTTGCCGTCCTCGTAGACGACCAGCTCGCCCGCGTCCACGTCGGAGAAGGTGCCGGCGCGGCGCGCGGCAAAGACCTTCCCGGCCACCTCGATGACCAGGTCGCGCTGATCCGTGCCGAGGGCGCTTTCGAGCTCGGCGCCCGAGGCGTCCAGGGTCAGGTTGCCGAAGCGGTCGGCGCGCAGCACATGCGCGGTGAGCGCATCCTCCCCGACGTTCGCCCCCGGCAGCTGCAGCCGGCGCAGCTCGGCCGTGTCGATCGGCGCACCCACCTCGGCGAGCGGGGCGCCGGCGGCGAGCGCTGCGGCCACGGGCGCGAAGATGTCCCTGCCGTGGAAGGTCCGCGACACCGGCTGAAGGCGCTCCGGCGAGTGGCTGATCTCGACCGCCTCCAGCGCGCCTCCGAGGCGCTCGGCGGCGATCATCAGAAGGCCGTTGTCGGGGCCCACCAGCATGCGCTCGCGCTCGGCGGTGCGCACTGCGACGGCCGCTCGTCCGTCGAGCGCGCCGACGCCCGGGTCGACGACCGCGAGATGCACTCCGCAGGGCATGTAGGGGAGTGCGTCGGCGAGCACGAGGGCGCCTAGCCTGACGTCTCCGCGCGGGATCGCATGCGTGATGTCGATGATGCGCGCGTCGGGGCAGCGGCGCGCGATCACGCCGTGGCAGACGCCCACGAACTCATCCTCGTGACCGTAGTCAGACAGGAAGCTGACGAGCGGGCGTCCCATCGTCCGCCGCTCAGCCGGGCTGTGCCATGGCGTCGCCAAGGAGAGCCTGCACGAGCCCGGCGACGTCGTGGCGCGAGGCTTCGACGTCGACCTCCAACCCCGCCTCGTGCAGCGACTGGCTGGTGACGGGCCCGATCGAGACGATCCGCGTCTGCTGCGACAGCCCTCCCGGACGAGAGCCGTCGCTTACATCCCCGTCGCCGCTTGCAGCCGCGGCGAGGAAGGAGCGAACGGTCGAGGAGGAGGTGAAGGTGATGTAGTCGGCGGCCCGCGCGGTCGCCAGCACCTCGGCGGGCAGCGGCTCCACCACGGTTTCATACAGCGCCAGCACATCGACCTGCGCGCCGCGCGCGCGCAGCGCATCGGGGAGCACGTCGCGCGCCTCGCTCGCTCGCGCGATCAGAGCCCGGCTCACCGGCACCTCGGCCAGCGCCTCGACGAGCGACTCGGCGACGAAGCGCTCGGGGACGACGTCGGCGCGGATGCCCCGCTCCGCCAGCGCCCGCGCCGTTCCAGCGCCGATCGCCGCCACGCGCGCGCCGGCCAGGGCCCGCGCGTCCTGCCCCGCGGCGGCCAGTCGCTCGAACAGCGCGCCGACGCCGTTGGCGCTGGTGAGGCAGATGAGGTCGTACGAACCGAGATCGGGTGCCGGACCGTCGAGGCGGCGCACGCGGATCACGGGGGCCTGGACGACGGTCGCGCCCAGGCCTTCGAGCTCGCGCGCGAGTGAGCTGGCCTGCGCTCGAGCGCGCGTGATCGCGACGGTGCGCCCGGCAAGCGGACGCTTTGGGAGCCACGCGAGCTCGCTCGCAAGCGCTGCTACCTCGCCCACGACGACGAGCGCAGGCGGGCGGATCGCCTCCTCGGCGGCGCGCGCGCCGATCGTCTGCAGGGTGCCGCGCACCGTACGCTGGGCCGCGAGCGTTCCCGCTTCGACGACCGCCGCGGGCTGCTTGGGGTCGCGGCCGGCGGCGATCAACACCGCGGCCACTTCCGCGAGCTGCCGCACGGCCATGTAGAAGACCAGCGTGCCCGGGAACTCGGCGAGGGCGGCCCAGTCGAGATCGGTCTCCTCGCTCGCGTGCGCGGTGACGAGCGCGACCGCGCTGGAGACGCCACGGTGGGTGACGGGGATGCCGGCGTACGCGGGCGCCGCCAGCCCCGAGGTCACGCCTGGCACGACCTCGTAGGAGACGCCGGCTGCACGCAGCGCGAGCGCCTCCTCGCCACCGCGCCCGAACACGAACGGATCGCCGCCCTTCAGCCGTACGACCGTCTTGCCCTCGCGCGCCCGGCGGATCATGAGCGCCTCGGTCTCCTCCTGCGGCACGGCAGCTCCGCCGCCTTCCTTGCCGACGAACACCAGCTCCGCCTCGGGGCGAGCGGCGTCGAGCACCGCAGGCCCGATGAGGCGGTCGTACAGGATCACCTCGGCGGCGGCGATCAGCTCGAGCGCGCGCGCGGTCATGAGCCCCGGGTCGCCGGGCCCCGCGCCGACGAGGTACACGCGTCCGCTCAAACGCTGACCTCGCCACAGCGCGCGAGGATCTCCGCGGCGCCGGCCGCTGCCAGGCGGGCCGCCACCTCGCGCCCCAGCTCCTCGGGATCGCGGGCGTCGCCCCAGAGCTCGTCGAAAGCCCACAGCGAGCCGTCTGGCACTCCGACCCACGCTCGCAGCGCGAGGCGATCGCCGTCGGCGACGGCCAGCGCGCCCAGCGGCGTGCTGCAGCTCGCGCCGAGCGCGCGAGCCAGCGCACGCTCGGCCAGCAGGCACGCAAGCGTCTCGCCGTCGACGAGGAGGGCGACCGCCTCGAGCACGCGCGCATCGCCGCTTCGTGCCTGCAACGCCAGCGTCCCCTGACCGGGCGCCGGCACGAAGCGTTCGGGGTCGAGGACCGCGGAGATCGCGTCCTCGCGCCGCAGCCGCTGCAGTCCCGCGCGCGCGAGCACGATCGCGTCAAGCTCCCCCTCTTCGAGCTTGCGCAGGCGCGTGTCGACGTTGCCGCGCAGCGCCATCACCTCGAGATCCTCGCGCGCAGCTCGCAGCTGCGCGATGCGACGGATGCTGCTCGTCCCCACGCGCGAACCCGGCGCGAGCTCTGAAAGCGCACCGTCACCGCAGATCACGTCCTCGACGGCAGCGCGCGAAGGCGCACCCGCGAGCTGCAGCCCGTCAGCGAGCTCTCCGGGAACGTCCTTGGCCGAGTGCACAGCCAGGTCGATCTCGCCGCTCAGCAGCGCGCGCTCGAGCTCGGCCACCCAACGCGACTTGTCGCCCCCGCGCAAGCCGCGGTCGCCGCTGGTCACGATCGGGACGAGCTCCGCTTCTGGAAGCAGCGCCACGACCGACCGCGCCTGCGCCAGCGCGAGCGCGCTGGCGCGGGTTCCGACGCGCATCAGCGCTCGCGGCGGCGGCGCAGATCCAGCACCTCGGCCAGCTCCCCCGAGGGTTGCTGCTCGCGTGCGGCGTCGTCGCGCAGCCCGAACAGCTCGCGCGCGAGCTCGAGGCTGCCGTGGCCGCGCGCCTCGGAGTGGCTGCGCAGCCGGATCGTGGGCTCGTGCAGCAGCCGGCCCATCACCGCTCTGGCGATCGCCTCCACGCGCGCGAGGTCGCGCGCCGAGGCGGACTCCCAGCCGCCGGCGTTCTCCGCCAGGACCGCCTCCACGATCGCGCTGCCGTGCTCGCGCAGCGCGCTGACCGTGGGCAGGGCGTCGAGCTGCCCCAGCCAGCGGGCGAAGCGTCGGATCTCCTCCTCCACGATCGCCTCGGCGCGCGGGATCTCCTCGGCGCGCGTGTTGAGGTTGCGTGCCACCACCGCCTGAAGGTCATCGATGTCGTACAGGCTCACGCCCTCCAGCTCTGCGCACGCCGGATCGACGTCGCGCGGCACGGCGATGTCGATCAGAAGCAGCGGGCGGGCATCGCGCTCGCGCATCACCACCTCTAGCTCCTCCGGCCCGACGATCGCGTGCGGGGAGGAGGTCGAGGAAACGATGATGTCGGCGTGCACGAGCTGCTCGGGGAGCCCCTCGAGCCCTACCACCGAGCCGCCGAAGCGCTCGGCGAGGCTCAGCGCGCGGTCGGCGTGCCGGTTGGCGACGAAGATCGTGCCGGCGCCCTGCGATGCCAGCGCTCGCGCGGTCAACTCGCTCGTCTCGCCGGCGCCGATGATGACCACCTTGCGATCTCGCAGCCCGCCGACGATGCTCAGCGCGAGGTCGACGGCGACCGACGGCACGCTGACGCGGCTGGCGCCGATCGCGGTTTCGGAACGCACGCGCTTGCCCGTGCTCAGTGCAGCCGCGAACAGGCGGTTCGACAGGGGACCCGTGCAGCCCGCTTCCATGGCGGCTGCGTGGGCGCGCCGCACCTGGCCCTGGACCTCCGCCTCGCCCACGATCATCGAGTCGAGGCCCGCCGTCACGCGGTACAGCTGGCGCGCCGCGTCGCAGTTGCGAGGGGAGTAGATCACGTCTGCGAGCTCAGTCAGCCTGATCGAGGCGCGCCGCGCGAGCAGCCCGAGCACGTCGGCCTCCGCGCGCACGGGATCTCCTACCACCAGATAGACCTCGGTGCGGTTGCACGTGGAGATGACGACAACCTCGCGAACCTCTGGCGTGGCGGTGACGCGCTGGGTGAACTCGCGCGCCTGCGAATCGGTGAAGGCCAGCCGCTCACGAAGTGCGACCGGAGCGGTCTTGTGCGAGACGCCGAGCGCAACCAGCTCGCTCATCGCTCACCCGCCCGCGTGCCCGAGAGCTGCTCGGCGCCGCCACCCTGCCGCTGCGCGAGGATCTCCTGCAGCTCGCGCTGCACGCGGCTGAGGCGCAGGGCCATGATCGCGACGTACAGCAGCACGAGCGCGAACAGCACGATGTAGGCGCCCGCGACGTACTTTCCGGCCTCGTGCAGCGGCAACGCAGGCAGCGTCGCAAGCAGCGCGGCAGCCATCAGCCCGCCCGCCCGGAGATCGTCGCCGTCGAGGTCAGACCCGCGGACGCCATCGAGCCGGCTGCCCCGGCGCCTGCCTCGCGGGCCCGCGCGCCAACCGCATCCCCGGCTGCGTCGGGACTGTGAGGCGCGAGCTCCATCGCGCGGCGCAGCGCCCGCAGCTGTGAGCGCGCGCGCTTGGCCGCGAGCTCGTACGCGCACAGCGTCGCGTACAGCAGGGCGACCGCGAGCAGCGCGACCAGGAACGTCAGCGCCATGCTCGGCGGCAGGTTCGAGGTGCTGCCGAGAACGCGCGGGTGCACATACGCGCTGGCAAGACGCACCGCGATGAAGTTCATGGGCACGAACGCGCCCGCGGTCACCGCGAACACGGACGCATAGCGCGCCTGGCGCTCGGCGTCCTCGATCGCGAAGCGCAGCGGCTGGTAGGTCGCGTAGAGCAGGAACACGATCAAGAACGAGACCAGCGTGGGCTCGTCCCACACCCACCAGTGGCCCCATGAGCCCTTCGCCCAGATCGAGCCGGTGATCAGCGTCGCGACGCCGAAGATGAGGCTCGTGTGGATGGCCACGTACGAGCGTGCATCCCAGCGCGCGTCGCCGCTTCGCAGATGGGCGATCGCGAGCACACCGCCGGCGACGAATCCGCACAGCGAGACGATCGCAAGCGGCACATGCACGTAGAAGATCTTCTGCAGGAACCCCTGTTCGGCGTCGAGCGGGGCGTAGAAGAAGACCAGTGCGAGGGCCACCGCCATCGCGGCCAGCGTGCAAAAGGCCAGCACGGCGGCTCCCGAACCACGCAGCCGCCCTCCCTCGCGAGCGCTCCCAGCGGTCCGGAGCGTAGCCCGATGCCCGCTGCTAGGAGAGCCGGAAGTCAAGGTCAGTCCTCCACGAGGAAGTCGAACAGGGCGTATGCAATCAGCCCGAACAACAGATCATAGAGCCCCAGCGTCAGCAGCCAGCGCGCCGACAGCCCGCCCGGGGGGCCGAGCGCGAGCAGCGGCGATGAAGCGCGCGCGCCGCCGATCACGACCGGAACCAGCAGCGGCAACGCCAGCAGGGGCCCGAGCAGGTCGCGGGCCCGCGTGCGCACGGTGAGCGCCGCAACCATCGTGCCGATCGCCACGATGCCGAGGTCCCCCAGGGCCAGCACGGCGAGCAGCCCCGGCAGCGCGTGGCCGATCGACGGCTCGAGCAGCAGCAGCGCGAAGGCGGGAACGGCCACGAGCTCGAGCGCGACCACGTAGATGAGCAGGGCGAGGGCCTTGGCCGCGAGCATCGCCGTGCGGTCAACTGGAGCGAGCAAGAAGGCATCGAACCCGCCCTGGTCGGCGTCGGCGACGAACAGCCGGTTGATGCCGAGCATGGAGGCGAACAGCAGCGTCACCCACAGGATCCCAGCCGCGAGGTCGGCGTCGACGCTCGAGCGGTTCAGCGCGAAGTGAAAGACGACGAATGTCGTGACGGCGAACAGCGCCATGCCGGGCACCGACTCGAGCGTGCGCAGCTCGACCAGCAGCTCCTTGCGCAGCACTGCCATCACGGCGCCCCTCATCGGTACAGCCCGGCGATCTCCTCGACGCTCACGCGCGCGCGCTCGCGCAGCAGCGCCACGCATCCAGCACGCAGGCCGAGCACCTGGTCGGCTTCGGAGATCCCGCCGTGGGGGTCGTGGCTGCAGATCACGCGCGTGCGGCCCGGCGCCGGCCCGATGAGCGGCTCGACAAGCTCGATCGCGGCGGGATCGAGGTTCGCGCGCGGCTCATCCAGCAGCAGCAGCTCGGGCTCGTGCAGGACCGCGCGCGCGACGGCGGCGCGCTGGACCATGCCGCGGGAGAGGGTCCGCAGCGGCTCATCCGCGCGACCGTCGAGGCCGAGCCGCTCCAGCAGCTCGTCCACCCGCGAGAGCTTCACGCGGTGCAGCCGTGCATGAAAGCGAAGGTTCTCGCGAGCCGTGAGCTCGCGGTAGAGCAGCGGCTCGTGGCCGAGCAGCCCGATGCGCCCGCGCACGGACCACGCCTGCTGCGGGAGGGGCGCGCCGAGCACCTCGACGCTGCCCGCGTGCGGGCGCAGCAGCGTCGCGAGCACGCGCAGCAGCGTCGTCTTGCCGGCTCCGTTGGGGCCGAAGACGACGAGCGTCTGACCGCTCTGCAGGCGCAGCGAGACGTCGCTGAGGGCCTCGCGCTCGCCGTAGCGGCGAGCGAGCCCCTCGACCTGCACGACGGGCACGTTCAGGCTCTCGTGAGCAGCGCCGTCCGCTCGCGCTGCGCGCGCGCGATCAGCTCGCGCACGGCGTCCTCTCCGCTGCCGCCGTCGCTCACGTGCGCCCGCAGCAGCTCGATCGGGTCGGGGTCGCCGTTGACGATCCCCTCGAAGAACTCCTTTCGATCCTGGTAGGTGGGCAGCGTGCTCTTGGCCCACCCGCGCGCGTCGTTGAGCAGCATCGCAAGCCGCGCGTAGGGCTCGCCGTACTGCATCTCGATCTCCCTCTTCATGCGCTTTGCGAGCGCCGGCGAGGCGCCCGCGGTCGAGATCGCGATCGCCAGGGGTCCCGTGCGCACGATCGCCGGCAGGATGAAGCTGCACAGGGGCGGCACGTCGACGACGTTGACGAGCGTCGAGCGGCGCTCGGCGTCTTCGAACACGGCGATGTTGACCGGCGTCTGGTTCGTCGCCGCGATGACCAGCAGCGCGCCCTCGAGATCGGCCACTCCTCGATACTCGCGCTGAAGCCACTCGATCGAGCCCTCGCGCGCGTACTCGGCGAGCTCCTCCCGCGCCTGCGGAGCGATCAGCGTCACCGTCGCCTCGCACGCGAGCAGCCCATCGACCTTCTCGAGCCCCACGTCGCCGCCGCCGACGACCACGCAGCGGCGCCCACCGAGCCTCAGGCAGGCGATGTACAGCGGCGTCTCGAGCATGCCCTGCACGCAGCTCTGGTCGCAGATCTCCTTGCGCAGCTGGCACACGCACTGCTTGCCGGCATAGGCCTGGGCGGGCATGGCCACAGGGTAGTGCAGGCCGGGGGCGAGCCGATGCTGAGCACAGGTGCGGCGCAGAGCGCGGCTGAGCGGGCTCGTGCGGCCTGCGGCGCGCCTCGCCGTACGAGCGGGTGACGTGCCCGGGCCGCTTGCCCGGCGCGAGGTCACGGCCTACTTGTCAGCCCGCCGGCCGAGCACGCGCGCGCTGAGGCGCGCAAGCGTCAGTGCGCCTCTGCGCCACGCGCGCTCGCGGTCGCTCTCGCGCGCAGAGCGAAGCTTGGCTACCGTGCGCGCCGCGCGCGCGCTGAGCTCGTCGTAGGGGCCCCACCACAGCCCGCGCATGGCCGGGGGGTCCCACGTGATGAGCTTCTCCTGGGCGCACGCACGCAGTCCCGCCTCGCCCAGCGTGCGGCCCAGGCCTCCGCGCGCGGCCGCGCCCCACGGCCCTCGCGAGACAGTCGGGCTGGGCAGGTGGTCGTTGAGCCAGACCATGCCCGCCCGCAGCTCACGCGCGATGCGCTGCGCCTGGTAGCGGTCGTCCGTCCACACGGAGGCTCCCAGCGCGAAGTCGCTGTCGTTGGCCAGCGCGATCGCGTCTTTCACCGAGTCGACCGCGACCACCGCCAGCACGGGCCCGTCGATGGGGTCGCGCATGATGCGCATCGAGTGCGTGACCCCGCTGAGCACCGCCGGTGCGTAGAAGCAGCGCGGCTGGCACCCCGGCGGCGTCACGGGTCCGCCGCAATGCAGGCGAGCGCCCTGGGCGAGCGCCTCCTGAACCAGCTCGTCGACGTGCTCGACGCGTCGCGCTGAGGCGAGCGGCCCGACCTGCGTGCGCGCGTCGGCGGGGTCGCCCACGACGAGCGCCTCGGCGCCCGCGACCAGGGCGCCCACGAAGCGATCGTGGATCTCGCGCGCCACGTACACGCGCTCGATCGCTCCGCGCGCCTGGCCGGCGCCGGCGCAGCCGGCCCACAGCGCACCCGCAACCGCGCGCGGGAGGTGCGCGTCGGCGAGCACGAGCATCGCGTCCTTGCCGCCCAGCTCGACCGCGACCTCCTTCTCGCGCTCGACCCCAGCGCCGGCGACGATGCGCCCCACGGCCGGCGAGCCCGTGAACAGGATCTTGTCGACCGGCGCCTGCGCCAGGGCGACGCCGATCTCGGCTCCTCCGTGCGCGATGCGCACCAGGCCCTCCGGCAGGCCGGCACGCGCGAGCACGCGCGAGATCCGCTCGCCCGCCAGCGCGGCGCGCGCGGCGGGCTTGAACGTGACGCCATTACCCGCCAGAAGGGCGCCCGCGATCTGCCCCAGCGGCTGCGCGAACGGCGCGCTGCCCGCTCCGATCACGCCCACCACGCCGTAGGGCTCGTACGCCAGGCGCGCGCGCTTGGCGAGCGCCAGCGCGCGGCTGGTGCGCACGCTCCGCGGCCCCAGCACGCGTGCGCCCTCATCGGCGATCCACAGCAGCGCGTCGATCGCAGGCAACAGCTCCAGCGCCGCCACCTCGCCGGCGGGCCGGCCCTGCTCGCGCACGAGCACGCCCAGGAGCTCGTCGAAGTCGTCGATCACGGCCTGGGCCATGCGCCGCATGTAGCGGGCCCGGTCCTTCACGCGCAGCAGCGCCCATAGGGGCTGGACCATCGCCACCGCCGCCACGACATCTGCGATCTGCTCGCGCGGCGTGGCCTCGACGCTGCCCAGAAGCTCGCCCGTGGCGGGGTTGCGCGAGGCGATCCTCGACGCCTGCGGACTCTCGCTGACGGTCGCGCTCATGGCTGCGCGATTATCGCTCCTGCGGCCCCCGCGCCTCGCGCACTTCGCGCAGGCGCCGCGCCAGCTCCTCCTCGGCCGCGTCCGGGTCATAGAAGCGCTCGCCGGCGAGCTGCTCAGGAAGCAGCGGCTGGCTTGAGAGGTGTCCGGGGTTGCGGTGCGGGTTCTCGTAGCCGCCCTTGCGCCGTCCCGGGCGCGGCCCGGAGCGCAACCAGCCCGGCACCTCGGCGGCGCCGTGCTCGCGCACATGACGCTCAGCCGCCGAGAGCGCGCGCCCGGCGGCGTCGGACTTGGGCGCGAGCGCCAGGTAGATGGCCGCCTGCGCGAGCGCGAAGCGAGCCTCTGGCAACCCCACGTGCTCGACCGCCTGCGCCGCAGCCGTCGCCACGGACAGCGCGGCGGGGTCGGCGTTGCCGATGTCCTCCGAGGCGAGGATCACCATGCGCCGCACGATGAAACGCGGGTCCTCGCCGCCCTCGAGCATCACGGCGAGGTAGTAGAGGGAGGCGTCGGGGTCCGAGCCGCGCGTGGCCTTGATCCAGGCCGAGATGTAGTCGTAGTGACGATCGCCGCCTTTGTCGTACAGGAGGATCCGTCGCTGCAGCGCGTCGCCCGCGCGCTCCAAGGTGACGTGCTGCTCGCCGTGCTCGTGTGCCGTGCGCGCTGCGATCTCGAGCGCGTTCAAGGCCGTGCGCGCGTCGCCTTCGCTGCGCGCGGCCAAAAACTCGATCGCATCGTCATCGGGCAGCGGCCCCTCGAGGCTCGAGAGCGCGCGCCGCAGCACCAGCTCGACCTCCTCCGGACTGAGCCCGCTCAGCGCGTAGACGCGCAAGCGCGAGAGCAGCGCGCCGTTGACCTCGAAGGCAGGGTTCTCGGTGGTGGCGCCGATGAGCGTCACGAGCCCCTCCTCCACCGCCGGCAGCAGCGCGTCCTGTTGGGCCTTGTTGAAGCGGTGGATCTCATCGAGGAAGAACACCGTCTCGGCGCTCGCCGTCGTGTTCTGGGCGAGCGCCCGGCGATGTGAGGCTCGCTCGATGACGCCCCGAACCTCCGCCCTTCCAGCGGCGACCGCGCTCAGCTCCTCAAACGCGGCTCCCGAGCTCTCCGCCAGCATGCGTGCGAGCGTCGTCTTGCCCGACCCCGGCGGCCCGTAGAGCACCATCGAGTGCGGCCTGCCCTGCTCGATCGCCGTGCGCAGCGCCGAGCCCTCGCCAAGCAGATGGGACTGACCCACGAACTCCTGCAGGCGCATGGGGCGCACGCGCGCGGCCAGCGGCCGCTGGCCTATGTCGGCGGTGCGCGTGGCGCCCGCCGCGCCGTGGTCGCCGGCGCGCCCTGAGCCTTCGACGTCGAAGAGGCTGTCGTCCATTGCACTGAGTATGCGAATTTCGGCGCGAGGCAGGGCGCCGTAGATCAAGCGTCGAAGTCTGTAGCGGGTATGAACTACATTGTGACTATCGGCATCTACCCCAGCAGAGGCGTTGGGAAGTTGGCTACGGGCATCGTCATAGGCTCTCGCCGCTTGATCTGCGGAGCGGTGGCGCGATGAGCGAGTCGCCACATGCGAACCACGGCTGGTCGCTCAGGAACACCCCATGAGCGTGGGCGCCGCCGAGGTCGTGCCCGCGGGCGAGCTGACGTTCCTGGAGCCCGTTGGCGAGATTGCCGCGCGATCGCCCCTGCAGCTCTTCTGGCGGAGGTTCAGACGCGACCGCGTGGCGATCGTCTCGCTTGCGTTCGTCATCTTCCTCGCGATCGTCGCGCTCGCCGCGCCGCTGATCGTGAAACTCCTCGGGCTGCCGGGACCCTACACCCAGAACCTCAACCTGACGGACGAATTCGGCAGCCCACTGGGCCCAAGCGCGGCGCACCCCTTCGGCGTCGACCAGCTCGGCCACGACGTGATGTCTCGCGTCATCTACGGCACCCGCGTGTCGCTCGAGGTGGGCATCATCGGCACCGCGATCGCGACGACGATCGGCGTGGTGCTGGGCACGGTGGCCGGCTACTACAGGGGGTGGGTGGACACGGCGCTGTCGCGGACCGTCGACGTGGTGCTGTCGATACCGATACTGCTGCTCGGCCTCGGCATCGGCGCCGCGTGCGCCGTGCGCGGCTGCCTCGGAGGGGCCGTCTCGCCTGGGACGAGCACGATCATCTTCCTGATCTCGCTCGCCACCTGGACGTACATCTACCGCCTCACGCGGGGCCTGGTTCTGTCGCTGCGCGAGCGCGAGTTCGTCGAGGCCTCGCGCGCTCTGGGAGCCTCGGACGCGCGCATCATGTTCCGCGAGATCGTCCCCAACCTCGTGGCGCCGGTGATCGTCTACGCGACGCTGCAAATTCCGCTGAACATCCTGCTCGAGGCCTCGCTGTCGTTCCTTGGCGTGGGCGTGCGCCCGCCGACGGCCAGCTGGGGCCAGATGATCGCCGCGGCCACGCCGATCTTCAACACCGCCTGGTGGTACATGGTCTTTCCGGGCGCCGCGCTGCTGCTGACGGTGCTCGCCTTCAACCTGCTCGGCGACGGATTGCGCGACGCGCTCAACCCAAGGACTGCGCGGTGAGCCAACCACACAAACGACAAGCAAAGGAGGCGGCTGAATGAGGTCGCTAAGAACGATTGTCCTCACGGCGCTTGCTGCGGCGCTCACCGTGGCGCTCGCGGCCTGCGGCTCGAGCAAAAAGAGCACGGGCGCGAGCGCGAGCTCGGGCACCCCTGCCGGCGTCATCAACCCGGCGACCGAGTCGCTCACCGGCGGCAAAAGGGGCGGGGTCCTGAACGACGTCCAGAGCGAGGACTTCGAACACCTCGACCCGGGCGTGGCCTACTTCCAGCTGGATTATGAGATCGGCTCGGCAACGCAGCGCAACCTCTACAGCTACAAGCCGAACACTTTCTCGGAAGTGACGCCCGACATGGCCGAAGGGCCGCCGCAGCTCTCGAACGGCAACAAGACGATCACGATCAAAATCCGCAAGGGCGTGCACTTCAGCCCGCCGGTCAACCGCGAAGTGACGGCCGCCGACGAGGTCTACGCGATCGACCGCGTTGCCGATCCGAACGTCGCGAACCCGTACTACCTGGGCTACCTGGCGTCGGTGGAAGGCATGAAGAGCTCCAAAGGCGGCCCCATCCCCGGCGTCAAAGCGCTGGACAAGTACACGCTGCAGCTGAAACTGACCGAACCGCAGGGGCCGATCGTGGTCGGCTCGATGGTGCTGCCCTACACGGCGCCGGTGCCGGAAGAGTACGCCAAGAAGTTCGACGCCAAGAAACCGAGCGAATACGTCAACTACATGGTCGCCACGGGCCCGTACATGCTCAAGGCCAACAGCGCGGGGAAGATCCTCGGCATCGGCTACCAGCCGGGCAAGTCGCTCACGCTCGTGCGCAACCCCAACTGGAACGCGAGCACGGACTTCCGTCCCGCCTATCTGGACCAGATCAACGTCTCGATCGGCGGCGACTCGAACGTCATCGGCCGCCAGGTCCTGGAAGGCAGCCATATGACCCAGTCCGATGCGCCGGCGGCTCCGATCCTCAAGCTCGCGGCCCAGCAGCACCCTAGCCAGCTGCTGATCTCTGCCGGGGGCGGCGCGGGTGACCGCTACATCGCTGTGAACAACAGCGACGGGCCGTTCAGGAACGTCAACCTGCGCAAGGCGCTTTGGGCAGCGACCGACCGCGAAGCTCTGGACAAGCTGCGCGGCGGCAAGCTCGTCTCAGACGTCATGACGCACTTCCTGTGGAACGGCATCGCCGGGTTCGAAGAAGCCGGTGGCTACCCGGGGCCAAAGGTGGACTACAACGAACACCCGCAGGGCGACATGGCGGTCGCGGAAAAGTACATGAAGCTCGCCGGTTACCCGAGCGGCAAGTACACCGGCTCTGAAACGCTTCAGGTCGTCGGCGACTCCTCGGCGCCGGCGAACAACGTCGCCGAAGCGGTGAACCAGACGCTGAAATCGCTCGGCTTCAAAACGAAGCTGAACCTGGTCGAGCACACGGTCATGTACTCGAAGTACTGCGGCGTGGTCTCAGAAAAGATCGACGTCTGCCCGAACGTCGGCTGGATCCCCGACTTCGGCGATCCCCAGGCGGTGCTGGACGTGCCCTTCAACGGCAACCTGATCGTCAAGAACGGCACCAACTCCAACTGGGGGCTGGTCAACCACGCGAAAATCAACGCAGCGATGGAAGCCGCCTCCAAGGTCGTCGGTGTGCAGGCCCGCGGCGAAGCGTGGGCGAAGATCGACCGCGAACTGGTGGAAGAAGCGGTCGTGGTCCCCTACCAGTGGGCCAAGGAACCCTACATCAAGTCCAAAGACGTGGTGGGTGTGGGGCAGTTCTGGAACGCGGGCACCTGGGACTACGCGTACACATCGCTGAAGTAGTCGCGGCTGGACAGCGGCCGAGGGGCGGGCGCACGCCCGCCCCTCGGTGCAGCTGCGCATCAAGCTTGGACGCGAAGCGCGGGGAGCGCTCGCGAAGGATCGGACCTCCGGCGATGCCGTCTCACAGACAATGACCCGCTACATCATCCGCAGGCTGCTGTGGGGGGTGCTGCTGCTGATCGTCGTCGCGGCGCTGCTCTTCCTGATGTTCCGCTATCTGCCCACGGCCGATCCTGCCAAGCTCAGGGCGGGCCGGCTGCAGAGTCCGCAGATCATCGCCGAGATCCGCCACACCTACGGGCTCGACAAATCCCTGCCGGCGCAGTTCTGGCTCTATATGAAGAACCTGTTCCTGCACTTCAACCTCGGCTACAGCTACTACAGCAACGCGCCGGTCAAGGAACTGCTCTTCAACCGGCTGCCGGCGACGCTCTCGCTGGTCTTCGGCGGCGCGATCGTGTGGGTGATCACCGGTCTCAGCGTGGGCATCATCTCGGCGAGGCGCGCCGGCTCGCGCCTTGACCGCGCGAGCATGAGCTCGGCGCTCGTGCTGGTGTCGGCGCCGGAATACTGGCTTGGCCTGATCGTCCTGTACCTGTTCGCCGCCGACATCGGGCGGGTGCACATCTTTCCCGGCGCGGGTAGCTACGTGGGGCTGACGTACGACCCGGTGAAATGGTTCGAGTCGCTGATCTTGCCCTGGCTCGTCGTGGCCGCCGGCAGCGCCGCGATCTACGCGCGGCTGATTCGCGGGAGCCTGATAGAGACGATGGGAGAGGACTACATCCGCACTGCGCGCGCCAAGGGGCTGCCCGAGCGCACTGTCGTCCTGCGCCACGGGGTGCGCGCGGCGATCAATCCGGTCGTGACGGTCCTAGGCGTCGACATCGGCGTGCTGCTGGGCAGCTCGGTGCTCGTCGAAACGGTCTTCAACATCCCCGGGATCGGGCGACTCAACTACATCGCGATCACGCACGCCGACTTCCCGATCGTGCAGGGGACGGTGCTGTTCGCGGCCCTGGTCATCATCGTGGCGAACATCATCGTCGACATCGCCTATGCGTACCTCGATCCGAGGGTGCGCTACTCGTGAGCGCGAGCGAAGCCCTTGGCGCGCCCTCCGCGGCCGGTCTCGGCGAGCCGCTGCTGCGCGTCGAGGACCTGCGCGTGCAGTTCGCGACCGACGACGGCATCGTGCACGCCGTCGACGGCATCACCTACCAGGTCCACCGCGGACGCACGCTCGGCATTGTCGGCGAGTCCGGCTCGGGCAAGACGGTCGCCTCGCTGACGACGCTCGGGCTGACGCGCCAGCAGGGCGCGCACATCTCCGGGCGCATCCTGTTCGAGGGGCGCGACCTGGTTGGGCTGCCTGACGAGCAGCTGCGCGCGATCCGCGGCAACGAAATCGCGATGGTCTTCCAGGACCCGCTGTCCTCGCTGCATCCCCTGTTCCGCGTCGGCGCCCAGTTGATCGAGGCCGTGCTCGCTCACCGAAGCGTCTCGCGTGCGCAGGCGCGCGAGCGCGCGATCGAACTGCTCGGGCTGGTCGGCATCCCAGACCCCGCCGGCCGTGTCGACAACTACCCGCACGAGTTCTCGGGGGGGATGCGCCAGCGCGCGATGATCGCGATGGCGCTCGCCAACGAGCCCAAGCTGCTGATCGCCGACGAGCCGACGACGGCGCTCGACGTCACCGTGCAAGCGCAGATCCTCGCGCTGATCGAGCGCCTGCAGCGCGAGCTGAACATGGCGATCGTGATCATCACCCACGACCTCGGCGTGGTGGCGGAGATGGCCGACGACATCGCGGTCATGTATGCCGGGCGCATCGTGGAGACCGCGCCCGGCAGCGTCATGTTTGCCGGACCCGAACACCCGTACACCTGGGGCCTGCTCAAGTCGATCCCCATGCTCTCGGGTCCGCGCGCGCAGAGCCTCGTGCCGATCCCGGGAACGCCCCCGAGCCTCATCCGCAGGCCTTCGGGCTGCCACTTTCACCCGCGCTGCCCGTACGCGCAGCCCGACCACGCGCGCATCGATCCGGCGCTTGAGCCCGTGCCCGGTAAGGACGACCACCACGTCGCGTGCCTGCTGGACGCGGCCGACCGGAAGCGTTTGTGGGCCGAGCTTCAGGCGGGGCGCATGCCCGATCAGGCGCTCGCCGCGACGGGACTCGGCGGAGCGAGGCCATGAGCGAGCCGCTGGTCGGGGTGCGAAACCTCGTCAAGCACTTCCCGATCACGCGCGGCATCCTCTTCCGGCGCCAGATCGGCGCGGTGCAGGCCGTAGACGGAGTGAGCCTCGAGGTCGAGCGCGGCGAGACGCTCGGCATCGTGGGGGAGACGGGTTGCGGCAAGAGCACGACCGCGCGCCTGATCATGCGCCTGCTCGACCCCACCTCGGGCGAGATCAGCTTCGAGGGGCGCGACATCACGCGGCTGCGGGGCGGAGAGCTGAAGTCGGTGCGGCGCGAGATGCAGATGATCTTCCAGGACCCCTACTCCTCGCTTAACCCGCGCAAGACGATCGGCTCCATCATCGGCGAGCCGTTCGCGATCCATGGCATGCACAAGGACAAGGCGGAGCGCAAGCAGGTAGTGCAGACGCTGATGGAGACGGTTGGCCTGAACCCCGAGCACTACAACCGCTACCCGCACGAGTTCTCGGGGGGCCAGCGTCAGCGGATTGGCGTCGCGCGCGCCCTCGCTCTACGGCCGAAACTGCTGATCGCCGATGAGCCAGTCTCCGCGCTGGACGTCTCGATCCAAGCGCAGGTGCTCAACCTGCTGCGCGAGATGCAGGACCGCTTCGGGCTGACGCTGATCTTCATTGCGCACGACCTTTCGGTCGTGCGCCACATGTGCGACCGCGTCGCCGTCATGTACCTCGGAAAGTTCGTCGAGGTCGGCCCCGGCGATTCACTGTACGGCTTTCCGCGCCACCCCTACACGGGCGCGCTGCTCGCGGCTGTGCCCGTTGCCGACCCCGCGGCGCACGGAAGCGAGCGGCGGCTGTTGAGCGGCGATGTCCCCAGCCCCGCGTTCCCGCCGGCTGGGTGTCGCTTCCACACGCGCTGCCCCAAGGCGCAGCCGCTGTGCTCGCAGAAGGAGCCTCCGCTCGAGGACAAGGGCAGCGGCACGCGCACCGCCTGCCACTTCCCGTTGACGCGCGAGGAGGTCGCTGCCACAGGCGTGCGATCCGCTCTATGAGCGGCGAGGATCCGGGGACGAGAGAGCCCGGCGCGGAGGCGCAGGAGCTCCTCTGTCGGCTGATCCGCTTCAACACGGTCAACCCGCCCGGCAACGAGCGCCCGGCGCAGGAATATCTGGCCGGACACCTTCGTGAGGCAGGCCTCGAATGCGAGCTCCTGGGCGGCGAGGAGCAGCGCCCCAACCTGATCGCGCGCTTGCGCGGCGCGGCGAGCTCTGACGGGCCGAGGGTGTGCTATCTCGGCCACGTCGACACCGTGCTCGCGCATCCCGCCGAGTGGACGCACGACCCCTGGTCAGGCGCGCTCGCCGACGGCTGCGTGTGGGGACGCGGCGCACTGGACATGAAGTCGCAGGTGGCCGCCGAGGTCGCCGCGGTCTGCTCGCTCGCGCGCGAGGGATGGCGCCCTGCGAGCGGCGAGCTCTTGCTCGTGGCGGTCGTCGACGAGGAGACCGGCGGCGAGCTGGGCGCGCACTGGCTGACGACGACGCATCCCGAGAAGGTGCGCTGCGACATGCTCATAAACGAGGGCGGCGGCTCGGTGTTCGAGGTAGCCGGCAGGCGCTGCTATGGCGTGTGCTGCGCCGAGAAGGGGATCTTTCGCTTCGCCGTGCGCACGCACGGCGTCGCCGGGCACGCGTCGATGCCCGGCATGGGCGAGAACGCGCTGCTGAAGATGGCGCCGCTGCTCGCGCGGCTGGGCGAGCGCCAGCCCTCGTACGTGCTCACCGAGGAGTCGCGCGCCTTCCTGCGGGGCATCGGCGAGGATCCCGAGGACCCGCAGGCGGCTGTCGCACGCCTGCGCGAGGAGGACCCGCGCCTTGCGATCTCCTTCGAGCCGATGCTCGGCGTCACGTTCACGCCCACCCGCATCAACGCATCGGAGAAGATCAACGTGATTCCCTCGCGCGCAGAGCTGAGGGTCGACTGCCGCGTCCCCCCGGGCCTGGGCGAGACCGAGGTGCGCGCCGGCATCGCCGAGGTGCTGGGCCGGGGCGCGTTCGAGATCGAGTTCACCGAGCGCGTCGTGGGCAACGGCTCGCCGCCTGAGACGCGGCTGATGGGAGCGATCGCAGAGTGGATCGGCGAGCACGACGCGGGCGCTCGCGCCGTGCCCGTGATCCTTCCCGGCTTCACCGACTCGCGCCACTTCCGCGAAGCATTCCCCGACTGCGTCGCCTACGGCTTCTTCCCGCACCGCTACCAGTCGCTGCACGAGACCGCGCCTCTGATCCACGCCGCGGACGAGCGCATCGACGTGCGCGACCTGCATCTCGCCACGAAGTTCTACCGCAACCTCGCGCAGCGGCTGCTCGGGTAGGCGCGCCTGCCGCGCGCCTGCTGCGCCTTTTCAAAGCGCGCGCCAGCAGGCATACTTCAAAGATGCCAAGGATGGCGGAAGTGCTGCAGGCGGTGAACGCTTCGGTCGCGGCTGCGGTGCGCGGCGTCTTTCACTCCCCACCTGCCGCGCTCGCGCACGCCCTGCAGGGCTACGGCAAAGGCTCGGGCGCGCACGCCACGCCCGCCGTCGTGACGCCCGTCAGCACGGTCAGCTCCTCGCACGTCTCCTTCGTGCAGGAAATCCAGAACTTCGCCTACAACTGGTCGCCGGTCGTGATGATCGTCTTCTTCGCGTCGCTGCTGTTCCTGATGTGGCGCACGCTGAAGGTGATGCCGCGGGTCAAGCCGCAGCAGATCAAGCCCGCGTCGAACCAGTCCGTTTCCTTCGAGGACATAGCGGGCGTGGATGAGGCCAAGGCTGAGCTGGCCGAGATCGTCGAGTTCCTGCGCGACCCAAAGCCATTCCTCGCCCTCGGCGCCAACGTTCCCAAGGGCATCCTCCTGCACGGCCCCCCTGGCACCGGCAAGACACTCCTGGCGAAGGCCGTCGCGCACGAATCCGGCGCGCAGTTCTTCGCCCAGTCGGCGGCCTCGTTCGTGGAGATGTTCGCGGGCCTCGGTGCCGCGCGCATCCGGCGGCTGTTCGCCGTCGCGCGAAAGCACGAGCCGGCGATCATCTTCATCGACGAGCTCGACGCTGTCGGAGGCAGGCGCGGCATGGACATCTCGGGCGAGAAGGATCAGACGCTCAACCAGCTGCTGGTCGAGATGGACGGCTTCTCGACCAGCGGGCGCGTCGTCGTGATCGCGGCGTCGAACCTGCTCGAGAAGCTCGATCCGGCGCTGCTGCGCCCGGGCCGCTTCGACAGGCAGGTGTTCGTGGTGCCGCCCGACGTCAAGGGCCGCGAAGGCGTGCTCGCAGTGCACACGCGCGAGAAGCCGCTCGCCGATGTCGACCTGGCGCTGGTCGCGCAGCAGACCAGCGGCCTCACGGGCGCCGACCTCGCGAACATATGCAACGAGGCCGCCATCTTCGCCACGCGAAGGGGTGCGAGCAAGATCGCGATGAGCGACTTCGACGCAGCCCTCGAGCGCGTGATCGCGGGCGTGCAGTCGCGGCGGGTGCTAAACGACCACGAGAAGCGCGTCGTCGCATTCCACGAGGCGGGCCACGCGCTCTGCGGCGAGTTGCTGCCCACCGTCGATCGCGTGCACCGCATCTCGATCGTCCCGCGCGGACAGGCTCTCGGCTACACGCTCAACCTGCCCGCAGAGGACCGCTATCTGAAGACGCGCGAGGAGCTGGTCGACTACATGACCGTGCTGTTCGGCGGGCGCGTGGCCGAGCAGGTCGTGTTCGGCGCGATCACCACCGGCGCCTCCGACGACCTCAAGCGTGTGGCCGACATCTCGCACGCGATGGTGCACGACTACGCGATGGGCACCGCAGGCGTCGGGCGCTCGCCCGACGGCGACGTGCGCCTGTCGGAGACGACGCTTCGCATCCGTGACGAGGAGCGCCAGGCGCTGATCGAGGAGGCGCGGCGTGCCGCGCAGAGGATGATCGTCTCGCACCGCGCCCAGCTGGACGCGCTGGCGCACGAGCTGCTCGTGCACGAGGTGCTCGAGCGGGAGTCCATCGAGCGGATCATGGAGGGGGTTCCACGCATGGAACGCCCGCCAGGCGCAGGACTGCGGGTGGTGGCCGCACGGCCCGCCGCAGACGGCCGGCCGCATACGTAGCGCCGCCTGACGGGCGATCGCGCCGATGCTGCGAGGCCGCTGCGCAGGTCGCGGCCGCCGCGGAGGGGCGATCGCGTAAATAGACTGCTGAGCGTGCTTGACCGCATCGACCACATCGGCGTGGCCGTGCAAGACCTGGACGCCGCGCTCGAGCTGTATCGCGACCGGCTCGGGCTGAGCGTCGCCCACCGCGAGATCGTGCAGGAGCAGGGCGTCGAGGCCGTGCTGCTCGACGCGGGAGAGAATCACGTGGAGCTGCTCGCGCCGCTGGGTCCCGAGACACCGGTCGGCAGGTTCCTGGCCAAGAGCGGCCCAGGCCTTCACCACGTCGCCTATCAGGTGAAGGACATCGACGCCGCGCTCGATGCGATCAAGGCTGCGGGGCTCGAGCTGATCGACTCCCGTCCCCGCGCCGGTATCCGCGGCTCACGCGTCGCCTTCATGCACCCTCGCGCGACCGGCGGCGTGCTGACCGAGATCGTGCAGCCGGCCGCGAGCCTGGTGAGCCATTGATGCCAACGAGCAGGCGCATCGGGGTGGGCTTTCAGGGCGGACAGGTGCTCTCGCTGCGCGTCACCGACGAGCAGCTGAAGGCCTTGCAGCAAGCGCTTGGCGGCAGCGGCTGGCACGACGTCGAGAGCGACGAGGGGCTCGTGCGGCTCGATCTCTCGCAGGTCTCATACGTGCGCTCCGAGAGCGAGGACCTGCGCGTCGGCTTCAGCGCTTAGTGCCTTGCGCTCCGTGGACGAGCAGCTCCTGCGCGTCGCGCGCACGCGCGGGCACGGCCCAGCTTCCGAGCGCGCCGTGGCGCGCTTCTCGCGGCTGGGCGAGCACGGCGCGGTGTGGCTTGCGATCGGGCTGCTCTCAGCGGCGGCCGATCGCAAACGCCGACCAACCTGGCGCCGGGCGACGGCAAACGTCGCCCGCGCCTATCTCCTCAACACCCTGCTGAAGCTGCTGATACGCCGTCCGCGTCCGTTGCTGGACGGACTGCCCGCGCTCGCCGGCACCCCCACCGGTCTCAGCTTCCCGAGCGCGCACGCGGCGACCTCATTTGCCGGCGCGCGCTCCTACTCGCGTGCGGGCCTGCGGGCGAGGCCCCTGTACCTGCTCGCGGCTTCGCTGTCTGCCTCGCGCGTGTACCTCGGCGTGCACTATCCCTCCGACGTGCTCGGCGGGGCGCTGCTCGGGGCGGCACTGGGACGGCGCGTCGAGCGCCGCCAGGGGCCACGATGAGCACCAGGATCGGGATCGTCGGCATGCCCAACGCCGGCAAGTCCTCGCTGTTCAACGCGCTCACCAGCGCAGGCGCCGAGGCCGCCAACTACCCCTTCACGACGATCGAGCCAAACGTGGCTGTGGTCCCCGTTCGCGACGAGCGACTCGAGCAGGTGGCGCGTGTCGTCGGCTCGAGCGAGGTCGTGTGGGACACGATCGACTTCCACGACATCGCCGGGCTGGTGGGCGGCGCGCATCAGGGGGAGGGCCTGGGCAACAGGTTCCTCGCCAACATCCGCGAGACAGACGCGATCGTCCACGTCGTGCGCACGCACGACGATGAGAGCGTCGTGCACCCCGAGGGCAGCGTCGACCCGATGCGCGACGTCGAGACCGTCGAGACCGAGCTCGTGCTCGCCGACCTCGAGCAAGCCGAGCGGCGCCATGAGCGCGTCGCCAAGCAGGCACGCGGCGGCGAGCGCGTGGCGCTCGCCGAGGAGGCGTGGCTTGCGCAGGTGATCTCCGAGCTGCAGGCCGGGCGCCCCGCGCGGCGCGTGCCCGTGCCCGACGATGCCCCCAACGCGGCGCGCGACCTCGGGTCTTTGACGGCCAAGCCGGTGCTCTACGTCGCCAACGTCAACGAGGGCTCCGAGGAGCTGCCATCCGGCCTCGCCGAGCATGCAGCGGCGCGCGGCGCGCGCGCGATCGCGATCTCCTCGCGCATAGAGTCCGAGCTGACGGAGCTCGACGCCAGCGATGCTGCCGCCATGCGCGCCGAGCTCGGCGTGAGCGAGTCGGGCCTTCAGCGCGTCGTCGCAGCCGCCTTCTCGCTGCTCGAGCTGATCGCCTTCTTCACCGCCGGCGAGGGCAAACCGGCGCAGTCGTGGCACATGCGCGACGGGCTCACCGCGTGGCACGCCGCGGGAGAGGTGCACTCCGACATCCAGCGGGGGTTCGTTCGCGCCGAGGTCATCAGCTGGCGCGAGCTCGTCGACGCCGGCGGCTACGCCGGCGCGCGCGAGCGCGGGACATTGCGGGTCGAGGGTCGCGACTACGCGATGCGCGACGGCGAGGTGATCACCGTCAAGTTCACGCCTTAGCCAGCTGCTCCAGGCGCTCGCCCAAGCGCCGCATGCCGAGCTCGCGCGCCGTGTCCGCGCCCGACGCGTAGTCCGTACCGCGGTCCGCCGGCAGCTGCACGTCGATGCGCTGCAGCGTCGCGATCTCCTTGAACGCGCGCAGCTGCTCTGCGCTCTCGCGCAGGGCCGCCGCCGTGCGCGGCCGAAGCGGGCCCTCGCCGGTGCGAACCGCGAAGGCGTCCTGGGCGGCCTCCAGGAGGGCCTCGAGCGAGCCGTAGCCGCCGAGCAGAGCCGCAGCCGTCTTTGCGCCCACGCCCGGCGCGCCGGGCAGGCCGTCGGACGGGTCGCCGCGCAGGGCGATGAAGTCGGGCACCAGCGCCGGCGGCACCCCGTAGCGCTCGAGCACCTCCTGCGGGCCCATCTGCGTGACCGCCGCCCCCTTGCCAAGGCTCGCGAGGTGTACGCGCTCGCTGACCGCGCCATAGAGGTCGCGGTCGCCGGTGAAGAGCAGGGCCCGCCCGTTCGCGGCCTCCTCCTCGCGCGCGTAGGAGAACATCACGTCGTCGGCCTCGAGCGTCTCCGAGGCGCTCCACACCCAGCCGAGGCTCTCGAGCATCTGCGGCGCGAGCGTCCACTGGCGCGCGAGCTCGGCCGGCATCTGCTCGCGGTGCGCGTGGTAGGGGGGGTACAGCTGCACGCGGTACTCGGCCTGCTCGGCCCCCATGCAGGCGACCACGCAGCGCGGCCGCTCGCTCTCGACCAGTGCCAGCAATGCGTTGACGGTCCCGAGCAGGGCGTTCACCGGGCGTCCCCCGGCATCGGCGATAGACGCCGGCAGCGCAAAGAACGAGCGATACAGAAGCCACGGCACGTCAGCGATCAGAAGCGGCGCGGGCATGCGCGCAGCGTAGGCGACCCGCTGGCTGCCGTGCGTTTGCGCGGCGCTCGCCCGAGGACGGCTTCAGAGCGGCCCGACGGCAGCTGCGCGTCAGCCCGGGGCGGCCGTTCCGCCGAGCGCGCCCTGCGAGGATCCTGCGGGTCCTTCTGAGCCGCCCGAGCCCGCGACCTTGAGGCTGCCCGAGCTCGCGGGCGCGGGCGCGGTGGTCGCCGGAGCCGTCGTCGGGCCGAGCGTCGTCGAGGGCGCCGTGCCGGGCCCGCGGGCCACGCTGAAGTACGCCCACGTGTCGAACAGCCCGAGGCGAGCGGCCAGCTCGGCGCCGCTGATGGTCGTCCTGCCTCTCGACCCCAGCACGGCCGCCGCGAGGATGCGCGGCGAGGAGCCGCGGCGCAGCACTTCGATGCCCCGGAAGGCTCCACGCAACCTGCCGCGCAGGCGCAGGGTCGCGCTGTGAAAGCTAATCGCGATGCGCCAGCCGTGCAGCGGACCCTGGTCGAAGGGGTCATCGACGCTGCGAAGCCAAGGCTCTGGCAGGGCGCCGAGGAAAGCGTTCTCTACGTCTTCCGTGCGGCCGCCAGAGCTCGCGAAGAAGTACGTGATCGCCGGCTGGCCGCCGTACGTCACGATCTGACCCGCCGTGGCCGCGACTGCGGCGTCGCCCTGCGGCGTGTACGCAGCCGGGCCTCGATAGAGCTGCGAGCGCGTGTCCGCGTAGACGTCAAAACGCGATCCGCCCGCATGCGCCGTGAGGGCGTAGGTGCGGCTGGCCACCGCCTGCGCCTCGAGCGCGGCCACGGGCCAGCTGGAGGGCATCTCAGCTGCCACGACCCCGCGCACGTAGGTCTCGAGCGGCATCGACTTCACGCGCTTGCCGATCAGCACCCGTACGCGCGCGCCCGCGGGCGCCGGGCCGATCGCGGTGCCCGTGTAGTAGTGGGCCAGGATCGCCTCATAGGACCAGCCGTGCTCGGCGTAGCCGAGGGCTCCCTCCTGGCTCATCCCCACTCCGTGGCCCCAGCCGGCGCCGCTCACAAGCAGCTCTGCGGCCCGGGCCGAGCCAGGCAGCGCCAGCACCCCCGCAGCCAGCACGGCGAGTGCCAGCGGCCGGCGGCCGTGGCGGTGGTAGGTTGAGCTGGCGGTGAGCATCCGTGCCGGGGAGACGTCAGGGATTCGCGCAGCGCCCGCAGGCGCAGCGCGCATGCCACGCATCCAGACGATCGGACGTTTGCGCGCGTCCCTTGAGCCTTCCTTCGGGATGCTGGCCATTCGTCCGCTTTGCGCGCTTGCGGCGCGCGCACGCTCGCGCGATCGCGTGCCCGCCGGCTGCGGCCGCCGGCCGGGGATGAGCTGAGATGGCGCTGTCGGCGAAGGAGGCGGGCGTCGTCGAGGCCGTTCCCCGCCAGCTCTTGATCGGCGGGCGCTGGCGCGACGCAGCCGCGGGCGCCACGCTCGCGGTCGAGGATCCCTCCACCGCCGAGACGATCGCCGAGGTGGCCGATGCGCAGGTCGAGGACGCGCTCGAAGCGCTCGGCGCGGCCGCCGAGAAACAGGCCGAGTGGGCCGCCAGCGCCCCGCGCGAGCGCGGAGAGATCCTCCGCCGGGCCTACGAGCAGCTGATCGATCGCGCCGACGAGCTGGCCGTGCTGATGACGCTCGAGATGGGCAAGGCGGTCTCCGAATCGCGCGCCGAGATCGTGTATGCGGCCGAGTTCCTGCGCTGGTTCTCCGAGGAAGCCGTGCGCGTCCACGGGCGCTACATGGTCAACACGACCGGCAGCGGGCGCATCCTCACGATGCGCCAGCCCGTGGGGCCGTGCGTGTTCGTGACGCCCTGGAACTTTCCCATGGCGATGGGCACGCGCAAGGTCGCGCCGGCGATCGCCGCCGGCTGCACGATGGTGATCAAGCCGGCGCAGCAGACGCCGCTGTCGATGCTCGCGCTGGCGCAGATCCTCGAGCAGGCGGGCCTGCCGGAGGGCGTGCTGAACGTGATCACCGCCAAGCGCTCAGGCGCCGTGATCGAGCCACTGCTCTCCGACCCGCGCACGCGCAAGCTCTCCTTCACCGGTTCCACCGAGGTCGGCAGGCGGCTGATCCAACAGTCGGCCGAGCAGGTGCTGCGCGTCTCCATGGAGCTCGGTGGCAACGCGCCCTTCCTCGTGTTCGAGGACGCCGACCTTGACGCGGCGGTGGACGGTGCGCTGCTGGCGAAGCTGCGGAACGTCGGCGAGGCGTGCACGGCGGCAAACCGCTTCCACGTGCACGAGTCGCTCGGCGAGGGCTTCGTCCGGCAGCTGGCAGAGCGCATGCGCGCGCTGAAGGTCGGACGCGGCACCGATCCCGCCACCGACATCGGCCCCCTGATCGACGAGAACCAGCGCAGCAAGGTCGCAGAGCTCGTCGCCGACGCAAGCGGGCGCGGCGCGCGGGTGCTCCTGGGAGGCGAGCGCCTCGACGGCGCCGGCTACTTCTTCGCTCCGACCGTGCTCGCCGATGTGCCCGAGGAGGCAGAGCTGATGGCCGAGGAGATCTTCGGCCCTGTGGCGCCGGTCGCGACCTTCGCCGGTGAGGAGCAGGCGATCGAGGCTGCCAACAGGACGCAGTATGGGCTCGTCGCATACGTGTACACGCGTGACCTCGCGCGCGCGCTGCGCGTCTGCGAGCGGCTCGAAACGGGGATGATCGGGCTCAACCAGGGCGTCGTCTCAAACCCCGCGGCGCCCTTCGGCGGCGTCAAGCAGTCAGGCTTCGGCCGCGAGGGCGGCTTCGAGGGTATCGGCGAGTACCTCGAGACCAAGTACGTGGCGCTGAGCCTATGAAAGGAGTGAGGCAGCGCTAGCTTGGATTGCAGGTTGGCTATCGAGGCCCCTGAGTCGCGGAGGTGTCACATGAGCACTGCACATGACGTAGCTTGGATTGCAGGTTGGCTATCGAGGCCCCTGAGTCGCGGAGGTGTCACATGAGCACTGCACATGACGTAGCTTGGATTGCAGGTTGGCTATCGAGGCCCCTGAGTCGCGGAGGTGTCACATGA